>Ga0255346_1000007_pt1 | contig 519388 bp, 386 predicted proteins | sample wastewater_treat_FD_194410 | JGI IMG/M metagenome (GOLD analysis project Ga0255346, IMG submission 194410) | Wastewater microbial communities from Lulu Island WWTP, Vancouver, Canada - plant22 | ecosystem: Engineered > WWTP > Wastewater > Unclassified | place: Canada: Vancouver, British...
TCTTCAGCCGACGGTTTTCTTCCTCAAGCTGCCTGAGCCGGCGCACGTCCGAGACCTCCATGCCGCCGTACTTCGTCCGCCATCGATAGACCGACTGCTCCGACACCCCATACTCGCGGCAGACCCCCGCAACCGACTTCCCGCCGTCCACCTCCTGCAAGATTCGTACGATCTGTTCTTCGCTGTACCGCTTTCCCTTCATCTGAGAGTCCTCCTCGGCTTCATAGCCTACGATCTCTCTCACTCAAACCAGTACAGTATTCGGGGAACAGGCCACCTCTGCCGTTAGATCGAGGGCGGCCGGCGACGAGGCATTCGCTCCAGCTAACAGTACAGTCACGAGCCAAACGGACACCAACGTACGGGAATTCACTTTCACCAAACGCATACCACCTCGAGCCTTTTTGCTGTTAACGCAGACTATTCGAACATGAGGAGATGCAAGCATCACCCACCACCAGAGCCTCTCTCCTCAAAGGGGAACCGTGCATTCTGCGCAACCTTCATGGCTTGCTTCCCCGCAAGAGTCAACTGTGGGAGGGAGTGTCGTCGTGACAGCATCGTTGTTTTCATCATATTGCACCAGGACAACAGTACATGTCTGGTCCTCACTCGTCACCGAGCACCCCTCGTAGCCCTCAGCCCCAGGCTCGGTTGCGACCATGCAGCCTTGTCCAGGACAAGTCGTCGTTGTCGTGGCGCGGCGATCCGGGTCTGCTTTCGAGATACCCCAGATTAATCTACATTTTAATTCGTAGTCCGTCCCTGTATTTCCAATATCAACGGTGACTGTCTCCATTTATTTTTATTCCGCCTGTTCGGATGCACTGCCACCTCTCTCACCATAGATGCCTCCGATCGACACTGGCCACGTCTCCGCTTACTCCCTTTCGCGCATACTATTCATTGTGGCACCAGAATGAATACTCTGGTCCGTCACCACGATTGGCACTTCTATCCTTCCAATATCTTCAGACGTTATATATATGACGAGCTTTGAGTCATTTATTAGTTCAGATTGAGGGATGCCATCTAATCGAATCCAGTAGCCAGAGCTACCGAGTGAAGTAACTTGGGTCTTGGCTGATGGCCACGGAGGATCGACACCAGTAATCTCGAATTGCCGGACTCGTCCGGGCAGGATCTTAACGAAGCGAGTTGCCAGGGAACCCTTCTCCTCCTGCTCACGCAAGACGATCATATTCGGAGTCACCACTATATCCTCGGGCACTCTAACAGACACAGGCACTTTTATTTCTTTCCGTATCTCTAAGTCTGTCTTTATAACAATCGTAGCCTCAGTCGGACCCACCTCAAGAGGAGGGACCGTATGCACTGTCAGGCAGTGCTCTTTTGACTTGCCCAGTTCCTTCGGACTCACACGTATAGAAGGAGAAGTGGAGCCAGCATTGAGTATACGGAACGGGAGGACACCCTTCGCCGCCAAGATCTTGATATTCGCCTCTTGGGCTTCATCACGAGGTGCGTCTAGAATTACAACCCGTGGGGGCCACACCTTCACGAGATCTACGACCTGGCCAACCACGGTCAACTCAAGTGAGCCAGAATCCACGGAATCGTACATCACCAAGACCCGGGCTTTGAGCGCGTCGTAATACGAGCGTAAGTCCACGGCAATCGCAACTTCCGCGGTCTCGTTTGGCTGCAAATCCTTCTTGCTCAGATCTACACTCAAGCAACCGCATGATCGCCTTACATCCGATATGCGCACCTTGGATTTGGCTTTATTCTGAACAACAAATACATGCTCAGCCACAGTATTTCTATCTCGTTCTCCAATGTCGAATACGGGGTTGTCGCAATACAATGCGGCATCTGACTCAGGGTGAGCATTTTGCCCAAGGGCCGCACACGTAGCAACCAGACATACAACGAATGCGAATCCCATTATCTGCCTCACGTTCTTTGCCTGACTCCGCCAGCCCAGTGCAGGCAATGCCATATTCGCACCGCCAAGTCACTGTTCTCATCTATCCCCTCTTCATCCAAGAAAGCCCCAACTCAGCGCGAGCGGCCTATGTCTATCTCCTAGAAGGGTTTCTTCGCTTGATCAGGACGACCGCTGCCCCGACCAACAACAGGAGCCCCAGAAGAACTACCACCGACATAGCCCTTTTGCCCTGTCCCCGCACTTCAGCAGCGTTGCCCCTACCTCTGGATGTAGATGAAGATGGCGCCAATTGCGCCGCAGTTGGGTCGTCCTCACCTCCCGACCTGCTGCCCAACACCGCTTCGCCTTGTTCCGAATCGAGTCCAACCGCCAGATCCCGTTCCAGCTCACGTCTTTCCTCCTCAAGCTCGGCGATCCTTCTTTCATAGGATTCCCTCTTCTGAGTCTGCAGAGTGTCTGGCGATGGGTAAATTTTGGAGTGCAACTCAAGGACCTTTGTCAGCATTTCCTGTTCGGAAATGCCCGCTCCCATCTTTCGGTAACCTTCAGCCAACTGTTCACACAAAACCATAAGATTCATGTCAGGAACTGACAAGGTCTCTGCATTAACCAGCAGATTCTCGCCAACTTCGGCGAGTTCTTGCCATCTCTGTGCTTGATGCAGGGCAGAAACCATCTGCAAAGTAACCGTTCTCATCTGCTCGTGTGTAGCCCCGCCTTGATCGGCCAATTTACTCAGAAGGGTATACGCTTCATTGAAATCGCCTCGCTTGTATTCGTTGTAACCTAGCAAGTATTGCATATCCCAACTGTGTGAAGATGGGGGCAATGCTTGTAGGGATTCCGTAAGTACCGAAGCTGCCGTCTCATGCCGGCCTAGAAGCACATAGCGGTCTGCTATCTTAAGACGGAGATAGGCCCTAACTTCGGGCTTAAGATCCTCTTCGACACGCCATGCAGACTCCAGAAAGTCTTCTATGGCTTTGGCATTTCCCTTACCGTACTTGACCATAGCGTTCACAAGAACCCCTTGCATTTCCTCCTTCTCGGCCCCCTTGAGCGCCTGCTCAAGTACGGCGTACGCTTCACGCAGACTACCAGCCTCCGCTAGCTGCTGAGCATCCCGCAAAGCAGCTAGTGCGGGTTCTGAACTTCCAGACATCGCACCACAGCACACAAGAACTAGACAAAGATTCATAACTAATTTCCTCTTGGAGCCACCTAGACTAAACTTAGAAGAGACAACGGGCATTCGCCCCAAGAGCTGAACACCCGTGGTCTCTGAATCTGTACAGAGTAGCAATTTACTCTAGTCGTTGCCGCATTCGCCCTGAGGACACTGCTCAATCTCATCTTGCGAAAGTCCAGCGCCACACATAACATCGAATGCAATTTCTGAATACAGCCAAGTAATCGTCATTGTATGCGTCTCCTGAGCTGAGTCGTAATAACGCGCCAACTGGCAGAGAAGATCCAGCGGATACGTAGTCGCATAACAGTGACGTGTATCAACTCGAGTTATGACCGTAGTCTTGTATTTTGGCCCGACTTTGCCCACGTGCTTACAGCACTCACAGGGATTGCATTTCATGTTCGTGGTGGCCTGCCATGTTTTGGTGGATGATCCACTTTGGTGAACTTCCCCGCCCGCCTCAATACTGAAGGCACCGTTTGTGAAAGAGCCTGATAAGGACTCATCACCAGACCACGAACCGACATCCACCGTCCCGCTCTGGCTACTGAAATCGAAGGCAGCACCAGCACAGCAACCTGCGATATTGGGTTCCGCATAAAGGGTACCCCACCAAGCAGGGCCCGTCTGTTCCGAAGGCGTACCTTCTTCCACAGAAGAGTAACAGAACCAGCCGGAAGCAGGATTGTCGCACTCACCCTGCGATAGGGAAGCAGAACTGATTGGCCCATATAAGACCATGCACAGTACCCAAACAATCGCAAGTAAAAAAGAACTTGATTTCTTTTGCCCGGAAATCTTCCACTTCCTCATTACGCAACTCCTCCTATATCTCGTTTTCCACATTAGATTTCTCCATTAGTGCTAAATAGCTACTACACACTAGCCTAGACCCACTTTCCGCCGTGATCCAAAGTCGCACCGAACATCGTCTAGCGCATTGGCTGCACTCGGCCGGGTGTGCGGTAATGCCCAGTATCTCCTCGGCATTGCTTACTCTGCCCGATTAACCTGAACAACTGCTTCGCGGTGCTGGACGAATACCCGCAAGATTCGCCACTGGAACGATGACCTGTGCCTCCGAATGGGAAGAGGGGCAAATGTACGCAATCCACGCCCTCCGCACTTTTCCTCACACGGACTCCAACGTATATGTATTGAACCACGAGCTTGGCCCGTGGGAGATCGCGGGCGAGTGCGATGATGTAGGGGTCGTTGAGGCTGAGGGGTTTGGCGCGGCGAGGGTGCCGTCTTCCGTATTGTCCGGCAGGAGCGCGCAGACGCGGTCGCCGATGGGGAAAAGGCAGCGCATGGGCTCGGCGGTCGAGATGCAGTTGGGCTCGTCGAGGGTCTCCGGGAAATCGAATTTGAAGATTTCGCCTGGGTAGACGAGCACTGAGCGCCAGAGAAAAGCCAGATACCGGGAAATTCGCGGGAAGCCCCCCCTGCACATGCCTTGTCTCCCTTTCCCACATACCCCAAACCACTGAGCTGGACTCACGCCCTGCCGTCACCCCCAAACCCGTTGTTCATCCACAATCCGTAGCACCAATCCACCACGCATCAATCCAACGAATTCAGCCCCGAAGGCTGAATTCAGGCCCCTGCGAACCGAGCGACGTATACTCACTCATTGCCCGTACGACAGATTAGCACACACGCAGCTCTATGTGAAGCCCTCTGTGGATGCCTCTCTATCTAATATAGCGGTCCCATCAGTTTTGACGAAGGCATGGCCGGGCCACGCAACGGGAACAGGCCGGGCGGCGAGAAAACACTCTCTGCGCACGGCGCCCTGGTGGAGGCACCCTGTTTTGGCGGACACGCAGGGGCAGACCCCTGTGTCTGCCCTTCTTAAAGGCAGCCGCGGGGGCGATCCGGATGGGCAGGCACAGGGGCCTGCCCCTACAACCGGAGGGCGGCCACGGGGAGCCGCCCCTACTCCGACCCCCATACGCGCAGCAGCTCCAAGTACACAGGCCGGTCGCCATCCACGCAAAAGACATCCTGCCAGTTGCTCTCCCGATGCACCACGTGATGCGCGGCCCCCCGGCACGAGTATACGCACAACTCTTGGCATATTCCCGTGCTATCCGCCAATACTGGAAGTGTCAATATAAACGGTGACCAACCTATTCATTTATTGTATCATCGGCTTTTCTCGTCTATTTTTCCGGTACAACTGTCGAGTGTGCATGGTCAGCAACAAAGGCGATAACCGGAATCCGGATGGCCTCATCCGGCCAATTCTTGCGCTGGACATGCAAGACAACCGCAGACGCAAACAGGCCGCACGGGATGTCCGCAGTCAGGCGGACTCTCAGCAGACTTTGTTCTTTGTCTGATTGCTGAACCACCGAAGCCTGGACACGGTCGTCTTCGCTCGACACAGACAGCGCCAGAGATTCCGCATCTTCTGTGTTCAAGGCTATGTCAACACTCTCTGAAGATCCCTGTGTAACTACCCCAAACTGAGCACTACTGCTATCGGGACGGACACCCGATGTGAACTTTCCACGGACGCTTATTGGCAGCATGGGGCGATTCTTGTCATTGGTTGTTATCTTGACCACCTCTTTGAATCTACCGAAATCATGTTGTCCTGCTGGTATGGTGACGATCAATTCGTGCGTATTCGGATGAGTACCAGGTTTGTCGTCATTGGAGGCCAAGGAGGCGGCTGGCTTAACCTTGGCCTCAAGCCAGGGAACACTCGTTTCGATATGCTTGATTTCCAGGCTTGATCCCTCTCGGACGGAGATCGAGATTTCGCGTGATGCGTCATGGGCTGGGAAGATTTCACCGAAACGAATAGCATCTGGGATCAGCGTGTAGGTTCGAATTGCGCAACCAGATACTGTCAGCATGCTCGATGGTGCATCGGGACAATCCGTCTCCAGGAAGAGAGTCTCCGTGAAATCACCAAGCCTGCGTCTTGGGTCAATGGCGAAGTCTACGTAGCCGGTCTTTCCTGGATAGAGTATCGATGTCGACAACCGTGTATGCGAGCAAGAGCAACTGGTCTTTATTTTCGTGATCCGCGTCGGAGTGTCACTCCTGTTCGTAAAAAAGAACCTACGGCTAATCCCGGTCACCTCATCCACTGTACCGGCGTCAAATCGAGTAACGGGTAACGTAAAACCTGAGCCTTGCCCTGTGGGGCCTCCCTCATTACCCGGAAGCATTTCTGGGCCATCTGAAGCTCTGGGACCTACGGGCTCAGAATCGCCATAGTCCATGGCACACCGGAAACCGATGTGAGCGGCACGGACTGTCTTTTCAGTTGTGATACGATGTTGAGGGGGCAAGGTATCCCTGCTGTAGAAGCTGCCCCCAACCACATCAGCGACGGTTTCGGAGGCCACCGCCGAATCGGCGCACCATTCGGCGACATTGCCGTACAAGTGAAAAATGCCATCAGGGGTTGCCCCCTCTGGCAGAGAATTGACTGCAACACACCCGGTCGAACCAGCATTACAGCATTTCTTCCGCCAGGCATCTCCCCAAGGGTAGGCTCGGCCATCGCCTCCGCCAACGGCGCGCTGCCATTCTTCAAGTGTGGGAAGTCTCTTGCCAGCCCACGTTGCATAGGCATACGCGTCATACCAATCCACGCCGGCCACGGGATGGTCTGCCGTTTCAGGGTCGCCAAGGTACGCCTGGACACGCTCCTCGAAAGAGAGAACGGGCTGTCCATGCATCGGCGAGACATTGATTCTCGGGAGATAGTCTTTGCCATCCGGCTCATTGGGGTGTCGCCAAGCATTGGGGCACCTTGCATTAGCCCTCAGGAACTCCAAATACTGACTCCGTGTTACTTCAAACCTATCGATCAGAAATGCACCCGTGGAAAGCTGTGAATTTGCGACAGGAACCATGTTTTCCGGGATGAAATGCGCGCTCTGACTGCCAGGGCCTTCGTTACTTCCTGTCCGCGTAATGACAAGCGAGATGCCTGTCCACAAGCCCATGAAATCGTCACGATTTACCCACGCTGGCATGTTGGGCGGATCCAGGAGCAGTAAACGGCCTTCTTCGACGAGCACAGCAACACTGAAGTGAAATTCGCCCGATCCCTTGTTCGTATGAACGATGGCAACTCTGTTGCGTCCATCTAGAGTGGACACGAGGTGTGCGTAGTCGGATTGTATTGGTGTGGCTAGCATCCCCAATTGCACGGCTGCTCCTTTTATCGCAAGCAGTGAGTCACGCTGCTTCTCCTCTGGAGCGGGGAAAAGTGCGGCGGTCGCCTCCAACGTCGGCGATAGGCCAAGGTATCGTGCCGCTGCTGCAAGACTCACAATCCCACACGAAAAGGGCCCGTGCTCGGGGGCGGTCTGCACGGCAGCGGTGTCAGCCCCAGCACTTGGCGAGAGCTCAGCTCCCCAGGCAAAGACACTAAGGCTAACGACCAATACACATACTAATCCATTATCTATAGTAATATTGGCCCTGCTATATCTACATGCAGACCACCACTTCGCCTTCTGGCGCCACCTGGCAGCAGGAGTTGGGGGGTCTTTCCTGCATATTGGGCACGGACGATCTCTCATTCAAGTCCTCCTCCGCCTGATAACCGTCGCGAGGCCTCCGACAAATAGAGTCATTCCACCGGCTGAAAGTATCAGCCATGCCCAGCTACGTCGATCATTGGCTAGGCCAACGGCCTGGGGCGGCGCCTCTATGGGCGCTGGTTGCGCGTTGAGAGAATTCAGCCCTGCCAGCTTTTCTGTGGCTTTGACCAGAGTGTCAAGATCATCGTCAGACACCAGATCTCCCGCTGCAACACCCCAATCGTTCCTGTCACGCCCTATACGAACCCCGGCAATATTGTCATAGATGAGTACGTCCGAAGGGAATTGCGGTTCAAACACATCATCCGGGAGGACATCGGGTAGCGATATGTCCCGATATCTTCTTGATAGGCGGATATGCGGGATCATTTTGGAGAACTCAGACTCTTTCGTCGGAAATTTCGTCGCTGCAGAAGCCATAATGTGGGCCCGGAACTCCGCCAAAACCGAGATCCCGTTCACGGTCTGGTAGACATACTCTCCCTCATTGACCAGATACTCCCGATCCTCAAAGGCTATGTACATCTTGTGGAAGGCGGGGTAACCGTGGTTTGTCATGTCTAGCCAAGCTCGTTGCACCATCACACCGTTGTTGATTGTCGGGTGCTGAGAACGCTTTTCTTCCAGCAGGTACTCCTTTCCCTCCACTGACACGAAGGAATAGTCCCTCGTGCCACCGCGCTCCTTGGCAAGCCACGACTCCTTTGTATCTCCGTCAGGCAACACTTCGGGGCCGACCATGTAGAATCCGGGTAAGTGAGAAAGGACTTCAGGTATATACAGGGACTCTTCGTACGGATTTATTGTTGCTACTTTGTGCTTGACATCCCACCTCACGCTACCTTCTTGGGTTGTGATTCGTGCCTCTTCGATATCAGAGTACGTGGCCTCGCGCTCTGCGCTATCCGGGCCTTGGCCATACACTTGCTTCACACCATAGATGTCAAGTCGAGATTTGTAGCCCTTTCGGTAGAATTTCCCGTAGTAGTCCTCAATGGGCCGATAGGTGCCAGTCGCCGAATTGTATGCCTCGGTCTTGGACTCAAACACCCCCTCCATGGCACCAATTCTCTCAAAATTGGCTCGCCGCGCAGTCTCCATCGACTCAAACGATGATGTTTCCTGAGCGGATAGCAGTGCTACGGGTTGAAGCACAATCATGAGAGTCAGAACAGACATAGAGAGTAGGCCTTTCATCTTCACTGTTCGCAATTCTCCACCATAGTCTTGCACCGTCTCCTGCTGAGAACCTAACGCGCCGAGTCAGCCCATTCATTTACTTCTAGACTTACCAGCACACAAGCGTTGAGTCGTCGATAGTCAAACGAAACCCGGAAACTTGTATTGGCTACGTCCATGCACTCTTATGCCCGAAAGAGCGGGCAGACTGCTATACAGGCCGCAACTCCGTTTCTGGCTATCGGTGGGTGGGGGCACACTGCAATGCTACTTGCGCCCCTGATGCTCCCACGCATCTATTCATACCTCTATGCGCAATAGCTTATAAAGGCAGGGCATGCCTCTGGCCAATGAGAATAGAATAGGCAATATCCACCGAATGCAGATGGCATGCAGAAACAGTCGAACGCGTCGCTTTGCGCCACATCGTCACCGTCTGTACAGATGGCCTGGGGATCGTTCATGAACGCACACTTGCTATACTGCTTAGCCATATGTCCGACTACAGTATCGCAGACTCCTCCAAACGGGACGCAGCCACTAAAGGGCACAGCAAAGCAGGGGTTGGTGGTACTACACTCGTATTGCCTGCAGTACATGCATGCGAGGCCGCCCGTCACCTGCGCAGCCTCACTATCGGTGAGGACACGGCATTCGCCAGCGTCTGCGGCCACAGCATTCTGACATACGGACGCAATCCCAACGCCAAAGACCAGAGCCACCACTACGAGAATTCTTTGTAAGGATTTGTTTCCTGTGTTCATTGTTATTTCCTCCTTCGCGGGTTTACTGGCATCCTTGGGCTATAGTCGAACACGCCAGAACAACGTACGTACGCACGCCCAGCCAGATCGAGATAGGTGGGGCGGTCACATCCTCTGCCTCCACGCCATTTTGGCCAGCACCTGCTCGTTGCGGCTGCCTAGTTGGTTTAACCGCGCCTTAGGCAATGAACCCGTCCTGCGCTCCGTCTTGTGTCTCCTGAAGATTTTGCCCAAAAGGCCGTTAGAGGAATCCGACAGTGCAAGAGACTCCCTTGTTCTCGCCAGGAGGGCGGAAACGTGTATGTATCGAACCACGGATTGGGCCCGCGGGATATCGCGTGCGAGCGCGGGGGCGTACAAAGTGAGTGGGACGTCATCCTTCTCTAAGGTCTCTCGGAGCTCAGACTTGCAGTGTGTGGCCCCTGGCGACGCGACCGAAACGACTCCCGTTTCGTCGACCTGCGGGAACACGTAGGCGTGGTCGCCGAAGGGGAGAGTGCAGTGCATGGCCTCAGACGTCGGGATGCCGTTGGGCTCGCCGAGGGTTTCTGGGAAGTGGAATCTGAAGATCTCGCCGGAGGAGATGAGCAACGTGCGCCAGAGAAAAGCCAGATACCGGGAAATTCGCGGGAAGCCCCCCCTGCACATGCCTTGTCTCCCTTTCCCACATACCCCAAACCACTGAGCTGGACTCACGCCCTGCCGTCACCCCCAAACCCGTTGTTCATCCACAATCCGTAGCACCAATCCACCACGCATCAATCCAACGAATTCAGCCCCGAAGGCTGAATTCAGGCCCCTGCGAACCGAGCGACGCATTCTCACTCATTACCTGTACGACAGATTAGCACACACTCGATTCTATGTCAATCCCTTTATGGCTTTCTTTCTATCTAATATAGCGGTCCCATCAGTTTTGACGAGGGCATGGCCAGGCCACGCAACGGGAACAAGCCGGGCCGTGTGGAAATACCCTCTGCGCACGGCGCCCTGGTGGAGGCACCCTGTTTTGGCGGGCACGCAGGGGCAGACCCCTGTGTCTACCCTTCTTCAACGCAGCCGCGGAGGCGATCCGGATGGGCAGGCACAGGGGCCTGCCCCTACATTCCGGAACGCAATCGTGCGGGGATGCCCGCCGCCGGCGTCCTTTTCGGCGCGAAAATCCTCGAACGGAACGCGATAGATGCCCGCGAGAATCACCAAAACACATGCCGCCGCCGAAACGCCCGCCTTGAGATAAGGGTGCTGCCAAACGCTGCCCGACGCGTGCGCCTCGCCGCCGTGCCCCAGGTGCGTACCTTCATCATCGATACGAACGCCACGCTGCGTAACCCAGTAAGATTGCTCCACCTCGTTTCTTCTCGCGTCATTCCGACGAGCGAGGAATACCAGGCTGTTCGTAACGTCGGCATTGGCGTGCATGAGGAGCGAATCAGAAATTGATTCCAGACTTCAGACCATGAACTCTTACATTCGCCCATGGCACGATCGGGTTTTTCAATCTTGTCAGGCCTGGCCGGATGGGTTTTCGGGAAGGACATGGATGAATTTTCAGGAAGGACCGTCTTCAACCACACAGGCCTTTGCTGGTAAGAGTATGTCAATCCCCGTACCGTCAGCCGTTCTTAAAATTATTGTTCCACATAAGCTACCCGCCTCTTTTATTAATGCTTGTTTCAGGTCGGCCGACACTTTCCAAGTTCCTTTGTCAACATGACAGAGTGAGGCTTCCAGAAAAGGCGGTGCAGATGCGATCATTAGGGGGGATTCCAACAAATGACCAGACAGTCTAACCTCGGCGTTAGTGGTCTGCTGCATGGTCCCCGCATAAACTACACCCCAATGCAATGTTTTCGGCGTGACGGTAACGGGCCCCGCCAAGAAGGCATCAATTGTGACTACTAGTGGAGCGTCCAAAGCGGGAGACTCGATGAAGACTCTTTCCGAAAGCACATTCAAACGCGAAGCGTCACGGAAGGCCCACTCTACCGAATAGAATTGGATGCGTGCAGCTCCTCTCTGCACTTCTTTCTCTCCAATCAGCTTTGCATGGGCCTCCAGGTCGGGTGTAGAGGTGCGGATTCCGAAGGGACTGTCGTGTGTGGAATCGACGTATCTTTTGAGTTCAAAAACACCCTTGATAGGCACGTCAAAGGGGACTTCGCCAACAGACAGTCTGCCGCTTGGTTCAGTCTCGAATTCTTTCACGATGACTGCGTCAAATGATAGTTCCAGAGTGCTCACCGAGGGGTCATTGGTTCTGAGAAAGGCCTTCAACTTTTTCCGGTAGAGGCCGTGCCCTCTTTTCGAGTCCACATACTCTAGCGTAAGAGTGCCCTTTGCTCCGGGCCTGACAGTCGAGTCAAGGTGGATTATCTCTCCGCATGAGCAACTCAAGCCGGCGACAGCCACTTCAAGCGGTGCCAGCCCAACATTCTCGAATTCAAACTCAACTCGCGTCGTCTGTCCTTCCAGGACAACCCCTATGTCTTTGTTCCGTTCCTGCACATCTATCCGGGCTTCCCTGCCACACCCAGACATAATCCCACAAATGCCATATATAAGACTAATACACATAAATGTAAATGCAGTACATCGCTTATACATAGCATTACCTATATTGCGATCGCGCTTTTGCATGACGCATTAAAAAGAAAGGGGATAACAGCATCATTAATATGATAGTCACAAACAAGATTTGCTCCCAGTTCGTAAGGCCTGGATCCAGTAAAATGAGATAGCCGTCCCAGCCAGACTCCAACTCTTCGCGGGACACCTCAAGGGGGGAGTTTAAATCAACTCGAACAAAAGTATCGTTCTCAAGTTCGGTCAGCACGAGTGCAAAATGCGGGCGCGGTTCCGTATAGTGAAGGATTGCGGGCGTCGCGTGTCCCTGCAAAACATGGGACCGCTCATACGCAGAGGTTGCCCGTAGGCCGTGGGCTTCGCACACACGCTTGATAGTGAGCATATCACACATTTCGCCCTTCGATGCTATTCCACATTCAGCAACAATATCTGGGAAACTCACATTTGCGTTCTTAAGGTGACGTATGCTGAAATAGCACGCTATAGGTCCACATAGATTCCTTGAAAGCTCAAGGGCTTCGCGATTTGTAATAGAAGAATGCAATAGAGAATCCAGATCTTTTTCATGCTCGACATCTACCCTGTTCTGTTCTTCTGTTGTTTCCGAATACACACTTAGGCATAGCGCGATCACTACGCCTAAACAAACACTCTTCACAACACTTCCCCTTCGTTGCGTCAGGAATTTCTTTCTGAGTTGAGAACCGTCGCAATTAACCTCCAGGCCGCTTGCGATGCAATATGCATGCAGTCCCGCTTGCTAACAGCGCGGCCGCAAGGATAGCACTCAGCCACAATCCACGCGCGCGCATCCGCTTGGTGTGAACACCGCCACTCTCAACCATTGGTGATGCGCTGCGCGTCTTCTTTTCAGCTACAATGCTATCGATATATAAATCAAGCTTTTCGTCAGCTCGTGAAAGCATCCCCTCAAATCCACCTTCTGCTTCTCCTGCAAGGTACACCGTACCGGTGACCTTGTCACCTACGACTGTTCCCTTGGGAAATTCAAGTTTAAAATCCTCGTCTGTGAGAGAAGGTTCGAGTTGGAGACTATTAAGAGAGTAATCATGTGTAAGGATTTTTTCGATTCTCTTCTGGCCCCCTCCCGTCTCATCCCAGTACTCCAGACGCATTCTATATGCCATGAAGAATCCTGGAGCGATCTCTTTAAAATCGCTGAACTCCGTACGAAGCCGAACATGTCTGATGCCAGCCAGTTCCTTGTACCCCTCACGCCTGACAACTGCGTAGCCCAAGTCCTTTGCCAACCACCAACGCGCCCAAGGCTGCTCCATATTGCCTTGCACAAGCACGCGACACTCGTGGCCGGCACATTCTTGCGTCTGGTCTAAGAGTTTAGAACTGGGATGGCGCAGCAGCACGGTCATATCACAATCACTCGCCCCGGGAACATAGCTTTCAGGACGCCCATCCCATTCAATTGAATAGAGGCCTGCATATCCAAGAAATTTGGTATTCCCAAGCCCAACATAGTCTTGACCACTTTGAGTATCCACGATACCTTCATTTCTTTCTGCAGGTCCAAGATAGTTGAGCCGCCACAAACAGTCGCCATCAGAGACTTCCCGCGCGACTATTCTTCCCTGGTCAGTTGCGGCATCTATATCTGCAACAATTAGCCCATGTTTTTTGCCTTGCTTGTACCAATCCACGAAGGAAATGGATGTCATTGAGGATCCATCTTCAACTGATGTCATTTGATCTGTGTACATCAGGCGAAACGAAGCCAGCCTGCCGAGTTTATCCTCATACACCTCTAGAAGCTGCTCTTTGGCAAGCCCGCTCGCTTCGCTACCAGCACCTGGAGCGGCCAAAATCGCGACAATACCGGCCAACGCCCAACGCGGTACACAGCGTTTCATAATGAATCCCTTCAGCAAGTTGCCCGCCCTTCACGAAACGCGCTAAGAGTTGACTCTTCACCTTCCTCACCATCTACTATCACGAACCTTTCGAACTCATCGAAGCAGCGGTGGTGGAGCAACAGACCTTGGAATTACAAGGTGTTCTTCACATAATACCTGAAGTCCGGAGACGGCTTTTATTTCACACGTGCTCACTTGATTTCTGGATTCATGTGGTTTTTAGTCCAGATAAATCCCTCCTGTAGAGATCGTCGTCGTGACTTATTGACATTGCCGAAACGAATAAGGCGAGGCACGTCCTCCGCACTACGCGTGCCCCGGCTACGCTCAGCCACAAATTTATTTTGTTGGGTCTACACGCTATTCCATCTCAACTGAAAAGACTGTCGCGCGCCATATTGGGCCTTGATTGCGTGTCATTCTCAAAGGGATACACTCATTGCTCTAGGAAGACGTAGTAGTACAGTCTGTGCAGGTCACGGTGCGCTTGCCACTGCAATTCTTCTCGACCGGATTCGTCGTATTACAATTGAAGATACTGCAATTACCTCCAGCCACACAGTCACTCAATGTATATTTTGCATTAGAAGAAGAATAGCAATTGCCCTCCTGATCTTGGCCCACAAGGCATGCCGTAAGACCATTCACACATGTGAAATCCGAAGGACAACTGGAAGCGGTGATCCTTGTACCCTCTTCGCACTTATTTATACCCTCTGTATTACAGCATGTTGACCCGTTATCTGGTTGTACCTGCTGGCAGGAAAAGGGGTGCTTGAAAGCACTACTTCCATTACAGGCCACTCCACCCAAAAGCTGAGCAAGCGCCGCATCTTCAACTTCGGGCTGCTGCGCCAGCAGTAACGCACCAAATACCAACCAGGGAACCATCGCTATGATCGTGACCTTTAGCGAACTGTTCGTGTTCATGGCTATCTCCTTCTCTCGCGTATCCTTAATACCAACTTCATTCCCTTATTCCCAAACATCGCATGAGGTATCCCAGCAAACTCATCAATTCCAGGGTCCGCGGTTTCCCCCTGCAATCCGTGCCAGGTGTGTTGCAGAGTGCCCCAAGCACGGTGTTCGCGGAATCCGACAATGCCAAATTTTCCGGTCTACCCGCCAGGAGAGCAGGAATGTGTATGTATCGAACCACAGCCTGGGCCCGTGGGAGATCGCGGGCGAGTGCGATGATGTAGGGGGCGTTGGGGCAGAGGGGTTTGGCGCGGCGTGGTCGCCGAAGGGGAGAGTGCAGTGCATGGCCTCAGACGTCGGGATGCCGTTGGGCTCGCCGGGGCCTCAGGGAAGTGGAATCTGAAGATCTCGCCGGAGGAGATGAGCAACGTGCGCCTGAGAAAAGCCAGATACCGGGAAATTCGCGGGAAGCCCCCCCTGCACATGCCTTGTCTCCCTTTCCCACATACCCCAAACCACTGAGCTGGACTCACGCCCTGCCGTCACCCCCAAACCCGTTGTTCATCCACAATCCGTAGCACCAATCCACCACGCATCAATCCAACGAATTCAGCCCCGAAGGCTGAATTCAGGCCCCTGCGAACCGAGCGACGTATACTCACTCATTGCCCGTACGACAGATTAGCACACACGCAGCTCTATGTGAAGCCCTCTGTGGATGCCTCTCTATCTAATATAGCGGTCCATCAGTTTTGACGAGGGCATGGCCAGGCCACGCAACGGGCACAGGCAGGGCCGCGAGGAAATACCCTCTGCGCACGGCGCCCTGGTGGAGGCACCCTGTTTTGGCGGGCACGCAGGGGCAGACCCCTGTGTCTGCCCTTCTTAAAGGCAGCCGCGGGGACTATGCGGATGGGCAGGCACAGGGGCCTGCCCCTACATTAGAAAAACTCCAGGAGATAGTCGATGAACTGAACAACGGGCCCTAAAGATGCCTCGGATACCGAACACCCAATGAAATCTTCCTGCAGAAATGAAAATCGTTCTGCGTGCACTTAGAACCTAAATGGGCCCGGGGCGCACAAAATCATGGGCCGCGAACTGGAATTGGGGTATGATGGCGGGGAGCAGGCCCGATAACAGAGCCTTGCCCGGTTCGCATCCGTGCGGAAGAGGAGACTCCGGTCATGAATGCCCTCCATGTAGACCGATTCTGCCGCGTTGCCGTCGCAGTGGCCCTCGCCGCGTGCGTCGTGGGATGTCCGCCCGCTCGCGGGCCATTTCAATGGGCGCAGACCGGCGGCGGCTTTGACGCCGACCGGGCCACGGCCGTCGCCCCGCGCCTGGCAGGTGGAGCGTACCTGTGCGGTCAGTTCACCGGCAGCGCCGTGTTCGGTGCAGGGCAACCGGGCGAGACCACCCTCACCGCAAACGGTGGCCCCTACGACACGGACATTTTCATCGCCCGCTATGAAGCCGACGGAACGCTGGACTGGGCCGTCAGTGCGGGCGGCGCTCAGGACGACTCCGCAGCCGATATCGTCCAACTGGCTGACGGCTCAATCGTCGTGACGGGGTATTTCCACGGCAGCGCCACATTCGGCGCGGGTGAGACCAATGAGACCCAGCTGGAGGCGGCGGGCACGTTCGATCAGAACGCCTTCGTCGCCCGGTATACCAGCGGAGGGGCGCTGATCTGGGCCCAGAGCGAAGGCGGCCCCGGAGATGGCGATGCGGGCACCTCGCTCAGCGCCTTCCCCGACGGCAGCTTCGTGGTCACGGGCACATTCGAGGGCAGCGCCGTTTTTGACACCGCCACGCCGCGGCCGACCGTGCTCAACGCGGGCGGCACGTTCGATACGGACATCTTCCTTGCACGCTACGAGCGCAACGGCAGCCTGGTCTGGGTCACCAGCGCGGGTGGGCCCGCACCGGACGTCGCGCCCGCCGTTGCGACTACTCCCGGCGGCGATATCGTCTTGACCGGCACCTTCGAAGATTACGCGGTATTCGGCGCCTGGGGCGGGCCGCGCATGGAGATTCAGGCCTGCTCGTCAATCGATCGCGATGTTTTCATCGCGCGGTATCGCGGCAACGGCACCGTGGCCTGGGTCCGCAACGCCACGGGAATCGACATTGATCAGGGGCTCGGTGTCGCCGCATTTCTCGACGGGTCCGTGATGGTCACCGGCTCGTTCACCGACCGGATCACCTTTGCGCCGGGTACCGCAAACGAGGTGGAGCTGACCGCGCAAAACCGGTTCGAAAGCGATGCGTTTCTCGCTCGTTACGACCGCAACGGCAATCTGGCCTGGGCCCGCCAGACCCGCGGCAGCGATGGCGTTGAAGGGATCGCCGTGGCAGCCATTCCCGGGGGTTCCTGCGTGCTCGCGGGCACCTTCACGACAAGCATCACCCTCGGCGCGGGCGAAGCCAACGAGACCACCCTGAACACCGCCTTCGCATATGAAAGTAACCTGTTCCTGGCGCGTTACAACGCCGCAGGCCGGCTCGAGGCGGCGATGCGCGTGCCGGCCATCGGCGGCGCAAGCGATGTGGTCATCTCCCCGGCCGGCGGCGTGCTTGCCGCCGGCTGGATTGCAGGTGGTACAACGTTATACGACACCACGGGTGCTCCGTTGCGCGTGTCTTCGATGGGTGCCGAAGACGCTTTCGTCGCCCGCGTGGTCTTCTAGAGACGACGCATTCCGCTGCCGTCCGATCAGTCAATCATTGAATCAGGCAGCAGGCTGTTGCGGCGGGGAAGTGCCGGCCGGCGGATTCGCGCGGCCACAGCGTGGATGGGGTCAGATTCGCCTGTCAGGAGGCGCTCAACCAGCGCCCGCACCCCCTGGGCGTCTGCGAGCGCGCGGTGTTGCTCCGGCATGGGGATGCCAAGAATCTCCAACAGATCGCCGAGCGCATGGCTGCCGGCGTCGGGGAAGCACTCACGGGCCCAGGCCAGCGTGTCCACGGTGCGCAGGTCCGGCACCGGTTCCGCGGCATTCAGCAGCGCTGCATTAAGGAAGCGGATATCGAACGAGGCATTATGGGCCAGGAAACAGGCATCCGGACCTGCCCAGGCGAGAAACGACCGCACCACTTCAACGGGAGGGCGGCACGCCGCTACCATCTCGTCGGTAATGCCCGTGACCTTACGTACTGCCGGGGGAATGGCCCTGCCGGGATGGATCAGCTCCTGAAACATCTCCTGCACCGGACCGCCGGGATGAAATTTCACTCCGGCGATCTCGAGCAGGGCATCCTTGTACGGAGACCAGCCCGTGGTCTCGATATCAAACGCGACCAGAGGGTTCCAGGACGGTGCAGCGGCGGCTTCATGCGTTGCGTCAGTCATCCTCAACCAGCCGGTGAATGACGGCCCCGCTCGGGAGTTTCGGGAAGAAATACGTCGATTTCTGCGGCATGGGATCGCCGGCGTGGGCGCATGCGCAGATCTGCTCGGTTCGGGTGCCTTTCAGGAAGAAACCGAGCTTCTTCTCGCCCGAAGCAACGGCCGCGAGCGCGATCTCAGCCCGGGGCTCGTAAAAATATTCAGCACCCTCGGGCAGACCCATGACCCGCTCGAACAGTCCGCGATGCAGGACGGCCACGTCGAGATCCCGCCAGGCGTCCGTACGGTCATCACCCAGGAAGTCTTTGCGATCGATGTCGCGCAGGGTCAGGATGTGGCGTCCGCCATTGTGGACGGCCATGCCGATGGCGGAACCCGGAGCAGACTCGACACGCGCGGCGAGATCGTCGTCCGCGGGGGCGATATCGAACCATTCGGCGGCGGCGTTCAGGAACGCGGATTCATCAAACCCATCGGGAGGATCCAGGAGCCGGTGAGTGGGCCAGACTCGCAGGCCGGGATCGTCAATGTCCACAAATCCCATCAGGACGAAATCGTAGGGCCGGTCGCCGTCCGGCCGTTCGAGTTCGCGCATCCGATCGCGATACAGGCACGCCATCCTGAACCGGTGGTGGCCGTCGGCGATGTAGAGGGTTTGATCGCGGAAAAAGCGGGTGACCGCATCATCCTGCGGCACTTTCCAGACCCGCTGGGTCACGCCGTCGATCGTGACCGCACGGATATCCTCAGGCCGCCGGCGCATTTCGTCATAAAAGGGGGCAAGTTGCGCGTCCGGGTCGCGATACATCACGAACACCGCGCCCAACTGGGCCCGGGTGTGCTCAGTCAGCGCCAGGCGGTCGGCCACTTTCGCGTCGAAGACCCGCTCATGATCCAGGTAGCTCGATTTCCCGTATTCCGGCAGCCGGGCCGCCGCAAAAAAGCCTTTTCGCACCAGTTCCTGGCCATCCAGCCCCTTAAAAGTCTGAGACAGGAGGTAAAACGACGGTTCAGGGTCCTGTTTCAGCGCGCCCTGCGCCAGCCACGAGTCAAGCCGCGCCGCCGCGTTCCGGTAGCGCTCGGCGCCCTCGCCCTCGGGCAGCAGCACGTGCGCCATGTTAAACGGGCCGCGCGCCATCAGTTCCATACGCTGCGAAGGGTTGATCACGTCATACGGCGGCGAGATCGCGTCGTCATACGACCCCACCACATTCGGGTCAAATCGATAGCCGCGAAACCCTTTGACTTCCGGCATGGATGTAATACTCCCTTATTTGAGAATGCACCCGGGAAATTCAGTGAAACGGCGGCGCCCGCCCTGCACGCTCCCCTGTTGACACCGGCATACTAACGCCGCAACCTCGCGAGTTCAAGAAGGAGGAACGGCAGGGGTCTCATGGAACGGCAGCATTTTCTGACTGCGACGCCGCGGTCTGAGTTTTTCCTTGCCGCATGGAGATGTGCTATATAGTCGGCAACAACGTAGAGCGCGGATTTGAGGACATGGGGGAAACGTCATGCCCATTGAGTTCGCAATCGATCGCGAGCGCGATTTCACGCTGTTTACGGGTAGCGGCGTCCTGACCGTGGAGGATCTTCTAGCGGTATTTGACGCCTATTCAGCGGCCGGGCCCACGCGGCTGGAACTGTACGACTTTCTCCAGGTGACCCAGACCCGCCTCACTGGGGAAGATATCCGCCGTATCTCCATGATTGGAGTGACAAAAAGCTCAGAACGGATTCCCGGCAGCAAGACCGTGCTTGTCGCCGCGTCGCCCGATGTGTACGGACTTTCGCGCATGTATCAGCTGCTCGGCGAAGTCGAGGGCGTGGTCTGGGATGTGGAAGTCCACCGTACCCTGCAGGACGGCTATGCCGCGCTGGGCATGGCGGCGCCGGACTGAGGCGCGGTATCCGCATATAGCCTGAACCAAGGAGGAATTATGAGACTAACGGTTGCCTTGATTGTCATCGTGGGGGCGGTCTGTGCGGCCGCGCAGGAAGGACCGCTGCCGCTTATCCCGCAACCGAGCCAGGTTCAACGCGCGGACGGCCACGTGCAGCTTACCGCGGAAACGGCCCTGGTTGCAGACGGCGCGCCCGGCGAATCCTGTGATTTTCTGCGCATGCTGCTCGCTCCGGCAACCGGATTCTCCTTTCCCGCAGCGGCTTCCGCAGAAGGCCGGCCCGCGATCGTGCTGCGCATCGACTCCGCGCTGGAGCACCTGGGCAGCGAGGGCTACCGGCTCGACGTCGCGCCCGCCGGCATCACGCTCGCCGCTTCGACTCCCACGGGATTGCTCTATGCGAGCCAGACCCTGCGCCAGCTTCTCCCCGCGCAGATCGAGTCGAGTGAGCCGGTACCGGGCGTGGCCTGGACGGTTCCCTGCGTCCAGATCGAAGACACGCCCCGGTTCGGCTGGCGGAGCTGCATGCTCGACAGTGCGCGCCACTTCCAGGACAAGGCTTTCGTGAAGCGTTTCATCGACCTGCTCGCCAGCTACAAAATGAACCGGCTGCATTGGCACCTGGCGGACGACCAGGGCTGGCGGGTCGAGATTGATGCCCGCCCGAGACTGGCGCAAGTCAGCGCACGGAGGCCGAACGCCAACGCGCGCCTGAATTACCTTCCCAAAGAACCCAGCGACAACTACGGGGGCTGCCACAGCAAAGACGACTTGCGCGAGATCATTGCCTACGCTGCCGCGCGCGGCATCATGATTGTCCCGGAAATCGAGATGCCGGGCCACTGCCTCGCCGCGCTGATGGCCTATCCCGAGCTGTCGTGCACGGGCCAGCCTGAAATCCTGGGCGAACAGTGGATCTACCCCGATGTGTTCTGCGCAGGCAATGACGAGACGTTTGAGTTCATCGAGGCGGTCCTGGCGGAGGTCGTGGAGCTTTTCCCGTCGCCGTGGATTCACATCGGCGGCGACGAGTGCCCGAAAACCCGCTGGAAGGCCTGCCCGAAATGCCAGGCACGCATGAAAGCCGAAGGATTGGCCACGGAAGATGAACTGCAGAGCTATTTCGTGCGCCGCGCCGAGGCCATTCTCGAAAAACACGGCCGCCGGCTCATTGGATGGGACGAAATTCTCGAGGGCGGTCTCGCGCCACGGGCCACGGTCCAGTTGTGGCGCAGCATGGATGGCGGTCTCGCCGCGGCCAACCTGGGCCACGACGTGGTCATGTCGCCGACGAGCCACTGCTACCTCGATTACAACTACGAAACGACGCCCGTCAGCAAGACGTATAGCTTCGAACCGCTGCCGGCAGAGCTGGAACCCGCCAAAATAAAGCACATATTGGGTGTGGAGTGCTGCATGTGGCTGGGCCAGGTGTCCCGGAGACATCTAGAAGCCACCGGCGAGATCCTCCCTCCATCCGGCATCTTCTACCAGGTGTGCCCGCGCATGATCGCGCTGTCTGAGGTGGGCTGGTCGCCTCAGAATACGCGGGACTGGGCCGATTTCGCCGCGCGGCTCAAGGCCCACGGCGAGCGGCTCAACCTCAGAGATATAAATTACTTCCGTGATCCCGCGGTGTGGCCGGAGGAATGACAGGACCGTGACCCGCCATGCGGGGGCACGCCGCGCGAGAGGTATACTGGCGTTTTCCGGTGAAGTTGTCCGGTGAAACCATAGTGCGTAACCCGGGGAAAGGGGACGTTATGACCATCCGTTACTTCCTGTGCGCTTGTCTCGTTGGGCTGTTTGCTCTGACACCAGCAATCGCCGCGCAGACCCCGCCCGGGCGCGCAGCGCTCTCGCTCGACGGAGAGTGGGAGTTTCAGCTCGATCGCGACAAAAATGGTGAGGCGGCCGGCTGGAACGCCGGAGATCAGGCCTTCAGCGGCCGCATCCAGGTGCCGGGCGCGTGGGACGCCCAGGGATTCGGCGACGAGAGCGACAAACTGCGCCACCAGTTCATTGGCACGGGCTGGTACCGCAGGGTGGTCGACGTGCCCGCCGCCTGGGAAGGGCAGCGGCTGTTTCTCTGCATCGCCAACGTGCACCGCTACGCGAAGACCTGGGTGAACGGCGCGTACCTGGGCGAGCACATCGGGTATCTGTCTCCCTTCGAGTACGAGATCACCGGGCACGTGGCCCCCGGACAACCCGCGCACATCGTGATTGCGGTCGATTCGGACCAGCGCTGGGAGGTGGACTGCCTCGCCGGATGCATCGATTTCATGGACGAGATGGACGCGCCCTGGGGCGGGTTCTGGGGACACATCGGCCTGGAAGCGCGCTCGCGGGCCTGGCTGGAGGACCCCTTCGTACAATCCGACGCCACGGGCACCGTGCGGGTCACGGCCCGCATTGCCGGGGAGCCGCGGGAAGGCGACGCGGCTCAGGTGATTTTGCGCGATGCCGCCGGCACGGCCGTCGCTGAGCTGGCAGCCGGGGCGGTCCGCATCGAGCGGGGATTTCTGGAAGGTGTCACGCGGGTTGAGAACGCGAAGCTCTGGTCCACCGATCATCCGCATCTGTACACGGCAGAACTCGTGCTGGCAGACGCTTCCGGCGTACTGGACCAGCGCACGGTGCGCTTCGGCATGCGCACGCTGGAGCCCCGCGGATCACAGTTCTATCTCAACGGCGCGCCCTTCTTTCTGCGGGGATACGGAGACGATGCGATCTACCCGGCCACGATGATCCCCCCCGCGGACAAGGCGTTCTATCTGGAGCGCCTGAAGGTGATCAAATCGTACGGATTCAACGGCGTGCGGCATCACAGCCATTTTCTGCCGCCGGAATACTATGAAGCCTGCGACGAAATGGGCATTCTCGTGCAACCCGAACTTCCCATCGTGTACCTGCCGTTCTATCAGCGCGCCCAGGGCCCCGCGCTTGAACTCTACAAAACCGAATGGGCCGCGGTCATCACGCGGCTACGCAACCACCCCTCGGTATTTGGATGGTGCATGGGCAACGAATTGTACGACGGCATCCCCCTGGGCGAAGAGCTGTACCGCATCGCCAAGGAACTGGACCCGCAACGCATGGTCATCGACTCCGACGGCCTTCTCCGCAAAGACTGGCTGTCGGGAGAACGCCGGCGTTCCACGCTCGACTACTATGCGTTCCAGTTTGACGTCTTCAACCTCCCGCAGGACACCCCCGGGCTCTACGACTTCCCCGGCGAGCCGCCCCGGCCCGTGATCTCGCATGAAACCGGCAATTTCGGCACGTTTCCTCTGTTCGACCAGATAGAACAGTTCGAACACAACATCAAACCGTTCTGGTTCATCTCGGCGCGGGAAAAAGTCGCGGCACTCGGGCTCCTCGACGAGGTCCCGATCTGGGCGCGCAATTCCCAGCGCCTCTATACGCTCTGCCACAAGCTCAACATCGAAGACATCCGCAAAAAGCCCTATCTCTCAGGGCACCACTGGTGGCTGTTCCAGGATTACTGGACCGGGTCGAACGGGATCGTCGAGTCCTATTTCCGCCCAAAGGAACACATCAACCCGGACGAGGTGCGCCAGTTCATCAATGACGTGGTCCTGCTCGAAGACGGGCTGGCCTGGACCTGCCGGTCAGGCGAGGCCCTGGATCTCTCCTTCCTCGTGTCGAACTATGCGGAGGCTCCGCTTTCCGATACAACGCTCGCCTGCCGCATCGAATGCGCTGGACAGCTCCTCCTGGAAGACATAGGGACCATTCCGCCTCCTCCCCAGGGCGCGGTGACGGCCGTCCGCGATTGCCAAATGATCTGTCCCGAGGTTTCAGGGCCCAGCCTGCTCACGATCAGACTGCAGCTCACCACCCCGTCGCGAACTGTCGAGAACGCCTGGACCTCGTGGGTATATCCGCAGGAGATCACGCCCGCTCTCGAACATCCGGTATATGCCAGCGCCGAGTGGAGCGACGAACTCGCCTCATACGGCGTCACCCCGCTGCCTGAAGACGGCGCGCTCCCCGTGGCGGCCGCATATGCCGCTTCGGCCCTGTCGAGGCCCCTGGTTCAGGCGGCCCGCGACGGCGCCTGCCTGCTGCTCCTCAAACCGGACGGCGTGTTCTCCACCGTGAACAACCGGTTCAAGACCACGTGGTGGCTCGGAAATGCGCGCGACAGCAACGTCGGGACGGTGGTCTACGACAATCCAGTCACGCAGGGCATGGCGCCCGAAGGCTGGTGCGACGGCGGCTGGTACCGGCTTCTCGAAAACGCCTCCTCCTACCTCCTCGACGACGCCCCGGCGCGGTCCGAGGTCCTGGTGCGCGGTATCGACGGCCACCGGTTCTGCCGTGATCGAGTGCTCCTCTTCCAGATGCGCCTGGGCAAAGGATCCGTGGTCGCCTGCGGCCTGAATCTCGAGCAGGAGGAGGTCCCGGCCCCTGAAAAAGAGTGGTTGACCGCGCGGCTCCTGGAATACGCGGCCTCGCTGCCGCAGCCGGCCGCGGAATGGCCCGCAGCCTATTTCGACGAACGGGCCATGGATCTCCCGCCCGTGACCGGGCCGTTCGTCGCGGGATTCGCCTCATCGACGGAGGATGAGGTCCAGAGGTACGTGAGTTACCGCGAGGAACACGCGCCCTACTACATCCTTCGCCAGACCGATACGGCCAACCGCCTCGAATGGACCACCGCGCCTGTGCCCGAACCGTTCACCAGCGATCACGCCACCTTCGTGTTCGCGGGCGGGCTCGGCTGGCGCACCCAGCCCGAAACCCCGGGCTTTGCCTTCTGCGTCAACGGAAAACGCATCCTCAACTTCGATATCACCGACCAGGTGCGGCAATGGCATGACAGCGATTCAGGCATCTCTCTGGTGTTCATGCCCCGGCGGCGGCTCCCCGAGGACACGGCCGGCATTTTCTTCGTGGTGGTGCCCGCGCAGCACCTCACACCGGGCACGCCCTGCACCTTCGCCGTCGAGTCCCTGGGCACGGGCAGCATGCGCTGGTTCGGCCTCAACCTCTACACCCGCGTCCCTCCTGCAAAATAGCCGGCATGGGAGGAGGATAGGAACATACAGCGATGTATGGGATGGCAGACGGCCCGATGAGGCTGTTTTAGAGCGGTTTAATGGTACATACGGCGGCGGCGCAGGAGCCGCGCCCGACCGGGTTGCCTGGCGTAACGGCGGACTGGACTGGGCGCGCGCCGGGTTACATGCGGGCACGCACTTTCGTATACTGACGACGGCGCAGCGAAATGCAACGGCGGCACGCGGACAATGGTCCACCGCCGGAAAGGACGCCCATGCTCGAAGCCAGGCTTTACGAAAAACGCGACGGCAACCAGGTGAAATGCCATCTCTGCGCGCATGGCTGCCTCATTGAAGATGGCGGGCGCGGAATCTGCCACGTGCGGGAAAACCGCGGCGGCACGCTGTATTCGCTGGTCTACGAGCAGGTCCTGGCCGAAAACGTCGATCCGATCGAAAAAAAACCGCTCTATCACGTCATGCCCGGCTCGCTGTCGTATTCCATCGCAACGGCCGGCTGCAATTTCCGCTGCGGCTGGTGCCAGAACGCCGACATCTCGGCCATGCCGCGCGACCAGCGCATCATCCGCGGCGTCCGGGTCTCGCCCGACCGGATTGTTCAGCACGCGTGTGAGGCCCACTGCCGCAGCATCGCCTATACCTACACGGAGCCCACGGTCTACTTCGAGTATGCCTATGACGTTGCGGAACGCGCCCGAACACAGGGCCTGCTCAACGTGATCGTCACGAACGGGTTTATGAGCGCGGAGACGCTCGAAGCGTGGCATCCGCTGCTGGACGCGGCCAACGTTGACCTGAAGGCGTTCAGCGACGCGACCTACCGGGAACACATCGGGGGGCGTCTCCAGCCCGTGCTCGATACGCTGAAGCGCATGAAAGAGTACGGCATCTGGGTGGAAGTCACCACGCTGCTCATCCCGGAACTGAACGACAGCGAGGACGAATTGCGCCAGCTCACGGCGTTCATCGCCCGGGAACTCGGGCGTGAAACCCCGTGGCATATCAGCCGCTTTTTCCCCGCCTACAGGATGACGGATCGGCGGCCGACGCCGCCCGACACCCTGGAACGCGCCCTGCAGATCGGCGAAGACGAGGGGCTCTGCCACATCTACCTGGGCAATATCCGCAGTGGCCGCCAGAGCACCCGCTGTGGCCACTGTGGCGAGATGATCATCGAACGTCAGGGATACAGCGCCATCATCAACTACGCGAAATCGGGCGCCTGCCCCGCATGTGAAATGCCCCTGGCCGGTGTCGCCATCGGTTCCGGTTGACGGGGCTGTCCACGGACTCCACCCGCCCCGGCTTCACACCCAGCACCCCTCCCACAATGCGGCGGAACGCCGGGCTAGACCCCGAGTTTCTCGCGGAGCGTGCTGACCACAGTGCCGAGGACGGGAATCTCGGGCATGACCGCGCCAAGAACCGCCAGCGCCACGAGCAGGATCAGAATCACAATCAGCTTGCCGATGAACGATTTGAGCACGCGCGTGTACGACCGGGGTCTCCGCATGCTCTCAAGCTGGTGCGCGCGCTGCACGAAAGCTCCGTATTTTTCTTTGCACGCGTCGCTGCAAAATGCCCCAAATGCCGATTCGGTGATGTTGGCGCTGGTGACCGGCTGATTGCACTGTTTGCAGCGCATCCCCATATCGATGCCCATGCGCTTGCCGGAATTGTCCATCTCCCTGTCCTCCCGGGCAGCGTTACGGCGTCTCGACGGCGCCATCCAGTGCTTTGAGCGCAATTTCCTCCTGAATGCGCGATACAAACGCATCCAGGGGCATGGCGCCCAGGTCGCCTTTCCGGCGATGCCGGACCGAGACCGCCCCCGATTCACGTTCCCGGTCACCCACGACGAGCATGTAGGGTACCTGTTGCGTCTGGGCGGCCCGGATCTTGTACTTCATCGTATCATCGCTCAGGTCGGCTTCCACCCGCAAGCCTGCCTCAAAGAGGCGGTTGCGAACCTGGCCGGCATAGGCGTTCTGACCGTCGGAAATGGGGATAACGACGCATTGAACCGGCGCCAGCCAGGTCGGAAACGCGCCGCCGAAATGTTCGATCAGCACGGCCAGAAACCGTTCGATCGCGCCGTAAATCACCCGGTGAATGACCGCGGGACGGTGCATGTTGCCGTCCGGCCCGACGTATTCGAGGTCAAACTTCTCGGGCATGGCGAAATCGAGCTGGATGGTCGCGCACTGCCAGCTCCGTTTCAGGCAGTCGCGCACGTGAAAGTCGATCTTGGGGCCATAGAACGCGCCGTCGCCCTCGTTCACTTTATATGCGACGCCCTTGGCGGTAAGCGCATTGCGCAGCGCGCTGGTGGCGAGGTCCCACATCGCGTCCGTGCCGATGGATTTTTCCGGCCGGGTGCTCAGCTCGACGGCATAATCCAAACCGAAGACGTTGTAGACGGCGTCCACAAAGTCGATGATATCGGTCACCTCGTCCTGGATCTGGTCGGGCGTCATGAAGATATGGGCGTCGTCCTGCGTGAACACGCGCACGCGAAACAGGCCGTGCAAGACCCCCGATTTCTCATGCCGGTGAACCGTTCCCACTTCGGCGAGCCGCAGCGGGAGGTCGCGGTAGCTGTGGAGCGCGGTCTTGTAGATCAACATGCCGCCGGGGCAATTCATCGGTTTGACGGCGAAGTCCCGCTCGTCGATCCGGGTGAAATACATGTTTTCTTTGTAGTGGTCCCAGTGACCGGACTGCTCCCACAGCGTGCGTTCGAGGATGATCGGAGTGCGAACCTCGCCGTAATGCCGTTTGCGGTGCTCCTCGCGCCAGAATTCCATCAGCTGGTTCAAGACGATCATGCCCTTGGGGTGGAAGAACGGAAATCCGGGCCCTTCGGGATGAAAACTGAACAGATCGAGCTGTTTGCCCAGTTTTCGGTGGTCGCGCCGTTCGGCTTCCGCCAGCAGCCGCAAGTGCTCGTCGAGTTCCTTCTGGCTCGGGAAGGCCGTTCCGTAGATGCGCTGCAGCATGGGGCGCCGCTCGTCACCCCGCCAGTAGGCCCCGGCCACACTCAGCAGCTTGAACGCCTTGATTTTTCCCGTCGACGGCAGATGCGGTCCGCGGCAGAGGTCCACGAAATCATCGTGCCGGTAATAGGTGATCGTGCCGTCATCGAGATCGCGGATCAGCTCGACTTTGTAGGGATTTCCCGCCCGTTCGTAGTACGCCAGGGCCTCGTCCTTGCTCCATTCACCCCGCTCGAACGGGTAGTCCGCCTGAACGGTCTTTTCCATCTCTTTTTCGATGGCGGCAAAGTCGTCCTCGGTCAGGGGCGGCTCGGCGTCAACGTCGTAATAGAATCCATCCTCGATAGGCGGGCCGATGGTGAGCTTCGCATCGGGCCGCACCCGGAGAATGGCCGAGGCCATCACGTGCGAGGCACTGTGCCGGAACACATCTTTGCCCCCTTCGCTGTCAAACGTGAGGATCGCTACCGTGTCGCCATCGGCCAGCGGAGTGGCCAATCCCTTGACCTCGCCGTTGATTTCGGCGCCCAGCGCGGCTTTGGCAAGCCGCGGGCCGAGGCTCTTTGCCAGGTCGAGGGCGTTCTGGCCTGCTTCCACTTCTTTATGCGACCCGTCCGGCAGGTTCACGCGTATTGTGCTCATGACAACTCCTGAATTCCGATGCGTTACGCCGCTGATATGTTGCCGCGCCCTGTAGAAAAACGCAGGGGTATGCACACCGGTTTCGCCTGATCCCGCGTGCAGAGGCGCCGACAATATCCCGAAATTGTGCCATGAACCGCACCGTAAGGTAAAGCGAAGGCCCTGCGCCTGTCACCGCAACGTGCAAATGCCATCCCGTGCAAAGTAGAAATGTCCTCGTATCCCACGCCCAGCCCCCGGAAAACCGGCCCTGCGGGGACCGATTGCGCTCATACCTCACCTGTGATAGCATCGTGTACGGTACTGGATGGGGGTCGCGTACGTGTAGAGCTGGGATAACCGGTGGCTTTCTGCGCGAGATATACTCTTTGAACAATGAGCTGCTGAAAGCGCGTCTCAACCTGTGTGCCGTCCTGCGTAACCTCGAAGATCTGCCCGAACTCGACGCGGACGCCGCGGACATGATCCGCACCTGGCGCCTGGCCGTATGTTTCTCCGTGCACGGCGGGCCCGCCGCGACCCTCGAATTCAGCGAAGGGCGTTGCCGGTATTATGCCGCGTGCCCGCCCCACCCCGACGTAAAGCTCTTTTTCCTGTCGCCGTCTCACCTGAACGGGATGTTTGCCGGAGACGCGAACCCGGTACCGCTCAAAGGGCTCTCGAAACTGCGGTTTTTGAAACACGAATTCATCCCATTGACCCGGCGGCTGGAATATTTCCTCCGCCCGGCCCCGGAAACCCTGGCCGAATCCGCCGGATTGCGCGCTCATGCGCTGTTGACGCTCCTGACGGGCGTGTTTTCCGTCCCGCACCTGGCGGCGCTCGACTCCATCGCGGCGGAGATCGCTGCCGCAACCCCCTGCGGTTCGCTGCAATTCGTCGTGGACAGCGAAGGCCCGATCGCTCATCTCATGTATGACGGCGACCGCGTGGAGGCGCAGAAAGGCCCGCTTGACCGGCCGTCGGCCCTGATGTGGTTCGCCGACTGGCCGTCGGCCTACCGCGTTCTCAGCGGCCGGCTCGACGCGTTCACGGCTGCGGGAAAAGGATTGTTGCGGCTGGACGGCACCATTCCGCTCATTGACAATACATGCCGCATCATGGATCGCGCTGCCGGCTATCTGGCCTGAGCCGGGATGAGGAGGGGACGGAGCACATGCAGACGTTCGAATACCTGCAATCCCGCGCGCTTTTCGACCGCGCCTGTGAAGTCATCCCCGGCGGCATCTACGGCCATTTCAGTCCCGCGCCCTTCGGCCAGACCGCCGCGTTTCCATTCTTTGCCGCCCGCGCCGAAGGCGCCCGGTTCCAGGATGTCGACGGCAACGAATTCATCGACTACATGTGCGCGTATGGCCTCACAATCCTCGGCTATGCCTACCGCGCCGTCGACGACGCCTTCAAAAAACAGCTCGCAAGCGCGGACGCCGCCAGCATCGCATCGCCGAAAATGATTGAGCTGGCCGAGCTGCTCGTGGAGCGCGTGGCCGGCGCCGGCTGGGCCTTTTTCGCGAAGAACGGCGCCGATGTCACGGCCTACGCGGTTACCATCGCCCGCGCCGCCACCGGACGCCGCAAGATCGTCGCGATTCGCGGCGGCTACCACGGCACGCATCCCTGGATGCAGGGCCCCGGCCACCACGGAGTCACCGACGACGAACTCCGTCACTGCATCCGCATCCCCTGGAACGACTTCGCGGCGCTCGAACGGGTGGTGGACGAGCATGGAAGCGACATCGCCGGATTCATCGCGAGCCCGTACCATCATCCCACGTTTCAGGACAGCGTACTCCCCGCGGAGGGATATTGGCGAAACGTTGAAACCCTCCTTCGCAAACACGGCATCGTGTTCATACTCGACGACGTGCGCTGCGGATTCCGCCTCCACCGCGGCGGCAGCAACGAGCGCTACGGTTTTCATCCCGATCTCATCTGTTTCTGCAAAGCGCTGGCCAACGGCTACCCCATCGCCGCCCTGGTCGGCACGGACGCCTTGCGCACCATGACCGCCAGCGTATTTCACACCGGCAGTTACTGGTTCTCCGCCGCACCCATGGCCGCGGCCATCGCAACGCTCCAGGAACTCGACCGCCTCGACGCGCCACACCGGCTCGAAGCCATCGGCCGGAAACTCAACGACGGCCTCATCCGCATCGCAAAGAGCCACGGGTTTAACCTCCGGGTCACCGGTGAACCCTGCATGGCGTATTACCGCATCACCGATGATGACTCGCAGATGCTTCATCAGCGCTGGTGCGCCGAATGCACCCGGCGCGGCGCCTATTTCACGCCGCATCACAACTGGTTCGTCTCGGCTGCCCACAGCGACGCCGAACTCCAGCGCACGTGGGACATCGCCGACGACGCGTTCCGCGCACTGAAAAAGACCCTGTGAAGAAACCGAGGTGACAGCCCGGGAGGTCAGGCATGCCACTCACTGCCGAAGAGAAAAGCCGCCTCAAGCGCACCGCTCTCGAGGTCCGGCGGCAGATCGTCGATGTCACCGCATGGTCAGGCGGCGCGCATATCGGCGGCGCCCTGAGCATGACCGACATCCTCACCATCCTGTACTGCAAATACCTCAACATCGACCCGGCCCGGCCCGATTGGCCGGACCGCGACCGGTTCGTGCTCAGCAAAGGGCACGGCGGCGTAGGGCATGCCGTGATGCTGGCCCACCGGGGCTACTTTCCGGTGGAGGATCTCAGAGAATTCAACGCAACCGGCTCTAAACTCGGCATGCACCTCGATTCAAGCAAGGCCGTGGGTGTTGATGTCTCGACCGGCTCGATGGGCCACGGGTTGCCGCAGGCCGTGGGGCTCGCGCTCGCCGCCCGCGTGCTTCACAAGAGCTGGCGGACCTATTGCGTCGTGGGTGATGGGGAAAGCAACGAGGGCTCCATCTGGGAAGCCGCCATGGCGGCCAGTCACTACAGGCTTGCGAACCTCACGGCGTTTTGCGACCGCAACCGCATGATGATCGATGGTCTCACCGAAGAAGTGATGGGGCTGGAACCCTTTGCCGCGAAATGGGTCGCGTTCGGCTGGCAGGTACGCAGCGTCAACGGCCACGATTTCGATGAACTGGCCGGCGCTATCGAGTTCGCGCTCGCGCACACCGGCGGACCCGTCATGATCATCGCGGATACGGTCAAAGGCAAAGGCGTGGATTTCATGGAGAACGACCCGGCCTGGCATTACGGCGGACTGGGCGGCGAACTGCTGGCGAAAGCGAAGGCATCTCTGGAGCGCATGGTATGAGCGCAAACGAAGGCGGACTCACCTGGACCGTGTACGACGCGGACAGACTCACCCAGCGCGAGATCTACGGCCTGGTGCTAACCGAGATGGGCGAACGCCACCCTGAGATCGTCGGGCTCAGCGCCGATCTCGCCAAATCTACCAAGATCGGCGCCTTTGGCGAACGCTTCCCGGAGCGTTTCTTTAATTTCGGCATCGCCGAACAGAACATGTTCGGCGTGGCCGCGGGCATGGCCAAAGCGGGCCTCGTCCCGTTCGTCTCGACGTTCTCCTCTTTTGCCTCCATGCGGGCCTGCGAATTCCTCCGCACCGATGTCTGTTATCAGAACCTCAACGTCAAAGTGATCGCCACTCATGGCGGCACCTCGTTCGGTTCCGCGGGCGCCACCCACCATTCTACCGAGGATCTGTCCATCGTCCGCGCATTCCCAAACCTCACGGTGATCGCCCCCGCCGACGGCATCGAAACCGCCCGGGCCGTTCGCGCCTGCATGGACGTCGCCGGCCCGGTGTATATCCGCATCGGGCGCGGCTTCGAACCGCGCGTTTACGACAGCGAAAATTACCCCTTCGGAATCGGCAAAGCGGTCGAAATGTGCCCGGGCACGGACATCACCGTCATCGGTTGCGGGCCGACGGTATACCACGCGGTCCAGGCCGCGAAAATTCTCCGCGAAGAACAGGGTTTGAGTGTCCGTGTGATCAACATGCATACCATCAAGCCCATCGACGAGGAGACGATCCTGCGCGCCGTGACCGAGACGCGCCGCATCGTGACCTTCGAAGACCACAGCGTCATTGGAGGGCTGGGCAGCGCCGTCGCCGATGTCATCGCCGCCAGTGGAAAAGGCTGCGCCTTCGAAAAAGCCGGGATCCCCGACGAATTCACGATGCACGGCCATCCTGAAGATCTCATGCACCTCTACACGATCGACACCGACGGCATCCTCAAAAAAATCGGCGAGACCCTGGGACGCGATTTCGAGGCTGACGAAGACTGGGAAGACGAGATCTAGCCATGGCGGACGACACCGGCCGCATCACCGCACGCATTGTACTACGGGCCGTGCTGCCCGTCATCAAGGTCCTGCTCGAAGACGATCCAAAAACCCGGAGACGCTTCGAGCGCGTCACCGCCACCGTACAGTTCGCAGTCGGCGGCGCTGGCAGCGAGCTGATGGCATCGCATATCATCTTCAACCAGGGCGCTTTTGAAATCGCCCATGATTTGGCCGAGCGCCCCGACCTCGTTTTCCGGTTTTCGTCGTACCGCCAGATGAACGCCCTGTTCTCCGGAAAACCGGCCCTACCGAGAGTTGAAGGCGTGCGGCATATCGGGTTGTTGCTTAAAATGCTTGCCGTGCTGATGCGTTTGAAACTGCTGATGCCCGGCAAAATGCCCAAAACTCCCGAAGAAGCCCGGCTCAAAATCAAGCTCATCCTCTACATGGTTTCGACCGCCCTGAGCCAGTTAAACCGGGCCGGCGATCCCGAGATGACCCAATGGACCCGTTCACAGCCCGACCGCGTCTATCAGTGGTCCGTTGAGCCGGAAGGCATCGCGTGCTATCTGCGCGTAAAAGCCGGCAAAACCAAGGCCGGCCGCGGCTTCTATATCCGCCGGGCGCCGTTTGTCCACATGAAATTCAACGGCATCGAAGGAGCCCTGCCTGTACTCACCAACCGCGTCGACACCGTACAGGCAATAACCCGTGGACTCGTCGAAAACATCGGATCACCCGAATACGGCGGCCAGATCGGCGATTTCATGCTCAAAATCGCCCGCATGCTGACCTGATCAGCCTGTGCGCCCACACCGGATGCCTGTAGTGCGGTCACTGGAAGCCAGGGGCTGTAATCCGCCTCAAAACTCCACCCCCAAATCGGCCATCGCCGATTCACCCCCGCCAGCGGGGGACAGGCGCGCCGTACCGAAATCTCCGGGGGTCCGGGTTCTGATGTCTCCCGTTGCGAGGCTGGCGGACGTGGCACGGTTGCCCTCCGGATTGCAGGGGCAGCCACAGGGGGGGCCGCCCATCCCAGCCCTACGCGTTGACTCGAATGCAGAGCAGGCACGGGGGCCTGCCCCTACACACACGCTTCGCGTGGCCGGAGGCGGAGAATAGCCGACAGCCCAAGGGTATGAAAACATGGACCGCGTGGACCGTGTGGACTCCCGTCTTAACTTCTCCAAGCTCGAATCGAACAGCTCTCGCTGCACGGCTTCGCTGTCTTGTGTCCCCCGCTGGCGGGGGTGGACACGCGTCTCGCGTGGCCGGGGGTGGATTTATCGCGGACATCATTCTCTCTTCCATGCTTTGGTACGGTCGCAAAGCGCGCGACGACGCCATCCCGCTGAAATTTTCAGCCGGCGCGATTCGGCAGCTTTATGATGGACCCTCAAACGGGGTACAATAACCGGGTTTCTTCAAATCGCACCCCGGGTGCGGGAAAGGATCTCAGATGACCCTTCTGGAAGTGCGGGACCTCGCCCTGCGGCTCAACGGCAAGCAAGTTCTGGGCGGCGTATCCGCCAATTTCAAGCAGGGCCGGGTGTATGCGATCGTCGGGCCGAACGGCGCGGGCAAATCCACCCTGGCCAACGTGGTCATGGGTCTGCCGGGATATACGGACTGCCAGGGCGACATCCTGTACCGGGGTGAATCGTTGAAAGGCCTGGCGGTTGACGACCGGGCGCGTAAAGGCGTGACGCTGGCCTGGCAGGAACCCGCGCGATTTGAAGGCCTGTCCGTGCACAAATTCGTGACGGCGGGCGCGAAAACGTCCAACGGCCGCGACCTCGCCGCCGAAGCGTTGCGCCAGGTCGGACTGGAACCCGCCCGCTACCTGAACCGCGCCGTCGACAAGACACTGAGCGGCGGCGAGCGCAAGCGCATCGAGCTGGCGTCGATCCTCGCCATCGAACCCGCGCTGGTGCTCATGGATGAGCCCGACTCCGGCATCGATGTGGAAGCCCTCACCCAGATGTTCAGCGCCATTCACCGCCTTAAGGAAAAGGGCAGCACGGTGATCCTGATCACGCACAGCCGCACCGTGTTGCGTCAGGCCGAGCATGCCTACCTGCTTTGCGATGGGCGTGTCATTGACGAAGGCCCCGCCAAACAGGTCGGCCAGTACTTTGAAAACCGCTGTGTCCTGTGCGACCACACCAACGAACCCGGCCTGCAGGAGGTATCATGAGCAACGCCGAACTCGTCCAGCGCCTGCTGGATTCAGTGGGCATCAAGCCGGGCCATGTGCTGAACGGCGATGTCGCCCGCCTTGAGGTCCATGGAAATCAAGTGGTCGGCGCGCACCTGGTGCCCGGCCTCGAAGTCGAGACAGCCGAGCGGGATGACGGCATCGAGGCGCATCTGCGGCTGCTGCCGGGAGCCCGGCTCGAAAAGCCGGTCCACTTGTGTTTCGGCATGTTGCCCGAAAAGGGCCAGCAGCACATTACCCTGGAAATCGACGTGGAAGAAGACGCTTCAGCGCAGGTTCTGGCCCACTGCACCTTCCCTAATGCGGTTGAGGTGGAACACCGGATGAACGCGCGGATCCGCATCGCCCCGGGCGCCAGCTATTCCTACTACGAGCGGCATGTCCACGGCCCCGGCGGCGGCGTGCAGGTGGTCCCGCACGCAACCATCGAGCTCGGCGAAAGAGCGCGGTTCAAGACCGAATTCGATCTCATCAAAGGCCGTGTCGGCGAGATGGATATTGCGTACGAGGCGATCTGCCAGGCGAACAGCGTGCTTGAGATGACGGCCCGCGTGAGCGGCAGCGGCACCGACACGGTGCGTATCCACGAAAAAGCCCGCCTGGCCGGTGAAGCGGCCCGCGCCGTGCTCGCAACCACGATTGCCTTGCGTGACGATGCCCGCGCCGAAGTGTTCAATACCATCATCGCGGATGCGCCCCACGCCCGCGGTCATGTCGACTGCAAGGAGATCGTCCAGGGCCGCGCGGTGGCCAAGGCGGTCCCGGTCGTGGAAGTGCTCAACCCCAGTGCCCATGTCACCCACGAAGCCGCCATCGGCAGCGTAGACTCCAAACAGCTGCAGACTCTGTTATCGCGCGGGCTCACGGAAGACGAAGCGGTCGATCTCATCATCGAAGGCATGCTGAGCTGAGATCGGCACGCCGGGCGCTGTGTCTGTCGCGGCTACTTCGGGGTGCCGGGTGCTGCGGGCGGATTCTATTCCGGCTCCTCGACAATGTAGCTTTCCACATGGACCGGAGCGAAGAAATGCAGCGCCAGCTCCCACAGCAGCCCGAGCCCCAGCATCAGCAGGCCGGCGGCGCACAGCGTGGCGCCGCCGAGCAGGAACGCAGCGGTCCACAATCCGGATTTCGCGGCGAAAAGCCGCGCCAGGCCCGCAACCAGGCCGCCGCCGCCGAGCCCCAGCAGCATCAGGCTCAGGAAACCAAAAAAGTGGACCGGACGATTCACGAACCGGTACAGAAACATCATGGCGCCAACGTCGATGGCCCCGCGCATGAACCGTTCGAAACCGTATTTTGAACGGCCGTAACGCCGCGGGTTGTGGTGCACGGGCACCTCGGTAATGCGGTATCCCAGTTCGTAAGCCAGTGCCGGCAACAAGCGGTGCCGCTCGCCGTAGACAGAGAGCCGCTCGACCACCTCCCGCCGAAACAGCTTGTAGCCGCAGTTGATGTCATGCAGTCTGAGCCTGAGCACCCGCGAGATGATCGCGTTGTACAGGCGGGACGGCAGTACCTTATGCCAGGGATCGTGTCGGACTTTTTTCCACCCCACGACCACATCGAAGCCTTCTTCCAGCTTTTCGAGAAAGGCCGGGATCTCGCATGGATCATCCTGCAGATCGGCATCCATGGTAAACACCAGGTCGCCCGATACCCGGTTGAATCCCGCCGCAAGCGCCATCGATTTGCCGAGATTGCGCCGAAGCCGGCAGACCTCGACTTCGGGGTGGGCGGAACGGAGAGCCGTCAGTTCTTCACAGGTGCCGTCGGTGCTGCCGTCGTCAACGAACAGAATCTGCACGTCGTGTCCGGCGCTGTGGTGCAGAATTCCTTCGGCCAGTTCCCGCACCGATTCGCGCTCGTTGCAGGCGGGGATGACAAAACTCAACTTCATGCAGGCTGCGCCCTCCTTCCCTCGAAGGATTGTATCACGGATAGCCCGCGCAGCGGGCCGGCGTTGAGAGGCGCGGGCCCGGTCAGACCGTGAAGACCCGCACCTGGTTCGCCTCGAGTGTGACTTCAGGACCCAGGGTCTCGCCGGTGAGCAACTCCGGATACGCCTTCGGAAGTGCGAGGGTCTGCGGCTGATCAGCGTGGTTGATGACAAAAAGGAACGACCCCTGCTTGCCGGTACGGCGGGTGATCTCCACGCCCGGCGGAATCGCGGTGATCGGGAAGGGCGGAAGCACGACCGCGGCAAACGCTTCCAGGGCGCCGGCCGGAAGATATACGCCGAGGTAATAGACGGCGCCTTTACCCCGGGCATTGCGCGCCGCCGCGCACTTGCCCTTCAGCGCGCCGTCCGCAAACTGCGCAATGGGCTGCGCTTCGCGGCAGGCGAGCACTTCAACCCATTTCTCCACGGTGGCCGCGGGCACGGGCGACTGGCCGCCCGCGGGCTCGAGTGTTTCGGTCTGGCCGTGATGATATGGGCGGACCTCCTCGACCGTGAGCCCCGCCATGGCAACAAATGCGCCGGGGCGCGGGTAGGCCCACATCGTGTTCGCAGGCGTGCGCGCACCCGATTGCGGCGTCAGCACGACCGTGCCGCCCGCCTGGGCGAACGCGTCGAGCCGGTCAGCGAGGGCCTTGTCGGCCAGGCATGCGCACGGGGCAAACACCACGGCGTATTTTGCGAGATCGCTGGTGATGTCGACGAAATCGCAGCCGTGGCCGCTGCGTTTGACCGCGCGGTAGATCTCGTAGCAGTGCTCGTCGTAATGGAAGCCCAGGGCGCCCGGCTGCCGTTCGATGCTCCACAGCATCGCGTAGTTGCGCAAGATCGCGACCGGCGCCTTGACCACGGTCTCCGCAAGCTGGCCCCCGAGCTTTGCCAGCTCCGCCCCCGTTTCGGCGACTTCCCGATACCGGCGCCGCACCAAACCGTCGTGATCCAGAATCCCGTGCCAATATTGCTCCGCGCCGGACAGACAGGCCCGCCAGCGGAAATAACACACGCCATCGGCGCCGTTCGCCACGGCCTGCCAGGTCCAGCGACGGAGCTCGCCGGGTTCGGGCTGCTCGCCCATCAGGCCGGTCTGCGAATCGCCCGTGGGCCCGCTCTTCTGCTCCATAACCCAGAACCGGCCCGTGAACGAGCGCGTGATTTCGTGCTGGTACGCCGGCAGAAAGGGGTCTTCTTTGCCCTCGGGATAGTTGTCCCACGATGGAAAATCAGTACAGGCGGCCAGCTTCCAGTAGTCAATTTCCGGAAACCGCCCCATGAAATTGTGTGTGACGAAATGTTTCGGGCACAGCTGCTTCAGCAAATCATACTGGGACCGTTGAAACTTCACCTGGGTATCCGATGAAAACCGGGCGAAATCGAGCCAGTGGCTGGGATTCTCCCCGGCCGGCATGTGCCGGGGCAGGGGAATCTCGTTCCACTGCTGAAACTCAAACCCCCAGAACGCGGTGCCCCACGCCTGGTTGATGCTGTCGGTATCCTTGTACTTCGCGAGCAACCAGTCGCGGAACGCGCTCTGACAATGGTCGCAATAGCAGCGGGTCGAGCTGTGGCACCCGAACTCATTGTCGGTCTGCCAGCCGATGACCCCGGGCATGTCCGCGTAATGGCGCCCCATCTGATCCACGATGCGATCGGCCAGGATCTGATACTCCGGCGCGTTCTTGCAGCAATGGCAGCGGGAGCCGGGATTGCGCACCCGCCCGTCCGCGTCCCGCTGAAGCATGGCCGGATGTTTCTGTACCGCCCACTGCGGCGGGATGCACGTGGGCGTACACAAGACCGTCGAGATGCCTTCTTTGTGGAGCGCCTGAATGACCGCGTCCATCCATTCGAAGCGGTAGCGTCCCTGTTCGGGTTCAAACCGGCTCCAGGCAAACTCGCCCATGCGCACCACGTTGATCCGCGCCTGTTTCATCAGCGGGATGTGGTCTTTCGCCTGCCGGGGCGTCCAATGCTCGGGATAGTAACACGTGCCAAAGTACATCATGCCGGTTTCCCTTCGCTCTGTGTCCGGGCGGTATCATAGCAACGGCATCCCGGCCGGGCCAATGCGCCCGTACCCGTCAGATCCCCGGCGCACCCGGTTCTCGTCACGGGGCGTCGTGGAAATACGCTTCCGGCGGAATGAGGCGGTTGCTGATGCCCGGGCCATCGTAGCGCAGATACAGCGCCTTGGATCCGCCCTCCTGGAAATACTCCACGCGCAGGGGATGGTACCCTTTCCGCAGCGCCACGTGCATGAACTTTTCCCGGATGGAATGCAGGCCGTCGTTGTCGAGGACCTTGTCGCCCAGGGTCAGGCGACTGCCGTCGTTGGAGCCAATGGTGAACGTGTAAACGCCGTCTGCCGGCGCCTCAAAATACCCCGAAAAACACAGGGCATAATTCGCGTCCTGCGGCCACGCGTCGTCGTGCACGTGTGATGCAATGCCTTCCGCGGCGGGCGTCAGCTTCGTTGTATCAGGGAGGGCGTTCCAGACACCTGTATACGCCTTGAAGGCAATGCCGGGGCGCGGGTTCGCGACCGCGGCCGCCGCGCAGGGTTCGAGCGTCTGTTGGCCGCCTTTGAGTGCGAGCTCGAAACTCCGGGCATAGTCATCGAGGGTAGTGGCGCTCTCATCCATGCGGACCACCCCTCCTTTGCGCGCCATTTCAAAAAACGTCTGGACACGCCGCTCGAACTCGGGCCGGGGCTCGACCGTGAAATGCGCGTGATCAAACGCATACAGCACATCGCCCTTGTAGCGGTTCAGCTCGAGCCAGCTGTAATCGTGACAGAGACGGGCGATTTTGACTCGTTCGAGCACCTCCGGTTCGTCTGCGACGGCCGCCTCGGCGCGGTTCCACAGCGCCTCGCCTTTCGCCATCACCTCGTCCGTCAGGTACGGGGCTTCCCAGGGGCCAATCCAGATGTCGCAGTGGATATTGTCCTTTTCCACCTTGTCGTGCAGCATATCGAGATATTCGCGGATGGGTTTGGCCGCCTTGCCGTACACGCCCTCCAGAAACTCGTTGATGGCGCGATCTTCGCCATAGTCGGCATTCCACAGGAGCTTCGCGTTCAGATAACCGCTCAACTCGTTGAACTCGCCGCTCCGCGACTGGTAATTGTCCTGTTCGAAGATCCCCGTGACGTTGTGCTCGATAAAGAACCGGATGTTGTCATCACGCACCCGCAGGTTGGGGTAGGGCACGTGAAAATGGTGGAAACTGGTCACGTAATCCCAGACCCAGAGCCGGTTGGCGACCCTGGCCCACTCCTCGGCGTCTCTGCAGAATGCCCGGTTTGCCTCGCTGTCGCACGTGGCCAGCGGGTGCATGAAACAGCATTCAATGCTGCACAGCCGGATGATGACGTTGGGGCGCGGCCGTATGGTTTTGGGCGCCTTGCGCGTCCACTGGTACGCCAGAGTCTCGATGGCCTTGTCGGGATAGTCTTGTTCGATGGCTTCGGCAACCTGATTGACCAGTTGCAGCACCGGCGCCATCTGGGAGCCTTCCTTTTCGGCAAGCGCCTGGCAGGCCGCGCATTCACAGTAGTTGTCCCAGTCATTCTGCGAAACCGAATACACGAAGGCGTCCGGGTCCGCGGCAATACGCTTTTTCAGTTCTTCCGTGACCAGACGCACCACTTCGGGGTTGGTGCAGCAAAGCTGAGTGCGCTCTTTGAGGCGTTTGCCGCCGATTTCCGAAAAATATTCCGGATGTTCGTCAAACCAGATCTTGGGCGGCACCAGCACGTCGAAGGTGTGTACAAACATGCCCGCGCCAAAACGCACCTTGCCCCCGTGCCGATCTTCCAGCGAGGCCGCGCTGCTGTTCACCCGGTTGCGCGCGCACCAGTCGCCGTCAAAACAATCGATCACGAACGGCTCCCGGTATTCCAGCACCGGGATCTGCGTGTCATCCAGCACAGCGAGCCGGAGCGTGGTTTTTTTGGGGATGCGCTCGACCTGCGCCGTAAACCATTTGCAGCCCAGATGGTCGTCAAGCAGGCCATAGACGCCGTACAGATTTCCGCGCAACGCCCCACCCGCGATGACCAGATGCGGCCCTGCCGTCCGGATGACGTAGCCCTCGTCGCCGAGCGCGTCAAAATCCACCTGCATGCCGAGCTGGCGCAAATGCCTGCTGTCGCCCAGGATGATCTCGTGCGGCCCCATCGGCACGGCATCGGTCTGCACCGGAAATTCCGCACCCGTGATTTCATGCAGGTAATGCTGCAGTTCTTCCGCGCCATAGCGGGTCGACGGCGATGCATCCTCCGCGATGACAATGGTGAAGCCGGTCTGCCCGCGCTCCGCCAGTGTCAGCGCGCCGCCTTTCGGCAGCGACCCCAGGCGCGCACAGCCGCCGCACATCAGGGCAACGGCCAACGCTGCACAGAGCATCGCCGCCCATCGATGGTATGTCCGCATGAGATAATCCTCCCTCTCAGTGAATGCAGCAATGAACACGGTACGGCGCAGGCGCCTCCGGCCTGAATGCCCTCTGCGGGCCCGGCGGGCCGGCCGGACTGCGCACTGAATGTTTTTGTCAACAAGAAGACAATCGCAGGCCCTGGCCGGACACCGGGACCGCATGAGTCAAGTCGAGGGTCAGCGGGCGGCTTCCTCAAGCGCCTGGCCGCCCTTCTGGATATCCTTGCCCATACCCCGAATCGTGTTGCACCCCATGAAACTGAACACGCCAAACACAAAGACAAGCGTAGCTGCCGTTAATTTCAACCAGGTCATACGTCATTCCTCCTGACTTCCACGCCTACAGGATAGAATGTGCGGGAAGTCGAGTCAACCAGACAGAGGCCGGGCGCGCACGTGAAGCTGGGAAGAAATGCCTGCGGCCGCACGCACCTGTCACTATTTGAAATAAAAATCGAATCCGTCCCGCACCGGCGCCGCCGAGACGCCCGAGATGAATCAATCAGTCCCCTGCGCGCCAACTACGGCCTTCACGGCCGCCAGGAGTTCGCTCATACGAAACGGTTTCGCCAGGAATCCGGCCAGCTCCCCGTCCGGGAACTGCTCTGCGGAGCCATCCGGGCCGTAGCCGCTGCACAACACAACAGGAACCGCCGGATCGATCCCGCGAATCCGCTCAAATGTCTCGCGCCCGTCCATCCCCGGCATCGCCATGTCCAGGAGCACCACAGTAATCTCGCCCGCATGCTTTTCGAACAGCGCCAGCCCGCTTTCGCCATCGGGTGCCAGCAGAGCCTGGTAACCTGCCATGCCGAGCATGGCGGCCCCCAGTTGCCGGACCTGCGGCTCGTCGTCAATAATCAACACCTTTCCCGAGCCCGCCGCCTCCACGCGCATCTCACCCGCAGCTGACTGAGGAACTGCCGCGAGTTTCGGTGGCAAGAGTACTCGAAACGCAGAGCCTTTCCCCGGAGCACTGTCGACGCGAAGCCCTCCATGATGCCGGCGGACAATCCCAAGCACGGCTGCCAGGCCCAAGCCACGGTCTGCAAACTTGGTCGAGTAGAATGGATCAAAAATGTGCTCCAGGGTGCTCTGGTCCATGCCGCATCCTGTGTCGGCAACCTCCAGATACACATATTCGCCCGGCCTCATGTTTTCCCCGGCCTGAATGACCTCCGTATCGATCCGGGCCCAGTCCACAACGCCTGTTTCAATTGTCACCACGCCCGGCTGATCTCCGAGCGCTTCGCTGGCATTGGTCACAAGGTTCATCACCACCTGCCGCAATTGCGTGGCGTCTCCTTCCACGAATGGCAGCATGTCCGTCAGGCGGAATTCCACCTGTGTGTTTTTTGAAATGGCCACACCAATGAGCCCAGCCATTTCCCGGGCCAGATCATTCAAATCCACCAGTTCCTGCACCAGCCGGCCCTTGCCCGAATAGGCCAGCATCTGCCGGCACAAATCCGCTCCGCGGGCTGCCGCGGTCGCGATATCCCGCAAATACCGCTGCACCGGAGAACCGGAATCCAGCTCGACCTGGGCCAGCTCGACATTCCCCAGCATCGCAACCAGCAGGTTGTTAAAGTCGTGCGCAATACCGCCTGCCAGCACGCCCAGGCTCTCCAGCTTCTGGGCATGCTGCATTTCCGCTTCCAGCTGCCGGTACTCTTCCTCACCGTGCCGTATCGCCGCCGATCTGCGGTGCAGGGAGCACAGATGCCCCACCAGAACCGCCAACAGCGCCAGGAGCCGGCACTGGTCTTCCGTGATCTCCCGGTGGGTCAGCCGGTTGTCGGCGCAAATGATTCCAACAACATCTTCGCCGTCCCACAACGGCGCCATCACATGCGTTCCCTGCCCGACCGTTTTGCCTTCGGCATCGCGAAGGTTGACAGGAGAGCGCAACACAAATTTAACTTCACGGTTCAGGACGCGGCGCATGTCTTCATCGTCTGTCAGCTGCACCCGGCACGCGCGTTCGTCGCGCAATGCGCCGTTTTCGTCCACCCCGAACGAACCCCGCAGAACGCCCGGCTCGGCATCACAAAACCAGATGCTGAGGCGTTCAAAGCCCAGCCGCGCAACGGCAAGGGCTACCGCTGTCTCACACAGTTCATCCAGGCCGGGCGTTATGGAGAGTTCATTATGGATTTCAAGAAGCGTCTGCAACTGTGCGCTGAATGCGGCATCTCCGGAGGCATTCTCTTCTGCAACGGCAATGCACCCCCGCTCCTGAGACGCATTTTTTTCCGCCGCCCCGAGATCAAAAATCTGTGAAAATGCGCGTGATGCCTCCATATCGCCCACGGAACACGAAAACACACGATTCGGCTGTTCATGATTTCGATCAGGCGTCATGCGGCGTATTTCCCCCGTCGCGGTATGTTACATGCAGTGTGCTGCGCAAAATGCTCCCCAGGACCCACTGAACCACGCTTGTGTTATACCATTTTTTTTGCGGATCGTAAACCGGCCGGTAGTTTCAGAGGCCTTGAATTTGCCTCTGCGGCCTCGTCACCGGGCGAATACACGTACATAGCCGTCATACGCCTGAGCGGCCTCCAGCCCGCGTGATGGCCGGAGAAATTCCCGGTACCCCCATGTGATGGCCGTATCTGTGTACTCTCCCGCCATCGACAACTTCGCCCGGAATTTTTCCGCCGGCACCGCGCGCCAGAACGGCTCGGTCTCCGGACTGTTCACAGGCGTTTTCAGGCCGAACCGGGCTGCGTAGTCCTCCAGGCTGGCAACGTGCAGCTCGCCGCTCTCCACATTAGCCCAGAGTGAAGTGCCGGTGGCCGAACAAGCCTGCGCCATAGCTTCGAAAAAGGGACGCCGTTGCGCCAGGGTATAACTTGAAAGATGTTCCCCGCTGTCCTGCAATGCAACGATATCAATCGACGCCGCGCTCAAAATATCCCTCCAGAACACGGCATACTCTTCCGGGGTTGCCCACTGGAAATCCCCGAGATAACACGCCTTATCGAGCCGGAAAAACGGTGAAATCATCACCGGTTTCTCCGGCGCCGCCATCTTGCACCCGTCAGACACCCCGGCATACAGGTCGCGCACCAGCGCTCCCTGGCGCCCCCACATGACATAGCATTCGTACGGAATATAGAAGCCCGTGAAACTGGCGTGATGACCATATGCCTGTTGAAGCGCTGTTGCCCGGTCAGATGCGCGCCGAACCTCTTCTCCGGCACCCTCGAGCCTCCACCAATCCGGCGCGGACAGCATATCGAGGTACACATGCAGCCCGCGCACATCCAGGCGTTCAAGCAGCGCATCGAATGCAGCCCCGCCTTCAGGACCCGCAAAAGGCCCGTTGAAAATGATTGTGTCTATACCCAGCGCCTGAAGGTGGTCCAGTTCCTCCTCCCAGGCGCTTGCGGACAAGGCGAGGTCGTCCGGAGTCAACCACCAGAGCGTTCCCGAAAGGCGTGCGCCTCCGTCTCGCATTCCCATCGACGCACAACCTCCCGCCCCCATAACTGACAGCGCACAACAGAAAACCAGGCCTGCCGCACCCAGAATCCAGCAATAACGATTCATCTCCGTCATACCTTAATTGAAGTCCCTCTCGTGCTCTTCCCGGGACGTTGCCAGCCGAAACCGCATGCGCCGATTTCGCCAAATTTCCGGGCTTTTGGCCGGTTCCACCAAGAATATCACGAGCAATAAACAGAGAAAGCCCGCGGCCGGTATACGCAATTTCAGTAAATAAATGTCAACACTATATTGCTATTATTAAATAACATTGGCCAACCACAAGATATAGAGGTAAATAAGCTCCAAAAACCAAAGTTATCCACTGGCGTGTTGTGAGCTCATCCAAGACCGGTTTTGAAGGGGAGACAGCTTGGGATCTCCTTAGGAGTCTTAGGTATAATCTTTTTAGCATCAAATAGTTAGAACAAAATTAAATAACGAAGAAAAAGGATTATCCTGGACCAGAAAACACCTTGTTTTTTGAAATAAAACGGGATTTCCACAACTCATCCACAGGCACTGTCCCCAGTGTAGGATGCTTTATCCACACCACAATATAGGGCATAAAAGAAGTCTAGCGAAGTCATTTTTGCGCCGGATCGTCTGTGTTTCGTCACAAGATGGCGTCAACGGTTAAATTGGGAACCTGGGACGCCCGCGATCTTGCACAGAATGTACGAGGGGCAATCCATCTGGATGGATTGCCCCTGAAATACTCTCGAACCGGCTGCCAGCGAAACCGCCACGTTAGATGCGAATCGGCATGACGATGTTGAGGTAATTATCGACTGGCGCTTCGGTAAACGGCTTAATCAGGCCCGGGCTCATGCCGTCTTTCAGAACAAGACACGTTTTCGGGGTGTCGATGTGGCGAAGCGCATCCAGAATAAAGTCAGGATTGAAAGCGATCTCCATGGGGTCCCCGCTGAACTCGGCTTCCATTTCTTCCTGATATTCGCCGACCTCCGGAGTCACGACGCGCAAGGTCAGCTGGTTTTGATCAAACATGAAGCGGACGGAATTGAACTTTTCATTGGTCATGGTGCGCGTACGGCGGATGGCTTCCACAAAAGCCCCGGTATTCATGTACGCCTCTTTGTCGTGCTTCTTGGGGATAACCATGTCGTAATTTGGAAAGGTCCCTTCAATCAGCGCGCTCACCAGGCGGTTTGAATCAAAGACAAAGGCGGCCTGCGTCTCATCGAAGAACAGCCGAACCTCGCCATCGCCGCTCAACAACCGTTCGAGCTCCGCAATCATCTTCCCCGGAATAATGACTTTGACGGAAAGCCCCTGCGGAATGTTCTCGGTCTCCATGCACAGACTCATGCGGCGTCCATCCGTCGCTACAACGGTGATCCGGCCATCCTGGATCTCGCACAGAAGTCCGGTCAGGTTGTAGCGGGTCTGGTCCGAACAAATCGCGAACGATGTCTTCGAAAAAAGACTCTTGAGCATCGACTGCTGCAGGATGATTGGTTCCACATGATCAAAACTTCGCATGGGCGGAAATTCATCCGGCGACATGCTGAACAGCTTGGTTTCAATCTTGCCGCATTTCAGCATCACCACATTGCTCTCCGCCAGCGTGAGGTGCACATCACTGACGGGCAGCTCCGACACAATCGAGGACAGACGCTGCGAGGACACCGTCAACGCGCCCGGTTCCTCGACCGTGCAATCCACCGAACACTCAATGCTGATCTTGAGATCCGTAGCGGTCAGGCGAACCTGGCTCTCTCCCGTTTCCATCAGAATATGCGAGAGTATTGGCAACGCCGATTTCGGCGACACCACCGCTTTCACCTTGTTGACGGCATCCAGCAAGTCCTGTCGCCCGATGGTGATTTTCATTCCCGTGCCTCCCTCCGAGTCCCCGTTGCCCACAGAGTGGGTGGATTTGTTTTCCAGATCGTATGATCCTCTTTTTTTTATTTAAAGTTCAAGTATTCGAAGTCATAGAGGACTGTATACTGTGAACATCGATGTAAGCGCATTGCGTACAAACAGTTTATCTTGTTGATACTGTCTGGACAAGCAGTGCCGGATTATCCACACTTTCCACATCCATCACGCGAGCCGCGGTCAATTCCCGATTTCCTCGCCGGCGCCGGTGGAAAAATTGAGGAAAAACCAGGCGCCTTATCCCCTCTTATCCAGAAAATTATCCCCAACCGTAGCGTATCCACTTTTCATCAAATTGTTCCACACAGGATGATTCTTGTTTGGCTCTGATTCATCCTGTAATTGTTGCCGTCTTCGTGGATGGCTTTGAGCTCATCCTGTGGCGTGGAACATACCCCGGACCTGGATATGAACCCGGATCGCCACGTACGCATGGATTCCTAAGCTATTTATTCACACAGCCTTATAAAAATGGAATTTCGAGTAAAAAAACGGGGTTTGCGTTCTAACTTGTTTAAAATGACAACTTATGAGTTGTGGACGCCGTTTCCCAACCCGGGACTGCCAATGCTCTGTGCCAAGTTTTCCACAACTTATTCACATTTGGATCACTCGCGGCCGTGACCCAGGTCAGGTAAACCGTGCCGATCGTTGTGGCCGTCTCGCGGGGCACGAGGCCTGCAATCTGCGCAATCGTTTTGTTACGTCCGGATAACGCGCAGGAACTCTTCCGGCGCGATAATGCCTTCCTTTACCTTGATGCGGCAGCGATCGGCCATGGTCTTGAGTTTTGCGGCGCGCGCGATCTTTTCTGTCGGCTCGGCTGCCGCAATCATCTGCCGGATCGAGGAATTCACTTCGAGCAGCTCGAAGATGCCGGTGCGTCCCTTCGCGCCCGTATGGTAGCAGAAGTTGCAGCCTTCACCGCGATACAGTTTCTTGGTGCTCTCGGGCAGGCCGAGAACCTTCAGCATGGCCTTGGTCGGCGTGAATGCGGACCGGCATTTCGGGCAGATTTTCCGCACGAGCCGCTGCGCAACGACCGCCGTCAGGGAACTCGCAAGGAGGTAGCTCGGCACATCCATGTTGCGCAATGTGCTGATCGCTTCCGGTGCGTCATTGGTGTGAAGCGTGCTGAACACGAGATGCCCCGTCATTGCCGCGCGGATGGCAATCCGCGCCGTTTCCGCGTCGCGGATTTCACCGACCAGCAGCACGTCGATATCCTGGCGCATGGCGGCGCGGAGCGTATTGGCAAAGCTGAGATCGATGTCCGGATCAATCTGCACCTGATTGATACCCGACAGCTGGTATTCCACCGGATCCTCGAGGGTCACGATGCTTTCGGTAAGCACGTTTTTCTGATTGAGTGCCGCATAGAGGGTCGTGGTCTTGCCGCTGCCGGTGGGCCCTGTGACCAGGATCATGCCGTAGGGTTGTTCGATCAGCGCACTGAGCTTTTTCACATCCTCTGTTTCAAGGCCGAGATCCTTGATGCCCTGGAGCACCGTCGACGCATCCAGCAGCCGCAATACCACGCGCTCGCCAAGGAAGCACGGCATCGTTGCCACGCGAATGTCAAACTCGTTGTCGGCAAAATCAAACGTGATATGCCCGTCCTGTGGGCGGCGTGTCTCGGTGATGTCCATGTCGGCCATAATCTTTACCCGCGAGACCACGGCCGCTTCGATCTCATGGTCGATGCTCATAACGTCATGAAGCACGCCATCGATGCGGTACCGCACGCGCATCTCCGGCTCCTGCGGATCAAGGTGGATGTCGGTTGCGCCCGAATTGACCGCGCCTTCGATCATCTTGGTCACCAGCTGCATAACGGACGCGCCTGATGCCTGGCGCGCGATCTCCGCGAAGTCCATCGTTGAGCGTTCCACTGCGATTTCTTCAGCCATCACGACGTCATCCTTCTGTTCCGTGCCTTGGGTTGCTGTTTTGGAAGGGGTCTCTTTTTTCGGGGCGGGTTTCGGGGCGGCGTCCTTTGCCGGTTTGGGAGGTTCGGTTTGTGGTTCCTTCAACGGTGCGGTCTTGCGGCTTCGATAGCGTTTCTTGCTTTCTTCCTCAATGTCGTCAACATGGGTGAGGATGGGGTGAATGCGTTTGCCCAGGAAAACTTCAGCCGATTCCAGCGAATCCCGGACCCGCGGGTCATTGATCAGCACGGACAGGCGATCGCCGTCGATTCGGACCGGAATAAACCGGTATTTTCTGGCCAGGCTTTCGGGGATGGCATCCAGGGCTTCGGCCGTGCTCGCGGTTTTGCTCAGCACGGCATATTCCAGTTTATGTTGTTTGGCCAGAGCTTTCGCCAGCGCCTCGGGTTTCACGACGCCGCTGTCGAGCAGGATTTTTCCCAGGAGCCGGCCCGTTCGTTTCTGCTCCGCCAGGGCTGCTTTCAGGTCGTCCTTTGAGATTTCCTCCATCTTCACCAGCGTCGCGCCGATCGATTCGTCGAGCTTTCGTTTTGCCCGGGAGTGATATTCAAACTTGAACAAGTCCTCCAGTGCGCCGATGCTGATGATTTCCTTTTGAAGGAGCTGCCGGTACCAGGGGACGCCACTGACCGCTTCCTGCTCCATAATGGCGTCGAGTTCTTCGCGAGTCAGTACTTCCTGGCGTACGAGTTCGTCGCCAAAATCATGCCGTCCAGATATACCTGCCATGATTACCCCCTTCTACAAGCTTGGGCGCCGGTAAAATTGCGATACGCCATTATATTCAGGCAACGCGGGAACGTAAAGGGATATCGCTGTGTTCACAAGCGCGCCGGTGGCGTTTCCTACTTGCGATAAACGAGCTTACGGAAGTCCGGATGGTTGCGGTAGCCGGCAAATTCCTCGTCTTCGCTGGCTTCTTCGCGAAACACCTCCCCGAGCACGATTGCCACGTTGAGATACGCCAGCATGCCGTCCAGATCTCCGCGCCGCGCGGCGGTGCACGCCAGATTGTAGTAGGGGGCAGGTTCCTGCGGATCCAGCGTGATGGCTTTGCGGTATTGCGCCTCGGCCTCCTCGACGCGCCCGCGTTTCAACAGGACGTTCCCGTAGTTGTTGTTATTGGCTACGCTGTCGGGGTCGAGGGAGAGCGCGATCAGCGCTTCGGCTTCCGCTTCATCCAGCCGTTTCGTGTGGCGGAGCAGCACCGCCAGATCGTTGTGCGGGCGGCTCCATTTGGGGTCGAGCTGAATTGCATGGCGGTATGCGGCCTCGGCTTCCTCGTACCGTTCCAGATGCATCAGTGTGAGGCCGAGCCCGTTGTACGGGAGCGCCCAGTCCGGGCGCAGTTCGATGGCCTGTCGAAAGGCCGTTTCCGATTTGGCGAGCGGGGCGTTTTTCCAGCGCTGACCGTAGCGGAGCACGCCCTGGGCAAAGCAGGTTTCCGCCGTTTGCACGCCCCCTTCTTCTGCCAGTGCGGCAACTGCTTCCACAAGATACCGCGTCCGTATCCGCCGCGCCTGGGGATCTTCGTCCAGGCACACCAGCATCGTGTCGATCAGGAGGCGGGATTGCGCCGGCGACAGGTCTACCAGGTACGGCGCGCTATGAGGCACAGCCGGTTTACGCATGACGGCCACAAACACTGCCAGAGCGACAATGGCCGCGGTAATGGTCCAAATAGCCTTATGTGACCGCATGAATTCTTGCCAGACCCCATTTACCCCGGGTCTACCGTACATCGAATTTGAAAAAATCCTTCGGAAACCGCCCTTTCAACTCGGCCGTGCTTCCTGTTCGGACCGAAGCATAATATCATGCTGCTCAACCCGTTGCGAGCTTAATTCCGCAGAAAAACGCAGTCTATCCTGATGAGGCGCCGCTCAGACGCGGATAGGCGTCACGCAGCGACTCAGGCAGACGGGCGCCCTTCTGAATGCCCAGCGCGGTTTGAAGCTCGAACGCGTTGACCACCGCCTGGCCGCGATAGTGGTTGTTTGTGATGACGTACAGCTCAGCAGCCCTTTCCCGGAGACGTTCGATTTTCTGCAACCACGGGTTCAGTTCTTCCAGACTATACAAGTAGTCGTAGCGTTCATTGCGCCCCGCATCCTCGCGGAACCAGTCGCCGGCGTTCCGGCCGTGAAGGCGAACATAACCCACCCGGGCAGTCACCCGTGCAGTCGGGCCCAGGGAACCGGAAAATAGCGGCTGATCGACATTGCAGAACGCTATTTCGCGCCGGGCGAGTTCGTCAAAGACCTCAGGGCGGTTCCAGGACGCGTGGCGCACTTCCAGTGCCAGGGGATACTCTGAAAATGTCCCCAAAACCCGAGCCAGCCACTGGCGGTTCTCGACCGTCCGCTTGAAACTCCAGGGAAACTGCACCAGCACCGCACCCAGACGTTGTGCACCCATCAACACGTCGAATCCGGCGCGCACGGCGTCGATGTCCGGCTGCTGCGGCCAGGATTCCCGTTCGTGGGTGAAGGCTCTGTATAATTTCGCCGTGAATTTGAAGCCAGGGTTTCCGCGCAGAAGATTGACCCAGCGTTCCGCGTTGCCGGGTGGGAACGGGCGGTAAAACGACGCATTCACCTCGATCGTGTCGAAATAGCGGCTCAGGTACTCGAGAGGGTGCAGCTGGCGCGGCATCTCCGGCGGGTAGACGATTCCCTTCCAGTCCGGGTAGGACCATCCTGCCGGGCCGACTCGTATCACTGCGCTGCCTGCTGTCATCGCGTGCTGCTCCGGGCGCCAGAGTACCACGCCCCGGAAAGCCGGCGTTAACGCGGTTCTGCGGACCGGTGTGCCGGGTTTGCCCCTGGCAAAAGCAGTTGGCAAGTTTTCCAGGGTGCATGGCCGCGTCATTTGCCAAATCTTGCCGGGGTGCGCGACTCGTACCATCCCCGGTAAGATCTTAGATGGCGCGATTCGTGCGCTTGACTTGGGTCGCGAAAATACGCTAAGCTACTGTGCTTGCCGTGTGATAGCGTGAAAAAGAGGGTCACATTCAACGGCGGAATATCGCTTGTTCCATGCGTATACCCGGCACGGAAGCAGGTGTGTTTTTCGGAAAAGCGGGTAATCCAGGGAAAAACTGAAAAGGACCATCATGGGCAGGTACACGGGACCAAAACACAAGCTGTGTCGTCGACTGGGCTCTTGCGTGTGGGGCGATCCGAAGTGCCCCGCGATCAAACGCCCGTATGCGCCGGGCCAACACGGCCCGACCTTGCGGCGCAAGGCTACGGTATACGGCCAGCAATTGTTGGACAAACAGCGGATCCAGACGCACTACGGGCTGCTTGAAAAGCAGATGCGGCGCACGTTCGCCCGGGCGCAACGGATGGGCGGCGTGACGGGCAGCAACCTGCTGTTGATTCTTGAATCGCGTTTGGACGCGGTGGTGTACCGCCTTGGGTTCGCAAGAACCATGCAGCAGTCGCGCCAGATTGTCACCCACGGCCATATTCTCGTGGACGGCCAGAAGTGCAATATGCCCGGGTTTCAGGTGAAGCCCGGCATGACCGTCAGCATCAAGGAAAAGAGCCGCAAGGTTCCCGTGCTCGCAGAAGGGGCAGCAAATCCGCCCGCGGTCATTCCAGAGTACCTCGACCGGGCCACCGATTCGTTTGAGGGCAAGATGATCGCTGCGCCGAACATTGAAACCATCCCGTTCAAGCCGGACACCGCCGGGATCATTGGTTTCTACTCGCGCTGAGCCGCAGTGGCGTGTTTTCCGGGCGGGCCGTGCCAGCGGCCCGCCCGTCGTGTCTATCTCACCCGCGTACCGCCCGGCTGGTCGCGGCATCGCGTGAACCATGGCGCTCGTATTCCCTACATTACAGGCGGTCGGAGAGGCGGCGCGCGTGTTGGGCGGCCAGCCCGGCACGCACGTCGAGATCGTGGGGCCCTGGGGTTCGGGTAAATCTCTCCTTGCCGTGCAATTGGCCCAGGCACGCGGGGCGTCGCTCCTGATCGCAGCGTCGAGCCGCGCCGACGCCGACGCCATCTACGAAGATCTGTGCAGTTTCCTGCCCGGGGAGCAGTGTCTCCAGTTCCCGGCCTGGGAAGTGTTGCCGACGGACTCCATGGAGCCCGCCGACGACATTGTGGCCGAGCGCATGAATGCACTGATGCGCCTGTCAGAGGCGCTGGAGCGCAGCACTCCGGTGGCCTGCGTGGCGCCGGTACAGTCACTGGTGCAGCGGGTAGCGCCGCACAGCCGCATCCAGGAGCAGAGTCTGACCCTGCGCGTGGGCGACGAGCAGGAGATCGACGCCCTGCTCCTGAAGCTCACGGACATGGGCTATGAACGGGAGCTGATGGTCGAGCGCCGGGGTCAGATGAGTCTCCGGGGCGGCATTTTCGATATCTTTCCCATTGCGAGCGAGCTTCCGCTGCGTATTGAATTTTTCGGCGATGAAATCGAGTCAATGCGCCGTTTTGAGCCCGAGACGCAGCGCAGTGTCGGTCGCGCCGGGCAGGTCCGGATCCTGCCCCGCTCCGAAAAGCAGCTTCTCCAGGAAGGCGCTGGAGGCCCGGGGCTGGGCACGCTTTTGGAATACCTGCCGGATTCGGCCCTGCTCGTCCTCGATGAGCCGGCCAGGCTCGCCGAGGAGGCCGAGGCCCTGTCGCGGCTGCATGCGGACAGCCGCTATTTCATCCCGTGGAGTGAGCTCCAGCAGGCGTTCGAGGCGTTCTCGTGCGTGAGTCTGGCCCAGGTAGCCCCGGGCGGCCCGGGGCAGCTGCCGCGCATCGCCGCGCCGATGCGCTCGATCACCGGCTGGGAGCGGGACCGGCAGGCGTTCTGGGACCAGCTCACACGATGGGATGCTGACGGCTACCGGGTCCGCATCTTCTGCGCGAATGCGGGCGAGCGGCGGCGGCTCCACGAACTCCTCGAAGAACAGGGCCACCGGCTCGGGCAGGATGCGTTCGATCTGAGACTCGAGCTCGGGCGTCTGCGCGGCGGATTTGCGTCTCCCGCCGACAAGCTGACGGTGCTGAGCGAGCGGGAGATGTTCGGGCGGCATTACGTCCGCCGGCAGCGGCGCCGCTTCGAGGCGGGCGCCGCGATCACCTCGTTCGACGATTTCAGGGCCGGGGACTATATCGTGCATGCGCGCCACGGCATTGGGCGCTATCTGGGGCTGCGCCGTTTTGAAGGCAAGGCCGGCGATTTCCTTGCGCTGCAGTATTTGGGCGGCGACCGGCTTTACCTGCCCGTCACACACATCGACGAAGTGCAGAAATACCAGGCGAGCGAAGGCGCGGCCCCGCGCATTGACAAGCTGGGCGGCTCGACCTGGGCGCGCAAAAAGGCCCGGGTAAAAAAAGCGGTGCGCGACATGACCGAGGAACTCCTCAAGCTCTATGCCGCGCGCGAGGCCCGCGACGGGCACGCCTTCTCGAAAGACACCCACTGGCAGGGGGAATTTGAAGATGCGTTCGAATACGAGGAAACCCCTGACCAGGCGCGCGCCATTCTCGAAGTAAAACGCGATATGGAGTTTCCCAGGCCCATGGAGCGGCTTCTCTGCGGCGATGTGGGGTTCGGCAAAACCGAGGTGGCGATCCGCGCGGCATTCAAAGCGGTAATGGACGGTAAACAGGTGGCCGTGCTCGCACCGACGACGGTTCTCGCGGAACAGCACTACCAGACGTTTTTGCAACGCATGGCCGACTATCCCGTCACGGTGGAGATGCTGAGCCGGTTCCGTTCGCCGGGGCAGCAGAAAATCACCATCGAGCGCCTGCAATCGGGCGAAGTCGACATCGTGATCGGCACGCACCGCCTGACATCCAAAGACATCAAGTTCAAGGATCTCGGGCTGGTGGTGATCGACGAGGAGCAGCGCTTCGGCGTCGCTCAGAAAGAGAAGCTTAAACACCTGCGGAACACGGTCGACGTGCTGACCATGAGCGCGACGCCCATTCCCCGGACACTCAATCTTGCCCTGCTCGGCGCACGCGACATGAGTGTCATCAACACCGCGCCCAACGATCGCCTGCCGGTGCACACCTGCATCGAGCAATTCGACGAACAGCTTATCCGCGAGGCCATCGAACGCGAACTGGCTCGCGAAGGGCAGGTGTTTTTCCTCCACAACCGCGTCCAGACCATTATGTCGTATGCGACGCTGGTGCGGAAGCTCGTCCCGCTTGCCCGGGTGGCGGTTGCCCACGGCCAGATGCACGAAAACGAGCTGGAACGCATCATGTCCGCCTTTGTCCGGCGCGAGATCGATGTGCTGGTCTGTACGACCATCATCGGGTCAGGCATCGATATTCCCAATGCCAACACGATCATCATCACCAACGCCACGAATTTCGGCCTGGCTGAGCTGTATCAGCTGCGCGGCCGCGTGGGCCGTTACAAGCACCGGGCCTTCGCGTACCTCCTCGTGCCCGGCGACCGCGCCCTGAGCGAGGTGGCTCAGCAGCGTCTCAAGGCGCTGGAGGAGTTCTCGACGCTCGGCTCGGGATTCCGCGTCGCTCTGCGGGACCTGGAAATCCGCGGATGCGGCAACATTCTCGGTGGAGAACAGCACGGGCACATTGTCTCGGTCGGGTTCGAGGCTTATACCAACCTGCTCGAGGAAGCCATCAGCGAATTGAAGGGCGAGCCCGCCCAACACCGCGCACTGCCCCCATTTGACGTGGCCGCCGACGCCCACATCCCTGGGGATTATGTGCCGTCGGAAACACAGAAAATCACCCTTTATAAACGTATTGGCGGCGCCCGATCCGTTGAGGAAGTGGATGAGCTTGAAGATGAGATCACCGACCGCTTCGGTCGCGCGCCCGCACCCGTACGCCGGCTTCTCGAGATCATGCGGTTGCGTGCTCTCGGCGGCGAGGCAGGCGCGCGCAGACTCAGCGCCACCCGGGACGCGGTCATCATTGAATTCGACACTGGCCGCCATCTCAGCCGAAAGGCCCGGACTTCTCTCGAGCACGAATTCGCGGGGCGGCTGGTTTTTGCCTGGCAGGATCAGCCTTCGATCACATTCAAGTTTGCTGAAGGCAGCGAGCCACTCGCCGCGGCACGCCACATCCTTCGCGCACTGACCGCGCTGTGATGCGGGCTAATCGGTATCCGGCTCCCGGCGCTCGAACCCCAAGGCCTCGTATTGGAGGGGGTAGTCATGGCTCAGCCAGCGTTCGAAGGGGTCGGTACTGCACTGGTAGAGGTCGAGCAGCTGGCCGATGGGGGCGCCATTGAAAAAGAAGCCCAGTTCATCGCGCGCATCCTCGACCGTCTCGCCTTGAAGCAGCCGGTAACACGCCGCGGCAATGGCGGCCCGGTGAACTCCGCCCTGGCAGTGGACGAGAATCGGCTTCTCGGCGGCGCGTACAAGGCTTGCAAACGTCTGCAGCGATTCGGGGTCCGGGGGGCGGGACATGGTCCAATCGAGATCGTGGTGGGCAACGCCCAGGCTGGAGCACAAGGTCCGCTCGTCCCGGTACCACGATTCGTGGGGAGATTCGCCCCGAAGATTGACGACTGTTTTGATGCCGTGCCGCCGAATTGTAATGTCGAGCGTTGTGGCGTCCATCTGGCCGGAACGGTAATAAGCGCCGGGTTCCACGGTCTGGAGGTTGCCTTTGAGGTGCGCGCACCCGGTGGCCGCCGCGAAGAGCGCCAGAGGCACAAGACAGAAGAAAACGGCCCAGCGGCCTGCGGAACGCCCAGTATCCGTACGCGCCCTTCTGAAATCAGGCCCAATCGTGCGGTTTGAGTGTGACCGGGCGGGATGTTGCGCCGATCGGGGAAGGTGTGGAAATCTGCGGTTCATTTGAGTGAAAATCATTCCAGAGTCCTCTCAAGTGCAAGGAAGGTACGGTATTTACCATGAGAAATGCAAGCGGCGTGTTCGTGTTACTGCTGCTGATCCTGCTCGCGAAGGCCAGTTGGGCGCAAGGCGGCCTGGACGGTGCGTTCCAGCAGGCCTTGCGCGACCTGGGCACCGATCTGCGGCTGATGTGCCTGGCGGCCCACCCGGACGACGAGGACGGCGCAACGCTGGCCTGTTACCGTAAACAGTTCGGCGTGGCGGTCTATGCCGTGATCGGCACACGCGGCGAAGGCGGCCAGAACGAAATCGGGCCGGAACTCTACAACGATCTGGGGGTTTTGCGCACGCTCGAGCAGTTGGCTGCGGCGGAGATCACCGGCGCGCAGGTGTCGTTTCTGAATTTTCCCGAATTCGGCTATTCAAAGACCCGCGAGGAGACCTTCGAGCACTGGGGCCGCGAGGAGACGGTCCGGCGCCTTGTGCGCGCCATCCGGGAGATCCGCCCGGATGTGATCATCACGCACCACGACCCTGACACCGGCCACGGGCACCATCAGGCGCTCGGCGCGGCGGTGCTGGATGCCTTCGATGCTGCCGGCGATCCCGGCGCGTTCCCGGAACTTGCTGAAAACGGCCTGGAACCGTGGCAGCCGGGCCTCCTCTATGTTCGGGCCTGGGAAAAACCGGAGAGCCCCGGCGCAGTTGAAGTGGACCTCAATCAAGTGGACCCGGTTGAAGGGGTTTCGTATGCCGAGATCGCGGCCCGCGCGCTCGAACAGCACAAATCACAGGGCATGCAGTTCTTCATCGACTGGCTGCGCTCGGGCGAGGCCGTCGCCTGGTACGTTCCGGTAAAAACGGCGCCCCCGGTGGAGGAACAACCCGGCGCGATCCCGCCGCCCGCAGGCGCCGCGCTGTTTGCGGGCATCCCGGACCGGGTGACGGCGGAGGAGCGGGCGCTTGCACAGGCCACCGGTAGCCGCGACGAGCTCAAGCCGCGTTTGCTGGCGGCGGCCGCATCCATCACCGCGGATACGCCGCTTGCGGAACGCCGCTTGCGCCGGGCCACGAAGGCTGCCGCGCTTGCCCTCGAGCTGACCCTGGATGCCGCTGTGAACGACGCCGAACTGGTGGCCGGCCAGGAGGGCCACGTGACGGTCACGCTCACGGACGCCGGCGCGCCGGACTGTCAGAGCGCCGAGTTCACCCTGACTTCCCTGGCATGGGCCTCTGCGCAGGCGAACCCGCCGGTTCCCGCGGCCGTTGACGGCGGGAAAGCCAGTGCCGTCTTCCCGCTTGCCGTGCCCGCCGGTCAGCCGGTGACTGTGCCGCACGCAGCACATCTGTTTGACGAGGGATTTCTGGCGCCGCAGCTGGAGGCGGTGGCGCGGGTGGCCTGTGGCGGCCAGGTCTTGACTCTGCGGACGCCGGTGTACGTGGATGTTGCCCCGCCGGTTACCGTTGATTTCCCCGGTGAACCATTCCTGGCCGTTGCCGGGCAGGATGCCGCGGTGTCATTCAGGTTGCGGGCAACGAACCATATGCCCGGGCCTTTCGCGGGCCGGCTGGTTCTTTCGCCGTCGTCGGCGTTCAAAGCCGCCACCGACGCGGAGAAACGGGTCATTCCTCTGGAATTCGCCGCGGAAGGCGAGGTGAACGAGATCGAGCTTCCGCTGGAACTGTTCCCGGAGGTCGGCGAACGCGAGGTCTTCGTTACGGCAATGCTTGAGGGGTTCGATTACGTGTTTCACGGGCGGGGCCAGATTGTGCGGATGGCGATTCCCGAGGACATCACCGTGGGCGTGATCACTTCATACGATACGACCGTGATGGATACTCTCGCCCGGTTGCGCGTGCCGCATGAAGCGATTGAATCCGGCGAGATCACGGGCGAGCGGCTCCGGCCGTTCCCGGTGGTGATTGTCGATATCCGCGCCTACCACGCGCGCGAGGACCTGGCCGCGAACAATTCCGTGTTGCTGGATTACGTGCGGCAGGGGGGCACGGCGCTGGTCATGTATCAGAAGACCTTCGAGTGGAAACCCGAATACGCGCCGTATCCCATCCAGGTGTCGACCAACCGGGTGGGCGCCGAGAACGCCCCGGTCACCCTGCTTGTTCCCGATCATCCGCTGTTTACCACCCCCAACGCGATCGCGCCCGAAGACTGGCTGGGCTGGGTTCAGGAGCGCGGGCTGTACATCCCCGACGCCTGGGACGAGCACTATACGCCCCTCGTGCGCACGAACGATCCCGGCGAGGACATTCCCCCCGGAAGCTGCCTGATCTGTGACTACGGCGAGGGCATTTATCTGTACACGTCGCTGGTATGGTACCGCCAGCTTCGCGAGGCGCATCCCGGGGCGTTGCGCGTGTTCGCCAACATGCTGGCGCTGGGGAAGTGATTTTCGGACGAGGGGTACGGCATACTGTGGGGCCTTCAGCGCGCATAACGAAGAGAGGAATTCATCATGTCCAAACCTGTTGCCTTTGCCGTGGCCGCACACCCGGATGATATCGAATTCATGATGGGCGGCACGCTGCTGCTTCTCGGGAAAGCCGGATACGATCTGCATTACATGAATATCGCCAACGGCTCGATGGGCACGGCGATTTATTCGCGCGAGGAGATCATCGCCATGCGCACCGGCGAAGCCCGGCGGGCTGCAAAGGCCATGGGCGCGACGTTTCATGAGCCGCTGGTGGATGACCTCGACATTTACTACGACCGGGAGCTGCCGGGCCGCCTGTGCGCGGTGATTCGGGAGATCAAACCGCGGATCATGCTGTTGCAACCGCCGACGGATTACATGGAAGACCACACCAACGCATGCCGCCTGGCCGTTTCGGCGGCATTTTTCCGCGGCATGCGCAATCTCATCACGGACCCGCCCAGGGATCCCATCGCGGACCCGGTGACCCTCTACCATGCGCTGCCGTATGGCCTGCACGACCCGCTGCGCAGGCGGGTGTGGCCCGGGCTGTATGTCGACATCACGACGGTCATTGACAAGAAGCGCGAGGCCCTCGCCTGCCATACCAGCCAGAAAGAGTGGCTCGACGTGAGCCAGGGCATGGACAGCTATCTCATCACGATGGAGGAGATGTCGCGCGAGGTGGGCAAGATGTCGGGCATCTTCGAATATGCCGAAGGCTGGCGCCGTCATCTGCACCTGGGGTACTGCGCTCCGGAGGATGATCCGCTGCGTGATGCCCTGGGCCACAAAGCCCTGGTGTCCAGGACATACGAAGAGGCCCTCGAGAAAGAACCCCAATAAACCCGCCGGCGGGGTCTCGCGCGCTTCTCGTGCTATGGCACGGGAACGCGCGGTCGCGCCGCGGATCGCGTTTTCAGCGATCTCTCCGTTGAACGCTCATGGAGAGGTTCCGCCGGCGGTTTCGCGGCCCGCCCGGCTCCGGGAGAGATGCATTGCCCCGTACGTTGTATTTCAAGCTCTCGGCGATGATGTTCCTGCAGTACGCCATCCCGGCGTGCATCAATCCCATCATGAGCCTGTACCTGATGAACAACCTCGGTTTCCCGCCCGGCCAGACCGGCCAGATCCTTGCCGTCGTGGCCATTGGAGCTATCGTCGCGCCGTTTCTGGCCACCTACGTTGTGGATCGGTTCATTTCCGCGCGGATCCTGCTCGCCGCATGCCACGGCCTGGCAGGCGCGGTCATCGGGGTGCTTTCGGCGTCGCGCGCCTTCTGGCCGGTCTACGTGCTGTATTTCGTCTATGGTCTGCTGTTCCTGCCGACCCACGGTCTCTCCAATACGGTCGTGCTGCATCGAATCCGCGACGCCAGGCGCGATTTTGGCAGCATCCGCATGTGGGGCACGGCGGGCTGGGTGTTCATCGCCTGGACGTTCGGCCTGTTCTGGCTGAAAGGGGCGCCTCCCGGCGAGGCTGACCCGCGCCTGGTGGACGCGCTGCGACTGTGTGCGCTCCTGCATCTGGCCCTGGCGGTTTACAGCCTTTTCCTTCCCCGCGAGGAGCGAGCCCAGGACGCGCCGATCAGCTTGATGCCGTGGGAGGCCTTCCGGGTATTTGCCCGGCCCAGCGTGATGGTCTTGTGCATTGCGACGCTGTGCACCAGCGCCATCCATCAACACTACTATTTCGGCATGGCGCCCTTTCTCAAAAGCCTGGGCGCCGCTGAAAACCACATCATGCCGCTGATGAGTATTGGGCAGGTTGCCGAAGTCCTGATGCTGGGGCTGCTGGGCCGCGCCCTGGTTCGCCTCGGCACGAAACGGGTATTGATCATTGCCCTCGCCGCGCAGGCCGCGCGATTTACCGTCTTCAGCATCGGCTCGCCGTTTCCGCTCGTTGTCGCGGTTATCACGGCGCATGGTTTCTGTTACGCCTTCTTTTTCACCGCCTCGTATATCTATATCGACGAACACAGCTCCCGGGAGGCCCGTGCCGGCGCGCAGCAGCTGTTCACCATCCTGATCATGGGTGTGGGCTATTTCCTGGGCCATGTCACCGCAGGCAGGCTCGGCGAATGGTCTCTTGATCCGGTGACGGAGGCGATTCGTTTCCGCCAGTATTGGGCGGTTCCGGCGGTGAGCGCCGTAGTCATCGCCCTGTTTCTGCTGGTGGCTTTCCGTGCCGAAACGCCCGAGCTCAACGAGGTGCCTGACTCCGCCGCGGCGCTGGAGTCGTGAGCGCGCCACGCGGGTGCCCGCCCGGGCACAAGCCTATTCGAACACGATCTTCAGGGTCTTTATCTCGAAGGGGGCGATCGGCAGGGTGATGCTGCGGCGGCGCGCCTTGACGGGCGTGTCGCCATCTTCGAGCAGGCTGCATTCCGACGCCTGCTTGATGCGCCGGTCGAACGTCAGGGTGGTCTGGCCGCGCGTATTGCCGGCTTCGTACAGGCGGACGATTACTGCGTTGCTTTCCTCGGCTTTTTTGACGGCCTCGATGACCACGTTTGGATTGGAGACCGAGCAGAACCGCAACGCCTGCGCTTCGGCTGTCCGGTGGCCTGCCTGCATGAGCGCAAGCGGGACATTGAGGTTATAGGCTTCGCGCACCACTTCTTCGGCGGTAAACGAGCCCAGGTGCGGCAGCAGCGCGTAGGTGAACGTGTGTTCGCCCCGGTCGGCCAGCGGATCGGGCGCCACCGGCGATTTGAGCAAGGTTATCGACAGCATGCCGTCGAGGGTGTCGTGGCCGTATTTGCTGTCGTTCAACAGGGCAACGCCGTAGTCGCCTTCGGACAGATCGACCCACTTGTGCGCGCATACCTCGAACTGCGCCTGATCAAACGGCGTGTTGCTGTGTGTATTGCGGGTCACATGGCCGTACTGGATCTCGCAGCGAAATTGGGGTGCGTTCAAATCCAGCGGGAACCCGGCCTTGAGCAGGGTATGCGTTTCCTGCCAGTCCACCCACGTCTTGAAGTCGATCCGCGGGCTCGCTGCGTAAAAGGTCATATCCTGCACCAGCGTGGACCGGCGCCCCAGCTCGTATTTTGAGCGGATGGTAATGCACAGGGGGCCTTCCGTGACCACCTCGCGCGAAATCATCCGGTCCTGGGGCACGAGTGTGTCGCGGTAATGCAGGTCGATGTCCCAGGCGTCCCAGTTCAGCGGCAGGTCCTCGGCAGTATACAAATCGTTCAGGCGGCGGCCGGCCTGCACCAGTTCGCGATCCACGGAACGGTCTATCAGGCTGGTGATCTTGCCCGCCGTATCGAATTTGACCTGGTAATACGGGGTTTCCAGCGTCCGGTCAGAACAGGCGAAGGGCGACATAGGCGCGTCGGTGCCCTGGCGCAGGTAGATGGGCATGGTGCTCAGGGCATCGATAGTCACTGCGATGGCGAGGCCGCGCGTCTTGCCGTCGCACACCCACTGGCACGGCACGGGCTGTCCTTCGGCGTCGTCGACGACAAGGCCTTTGTCGCACTTGATGAACACGATGCCTTCGCGCGGCCAGGACAGGGCATTCGAGATGAGGTACGGCGTGCCCGTGCCGGTGGTGTCGATATGTTCGGCCAGACTTTTGAACGCTTTCCGTTTGAGCTGGCTCAGGTCTTTTTCCATCGACGCATAGGCCGCCTCGGCATCTTCGTAGACCCGGCGGATCGAGGAGCCGGGGAGGATGTCGTGGAACTGGTGGGTCAGCAGGGTGCGCCAGAGGCGCTCGAGTTTTTTGGCCGGGTACTTCAGCCCGAATGGCATGGCCTGGACGGACAGGAGCTCGACCTCGCGCAACAGGAGTTCGAGCCGGCGGTTGTATTGTTTCGTGCGGGCCTGGGCCGTATACGTGCCGCGGTGGATTTCGAGATACAGTTCACCGACCCAGCGCGGCCGTTTGGTCTTCTGCTCGCGCAGCCGCGCGAGGAATTCCGAGACGTTCACAAACGCGGTCTTGATGCAGCCTTCGAGATCGCCCATGCGGCGCGCGCGTTCGCACATCTCCCGGGTGACGCCGCCGCCGCCGTCGCCATAACCGACCGACGCCAGCGTGGCATCCTGCAGCTCCTTCTGCTGCACGTGGTCCCAGCAGTCTTTGGAAATTTCGGGGCCAACCTCGGCGTTGTAGCCTCCGTTGCGGCAGGTGATGTAATGCGTGAATACTTCGCTGCCGTCGATCCCCTGCCACCAGAACGTGTCGTATGGGAAACGCGTGGTATCGTTCCAATTGATTTTGCTGGTGACAAAGTTGAGTATCCCGCATTTCCGCAGGATCTGCGGCAGGGCGGCCGAATAGCCGAAGACGTCGGGCAGCCACAGGGTGTCGCTGGTGTAATTGAACAGTTCGCGCGTCTTTTTGCGCCCCTCCAGGAACTGGCGCACGAGTGATTCGCCGCCCGTGAGGTTGCAGTCGGCTTCGACCCACATGCCGCCATTGGGTTCCCAGCGCCCGGTCTTCACCTCCGCCTGGATGCGCTTGATGACGTCGGGATATTCGTTCTGAATCAGGTCGAGCAAGGCCGGTTGCGACTGTAAAAACCGCATTTCCGGATAATGTTCCATGAGATGGAGCATGCTCGTGAACGATCGGGCGGTCTTGCGGATGGATTCGGCGATGGGCCACAACCAAGCCACGTCGATGTGGGTATGGCCCGCCAGGCCCACGAGGGGTGTCGTAGGGCCATTCTGAAGCGCGAGGAGCGGCGCAATCAGGCGTGCCGCCGCCTTCGCCGCGTCCTCCAGCTCCGTTTCGGATTCCCAATGGAACGGGATCAGATCCAGGGCGCGGTTCAGGTCGTCGAGGATGCGCGCGCGGCGCAGCGAATGCTCATCGAGGATCAGCGCTGTGCGGAACAGCACGTCTGCGCCATAATACAGCGACGAGACAGCCTCGCGTTCGACGACCAGCTCGCTGGCTTTGAGTTCGAGCGGGGGCGGCTGGCCCGGATCGGCCCCCGTGAACTGATGGAAATACTCAAAGGGGTCCAGGGGCCGCAGGTTGGGCATGCGGTGGCCCGAGTATTGTTCGATGTGCAGCGAGAAACGCTCCCGGCCGGTTGCCTGAGCCGTCAGCAGCACTTCGCGGTGCCAGATGTTCATGCCCGCGAACGGTTTGCCGTTCACGAAGAGGAGCTTGTCCGCGAACGAATCCATGCGGTAATAGACACGGCGGCCGGCGTATTCGGATGGAATCCGCGCCTCGCCGCGAAACCACACCGAACCCCATTCCTGGCCCCAGCGGCTGCCGACGGGCGCCGGCTTGAACCGGGACGTGGCATCGCTTTTCAGACCCGGCGGCACGCGCAAGTGATCCAGCGTCTCCAGGCCTTCGAGGGGCACCTCAGCGGCTGTCGCATACCGCCATTCGCCGAGCCGGGCAATACGTTGTTTCAATTTCTCTAATGCTTTCGGCGGGATCATGGACTCTCCTCATAAAGGCATGGGGGATGCGGCGCAAGCACACGCCTATTTGGTAATTTCGATTGGGATTCGCAGACGCATCGGTTCTCCATTTTCTCCGGCGACCGGGTCGCCATAATTATCGTAGGCCGCTAGCTCGACGAGATGCGAACCCGTAAGAAGGGTGGACGGCAGGATCAGGGTGCCGGTCCAGGTCGCATCATTCGGCGTGGCGTCTCCGTGGGTGCCGTCGTTGTACAGATCGGCGAGCACACCTTCCGCGCCCACAATCCGGGCGCTCATAGTGTCAACGCGCCGTTCCGGGTCCACCAGCATGGCCGACACCGTGATGTGGTCGCCGGGTTTTGCGCTTGCGGGGTCGGCCGCGGGGTGATAGAGCCCGGGCGTGTCCGGCAGGGCCGCCTGATCAGGGCGTTCGCCCATTCCGGGGATATCGCCGGCCGCGGCGCCCTCGATAAGATCACCGTCGGTTACGACGCTGTGCACTTCCAGCCGCAACGGCTTCTCCGCGTCGTCTGGCGACTCAAATCCGAACCCCATGTTGCGAAGCAATTGCAGAACCGGGAGCATGTCATTCAACGAGCCGCTGATGGATACCGTGACTTCCGGACCCGAACCGGCCGCCCAGGCGCCGCCGGTACACCAGGCCGCCGCCAACGCCAGGATCAGCACGCTGCCAACGTTTCTGCTCTTCATTGTCGTTCCCCTTTCGCAATCCCACTTGACCTCTTCAGGAGCCCCTGCGGAGAGACAGCGCCCGACGAGCGGCATCTCACCGCTCATTTTCCCGGCGTCTGCGCGCCTTCTCTTTCAGCATGCTATTCCACTTGCGCGCGTACATCAAGCGACGCTCTGGGCGCTGATCGCAACGCGCCAGCGTAATACGGCCGTTGGACATCAGTTTGGCTACGGCCCAATACGAATGCAACCGCGTGCTTTCACCCAGGGCCGGGCAGGCAACCTGGAACCGCAGCGTTGCCGTAGATTGCGGGGCGACTGTCACGCCCTGGGTTCGCGGTGTGATCGAGACCAGAGAATAGTCGCCAGCGTCCCGGGCGGGCCAGGCTTCCAGGGGCGCCACCAGCGCCACCTCCGCATCGATGTCTTCGCAGGCCGGATTCGTCAGGCGCACGACGATATCGCCGCCCTCGTGGGCCGCGTCCATGGTGAGCTCGAACGCCTCGCCGATCTCGAGGACATCCTGGAAGGTCTGTCCGTCAAATTCATAGCGAAGCTTCACCTGCCCCGGCGCATCGGCTTCCGGGCGCGTGATCTGCACTTCTTTCGTGCCGTGTCCCAGGGCAGGCAGTTCGAACGCCAGCGCGCCCGGCGACGCCTGCCAGCCTTGAGGCACGGCGACGTTTGCCGTCACCGCGATGGCTGCGTCGGTATAGTCGTTGACCGCGTTGACCATGACCCGCAGCACGCGCCCGTGGTCTTCTTCGCGTACCTCGCGGCCGAGGGTGCAGGTGACCGCGCCGTATCCCATCGGGAGAGACTCCGCATCGTGCTCCCAGGAACGCACCCAGACCGGCTGCACGGGCTCGGCCTGGGTTCCGAGTGTGCGCCGGCCCGCTTTGGGTCCGAGCGGATTGGGCACGAACCCGACCGTCTCGATCGAAAACGGCGGTACGGGCACGTCCAGCCCGTTTTCGCGGATGGGGAGAGGGCGCGATTCCTCTTCCAGCAGATTCGCCATCCAGGCGTCGCTCATGCCGGCCGCAAACGTGATCCGGGCCGTGCTGTCGACGCCCTCCGTGTCGTAAAGGCGCAATGTAATGCCGTCGGCCGGGTTCGACGCCACCGTGCGCTGGAACGCAGGCAGCGGGTTGCCGGCCGGTTTCATGGCTGCGAGAATGACGTTCGAGGGCGATACGGTCAGGAAGGCCTGTTCAGGCGGAAGGATGGCTTTTGCCGCCGGTTTGACCTCCCGGGCGAGGAGCGGGAAATTGAACTCGTGCGCGGCGTGCTGGGTGTTGGCTTTGCGCCAGTCGCCGCTGTGGGGATAGAGCGCATAGCGAAACACGTGATTTTTGTTTTCCGGCACAAGATAGCCCTCGGGGAAGGTGGCAGTGCTGCCGTACCAGCGGCAGGTGTGGCACAGCATCATGCACAGGGTGCCATTCCGTTCGATGCTGTTGGCGTACGTCCCTTCATTCAGCAGGGCCACGCCGTATTCATCGACCACGCCTTTCCATCCCGTCGCGTCGCATTTCCCGGGGATGCGCAGCACCGCGGCGTCACGCAGATCGCTTAGAAGACGGTCGCACGCGCTGGCGAGGTCTTTTGGCGTCTTTGCCTCAATGACGAGTACCGGCATCGGCCCCCACGAGAGGTCTTCCAGCTCGGAATCGCTGGTGAACAGGTAGGCGAATCCTTCTTCGTTGAGTTGTCTCTGGAATTCCGCGACGGTTTTGGCGCCCTGCCTGTTGAGCAGGTGGTTGGAATACTGGTTGTTGTGGTGAACACCCAGCGAGATGCGGAACCGCGTGTACAGCAGGTCGTCGTCCATGTGGTCCTGGTATGAGCCCCAGTACGGTCCGCCCGTGTCGTGCCAGGGCGTGCAGGTCACGCCGCGCTGGATCAACGCGCGCTGGAGTCCTTCAGCGATGCCGGTGATCTCGCTGGTTTTTGGCGTGATCAGCCCAACCATGCTTACCGGATAAGCGTTCCGTCCGGCCTTGAGCTGCACCGAGGGGCCATAGTCCATCCATTTGTTGGCGGCGTACACAGCGCAACCACTGAACATCGCCATCTGATGCGTGCGGAAATCGAGGTAGCCCCGGCTGCTGCCCCGGCTGACTGCGCCGAACCGTTCGTCGAACACCGGCGTAGCGCCGGCAAGGTTCACGGGGAACGTCACGCAGAACAGGTGATCCTCGCCCTGATAATCCTCCAGAATGGTCTGGAAATCAATCCGGGCGACGCCTTTGGTCAGCGTGATGTCCTGGGTCACTCCGCAGAGTTCGCCCATTCGGTACGTGACGCGCAGCGTCTCGCTGACGGGCCCGCGGATGGCCGTTACGGATGCCGGAATCTCTCCGGAGAACAGTTTCAGGCCCGTGGTGTAAAATTCGTGCTGGGTTTCCTCCCGATCCGCAATTTCCTGGAGGGCCGCCAGTTCATTGCCCACATGCGCGCCCTGCTGCAGCACTTCGCGCTTCGCTTTTTTGTCGTAGATGCTGACCAGGCCGCCTCCGCGCGCCGGATCGACCGTGATCCGGTAAAATTTGTTTTCGATCGACGTGCGGCCCGCCGTGGTTTTGCGTTCTTTGGGCTCTTTTTCACTGGGCGTCACCTGATATCGGCGATACCCGAGAGAGGGCATGTCTTTGGCCACAAACGCCACGCGCGCTTCGGTGATGCCGCCGCTCCGGTTGCGGGCCGCGTCGAGCAGCTCGAAAGGAACCTCCCGGCCGCGGTGGTCGGTGATCGCAAACTGCGTGAGGCCGCCCACGTGGATCTGCGCACGGACCACGTCCGTCCGTTCCCAGGCCAGTGGGTTGAACACGACCAGCGGCTGATCGTCACCCCGCGGCGCCACGGCCTTGCCGAGGTAGTGCAGGCTGCGATCGAGCACGTCCGAGCCGAGTTCCAGCGCTTCCCGGTAGGAGTTCATCAGGTCAATGTAGGAAAGCTCGTTGTGCGTACCGGTAATGGAATCGTGGTGGTGGCCGCACAGGAGCTGCCGCCAGGCCTTGTCGAGCGCCTTGTCCGGGTAGACAGCGCCCAGCAGGCCGGCGAGCGTTGCGAACCGCTCCGCCATCAAAAGCACGTTCTCACCCAGACGGTTCGCGATCTTCAGGTTGACGCGCGACACGGCGGTGGCCGCGTGGTACAGCGACATATCGCGCGACGTCACCGGCAGGCAGGCGCCGCTTTCCTCGCATTGCCGCACGACGATGTCGAAGAGGTCGCGGTACGTCGCCTGCTGTACCTTGGGGAGGAGGGTCTCGTGCCAGTCCGTCGGCGGGGTTTGGTCGATGTCGCCCACGATGACCGACAAGCCCATGTCCGCGGCTTCGCTCCATCCCCAGTTGCCGCGTTTGTGGGGCAGTGAGGACCCGTCCAGCGCCAGATGCTGGAACAGGGGCGGGAAGTTATAGATGTATTTGTCCCAGCTTACGCCCAGGCACCCGGCTTTTCGCGCGATCTGCGACAACTGGTTCGGATGTCCGAACACGTCGCCCGGGGCGTACACGTGGCAGATGCGGCCCAGGACCCGTCCGTGGAACAGCTGGCCATAGAGAAAATTACGTACCAGTGCCTCACCGCCGCAGTTCATCGCATGGGGCTGGTTGTACATCGCATCGGAATTCGAGCGGTTCTCGCGGAATGCCCGTATCAACGTCTCGCGATCGTCCGGAAACACGTCAAAATACGGCTTGAGATAGTCCACTTCCGACAAGGTCGACCGGAACTGCGGGTCGGTGCGGTGCAGGCGGCAGTACTGGCGGACGATATCGAATGCGCCCATCGCATAGACCCGCTGTTCTTCGTGGTAGGTCGTGTCAAAATGGAATGAGGTCAGCACCATCTCGACGCCGGCCCCCTCGGGAGGCGCGGCTGCCTCGTATTGAAACGGGGCCGCAAGCTCCCGCCCGTAGAGCCGCGCCGTGACCGTCGCGTCTACGGTGGTTCCCTCCGGCACGGCGGGCAGCGACAGCCGCAGCGTCGTAATGCGGCCCGGCGGCAATACGGCGTTGATCTTGTCTTCGGCGGTGGGCGCGCTTGATACGCAGGTGAAAGTGGCCCGTACATCCACGCGGGACGTGTTGATCGCGGCCACTTCGATGAGTTGCCGCGGCTGTTCGGGCGTGCCCGTGAACCGGGGCAATGCACGGACCCGGCCCAGGGCGATGGGCAGGCCCCGCTCGCTCACCAACGGCGACAGGCGCACATCCCGCACCCGGAAATCGATCCCGTCGGCGATATATCCCGGCCGGAACTTGATCAGCAGGAGATTTAAACCTGCCTTCAACGACACACGCGTGCCGGGCCGGGTCAGCCGCACCCCTTTGGGAAAACCATACGGCTCATTGCAGACCAGCTGGCCATTGAGCCACGCTTTCATTCCGGAGTGCTGCGCGTCGAGCAGGGCGCTTGTGTCTGTGGCGGCCTCAATAAACGCGGCGGCATAGATCACGCAATTGCGCTGCACCGTCTCGTAGATCGCTTCTCCCGCGATGCGCTCCCCGTCGAGCTCCGCGCCCTCACACGCGCTCCAACGCAATTGTGCCGGGCCCAGGCCCGGGTTCCGGTGGACGCGCCCCGGCTCCGGCCGTACCGCCGTTTCGCCGCCGTCGTCCGCAAGATAGTCGATGTCGAGGATACGTTCGCGCTCGTACAGATACTCGCGCTCGAACTGCGGGCTGGTCTGGACCACGAAGGGTCCCAGCACCAGCCAGCGAGTCACAGGATGACCCGCCGCAAGTTCCGCGAGGGGATGGATGTTCATTGTCGCGCTCCTTTATCTCGCGCCGGCAGCCCCGTGAAGACGGCAGCCGGAACTCAAAGCCAGCGGAAAATGTCCTGAATCTGCGCCGCAGGCCCGCGTTGCTCTGTGGCAATCGTTGCGCCGGTACACCCGCTTCCCGGTGCGTTCCCCATGACTTCAGCTTAGCCTTTTGATGGAGGGCTGCTCAAGCGGTCCCCGCTGTCACGCCACACAACAACAGGATCATCTGGCTCCATGCGGCGCCGCGCCGTTTTTCAGGGTGTCTTTGATGATTATCTCGATGGAACGGGCGCCGATCCCGGGCAGGCTGCGCCGGTTGATGAAAATGGTGGGGATACTTTGGACTTGTAGCTGTATTCCCAGCTCAATATCCTGGCGTACGGCCGCGCGCACCTCCTCTGACGCCCGCTCCGCGTTGAACCGAGCCAAATCCAGGCCGATTTCAGCCGCTACGGCTTCCAACGCCTCCGGAGTCGGAGGAAAATGCGTTTTGAACAGCGTATCGTGGAATTCCCAGAATTTGCCCTGCCGCTGGGCCGCGGCTGCCGCGAAGGCCGTCTCGCACGCGCCGCTTTCGCCGGCTTCACCGCCCGCGCTGGGATTGCAGGCGCCGTCCAGCGGGAAATGGCGGAAAACCAGCGAGATCGCGCCCGGGTTGCTGTCCATCAGCACCCTCATTTCGCGGCTGAACTGACGGCAGGCCGGGCAATGAAAGCTGCTGAACACCACCATTTCCACTGGAGCGTGTTCCGATCCGCGCCGCGGATTGGCCGGACTGACGGGCAGTTCGATTTCCGGCGCGTCGGCATAGGCCGCCAACAGCCTGTGCGGACTGAAAACGTCCCGTGATTCACAGAGCCAGCGCTCGGAGAGAATAAACAGGCCCTCATACAACGCCAGCGCGGTCAGGGCGGCCGTGAACAGTCCCGTCGCCCGCCAGCGCCACAGGGGCGGCCGGCCGGCAGGTTTCTGGAAAAGCGGGCGCAGCGCCGAGGCGAGAGCTTTGGCCACTCCGGCCCAGCTGGAGCCGAGGCGTATCTTCAGCGCTGCGGCGAGGAGCAGGTTGATCACGTGCACGACCATGCACAGGGGGCAGAAGGGCGCCCAGCCTCCCAGCAGGAGCGTCGCGAGCACGAGGCTGCTCATTGCGCCCGCTACCGACATCATGAGGGCGGCCGTCAGCGACTGCGGAGCGAACTCGTCGCCCAGGGCGCGAGCCATAAAAAACAGCATAAGGAGCGCGCCGTAGTAGACAATGCCCCATCCCGCCAGGGGAAGGCCCAGCACCCACGACGTGGCGCTGAGCAGGGTCTTGTCACAACCAGCGCCGAAAATCGCCGAGCATACGTCGAACGCATCGGGGTCCTGGCTCATCAGGAGGGTCAGCGTACGCCCAAAGAGATAGCCCGACACCAGCAGGCCCAGGAGCGTGAGTGCCACCGGGGCGCTCCGTGCGGCTGTGCGCATTCTACCGCCTGTCATCCAATTGGCCTCCTCACCTGGCTTCGGCGGGATGCACCCCGGGGGAATACGCCCGCACGGGGCCGGGGCGCCGTGCGGGCAGCCGGGCACTGATGGCTACAGCGATACGGCGGCGCCGGTTCGGGCGGACTCATAGCATGCGGCCAGCACATACTGGCTCCAGAGGCCATCTTCGGCGGATACCGGGGGTTCCGTGCCTTCAAGCACAGCTCGCGAGAAGGCTTCGACCTCTGCACGGTACGTGTTAACCGGTTCCGGCGTGATGGCGATGCCGCCGCCGGCGGTGCGGGCCTGCTGCGCCTCGTATCCGGTGTCGCCGCTTTCGAGATACGCGATCATCTCGCCGAGCTCACCCTGGCCAATGGTGCCGTCGGCCAGGATGCTGCCTTTCGAGCCATAGAGTTCGAGCCGGTTCTTCGAGCTGGCGTCCGGCACGTTGAAAAAGTTGTCGACCATGCCTTTGGCCCCGTTTTGAAATTCGAGCAGCACCACGGCGCTGTCCTCGCTGGCGTAATCATGGACCAGGTTGCCGGTCATGCACTGCACCCGGGTGGCGCGGCCAAAGAACACTTCCAGCAGGTCGATGCAGTGGCCGCCCATGTCCATGAGGCTGCCGCCGCCGCTCTGGTCGAGGTGCTGGCGCCAGGCGCCGGGGATCGGCGGATACCAGCACGACAGCTGCGCCCGGCCGAGCACCGGCGTTCCAAGCTTGCCGTCGCGCAGCAGCCGGAGCGCCTCCAGATGCTGCGCCTGAAAGCGCATCATGAAAGCCGTCCCGAGCTTCACGCCGCTGTTGCGGCAGGCCGTGATCATGCGTTCGGCTTCTTCGACCACCATCCCCAGGGGTTTTTCGCACAGGACATGTTTCCCGGCTTCGGCCGCCCGAAGCACCTGCGCACAGTGCGTGTTGGCCGGCGTTGCCACGTAGATGATGTCGCAGTCGGACGCCAGGAACGCCTCTTCGGTCTCGCAGGCCACCACATTGAACTCGGCGGCGACTTCGTTGTTCGCCTCCGTGTTCACGTCATATACCACGGTCAATTCGGCATTGTCTGCCGTCATGATCCCCTCTGGAATCGTGCGGCGCCGCGCGATGCCCCCGGAACCCCAGACTCCCCATTTCGTTTTCATGGCATATACTCCTGCATGCATTGCACTCAGAAATCTCCGACTGTAGTGTGAGCATAAAGAAACGGATGCCCTGCCGCAACTTGCTGCACGGGAACAAAAAGTGCGCCCATCTTGCCAAAAAAACGGGCCAGGGCGGTTCTAGCACGGTGAGGCGCAACGATCCCTCGCCACCGCGTCGTCTCTCCGATGGCGCGGCCCACGGACGCGGCAGGAGCCGCGGGCGGTGAGGGAGGTCGAGGCTTAGTCGATTTGGTACCCGCGCGAATTCAACAGCTTGTACTCGATGCTGTCGACGAGCGCGCGGTAGGACGCCGCGACGATATTTCCCGATACGCCGACGGTATTCCACACGGAAGTGCCGTCGCTGGACTCGATAAGCACCCGGGTCATGGCCGCGGTGGCCGCCTGGGCGTTCAGAATGCGCACTTTGTAATCGTCCAGCCGCACATCCTTCAGCTCGGGATACGTCCCTTCCAGCGCTTTGCGCAGCGCGTAGTTGAGGGCATCAACGGGACCTTCCGCCTCGGCGGCGGTGTGCATGGGCGTGCCATCCGGCAATTCTATTTTAACCGTGGCCTCCGAGACGGCCGGGGTCTCTGCGTCATGGCGGTGAACGCTCGTGTAGAAGCCGCGCAGCGTGAAGAAGGTGCGGTAGGTGCCCATCGCTTTGCGAAGCAGCAGCTCGAGGGAGGCGTCGGCACCTTCGAATTCGTAGCCCTGGTTTTCGAGTTCCTTCACTTGCCTCAGGGCCTCGCGAGTCTCCGGCGCGTCGCGGTCCAGGTCGATTCCCAGTTCCCTGGCTTTCTGCAACAGGCTCGAACGCCCCGACATCTCGCTCACCGAGATGCGCGTGTGGTTGCCAACCGACTCCGGCAAAACGTGCTCGTAACTCACCTTCAACTTATTTACCGCATCGGCGTGCATGCCGCCCTTATGGGTAAAGGCGTCGCGGCCCACAAACGGATCGAAATCGCGCGGGGCCATGTTGGCCAGTTCCGCAATCAGGTGCGACACCCGTGTCAACTGGGCGAGCTGCTCTTCTGACACCACCTCACGGCCCATCTTGAGCTGTAGATCGGGGATAACCGTGCAGAGATTCGCATTGCCGGTCCGTTCGCCATACCCGTTGATCGTCCCCTGCACATGCACCGCCCCCGCGTGCACGGCCGCGAGCGTGTTTGCGACCCCGCACCCGCTGTCGTTGTGCGTGTGAATCCCGAAAGCGGCTTCCGGCAGACGTTTCCGAACGGTCTGTACAATCTCGGCGACATCCCAGGGCAGGCTGCCGCCGTTGGTATCGCACAGCGCGAGAACTTCCGCGCCGGCCTGCCAGCCGCATTCCAGTGCCGAGATCGCGTACTCGCTGTCTTCACGGTATCCGTCAAAAAAATGCTCCGCATCCAGCACGACCCGGCGGTCTTGCGCCTTCAGGTACGCCACGGATTCTGCGATCAGGCGCAGGTTTTCCTCAAGGCTGACCCGGAGTATCTGCGTGGCGTGGGTTGGTGAGAATTTTGCAAAGATCGTCACAACCGGCGTGTCCGCCGCGAGCAAGGCCTTGATGTTGGGATCGTCCTCGACCGCATAGCGGGCGTGGCGCGTGCTTCCGAACGCCGCCATCACCGCGTGCTTCAAATCCAGGTCTTTCGCCCGCTGAAAGAGCTCCGCGGCCTTCGGATTGGAACCCGGCTGCCCGCCTTCAATGTAGGACACACCAAAGGCATCCAGCTCTTTCACGATCCGAATCTGGTCTTCGGAAGAAAATTTTACGCCGGGACCCTGCGCGCCGTCGCGAAGGGTTACATCATACACCTCGACTCGTTGTGCCACGCTATCGTTCTCCCTGTCCTGCGGAAGGGCGCGTCAAAAAGCGCGCCGCTTACGCTTTCATTAAAGTATGCGCATTCAGCGGCTCCGGTCGCAGGAGACCGGGAACCAGCAGATGGCCTGGATTAACGACCAGACCGCCAGCGGCCGCTGAGGCTTCGTCGTATTGCGGGACGCCGTTCGTGGCGACATCGCAGCCCCACAGCGCGAAAGGTACCGGCCCGCCCGCATGCGTGCCGGTCCCGAGGGCCGTCACGTGATCAGGCGCGACCAGCACGCGCCAGCCAGCGTGCGACCGGGCGGCCGCGAGACACGGGGCCACCACGCGCTTATCAAAATCTTCGATCGCCCGGATTTTCTTGTCAATGTCGCCTTCGTGCGCGCATTCGTCGGGCGCCTCGACGTGGAGATAGACGAAATCGACTGTTTCCAGCGCGCGCAGGGCCGCCTCGACCTTTCCTTCGTAATTCGTGTCGATATATCCTGTGGCGCCCGGTACCTGGATCACGTCGAGACCGGCGCACACGCCAATCCCTTTGACGAGGTCGACGGCCGAGATGACCGCTCCCGTGATGCCGAAACGGTCGCGGTAGGATGCCATGCGGGGCGGGCGGCCCTGGCCCCACAGCCAGATCGACGTCGCAGGGAGCTTGCCCGCAGCAATGCGGGCCGCATTTATGGGATGATCTGCCAGAAGCGGGCGCGACCACGCCATAAGATCGCGGAGGTAATCGCCCGCCGGACCGTTCGGCAGAAAGTCTTCAAAAGCCTGGCCGGTTATATCGTGGGGTGGAGTGCAGGCCGTGTGGTCCAGGGCATCGGGCTTGACTTCGGAGTCCGGGATTACGGCAAGATGTCTGTAGCTGACGCCGGGATAGAGTTTGCAGGCACGCGGGCAGGCGGCGTCCAGAAAGCGGATGAGTTCGGCGGCTTCCTCGGTAGAGATGTGGTCAGACGTGAAGCTTTTCATGGCGCCGCCCTGAAGCGTCACCAGATTGCAGCGGAAAGCCACGTCGCCCGGGCCAAGCGCGATCCCCTGGTTCGCCGCTTCCAGAGGGGCGCGGCCCGTGAAAGTCTCGTGAGGGTTATAGCCGAACAGGGAAAGGTTGCCAATGTCGCTGCCGGGTGGCAGATCTTCAGGGATAGGCCAGTACAGGCCACAGAGTCCCTCGGCCGCCAGCGCATCCATCGCCGGGATGGACGCCAGCTGCAGCGGTGTCCGATCGCCGCGCTCAGGAAGGGGAAAATCGGCCATGCCGTCCCCGATCAGGCACAAAAACTTCACGGGTAAGTCTCCACACGGTTATCGCCCGGGAATGAACACGGAAGAATACCATACAGACAGGGCATTGTCAAACACACATCCCCTTGAAACTACAGAGGTTCGGCCAAACTGCCAAAATAAGCAAAATGAGAAAAAATAGAAATACAGAAGCCAGCGCGCACGCGCAGCCTGCCCTCTTGCCCGAAGCCTGCCGGCGACTCCTCCGGCAATACACCGCCGCCGATCCGAAGGCAGTGGGCGAAGCGATGCAGACGTATTGTGCGCTTATTCAGAGATGGAACCCCGTGGCGTCCCTGGTCTCTTCCCGGGACGCCTTGCGGCTTGAATCGCATGTGGCCGATTCGCTCAGCCTGCTGCCCGCGGTCCAGAAGTACGGTGGTCCGTCTCCCCGGCTGTTTGATATTGGAAGCGGCGCGGGGTTTCCTGCCCTTCCGCTGGCTCTGGCCTGCCGGGAGCTTTCATTTCGGCTGACTGAGCGTGCACGGAAGAAATCCGGCTTCCTCGAGCTCGCCCTGGGCGAATTGGGGCTGTTGGAGCGGGGAAAAGTCAGTGCAGGCGCATTTCCGCAGGAAGTGAGGCTGGAAAGCCCGGCGGGATGGCTTATCACCGCGCGTGCCGTTGAAAAACCCGAAACCGTGTGGAAAGGCATCCGGGAGCTTGTCCGGGAAGGTGCAGTCTTTCTCTGCCAGTGGTCTGAATTGCCCGGAGAAGCCGTCGGGATGTTCCACGTGGAACGCATAGCCGACGAATGGAACGGCCAGGGCCTTCGGCGCGGTGTGCTGCACATCGTCCGCGCCGGGTGAGGCTTTCCACTCGCCCGAAAACTCTGTTCCACGTGGAACATACCCAGCTATCTCAGCCTTCCCCTAATCCACCATTTGACAGCAGCCTTTCCCGGGCGTCTGCCCGATTCTGAAAACCTGTCGGCTGGTAACATACACCCCTGCGCCGGGCGCGCTTGCAGGGGCAGGCCCACGGGCCTGCCCATCCGGATAGCCCCCGTGGCTGCGTTTAAGAAGGGCAGACACAGGGGTCTGCCCCTACGCGCTGCGGAAATCAGTCTCCGTGTGATCGCCCAGCCGGATAGCCCACGCGTTACGACGGTATGCTGTGAGCTGCAAGCCACACCCCAAAATCCAACCAGCCAAACTCCACCCCCAAATCGGCTACCGCCGATTCACCCCCGCCAGCGTGGGACAGGTACCCTGGGTGCCTGGGCGCGCCGACGTCCTCGTCGGCACACGGCCCACCACCGCCAGGGGCCTGTCGAAGAACTGGATTTGTGGTTGTGAAGAGAGAGTTTTGACGGCGTTTTTTTATTGCCTGTCCGCGTCATTGGGTTTTCTGGGGGCGTCAGCGGACGTTGGAGACGTGGGACGCGATTGCTGCGTGCCTTAGGGGCAGTTTGGCCGAGCCCATGGCGAGTTTGAGCAGGAGTTTGAGGTTGCAGGCAAGAGCGATCCAGTTCCATTCGGTTCGGACCTTCTGAAGGCCGCGCAAGAGGAACTGACGTATGCCCATATGACCCTTTATTCGGGCGAAGGCGGTCTCAATCAGGGGCCTCGCCGTTTGTACAGTTGGATGCCCTCGAGCGTCGCCATGCGACGGGCGGCCGTATCACGCAGGTCCTGGTATTCGTCGCGCCTGAGGGTGCGGGTCCGCGTCGCTCTGCGCCATTTGCGCCAGCCGCTCGTTAAGCAGCCGGGCGACCTGGTCAGCGTGGCGCTTCAAGGTCTCCCCCGTACGTCCGCCGTGCACATTGCAGTTGGCCCGTATGCGCGTTCCGTCACTTACCAGCAGGTCCAACGCGTTTTCCACCGATTCGCACAGACGCTGGGCGAACCAGTCGTTCAGGCCGCTGAGCAAATCCCCGAAATCCGTGCGGAAGTCTGCGAACGTGGCGTGGTCGATGCTGCGCCTGCCGAGACACCACTGGAAGTCCAGTCGTTCCCGCGTGGCATCCTCCAGCTGGCGGCTGCTGCGAACGCGCACCATCAGGCCGTAAAGGATGCACCCCGCGAGCAATCGGGGATGGATCGCAGGCTGGCCTCGACGCGACGGACGGTAGTGTTCTTCCCAGGGTGACCAGTCCACCTGTTCAAGCAACGCATCCACCACCCGAATCCGATGGTCCCACGCAAGCAAATCGTCCAGCGACATCATCGCATACTGGTCCCGCGCGAGTTCCGGCCCCGCCCATTTCCGTTCCGACATGCTGGTTCCTCCTGGTTCAATGGCCCAAGTGGTCATTGTAGCAGAAATGGACATAAATATCTAGGCAATTCTTCGAAAGGCCCCCGTGGGGGACAGGTCCCCTGGGTGCGCCGACGTCCTCGTCGGCACACAGCTCACCACCGCCCGCGAGGGACATAAGAACCCGAATCGGCACATCCACTATCTCCTGGAGTTTTTCTAATGTAGGGGCAGACCCCTGTGTCTGCCCATCCGGATAGCGGCTGCGGCCGTTCGAGTCCGGTACAGCCCGGCTCCGCGGTCGTGCACTTCGTGCGCTGAGGCCGTATACTGATTGCGGGAGGCGTCGCGCGAGTTCCGCGAGCGGCGGACCCCGCAACCAAATCACAAACGGAAAGGGCGCATGATTCTCCGGCTGGTCAGTTTTTGCGGTCTATGGATAATGGCGTCCCTGGCCTGGGCTTTGTCCGAACGGCGGCGCGAAATTCCCTGGCGCCTGGTATTCTGGGGCGTGGGCCTGCAGTTTGCCATCGGGGCAGTCCTGCTGCCCACCCGGCTGAAAGGGCTCGCGTTCGCCTGGGCCGGCAAGCTCACCAGCGTGCTGACGGCTGCGTCACTTGAAGGCGCAGGCTTCGTCTTTGGCGACCTGGCCCGAAATCCGTCGTATGGCGCACTGGTGGCGTTCCAGGTTCTTCCCGTGATCATTCTTGTGTCGGCGTTTTCCGGCGTCCTGTATCATTTCCACATCATCCAGGCGGTGGTGCGCGCCGTGTCGTGGCTTATGCGCCGCACGCTCAAGACCTCCGGCGCGGAGACTTTCGGCGCAGCCCTGCTGATCCTCTTGGGCATCGAATCCATGACCGCCATCCGGCATTACATCAACGGCATGACCCGCTCCGAACTCTGTACCGTCATGACCGCCTTCATGGCCACCATCGCGGGTAGCGTGATGGTGGTGTACGCGGGTTTCGGCGCGGAACCGGGGCACCTCCTGACCGCTTCCCTGATGAGCGCGCCCGCGGCCATCGTCGTATCGAAAATCATGGTGCCGGAGCGGGAACAGCCCGCGACCGCGGGGTATCTGCGCGTGCAGCTCCCCATCGAAAGCCAGAATCTGGTGGACGCAGCGGCCCGGGGCGCGTCGCAGGGTCTGTCGCTCGCGCTCAACGTAGGGGCCATGCTCATCGCGTTTCTGGGACTGATGTATATGGCCGATCTGCTCTTTGGCACGCTCACAGGCAGCACGTTCAAGGAGGTCATGGGCTGGTTTTTCCGCCCGTTCGCCCTGGCGATGGGCGCTCCGCCGTCGGACGCCGCGGTGCTCGGAAAGTTGCTGGGAACCAAAACCATCCTGAACGAATTTCTCGCCTACCTGGACCTGCAGAATGCCGAGCAGCTGAGCAGCCGAGGCCGCATGATCGCCACCTACGCCCTCTGCGGATTCGCTAACCCCGGCAGCCTCGGCATTCTGATCGCCGGCATGACGAGCATCGCCCCGGAACGCCGGAATGACATCGTACAACTCGGGTTTCGCTCGTTTGCGGGCGGCACCCTGGCCTGTTTCATGACTGCATGCGTCGCAGGAGTACTCATCTATGCCTGACACTACCTCTGACAACACCGCCATCCCCTGTGTATTGACCATCGCCGGCAGCGACAGCGGCGGCGGCGCCGGCATTCAGGCCGACCTGAAAACCTTCACCGCGCTGCGGGTCTACGGCATGTCCGCCATCACCTCGGTAACCGCGCAAAATACCGTTGGCGTCACGGGCGTACACGACCTGCCGCCCGAATTTGTCGTGGAACAAATCGATGACGTGGCTCGCGATATCGGCGTCGACGCGGCCAAAACCGGCATGCTGTCCAGCGCCGGCATCGTTGAAGCCGTGGCGGACTGCGTGGCGCGCAACAGCATTACGAAACTTGTGGTCGACCCCGTGATGGTAGCCAAGAGCGGAGATGCGCTGCTGCACGAATCGGCGCGGCAGGCCCTGTGCTCGCAGATATTGCCCCTGGCCTGGGTGGTCACGCCGAACGTACCCGAAGCCGAGGTCCTGGCTGGCGTACGCATCACCGGACCGCCGTCGATTGAAAAGGCCGCTGCGATCATTCACCGCCTGGGCGCCCGGTATGTGTTGATCAAGGGCGGCCACATGCATGGGAAGGACGCGGTCGATTATCTGTACGACGGCCAGGGCGTCCAGACCTTTTCCGCCCCCCGAATCGCCACGAAAAACACCCACGGAACCGGGTGCACCTACTCGGCGGCCATTGCCGCGTATCTGGCGAGGGGCTGCGCGACCAGCGAGGCCGTGCAGCGCGCAAAACAGTATCTCACCGGCGCCATCCAGCACAGCTTTCCGCTCGGAGCGGGCCACGGCCCACTCAACCATTTCTGGCGCACGGGCGCATAAATCTGCCGGATACCTGGTTCCCTCAGGGCCGCAGGCGGCGAATCAGGAAGGCGCCGGCGCAGCCGGTGCGGGCCTGGGAAGCCCCGCGGCCGCCAGGCGAAATGCCAGGCGCAACAGACGGTTGCTCCAGCCAAACAAGCGCGTGAGACAGATGGTCGCGCGAACGCTCCGCCGGCTAATCTTGACGTCGGCGCCCGAAGTGAAATCGCGCCGCCGGTTGATGTTCCGCAGCGTCAGCACCGCCATGCCGATCGCCCAGAGGCAGAACGCGCGGATACCCGGCTCGGATTTCGGAATCAACAGGGTGTAGTCAAGCGCCACTTCCAGATGCCGGCGGGCGACGCCGATCAGATGGCTCAGCGCTTCCTGAAACGCCGGATTGCCCGGTGCCGTTTCAAGATGGCGCAAATCAAACCCCGCACGCTCAAACGTCGCCTGGGGGAGCCAGCATACGTGCCGCTGCCTGTCTTCCCAGATGTCTTTGAGGATATTGGTCATCTGGAGTCCCTGGCCGAAGGATACCGCGCGGCTTTCGAGCTCGTTCCGGCGGGCCGCAACTGCTTCGGAATGCGCACAGAACAGGTGCGTCAGCATCTCGCCCACCACGCCGGCGACATGGTAGCAATACGCGTCAAGATGCGCCTCATCGCGCAGGCCGTCCGTGAACTGCCCTTCCTGGAACTCCTCCATGCCGTCGGACATGATCCGGATACACCGCTGCAGCGCACGCTGCTCGTCCGCGCTGAAGCTGTGTGTGATGCGCAGCACGCACTCGGTGTTCCGCACCAGGTCGCGTTCCGCATCGAGCGTGCCGCCGTCAAGCTTCGGGGCCAGGTCCTGACCGAATTCCGCCCCCGAGCCGCGCTCATCGAGCGCCTGCACGAACCAGTCGTAGTAGCGACGCTTCTCCGCAATGGACAGGCTCTCGGAATCTTCAATCGTATCGGCGATCCGGCACAGCAGGTACGCATTGCCCACCACCCGGCGGAGCGCGGGCGGCAGTTGCGGGATCGTCAGCGCAAAGGTCCGTGACACGCCCTGCAGAATGCGGTCCTGGTAGGCAAAGGCGTCCGCCAGTCCACTCATGCTTCCAGCATCAAACTCTGCACCATTCACCGCGTGTCGTGGTCCTTGTGACATGCGCCGCCGCACGTTCGAGAATTCATCCTGATTCGCCGGGCCATCGCGCCCGCAGGGGCCTTTTACCCCCACCGCACCCCGTGAGCACGATCCCAGAGCCACCGGCACTGCACGGCCAGCCGTTCCATCCAGGACTGCGCCGAATACCCCGCCACCACGCCCTTGGATTGAAGCGCCTGGTACGATACCGTCGCCACATGCTTCACGCCCACCGCGTAATAGAGAGCCACCTGCTCATAGGGCGACAGATTGCGGTGCTTTTGGTAATGCTTGAGCATGATGTCCGTGCGTTTGCCCAGCCGTTCCGGCCGCATCGTCGTGCGAACGCACAGGTTTGAAATGCCATACGCCAGGTCTTCGAGAAAACAGCCGTCTCCGGCAAATTCCAGGTCTACGATGGCCTGCAGGCGCCCGTCCTTGAAGATCAGATTGCCCCCATGCCAGTCGCCATGGATCAGCCCGGTTTCAAACTGGTTGCGCGCCTCATAACTCAGCTCCTGAGAGGCGTCGCGCAGAAACAGGGCAATTTGATTGCACTCGTCCATCACCTTGGCTTCGTTGCCGCCCTCTTTGGCCATTTCGAAAAACTGGGCAAACAAGGTGCGCGGCACTTCGCTGAACCGCCACATCCGAACATCCCGTTCGGGACGGGGAAAATCGCGGCAGACATCGTGCAGCTGCCCCAAAGCATGCGCCGAGATCGCCAAAGTCTCGCTGGTCACCTCCATGGGAGTTCCATCGACAAACTCCTGGAGCTCCAGTGCCCAGTTGTCGCCTTCCACAATCTTCCTGCCGGTCTTCGCGGGCAGAATGCGCGCCACGGGCAAGGCATTTTCATCCAGGTGCTGAGAAAGCCGGTGCTGGAAACGAAGCGCATCCAGCACGTACGGGTCGCGCTGGTACGTCTTGATGAGAAACTTACCCGCCCCCGTCATCACGATCAGTTTGCGGTGCCGGCGCTGGTGGGCCATAGGTACCGGCACCGGCATGTCGACAAAGCCCACGTCATAAAATTCGCGTATGACGCGGGCCAGCGCCTCCTGCCCCTGCAGGGCCGGCTGCTGTCTTTCTACCTGATCGGATGTGTTCACGGAAGCGCGATGACCTTTTCGGATTGGACGTTTTTCAGAAGCTCCTCCTTCTTGAAAAGCGTCTCCTTGAATTTCAGCTGGCTGTACAGTTCACGGCCCTGATCCATGTAGTGCGGGGATGCGGGATCGTTGCTGTTGCCCCAGGGCACTACGCTGAACGATTTGACCCCGTCCGGCCGCATGAACATGAGCATCATGGCCACCGACCCCTTCCGCGCGACAAACTTGCCGGGCATCTCCTTGCTTTCGGCATAACCCACGTCGCGCAGGGTCTCCGTCTTGTTGCTCTTGTTTGGCCCGCCGCCGAAATCGACCCCGCCGCACCCCACGAAGGTATCGCCCCGGCCCAGCAGATGAATGTCGCCCCACATCGGATCAACGGTGCCGTACATCGCCTTCATATCGGTCACGGTCTTCATAAACAGATCCGCCAATTTGACCTGGTCTGCGGGCGAAGGCTCCTCGCCCCGGGCAATGGTTTCGACATCCACCGCGTTTTCGCAGAGAAGCCGCCAGGCTTTCATGATGGGCGCCCCCTTGCTTTCGGGGCGGACATAGCCATTCCACGACAGCGCGGAATCCAGCGCGGCCTGGAAATCGGCGTCGGCAAGATATTCCTGGCCCGCCGCGGCTACGGCCGCCTTAAGCGCCTTTTGCCACGGTTCGGCGAGCAGATCGTACACATTCATCGCGATCGCGATCGCATCCTCCTCGGTAACCGAGTCATCCGCACCCAGCAACTGCAGGGCCCGCCTTCCGCGCATGTTCATCAAATCCCACGACACATTGAAAATATAGTCCGGGTATTTATCGGGCGTCATCGGCGAATCCGGAAACATCAGAGTCGGGCTGATATTGCAGTTCTGCATGTAGCCCGAAGGCGGATTTTTGATCTGCACCAGATCGGCAATGCCGGTGATGCCCAGCCACTTTGTGGCCGACGTGTAGCCGGGCACCGGCGCCGACCAATCATACCCTTCAGGGCGGATCGGCGTGCGGCCCGTCCGCACATACTGAATATTGCCCTGGGTGTCCGCGAACAGCAGGTTCTGCGCCATGAATTCGTTCATGGCCAGTGCCTCATAGAACTCGTCGCAGCTGTTCGCCGTCGACATCCGGTACACCTGCTCCAAAAGCCCCACGGAGTCCATGTACGGGGTAGCGCCCGCATACGCGACGCCGTTGTCCGGCCCCTCCACGCACGGGCCCCATTCCGTGTAGACGGCAGTACGCTGGAACGGCTCGCCATCCTTGACGTCGAATTCAATCACCCTGGTTTCGGCGTCTTTCCAGACCCCATCGAGCTCGTACTGCAGCGGGTTGTCCGGGTTGATCTTCAGCTCATAGACATCGGACGTGTCTGGCCCTCCTGTCGTGCAGGCCCAGCCCAGATGGGCTGTGTGACCCAGGCCCATCATCGGGGCGCCCACGACAAAATGACCGTTGATGTCGACTTCTTCGGCCTTCAGCCGCGCTTCGTAAAACACCTGTATTCCGCGCCACGTCAGATGCGGATCCGTCAGGAGAATGGCGCAGTGATCGGCGGTGCGGCTCGGCGCGATCGCCCACCCATTCGAACCCCGGCCCGGATCCTCCTTGCGGTTCTTGAGATCGCCATACACCGTCCCGAGCGGCCATTGCAGAATCATGGCGCGCCCGATCGCAATGCAATGCCAGGGTTCAAACTCAAACGCGTAGTCCGGCGTACGTTCCGGGTGGTCCGCCACATAGGCATTGATCCCCGCCGCAAACGCATCGCAAATCAAGCGGACGCGGTCCGGGCTTTCCGTGTACGCGCGCTGCGATACTTCCGGATTCCGGAACAGCCGATGGATGTAATCATCCTCAATGTGCCCTTTACCGAAGATCTCCGACATGCGCCCGAGGGCCGTGCGGGCATTCTGGAAAATGTCCTCCAGCCGGTCCTCCGCCTCGGCATACCCAAAGGCATACATGGCCGCTTCAAGTGAATCCGAGTAGATGTGCGGTATGCCCCATTTGGTGCGGTAGACTGTGGCCTGCGCGGCGGCCGGCGCCTCCCCCGGTGCGGAGTCATCCGGTCCCGCGACTTCCTCGGGCGGGAGGGCCGTCGCCGGCAAGTGTTCCGGCGCCGCCTGGGTCACAGGTTGCTGCGGTTCCCGGCAACCAGCCGCAATCACAGCCACAAGCATCAGAACCAGGCCCAGCCGCGAATACATCGTTCTCATCACCGCGCTCCCATCCGTTCGTCTCGTTATCCACCCCGTGGACCGGCAGCCACCAGCCCAATACCCCAGGGCCTGTTCAGGCGCCGCGCGCCCGGGCCAGGCAGGCTCGCAGATACCGGATATCCTCTTCCGCTGCGACGTGCGGGTCGCCCGCGCCGCTCCCGCGGCAACTGTTCCGGGCCACCCGCCCGTAATGCGCGCTCTCGGGTTCCCCGGCTTCCCCACGGCGCAATCGATTACGCGGTCATACTACCGTTTGCATGACGATACGTCAAAGTCCCGGAGTAAGCCGGGCCTGAATCGCGCCCGCTGTGTTATGCTGTCGGCCCATGACACATATACACCGTTTTTTCGTCGAAGCGGGCGATGTGCAGGGCGATGTAGCCATCGTGGCCGGCCCCGAAGCCCATCACGCGCTGCACGTCGTGCGCGTGCAGCACGGGCAGCCGGTGTGCCTGTTCGACGGCCTGGGGAGAGAACTCCAGGGACTCGTGCGAGAGGCCTCCCGCCACGATGTGACGATTGATATTACAGATGAGCGCACCGTCCAGCCTGAAATCCGGACCGTGACCCTGCTGCAAGCCTCACTTCGGCGCGACAAAGCCGTCGAGGAGCTCATTCGCCGCTGCACGGAAGTCGGCGTCCACCGTTTTGTGTTCTTTCCCGCGGAGCGCTCCGAACATCCGCCCAGAATCAGCGAGAAATGGCGCCGGTGGGCTATCGAATCGTGTAAACAGTGCGGACGCCTCTGGCTGCCGGAATTTTCGCTCGCGCCCGGGCTCGAGGCCGCACTCGCGGGTACCTGGTCCGCGCTGCTTATTGCTACTGCCGACGAGGCGCCCGTCCCACTGCGCTCGGCCGTCCAGGGAGACTGCGTGGCCCTCATTGTCGGGCCCGAAGGCGATTTCACCCCCGCGGAACGCAGCCTCGCGCTCGCCTGCCAGGCGCACCCCATCTCGCTCGGCGCCGCTACCTTCCGCGCAGAGGTTGCCGCTACCCTTGCCGCGGCGCTCATCCGCTACGAATTCGGTGCGCTCGGTCCCTGACCCGCCACCGTCCGAAAACCCTCGCCGCGTTGTGGCATCCCATCCACAGTGCTCTCTCTGGATTCGTGGAGTTCAGTTGTACCGGCGGCGCCGCTTGCGGTACTGTCTACGTAAGATCAAAAACAGGGAGAGTCCGGATGGCTGAAGAGACGATTTTTGGAAAGATCCTCAGCGGAGAGATCCCCTCGCAAGAGGTGTACTCCGACGAAGAATTTTATGCGTTTCGCGATGTGAACCCCGCCGCACCAGTGCACATTCTGATCATTCCGCGCAAACCCATCCCGAAAGTGACCCACCTCACGGAGGCCGATGCCGCCCTCATGGGGCGCATGTTTATCGCCGCCAACAAGATTGCCGAGCAGGAAGGCCTCGCGGAAAACGGCTTTCGCTATGTCATCAATTGCGGTGAATGGGGCGGCCAGACGGTCTTTCACCTCCACCTGCACATCCTGGGCGGGCGGGCCATGACCTGGCCCCCCGGGTGATCGGAGACAGACGCATGCGCATCGACGCCCACACCCGCCTCTGCGCCGTGATCGGGAATCCAGTCGGACATTCCCTTTCGCCGCTCCTGCACAATGCGGCGTTCCGGGCAGCGGGTCTGAATTACATCTACGCGGCGTTCCGAGTCGAAGATGTCGCCGCCTGCCTCGCGGGCATGCGGGCGATGCACGGTTTCCGCGGCATGAGCGTCACCATCCCGCACAAACTGGCTGTCATGTCCTGCCTGGATGAAATCGATCCCATGGCCCGCCGCGTCGGCAGCGTCAACACCATTACCAACGAGAACGGCCGCCTGACGGGCTCGACGACCGATGGCCCGGGCACCTTGCGCGCGTTTCAGGAGGCCGGCATCTCGCTCGACGGAAAGCGCGTGCTCTTCATCGGAGCAGGCGGGGCCGTGCGCGCCGTGGCCTTCGCCGTGGCCGAGCTCACCCGCGCCGAAGCCATCACCGTGATCGGGCGCAACGCCGAACGCGTCCGGGCCCTCACCGAGGACGTGGCCGCGCAAACCGGCAGGCCAATTGAGGCCGCCGGCTTACCGGCAGGGCTTGCAGGCGCCGTGGCCGAAAGCGATGTGCTGATCCAGGGCACGCCCGTAGGGATGCATCCCAACCCGGGCCAGTCGCCTGTCCCCCGGGAATGGCTGCAGCCCCGCCATATCTGTTTTGACATGGTCTACCGGCCCAACAAAACGCAGTTTATCCTCGACGCCGAAGCCGCCGGCTGTACGACCCTTCTCGGCATTGAAATGCTGCTCAACCAGGCTGCTTTGCAGTTTGAATTGTGGACCGGCGCCCCTGCGCCGCTCGAGGCCATGCGCAACGCCGCCCGCGCGGCCTTCAACGAACCGCCGTGACCGCACGGCCCGCGCCTGCCGTGGCCCGCTCACGCCTGCATGCCCGCCTGGCGCGCGCCGTGCAAAGAGGGGCCGCCGCAACAAAAGGATATGCCGCTATGAAATCTCCATGGACTCTGCGCTTCATTCCATTCGCTTTGGCCGCCCTGCTGCTCGCGGGCAACTCAGCGAATGCGGAATTCCCGCCTTTGCCGGAGGGCGCGTTCAGCGTCGTCGCCTTGCCCGACACCCAGGCCTATTCCGCGAAGGCGCCGGAAGTATTCGCCGCAGAAATGCAGTGGATTCTCGACAACATCGAAAGTGAAAGCATCGTCTTTGTCACCCATCTCGGCGACATCGTCGACAACAACAACATCCCCGAACAATGGGCCGTGGCCAGCCAGAGCCTCGCGATGCTGCATGGCAAAATCCCGTACGGTCTCGGCGTGGGCAACCACGACATGAAGGGCAGCACCGGCGACAGCAGTAATTTCCAGGCGGCCTTCCCGGCCTCGCTTTTCCTCGATTTTGACTGGTACGGCGGCCAGTACCGCAACAACGCCAACAGCTGGCAGACCTTCTCCGCGGCAGGCATGGATTTTCTCATCGTCCATCTCGAATGCAACGCGCCCGACGACGTGCTGGCCTGGGCCGATGGCGTCATCGCCGCGCACCCGGACCGCCGCCTCATTATCACCACGCACATGTATCTGGGCCCGCGCGAAAAGCCGGTCGATAAGAACGATTTCTTTGACGCCCCCAAGGGCCGGATGAAGTGGAAGAAATGCCACGGTGACGCCGGGAACACCCCGCAGCAAATGTGGGACAAATGCTTCTCCCGGCACCCCAACCTAATCATGGTCCTCGCGGGCGACCAGAGCCGCACTCAAGCGTATTATCAGACCGCGATCGGCGTGCACGGCAACGTCGTCCATGAACTCATGTCGGATTACCGCGACGGCTATTTCCGCGTGTATCGCTTCCTGCCGGACGAGAATCGCGTCGAGGTCTTCACCTACAGTCCCGTCCTGAAAAAACTCTGCGATGGTACCACGATCGTTCCAGATCCGGACCGGCACCAGTTCTCGTTTTTCTATGCCGAAGAACCCGCGCTGGCCGAAGCGGCCCCGGACAAGTAGAAGTCAAGCCGTTGGCTGGATGAAGACCCTGGACACGGCGGCGGCGCCGCGGCAGGCACACCGTGCTGAACGCCTGTAGCGGCGCTGGCGCTCCAGCCTCCTCCAGTCTCCTGCCAAGCACCCTGCGTCCGTCCTCCGGCGCCCTGCCAGACTACCCCGTCAGCTGAGCCCAGACACAAAAAACCGGCCCCCGCGGTTAAATGCCCGCGGGGGCCGGAAGTCGTCATGACCGTTTATCCGGCCGTGAGACGCGCATTAGAACTGGATGCGGGTCTCGAGGTACAGATAATCGGCGTCGTCGTCGCTGGTGCCACCGCTGAAGCCAAGGCCGTTGAACAGAACGTACGTGCCATCGGTAGCGCCATCGTCAACAAACAGGTGCGCCCACCCGGCTTCGAACACCAGGTCTTCGCTGTAGTGGTAGGTCGCTTTCAGCTCCGTCTCGATACCCAGGTCGCGGTCGTTCTGCATCGTCCAGAAGCTGAAGAACGGGGCGATCGGGATCCGCCAGCCGCCCAGCGTGATGTGCGCCGGCGCATCGAATTCCTCGAGCGCACGGAAGTACTTCACGATCAGGGCCAGCTCGATGCTCTCGGTCGGCATGGCCTGCACACCACCGCGCACGGTCCACATGTTGGACAGCGTGGTGTTATCCAGGAACTGGCTGTATTCCCAGTTCGAGAACAGGCGGTTGAAGCTCACACTGGCTCGCGGAGAGCTGAAGGGGCTGATCCATTCCCACCAGCTGATGTCGCGCTTGTCTTGGCCTTCGAAGTACGCGCCGCCGACCCAGACACGCGGCTGCCACGCCATGTCAAACGTGTAACCGACTTCGAGGTTGCCTGCCCACGCACTGAAATCAGCGCTGTCATCACCGTAAATGTACGGACGGAACAGATAACCGACCTGGTCGGCTTCGCCAAACTGATAGGCGAACTCGGCTTCGAAATCAAACGCGCCAATGGTGCCAGCTCCGCGGAGGCCAACGGTGTGCAGATTGGTCGGATCGTAGTCATCGATCCCGAAGATGTCTTCCCACCACTCACCAAACCAGGTGAGGTCGGTGTCGCTCAGACGGCGGGCATCGCGCAGCCACAGCCAGTAGGCATCGATCACGATGTCTTCCAGGCCCAGGTAGCTGGCATACACGCCATACAGCCAGATATCTTCGTCTTCTTCAAACGCACCGCCTTCAAACAGCTGCGCCATGAACGCATCCACCGAGAACATGTCGGTCGCGTAGGTCAGGCGAACTGCGTCAAAGGAAAGACCGGTGAAGCCGGAAGAAGTGTCATTCACACCGACCAGCCACTCGCTGCCGAAGCTGAGCTCCTGGCGGCCAACACGAAGCCGAAGCGGCAGACCGAACATCTCGTTCGCCTCGATGTAGGCCTGGTAGATCTCAACGTCGTCACCGGTCCACGCGCGGCTGTCCGCACCGGTGATGTAGTCGGAACGAAAATCTTCGCCCCAGATGTCGTACGAATCGAGCTCGATGAACGCAGCAACTTCATTCGAGAAGTCCGCTTTCACGTTCAGGCGAGTGCGCTGTTCGACATAACCGAGCGAGTTTTCTTTGTCGTCCCAACCAATCGCGCCGCGAACACCGTCCCAATTGTAATTCGAGCCGGTGCCGATCGAGCGGCCGCTGAGAAGCCCAGCCGGCCAATGCAGGTTCGAACGGTTGATGTTCGTCTGAGTGTTCGTATAGTAGTTGCCGCGAATGCGGACCTGTCCACCAACAATCACATTCTGCAGTTCGGCGAGCGCCGGCGTTGCCGCAAGCACTACCACCGCTGCAAGTACAAGAAACATGCTTTTACGCATCGTGCGTGTTCTCCCTAAGATGTATACATACCAGCCCTCGCGCAGGTTTCATAACCCTGTGCGCGGGTTCTGACGTTTCTCCCTGAATCTATCGAACACATCGATGCTTGACGACCCCGGAGCAGTCTCTTAGACTTCTGCATCCCTCCTTTCGGCTCCAGAATGAGGTCATCAATGATGGTGTTGTCATGCCGCTCAAGGCATTTTGTCAAGTTAGGGGACGGCCACACGTGCCTGGCACGAAAACCTCTGCAACCGTTACTCCCCAGTAATCGTTGACAAGTTTAGCACACTTCCCACTCAACGTCAACTACTTCTATTGACAACTTGGGCCGGGATTTTATTCATTATGCCCGGCACATGGCAGATTTTACTTGCCAGAGGGCGCACATTTCACGCGAAAATCGAGTAAAAAGAGTTTTACGAGAATAAAATACGGTGTATACAATATATCCGATCTCGCCGGTGTCTTGCCTCACCCAACGCTCCCCGCCGGAGCACGCGGCAGGGCACAGACTGCTGGCTCCGCCACGTTCGGAATCACCCTTGACTCAGCGCTTACTCTGCCCCTGCGCTGGCCTTCCGCGCCAACTCGCGCAGGTAGTCCCACGAATAGATGCCGGTCGTGTGGCCGTCGGACCACTCAAACGAGATGGCGTAATTGCCGAGGTAATTGACCCTGGAAAACCGGATTTTATCCGGAATGCTGGCGGGATCGAGCAGTTTTTCGCCCGTGTACTCGTCCACGCAGACCGCACACGGACACGCCGCGCGCAACATCCGGTTGGGCACTTCCGCCACAAATCCATCCGGCCACGTGAATTCCACCATGTACTCCCGTTCGACCACATCCGGCAGCTCTTCCTTGCCCGCGCGGCTCTTGCCAACCGCGCGATGGACGTTCTCCGCCAGCTGCGCCATGACCTCCAGGTCCGCCCCCGCGTCCGGCGACGACAGATCCGACACGCCGGGCATGATCGGCAGCTCGGCCAATGTCTGCAGGCCGAACCGTTCCTGAAGCATCCCCTGGTTGCGTCCAAACGGGTAATGCACCTTGCCGCATCCGTCGCAGGTGAACGAGCACATGTTCTCGACAACGCCAAGCACGGGCACATTCACCTTCTCAAACATGAGAATGCCTTTGGCGACGTCGACCAGCGACAGGGCCTGCGGCGTGCTTACGATCACCGCGCCATCGAGCGCCGCCTGCTGTACAATCGTCAATTGCACGTCGCCCGTTCCCGGCGGCATGTCAATGATCAGGTAATCGAGCTTGCCCCAGTCCGTCTGCAGCAGAATCTGGGCTGTGTAGTTGGATACCATCGGCCCGCGCATCACCGCGGGTGATTCGCCCAGAACAAAACCCAGCGACATCACCTTCAGCCCATGGATATTCAGCGGCACGATCTTGTTGTCGTGGCCAAACACCTGCGGCCGGTGCTTGTTGAACAGCGTCGGAAACGACGGCCCGTAGATGTCGGTATCCAGCAGGCCAACGGCGAGCCCTTCCCGGGCCATGGCCATGGCCAGGTGCGAGGCGACAGTCGATTTCCCCACCCCGCCCTTGCATGCGGAAACCGCGATCACCGTTTCGATGTTTTTCAGGTTTTCAGTCATGCCCGGCGCACCCTGCCCCTGAAGCCGGCGCGGCGCCTGCGCGCTCAGCGTCACATCCACGCTGGTAACGCCCGGCAGCTCGATCACGGCCTTTTTGCACGACTCGAGAAAATGGCTCTTCATGGGACAGGCCGGTGTCGTCAATTCGAGAGTAAAACTGACGTGCCCTCCCTCGATTTTCAGGTTTTTGATGAACCCGCAAGACACAATGTCGCGCCCCAGGTCCGGATCCATGATATGGCGCATCGAATCAAGTACTTCGTGTTCGCTCGGCATAGAAATCTCCTCGGCGCGATACCGCGCGTGGCAAAAACAGACGTAGACGGACATCCCGCGAGCCCGGGATCGGCGGCGACGTTCTCTGGCTCCTTCAAGCGCCGCAGACAGCCGCGGCGCCGGGGTCTGCGGCTCGAGCCTGCCCGGATCGGCCAGGTACGGCTGGTTCACTCGACACGCTTCAGCCAAAGCGGCCTGGCGCAACACGGCCCTGAATTCGTGTAAGAACCGGGCCAGGCCGGAATCATACCCGCACTCGAGGGAGTGAGCCAAATCTGCGGCCGGCAGCCATTTCTGTAGCAACGTCATTCAGCCGGCATGAAATTCCAGAGCGGCGCTCAAACCATCTCCGGAGCTTCGGTTGAATCCGCGGTGACGGCGGGTTCGAGATGAAATTCCCGTATGACTTCTTCGATGGTCATCGCGAAGATGCCCCCTCCGGGTTCGTACAAGCGTTCGAGCAGGCGCTTCATGGTCTCGTCGTCACGCAGGGCCGAGGGATCGCGCCCGTGTTCGCGCACCGCGCGCAGCACGGCCCCAACGGTGATCTTGTCGATGGATCGGGCGGGCTGGTAACGGACAGGCTCCGAATTGACCTGCCGGAGCAGGCCTGCCTCTTCGAGTTCGTCGAGCCCGTCGTTCAGCAGCCGCACGGGGACATTCCATTCGGCTGCACATTCGGCCGCAGACAGCGGAGGCAGGCCCTGGTCGAACCGGCGGCTGACCTCGATAACCGAGCGCAGGCAGAGGGCCTCTTTGTAGGCATGGCTCGCGTGCTCGGCGAGGCGTTCGAGGGCAAAGGTCTTCTCGTACTGGTAGGCAAACGTGATCTGGGCGCCAAACAGGATGATCAGCCAGCAGGTGTAGATCCACACCAGCAGCAGCGGAATCAGCGCAAAACTGCCGTAAAAGAAGTTGGCCCGCGCGACGCCCCATTGAAAATGCAGAAAGGCCTTGGCGGTGAAGATCCAGATCGTGCCCGCGACGATGCCGCCCAGCAGCGCGTACCGGGCCGGTACCCGGGTATTGGGAACGACACGGTAGACCGTGGCCAGGGCCAGCCAGAGCACCAGGTACCGCGCGACGCTGAGAAGCAGGCGCAGGGAGCCCCAGGCCAGGTTTTCCGTTTCCAGCGCCGTGGTCAGGCCCACCACAAAGGCCACCACAAACGGAAGAAACAGCACGATGAGCATGTAATCCGTGAAAACGCGAAACCACGAGCGGTTGCGTTTGGTGCCCCAGATCGCGTTAAACGCCGATTCAATTCCGTTCATCAGGCCGAATACCGAGAAAAAGACGAACACGATCCCCAGAAACGTGCCCATGGCCGTGCTTTTCCCGCTTTCTTCGACCATCTCGAGGATGACTTTGAGCGGGCTTTCCGCAGCCAGCTGGTCTTGTCCATCCTCCGGCGGCGGCACGCCTTCCAGCAGCCAGCCGAGGGCTGACTCCAGGAGTTCGCGGTTGCGCCGGGCGCGCTCGTCGGGATCGCTGGAAACAGCCCTGGGCGTTCGCATGGTTTCGGCGTGTTCCCGCGGCTCCTGCGGGGGCGAAGGTGGGATTGCATCCCGTACCGCTCCCATGCGTTCGGCGTAGCGGTGGATGCTGTTTTCGAGCACGTCGGTGAGGCTCTGCGCCAGATCGAAGGTCTGCATGATGAAAAAGGCGAACGCCAGAAACGGCACGATCGCGAGGATCGTGGCAAACGCAAGCGACGAAGTCCGCAGCCAGAGGACGTCGCTCATCAACCCCCGAAACAGCAGGATGGCCACGCGGATCTGTTTGATGAGGAATCCGCTGGGTACCTGTTCGCCGGGTTTGCCAATACGCCAGACATCATAGGTTACAAACCGGCGGCCGCGCTGCAGGGCTTCAACAAATCTTCTGAATAGCTCAGCCATGCCTCCATGCTACAGCCTGGCATCTTCCCGCGCAACCAACAGCTTACGGCCCTATGATGACCTTCGTGCCCACGGGACACCACTGAAAGACAGCCTCAGCGTCCGCCGGCCGCATCCGGATGCATCCGCGACTCATGTTCGCGCCGATGGAATGCGGCTCATTGGTGGGATGAATGCCATACGGAGTAACCCGGCCGTCTCTCTCGAGCCCCAGCCAATGACGGCCAAGGGGATTCTCAGGATCGCCCGCTTTTACGATTCGGCCCCGATCCGACCAGTCGGGATCGGTCACTTTGTTGGCGATGAGAAATTCCCCCTCTGGCGTTGCATTGTTGCGCCCCAGACCGACCGGAAACCGGGCCAGCAGGGCGTCGCCACTCTGGATGCTCAGGATATGGTCGCGTTTGGCGACATGAATCACTACCGAATCCGGGGGATACTCGGCCGGAGATGCTGCCCGGACCGCGAGGGCCTCCGAACCCGCCGGACTGGCATCAGGGCCGCGTGCCGCCGTGTCTGCGGGGGACAACTCAGGCCTCCCGTCCGCCGAAACGGCCTCCTCGACGTTCGCGGCGCCTGGGGAAGAAAATGGAGGGATATCCCCGGACGAGTGTGAACCGGTGGCCGTCCTCTCCCCTGGCCCTCTCCCCGGCGCTGCGGCTTTCTCACCGGACACGCCCGTGGCCCCGGAAAGCGACTGGTCTGGAGCGCCGAGCATTTCCGACACAAGCAGTGCCAGGGCAGGCGGCTGCCCCTCGCCGGCGCGGGCGGAGGCTGCCGGCTCCAGTGTGGCCAGGATCCAGCCGATCGGCGACAGATCCGCGCCCGGCTGCCCGTTTTCCGGGGCCCCTTCATCATCCACGCGCACCCAGTCGCCCGGTTGCCAGGTATATGGTTCGGCGTTCGAGAATTCACCTTCCTTTGAGGCGCCGCCCGTGAGTCGGCCTGCTCCCGAGGATTCATCGGAGCTGTCGTCGGCGGACGGCTCTATAGACTCGGCCGGGCCACGGCCCGCCAGCCCCCTAACACGCCAGGTATTCGCCGGAAGACGGAAAACCGGCCAGGCGGCCAGAAGCAGCGCCAGAAGCAGGGCGGCCAGGACCGCTCCCGCCAGGATCTGCCGCCGCCAGCGGCTCCTTATGGCGGGCTGGTGCGCGGACGGCGGGCCGAGAAACCGCTGGATGTCCGCCACCGGAAACGCCCCGGTTCTCCCCGCCGACTCCAGATCCCCCTGCGCCTCCCGAAGCAAGCGGGCTGCCTCATCCCGGCTCTGCGGCAGGCCATCCACGTGCGTGGGCTTGAGTCCGGGCATCAGTGTCAGACGCACTTCCAGGAGAAACGCCCCCTCGACTGCCCGCACCGCAGTGACTTGCCCACGAATAATGGCCGTGCGGCGGGTTTCTTCGGAGGTTTCCACGGGGAACTCGATGAATATCCGGTCACCAGGTTGGAAATGGGCTTCCGTACGAATGGTGAGCGATTCAGGCCGGGCGGAAGTGACCAGCCCTTCCTCAGCAAGCCATTGCGCGTCTTCGTCGCCTAAAATGACCGGGCGCGGGAGCGCTTGTTGTCCCGCGTAGGCGGCATGACGCCTGGGCGGTTCGGAATCGCTGTTCTGTCTTACTGAAGGCACGCTGTCTTCCCACCTGGATCCGCAGCTGAAGGGAAAAACCCAGCCTTACTGTACCGCAACGCGGAAAAAATGTGGAAAAGCTGCGGGGCAGGCTGGGCCAAAAACGGACAAAGGCTGGAGACGCGCGGTCTCCAGCCTTTGTCCACGAATGGTATTTTTTGGAGCGGCATCCTGTGCCGCTAACGTGCGCCTTAGAACTGTTTGAAAAGCCACACGAAGATGGAAATGGGCAGGAATACCCAGAACCACAATGTACCCGGGTCTGACAGGTTAAAATCCCAGAAACCTTTGTCCATGCTACGTACCCCTTCCAGTTTTCTTGCGCCGCGCTCGTTATGAACGTGGCACATGCCTCGCCTACCGAAAACGCGAAACGCCCTCAAGCGTCTCCGACGTTTCACCACGGCACGGGCTTAATCATACCGGCTCCCACCCTGTATGTCAAGCCATAGACCCCTCTTGTGTCGGTGCATACAGGCCAGGATGCCCCGCCGAAACACCAGGCCGTGCATCGGTTACCTGCGTCCTATTCAGACACTCGGTTCGAGGCTTTCATTCCCGGTTCGCGCCACATCGTCGAGGCTACAGCCACTGCACGAACTCAAGGACGTTATTATCAGGGTCGGCGATATAGAGCCACGTGACCTTCCCGGGGATCGTCATCGGCCCTTTGAGGATCGGAACGCCCTTTCCGGCCAGTGCCCCGGCCAGCGTGGCCAGGTCGTCCGTCGCGATGGCAAGATGAGGGGCATAGGGAGGGCAGGGTTCGGGTACCGGCGGCATCGCAGTGTCGAGCGATTGAAGCAGTTCCAGGTTGCCGCCGTCGAGTTCGAGATAGGCAAAGGCTTCGCCGTGCGCCTCGTCTGTCTCGCGGAAAAGAAACCGCATCCCGAGAGTCTCGGTATAAAAACGCAGGGAGCGGTCGAGATCGCGTACCCGAAATGCCATGTGGTCATTACGTAACATGCGGCCCATTCTGCCAAGCCGCCGGCGGGGATGCAACCCGCCGTCCTGAACAGTCCTTTTCCCCGGGCTTTTGCTCCGACGGCGGCCCTCCAGCCGTGCATTTTGTCCCGCGCCCAGCCATAATGCCGTCATGAAAACACATCACTACCACCCGACCCTCAACGCGGTTGCCGCACTGGCCCTCCTGCTTGCTGCCCCCGGCGCCGTATTCGCCCAGCCCCAGCCCATTGCGACGGACTCGTGTACCGCTGTTTTCGAGGACGGAACACTGGTCAACCTCTCCGACGCCGCTGGGCGCACGTTGGCCGCCTTCGACGGGCCGTTGGGCGGCTTCGCCTGCCTGCACCGGATCGATGCCACCGTAACCATCGAGGAGGCCCAGACGCGTACCTCCGAGGCCGACACCGCGGGATGGTCCTGGCGCGCCGCTGAATTCCCGGCCCTGCCCGGTACCTGGGCGCAAACCACCGTAACCACCGAAGCGGATGAAATCGTTGTCCGGCAGGAAGCCGTGTCTCCTCAACAAGACCTGTGGGGGGTCGAATGGAGTGTCGCCGGCATCCCGCTCGATCGGAACATCATCGTGCCGGGGCAATCGGGCGTGCGGCTCACGGCGGACACGCCGGGCAGCCAGTTTACATTCGAGTATCCGATGACGTGGGAAGCGCAACTTGTGATCGTGGAAGGCGCGGGCGGCGGATTCTATGTCTGGGCACAGGATCCGCAGGCTCAATTCAAACGCCTGATCGTGGAACGGAGACAGGGCGGCTGGCGCCTCCGATTCACTGCGATGGCCTACGCGCCGTTCGAAGAGTGCAGCAGGCTCGTGTCGCCCGGGTGGCGGCTGGGCACGTATGAGGGCGACTGGCGGGTCCCGGCGCGCCGTTACCGCGACTGGATGCTGCGGACGTTTAACCCTGCGCCGGTTGAGCAACAGCACCCGTCGTGGGTGCAGGATATGCGCTGCCTGGTCGTCATAAAGCTCGACCTGGAGATGCTCGAACAACTCGGGGAGATACTCGACCCGTCGCAGACCATACTCTACGTGCCCGGCTGGCGCACTCCCGGGTACGACCGCGATTATCCCAACTACAGCGATGTCTATCCCGAGCTGAAACCCTTCATCGACAAGGCCCACGAGCTTGGCTTCAAAGTCATGCTGCACGTCAACTACTTTGGCGTCGACCCGCTCAATGCGCACTACGAACAGTTCGAGCCTTATCAGGTACGGAGTCCCTGGGGGCCGCACGAAAAAGAATGGTGGCTGTGGACCCGCGCTACGCCCGAGATCAAGTTTGCCTATATCAATCCCGCGTGTGCGGCCTGGAGAGACCTGTTCACCGACTGCATGGTGCGTCTGTGCGAGTCGAGCGGGGCCGATGCACTCCATCTCGATCAGACCCTGTGCATCTACAACGATTACAACGGCCGGATCGAAGGCATGACCATGGCCGAGGGCAACATCGCCCTGCACCGGCAGCTCCGCGAAGCCCTGCCCGAGGTCGCATTGAGCGGCGAAGGCCTCAACGAGATCACCTGCGCCCACGAGGCGTTCGCGCAACGCCATGTCTGGGGCCTGCAGCACGTCGAAGGCACCTGGGACCGTGCCTTGCTCGAGACCGCGCATCCCATCAGCTCGTACCTGTTCAGGCCGTACACGATCATCACGGGCTACCTGGGCTGCGCACCGCCCGCGTCCGGGCAGCTCTACGCCGCCTGGAACGAAGCCTACGAGCATTGGGGTGTGATTCCGACCCTCAAACTCCTCAGCAATACGCTGGTTCATCCCAATGGCTTCATGCGCCAATTCCGGGAAGAGACCGCTTTCTGGTTTGCGGCCCGCCCCGAAATTGCCCTGGACGGGCCCTGGCCCGATAGCGTCGCCTTCCCGTACCGGTCCGCAGACGGCCAAGAGGTGCTGCGAACCGCGGACCACCGCCTCCTGGCCGATGACCGCGAGATCTCCCGTACCATCTCGGGGGTCGACGCGGCTGCCCTTCCCGGCAGCATTCCCGGTTGGCAGGCCTACGACGCCACGCGCCTGTTCGGTCTCTTACCTGACGCCTGGTATCCCTATTTCGGCGACCCGCGCGACCTCGCAACACCTCATCTGTCGGCTCTGCCGGACGAATACCGCCCAGAGGGCCTGGTGCTGGAGAAACGTCTGGGCATTCTCAGGACCGCGCAGCAAGGCGGGCTGGTCGCGGACATTCCAGCGCTGATGGGGCAGGCCCAGCGCGGTTCGCGGACCATCGGGAGCGGCGACCGCCCCTTCGATCTCGAAAAGCCTTCCCCGGACGGCGCGTTTCTCGAACCCCATGGCGATATCCTCCATATCCATCCCCCCTGGAAAGGCGGTACCGGCGCCACCTATGCCCGTCTCGACCTCTCCCTGCCCGATTTCGGCAGCCTGTATTTCGAATCGGCCGTGGCAATGGATAAAAACGCGGTAGGACGTTCCGATGGCGCAACGTTCACCGTGCGTGCCGAATCGCAGGGAGAAACGCTCGAAAAAACGATCCACACCGCCGGGGACACACCGGTTCCGTTGCAGCTTGAACTGACACCGTTCGCCGGCCGCGCGATCACGCTGGAACTCTCCGTGCATCCCGGGCCAGAAAACAATCCCAGTTACGACTGGGCCCGCTGGCATACCCCGCGAGTCATGCAGCGCCTGCACGGCACGGGTACTGTCGAACTTGCGGGAGGCGTCGCATACACCCATGCGGCGGCCGGGGGAAAGGTCGTCCCTGTACGCTCCGGTCCGGCCGGCCTCGCCGTGGAGGTCCCGCTGCCCGGCGCCATCTATTTTATTAGCGAAGCGCCCGCGCCCGTGAACCTGCCCCTCGACCTGGCCGCAACGCCGCTCACCACGGCCTTCCTGGATACGCTGGGCCATCGTCTGGAAGCGCCGCCGCACGCGACGGCCCGGCGCAGCGAAGGCGAGGTGAATGGACAACCTGTCCAGGGCCTGTTTGTTCATCCCCCGGACGAGGGGATGACCGTGCTCGTGTATTCCGTGCTCCTGCCGCCGGCAGCGGCCGTGTTCGAGGCAAGCGCAGGACTTCGCGACGGGGCGGATCACTCGGACGGAGCCGAATGCATAGTCGAGATCAACGGACAGCGAATTGCCAGCGCCAGGGTGGCGCCCGGCGAAGGGTTGATGCCCCTCCACGCGGATCTGAGTCCGTGGGCGGGCCAGCCTGCCGTGCTTGCCCTGATCACCAGTTCCGCCGGATCCTGTGTCTGCGACTGGGTGCTGTGGAGCGCACCCGTCATTCGCGAGACGCCATGAACCTGACGCGGGGGGAATGGTGGAACGAGTGGACCCTCGCGGTGAAGAATCTCGTGTTCCCCATTTTCTGCCAGGAATGCGGACGCCGGCTCCTGACCGATGACAACGGCTATTTCTGCGCCACCTGCTGGGAACTTATGCCGCGCATCGAACGGCCCTTCTGCACTGTCTGCGGCCGCCCCCACCGCGCTGCCGTCGGCTTGGGCACGCGCTCAAACTTTCCCTGCGGACACTGCCTGGCCGCGGGACCGGTGCGCCCGGTACGCCGCACCTATGGCGTCGCGCGCTACGACGGCGTCATGGAAAAAGCCATCAAATTGTTCAAATTTGGCGGGAAAAAACGCCTGGTAAAGCCGCTGGCAGAGCTCATGGCCGCCTTCGCGGAGCAGGAGCTGGAATGCGACCGCTACGCCTTGCTGGTGCCCGTACCCCTTCACCCCGTACGCGAGCGCGAACGCGGCTTCAACCAGGCCCGCCTTCTTGCGCGCGAGCTTGCCCCGGTGTTTCCAAACGCCGCCCTGGCCGACGTTCTCCGCCGAATCCGGCCCACGCGTACCCAGAGTACTCTGCGCGATCCGCGCGAACGGCGCAAAAACATCCAGGGGGCATTCGCCATGGGCGCCATTGCCGATCTGGCCGCATGCCATGTGTTGCTCATCGACGATGTCGTGACTACGGGATGCACGGTGGGCGAGAATGCGCAGGTTCTACTGAGCGCCGGAGCCGCCTCGGTGGATGTGCTCGCACCCGCTCTCGCGGTGCTTCGCGAAATGCCGGGATAACTGCCCCGCCGCGCAGGCAAGGGCGATGCTCGTTACCGAATGTCTGCCGTCAAGGATTTGAACAGGCCCGAAATGCCGCCAATGCGTTTGAGCCGGACGTCGACGAGATCCAGACGTTCCAGTTTCTTTCGTGCGTTCTCTTCGTCGCGGGCGACAATGGTGCCTGATTCCGTCATCTCTTCACGGTTTTTCACTACGGCTGAGTATTTGAATACAGCCACGCTAATTTCTCCTGGTTCTCTTACAGATGGATGCGCCTTCCTCTACGAGTCACCCGGATGAAATAAAAACGTAACGAAACTTGTCGCCAACGGGCCGTCGGCACCACTGCCCACTGCTACAAAGATAAATGTGTAAGAAAAGGTTTAATACCGAAAATAATGCTAGCAAAGTCTCCGAAGAATGTCAAGCCTTCACAGGAAATACCCTGCAAAATCCACAGGAGATACGACTTACACAAGACGTTCGGCATGCCTCGATCCCGGAATTGGCCGGGGCAGCACCGCCCAGACTCTGAAATCATTGTCTCCCGCGCCGGGGTCTGCGTTCACGCCCACGTACTTTGACACATTGCCGGGCCGTCGGCTAGCATCACCGCAGATTTCATTCAAACGAGTAATCGAGGGACAGCAATCATGGATACTTCGCGCAGTGTCGTCGTGCGTTTTTTCCGGAACCGCCGGCCCGAATTACGCACATTGGCCGTATTTCTGGCGGTACTTGCTCTTTTCTTCACCTCGGGCGCCTGCGGGCTGCTTTACCAGGTGGTCTGGACGCGCAAGCTGGTGCTCTTGTTTGGAACGGCTGCCTATGCCGTGAGCACGGTGCTATCAATTTACTTCCTCGGTCTGGCGCTGGGCAGCCTGTGGGGGGGGCGCCTCGCGGACCGCAGTAGAAATCCGCTGCGCCTCTACGGCGTGTTTGAAGTGCTCATCGGCGTGTGGGCCCTTTTGTTCATCGTGGCGATCAGCCCGGCGGAAGGGATGATCGTGCCGGCCTTGCGCCTGTTTTCGGGGCAACGGATATTCGCGGTCGGGTTACGGGCGCTGCTGTCGCTGCTCTTCCTGCTGGTGCCAGTGGTGCTGATGGGGGCCACGCTGCCGTTGCTGGCCAAGTACGTTACCGCCGTCGACCGCACCCGCGGACTGCGGATTGGCGCCTTGTACAGCATCAACACGTTCGGAGCCGTCGCCGGATGCGCATTCACGGGGTTCTGGCTTCTGGCGCAATACGGGTACTTTCGCACAACTCTGATCGGCGTGGCGGCCAATGCGGCAGCCGGTGTGCTGGCCATTGTGCTGTCCCGGTTCGCCGGGACCGCCTCTGCGCGCGACGAGGCGCCGGAAGCCGCGGACACCAGCGCCGCAGCTCTGCCGGCCGGGAAGGCCGCGCTCGTGCTCGCCGTGTTTGCGCTGTCCGGGTTCTGCGCGCTCGCGCTCGAGGTGGTGTGGACCCGGCTTCTCGTGCTGGTGTTCACGGGCACCACTTACGCCTTCACGACCATGCTGGTGGCCATGCTGTGCGGCATTGCCCTGGGAAGCGCCGTCGCGGCGGCCCTGGCCGACCGCACCAAAAGCCCGGCGTTCGCGTTTGGGGTGGTCGAGATGTGCGCGGGCATCGCCTGCATCCTCATGCTGGGAAATTTTGCACGAATCGCCGGGCAATATGGGCCGATGATGCAGGAAGCGGGGTACCGCTGGGCCGGAATCATGCGCAGCAGGTTCCTGCTTTCGTTCTCCGCGCTGTTCCTCCCCACCTTTCTCTTCGGCATGACGTTTCCGCTGGTGGTCCGCGCGCTCACCGCGGGACGGGAGCGCCTGGGACGCGACATCGGCGTGCTGTACAGCGCCAACACGTTCGGAGGGGTGCTGGGCAGCCTCGCGGGCGGTTTTCTGGTCATCCCCCTGCTGGGAACGCACTGGGGCATCGTGACGCTCGCCGCTGCGCTTTTCGCGGGCGGATTGCTCGTCACTCTGGCCAGCCCGGGCCGCTCCTGGGCGCGCAAAGGCATCGCCACTGCGGCCGCAACCGGACTGCTGGTCTGGGCGCTGGCTCACATGCCCGTCAACGTCGGACTGGCCGTCAACCAGGCCTACCTCCCCGAAAAGAGCGAGATCCTCCATTATGACGAGGGCGTCGAAGGCACCGTCGTCGTTGCCGAGGAAGACGAGGAAGACGAAGAACCGGGCCGCTACCTGTGGATCAACGCCATGCAGGCCACGGCCTCCATCGAGAAAGGCGTGCGCATGAACCGCCTCCAGGGCGCGCTGCCTCTCATGTTCGCGCACAACCCCGAAAATGTGCTGTTCATGTGCTTCGGCTCGGGAATCACCGCGGGGACACTCGGCCTGTCCGACGCCTTCAAGCGCATTGACGCGGTCGAGCTCTCAAAAGACGTGCTCGAAGCGGCCCACTACTTCAACGAGTACAACCTCAACGTCATCGACAACCCAAAAACCAACTTCATCATCGATGACGGACGCAATTTTCTTCTCACCACCCGCAACCAGTACGACCTGATCACGTTTGAACCGATGCCCATGGCCCAGGCCGGCGTGTCGACGTTTTACACCCGTGAATACTACGAGTCCTGCCTGGCCCACCTCGCCCCGGGCGGAGTAGTCTCCCAGTGGGTGCCGCTCCACAGCCTCAACCCCGAGATCGTCCGGTCGCTGGTGTATACCTTCACGACGGTATTTCCGGACTATTGCGCCTGGTTCGTCAATGCCGACCTGTTTCTCACGGGCTCCAACCAGCCCCTGGTGCTCGACATGGCAGCCCTGCGCGAACGACTCGAAAACCCCGACGTGAGCGCCGCGCTGTCGGCCGCGGGCTACCACGACATCCCCGAACTGCTGGCCAGCTATTTTATGGGGAAGGAAGCCCTCGACGCGTACACACAGGGCGGCGCCATCATGACCGACGATCGGCCCTGGGCCGAATTCGTCGCGCCGAAACTCATGTACGAACGGCATGTCGACAAGATCCTCGAAGAGCTCATCCCCTTTTTCGAGAGCCCGGTTCCGCGGCTCTCATTCGACGGAATTTCCAGCGAAGAGGCTCCCGCGCTTCGCGACGCGATCCAGCGTCGCCATGACGCACGGCGCATCGACCTTCAGGGGGTTAAAGCGTATTACGGCGGCATGGTCGGCGGGAATCAGGAAGATCATTTCATCGAGGCGCTCAAACACGACCCGGAAGACGCCTGCGCACGCCATTATCTTCTGCAGATGGTGCCTGCCGTCGGGAAACAGTACATGCGCTGGCAAGAGTACGACAGAGGAATCGAGCTGCTGTCCAAGACCCTGCCAGTTATTCCGGATGACCTGAGACTCGTGCTGATGCTGGCAGATTTCCATTATGCCAAGGGCAACCGGCAGGAGGCGCTGGTCCAATATATCCACTACAAGACGCTCGGAGGCGACAAACAGCGGGCCGTGCTGCGGATTCAGGAACTTGCCCGCGAGGCCGCACCGTCCAACGCAGGCGAAAGCGGGGCCGCCCCCGAATCCGCATCATCGCCCCCCTGACGCGCAAGCGAAACACAGAACGCGCCCGGAGCTGCCATCAAAAAGCCGCGTTGCAGCAGCTCGCCCCGCCGGGTCCGTGTTTCGGCCCGACCCGATGGAGGCCGGAGCACGATTCTTCACGAAACGAGGCTTTGCTTGGGCGCCAGTTTCCCGGTTACTGTTTTACGCTGAACTGGTAGGCGCCCGAAGCGACCTCGAACGCCGGACAGAAGAGATTTCCGGGCACCGGCGCTACCCCTGCGGCCAGGTGCGCGGGCACGCCGCTTTCCAGCACCTCCGCCTGTGCATCCACCGGCAGCAGAACACGCGCACTCACGCCGACCGGAACGCTGACGTCCAGATGCAGCCACCCGCCCTCCACGCGCCACGCAGCACGGATGGTTCCCCGGATCGAGTCGTACGAGGCCTCGGCCCAATCCAGGCCTGGCTGCGGCGGGCCGGGCGCGATAAGCACGCGGTCGCACCCCACGGCATCCGGCGCAGGCCGAATCCCCGCGATGTGCTTATAGAACCATTCGCTCACCGACCCGAACATGGGATGGTTGTTCGAAAAGGTGTTGTCGCTGCCTTCCCAATGCTCCCAGAGGGTTGTGGCGCCGTTATCGAGCATGTATCCCCAGCCGGGAAACGTCCGGGTACCCGTGATGGCGCAGGCCACGTCGTGCCGGTTCATCGTGCTCAAGACGTCGAGCATGTACTTTGTACCGAAGATGCCCGTCGAGAGGTGGCCATCGTGCACCGCGATGTCGTTCACAAGGATCTCGAGCGCGCTCGCCCGCACGGCCTCCGGCACGAGGTCCAGGTAGAGCGCGAACGCCTGCGATGCCTGCGTGCCCGCGCCGTAGCGGCCTGTTTCGGGGTCGAGATAGCGTGTGCTGAACGCCTCGGCGATCAGTTCGCCCAGGGCGGTAAACCGGGCCGCATCATCGTTCTTGCCCAGCAACAGGGCAAATTCCCGGGCAAGCGCGACATTGTACGCGTAGAACGCAGTGCCCGAGAGCTCCGGTTTTTCGGCCAGGCTTTCGTGGTCGCCGATGCCGCCCACGTAGATGTGGTCCGGCGCGCTGGATTCGATGAGGCCGACCCAGGCCTTCACGCGCTCGTACTCGGCTTCGAGCAGTCGACGTTCGCCGTAATATTGATAGAGCTGCTGCAACAGCATCGGATGCGCCGTGCCCCAGCCGATGGGACCCGACCCTTCGCCGAATCCTGCGTCGTCTATGCCCACAAACGGCGCCGTTTCCGTAAATCCACCGTTGGGCCGGACGGCATCAGCCAGATCTTCGACCGCCTTCGTGTAGAACTGCGCCATGTCGAAATTGAGCAGGAACGCCTCGCTCGACGCGACGATGTCGCCGCCGTACCCGAATTTCTCGCGATGCGGGCAATCGGATTGCACACTGAACAAATTGCTTAGAAACGTACGGAGCGTCACCTCCTGGATCTGGTTGTAGAGGGCATTCGCACACTGAAACGTGCCCGCGGGCGCGACAGCCGAATGCATGGCGAGTCCTTCCACGCTGTCACGTGCCGGCGCGGCGGGAAGGCCGGTAATTTCGAGGTAGCGGAACCCGCGGAACGTGAACCGCGGCACATACGTCTCAATGCCCTGGCCTTTCAGGATGTAGACGTCCTCCTGCCATGCCGTGACGGGCCGTTTTGAATCCGCCGGGCGTTCCCGGTTCTTAATCTGCCCGCACACGGCCGTCATGGGATTCAGGGTGCCGTCCTCGTGAAGCAGTTCGCCGTAGCGCAGTACAACGCGCGTTCCAGCGGGCCCTTTGGTGCGAAGTCGCGCCAAACCGCCGAAATTTTCGCCCATATCGAAGATATACGTTCCGGGGACCGGCTCGCTCACGGATACCGGCTGGATCGTCCGCAGCGCCCTGATCGGCGGCGCCATCTGAGTCCGGAGAGGCCCGACCGCCGTGGACGCCGGAATGGCCGCTTCCCACTGCGCATCGTCGAAGCCGGGCGCATCCCAGCCCGGCTGTTCGAGCCGGGCATCGTAGACCTCGCCCAGATAGACGCTGTTTCGTACGATGGGCGCGTCGGCCGCCTTCCAGGTCTCGTCGGTCACAATACGGTCCCGTGTCCCGTCCTCGTAGTCGATATCGAGTTGCAGAATGGCCCGGGGCGGCCCAATGGTGAGATTTTCGCGGATGTTTATGCGGTTCCACATGAGCAGCGGCAGCGGATTGTACCAGCCGTTGCCGACCACCATGCCTACGGCGTTCGAACCGTCCCGCAGCCCGTCCGTCACGTCATAGGTGGAATACAGGACACGTTTGGACACAGTGGTCCAGCCGGGATCAAGCCAGTGGTCGCCGACCTTCTCGCCGTTGAGCCGCAACTCGTAATAACCCAGTCCGGTCACATACGCCCGCGCCCGGCGCACGGGCTTGTCCACGCGGAACTCTCTGCGAAACAGCGGCGCCGGATTGTCGCCAAACAGGGCCTCCTCATCTTCAGATGGCTCTTCTTTGCGCGTGATCCACTGGGCGCTCCAGTCATCTTCGCTCAGCAGGGCCGTCTCAAACCACGTCGGAGCGCTCCAGGGCGACAGGCGGCCCGACTCGTCCCATACGCGCACCTTCCAGTACACGCGCTGGCGGGCTTCGAGCGGCCGACCGCCGTACGGGATCTGGATGGCTTCCGCCCCCGGCACCCGGCCCGAATCCCAGAGATCGCCGGCATCGCGGCTGAGCTGTTCGAGCGAACTGGCCGCAAGAATCCGGTAGGCGGTCTGAGCCTTGGCCCGCGCATTGGGATGAGGCGCTTCGTTGATCCAGGCCAGGCGAGGCATGGCCGTATCGATACCCAGTGGATTCTGCAGGTATTCACAGGTCAGCCGGGTTGGATTCAGAGGACCCGTTGCCAGCCGTCCGGGCAGATGGCGGCATCCGATGGCCACCAGGAGCAGAGCCAGGAGCAAAACGATAGCGATGCGGCGCATATACACCTCCAGCGGTAATGCCGTTTCCGGAAAATCCTGTTTGCGCGGGGGCGCAACAGGCTCTGTTATTGCGTAGGGCGCAGCGAGACGGCCCGCAGGTTCATCACCCCTTCCACAGGCTTGTTCTTAGGCGACACCGTCACCGGAAAGACGCCCGCGGACGGGATCTCGACGGTTCCCGCAGCATGGGTGGTGAAATCGGTCCAGGAGCCGGTTTCCTTGACGCTGGCCGCCACGGCGGAGCCGCCCACCCGGATCTCGACCGGCGTACCACCCGAGCCCTTGTTGCAGGCGTAGGTAAGCGCCACCTCGTATTTTCCGGGCTGCCCGGCGGTGATGTGCCAGGAAACCGAGTCCCCGGGCTCAGTCCAGAACCCGATGGCGTCCCGCTCCGCCTCGTACCGGGCGGTCTTCCCGAGGATCTGGGCGTCTGCCGCAGGCAGCGTGAGGCTGCCGTCTTCGGCGGCATGAATGGTCATATCGACGTCCGGCGCGCCGCTGATCTCGAGCACAACGACCGTCGCGTCCTGATTGGGCATGTGTTCGGGCAGCGCCACGGAGACGGCCCGCTCGCCTGTCCGCGTTACGGTCAAAGGCACGTCCGGGCGGGTCAGGAGGCAGGCCTTTGTGACTTCGTTCTTCAATCCGGGGACCTCGAGGGCATCCTCCGGCCAGTCGAACACGTGCAGATAGAGCTTGCCGGGCGCGGTGGTGCAGCGGCCCCACGGCAGGCTCGGGAACGGGCTTGGCCCCGTGCCGTAAATGGCTTCACCGTTTTCCCGGAGCCAGTCGCCCATGGCCAGAAGCCGCTGCTCCATGATGACCGGGATGCGGCCGTCGGCGGTCGGGCCAATGTCGAGCAGCAGGTTGCCGCCTCCGTTGCAGATCGAGATCAGCATGCGGATCAGCTCGCGCGGGGTCATGTAATCGTCGATCTCCTCGTTGCGGTTGTAGCCGAACGACTTGCCGATCCCGCGGCATTCCTCCCACTTGTGCCGGCTGCCCAGGTCCTGACCCCAGCCCACCTGGCCGTACTCCGTGGTGTAGAATCCGCCATGTTTGCTGCGGCAGCCCTTGCCCCAGCGGTCATTCACGACGACCCGGTCGCGCACGGGCGCTTCGTTATACAGCCACGCGATAAACTCCGCACTGCGCCAGAGGGTGTCCGGGTGGTCCCACTCGCCGTCGGGCCACACAATATCCGGCTCGTAGCGCATGACAAGGTCCTTGAACTGCGGCAGCATGTGCTGCTCCACGTACCGTTCGGGATCGCTGCGGTAAATCGGGTTGAACCACTCGTACAGCGAGAAGTAGAACCCCATTTTCAGTCCGCGCGCCTTCACCGCGTCCGTCAGCTCGCCGCAGAGGTCGCGCCCGGGGCCCGCGTCCACGCTGTTCCAGTTCCAGCTCTCCGCGTTGGGCCACAGACAGAACCCCTCGTGGTGTTTCGAGGTCAGCACAACGTATTTCGCGCCCGATCGCTCGAAGATCTCCGCCCAATGCGCGGGATTGAACATTTCCGCGCGGAATTGCGGCGCAAAATCGGGGTATTTAAAGTCTTCCCCGTAATTTTCCACATGAAATTTCCAAGTCTCGCCGTTTTTGTCCTGCATGTCATGCCAGTACCACTCCGAATACCGGCCTTTCGGGCCCCAGGAGGGCACCGAATACAGCCCCCAGTGGATGAAGATGCCGAATTTGTCGTGGTCGAACCAGCCCGGCAGAGGGCGGCTTTCAACCGATTCCCAGGTGGGCTCGTATTTCGCGTCCTGGGCGAATGCGGCGAACGCCGCCACGGCAAACACTGCCGCCATCACACATCTTGCCGTTCGCATCGTTTGTGTCCCTCCACTCTGCGCGGGCCCACCGCGCTGTCGTTCCCATCCAAATGGCGTTACAGCACCAGACCGGGCCAGATCGTAGGCACGGCGGGCGTATGGCCCAGCCAGCGATCCAGCCACGCGAACGCAAAACGCTTCGCCCCGGGCGAAAAATTGTGCTCGCCCGGAAATGAAATCATCCCCACGCGCTCACCAGCACCGAGGGTATGGTAGGCCGCCTGAGCGCTGATCACCTGCTCGACGGTGCCAAGCCGTTTGAATTCGTCCTCCGTTCCCTGAATGAGAAGCGGACGCGGCGCCACCAGCATCATCAAACCGTCAAAATCACACGGAACCGGCCGCGTGGGTTCTTTAACATACGGCGCGAAATTCGGCAGATAACAGTAATCGCTCACCGGCCCGCGCTTCTTATTCGGGTCCTGGGGCCGCGACCAGTGGTCGGTGCCCCGTTCCCATCCCACTTCGCCGCAGTTGCTCACGGCCGCGGCAATGCGCTCATCGAAGGCCGCCGCGCACAAGGTCGTGTGGCCGCCCAGCGAATGGCCGATGCACCCGATCCGGTCCCGGTCCACAAAGTCCAGCGTCTCCAGCGCATCCACCGCGCGCATACAGTCCCACGCGTTCTTGCCGAACATGGACCACTCGGGGTGGCGTTTGTAGAACGGCTCGGAATCGTAATGCGTATGCCCCGGCGGAATGCGCTCGCCGTCGCAGAACAGGTCGATGCTGAGGGTCACGTAGCCCCAGCGGGCGAGTTCCAGGCCATAGGCGCGGCTCTTTTCGGGCGGCAGCGGCGGCTCTCCGGGCGCACGGCCTGTCATTCCGACGCATTGCGACTTTCCAGCGCCTGAGCTTGTCGGATGAGGGCAGATCAGCGCCGGCGCCGGGCCGGGACGCGCCCCCTTCGGAATCAGCAGGTACGCGGGCACGCGATCATCCGACTCCGACAAAAACGTCAGGTAATGGCACTCGATCCCGTCGATATCGTCTACCTGGCGCATCTGAACGTCGATCGGAAGTTTTTCCGAAGGAAACGGCCCCATCATCTCAAGCCAGGCCGCGCGGATGTCCTCCAGACGGCTCGAGAGCTTTTCTGGCGCAGCAGCACCGGAGGGCGACTGTTCCTGAGCCGGGGTGATCCCGGCAGCGAAGAGCCCTGCACCCGCCATTCCCCCTGCCAACAGGGCCCGCCGGCCAAAATGAAGTCCGCGCTCCTGGTCGTCATGCATGGACGTAATACTCTCCCTGGACTGAGTTGCGACCTGAACCCGTGCACCCGGATTCCACACCATAGCGCCCGTTTCGGTTCGAATCAAGCGAACAGCGCGAAGGTCAGCGCAGCGCTCACTGCCGCCAGCAGCAGCCAATTTCAGGGGCTCCTCTCCTGTCTTAATTTGCGCGCGAAGGTCGTGCTGCACAGGTTTGCATGCAACCCTCCGGATTGCCTACCGTATAGGTGAAACGGGAATTGCGGACTCCCGATCTGGCACACAATAAAAAAGGAGGGACGGAACCATGCCAAGTGTATTGGTGCCGCTTGCGGAAGGGTTCGAAGAAATCGAGGCCATCACGCTGATAGACATCCTGCGCCGTGCGGAGTTTGACGTGGTCACGGCCAGTCTGGGCGACGAAGCCGTCGAGGCGGCGCACGGCGTCTCCATCCTGGCCGACTGCACCCTCGACGAAGCCCTGGAGAAGGAGTACGACATGGTGGTCCTGCCCGGTGGCCTCCCCGGCGCCGACTACCTGGACAACGACGCGCGTATCCATCAGCTCCTCAAAAAGACCGCGGAGAGCGGGCGCTTCGTCGGAGCGATTTGTGCCGCACCCAAGGTGCTCGCCAATGCCCGGCTGCTGGATGGGAAAAAAGCGACCAGCTACCCCGGATTCGTCGACAAAATGGACCTGCCCACGACGACCTATACGGGCAGCGCCGTGGAGACAGACGGCAAAGTCATCACCTCGCGCGGACCGGGAACGGCCATGGACTTCGCCCTGGCCATCATCGAGGCGCTTGACGGACCCGCAAAGCGAAAGGCGGTCGAGGACGGGCTGATGCGGAACTGAGCGCTCGCGAGCCATCCACGGCGGCGTGACACGGCCCGGGGGACGCGGGCTAGCCCTTCAATCCGCCCATGGTAATGCCCTGGATGAACGTGCGCTGCGTGAAAAAGAAGAGCACGATGATCGGCGCTACGACAAGCGTTGACGCCGCCATGAGCAGGTTCCACGGCGTGCCGCCCTGACGGCTCTGGAAAAACTGGAGCCCGAGAGCCAGCGTGAAGCTGTCCTGGTCGATAAGGTAGATCAGCGGCCCCAGGAAATCGTTCCAGCAGTACATGAAATGAAACAGGGCCACCACGGCCAGCGCCGGACGCGACAGGGGCAGCACCACCCGCCGGAAGATGCCGAATTCCGTGCAGCCGTCTATACGCGCCGCATCATCGAAGTCCCGCGGGATCGTCAGAAAGAACTGGCGCAACAGGAAGACGTTGAACGCGCTCGCTCCGAACCAGGCGGGCACCCACAGCGGCCGGAACGTGCCAATCCAGTGCAAAGAACGGAACACCGCATACAACGGCACCATCGTCACCGGAAACGGCACCATCATGGTCGCGAGCAGCACGATAAACACGGTGTCGCGGCCTTTCCACTCGATCCGCGAAAACCCGTACGCGACGAGCGCGCTGCTGACCAGGGTGCCGAGCGTGCCGAGCAGGGCGATGGTCAGCGTGTTGCGCGCATAGGTGAAAAAGGGGATATAACGGACCGCCTCGCGGAAATTCCCCCATTGCACCGGGCCGGGAATCCAGCGCGGCGGCATGAGCATCGTCTGGTCCAGAGGTTTAAGGGCCGTCGACAGCATCCATACCAGCGGGAACAGGAACAGGGCGCTTCCCGCGATCAACAGGGCGTGAAGCACGAAGGCGTGCGGCAGGCTCAGCCGGTTGGCCCGGGAAGCGCCGCGATTCACGCGCCGCGGGCTTTCCGTCAGTGTGTGGGCAGGCCTATCGACCATAATGCACCCGTTTGCGCGACAGGCGATACACAAGCAGCGTCAGGCCGAGGATGATAAGAAACAGGAGCCAGGCCATCGCACACGCATAGCCCATACGAAGGTATCGAAACGCGGAATTGTAGAGGTACATGGTATAGAAAAGGGTCGAGCGCGCCGGCCCGCCCGCGCCGTCGGTCAGCACATACGGAAGCGCAAACACCTGCAACGCCCCGATCAGGCCCATGACCACGTTGAAGAAGATCGCCGGCGATAACAGCGGCAGCGTGATGTGGCGCAGTTTCGCAAACCACCGGGCGCCGTCCAGTTCCGCCGCCTCGTACAACGGCTTCGGGATGTCCTGCAGTCCCGCGAGATAGATCACGACCGCATACCCCACCCCCCAGAGGCTCATGAGGATGATCGCGGGCTTCGACCAGGCCGTCGACTGCAGCCAGATCGGCGCGTGTAGCCCCAGCGGCTGCAACACCAGGTTGAGCACGTAGTTCACGATGCCGTACTCGCCGTTGAGCATCCACATCCACAGAATGCCCAGCGCAACCAGCGGCGTAAGTGACGGCAGAAAGAAGATCGTGCGGTACACGGTCATGCCTTTGACGCCCGTGTTGAGCAGCAAGGCCAGCGCGATCGCCAGAACCGTCGCCAGGGGCAGAAAGAACACCGCGAAATACAGCGTGTTGAAAAGCGATTTCCAGAAGACCGGGTCCAGAAACAGCTCCTGGTAGTTCGCGCCGCCCACAAACACGGGCGGTTTCAGCACGGAGAAATCGCAGAAGCTGTAGTAGAGCGACGCACCGAGTGGATAGGCGGTGAACGCGGCCAGCCCGGCGATCCACGGCGAAATAAACAGCAACCCGTTGCGGAAGTCTCGCCATTCGCGGCTCGTCATGGCGCCGCCTCCTTTTCCGCGCGTTCGCGGCGTTCGATGCCCCTGCGCGCGCGCTCCCATATGCCGGTGACCCGCTCCTGCACCAGCGTCACGGCCGCCCGCGCCGAGCTCTCGCCAAACATGACGCGATCAAAGGCCGGTGTGATCTCATCATTGTATTCGTACCACGTACTCATGACCGGCGCATAGAACGCATTGGGACTCTTCGCCAGTTCGATGAACAGCTCGATATACGGATTGGGATGCCCGGCCAGAAAGGCGGGACTGACCTCTTTGAGCGGCGTAAACTTCTTGTGGCCCATGTTGAGCAATTCCAGCCCTTCCTGCGAACACAGGTACTGCATGAATTCGAAGGCTTCGTCCGGATGGCGGGCGCCCACCGGAATGCAGATCGAGTCGCATTCAACCATGGCCACGTTCTCCAGCCCCGGCACCGCCGCGGGAAAGGGCGCGGCGCCCCATTCCAGATCGGGCGCGAAGGTGTCGATAAAGCTCGCCATCCACACCCCCTGCACGATCATGGCCACCCGCTCGGCAAAAAACGCATTCTGCGGCGATGCAAACTGCCCCGTATTCCCGCTCTGAAACCGGCGCAGCTCCTCCGCGCCGTATTTCTCGGGATAGCTCTGGATCCACTCCCAGGCGGCCAGGTTCTCGGGGGTGTCAAACGTCACGCGCTCGCCGTCCCACAGCGTCCCTCCAAACCAGTACCCCCACGCCCAGGGCCACCATCCCGGTTCCGACGGCGTGAATCCCACCTGCACCAGGTGGCCGTTTTCGTTGTACCGGGTCAGTTTCGCGGCCATTTCATCAAGTTCAGCCAGTGTCCGGGGCGGGCGCTCCGGGTCCAGCCCCGCCTCGCGGAACAGCCGCTTGTTGTAGTGCAGTGCCGTCGTGGCGGGCGTTGTCGGCAGTCCATAGAGTGTGCCCCGGTAGGTGTTCTGCTCCAGGAACACCTCCAGGAACGCATCGCTGGACATCCCCGCCTTCTCCATGAAAGGTTCCAGAGGCATGAGGGCCCGTTTTTCGGCAAACTGCGACAGGCCGGCGCTCCACAGGCCCACCAGATCCGGCGGATCGCCTCCGGCGATCGCCACCAGCGCCTTTCGGTCGATCTGGCTCATCGTGACCAGGTTGACGTAGATGCGGTCCTGCCGCTCGTTAAACCGGTCCACCACCCGTTGGATGGCCTGGCCCTCAAACCCGGGCCATTTCTCCCAGTACGTGATTTGCAGGCGGCCGTCGACATACTTATCCCCGGGCTCAGGGATAATGACGGAGCATCCGCACAACAAGACCGTGCCCAGGAGAATCAGGGCGGCAGGCTCGAATCGGAAAAACCGTGCTTTTCGGGCAGCGGCGCGGCCGGATGGCCGCCGTGGCCCGGATTTGTTTTGGCACGCTCCCACAACTCCCCTCCAGCCTGCGTACGAATGGCTGGCCGCAAGGCCAGACGCCTTCAGCATACCCGTTTTCCGGCGCCCAGGGGAATGGCCTTGTCAGGACAGAGCGAGAGACCGGTTCGGCCGCGCGAATGAAACGCCGGGCCAGACGATCGCCGCATAGCACGCTGCGCGGTTCTGCGTGCACCCCGCGGGCTCGTCTGAATCGGGCTGGCATGTAAAAAGGCGGCCCCGGGCCGCCGCCGGTCAGGCAAGGGCGGGCTCCGGGGCCGAAAACCGTCTATGTGTGCAGGTAATCGCGGGGTCAGGGTGCTGCGCCAACAAGCGCGCCGCTCTTGGCCGCTTTGGCGGAGGATTGCTCCACGTATTCGATCAGCTTCTGGCCGATAGCGCTGTTGTTGTGGATGCCGCCCAGGGCGTCGGCTCCAGGGCCATACGCGAACACAGGAACCATGATCGCGGTGTGGCCGCCACTTACCCACGCCGATTTCGTGACCTTCTTGTCGGCAAGAGAACCGTCGAGCAGGGTATACCCACCCGTGTCGTGATCCGCGGTTACGACCACCAGCGTGTTGCCGTCGGTTTCGGCAAAGTCGAGCGCGGCGCCGATGGCGTCATCAAAACTGGTCATTTCGGCCAGCATTTTCGGTTCGTCGTTGGCATGGTCCGCCCAGTCAATAAGCGAACCCTCGACCATCAAGGCAAAACCGTTGGGATTCTTCGATAAAGCCTGAAGGGACAGCCGGACCATTTCCGCAAGGGTGATCACGCGGTCTGCGGCATAACCGAGATCATCGGGCGCGAGAAGCCCGGCGAACGAGTCCACATCACCCAGTCCTCTCAGTTCCTCTACCGTCAGCGCTACAGGCATGCGCTCCCGGAGCACCGCGATAAGATCCTGGTTGTCCTTCCGCTTGCTGCCGGATGCGGATTTCGGCGTGAAAAACTGCTGGCCTCCGCCAAGCACCACGTCGACATTCCCCGCCGCGATCTGTTCCGCCACCTCGGTCTGCTTGCTGCGGCTGTCCACATGCGCGACAAACGTCGCGGGCGTGGCATGGGTGACGGAGCACGTTACCACGATGCCCGCGGATTTACCCACGTCTTTGGCATGTTCGAGCAGCGTTTTGATCGGCGTGCCGTCGGGCAGCATGGCGACCATGCCATTGTTGGTGCGCAGTCCCGTGGCCAGGGCCGTACCGCCGGCAGCGGAATCGGTCACCATTTTGTCGGCGGAATGCGTGGCAGAAAAGCCTCCCACCGAACAGCGTTCCAGCTCGAGGCTGCCTTTCACGACCCGCGCCGCCGTGACCTGGCCGATACTCATGCCGTCGCCGATCATGACAATCACGTTTTTCGGAACGGCGCCCGGTTCAGCGGCGAAAATGCTCGCGGGAAAAATCAGAAGGGACAACAACAGAGCGAAAAGCATGCGTTTATGCATTGTACAACGTCTCCTATCCTTATCTCGGGCGCCGAGCGCCCCGTCTCCAGTTTCACTCTATTTTCAGCAACCGGCCCATGCCGGGTTACTCTCTCCTTCGGCGCGCTGCACATCGCCTCCGGATCAATAGATTGTCTGGCGCGCCCAGTCCAGCGAGCCCGGCACGAGATGCACCAGCTCCTGCGAAAGACCTTCCGGAGAGACTCGCACCACCAGCAAATGATAAATTCGCGACTCTTCCGGGAGCCGTTCGCTCAATGGAGCGCCCGCGCCTGCTGAAAGGGTGTAGCGCACGCCATCGAGCACCGTCGACGTGTATCCATGGATATGGCCCATGAACACCTCGGTGACTTTATGCCGTGCCAGCAACGCACGAAAGGCGTCGGCCTTCCAGGTAAACCCGCGCGCCTTGCCATCGCCGATGGCCGCCTCTTCGAAATAGGCCGGCGGGATGTGAAAAAAGACAAATTTGTATTGAGCCCCGGGTTTCCCGAGTTCCTCATCCAGAAACGCCAGATCGGACCCGGAGACGCGAATGCCCTCGCTGTCATTGAACCCGACAAAACGGCAGGGCCCGTAATCAAAAGAAAACCGGTCGCCCCCGAAGATCGCTTTGTAAGCCGCGAAATCGCGCCGCGCGCCGCGCTCGTGGTTGCCCGGCACACAGAACACGGGCACCGGATCCGTGATTTCAAGCAGCGGAAGAAAATTCTCCAGATACTCCGCGACCGTCCCGCCGCGGATCAGGTCACCCGTATGAAAGGCGAGCGTGGGGGCTTCCTGCGCTGCCTGTTCAAATATCTTGGATGCCACGAAAACGTTGTTGCGCGTATCGCCCAGCACCACAAACGAGAAGGTCTCGGGAGCAGGCCCACTTGCCTGCAGCGTGTCGAGCAATTTCGTCAGCGTGTATTTCTCGGCGTACGGTGCGAGCTTCTCCAGATCACCCGGGGAGGCCGTCACGTACCAGCTTACCGCCAGAATGCATACCAGCGCCAGCGGCGCCAGCCCGGCTAGAACCAGCTTATGTTTCGCCAATGGTCGCGGCACGGTTACACCATCCTTTGCTGACGGCACGGGATCTGCCGGAGACCGTACCCCCGGCCCAACATCCATAAGGCAACACCCAATGTGCCGGGTTTGTTCCAAGCCGAATATGGTAACACGCGGTAGAGCTTTGAAAAAGGCGAGCCGGAGATTTCCATGCTACCCGCGTAAACCCGGCCAGATCCCGAACCGGAGAAGATCAATACCCTGCGGAAACGCGCGCCGACTGGTGCTCAGAGGCCAATTCTCAGGTGTGACGCGCCCAATTGGAAAAACCCTGCCTGGAGGTCAAACAGTCGCACTCAGGTGGCGTATTTAGAAGTCGTTTGTATCCCGCATCTTAAGTAGAAGATCACGTGTCTTTTCTCTGTTAGATGCCCTAAATCCATACTGCTCACCCATCTCAAAGACTGTACGCATTGTATCCAAATGTGGGCTTGTTGACAATTCCCTTTCGCAGGCATCGCGGTGTTTACTGGCGCGCTTTCGCGGATTTCCCGCTCGAATCACGGGGCGCTGGCCGGTATAATCCCGCGCATGTTTTCTTCCTACATCAACGAAGGCGTGCCGACGGCCGTATTCTGGCTGTTTGTGAGCGCGGCCATCATCATTCAAGGCATCAGCAAGTCGGGGTTTGCGGGCGGCGCGGGGATCCTTTCGATGCCGCTGATGTTCTTTGTGATGCCCGTGAACCGCGCCGCGGCCGTCATGCTTCCCCTGTTGATCCTCTGCGACATGAACGCCATTTACCACCACCGCCACAACAGGGACTGGAAGACCGTCCTGCGCCTTTACCTCCCGTCACTCCTCGGGATCCTGGCGGGCGCGGCGGTCTGGTGGTGGATCGGCCGGGAAGGCGTCGAACGCTACGGAAGCTGGATCAAACGTTTTGTGGGCGTCATCGCGATCGTGTTCGCCTTCTACATCATCTCAAAAGAGGCCGCCATGTCCTGGGTGGGCCGCTTCCGGCCCGGCGCCGGGGTGGGCGTGGCCGCGGGACTGGCCGCCGGCTTCGCTTCCACCATCGCTCATGCCGCGGGGCCCATCGCGAGCCTCTATATCTTCGCCCAGGACCTCGGGAAGACCCTCTTTGTCGGCACCGTCGCCTGGACCTTCACCCTCATTAACCTGTCCAAATTACCTTTCTATATCGCCGCCGGATTGATCGAAAAAGACGTACTTCTGCTCGGAGCCGTTCTGGTTCCCCTCATTCCCGCCGGTTCCTGGCTCGGCAAATGGATGCATCATCGCGTGTCCGAGAAGGTGTTCAACCGCATTATCTGCGTGCTCGTGTTGATTGCCGGCATCCAGTTGATCTTCGGCATCAACCCCGTCTCGTGGGCCCTCACCCTCCTCCGCAGCGGCGCCTGAACCAGATTTCATTCCAGCGCAGCCGCCCAGCCGCAGCGTACAACACAAGGACCTTCCCGCCGCTTCCTTTCGAGAGAATAACGTGCCGCAACAGACTGTTCAGTACACGAAGCAGCCGCCGGCGCGGCTCGGTGAGGATGAGGAGGCGCGGATGCCATCCAGCCGCTGAGGCCTCGACCGGTTGGCGATGCCGGCTCCGCATGGCGTTGTTGGCCTCTGCAATAGGTGGTACACTACAGGCAGGCCGACTTTCTTGAAATGCCGGGCGCAGATCCCAGCAAAACCCCCAGAGGCTCGCGTTTGGGAACGGCCGGACCGTTATAGGCGCGCCCGATTGGTGAGACCGCAATGAACGAAATCACTACACCTCCCCGGAAATCCTGGCCCCGCCGTCATAAATGGTTGACCACACTCGCGATTGTGGCCGTGCTGCTGTTCGTGGCCATCCAGGCCGTGGAGCGTTTCATCCATATTGACCGCTACCGCAGCTACGTGGTGCAAATTCTTGAAGATCACACCGGCATGCCCGTATCCATCGATCGCCTGGAGCTGACACTCTTTCCGCAGCCGTCCGTGGCCGCGTACAACGTCTCTATTGGCGAGGGGGAGCTTCAGGCACAATGCGCCCGGGCACGGGCGACTGCGACCTGGAACGGGCTGACGGCGCGGCAGATCACGGTGACCGATGTCAGTTTTGACGGGCTGGTGGCGTCTCTTCCAAACGAAATCGCGGTTATTCGCGACCGGATCGACTACATTCAGGAACGGATGAAAGCCAAACCGTCGCCGGTTTCCTGGAAAGCCGCCGTCGACCGGATTCGGGCCCGTTCGGCGCGCGTATCCGTCTCCGGATTCGAGCAGCCCGTGTTTGAAGGCGACTTCGAGGCACGCGACGTACTGTCAGACGCCATCCCGGTCACGTTCAGTGGTACGCTTCCGTTTCTGGGAGAGCCTTCGCGTGGCGAGGGAGAACTGCTCTTTACGGTTCAGAAAGACGCAGAACCCCTGGTGATTCCGTCAGGATGGGTTGAAGTCAAAGGGATCGATCCGCGGCACGTCCTGGAACGGGAGGCCATGCCTCCGCTCGTATTCGAGGTCCGTGCGACGTTTGATGAAGTCACCGGCGAGCTCATCGGCATGAAGCTCGCGGGCGAGGCGGTCGCCGCCAGGGGCGCGCCGGAGCTGGTGCGCGCCGCGGCCGGCCCCTTCACCGGGATGCTCTGGATTCGCGGTTCCGAGATCACGCTGAACAGTCTCTCCCTGACCGCACCCAGCCTGACCGCGCTGGCCGATGCCACGCGCACCGCGGACGGCGCCATCGCCTGCGAGCTCCAGGAGGTGCAGGTTAGGGGCGATGCGCTCGCGGCCGTGTATGCCATGGTCAATTCTGAGCACCTCCAGCTTACGCCGCAGAAGGACGCGTCCATCACCGCGACCAACCTGCTGGTGGGCGTCGATGCCGAAGGCGCGCTGCGTCTGGTGAAAGGCCAGATCCAGTTTGCCGGTGTGCAACCCACCCTGGCCGACGGCTCCAAGCCGTTCGGCGATATTCACGGGCAGGTGCATCTCGACGAGGGGGTGATTCGCGTCGACAAACTCGAAGGCTCAGGGCTTGCCGTGCATGGTTCAGTCCGGCCCGATCTGCAGCGCGAAAGCGCGTTTGTCGATCTCCAGGCCGAGTTGACGCTCTCCCCGGGCGTCATTGCTGCGGTTCTGAAGGACGATGCGCGCATCAAAGGGCTGTCGGGGCGCATGGCCTTCAAACGCATCGCGGGCACGTTTGAACCTGGAAAGGCGCTCCCCGACGACCTCAAAATCGATGGGGCGCTTGAAAAGGCGCAGGCCACCCTCGTGCTCGGCGAGCTGGAGGAGACCCTGAGCGGCATTTCCGGGCGCTTTGCCGCCGAACCCGGCGCGATCAAAGTGACGGGATCATGCACATCAACGCTTCTCGGGCCGATAACCGCCGATGCGCGGATCACGCCCGAAAAACAGCGCGTCACCGGGGTGCTCCAGGCCGATCTCGCCCAGCTTAATCTGCCGTTTCTGAACGATGAGACCACCCGCGGCGCCGCCATGAACATTGCGCGCGTCTACGGGGCATCGGCGTTTGATTTCGAGGTGGCCCTGCCTGCCGCAGCTGCGCCCGAAGGCTTTGTCCGTATCGCGCGGCAGGGAACTCCTGAACTCTCGGCCACCGTTGCGCTGGTACATGCGAAGGGCGCAATCTCTGTTTCCAAGGCAGACACGCGCGCCGCCGTGCCCCTGGCTGCGCTTCGCGATCTCGTCCCGGGTTCACTGCACCTGGAAGGGACCGCGGCCGTGTCGGCCGCTGTGCCGCTGAACCAGGATTCGTTTGAAGCTCACGTGGACCTCGTGCAGGCGGCGCTGCGCATTGGCGACTATGTGAACAAACGCCCGGGCGATCCCGCAACGGCCGACATCCGTGTAGCGCGTGTGGACAATTCATGGAAACCTCAGACTGCTACGCTGCATTACGGCGGCGAGGATTTTGTGGCCCGGTTTGAAAAAGACCGCATCGTGAGTGATTTCGCGTTCGAAGTCGCGTCGTTGAAGCCGCTGTTTTCGGGTGACGTCCAGGCAAATGGCCACGCCCGGGGATCTTTCAAGACCAATCCGGTCGAGCTTGAGGTACAGCTCGAAAACTGCGCCCTCGCACTCTCGGATACGCTACGCTTCGACTCGGTCAGCGGCCGGGTTGCCTATGCCGGCGAGACACCCCGTGTCGACGGCCTCACTGTGCGCGGGCTCAACTCCGATTTCACCCTGGCCCTGTCCGCTGCACCGGAAGGCGTCTGGCAGGGCAGCGTGAGCGGCAACCAGCTCGACGTGGATGCGGTGACCGCGGCGCTGCGGGGATTTACGGAAGGCAAAGCGAACGCGGACGCGAAAAAGGCTGTCGCGAAAAAGCCGCTGCCGCCCGTCAATCTTGACGTCCAGCTGGCCAAAGTCTTGTACCGCACCGCAGAAGTCAGCGCGGTGCGTGCCCGGGTTACCGGACGGGACGGCGTGTACGATATCCGGGACTTTTCCATGGCGCCCGGCGGGGGCGCCATCACAGGCACGGCGCAGCTGCGGATGCCGCCCGACTCGGGCCCCTCTACCATCGCGCTGGATCTCGTCCTGGATAACGTCGACCTCGGCGTGGTCGATGGCCTCGCGTTTGTGGCGCCCCGGGGCCTGAAAGGGGCGACTTCCGGAACGATCAAGGTCTCCGCGCCGTTCGGGGCCGGCGTGAATCCGACGCACGGCGCAACGGGCGCGGTTCAGTTCACTTCACGGAACGGCACGCTGGGCAGGCTGGGTATCGCCACCAAAGTGCTGACGATTATGCGAACCACCGAGATCATCCGCCTGCGCCTGCCTCCGACTAAAGATGAAGGCATCACCTTTGATACCTGCGGCGCCAGGGCCGTGCTGGATTCCGGGTTCATGACCATTGAACAGTTCGATCTCAAGAGCCCCACCCTCGCCATGGCCGGCAAGGGAACCATCGACTTTCCGAACAACGACACCCACATGACCGTGGACATCCATCTCCTGCAGATGGCCACACAGGTGCTCGACATCGTCAAGCTCGGCGACGTCGCTGACGAAATCCGAAAGCAATCCAGTTACCGTCTCGCCATTTCCGGGCCGCCGGAGGATCCCAAGGTGTCCGTGCAGGGACTCACGACCGGTGAAGGGATAACCGGATCCGTCACGGGCGTGGCGCGTGATGCCGCCAAGGCCGGCCAGCAGACCGTCGTCGATGTGATCCAGGGCTCCGCGGGCATTCTGCGCGACATTCTCGGCGGCGGCAAGACCCAGCAGCCCACGCCGCAACTGGAGCCTGAGGCGGACGCGCCGCCGCAACAACCCGAACCTGAGCCCTAGGCGGGCGGATCTCGCGGGGACTCCGTTACCGGACGGTCAGCGTCCGTTCGGCGGCGACCCCGGCCTTCGGAATGATGTAATACTGGTTCGCGGACCCTTCCGCGACGGCCTCAGTGGTGTAGGAGGACCCTTCCGGAGTGAGCGCGACGGTTTTGTTGGCCGCATCCAGGCTCGCCGGGATGTAGAGGATCGTCGGGGCGGTAAGGGCCGGATCTTCGCGCCACGTGCAGGTGAAAGTCCCTGCCCGGATATCGTTGTCGTACGAGACCAGCGTTCCTGCCAGCCGCACGGGGATCGCCCGTTGGAGCGCGGGCAGATAAGCCGCGCCGGGAAGGTACTCCCCGTATTCCCAGTAGGTGTCGCTGCAGCAAAGCGTCTCCAGCACATCCACCACACCCCAGGCCGCGGGCACCACGTCCGCGCCGTGTCCGCCAAACGCCCCCCATTCGCCCACCAGCATCGGCATATGCAGGCGTTCGGCTGTTTCACGGTGCCGCGTGAAGATGAGACTCACCCGCGCGTTGCTCCCCCGGGCCAGGTGCGGTGTATCCACCACGAGATCGTAGCCGTGCGGCGCATAGGCCTGCTGAGGATCGCGGCGGCCATCCGGCATCTTGAGCGGTTGAAGGTGCGAATACACACCCGCGTTTGAGGCGTAGTTGGGCTCCAGGAAGAGGATGTGACTGGTATCCACTTCGCGGATCGCGTCGGCGACGCGCTGGTACATGCCCATCAACTGCGTCTTCTCGAACTCCTCGTAGGCCGCGGCGGATGCGTCCATGACCTGTGCAAAAAATTCCACGTCGTCCATGTAGCGCATGAGTTCACCGCGTTTGTCAGCATTGAGCCACATGATGATGATCTGCTCAGCCGTCGGCGCATCCTCGCCCAACCGGATCCGAAGCAGTTCGGCCGCCTTGCCGATCATGTGCGATTGTCCGAGCAGGATCGCCGCGCCCGGGAACGGCTCGTTCATCAGATCGTATCCAAGAACGGCGGGATTGCCCGCATACCGTTCGGCCACACGGCGCCAGGCCGCCGCATAGTGATCCTGGATGCCGACGCCGTCCGGCGCGGGTTTGTTCGCCCAGAAATTTTCAAACGCCCGTTGAATAGCCGGGCTGGTGAAATAGGCGTCGCTCCAGACATCGCCCTGGCTGATATGCGGCTGATCGTCCGTGAGCGTGGCCCATTCGGGCGCGCCATCCGAATACCGCACACTGAAGAGGTCCTGGTGCATGTCGAAAACGACGTAGAGGCCCTGGTTCGCGGCCCATGCTACGCGCTGATCCATCTCGGCCAGATACGCGTCGTTGTATACCCCCGGCTCGGGCTCCAGGCCATCCCAGATGATGCCCAGGCGGATCACGTTCATGCCCCAGTCACGCAAGCGGGCAAAATCGGCTTCGCTGTGCCAGGAGAGGTAATTGCGCCGGGGCGACTTGTCGACCACGTTGATCCCGTGCAATAAAATCTCGCGCCCTTCCGTATCGATGAAGCGCAGGCCCGACGCGGTGATGAAGCGGCTGGCATCCACAGGCGGCCAACTGGGGACGGCCTGCGTCTGGGATTCAGGTTCGGTCGAGGGTGCCACCGGCGCTGACTGATCGGAAGATTCCGCCGGAGCAAGGGTTTCGGCCGGCTCAGGCGCAACCCGCTTTTCGCCGCTGCAACCGGACACCGCAACAATCCCAGCGAGCATCCAGGCGAGAATGGAGCGTTTCATGTCGAATTCTCCTGTCAATTGGCTGTACGGAGCCCGTTCGTCTGAATCGGCTGGCTGACACCGGGCGCCTCCGGTATGGACGTTCAGCCATCATCCCACATCGCCCCTGCTTCCTCCAAGAAACATCCGGTCCCGCTGCGCGGCCAGGAACCCCGTTGAGCTGCCCTACTCGGCGGCGCCGCAGACTGCGTCGTACACGGCTTCGAGCCGGCGTACAAGCAATGCACGGCTGTGCTGGGTGCGTATGGTTTCGCGCGCAGCGGTGCCCAAATATTCGCGCAGGCTGCGGTCGCGCCGCAGCCGCAAAATGGCCTCCGCGAAGGCATGAGGATCGTTATCGGGGATGACCACGCCGTCAATGCCGTCGGTGATGGGGCCTGGGGCGGAGCGGCACGCGATAACAGGCCTTCCTGCGGCCATGGCGTTCAGAATTTTGATGGGATAACCCGACCAGGCCACGCGGGGGCAAACCACAATGATGTCGCGCGCCAACGCATCGCGCGGCGCGGTCATGCCCGGCGTGGGAAGGATCTCCGCGGCATGGACATGGGCGGCCGGGTTTGTGGCTGCCGTGGCCACGAGCAGGCGCGTGTCCGGTTCGGCATTCCGCACGGCACGCATGGCCTCATTCAGAAGCTCGAGATTTTGATAGGCGTCAAGATTCCCTGTATACAGGACCTCTGCGGGCATGTCGGTGTACGTGGGTTCTGCAAAGTCGCCCGGGCTTGCCGAAGGCGGGATCACGGTCACCTGTCGCGGGTCGCAGCCATTGGAAATCAGGTAGTCGGCCAATGCCCGGTGCGGCGCGATCACGTGGCCGGCCCGCCGGGGAAGAGTCCAGTCAAGCCAGGCGCCCAGCCGCCGCGCCCACGATTGTCCCGAGAAATACCAGGGCAACTCATCGGCCATGGCATTATGGGCGTGGTACACCACCGGTCTCGCCCGGGACGCCAGCGCGGTCATCAAACCCTCGTAGTTATGCGCGTGGATGACCTCGGGACGCTCGCGGCGCACCGTCCGCCACAGCGTGCCCACGAGGAGCGCGTCGGCCACGGGTTTCAGAAGCGAGGGCCCCGACGAGGTGCTGCGATATCCGGGCAGCTTCGGCGAACGGTGCACCGCAAAGGCGTCCGCGGCCTCCTGGGTTCCATGCCCGTACACCACGAGATGGAGCGCGTGCCCCGCCTCGCAAAGCGCCTGTGCCGTATCACGAATCAGGACCTGCGAACCCTGCGGCACCGGATACGGGCATGCTGCAACCATGACAATGCGGCGCGTCATTCGAAATATCCCAGGTCGCGGAGCCGCCGTTCAATGGCCTCGTTTTCGCCCTGTGAGTAGACCCTGCGCTCTGGTGCGGCGGACAAGGTTCCCGCGGCTTCAGCCTGACCGGGCGCCAGGAGACTCGCGCCATCCATGGGCGGGGCCGGGACCTCCAGCTCCGCGAGAACGGTAGGGGCGACATCTTCGAGCCGCGCATAGCCGGCCGGGCTGGGTTTTGAGAGAAACAGCACGCCAGTGGGCCGATGGTTGCCGTTCATGCCGCGTTCCTTGCCACCCAGGTATTCGTCGGGGCCAATCCGCCGGAACGGCAGGCCCCCGCGTGCCCGGAGACACGAATGCGAGTAACCATCCTCCAGGGCGCATTCGAGGATGAGGTCGGGGGCTCGTTTGACGTATGGCCCTTCATACAGCTCGTCGCGGTGCCATGCGTTTGCAATGGGCGCCCAGGCGCGCAATTCAGCGCACAGATGCTCACAAAACGCGCGGTAATCTGCCGTTTTTATCTGGCCCTGCGGCTCCCTGCCGCACAGATTCACCCGGATTGATGGGATATAGTTCAACTCTTCCGACCAGGCCGTCGTATGCGCCCAGTCGATTCCACCGAAGCGGGAAGCGCTCTCCGCCCGCGCGGCGACGCCCCGCAGCCGCCGGAACAACGCCCCGCGCCACGATTCGGGCACCAGAGTCAGCCCGGCGCGTTTGAGCAGCGAGGAGTCCCTACCTGAGAATGCGAGATAACCCTGAGCCGCCAGCCAATTGTTCAGATGCACCACTCCCGTGCCTGCGCCGCCAAAACCGTGGTCCGACACCACCCCAATGGTCACGTCGCCACCCGCGGCATCCACGAGCCGCCCCACCGCCGCATCCAGGCGCTCGTAGACCGACGCGATGGCATTTTCAAAGCCCGATCGGTGCCTGGGCGAATCCGGATCGTGAAACAGCCAGAAATGGTGAGCCACCGTATCCGATTCGCCAAAGACCACCATGAAAAAGTCCCAGGGCTCCTTGCGATACAGCCGCAGCGCCGTTGCTTCCTTGAGCGCCACTCCTGAAAGCAGGCGGGAGAGTGCGCGGGCATGCCAGCCGGGTCCCGGGGCGGTTTCCTGGAAATCGGCGAAGCGCCAGTCCCGCACCTCGGCGAACCAGTTCGGGGGATCTACAAACGATCGGTCGATACGGGTACACACGGGCGAATCAAAGCCGGACACCATGAACCCGTTCACACGTTCGGGCGGATAGGTTGCCGGAACACCCAGCACGCCCACGCGCTTGCCCGCCGCTGATAGAAGATTCCACAGCGCCGGGGCGCCCCGCGCGGTACTGTTTACAAACTCGAGGGCATAGGTCCCCTCACGCATGGCCGTAAAATCGAAGATGCCATGTTTTCCGGGATTCACGCCGGTGACGCAGGTCGTCCACGCGGGAAACGTCGCGGGCGGCGTGGTGCTGGCACAGGGCATATACACCCCGGACGCACGGAGCCGCGCCAGGTTCGGCAGGCGCCCCGCGTCCATCCAACGTTCCACCAGCGACGGCTCGGCGCCGTCCAGGCCTATCAACAGAAAACGCGCCATATCTTTATTCTATAGGAAAACCATCATTGGCCGCAGATAGGCAAGCAGTGTAAATTCGCGGCCTTGACGCGCAAGACGGCGGAAGGTACCATCGTACTCAACAGGGGACCCGGTCTCGGGCGACTCCGAAAGCCGGTGCGTCGGGAGAGCGGCACGTGTGCCCCGCGCGGGGGCGGGTGCGGAGCCCGATATTCGCCAGCCGTTCCCGGAGGGCGTCCTGTATCGGACACAGGGGAAGGAGAAAATCATGAGTCCTGTCACATTGACCGCGTTTTCAGGTGTCTTTGCCCTCGGGGTGTGTTTCTCCGTTCTGGGCAGCGTCAAGCTGAAGCTGGCGGAACAGCTGAAGATCGACGATGCCAAGGTCGGCCAGTTGATCTCGGCGCTGATGTTCAGCAGCCTGGTGTTTGTGTTGCTCATCGGCCCGCTGACCGACAAGCTGGGATTCCGGGCCATCGCCCTGATCGGCTTCGTCGCCGGCGCGATTTGCCTGTGGCTGCTTGCAAGTGCAACGACCTACAAAGCCGCGCTTGTCGCCTGTCTGCTGCTGGGTCTCGCGGCCATGTGCGTCAATACCGTCGGCAACACGCTCGGGCCACTGGTCCTTTTCGGCGGAAAGAACAACGCGGCCGCATCGAACCTGCTCAATGTGTTTTTCGGCGCCGGCGCGTTCATTACGCCATTGATCATCGCGACCCTGCTCGGAAAAATCGGCTATAAGAAAACCGTCAGCATTATCGGCGCGATCCTCTTGATTCCCATCCTGTTTGCGGCGCCCGGCACCTTTCCCGCTCCGCCCGAAGGGTTCAAGATCACCCAGGCGCTCGGCCTGCTTGCTCGCGGAGGCGTCTGGGGGGGCGGGCTGGCCCTGTTCTGCTACATGAGCCTCGAGGTTACCCTCGCCGGGTTCATCACCACCTATCTCAAGAGCCATGAGCTTTCCGATGAAAAGGCGGGCACGACCCTGTCGGGATTCTGGATCGCGCTGATGTTCGCGCGGCTCATCGCGGCGTTCACCATTCCCGCGCATGTGTCCGCGTATGTAGTGCCGGCCCTGGCCATTGTCGCCGTGATCTCGATCGGCGTGATGGTCGCCGCCAAATCTGCCGGCGTCGGCATTGCTGCTACCCTCGTGACCGGCTTCGTGCTGGGACCCATGTTCCCGACCCTGGTGGGCGTCACCTTCAACAAAACAGAGACCTCGGGCAGCGTATTCGGTCTGATCTTCGGCATCGGCCTGCTGGGCGCCATCCTGATGCCCAGCCTGATCGGCAAATACGCCGCGGAACTCAATATCCGCCAGAGCCTGCGCATCCTCGTCGGCGTAGCAGCCGCGTTGATCGTGTTGAGCGCGATCCTGAGCTTCGGAATTCGTGACGCAGCGCCCGCGTTGGCGCCCGCAGAAGCCGAGGCGGCGATAACCGTGCCCGCGACGGCGCCACAGGCTGCACCCTGGCAGGAGGCGAGCATTCGCTGACGCGGATCCGGCATTCAGCCCACATCCAAGCAAGCTTTCCGGGCGGCGCCGCTCTCACGCGGACGTCGCCCGGTTTCTTTGCTCCGCCACCCGAAGCACGCTGCCGGCCATTTGCACGCATCCAGCATGCTGCGGTACGATGGACTTCGGCAATCACACAACACAGCAAGCGAAAGACTGCCAGCGCCCGGCGTGACCGCAAGGAGTTGACTATGTTTTATTCCGGCATCTCAGACGAATCCGGCCAGAGTATCGACACACAAATCAGGGCGCACCAGGAACTGGGATGGACGCACATGGAGCTGCGCCTGGTGGACGGCCAGAATATTACCGCGGTTTCCGATGCCAAATTCGATGAAATCTACGAAAAAGTCTCGGCTGCGGGCATGCAGGTGTCCTGCCTGGGCAGCGCAATCGCCAACTGGGCACGGCCTATCACCTGTGACCCGCAAATCGACATCGATGACCTGAAACGGGCGATCCCGCGCATGCACCGGTTCAACTGCCCCTTCATACGCGTCATGAGCTACCCCAACGACCCCGACAACCCCGTTTCGGACCAGGAATGGCGCGGCGAGGCCATCCGCCGCATGTCCGTGCTCGCGAAAATGGCTGAAGACGGCGGCATCACCCTCGCCCACGAGAATTGCAGCGGATGGGGCGGTCTGTCGGCTGAAAACAGCAACATCCTCCTCGCGGAAGTCGACAGCCCCGCGCTCCAGGTCGTGTTCGATACCGGCAACCCCATCAGCTACGGACAGGACTCCTGGGAGTACTACCAGGCCGTATACGGCAGCATCGTGTACGTGCACATCAAGGACATCCGGAAGGTGAACGGCGAGGACCACTATGTCTATTGCGGCGAAGGCGATGGCTGCGTGCGCGAGATCGTCGGCGACCTCCTGGCAAAAGGATACGACGGCGGACTGTCGATCGAACCTCACCTCGCGGCGATCATCCACACCGGCGAACGCACCACGAGTGAGGAGAAGCTTTACTCGACCTATACCGAATACGGCCGCCGCCTGATGCGGATCGTCGAGGAGGTCCAGCCGTAAAACGCCGGGCCGCCGAAACGGCGGCGTGGGATCATAAACGCCTCAGCACCTGAAAATGCGGGCCACGGGTGGCCCGCATTGCGATTATCCGGCAATGATGGGTAAACCGTCGCTTTATGCCCGGCCTTGCCTGCTGGAGCTATTCCAGCGTATCGGCAATGCCGTCGCCATCGGCGTCGGGAAATTCAACCGTGAAAATCTGGCCGAAATCCTTGCCTTTGTAATTGCGGACCGGGTTGCCCTCGCCATCGAGGGTCTCCACGTCCCGGCAGTAAGCCAGAAGTGATCCGTCCGGAGACCAGACGAGGTCGGAGCGCTCGGTATCGCCGTGGGGCGTCAGAAAAACGCTCTTGCCGAAACGGGGGCCAGGCACGACACAGGTGACCGCAACGCCGCCGTCCACGATGCAGGCGATCGAGTTGCCACTGGGATGCCACCGGATGCCGCCATCGGCGCCGCCCGGGAAATGCGTGGCCTGGACGGGCCGTTTCGCGGGTTCGTCGCTTTGATCTGACCCGTCCGACGGGATGATGAACACCTGACGGGCACCGTCGTCCGCATTGGCAAAATAGGCGATGCGGTCGCCCTGGAGCATCCCGCGTACATTCCCCGCGGCCCAGGTATGAGTGAGCCGCCGCAGCTTCACGCCCTGGGGTGGTGAAGGATAGCGATCCGCGGCGCCACTGTCCGCCGTGGTGACGTCCACATCGGCGGGCACATCCACGACGAACAGCGAATCCTGAAACGAGCCATCCGCCTCGCGCACGGTCCCGATGAAGCCCCGCATGAGTCCTTCGCGGCCGATCCACGAATCGCCCTTGGCAGACTCCAGTTCACCGGGCTGCGACGTGCCTTTGGGGGCGACGCGGACCAGCAGGGCAAAATAATGCGTGGCGCCTTCCGGCGCCAGGGGGTGCGGAAGCAGCATGCCGATGGTGCGGCCATATTCCGTCAGCAGCGCGTCGTCATACGTGAAACCAATGCGTTTGCCATCAAAAGAGTATTCGTGCCGGTGCGTTCCGCCCCGGTGCGCGCCGGGAAGGGTGTCGCGATCGGTGGCGACATCGCGCCGATCCAGCCAGACGCGCCGCTGGCTGCCGTCGGCAATGACTTCCGCCCCCACGCGGTTGGTTTTCGCGTAATACCCGCGTTCGGGCACTTCGTCGAGGAGGGGGCCGTGAATAAACGCAACCGCATTGGCGACCGGGCAGAACGTGACCGCGCCCACCCCGGGTGCCGCGTCCTCGCCGATAACGGTCTTTTCCGGCTGGTAGAGGATCGTCTCCACGCCTGTTGCGAGCTCAACCTTCTCGATAGTCTGGCCGTTGCCAATACCTGAACCCACGGTTTCCCGGGTGTCATAGCATAAAAAACGGCCATCGGATGAGAAATTATCGTTGTTGTCCAGGTTGTGGTTCTTGGCGGAGGTGGTAATTTGCCGCTCCGCGCCATATGCCGGCGAGAGCACTGCGCTGATGGCAAAAAGGGCAGCCAGGGCGATGATTCTTGCAGTCATGGCGATCCTCGCGGTTGGGTTGTGGTTCGCGGCAGTCTAGCAGCCCCGCAAACCGGATGCAACGCAGTTCACTCGAAGGTGTCGATAGCACCGGATGCGAGCACCATATCGTCGCGGTACAGGGCCGCCCATTGTCCCGGAGTCACGGCACGCTGGGGCGTATGGAACACGGCGGAAAAATGGCCGGGAGCGGGCTCGATCGTGCAGGGAACAGCTTCGTGGCGGTAGCGGATCTGGATCTGGCATTCAAACGGTTCGCGTTGCGGGGGAAAACCCATCCACACCACACCGCGGGTTGTAAGGCGTGCAGCAAAAGTCTCCTCGTGGAAGCCCACCACCACCGCGTTGCGCTCAGGAAGGAGCCGCAGCACGTAATAGGGCCGTGGGCCCGCGATGCCGAGGCCTTTTCGCTGCCCGATCGTGTAGTTGGCCAGACCGGTATGCGTGCCGAGCACCGTGCCCGAACTCGAGATGATGGGTCCTGGCGTGCCGGGCACGCCCTCCTGCGCGACATAGCTCCGGTAATCGCCACCCGCCAGGAAACAGATGTCCTGACTCTCCGATTTCTCCGCGACCGTGTCGAACCCGAGTGAGCGGGCGAACGCCCGTGTCTCCTCTTTGGTGAGCTCTCCCAGCGGAAAGAGAACATGCCCCAATTGCTCCTGACTGAGCCCGGACAGCACGTAACTCTGGTCTTTTTCGCGGCAGACGGCCCGGGCCACGGCATAGCGGCCTCCGTGCGAGACCAGGCGGACATAATGGCCCGTCGCGAGGAATTGCCCTCCCAGCTCGCGGGCCTCTGCGAGGAGCGCCCCGAACTTGATCTGCTGGTTGCACCGGACGCAGGGGTTGGGAGTGCGGGCATGCTGGTATTCAGTCAGAAAATAGTCCAGGACCTGGCGTTGAAAAGCCCCGGTGAGTTCCGCGACATGATGCGGAATGCCCAGGCGGGCAGCCGCCTGGCGGGCGTCTTCGATGGTCTGTTCCCGGGGATCCGGGCCACCGCTGTGAAAAGAGGACAGGCGCATGGTCACGCCCATCACATCGTGTCCGGCCTGTTGCAACAGGCCGGCCGCGACAGTACTGTCCACGCCCCCGCTCATCGCGACGACAACTCTGGCGCGCTCCGTAGCCATCGTGGGAGATCGTCTCTCGTGGGGAACGCCGGCGCCGGCATCGTATTGCCGGCACGCGCGGCGCGGCTTATCCTTGCGCAGCGGGCGCCTGTCCGGGGGCGGCCGGCGCCTCGCCTGCAGGCGGCTTGATCTGGCCCGGCGGTTTCATCTGGCACTTGCCTTCGAAGAGCACGCCTTCGGCAATGGCAATGCGCGGCGCGGTGATATCGCCCAGCAGTTTACCCTTGGAGGTGACTTCCAGGCGGTCGTGGGCGAATACATTGCCCTCGACCTCTCCGCCGATGATAATCTGCCCGGCGATCATTTCGGCCTTGACCCGGCCCGTCTCCTGCACGACAATCGTGTCCTCACACTGGACGCGGCCGGAGATGACGCCTTCGATGCGCACCGTGCCTTTCGACTTCAATTCGCCGATGATGGTTGTGCCCTGGCCGATAATGGTGACAACATTCGTCTCGTTGTAGGTCTTTTTTCTTCCGGAATCAAGCATGTTCAGTTAACCACAGTGCTTTCAGGGTCAATGTTCTTGCCATTTTTGAAGACTTCGTAATGAACGTGGTAGCCGGTGCTCCGGCCGGTCGTGCCCAGCAACCCAATCGTGTCGCCGCGCATCACCGTGTCGCCGGCCTTCACCAGGAGCTTGTCCAGGTGCGCATACATCGTCCGGAACCCGTTCCCATGGTCAATTTCGACAACATTACCGTATTCGCCGTCGCGCTCAGACCGGGCCACGCTGCCTTTGGCCGTAGCCAGCACGGGCGACCTCGGCGTGGCCGAGATGTCGAGGCCAGCGTGAAACTGCAGGCGTTTCGAGAAGGGGTCTTTACGGTTGCCGAACCGGGAGCTGATCCGCCGCCGCGCATCAAGCGTCGGCAGGATGTTCGGTGTGCAGGCAATACGCTCGCGTTTCTCAGCCGTGGCCGTCAGCAGTTCTTCGAGGCTGGCGACGCGCAGGTTGATCTCCTGGATAATGAGATCCGCGGAAGGTTGCGACAAACCGTAAATCCAGTTCGACGGGCGCGTGAGCTCGTCATCGCCCGGCGCCACCATTTCGCTCAAGTCGGCCGGAGGGCCGCCCACGCCGCCCACACCATCGCGGATATAGTCCGAGGAAGACCGCACCTTGGCCGGCAGGTCATGCACTTCGCGTATCTGTGACTCCAGCTCGTACAGCCGATTCAATTTACTTGTAATGGAATCAATGCTCTTCTTGTAATCTTCACGGTATTTGCTTTCAATGGCCGCCAGCTCCTCCGTAGAAATACCCTCGGCAGGTCGCGACGGCTCGTGGCGCGTGGCCGTCCGCAAATGAAAGGTCTGCCGCTCCAAAGCGTCCACTTGCGCGAGCGAATTGCGGTATAATTGGAGTGTAAAGGTGGAGGCGAAGGCCAGAACACAGAAACTTGCGACCGTGACCCAGAGATGAAAGGAAGAAAGGCTTAGATTGCGAGTCGCCCCTTTGCCATGGGGGATCATCATCACAGTCCACTTCTTCATATAAACCGGACTCCCGCGAGTAGATAAAAACACAATTTACCTGGAACAGATGAGGGTGCGAAATCTCCCCAATTGAGCTCCCACGCGCCTCCCCAACTTTATCCCTGAAGATGCATTTCAGTTCCAGCTGTTCTTCGGACTATAGCACGGCACCAAAATGAAGTCAACGCAAGAACAGCCCGAAAATCGCACTTAAATCGTTTTATTATAATAAGTAATTCCGTAAAGAGAGAACGCGGAACCCGGCGGGGCACAGCTCGTTGAAAGCCTGCCTGACTCGCTGAATCTCGACGACTCAGTCCCGGTTGAGACGCAAGGCGCACGGCTCATCTCCCGTCGGCAAGTGGCGCCGTTTAACGGCCTTCACGATGAGCTCGCTCCGGCAGACATAGGCGCATTCTTCAATTTCACAGCCGCATCGTTTCAGTTCCCGGATCAGCGAGGTCTGGGTATAGTGCATGATATGCTCGTCAGCATACGCGGAGGGGCGAAGCAAGGCATAAAGACGTTCGATGATGGGCCACCAGAGCGTGCTGTAATCCGGCGTGCCGATCACAACGACGCCCCCCCGGCGGCAGACCCGCGCGGCTTCCTGCACGCAATTGAGCTCGGCCGTGTGCTCAATCATCTGCGAACTGAGGACGATGTCGAACTGCTCGTCGGCAAAAGGGAGAGCGCCGGCGGTCGCCAGCAGCCTTCGCGGAAGCTTGTCGCGCAGAAACCGCAGCCGGTTGATGTTGATGTCCAGCCCGAACATCTCCGGGCGGGTGGTAATGATGCGGCTGGAACCGCAACCGACGTCAAGCACGCGCCCGGGCCCCTCGGTGAACCGCCGCACAATCTGGAACCGCTTTCGCTGCCAGTACCGCTGCAGCCAGATGCGGCTGTCGTAAGCCCGGTAGTCGTAGTCGGGAAAATCGATGCTGTTACGCAGCGCGTGCATACGCAGCAGCGTGCGCAACGAACTGCACACCTGCCCCGCCAGGGCGCCCGGCTCCTGACGGCGCGCGTTCGATTCATAATGAAACGGCAGCTCTCTCACTTCGCCGCCCCTGGACATGCATCGCAGCAGGACTTCCATGAGTACCGCGTAGCCATCGCCCTCAATCGGCGTGCGGCGGAGCATACTGGTGCGGTACATGCGCCGCCCGGACGACAGGTCATGCACGGGGAGAGACAGGACCAGCCGGTACAGCCGGTTCAGGATTCTGCTGATAATGCTGCGCCGCCACGGCATCGCGTAGGAGCCGCCCTGGGCGTATCGCGACGCGATGATCAGATCCCCCCGGTCTCTGTTGTGGCAGAAAGCAAACACCAGGGAAGCGTCCCTGGGGGTCGGATCGTCAAGCGTGATTAGCCATTCCCCGCGCGCTTCCTCCGCTGCCGCCCGCAACGCGTCCCCGCAGCAGTCGCGCGCGAGGGATATTTCGCGTAAGGGAAAACCGCCCACTTGTCCGGGTAGTGCGGCTTCCTCCCCGGCGGCCAGAATCAGAAATTCAGCGGTGACGCCGCATTCCTGCAGGCGGGACGCGATTTGCCCCAGCGTCGCTACCGTACCCTCGGAGAATGCACCGCTGCAGGCCAGGGTTATGTCAATCGCGTTCATTGAACCTCGATGAACATCCGGATAAAGTCGGAAGGCTGCTTGCCGGGCTCTTCACGCCGGTTAAATACGCGGACCAGATCTTCGTAATCCACCTGGTTGCCGCAATCCTGCCGGTAGAGCTTGTACAGGGGTTTCGTCGCGACTATGCCGTCGCGATGGCGGGGGCACCCCACGTCCGTATGCAGGGTAAACCCTTTGAACTTCCCCTCCCGCGTCTCCTGCAATTTGAACGGATACAGGCGGCACAAGATCGGCCGGTGGTCGTAGATCGTGCAGAATCGCGTCTTCTTATCGAGGAAATAGCAGCCGTATCTGCCCCGCTTGAGCGCCATGAGATAGCGTTTGCCCCCGCACTCCAGCCAGGTGGGGTCGGTGTCCTCGACCTCGCTGATCTCATCCGGCCCCAGAAATTCCAGAAAATCATACGGGGACTCGCCCGTGTTTTTGACAATCCGGATCACGTCCCAGGGCGTCGGCAGGCAGACGACATCCGTGCAGCAATGGCCACAATTGTGGCATCTGAATCGAACCGTATCTCTTCCCATGGCGGCATACAATACGGACTCGACCCGGTAAAGACAAGCGGATATCCCGGCTCTTTCAAAGAGCCGCGACGGCAGGGCAGGGCCCGCCGTCCTCTCTCAGGCCATTTGCTACTCCTGCCGGGCGTGTATCGGCGCGCCTTCAAGCAACGCATCCGCGACCCGAATCCGATGGTCCCGCGCAAGCCAATCGTCCAGCGTCATCATCACGTACTGGTCCCGCAAGAGTCCGGCCCCGCCCATTTGCTTTCCCGCACGCTGGCTCCTCCTGGTTTAATCGTCCAGGGGGTAATTGCAGCAGACATGGACATAAATCTCTGTGCAATTCCTCGACAGGCCCGCGGGGGTGGACGCACACCCCGCCTGGCCGGAGCCGGACGGCACCGTGCCGGCTCTGCCGGCCTTGTGTCTTGTGTCCCCGCTGGCGGAGGTGGACGCGCGGCACGCCTGGACGGGGGTGGACTCCCAACATTTTCTCCCGGCACCTGAATCGAAGTGCCTCTGTTGCACTGTCTCTCTGCCTTGTGCGTACGCTTGACACCAGCGGCGGTCCCTGCTAGCCTGAATTCAACTCCGGTGGGCGAGTACGTTCCGAGAGTGAATCTTGAGCCAGACGGCTCACTCACAAACCATGGCAATGACAACGGTCGATCAGGATGACAGCTGCCTCTCTGTCCGCGCATCAGCGGCTTCATATGGCACCGGGGATTTTCTGGCGGGATGCACGAGATACAGCAGCACGGGGCACTGGCCAGGGGCCGTGCTTCGGGCGAGCGGGCGGGCTGCGAGTCGTATGCTGGAGAGAAGAGACAGAGCCGCCATACGATGCGAGCGCCGTCAACGGCGCGGCCAGCAGCCCCCGATCAATTGCAGGGGGCGTTCAAAACCGGCGTTTTCAGCGTCCGGTTTTTCTCTTTTTTTCACTTATACACACTCTGTTGGGGTACACAATATCTTGACACACTAAACGTTGTTATCTACACTATGGGCTGGGGAGAAAATTTCCCGTCTTGTACGAGAGGCAGGATACGACTTTTTGGGGATATATTCGTGAAAAAACTGTTGTTTCGCTTTGCGTTCGCACTTGTGCTTTGCCCTCTTCTTGCCGCGCTTGGCTGCGCCACAGCGGGTACGCCCAGCAGGCGCGGCGTCCAGACCTTCGAACCGGTGCCGCATGGCCGGGTCGGCCGCCAGGAACTCCCCACTCCTCCCGCGCAACGGGCGACCGACCTGCTCCGAGCCGCCGGCGATGCCTTCCGGAAAGCCAATGAAGCCCAGGAGAACGGCGACGAAAAGGCCGCGTTGCGCCATTACGCGAAGATGCTGCAGCTGTTGCAGGAGGCCGACCTCGACCCTGCGATTTTTTACAACCTCCGCCCCGAGTTTGAGCGTATTCTCGCCCAGACCACTGCACAAGCCGGGCTGATGGACAGCGAAGGCCACCTCGAGCGGCTCACGCCCGAAGAAATGGCCGAGGCCGGGCTGGGCGGCGGCATCGAAATCCCGTTCCCACTGCCAGAGCGGGTCCTCGCAGAGATCGAGGAGATTCAGCAGGTCTATGCGAAGAATTTTCAGTATGGTTTGAACCGAAGCGTCAAATACGACCAGCACCTGCGCCGCGAACTCACACTGGCCGGATTGCCCGAAGATCTCGTCTGGCTGGCCATGGTCGAAAGCCAGTTTCATCCTACTGTCGTGTCGCACGCCGGCGCAGCCGGCATGTGGCAGTTCATGCCCGCGACCGGCCGCCGCTACAACCTCCGCATCAATTCCTACGTCGACGAGCGTTTCAACTGGCGCAAAGAAACCAATGCCGCCGTCGCTTACCTGACAGAACTGCGCGACTTTTTCGAGGGCGATTGGCCCCTCGCCATCACCGCGTACAACATGGGCGAGAATGGGATGGAGCGCGTCATCGCCATGAATGGCGGGGAACGCGATCTCTGGAAACTCCTGGAGACGTCTCCCGGTTGCGATCGTATGGCCCGTGAATCGCAAAAATTCTACGCCAAGTTTCTCGCATCCATCATTGTGGGCAAGAATCCTGAGAAATACGGGTTCACCATCCCCTCCGGCACGCTCGAAGAGGCGGAATTTGTGCCCATCGAAGGCAGCTATAATCTGGCCTCGCTGGAAAAGGCCGCCGGCTGGCCCGAAGGTACCCTGCGCGATTTGAACCGTGACCTCACGCGCGGCATCACGCCCCCTGCCGGTGAACACATGCTTGTAGTCCCCAAACACGGGGCAAAGACCCTCCTTGCCGCACTCGAAAGCGCCGCCAGAGTGCAACCCAACGTCCACGTGGTGAAACGGGGCGAAACCCCGGACGGCATTGCCAAACACTACGGCGTCTCCGTGCGCGAGCTGATGGCCGTCAACAAGGTCCGCTCGCCACTCCATCTCCCGGTTGGGATGAACCTCATGATCCCCGGTACCGGCAGCGTGCCGGTCCCGGACGCGCCCGCCGCCCCGGCCGTATCCGAAACCCGTGAAACGCATGCCGCAGCCACCTATCGCGTCAAAAAAGGCGATACCCTGTCCGGAATTGCTACCCGGTTCGGAGCCAAAGTGAGCGACATCCAGGCCTGGAACAACATGGGCCGAAAGACGCGAATCCAGGTTGGCTCCACGCTGAAAGTCGGCGCGGCCGGCACGAAGGTCGCGTCCGCACCTCAACCCAAAGCAGCCGAACCCGCGGCCGAAGCCCACACCCACGTCGTACGGCCCGGCGAATATCCCGCCAAAATCGCCAAACAGTACGGCGTGAGCCTTGATGAATTCCTCGCCTGGAACAGCCTCAACAAAGACACCATGATTCGCGTGGGTGACAAACTCGTCGTCCACGGAAAAGTGAAGACCGCGGCCGCGTCCGCATCGGAGCCCGCGCCCAGCGAGCCCGTCAAAACCGTTTACAAAGTGCAGCCAGGCGATTCGGCTTCGGTCATCGCGGATAAACATGGCGTGAAGCTCTCCGAACTCTTGAAATGGAACAATCTCTCCCGCACTTCAACCTTGAAGGCAGGCTCGGAACTGGTCCTCTACAAAGCCAGCGCACCTCGTGCACCTGCCAAGGAAGAAGTCGTTGTGCATCGCGTCGCCAAAGGCCAGAACCCCACGACTATCGCGCGCCGATATGGGGTCTCGGTAGATGACCTCCTCCGGTGGAACGGGTGGGACAAAAACCGCGTCCTGCGCGTGGGCGACACCGTCACCATCCGCCAGAACTAAGCCGCGAAACATCGCCAGTGCAACGGAGGCCGAGCGCCCGCCGCCTGGCCGGGCCGCCGCATATATCGCAGGCCTCCTGCGCTTTTGCTCTCACCAAGTCCCTGCAGAGGCGTCTCCATCTGATTTGCGCATGACAGGCAACCAGATACTTTGACACTGTTCAAGCACGAGGGGTATAGTAGCGCCCGATACGTTGGGCGGCCTTTTGCGCACCGGCAGGCAGGATCTCTGAACGTTCCGAAGGAGGGTTCGGCGTATGGCAGAGCATATTGTCGGAATCGGTGGCGAACGTAGTATTTCAGAGGCGGTGGCCATTGCCGCGGCGGAGCTGGCCGTCGCCGAAGGGCAGCCCAAGAAAATCAAGTTGCGGGCAGACACCTGCGAAATCATGGCCGAGCGTGCGGATTATGAGAGTCCGTTTACCACGTACACTTTACGGATCCGTTCGGAAGAGATCGGCACAAAGGCCCTCCAGCAGGCCCTTGCCCCGGTGTCCGGAAAGTACGACCTTACCCAGGACGACGGGTGGCAGGTGCTTCGCTGGCAGGAAACGGCCGCCGAGCCTGGCGAAGCCCAGCAAGCCGAAGACAGGAAATTCGCCAGCGCGTTGCACCTTCCGGAGGTCTGGCGTATTCACGGCGCCGATTTCCGCGTCGACAATATCAGTCCTCATCTCCTTTTTCAGGCCATGGTGCAATACAAGGCCAGCGACGTCCATCTCTTCCCGGGCTCACCTCCGGTGTTTCGCGTGGACAACAAGACCCAGGAATCCAAACTGATCGGAGCGTTATCCGCGCATCAGATACGCGCCCTGATCCGTGAAATCGCTGCGGATCGATACTGGGAGGAGTTCGAGCGCGATTTTCAGACCAGTTTCAATTACCATCAGACTGGGCTCGGATACGCACGCGTTTCCGCCTTCACCAAAAACAGCGCCCCCCACTGCACCTTCCGGTTCCTGCCCGAGAAAATACCGTCGTTCGAGGAACTCAATGTCCCTCACGATACCATGGTCCAGCTGGGCAAGCTGCACCACGGGCTCGTCCTCATTACCGGCATGACCGGCAGCGGAAAATCGACCACCATGGCCGCCCTCGTCGACTGGATCAACGCCAATAAAGCGGTTCATATCCTCTGTATCGAAAATCCGGTTGAATACGTCCATGCCAACAGAAAAGCCGTCGTCTCTCAGCGCAGCACCGGCGCTGACGTCCGCAATTTCTTCGACGCGGTCACCGGCGCCCTGCGGCACGACCCCGACGTCATCGTCATCGGTGAAATGCGCGATCCCGACACCATCCGCGCGGCCATCAATGCCGCTGCCACCGGGCACCTGGTTATCAGCACCCTGCACTCGAATACGGCCTCCGAGGTCATCAACCGGATCGTCAGCTTTTTCGATCCTGTCGAGCGCGACCTCGTCAAGCTGCAATTGCGCGACTGCATCCGCTGCGTCATGTGCCAGCGGCTTGTGCCCCGCATCGGCGGCGGCCGGGTTCCGACGCTGGAATTTCTGTTTAATGACATCAAACCCATTACCGACGCCATTATTGCCGGCAATACGGATGCCCTGCGCATCGGTATGCAGCAAACGGTGTCGCATTCCTTCCTCTTCGAGGAGTACCTGTACAAACTCTACAAAAGGAAAATTATCAGTCTCGAAAACGCCCGGGAATTCGCCACCGATGTCAGTGTGCTCGACCAGATGCTCATGGGCACGTATTCCGTGCCGCGCCTCGACTCCATCAAAGCGGCACATTGACGCCGAACGGTCCGGAGTGATACTGGCTGGGCGAAGAAGAAGGTTATCCACAGGTTTTCCACACGGGGATGGCCGCGCCCAAAAACAGACAATCGATAAAATCCTGAAGTCTTCGCCGCAAATTTCCCGATTTTGGAAACCGGATACCATCCGGCCAGGCCGGCGTCTGTATCCTGTTGAAAACACGCAAGTTACGTCACTTTTGCCGATCTGCGCCACTCAGACGGAGCAATGCGACAGGGAGCGAGGTGGTGTGCCCTATATATTCTTGAATTTTATGCCAGTTACGCCCGATCTTGGCCAAACTGGCAGAGTTATCCCCACCGGCTTCTGCCCTGCGGCGCCACTTCACAAAAGGTGTTTTTCATGCGCATAATCGCCGGAAAAGCCAAAGGGATGCGGCTTTGTGCACCGAAAGGCATGAAAGTCCGGCCTACCCTGGATCGCGTGCGTGAAAGCCTGTTCAACATCCTCGGACCCCGGGTTTCGCTGTCCCGATTTCTGGATCTTTATGCCGGCTCAGGGGCGAACGGCATCGAGGCGCTCAGCCGTGGCGCGTCCTGTGCCGTCTTTGTCGACAAGGATCTCCAGTATATCCGGCCCAATCTGCAAAAAACCCGGCTGGATTCCCTGGCTGTCTGCGTGCAGGCCACACTTCCGGGGGGGCTTGAAAAACTCGGAAATCTCCCCCCCTTTGACATCATCTATGCCGATCCTCCGTTCAAAATGGTTGATTTTGCCCCACTCCTGACCCGAATCGCCCAGCACGCACTTCTGGCTGCCGGCGGGGTCATTGTGCTCGAACATGCGTCCCGCCTCACGCTGGAAGAGCGCTTCGGGCCCTTCCAGCGCGACCGCGTCCGCACGTACGGTGAAACTCAGCTGTCCTTCTATCTTGACGCTCCCGCCCCAATTTGTTAAAGTCATCCCACAACATATAGTTGTTGAGCGCCGAAAATTGGAATCTCTTGTGGTAGCATTAAGGTAAGTACCGGAAGGCGATCCCCCATGCGTTGTCCATTCTGCAGTCACACCGAAGGCAAAGTCGTGGATTCCCGGTCATCCAAGGAAGGCGATTCCATTCGCCGCCGGCGGGAATGTCTCCGCTGCGGCCGCCGTTTCACCACCTACGAACGCATCGAAGAGATCGCCCAGATGGTCATTAAGAAGGATGGGCGGCGCGAGGCCTTTGACCGCTGGAAAATCAAGAGCGGCATCCTCAAAGCCTGTGAAAAACGCCCTGTCAGCCTCGAACAGGTCGATTCCCTCATCGACGGTGTCGAGCGCGCACTGTTCAACTCCTCCGACAACGAAATTTCCACAGAAGCCATCGGGGCCGCCGTCATGGATCGGCTCAAAGACATCGACCAAGTGGCTTATGTCCGCTTCGCCTCGGTCTACCGCCAGTTCAAAGACTTGAATGAATTCATGGATGAGTTGAAGGGGTTGCTCATCTGACAGCCTGCCGGCCGGCCCGAATGTACCGCCGCGCTTGCGCTTGTGTCTCCGGTCAAAAGCCGCTAAACTGATGCCTTACACGCCATTGCACTGTATCTGAACGCCGCGGGGCATTGCCTGCGCCATTTCGCAACGGAAACAGATGACTGATCCAGAAGAACACCGTGCCGAAAACGGCTGCCGGCCCTCGGAGGCGGCGCGCGAAGGGGCGTACGACGAGCAGTTGCGGTTTGACTCTCCGCTGATGCGCCCACCGGCGCCTGTCCGCATGGTCATCAAGCGCGATGGCCGCGAAGAGCCCTACGATAAAAACAAGATCGCCGCTGCGATCCTGCGGGCAGCGGACGCTGCCGGCGAGGGAGACCGCGACCGCGCCATGAGTCTCGCGTCCGGTGTAACCATTTTTCTCAGCAAACGCTACGAAGGCCGGGCGCCCACGGTTGCCCAGGTGCAGGATGCGGTCGAGAAAGTCCTCCTGGAAATGGGCCACGCGCGAACCGCCCTGGCTTTTGCGCGCCACCGGCGCAAACGGACCCGCGTCACCCGGTTGCGCCAGGGCGACCTCCAGCATCTTCTCGATGAATTTGACGAGGCCCAGTGGGAGCAGCGGCTCCGTGATGAAACCCACCAGGGCGCCCTCTTTGTCCGGACCAGCAGCGAGACCCTCTCCGGATGGGACCGCTCGCGTATTGTCGATGCGCTGGTGCGCGAAACCCGGCTCGACCGCGCGCGTGCCGAATCCATCGCGCTGGAGGTCGAGACGCAAATCCTGTCGGCCGGAGTCAACCCTCTGACAACAGCCCTCGTGCGCGAATTGGTCGACGCCAAACTCGCCGAGCGCGGTCTCGAAGAGTTCCGCCGCCGCCACATGCGGATCGGCGTCCCTCTGTACGACGCCGAACGGATCATCTGCACACCGGGCGAAACCGAACGGATGTGCCGCCAGGACCCCGAGACGACCGACCGGTTCCTCGCGCAACGGGTGAAGCGTGAATATGCGCTTACGCAGGTATTTTCCGAGCGCATCGTCGACGCCCACGTCTTCGGCGACCTGCACCTGTGCGGCCTGGGCTACGTCGACCGGTTTCAGGGTTTTTCCGCGCCGATCGGCTTTCTTGTGCGCTACGGCGGCGGGCTGCCGGGCGTGTCCCGCCTGGCCGCTCCGCCTCAAGACCTGGAAAGCCTGCTGGTTCAGCTGGGCCGGTTCCGCACGCAGGTCGACGCCCATTTTGCCGGACCGGTCTCCTGGGATATGCCCCACGTATACCTCAGTCCGTTTCTGGGCAACACCACCGCCCAGGAACGCCAGCGGGCGGCTCAAATCCTGCTCTTTGTGCTCGGGACGGACGCCACGCAACGCGCGGCCAAGCCCGAACTCACGCTGAGCTGGGATGTCCCCGCGCGGCTGGCGCGCCGAAAAGCCGCGGGGCCGGCCCAGGTCGTCGAAGGCCGGGTCTACGCGGATTTCGAACCGCTCGCCCAACAACTCATGGACGACATTTTGGCCATCTACCTGCAGGCCAACGCCACGAACCTGCCCCTGCTGAGGTTCGTCCTGGATCGTTCCACGTTTGCACGGCGCGGCTGCCGCAACATCCTTGTACGCCTGGCCGAAACCGCCCTGGCCTCCGGACTCCTCGAGATCGAGTTCGACCGCCCGTGCGATGATGCCGCGTGCCCGCCTTTCCGTGACGGCAGCCCTGTCGCTCACGTGGTCAATCTCAATCTGGCGCGCATGGCGTTTCGTTCCACAAACGAAACCGCCCTGATGGAAAACCTCGACGCCCTGGTTGATCTGGCCGCTCAGGCGCACCAGGAGAAGTGCGCGTTTCTTGAACGCCTCGCCGCGCTGCGCGCGCTCGGCCCCCTGGTGTTTCTGGCGGAGTCGCCCGCTCATCCGCCCCTGCTCGATATCTCCAAGGCGGTGTATGCCATTGCCGTGGACGGACTCAGCGAGTGCATCGAAGCGCTCTGTGGAGCAGCGCCGCACCAGTCCGGCGATGCCCTGGCGCTGGCGGTTCGAGTGCTGACCCGGCTCGCGGAGGGATGCCGGCTCGCTGGCGACCGCACCGGCCTGCGCATCGTGCCCGCCCAGGCCCGGTATGAGTCCTCAGTCCGGCGTTTCGCGGCGCTCGATCTCCGGCCCTTCCCCGAGGAGGCCCGGCGCGTTGCGAAGAGCGATCCCATCACCCAGGACATCCACTATACGGCGGGGGCCCGTGTCGCCCGGGGTGCCGCTTGCACTCCGAGCGAGCGCGCCCTGCTGGAAGGGGAATTCCAGGCGCTTGTGTCTGAAGGCGCATTGGCGCGCATCGAATTGCCCGACATGGAGACCAGTCCTGAGGCCGTCGCCAGTTTTATTGAGATGGCCTGGCGCCGCACGAAAATACGCCACCTGCTCCTGGAACGCCGCGGCGCGCCCACCGGCTTCCTGCCACACGACTGACCTGAGCCGGGGCCGTTCGCGTCACAGCAGCCCCGCCAATGCCTGCTCCGCCACGGCTGGCCGCCGGCAGAGGAGCTGCTCGCGCGGAACGCCCGGTTAGAAGCTGTTTTCTTTTGTAAAGGCGATGAGGTCGTCCAGATTCGCGTAGGCCACCGCCAGCACGGTGTCCGCCGCGCCGTAATACAGGCTGACCTGCCGCTGGCTGTCCACAAGGGCCGCGCACGGAAATACCACGCTCGGCACGTCGCCCACGCGCTCGTAGGGTTCTGCAGGCGCCAGGAGGTAGGTGCGGGTGCGGTAGCGGACCTGCCACGGTTTTTCCAGGTCGAGCAGTGCTGCGCCCACACTGTAGACAAACCCGGAGCAGCTCGTGCGCACGCCGTGATAAATCAGCAGCCAGCCTTCGTCCGTCTCGATAGGCACGGGGCCGGCCCCTACCTTTGTGCTCTGCCATCCGCCACGCGGACCAAACACGAAGCGGTGACGGCCCCAATGCACGAGATCCGGGCTCGTCGAGTAAAAGATGTCGCCGTACGGTGTATGCCCGAGATCGCTGGGACGGTGCAGCATGGCGTACATCCCGCCGATCTTCCGTGGAAAAAGGACTCCGTTGCGGTTCAAATAGGCCACATTTGCATCGATTAGCTCGAACCGGTGAAAATCCTGGGTTTGGGCCAGGCCGATAGCGGGCGCCTGCCCGCCCTGGGGCGCGTCGGGGTAATGGCACCAGGTAACGCAGTAGACATCGTCAATCCGTGTAATCCGGGGGTCGTACTGAAACCGGCCGTCGTAGTTCACGTCCGGCCCGTCCAGTTCATTGCGTTCAAACAGAATGGGCGATGCCTCGATCTGCCAGGCCAGTCCGTCATCGCTGAACCCCGCGTGGAGCCCGGCCTCCATCCGCTGGGAATCCACCCGGAACACGCCGGCAAACCCGGTTCCAAACGGAACCACCGCGCTGTTGAAAATAGAGTTGGCGGTCGGCACGGCCGCCGGGGTGACGATCGGATTGTGCTCGCAGCGCCGGAACACGGTCTCGTTGGCCATGAAATTCTCCTTGACGCCCCAGCACCCGGATGCAGGTCAGCCCCACCGTCCCTCACAGCCTGATGCGCGAACCCCCCGGATGCCTGCCCGGGCTATTGCGCATCAGCCGCCGGTTGCGGTTCTGCCGCCTGCGCCCCGGCGGGCGTGTCTGCCGGTGTGACGTCTTTCAGCGTCACCGTAAAGGTGGAACCTTCGCCGGGTTCACTGTCAACCTTGACCTTGCCCTCGTACAGCAGCGCCAGCTTTTTCACGATCGACAAGCCGAGGCCGCTGCCCAGGATGCCCGAGGTGCTTGAGTTTTTGATCCGCACGAAATCATTGAACAGTTTCGCCGCTTCGTCCCGGGTCATTCCGATGCCGGTGTCTTTCACGGCGATGTGGAGAAAGTCTTCGTGGCGGGAGAGGGTAACGTCGACCCGTCCATCGTCTCTATTGTATTTAACGGCATTCGAAACCAGGTTGTTCAGGATGATCTCGAGTTCGCCCGTGTCCGCCCACAACACCAGATCGCCGGTTCGATGCAGGTCGATAGTGATGTTGCGGGACTGGGCTTCGGGGAGAAAGGTCTCGATCGCGCGCAGCGCCATGCTTCCGGCGTCCACACGTTCCATCTCACGCCGTTTCTGGCCGGATTCAATGCGCGTCAGGTCCAGCAGATCGCCAATCATCTTCCGCATCCCCTGGATCCGGTCCAGGCAGCGGAAAATGATCTGGTTAATGACCTGTGGGTTATCGCCGAGGGTGCCGTCGCGGACGACGTTCAAATAACCTTCGATGGCGTTAATCGGCGCTTTGAGTTCATGTGCAAGTACGGAAATGAACTGAAAACGCACCTGGCGTTTTTCCTGGGCCAGCCGGCGCGCCTGGCGCGCCACCATCAGATGCATGGCCGCTTTCGTAACCGTGCTTTTCAGTTCTGTCGGGGTGAAGGGCTTTGCCAGAAAATCGTAGGCCCCCTGTTTTGTGGCGCGCACCGCGGTTTCGATCGAAGCGTAGGCCGTGATCATCACGGTCAAGGTTTCGACGTCCCGTTTGTGCAGTTCCTCCAGCACGTCCAGGCCGCTGATGCCGGGGAGTTTCAGGTCGAGCAGCAGGATCTGGGGCGGCTCCGCTGTAATTTTCTCAAGCGCTTCTTCGCCGGTCTCCGCCAGTTCCACCTGGAACCGCACCGACTCGTCCATGTCAGGGATGTCCACGCTGAAATCGCGCAGGGCACGCGCAACCCCCATGCGCATGCCCATTTCGTCGTCACAAACCAGCAGCTTCAGCGTTTCCATAGTACTCCCTTCGGCCGGTGGCGTCGATTGTCCGTCCAGGCCGCGTGGCGCATGGACGGCCGCCACCCAACACCCGCTCTGCTCTGGTACGCGCTCAGTCGGCGCCAGGCGGCCCAATCAGCGAATCAGCCGTTCGATTTCGCGTTGAAGCTGTTCAAAGCGGACCGGCTTGTCCAGCAGCGCATCGGCTTTGACCCAGGCGCGCTCCTCTTCCGTCGCCGCGTCGAAGGCCATACCTGTCTCGTTGGCCACTCCCGTGCAGATTACCACAGGGCATCCGGGATAGGTTTTTTTGATCTCCCGGCACAGGGTAAAGCCCGCATCCATTTCTTCCATCATCAGGTCGATCACGGCCATGTCCGGCCTGGTGGAACGCAAGAGACTGCGTGCCGCGCTCAACCCCGCAGCGGTGAGCACTTTGTATCCCGCCGCTTCAAGCTGCACTTTCTGCTGAAACAGGAAGTCTTCGTCGTCATCTACTACCAGGATCATCTTTTTCTCGTCGCTCATTACATCATCCCATCTATGGGAACTGCCGGCCTCGGCGCCAGCGGTTTGCCCGTCATTCGCATTAACGCACCAAACACCTTACGATACCGCAATCTGGGTTGGGAATGAAACTTTCGTTCCTTTTCCGCATCGGCGGCTAGGCGCCCAGCAGCTCTTCTTCGCCCCCCAGGCCGATGCTCATCTCCGCTGATTCCGGCCGGCCGGCCTGGCTATGCCGGGGCAACGAGATCTTGAATGTCGTGCCTGTCTGCCCCTTGGCCGGGTCCGAATTCGATTCCACGCGGATGTCTCCGCGGTGCATTTTAACGATGCCGTACGTCACCGCCAGGCCCAGTCCCGTGCCAACACCGAGTTGTTTCGTCGTGAAAAACGGATCGAAAATCCGCGAGAGGTTCTCTTTTTTGATGCCCGTGCCCGTATCGAGGATTTGCAGCATAATCCGGTCGGCTTCGTCCGTCAGCCGCACCGTCAACACGCCGCCGTCGGGCATGGCCGCGAGCGCATTGCCAACCAGATTGGTCAGCACCTGCGTCATCTGATCGCGATCGATATCCGCCCTGGGATCGCTCATTTCGTTCTCAAAGCGGACCCGCACATTTTCGGGCACCGTGTTCGCCCGGAGCACGTGTTCGAGCATGTCTCCAACGTCGACCGACTCGAGCAAGACTTTGTTCTGCCGCGCGAAGTGCAAGAGCCCCGCCACGATCTTCTTGCAGCGGTCGGCATGCTCCGAGATCATCTTGAGATCTTCCAGCATTTGCACGTTTTCGCCGAACTCATCCTTGAGGATATGGGCGTACATCAGCACGATGCCCAGCGGGTTATTCAATTCGTGTGCGATACCCGCCGCCAACTGGCCCATGCTGGCCAGTTTTTCCGACTGCACGAGTGCCGAGCGCGCTTCCGCGAGCTGTTCGTTCGACTGATTGAGATCCTGAATGGTCGTTGCCAGCAGCTCAATCGTGTGCGGAAGGCACATCGCAGTCTCCGCCAGCCCTTTGTAGATCGCAATGGCGTGTTCGCGGCACGTCTCGTAGCCACAGGCGCCGCAATTGAGCTCGTCGCCCGGTGAAAACTTGCCCATCCGCTCCATGATCTCGCGGATCTGATTCTCCGACGGCACCGCGATCCGCTGGTCGTCCGGTCTGTACGACCGGCCCAGGTCCAGCGTGCTGAATTCCTGCATCGCGTCCGCCCACTCCGCCTCTACAGTGTTTTTCATGCGGCGGCGCACATACGAGCTCACCCGGCAACGCCGGACGTATTGCGGGTCCTGGTTCGTCGTCCCCGGCCCCATGATGCAGCCTTTGCAGGCCAGAGTCTCCAGCAGACGCACCTCAAAAAATCCCGCCGCAAATTCGCTGATCGCCTCAGGAAAATCGACGCGGCCGTCCGCCACCGCCACATTGCCATCAACGAGGTCCTCGACGATATTCGCCGCCTGCAGGAGGCCCCGGCTGACCGGAAACAGGCCGCCGTAGCGCGCGTGTGGCGGGTCAAAATCGCTCGGTTCGACCGATTCAGGCGTGATGTTCCGTGCCGTCAGCAGCGCCTGCAATTCTGCGAAAGTCAGGACGCTGTGTACGTCATCCGGCAGTTCGTCGCTCGCCGCCTCGCCTTTTTTCGCGATACACGGGCCGATGAACACGATTTTGAGCCCAGGCCCATGCCGCTGATGCAGCACGCGCGCCATGGCCACCATTGGCGAAACGATGGGCGCCAGCGAGGTAACCAGGTCCGGCTGGTACCGCTGCACGTACGCCACAATCGACGGGCACGTCGTCGCCACAAACCGCTTGTCCTGCGTCGTTTCGACCAGTCTGCGGTACCGGTCCGCAACCAGGTCGGCGCCAAAGGCAACCTCGTGGACAGAGTCGAAGCCCAGCGCCCGCAACATGCCCACGACGCGCTCGTATTCGCAGTCGTCGAACTCCACGGGAAAACTCGGCGCGAGCAGCGCCGCCACCCGGGCCTCTCCAGCCAGCAGCGCCTCGACCTCCGCCTTGGAATCCAGCACGCGCTTGGCGCCCTGGCTGCACACGCGAACACAGTTGCCGCAACCAATGCAGCGGTTGCAGATCACATCCGCCTGGCCGTCAACGATGCGGATGGCCTTCGCGGGACATTCCCGCACGCAGGTGAAACAGACGCGGCACCGTTCCTTGATGGTGGTGACCAGCGGTATGTTGGATGCGCTCTTCATGGCCGGCCTCAGATCATAACCTCGCGCTTGGCGTAGTGCGTGTGGAGCAGTTGATGGCTTTTTTCGCCGAGCGGCTCGCCCAGATACTCTGCATACAGCCGCTGAATGGCGGGGTTGCCGTGCGAGGTGCGCACGGGCTCGTCCCGGTCAATCGTATACAGGGCCTGCATTCGCGCCCGGATGGCGTCCGGGTCCGCGTTAAGGGGTTGTCCGCCGCCTGCGATACAGCCGCCGGGGCAGGTCATCACTTCAATGAAGTGAATGTCGTCGCGCCCGTTGCGGATTTCCTCAAGCAACAGCCGTGCGTTTTGCAGGCCGCTGACCACCGCCACGCCAATCTCGGCGCCGTTAATCTCGAGCTTGGCCTCCTTGCGGCCCTCGAACCCGCGGATGGCTTCCACTTTCAGGCCGGGCAGCTCCTGACCGGTCAGCAGGAAGTACGCGGTACGGATGGCCGCTTCCATGACCCCGCCGCTCGCGCCGAAAATTTTGCCCGCCGTGCTGCGTTCGCCAAACGGCGTATCTGCGTGTTCGGGGGCGAGCGATTGCATGTCCATGCCGCGCATGCGGATGACCCGCGCCAGCTCCCGCGTGGTCAGGACCGCGTCGACATCGGGCGTGCCGTTCCGGGAGTGTTCCGGCCGTCCCGCTTCGAATTTTTTGGCCACGCAGGGCATGATCGCCACGCTGAAGATATCTTCGGGCGCCACGCCTTCCCGCTCCGCGAAAAACGACTTGATCACGGCACCCATCATCTGCTGCGGGCTCTTGCAGGTGGACAGGTTGTCCATCATTTCGGGGTAGAATTCTTCCACGAATTTGATCCAGCCCGGCGAACAACTGGTCATCATGGGCAGCTTCCCGCCGGTCTGGATGCGATGAGCCAGCTCCGACGCCTCCTCCATGATCGTCAGGTCGGCCGAAAACGACGTATCGAACACCCGGTCAAAGCCGAGCCGGCGCAACGCCGCCACCAGCAAACCGTCCACGTCCGCGCCCGGTTTCAAGCCGAACTCCTCGCCCAGGGTCACCGATACGCTCGGCGCATGCTGCACCACCACCAGTTTCGTGGGGTCTGCGATGGCATTCAGCACTTCCTTGATATAACTCTGCTCGCGCAGGGCGCCTGTCGGGCAGACCATGATGCACTGGCCGCAGTTGATGCAGCTCGAGACGTTGAGCCCTTCGCTGAAGGCCGTCCCGATCACGGTCTGGCTGCCGCGGCCCACAAAATCAATCGCCGAGACTCCCTGCACTTCCTCACAGATCCGCACGCATTTCCCGCAGAGGATGCATTTGGCCGGATCGCGAACGATGGCCGGGTTCGACGAATCCACGTGGTATTCGTTCTTGCCGCCCGAGTAGCGCCGTTCCCGCACCCCGAGTTCATTGGCCATTCCCTGCAGGTCGCAATTGCCGCTGCGCACGCAATACAGGCAATCGTCGGGATGGTTTGCGAGCAGCAGTTCGACGATCGTCTTGCGTGCCCGCAGCGCCCGGGGCGAATGCGTCTGGACCCGCATCCCGTCCCGTACCGGGTAGGCGCAGCTCGGCACCAGCGCCCGCTCGCCCTCAACCTCAACCACGCACATGCGGCAGGCGCCCGTCGGGAACAGGTTGTCCATGTTACACAGGGTCGGCACTGTGATGCCGTTCCGTTTCAGCGCATCCAGCAGCATCTCGCCGCTCTTCGCCTCAATCTTCCGGTTATTGACTTCGATGGTAAGCATTGCCGTTCCTCGTTCGAGCGCGTCCACGCGCTATTGTTTGCCCATACGGTAAAGCGCCGCGCCCTCGTGCCAGTCTTCGAAGGCGCCCGATGCAAACACGCTCAAGGCCTGCTCGCTCTCGCGGCGTTCACGGTCGATCTCTTCCGCGCCCGGAATCCGAAGCCGTGCGGCGTGTGTCGGGCACACATCCACACAGGTTCCGCAACCGATGCACTTGTCCTCAATGATGTAATGCACCTTTTTCGGCACGCCCACGATCGCCCCGTCCACGGGACAGCGCTGCGCGCACAGAGTGCAGCCGTCGCACAATTCCACGTCGATCTCGAAGGAGCGCAGCTCCTGGCAGACCCCCGCGGGACAACGCCGCTCGTAGATGTGGGCTTCATATTCGTCGCGGAACCAGCGCAGCGTGCTCAACACCGGATTCGGGGCCGTCTGCCCCAGGCCGCACAGGCTCGTGTCGCGAATGACTTCGGCCGTCCGGTTGAGCATCATGACGCCTTTGAAGCGCTCGAGCGCCTGGAATTTCGATTCGCTTTTGCGACCCCGCGTGATGCGTTCGAGTATCTGGAGCATACGCAGCGTGCCTTCCCGGCAGGGGATGCACTTCCCGCAGCTTTCCCGCTGGATGAACTCCATGAAGAACTTGGCCACGTCGACCATGCACGTGTCTTCGTCCATCACCACCAGGCCGCCGGAGCCCATCATCGCGCCCACGGTCTTCAGCGATTCGTAGTCGATAGCGATGTCCAGATGCTCATCGGGGATGCATCCGCCGGACGGGCCGCCGATCTGCACCGCCTTGAATTTCTTTCCGTTCGGGATCCCGCCGCCGATATCGAACAGCACCTGGCGCAGCCGGGTGCCCATCGCCACTTCGACCAGGCCGGTCAGCGCGATCTTGCCCGAGAGCGCAAACACCTTGGTGCCTTTGCTCGTCTCGGAGCCTATCGCCGCGAACGCCTCCGCTCCTCCTTCGGCAATCCGCGGGATATTCGCCAGGGTCTCCACGTTGTTGATAATCGTCGGCTTATCAAAGAGGCCCTTGACGGCCGGAAACGGCGGACGGGGACGGGGCATGCCCCGCTTTCCTTCGATGCTGTTGATCAGTGCGGTCTCTTCGCCACAGACGAAGGCGCCCGCGCCCATCTTGATCACGATCTCGAGGCTGAATCCGCTGTCCTGAATGTTTTCGCCGAGGAAGCCGCAGTCTTTCGCCTCGGCAATTGCGTGCTGGAGCCGTTTGATGGCCAGCGGATACTCGGCCCGGATATAAATGTAGGCCTTGCTTGCGCCGATGGCGTAGGCTGCAATGGCCATGCCCTCCAGCAGCCGGTGCGGATCGCCTTCAATCACCGCCCGGTCCATGAACGCGCCCGGATCGCCTTCGTCCGCGTTGCAGACCAGGTATTTCCGGTCGCTGGTCGTGCTCAGCGCGAATTTCCACTTTTTGCCCGTTGGAAAGCCGCCGCCGCCCCGGCCGCGCAGCCCGCTCTGCTCGACCATGTCGCAGACCTCGGCCGGCGTCATGGTGTGAATAACCTTCGTCAGGGCCCGGTAGCCCCCGCCCGCGACGTATTCTCCCAGACTCGATGGGTTGATGACCCCGCAGTTCTTCAGCACCCACCGCGTCTGCGGCGCGAAGAAGGGATGTTCCGCAAGCCGGTCGACGTTATGCCAGGGCGCCACGCCCGGCGTGGTGAACTGGCCCAGCACCATGTCCGTGGGGATCGTCTCCGCCAGCACGCTTTCCAATAAGGGCTTGACCTTGTCTTCCGTCACGTGCTTGAACGAGACGCGCGGCTTGCCCGGCAGCTGAATGTCCACCAGGGGCTCTTCGGCGCACAACCCAATGCATCCCACTTCGACAATCTCGGCGTCAATGTTGCGCAGGCGCAAGAACGCCCGGATCGCGTTGAGCGATTTGCCCGCGCCCGCGCCCAGGCCGCAGGTGCCCGCGCCCACGAAGATCGTCGGGCGCTCGGTCCGCTCGCGGCGCAGCAGCCGCAGCTGTTCCTCATAGCCTGCACGCGCGGCCTCGTCGAGGTCCGGCGTGAGACCGCATGCATACTCTAACAACCCGTTCAGGCTGGCCGGCGGTTTCATCGCTGTTGTTTCCTTATTCATCGTTTTCGACCTCTTCGCGGAGTTCATCCATAATGTCACGGACCTTTTGAGGGGTCAGATTTGCGTAAAACTCGCCGTTGATGCTGATCACAGGCGCCAGACCGCAGGCGCCGATGCACGCCACAACCTCCAGGCTGAACAGGCCGTCGCGCGTCGTCTTTCCAGGTTCGAGCGCCAGATCCTGCCGGATCGCATCCAGGACGCCCAGCGAACCTTTTACGTGGCATGCGGTGCCGCGGCAGACTTGAATGTGATAACGCCCGAGCGGCTGAAAACGGAACTGGTTGTAGAAGGTCGCCACGCCGTAAATCTTGCTCGCCGGAAGATGGAGGTGTTCGCCGATACGCGCGATCGCCTCCCGTGACAGGTAGCCGTGTGTCTCCTGAACGTCCTGAAGCAGGGGGATCAGCGCGTCCCGCCCCGCATCCGCGTGCCGGTCAAGAATTTCCTGGATATCCGGCTGCACGGCCGGTTGTCCCGTAGTGGTGCTCATTACATGGTTTCCTTCTGCGACGCCCGAAGGCCCGCAAAAAACGCAACCTTCTCCAGCGCCATGCTCAAATCCAGATTCTCAATGTATACATGCGGCGGAACCCAGATGTGCGTGGGGGCAAAATTCAGCAGGCCCGACACACCCGCACGGCACAGCCGCCGTGCGGTGTCCTGGGCCGCGGACGACGGCACCGCGATGATGCCCACCCGGATCCCTTCCGACTCCACAACCTCTTCCAACTGCTGCATCGGATAACACCGGCACCCGTGGATCACCCGGTTCACTTTCGTCTCGTCGCTGTCGAAAGCCGCCACCAGAGGGATACGCGGATTGCGCCGCGGCGAAAACGCCATCAGCGCGCGGCCCAGGTTGCCGATGCCCACCAACGCCACCTTCTGCGCGTCGGAATGAAACAAAAAGTCGTTAATGCTTCCCGCCAGAGCCGCCACGTCGTACCCGCGAACCGGGCTGCCGGTATAACCCGTGGCCATCACGTCGCGCCGGACCTGGGCCGCCGTGCATCCCGACCGCGCGGCCAGCTCGTGTGAAAACACATGCTGCTGCCCGGCGTCCTGCATCGCCAGCAAGACCCGCCGGTACACACTGAGCCGGGCCACGGTTTTATCGGAAATCACGGCAATTCCTCGCTGTTTGCGGAAGAACTGTGAAGACATTCACGTTGTGATTCGTTTCACAGAGACTATACCACCCGGCGAGGCCTCATGTCAAGAAAAATCGTGACGTTTTGTCACGATTGGACCTCAGCTTCTACGCCCTTACTGGCCCGAGATTTAAGGCCGGGCTTGCACTTCCGTTCGGGATCGGGCATGCTGAATTCTGCGCGAACAGTGCCTCCGCGGGTTAAATGCGTGTTGATCTGCGTCTTTTTTTGGGGCCAGAGGCACTGTACAAGCCAAATGGAGGAGAAACCGTGCGTATTTTCACGATTGTCGTGTCGCTTCTGGGAGTGTTTTTCACGATGATGGCCTGGTCCGCGGAGCCGGAATTCGCGGGCAACTGGGCGAATGAAGCGGCGGTAGCGGAGGTGGCCGCTGGCACCCGCACGGAGGCCAATGCCGCCTGGTGGGGCTTTGATCCCGAGGATGCGACCGCCGCGATGCAGGCGGCGATCGATTCCAATGCCCCGCGCGTCCGCATCCCGTACATGGGCCGCCCGTGGATTGTCACGCCCATCCGCCTGCGAGACAACCTGGAACTGCATTTCGAGCCGGGAGTGGTGGTTCTGGCTAAGGAAGGCCAGTTTAAAGGAAAGAGCGACAGCCTTTTTACCGCAGCGAACGCCGCCAACATCACTTTCCGCGGCTATGGGGCGACCTTGCGTATGCGCAAGGCGGATTACCAGAGCGACGCCTATGAAAAAGCTGAATGGCGGATGGGCCTGGCGTTTCGCGGCTGCCGGAACATCCGGGTCGAGGGGCTTCGTCTTGAAGGCAGCGGAGGAGATGGGATCTACCTGGGGGCGACGCAGGAACTGGCCTGGTGCGAGGATGTCGTCATTCGCGACGTGATCTGCCACGACCATCACCGCCAGGGCATCAGCGTCATCGGAGCGGTGAATTTGCTTATCGAGAACACCGTGATGACCGATACCAGCGGGACAGCCCCTGCTGCAGGCATCGATTTCGAGCCCAACCACCCCCGCGAAAAGCTTGTCAACTGCCTGGTGCGCAATTGTGTTTTCTCCGGCAATCAGGGCGCCGGCATACTCCTGTACCTCAAAAACCTCGACGCCGGCAGCAGCCCCGTATCCCTGACTTTTGAAGACTGCTTCGTCGGTGCCGGCAACAGTTCCGGCATTGTGATAGGCGCGGTGAACGATCAGGGGCCCGGCGGGCAAGTCGAGTTCCGCAATTGCACCGTCGAAAACCCTCACGAGCACGGTTTGCGCATTTACGACAAAGCAGCGTCAAGTGTGGAGATCCGCTTCACGAACTGCCATTGGAGCGGCTCCTGGTCGCAACCGGGCAAACAGGCCGATGTTCCGCGGTCTCCACTGGAGATCGAGCTTCGCCGGCAGCAGATCACCCGCGAGCAAGGGGGCGTGGCCTTCGACGCCTGTTATGTCTATGACACCGTCGACCGGCCCGTGCTTGCCATCCGCGAACATGAGACTGAATTCGGTGCGCGCAATGTGTCCGGCACGCTGTTTGTGGTCTCTCCCCATGCCCCGCGTATGGATCCCGGACCTAACCCGAAAGACGTGGCCGTCGAGCTCGTCCATCTCCCCTAGCGCTCCGGCCCGGGCATACGTGCCCGGGCGAGACCGCTGGCGCCGAAATGCCGGGCACTGAATTTGCGTATAACAGAGGCGCAGAGCATATACTAATATTCTGCCAGGCACAGTGTGGTTAGTGAAGTGACTGCAACCAGGCTGTACTCATTTCTATCTGATACGCGCAGTGAGCCGGAAAAAGTGGCAAGGAGCGCCTCTTACGCCCGGCAAGCGGAGGAAAGCGTGTGATTTGTGCTGGAGACGGACTGACGCCGAAACAGCGCGAGATCCGGGAGCGAGAGGAACATATCCTGGAGACTGCCCGCCAGATGTTTTTCGAAGCGGGATACTACAACCTCACCATGGGCAAAATCGCCAAACGGATCAACTGCGCCAAAGGGACCGTGTATCTCCATTTTCCAAGCAAGGAGGACATCATCGTCGCGCTCGCCGAGCGGGCGCACGAAGAGCGCTATGCCATGCTCCGGCGCGCCATGGGTTTCCGGGGGTGCAGCCGGGAACGCTTGCTGGCCTTCTGTCTGGCCGGCGAATATTACGCGCGTCTCAACCCGGGCGACATGCAGCTCATGAAGACCATCACCCGTTCGTTCCGCGAAAAGATCTCGCCCGAGCGGGGCGCCCGTTTTGAAAAACTGGAGCAGCGTATCATCAATTATCTCATGCGCATGGTGCATCAGGCCGTGACCGACGGAGATCTGGTGCTCCGCCCCGGCACCACGGTTGGCAGAATCGTGTGGGCCTTATGGGCCCTGGCGGACGGCGGTTACGGCATCGTTCTCAGCGGCGTGTCTCTGGAAGCCCTCGGCATCGAAGATCCCTGGGGAATGGTCGCATCGTTTGCAGGAAAAATGGCGGACAGCCTTGGATGGAAACCACTGTCTTCCGAATGGGATTACGATGCCTCCGTTAAACGCATCCAGCGGGAGGTATTCGCCGGCGAGGCCCGGCAGCTGGGGGAATTTCCTGCCGACGCCTAGATCGCAGCCGGAATGGCCAGCCTCATTGCGGCCCCACGACCCCGCCTTGCAGTTTGCTGGACTCCTCTCTACCATGGCCGGGGAGGAGTAAGTCATTATGAACCAGCCGCGAACAAACTCGAGAACAGCCATGAGCCGGCGCCATTTTCTGGCCGGTTCGGCGGCCGGCGTCGCGCTGGCCCATGCCGCGCACGCGGGGACCGAATCTCCGGTATCGAAACCCAACGTCGTTTTCGTTTTTGCCGACCAGTGGCGCGCCCAGGCCACCCCCTTCAACAAGGACCCGAATGTGCAGGCCCCGTATCTCGCCCGGCTCGCCGCCGAAAGCGTGAACTTCACCCGCGCCGTGTCGGGCTGCCCCGTCTGCACGCCTTACCGTGCCAGCCTGATGACGGGCCAGACGCCCCTGACCAACGGCGTGTTCATGAACGACGTGCCGCTGCCCAGCGAGGCCGTTACCATCGGAAAAGTGTTCAAAAACGCCGGTTATGACACGGCTTATATCGGCAAATGGCATCTCGGCGGCCGCGGCCGTTCAAGCTACATCCCTCCCGAGCGCCGCCAGGGATGGGACTACTGGAAGGTGCTCGAATGTACCCACGACTACAATCATTCCGCCTACTATGCTGATGCAGACGAGAAACTGCTGTGGGACGGATACGACGCCATTGCCCAGACCCGGGACGCCCAGCAATACATTCGCGCTCATGCGCGGGCGGAGAAGCCGTTCGTGCTCTTTCTCTCCTGGGGGCCACCCCACGAACCCTACCAGACTGCCCCGGAACCCTACCGTCAGCGATTCCGCCCTGAGGATATCGTGCTGCGGCCCAATGTCCCTCCGGAGGCGCAGGAGCAGGCCCAAACCGATCTCGCGGGTTACTATGCTCACATAGCCGCGCTTGACGACTGCCTTGCCGCGCTCGATCAAACCCTCGCCGAGGCCGGTATTGCCGAGGACACCGTTTTCGTGTTCGCCTCGGACCACGGCGACATGCTGGGCTGCCAGGGTGTCTGGAAGAAGCAGTGGCCTTTTGAGGAGTCCATTCGCGTGCCCTTCCTGCTGCGGTATCCCGCCGCGTTCGGGAGACAGGGCCGCCAGCTTGACGCCCCGATCGATGCGCCCGACATCATGCCCACCCTGCTCGGCCTCTGCGGCATTCCCGTGCCCGGGACCGTCGAAGGACTCGATTACTCCGGGTACATCGGCGGCGGACCCAATCCCGGCGATGGAACCGCCGTCATCATGTGCCCTCAGCCGTTCGGGCAGGTCTCGCGTAAACACGGCGGCCGTGAATACCGCGGCATCGTCGACGGCCAATACACCTACGTGCGCGATCTCAACGGTCCCTGGCTCCTCTACGACAACGCAAGCGACCCCTGTCAGCTCCAAAACCGGTGCAATGACCCCGGGATGGCGGAGGTCCAGGCAAAGCTGGATGCGCAGTTGTCCGTCCGGCTCGCACAACGTAATGACGAGTTCCTCCCCGGCCGCGCCTACATCGAACGGTTCGGCTACACGGTCGATGACACGGAGACGGTGCCTTATCAGCCTTGAGACCGGGCGCCGCTGCCGATAGCGCGTTATTCCGCCAGTCGAGCCGCCCGTTGCGTCTGCGCATGGTATTATGCGCGGCGGCGCGGCCGGCAACAGGACGCGCATCAAATACAGGGGAGACACATCATGTTCGACGGCCTTGGAATGCATCTGGGTAACCTGTCGCGCCTGTCAACCGCGAAGACACGCTCGATTTCGGCGGAAAACTTTGATGGTGCAAAAGGCGGCGGCGGCATGGCTACCGACGGCACGGGCGCCCAATGCGCGCGCGACCTCGGCCAGGGCTGGAAGATCTCGCCGTCGGTCTGCATCGAACCGGGGCAGACCTTCGAGCTTGCCAGCATCGACGGCCCGGGGGCGATCCAGCAGATCTGGATGACGCCCACCGGCAACTGGCGCTTCAGCATCCTGCGCGTCTATTGGGACGGCGAGGACCTCCCCAGCATCGAAACGCCTGTCGGCGACTTTTTCTGCATGGGCTGGGGCGAATATGCCCACGTGAACTCCCTGCCGGTCTGCGTCAATCCCGGCAGCGCGTTCAACTGCTACTGGGAAATGCCTTTCCGAAAACATTGCTGCATGACGTTTGATAATATCGGCGATGAGCCTATGGTCTTGTTCTACCAGATCAACTACACCCTCACCAGCGTGCCCGACGACTGCGCCTACCTTCATGCCCAATTCCGCCGGACCAATCCGCTCCCGTACAAAGAGACCTATACCATCGCGGACGGCATCCGAGGGCACGGCCATTACGTCGGCACCTACCTCGCCTGGCAAGTCAATAACACCGGCTGGTGGGGGGAGGGCGAGATCAAATTCTTTCTCGACGGCGACGGGGAGTTCCCAACCATCTGCGGCACGGGCACGGAAGATTACTTCTGTGGCTCTTACAACTTCGACCGCAACGGCCACTATGCGGAATTCAGCACGGCCTATGCCGGGTTGCCCCAGGTCATCCGCCCTGACGGCGCCTACCGTTCGCAGCAGCGGTTTGGCCTCTACCGATGGCACATCATGGACCCGATCCGCTTTGAACAGGATCTGCGGGTGACCATACAGGCCCTGGGCTGGCGGAGCGGGGGACGGTACCTGCCCTTGCAGGACGACATCGCGTCGGTAGCATGGTGGTACCAGGCCGAGCCTCACGCACCGTTTCCCAGCCTTCCCGGCAGAGACCAACTCGAAGTGATCTGAAAAGGCGGCGAAACATAAGCTTCTGGCGCGCCCGTGAGCCCTGAAGGAAGGCGGAGGCTCAGAGCCGGTCATCCACCCCCGGCCACGCGGGCCAGCGCCGTGTGTGAAGCTTTTTCTTCGCATCCACAAACCCAGTTCTTCGACAGGCTCCCAGCGGGGCATTCTTTAAGACCCCATCCGATCACGCAAGTTCGCCAATCGTTTGGAACCGCCTGACCCTTGGCGAGGCGCATGGCATCCTGCCGTCCGGAAGTGTATGCTTTCACGCGGGGAGGATTGCCTTCATGATGGGGATTATCTGGCCGATTTTACTGGGTTTAGGGGCGCTGGCAGAAGCAGTACCGGCGTCTCAGGGACCTCTACCAGCCGGTTTGGATACCGGTTGGGCCGCGCAGGCGGATCAATTGCGCCAAACCGTGCGCGAGATCCTGACGTTTCCTGCGGAACGCGTGGCTCTGGATGCCCAGACTCACCGCAGCATTGATGGTGAAGGGTATCGCATCGAATGCGTGACCTATCAAAGCGAGGCGGATTCCCGGGTAACCGCCCATCTGTACCTGCCGGCGCCAGCGGATGCGCCCGTCCCGGGCATCGTCCTGGCCTGCGGGCACGGAGGTTCGAAATCCAGCATTTACTACCAATACGCTGGCCAGCTCTACGCCAAACTGGGTTTTGCCTGCTTCATCCCCGATACCATCGGTGAAGAGGAACGCCATAAAGACGGCAAAATGGGCACGCGCGCCCACGATATGTATGAATTCGGCAAAGACAGCGCCGCCCGGAGGGCCTTTACCCGCGAAAAACTCGGCCGCATGGTGCTGGGGAAGATCGTCTGGGATCTGGTCCGCGGGCTGGACTACCTGGAGACACGGCCGGACATTGATCCGGCGCGGCTGGGCGTCATGGGTAATTCCATGGGGGGCACCACGTCGAGCCTGGTGGCCGCCATCGATACGCGCGTGCGCGCGGCGGTGATCAGCGGCTGGAGCATGACGGCCCAGGGGGCGATCCAGGGGAAAGACTGCAGCAAAATGCCTTTCGAAGCCCTCGCCCACGCCATGAGCTTTGACGAATTGAACGCCCTGCTCGCCTCACACGCCGCCACCTTGTTCATCAATGGCGGCCAGGACTCCATTATCGATGTGGCCGAAGGAGGACTGGCCGTGGTCCGCCGTACGCGCGCCACGGTGGCCGGCGCGCGGCAGATTCTCGCGGATGCGGGGATACCGGGCATCATTGAAGCGCAGTTCGTAGCGGGGGCCTGCCATCGGCCGTACATCCTCACGCGGCCGGCAGCGGCGTGGTTTCAGGAATACCTCCAGGCCCCCGAAGATAGGCGGCCGCTCCCCGCAGCGACAATCAAACTCGGAGACTGGGTCGATGCGCACGGTCTGAAGCTCGAACCGCTCTACGACACGGAACCGCGCCAGCGGGGCACCGACGCGCTTGATATCGGCGCGCAGTACCGGGTGCCCGCGGAGCTGGCCTGCTTTCCGGGCTCAGCCTCCCCGGACCCGGCGTACACGTGGGAAGGCTGGAAAGAGCGCCGGATAACGGAAAGTGAGGCCCGGGATTGACAGGAGTAACAGGGGAAGTCCTGGCAATAACTTGCCCTAACAACGCAAAAACAAGTACACTCACCCCCATTATTCCAAATCAATACGTGTGAATGAGCCTGTGGAGTGACCTCTTATGCCGAGAATCAAGGAATTCACCGTCGTCGCGAAACTGCCGCCCGTGCTGGAACCGCTGCGCAGTCTCGCGTACAACATGTGGTGGTCTTGGGATCCCGAAGCCATCGATTTGTTCTTCCGCATTGACCGCGACCGCTGGATCACGGCGAAACAGAACCCGGTCCGCCTGTTGGGCGAGGTGTCGCAGGAACGCCTTGAAGAACTGACGCACGACGATGGATACATGGCCCACCTGGAACGGGTGCATTCGCGGTTTCAGGCTTATCTCCGGGGCAACAGCTGGCACGAGAAAAATCCTCAGGCGCCAAAGGAATTCCAGGCGGTGTATATGTCGGCCGAGTTCGGCCTGCATGAATCGCTGGCGCTGTATTCAGGCGGCCTGGGTGTGCTGGCCGGCGATCATCTGAAGGCGGCCAGCGACATGGGCCTGCCCCTGGTGGGCGTGGGTCTGATGTACCGGGAAGGCTACCTGCAGCAGTATCTTAATGCGGACGGCTGGCAGCAGGAACGTTATCCCCTCAACGATTTCTACAACATGCCCGTCACCCTGCTCCGGGATGAGACCGGCAAACAAGTCACCATTGAAGTGGAGTATCCCGAACGGCCTGTGAAAGCCCGGGTGTGGCGTATCGACGTGGGCCGCGTGCCCCTCTATCTGCTGGATTGCGACTTTGACGCAAACGAACCGGACGACCGCGAGATCACCGCGCGCCTCTACGGCGGCAGCACGGACATGCGGATCCGGCAGGAAATCCTGCTGGGGATGGGCGGCGTCACGATGTTGCGCAAATTGGACATCCACCCCACGGTGTGGCACATGAACGAAGGCCACTCCGCCTTCATGACCCTCCAGCGGATCAAAAACCTGGTGAAAGGCGAAGAGCTCGGCCTGGAACACGCAATCGAATCCGTGAAAGCCGCCAGCGTATTCACTACGCACACGCCCGTACCCGCGGGGAATGACATGTTCCTGCCGGAAATGATGGAGCATTATTTTCACAAATACGCGATGGACGTCGGCATGAATATGGACCGGTTTCTCGGGCTCGGACGCCAGGATCCCAGCGACCATCGTGAACCGTTCTGCATGACCGTGCTCGCGCTCAAACTGTCGGCCTTCGCCAACGGGGTAAGCGAGCTGCACGGCGCGACCGCGCGTGCCATGTGGGCGCGCACGTGGGCAGGTGTGCCTGAAGACGAAGTGCCCATCACCTCCATCACCAACGGCATCCACCAGCAATTCTGGGTGTCGCGGGATCTTGCGGGCCTCTTTGACCGCTACCTGGGCCCGGGCTGGATCTCCAATCCGTCGGACCCGGCGGTCTGGAAGAATATTGATCAGGTGCCCGATGCGGAGCTCTGGCGCACCCACGAACGGCGCCGTGAACGCCTGGTCAACTTCGCGCGGCGCCGCCTGGCGGCTCAACTCAAATCGCGGGGCGCGCCCAACGCGGAGGTCGAAGCGGCTTCGGAAGCCCTCGATCCGGAGGTGCTCACGATCGCGTTCGCCCGCCGCTTCGCCACGTACAAACGCGCCAAGCTGCTCCTCAGCGACCCGGAACGCTTCATCCGGATCCTGACGCACCCCGAACGGCCCGTGCAGATCATTTTTGCGGGGAAAGCACATCCCGCCGACAACCAGGGCAAAGACCTCATCCGCGCGCTGATCCATTTCATGCGCGAAAATGACGTGCGCAACCATTTCGTCTTCCTCGAAGACTACGACATGAACGTCGCCCGCTACATGGTGCAGGGGGTCGATTGCTGGCTCAACACACCACGCCGGCCTCTCGAGGCTTCAGGCACCAGTGGCATGAAATCGGCCGCCAACGGCGGCCTCAACATCAGCATCCCCGACGGATGGTGGTGCGAGGCCGAAGGTCTGGGTGAAAACGGCTGGAGTATCGGGCGCGGCGAAATGTATGAAGACCCCGACGAACAGGACGTCGTCGAGAGCGAGATGCTGTACGAGCTCCTCGAGCAGGAAATCGTCCCGATGTTCTATGAACGGAGTTCCGATGACCTGCCGCGCCGCTGGGTCATGCGCATGAAGAACGCCATGCGGACCATCAACCCGATCTTCAACACCCACCGCATGGTGCAGGAATATACAGACCGGTTTTATGTGCCGGCAACGCAGCGGCGCGTTTTCATGCAGGAAAACAGCCGGGCGCGCTCGAAAGCCCTCGCCGAATGGAAAATGAAGGTGCGCGCGTGCTGGTCACAGGTGCGTTTTACCGACTTCGAAAGCGGCCCGCTCGACGATCTCCCGTACGGCTCGAATCTCGAAGTCCGCGCCGGACTGCATCTCGACCAGCTGACCAGCAGCGACGTCATCGTCGAAGTGTATTACGGCACCGTGGACAGCTACGGCCGGATCCACGACGGCCGCCACACCCCCATGCTGCTGGATGAAAAGGCCAGCGACGGCGTGTACCGGTTCAAAGGCTCCATCTATTGCGACAAGACCGGCCAGCAGGGTTTCACGGTACGCGTGATGCCCAGTCATCCTGATCTGGCGGACAAACATGAAACGGCATTGATTACCTGGGCCTGATCGGGCCCGAACGCAGGACGGTTCCGGGGGCGTGGCACGGGAATTCCCGGCGCACGGAATCCAAAAAAGAGGAGTATGGCAGTCATGGCAGCGAAGCCCTTGCGGGTTGGCGTTGTGGGCACGGGGTTCGGACGGTATCACATGGACGGGTTCAGCCAGGTGCCGGGGGTCGAAATCCGCGCCATCTGCGACCTGAACAAGGCCGAGGCACAGCAGTTCGCCGACCAGTACGGCGCCAGGCATGTGTTCACAAGCGCCAAACGCATGTTCGCCATGGACGAATTGGATGCGGTTTCCATTGCCGTGCCGAACGCGCTCCATGCCCCGATGACCATCGACGCCTTGAGCAAAGGCAAGCATGTCCTCATCGAAAAGCCGATGACCATCTCCCCGGCCGATGCGCAAAAAATGGCTGATGCCGCGAAGAAGGCGGGCAGACTGCTCATGGTGGAACAGGCTTTGCGGTTCCGCCCCGAAGCCCAGCTCGTGAAAGCCTACGCCGAACGCGGCGAGTTCGGCGACATGTATTACGCCCGGTCGACGTGGTACCGCAGAAAAGGCTGGCCCCATCTGCACATGCCCCCCGACGGCACGCTGGGGCGGGGCGTCTGGTTCCTGCAGAAGCGGCTGGCCGGGTTTGGCGCGCTGGGGGACATCGGCGTACATCTGCTCGATCTCGCCTGGTACCTCATGGGCACTCCGAAACCCGTGTCCGTGTCAGGGCAGCTGTTCCGCGAGGTCGCCACGCCCGAACTGAAGGCCAAGGGCCTGCCCGCCGAGGTCGAGGAAATGGCCGCGGGCCTCATCAAATTTCAGGGCGGCAAGGCCATCATGGTCGAGGTATCGTGGGACACCTACACCAAACCGGCCATGGAATGCTTCCTCATGGGCAACCGGGGCGGCGCAAGCGTCTTCCCCGCCCAGGTGTTCCGTGGCACCGACATCGACGAGACCGTGGATATCGAGACCCACTACAACGGCCTTCCCATCGAGACCGCGTTCAGCCATTTCATCGACTGCATCCGCGATCGCCGCAAGAAGTGCATTGCCCCCGCCGATCAGAACGTGACCCTGATCCGTATGCTCGACGCTCTGGCGCGCTCCGCCAAATCCGGCAAGGAAGTGCGGTTGTAGGAGGCATGCGGCGGGTGCAGCCTGTGCCCGGGCGCTGAGCTTCCAGGACGGGGCGGACGCGCTATGGGCCTCCGCTGCGTCACGCCGCCGAGCCGGTGCTCTCCTTGTCGTCTGTGAACCGCACGGAGACGATCTGGGACACGCCGCGTTCCTGCATGGTCACGCCGTAAAGCGCATTTCCCCGCGCCATGGTCTGTTTGTTGTGCGTAATGACCACGAACTGGCTCTCGTCCGTGAATTCTTCGACCATGGACAGGAACCGGCCGATGTTGGCGTCGTCGAGCGGCGCGTCGACCTCGTCGAGGATGCAGAAGGGGCTGGGTTTGGCCTTGAAAATGGCGAAAAGCAGGGCGAGCGCGGTCATGGCCTGTTCCCCGCCCGACAAGAGCGAGATGCTCTGCAGCTTTTTCCCTGGAGGCCGCGCCTCGATCTCGATCCCGCTCTCCAGCGGGTCGTCTTCATTGAGGAGGTAGATCCGGGCCTGCCCGCCATTGAACATCGTGCGGAAATAGTTGCGGAAATGGTCCGCGACGAGATTGAAGGTCTCCAGGAACATGGCCAGGATCTTTTTATCGCTTCGGGCAATCACGCCGAGCAGGGTCTCGCGGGCGCTCAGGAGATCCTTATGCTGGGCGGTGAGGAAGGACTCGCGCTTTTCGAGCGCATCGTATTCGTCAATGGCCATCAAATTGACTTCGCCCAGGCGCTGCAGTCGCGACCGCACATCGGTCACGATCTGATCGCGTTCTTCGGAGGAATATTCGTCAGTGCCGACTTCCTCCTCCCGCAGGGAGGCCAGGGCCACGTTGTAGGCCTCGAGGATGCGCTCCTGGAAGTAGCCGACCCGGTCTTCGCGCTGGCGCAGAGCCAGTTCGGCTTCGTGCAGGCGAGACTGGGCATCGCGGGCTTGCTCGCGCTTTTCGCGGAGCTGTTTTTCCACGCCCTCGGATTCGTCGAGAAGCGTCTGCCGCTGATTCTCCGCTTCAATGACCTTGCCGCGGGCTTGTTCTTTGGTCTCCGACAGGGCGCGGACCCGTTCCACATGCAGGCGGATGGCTTCTTCGAGACGCCTGCGCTCCTCCTGGCGGGCCACGCCCGCCTCACGGCGGCGCTGTGCTTCGTTCAGGGCTTCCTGCCGGCGAAGCTCCTCCCGCTCCACGTCGCGCTCGATCTCCTGGATGCGCTGAGCTACGCCGGCCTGGCGCACACGCAGATCGGCCAGTTCACTGGCGCACATCGACAACGCCTGGCGCGCATGTGACGCAGCTTCCTGGGCCTCCGCGATTTCGTGCTGCATGACCTCATCATCGCTGGCCATCGTATCGGCGCGGGCAGCGGCCTCTCTGCGCTGGCCTTCGAGCGTGTCCCGGCGGCCGCACAGCTCGTCGCGTTGCGCGTTCAGGTTACGGGACCGCTCCATCAGGCTGTCCAGCTCGGTGCTCTGCCGGGCAATCAGCACGCCAAGTCCGTTCAATTCGCTCCGAAGCGCATCTTCAGCCGCCTCGTGCTCCCGGATCTGCGCGCCGAGTTCCTGGAGCTCGGTGTTCAGCACCTGCCCTTTGTCGGCAATCTCAGAAAACCGCTGCTCGAGATCAAGCAACTGCTTCTCAATGTCGGTGATTTCCGCGCTGCGTCCGAGCAGGCCGCCCCGCTCGTGCCGCGTGCGGCCCCCCGTCACCGCGCCCGACGGCTGCATGACTTCTCCGTCGAGGGTGACAAGCTTCGGGTAGGATGATTTCTCCCGCGCGATACGGATGGCGTCATCAAGCGCTTCGACCACGACGGTGTTTCGCAACAGGTAGTCGACAGCCGGCCGGATGTGTTCATCAAACTGGACGAACGCAATGGCTTCCCCGATGACGCCCGGGCGGCCCATCAGAGAATCCGATTCGCGTCCGGAAGACCGCAGAATATCAAGCGGCAGGAACGTCACGCGCCCGGCCTGATTGCTCTTCAGATAATCGATGGCGCCTTTGGCCGCGCCCGCATCTTCGGCCACCACGTTGTTGATGTTGCCGCCCAGGGCCGCCTCAATCGCGCGCTCGTACTCTTTTTCCGTAGACAGGAGGTCCCCGACGGGGCCGATGATGTTCTGCATGCCGGCGTGTCCATCGGACTTGGCCCGCATCACCGCGCGGACGCCCGCCGCGAACCCCTCGTAATTGTCCCGCAGCTCGCGCAGGGAGGTCAGCCGCGCATCGAGGCTGCTCTTGGTTTCGCGGAGTTCCTGCCACTCCTGATCGAGCGTGCGGAGCGACTGCGCCTTGCCGGTCTGGAGCTGGAGCGCCTGGGCGCGGGCCGCGCCGCTCTCGGTGAGCCGTCTCTGGGCGTCGGATTCGTGCGTGCGCTGCTGCTCGAGTTCCCGAAGGAGTTCTTCGCGCCGCTGGTCGATCTGCCCCTGATTTTCATAGATGGCCTCGAGCTGGGCTTCGATGTTGGCGATATTGATGCCCAACGCTTCGAGTTCGGTGGCGGCACGGGCCCGGGTGTTCATCTTTTCCAGGGCCTGAGCGCGTTTTTCTTCCAGACACGCATCAGCACGCGACACGGTTTCCGTCAATGCGGCGTGTTCCGCGGCCTGCGCATCGACGGCGGCCGAGCATTCGGAGAGTTCGCTCTGGGCCTGTTCACGTTCTGCCCGCGTAAGCTCGATGTGCGCCGCAATGGCCTCGGCGCGCTGTTCAAATTCGCCGCCTTCCGCCTCTGCACGCCGTTCCTGCTCTTCGGAAAAGGTGATGGTCTGGCGGGTGAGGGCGATCTCGCGTTCGATCTTCTCCATTTCGGAGTCGACCTCATGCACGCTCTCGCGCCTGGAAAGCAACACGCGGTCTTGTTCCAGCTTCGCCAGGCCCAGCTCCTCGAAACGCGCATCCAGCTCCGTAATGCGGGTCGACGCGGCCTCGTATTCATCCCGGGCCTGAGCAAACCGCTGCTCAAACTCGGTAATTTCACTCGTCAACGCCGTGTGTTTCAGCCAGGCGGCCCGAATTTCCACGTCGCGCAGCTGTTCTGTCAGTTCCCGGTAACGGATGGCCGCATTGACCTGCCGTTTCAAGGAGCGCATTTGGCGCTGCACTTCGGCGATGATGTCGCTGAGCCGCAGCAGGTTGTTTTCGGCGGATTCGAGCTTGCGCAGCGCCGCCCGCTTGCGGTTCTTGTACTTGATGATCCCCGCCGCCTCTTCAAACAGAAAGCGCCGGTCGTCGGGTTTGGAGCTCAGGATGAGATCCATTTTCCCCTGGCCGACCATCGAATACGCGCTCGTCCCGATGCCGGTATCCATGAACAGCTCCTGGATATCCTTTAAACGGCAGGGCGCGTTATTGATCAGGTATTCGCTCTCGCCGGAACGGTAGAGCCGGCGCGTCACCGCCACTTCCGCAAAATCCACCGGAAGCTTGGAATCCGCGTTATCAAACAGCACGGTCACTTCGGCCATGCCGAGCGGGTTGCGGTTTTCACTCCCGTTGAAAATGACGTCCTGCATAAGCGAACCGCGCAGTTCCCGCGCGCGCTGCTCGCCCAGGCACCATTTCAATGCATCGAGGATGTTGCTTTTGCCGCACCCGTTGGGCCCGACAATCGCTGTCACCCCCGGCTCAAACCGTACCACCGTCCGATCGGCAAATGACTTGAAACCCGACAACTCTAATTGCTTGAAATACATAACAAACGGAAATCCGTGTGGTTTCGGTTACCCATATTCCGGATCCTCGCGCAAGAGGCGCGTGATCGACCGGGCTTTCCCCGTGTGTTCCTCCGCCTCGATGACTACGGCCCCCAGGGCTGGCCGTCCTTTGGCTACCTTGAATTCCACCGGCATCCCGGTCAGAAACCGCGACACCACGAGGTCGCGCTCTACGCCGATGACCGAATCGAGCGGCCCGGTCATGCCTACATCCGTGATGTAGGCCGTCCCCTGCGGCAGCACCCGTTCATCCGCGGTCTGGACATGCGTGTGCGTGCCAATGACCGCCGTGCATGATCCATCAAGATGCCACCCCATCGCCACTTTTTCAGATGTGGCCTCGGCATGCATATCGACCACGACCAGGGGCGTGGCCTGGCGAAGCTCAGCCACCACCCGCGCAGCGGTCGCAAACGGGCAGGACACCGGCTCCATAAACACCCGCCCAAGCAGGTTCACAACGCCTACCGTCCGGCCGTCCGGCAGCGTATACAGAACGCCGCCGAGCCCCGGAACCCCGTCGGGATAGTTCGCCGGGCGGACCACGTTGTCGAAGGCCGAGATCGCCTTGACGAATTCGCGCTTGCGCCAGGTGTGGTTTCCCAGGGTAATCACCTGGATCCCCAGCCCCTGGAGCTCGCGGAGAATGGCAGCCGTAATCCCCAGCCCGCCCGCCGCATTTTCACCGTTTGCCACCACCAAGTCAATCGCAAACTCGTCGTGCAAACGCGGCAGCCAATACCCGACGCTGTCCCGGCCCGGGCGTCCGACAATGTCCCCGATGAACAAAATGTTCATGCCTGCGGTTCGCTCGTAATTGCTGCGGCCCTAGTTGGCCGTTTCGGTCGCCCGCGTCTCGCGGATGACGGTAATCCGGATCTGGCCGGGGTAGGTCATCTCCTGCTCGACTTTGCGGGCGACGTCCCGGGCAAGCTGAGCCGCCTGCGCGTCGTCGACCTTTTCCGGTTCCACGGCCAGCCGCACCTCGCGTCCGGCCTGAAGTGCGTAGGATTTTTCGACTCCCTCGAACCCGTTCGCCAGGGCTTCGAGCTGCTCGAGGCGTTTGACGTACGACTCAATAGTCTCACGGCGTGCGCCGGGGCGTGCGGCCGACAGCGCGTCAGCAGCCTGCACCAGCACCGCGATCACGGAGGATTTTTCCTGTTCATTGTGGTGTGCGGCAATCGCGTTCACGATATTGGGGCTTTCGCCGTAACGCCGGGCGAAATCCGCCCCGATCGCAGCGTGCGATCCTTCGACCTCGTGACTGACCGACTTCCCGATATCGTGGATCAGCGCTGCGCGCTTGGCTTCCGCGACATTCAGGCCGAGCTCGGCCGCCATCATGCCCGCCAGGTGGCAGACTTCCTGCGCATGCCGTAACACATTCTGGCCGTATGATGTGCGGTAATTCAGGCGTCCCAGGAGCCTGACGATCTCCGGATGGAGACCGTGCACCCCCGTTTCGAGACAGGCCTCTTCACCCAGTTCCTTGATGGTCTGGTTCATTTCTTCCTGAACCTTGGCAACGACCTCTTCAATGCGGGCAGGGTGAATGCGGCCATCCTGAATAAGCCGTTCCAGGGCGATTCGCGCCACCTCGCGCCGGATCGGGTCGAAGCCCGACAGGATTACCGCCTCGGGTGTATCGTCGATGATGATGTTGATGCCCGTGACGCTTTCCAGGGCCCGGATGTTGCGGCCCTCACGTCCGATAATGCGCCCCTTCATCTCGTCGTTGGGCAGATCAACCACCGACACCGTGCTTTCGGCAACGTGGTCTGCAGCGCAGCGCTGAATCGCCTGGCTGATGACCCATTGGGCGCGTTTTTCGGAATTTTCGACGAGTTCGTCCTCGATCCGTTTGAGCCGCAGGGCGGTGTCGCGCCGGACTTCATTCTCCAGCTGAGTGAACAGCTCACGCTTCGCCTGTTCCGCACTCATCCCCGATACATTTTCGAGTTTCGTGCGTTGCTCCTGGATAATTTGATCGATCTCGCGCTGACGGTTCTCGAGCGCCTGCTCGCGCTGCGCCAGTTCGCGATCTTTGGTGCTGACTTCATTGGCTTTGGTCTCGAGCAGTTCGACGCGCTTGTCAACGCTTTCCTCTTTGGCGAGGATGCGCTTTTCCAGCGCGACGAGCTCGCGGCGCTGTTCGCGGGCCTCGCGTTCGACTTCGGCCCGCAGTTCGATTCGCTGTTCTTTGAGTTCGGTCTGTGCTTCTTTGAGGATCGTCGCGGCTTCACGTTCCGCATCGGAGATGGCCTGGGCGGCCTCGCGGCGCGCCGTGCTCATGTAACGGCGGCCCATAATACGGCTGCCGATTGCACTGAGGAGGATCCCGATGACGACGGCCACTGCGACCCACACGATCATGAGTGGATCCATGTGTGAACCTCCGCCCCCTGGGGGACAGTTAAATCCGACGGGAGCGTAAGGCGAAAGAAGGCATGCGGGGTTGGGTCAGCCCAACTCCAGAAGGTTGCACCATTTAGCTTTGAGAAAACTCACATCTGCGATCAAATTAGCCCACCCATCATATCTGAACACCGTCACGACAGTAGGCCGCGGCCCCCCCTCTGCTGAAGCCGCCGAGCCTCGCGCTGTCTCGCAACGTGGGCAAAATGCAACCAATATGCTCTACCGCCCCACTTCCAATCGGACAAGCTAAGGTCAAAACGTTACACAATACTGACTAAAGACGGTTTAAGTATATTTCCAGCACCCGCCTAAGTCAAACAAACATTCTCACGGCGCCCCGCGAGACCGCGGGTTCAGAATTCCAGCGCGGGATTTGTCAATCACTTTCCGTCTGTGCCAAGATGGCAATTGCTGCCGTAAGCCGACTCATGGAGAGGAAGATCATGGTTTCAAGACGCGAATTTCTCGGGCGCGCGAGCTGCTGCGCACTGGCTGCCCTGACAGCGGCCCGACCCCGTCCGGCGCGGGCGGCTGCGGATGTCCAACGGCCCAATATTGTATGGATTTACAGCGATGACCACGCCCAGAACGCCGTCAGCGCATACGGCAGCCGACTAGCTTCGGCAGCCCCTACTCCGAACATCGACCGGATCGCGCGCGAGGGCGTCATTTTCCGCAATAGCTTCGTAACCAACTCGCTGTGCGGACCGTGCCGGGCGGTCGTCCTTACTGGTAAACACAGTCATATCAACGGATTCTGCACAAACAGCGACGAATTTGACGGTTCCCAGCAGACATTCCCGAGACTCCTCCAGAACGCGGGGTACCAGACCGCCCTCTTTGGAAAATGGCATCTCGTCAGCGAGCCCACGGGCTTTGACGCCTGGGAAGTGCTGCCGGGTCAGGGCGTCTACTACAATCCCGATTTCATCACAGCTCAGGGGCGCCATCGCCGGGACGGATACGTGACCGACATCATCACCGATCTGGCTCTGGACTGGCTCCAAAATGAACGAAATGCAGAAAAACCATTTATGCTCATGATCCAGAACAAAGCCCCGCACCGGGAATGGGAGCCGGCGCCGGAACACCTTACCACCTACGACGACGTCACCATTCCCGAACCGGACAACCTCTTCGACGATTACTCCGGGCGAGGCACGGCAGCCCGGGAACAGGACATGACCATCGCGGAGACCATGCGGCTGGGACCGGACCTCAAGGTCTGGGAAACGGTCCCGGACGATGACCGCGACAAGCAACGGACCTTCGGCCGCATGGCCGGCGAACAGCGCGAGCGCTGGCAGGCGGCCTACGGCCCGAAAAACAAGGCGTTTCTGGAAGCAAATCTGCAAGGTGACGACCTGGTGCGATGGAAATACCAGCGGTATATGAAGGATTACCTCCGGTGCATCGCATCTATCGACGACAATGTGGGCCGCGTGCTCGACTATCTGGAAGCCTCCGGGCTCGACAAAAACACTGTGGTCTTCTATGCGTCCGACCAGAGTTTTTATCTGGGCGAGCACGGCTGGTTCGACAAGCGGTTCATCTACGAGGAATCCCTGCGCACCCCGTTTGTTGCCCGCTGGCCCGGGGTTACCCCGCCCGGCAGTGAGGTCGAGCATATGGTGCAGAACCTCGATTGTGCGCAGACCTTCCTGGACATCGCCGGAGTCCCCATACCCGGCGATATGCAAGGCCGCAGCCTTCGGCCCTTCTTGCTTGGCCAGCCGCCCCAGGACTGGCGCACATCCATCTACTACCACTACTATGAAGGCGAGGGGAAGGTCCATAATGTGTACAAACATTATGGCGTGCGGACCGCGAGGTACAAGCTGGTCCACTTCTACACGCTGGGCGAGTGGGAGTTCTACGACCTCGAAAACGATCCGCACGAGATGCGCAGCGAATACGCGAATCCCGATTACGCGCCCCAGATCGCGGAATTGAAGGCGGAACTCGCCCGCCTGCGCGAACTCTACCGCGTCCCCGAAGAACCGGCGGCACAGACGTAGGCTCAGGCGTGCTCGATCCCCGTATTCTGGGAAATCTCGTTGCTGATGGTCACCAGGTCGGACAGATCGAGGGCGTGAACGTCGTCGCGGCCGTTGATGCGGGCGAAATTGGCCACTTCCAGGTTGGTGGTGGCATAGAAATTGGCCAGCCGCTGGGCCGATTGCTCGACGTCAAGCCGTTTCCGCAGCTCGGGATCCTGGGTGGTGATGCCGACGGGGCAGCGCCCGGTATGGCAGATGCGGTATTGCTGGCAGCCGATCGCAATGAGTGACGCGGTGGCGAGCGCCACGGCATCGGCGCCCAGGGCAAGGGCTTTGGCGATGTCGGCGCTGTCGCGGAATCCTCCCGTTACACAGAGGGTGACACGGCTGCCCACGCTATCGAGGAACTTGCGGGCGCGATACACGGCGAACACGGGCGGCAGGCACACATTGTCCTTGATATACGTGGGCGCGGCGCCGGTCGCGCCGCCGCGGCAGTCGATGGTGATGAAATCGGGGCTTGCCTCCAGGGCCTCGGCGAGATCGTCTTCAATATGGCTGGCAGTCAGCTTGATACCCAGCGGCTTGCCGTCGAGCAGTCCGCGCACTCGTTCCACCACCTTTTTCAGATCGCCCTTCTCGTTGATCCCCGAAAAACGGCCGGGAGAAATCGAGTCGTGCCCCGCCGGGATGCCACGGACGCGCGCGATCTCCTCGGTCACCTTCTCCGCAGGCAGCTGTCCGCCCAGTCCGGGTTTGGCGGCCTGCCCGATCTTGATCTCAACGGCGTCGGCCTGGCGGATGGCGTCGTCGCGGTGCGAAAAAGTCGCCGTGCCGAGCTCGTAGATGTAGAGCGAAGCCTCGGCGCGCTCCTCCGGCAGGAGACCGCCTTCGCCGGAGCAGATGAGGGTGCCGGCCAGGCGCGAGCCGCGGGCCAGGGCGATCTTCGCTTCGCGTGACAGCGCCCCGAAAGACATGTGCGACACATAGAACGGCATGGCGATGGTTAACGGCTTTTCGGCGGCGGGTCCGAGCACCGTGCGGGTGTTGACCGGCTCGTCTTCGTTGCGGGGCAGGCGCGCCAGCTGCGCACCGCGAAACAGCACGGACTCCCACGACGGAAACGGTTGCTGGGTCCGCATGGGCGAGATCTCGCTGGGAGCGCCCGACGCCAAGGCCTTGATTCGGGCAAATTTCGTCTCGAAACCGTCGCTGGCACGGGCCCACTTGGCGAGGTATTCCTCTGATGCGGTCGTGTCCGGCGCGGCAGGCGCAGAGGTTTTGGGCTCTTCTTCAGCCTCGAACATGTCGGGACCCGCGCCACAGACGGGACATGCCTCCGGTGGTTCCGGCCCCTCGTGGACGTACCCGCAGACCGTGCAGACCCAGCGCTTTGTTACCGTACTCATGCGGCACTCCTGGTTGACTGAGCGAGGCGGGACGCCGCCCGCGGCCCGCCTCTGCGCTCAAAACCGCTACTTGTTCCCGGGTTAGTGTATCTCGAAGAAGCGTGAACCCGGCACGCCGCAGATCTCGCATTTGTCGGGCACGCCGCCGATCACCGTGTTGCCGCAGACGGGGCACACGTAGATCGCCGCGGCGGCAAGGTCGTTGCCGGCTTCAACGGCCGCCAGCGCCTCCTGGTACAGACCATGATGAATCTCTTCCACAGCCATGGCATTGCGGAACGTGATCTCCGCCGGTTTGTTGCCCTCTTCCTGCGCCGCTGCCACAAATTCCGGATACATGGTCTTGAATTCATGACCTTCCCCGGCAATGCCGGCCTTCAGGTTTTCGGCCGTGGTTCCAATGCCGCCCATGACGCGCAGATGGGCGTGCGCATGAATCGTCTCCGCCTCGGCCGCCGCGCGAAACAGTTTCGCGACCTGCGGAAACCCATCCTTCTCGGCCTTGGTGGCGAAGGCGAGGTATTTGCGATTGGCCTGACTCTCCCCGGCGAAAGCTTCCTGAAGGTTGTCCGCTGTGCTCATGACGTGCTCCCTTTGTGTTGCGGCTGGTGCACCCGGTTCGCGTGCAGCGCCGCATCATGCCTGTGCCTTTTGCGCTCCCCGTTGACCTCTGGCTTGCGCGGGATCCCATATGACCGCCCCCCGGCAGGCTCGAGTTAAGAATTATTCTTACATGACCCCGCCTGCGGATTCAAGGCCCCGTTCTTATGCCCTGTGGCCACTGGCGGCGTGTCACCGTCCACCCCCGGCCGCTCCGCGGCCACCCCCGCTGGCGCAGGACACAAGGCGCGGAACCGGCAGAGCTGTTGGCTCACAGTCTAGCCTGCCCAATGCATGATGCGTGTGCACGGGCAGACCCTTGTGCTTGCCCAGTATTTGGGCCAACGCGTGAGGATAGACGGTTGCTTAAGGCTTCCCTGGCCTATTTTGGTTTTCGCAGCGCGTAGGCGCAGACCCCCGTGTCTGCCCATCTTCAGGCTGCCGCGTGGGTTGTCCGGATGGGCGGCCACGGGGGGCCGCCCCTACAACCGGATGCAGGCGCGGCATGGACTGCGTTGAGGGACGGCGGGCGGGCCGTTATCATAGGTTGCCGCGGCGCTGCGCATGGCCCATCGCCGCACAGGCCAGAGGAGGCGTACCGCGCATGCACGACCTGAAACGTTATGGAACCTGGGCCTTGATTACCGGAGCCTCGGCGGGCATTGGGAAGGCCTTCGCGGAGGCCATCGCCGCGCAGGGGTTGAATTGCGTCCTGGTGGCACGACGCCTGGACCGGCTCCAGGATCTCGCCGCCGACCTGCAATCCAGGCACGGGGTGGAGTGCCGGTGTGTGAATGAGGACCTGGCTCAGCCCGGCTCGGCGTATCGCGTGGCGGAGGCCGTCGCAGACCTCGAGGTGGGGCTGCTGATCAACAATGCCGGCGTGGGTTACGCATGGCCGTTTGAAGACAGCGATCCGGAGCGCCTGGCGGACCTGATCACCCTGAACTGCGTTACCCCCGCGCTCCTCACCCGTTTGCTGGCGCCGGAGATGATAAAACGCCGGCGCGGCGGCATCATCCTGGTGGGGTCGGTGCTGGGGGTTATTCCATCTCCGTTCCACACGGTATACGGAGCGAGCAAGGCGTTCGCTGTTGCGCTCGCGGAAGGCCTGTACGGCGAGTATGAGCAGGCCGGGATCGATGTGCTCGCGCTCTGCCCCTCCACCACGCGCACGGAGTTCTTTGTGGCGGAAGGCATGTCAGAAGCGCGCGCAAACCGTCTGATGGCGGGGGCGGACCGGCCGGAGGCGATTGCCGAACTGGGGCTGCGCTACCTGGGGCGCAAACCGCGGGTCGGCCCCTGGGCGTACACGGGCCCGGCGCTTCTGGCGCGTCTGCTGCCTCGCAAATGGAGCATACGCCTCGTCCGCAAGTTCATGCGGCCGTATCTGCAGAAAGACGAGAAGTCCGGCTGAAAATCGACAGCGCGTCATCACACCGCGTCAGCGGATTTCATGAAGCCCCTCGTGCATGACGTAATGGCGCTTGATGGTGAGTTTATTCATCCAGGCGCGGACTTCGAGGGTTTTCCAGGGGCCGGAATCGGGACCGCCGCCGTTATCGTTATCCCAGAGCCATTTCGGCGTAGGCCAGAGGCAGAAGGACGGATTTACAGCGGTGTAGAAGGCCTCGGACACGCCTCTCTGGCCGTGATGGGCCATTTGTATGTAGTCCGCGGGGAGATGCCGGGCCTGGTCGCTGTTCAGGAGCTTGTCCCCTCCTTCCACGCCGAGATCGCCGGTAAACAGTACCGATTTAGCCGTGTCCCAGAGCCGGAACGCGATGCTTGAATTGTTGATGGGATTGGCGGTGATCTCGGGGTTTTTGATTCCAAGCACCAGGATATTCACGGTGTCGAGGGTCAAACGCTGCCCGATTGCCAGCTCGGCGACCTGGTGGCCGGATTGGGCGAGCGCGCCCGACAGGGCATCCCAGGTGTCGAGTTCCGACTGCCCGGCGTGGGTGGCGACCCATTCGCGTTCGGGAATGGAACCGTAAAATGCGCCCACCGTGATTGTGCCGGGTTCCTTCAGGATTTCGATGATGGCGTCAACATGGTCCGAATGCACGTGGGTAATGATCCAGGCGTTCACCTGGCCGCCGCGGGCGAGGATGAACTCCCGCAAGTAGTCGGCGTCGCCCGCATTGCCGCCATCGATGACGAGTAGAGACCCGTCCGGCGTCTGGATGACGTAGGACATCATCTGTACGTGCGTCTGGTTCGGCAACTGCCACAGCGTGAAGGTTTCGGGTGCTGCCGCAGGCGCGTCCGGGGTGGTATCGGCTGAAACGGCAAGGCACATGGAGACTGATACAATCGTCAGGATTGACAAGCGGCGCACTCTGAATTCCTCCCGGGTTGCAGGTTCGAGGCAATTCCTCCTATCCATCTTCGGGAAGAATACCCGCTCAGCCTGCGGCATGACAAAGGCGTGCGGGCTGACGACGGCTCTACCAGTCGGGGAAGGCTTTATGTCACAATGAATACAGTGAATCCTGACCATCACCTGAGGTATGAAACCATGAACGCTATCGTTATCGCCCTTGCTGCCCTGAGTGGCGTCAGCGCCTCGCCCGCAGCAGAACTCCCGGCGCCGATTCCGCTGTTGTGCGGGAACATCACGGATCATTTTTACACGTTTATTCGTGACCGGGGCCGCGACAACGACCCGAAGCAGGTGTTTACAGTCCAGGATGGGATTCTGCGTATTTCGGGCGAGGAATGGGGCTGTATTACGACAAAGAAGGAATACGACAACTACCGCCTGATCACCGAGTTCAAATGGGGCGAGCGCGCGTTTGCGCCACGCGAGGAGCGTGCGCGCGATTGCGGGATCATGGTGCATTCAGTCGGTGAAGACGGTGCCTACGGGAATGTGTGGATGCGGTCGATCGAATGCCAGATTATCGAAGGCGGCACCGGCGATTTCATTGTCGTGGGGGACGGCAGCGAAGACTTCGCGATCACCTGTGCCGCTGCACCCGAAAAAGTGGCCGGTTGTCATGTATACCAGCCGGGTGGCGAGCTGGCGACCATCCATGACGGGCGCGTGAACTGGTGGGGCCGCGATCCCGAGTGGAAAGATGTCAAAGGGTTTCGAGGGGCACGGGACGTCGAGAAACCGGTGGGCGAGTGGAACCGCCTGGAATGCATTGTGAAAGATGACGAGATCACGGTGATCCTGAACGGCGTGGAAGTAAATCATGCGCAGAACGTTAAGCCGTCTCGCGGGAAGATCCAGGTGCAATCCGAGGGCGCGGAGATCTTCTTCCGGAAGATCGAATTGATCCCGCTGAAACCGTAGAGATTCCCCGGCCATGACTGGGGCAGATGCCGCCGGAAGAAAACGATTCGGAGGAGAGGTTTCCATGAGCCGTTCCAGGTCAGGGTGGCAACGCGTTGCGGCGCTGATGGCGTGTCTTGCGGCAATCGCCGGTCTCGCCGGTTGCGGAGCCCGGGAGACCCGTGCCGCCAGGGCGACGGCCGAAGGCGTGCTGCTGGTCGGTAACGGCGCGGAGCCGCAGGAACTCGATCCTCACCTGGTGTCGGGTGTCCCTGAACACCGCATATTGTCGGCGCTGTTCGAAGGACTGGTTGACCTCGATCCGGCGACGCTGGAGCCGATCCCGGGCGTGGCGGAGTGGTGGTCGGTAACGCCTGATGGCCTGATGTACACCTTTTATCTTCGTAAAAGCGCGCACTGGTCGAACGGAGATCCGCTGACCGCGCACGATTTTCTGTATGCGTGGGAGCGCATATTGACGCCCACGCTGGCGAGCGAATATGCATCGATGTTGCACTGCATAGTGAATGCGCGCGCTTTCAACAGGGGTGAGATCCGGGATTTTTCGCAGGTGGGTGCGAAGGCGATTGACGAATACACCCTCGAGGTGCGTCTGGAACAGCCCACGCCGTATTTTCTGTCGCTGCACGTGCATTACACCTGGTATCCCGTTCCGCACAAACTGATTGAGTCGCTCGGCGGCATGACAGCCCGGAACACCAAATGGACGCAACCCGGGCACATGGTATCCAACGGGGCGTTCAAGCTGGTGAAATGGGAGCCCGACAAGGTGATCCGCGTGGAGAAGAATCCGCGTTACTGGAACGCAGACGCGGTGCGCCTGCAGGGCATCGCCTTTTATCCAATCAGTGATCCGATGACCGAGGATCGCACGTTTCGCACGGGAGGGCTGCATCTTACGGAAAACGTGCCGCTGCCCAAGATCGAAATCTATCAGCAGGAACAGTTTCCCTTTCTTCACATTGACCCGTACCTCGGGACGTACTACTACCGCCTGAACACGACCCGGCCGCCGTTTGACGATGTGCGGGTGCGGCGGGCGTTTGCGTTGAGCCTGGACCGGGACACCCTGGTTGCGCAGGTGGTGGACGCCGGCCGCCAGCCCGCGGCGCATTACGTGCCGCCGGAGACCGGGGGATACACGAGCACCGACCGCATGCCGTATGACGTGGACCAGGCGCGGCGGCTCCTGGCCGAGGCCGGCTATCCCGGCGGCAAAGGCTTCCCGAAGGTGGAGCTGCTTTACAACACGAGTGAGGATCACAGGCGCATTGCGGAAGCGGTGCAACAGATGTGGAATGCGGCGCTGCATGTTGAGGTGCAGTTGCTGAATCAGGACTGGAAGGTCTATCTCAATTCCATGAATGTGCTGAATTACGACATCGCGCGGTCGGGATGGATCGGCGATTACAGCGATCCGTACAATTTTCTGGAGTGTTTCCTGAGCGGCAACGGCAATAACCGGACCGGCTATGCATCGGAGGCGTACGATCGGCTGGTGCGCAAAGGCGCCTCGGTCATGTACAAAGCCGGGCGTCTGGCCACGTACCAGCAGGCCGAGGAGACCCTGCTTGCCGATGCGCCGATCATCCCCGTGTACTTCTATACGCGGCCATACCTGAAGTCGCCGGACGTGAAGAACTGGCAGCCCAATCACCTCGGATACATCTCGTGGAAAACGCTCTACCTGGAAGCGCCGGAAGAGGAGTCCCCATAATGCCGGGTTTCCGGGTGGGGCACGGAACGCAGCTGCTATACTCCCTCGTATCTGCAATCAGCGGGAAGCTCCGTTCATGGTGAAATACATCATTCGCCGTCTGCTGGGGTTTGTGCCCACACTTTTTATTATTGTGACGGTTGTGTTTTTTTTGATTCGTCTGGCGCCAGGCGGGCCGTTTGACGCCGAGCGGAATGTGTCCAGTGAGGTGCTCCAGAACCTCGAAGCCTATTACCATCTCGACGCGCCCCTTCACGAGCAGTATTTCCAGTATCTGCGGGATGTGCTGCACGGAGACCTTGGCCCTTCCTTTGAGAAACCCAGCCGTACGGTGAGCGAATGGATCGCCTACCGGTCTCCGGTATCGCTGGAACTGGGGCTGTACGGTCTCGCCGTGGCGCTGATCCTGGGACTCAGCGCGGGGGTGATCGCGTCGCTGCGGCCGAATACCCTGACGGACCATGTGCCGATGGCGTTTGCCATGGCGGGCATTTGCGTGCCGAACTTCGTGCTGGGCCCGCTGCTGGTGCTGGTGCTGTCGCTCCATCTGGGCTGGCTGCCGGTATCGGGCTGGGAATACTCCGAAGACAAGATCCTGCCGGCGATCACGCTGGGGGTGCCCTACGCCGCGTACATCGCGCGGTTGAGCCGCGGCGGAATGCTCGAGGTCCTGTCGCAGGATTTCATCCGGACGGCCCGCGCGAAAGGGCTGTCGGAGGCGCGGGTGCTGTTGCGCCATGCCTTGCGCGGCGGCATTCAACCGGTGGTGGCCTTCCTGGGCCCGGCGACGGCGGGGTTGATCACGGGCTCGTTTGTGGTGGAGAACATTTTTCAAGTCCCGGGGCTGGGCAGTGAATTCGTGGGGGCGGCCTTGCACCGCGACTACACGATGATTCTGGGCACGGTGTTGTTTTTCGCGGCGCTCATCCTGTTGTTCAACCTGCTCGTGGATGTGGTGCTGGCGTGGCTGGATCCGAGGCTGCGTTATGAGTGATTCACGCAGGCTGGAGAATTTCGTGCCACCGGTTGCCGTGGAGCAGGGCGCGTCGCTGTGGCGCGACGCGCTCGTGCGCTTGCGCAAGAACCGCCTCGCGACGGCCGGGCTGGTGGTGCTGTGTGCGCTGGTTCTGGTGTCGCTGCTGACGCCCTGGATTGCGCCGTACGGCTACGAAGAGCAGGATCTGGCGCTGGGGGCGGTTCCACCGAACCGCGCGCACTGGTTCGGCACCGACCTGCTGGGCCGCGACCTGTTCACGCGGGTCCTGTACGGCGGCCGCATCTCGCTTCTGGTGGGGTTCGCGGCGACGGGGGTGTCGCTGTGCGTGGGCGTCCTGTATGGCGCCTGCGCCGGGCATCTGGGCGGGCGGCTCGATGCCCTGATGATGCGCTTCGTGGATATCCTGTATTCGCTGCCGTTTGTGATTTTTGTGGTCATCCTGACGGTCTATTTCGGGCGCAATATCGTATTGCTGTTTATGGCCATCGGGGCGGTGGAATGGCTGACGATGGCGCGGATCGTCCGCGCGCAGGTGTTGTCGCTGCGGCAGAGAGAGTTCATCGAAGCGACGACGGTCCTGGGCCTTCCGCGGTATCGCGTGCTGTTGTGGCATCTGATTCCCAACACGCTCGGCCCCATCATTGTCTATGCGACGTTGACGGTGCCGCGCGTGATGCTGATGGAAGCGTTTTTGAGTTACCTGGGCCTGGGCGTACAGGCGCCGATGAGCTCGTGGGGGCTGCTCATCAACGAGGGCGTGCAGACCATGGAAAACCGCCCGTGGATGGTGATTTTCCCCAGTCTGGCCCTGTCGCTCACGCTGTTTTCCCTGAATTTCCTGGGCGATGGGCTCCGCGACGCGCTCGACGTGCGGGCCTCGAAGGATTGACATGCCGCTGCTGGACGTGCACGGGTTGACGACGTATTTTCACACGCGCGAAGGCGTGGTCCGCGCGGTGGATGGGCTGTCGTTTCACATCGAACCCGGCGAGACGATCGGCATTGTGGGCGAATCGGGCTCAGGCAAGACCGTGGCCAGCCTGTCGTTGATGGGGCTCATCCCGACGCCGCCGGGGCGCATAGAGAAGGGCACGGCGCTGTTTGACGGCGTAGACCTGCTGGCCTGCGGCGAGCAGACGCTGCGGACTATCCGCGGCCAGGCGATCTCGATGATCTTTCAGGATCCCATGACCGCCTTGAACCCGTACATGCGCATCGGCAGTCAGATCATCGAGCCGTTGCGCGTTCATCAGAAGATCTCGCAGCACGACGCGCGGGAACGGGCGGCAGAGATGCTCCGGCGGGTGGGCATTCCGGATGGCGAGAGGAGCCTGAGCGCGTGGCCGCACGAGTTTTCCGGCGGTATGCGGCAGCGGGTGATGATCGCGATGGCGCTGGTCACGCGGCCGCAGCTCCTCATCGCCGACGAGCCCACGACCGCCCTCGACGTCACGATCCAGGCGCAGATCCTTGAACTGCTCGCGCAGCTGCAGGAGGAGCTGGGCATGGCGGTGCTCCTGATCACGCACGACCTGGGGGTGGTCGCGCGAATGTGCCGGCGTACTTATGTGATGTATGCGGGCACCGTTATGGAATCAGCCGCCACGGAAGACCTTTTCGCGCGGCCCCGGCATCCTTACACCGAGGCCTTGCTCCAGTCGCTGCCCTCAATGCACGTCAAGGGCGAACCGCTTCATGCCATCCCGGGCCTCCCTCCGGACCTCATTGCCCCCATTACAGGCTGTCCGTTCGCGCCGCGTTGCAGCCAGGCCACTGAACGCTGCAGTCAGGGTACGATCTCGCTGCAGGAGATCGCGCCGGGCCATGCCACGGCCTGTTTTCGCGTGCAGGACGGTGAATTATGAGGCAACCCCTGCTCGAACTGCGCGATCTCCGAGTCCATTTCCCCGTGTATTCGGGCCTTATCCGGCGGAAACTGGCTGGGACGGTGCGGGCTGTTGACGGCGTGAGTCTCGATGTGGCTCCGGGCGAAACCGTCGGGCTCGTGGGCGAATCGGGTTGCGGGAAATCGACGCTGGCGCGCGCGGTGGTACGCCTCGCGCCCTGCACCGGAGGAACGGTGTATTTTGAAGGGCAGGAGATCAGCGCCTTGCGCGAATCGGCGTTCCGGGCGCTTCGGCCTCGACTTCAACTGATTTTTCAGGACCCGTACGCGTCGTTGAATCCGCGCATGACCGTGTTTGACGCGCTGGCGGAGCCGCTGCACGTGCACGGCCTCGCGCGTGGGCAGGAGCTGCTTCGGCGCGTTTCGAATCTGATGGAGCGGGTGGGGCTGGCCTCGCGTTTCATGCGCAAGTACCCTCACGAATTTTCAGGAGGCCAGCGGCAGCGGATCGCCATTGCCCGGGCGCTGGCGCTGGAACCCAGGCTGATCATCGCCGATGAACCGGTGTCCGCGCTGGATGTGTCGGTGCAGGCGCAGATCCTCAATCTGATTGCCCGGTTGCGCGAACAGATGGGCCTCACGCTGCTCTTCATCGCGCATGATCTTTCGGTGGTACATTATCTCTCTCATCGGATCGCCGTGATGTATCTGGGGCGGATTGTGGAGCTGGGGCCCGCGAGCAGAGTCTTTCATCAGCCGTGCCATCCGTACACCCGGGCCCTGATCAGCGCGATCCCCGTGCCGGATCCCGGAAAAGAAAAGACGCGCCAGCGCGTTCCCCTGCATGACGAACCCGCCTCCCCCTTAAATCCGCCACCTGGCTGCCCATTCCATCCCCGCTGTCCCTGGGCGGAACCCCGCTGCGCCGAAGGCGTGCCGCCGCTCGAATCCCGCGGCGAAAGGCATCAGGCCGCCTGCTTCCGCCGCGACCTCCCGTAAATGCTCCGAGGGGGGCAACGGATGCACTGTGCCGGCGTTCGTGCTATGCTTTGGTCCGGGGTGGGAGCCGGCGCAAGGAAACCGTGAAACTCCGGGAGGATCCGTAGATGAGACTCGATGCCAATGTTCGCGTGGGGAAACTGGTCGACCAGTATCCGTTTCTGCTCGACACCCTGACCTCGGTGTCCGATAAGTTCAAGGTATTGCGTAACCCGTTGATGCGCAAGACGGTGGGCCAGTTTGCCACGCTGGCCAAGGCTGCCCAGCTCGGCGAGGTCCCGCTGGCCGGCTTGTTGGAATCGCTCGCGAACGCCATCCGCGAAAAGACGGGCGAGACCGTCGAAATCGACGCGGCGGAGGCAGCGCCGGGTAGTCCGGGCGCCGAGCTGGACCCGGAGCGCGTGGCGAAGCTCAGGGAGATCATCAAAGGGCTTCATGAGGGCAAGGACGCAGGCGCGGTGAAGGAAGAATTTGCGCGACTCCTGCAGGACGTGGGCCCGAGCGAGATCGCGGCGATGGAGCAGCAGCTGGTTCAGGAAGGGCTGCCCGAGGAAGAAATCACCCGTTTGTGCGACGTGCACGTTGCGGTATTCCGGGAATCGCTGGATCGTACGAGCCGCGTAGAGGCGCCTTCCGGGCACCCGGTGGACACGTTCCGCCGCGAAAATGCCGCAATCACGGAGGTCATTGCGCTGCTCCGGAAGCTCCTGAGCGAACCGGACACGGCCGACCCGGAACGGTTGTCGTCTGAATTCGCGCGGCTGGCCGAAATCGAGAAACATTACATCCGCAAAGAGAACGAACTCTTTCCACAAATGGAGCAGTACGGGGTCACGGCGCCGCCCAAGGTGATGTGGTCCATTCATGACGATATCCGGGCGCAGCTCAAGGAAGTGCGGGGCGCATTGGACCGAAACGACGCGGCCACAGCGCAGGCGCAGGCACCGGCGCTCCTGAAGGCCATCGAGGACATGGTCTACAAAGAAGAGAACATTCTCTTTCCGATGTGCCTCGAACTCCTCAGCCAGGATGACTGGGCACGCGTCTACCACGGGGAAAAGGAGGTCGGCTACACGCTGATCGAACCCGGGCCGGCCTGGCAGCCTGCTGCTGCCCCGGCGGCGCAGGCGCGCCCCTCCGGATTGAATGCCCTGCCGCTGGACACGGGCCTGCTCACGCTGGAACAGGTCAACTTGCTGCTCACACACCTCCCCGTGGATCTCTCGTTCGTGGATGAAAACGGCGAGGTCCGGTATTACTCGGAAAGCCCCGCGCGCATTTTCCCGCGCAGCCCGGGGGTGATTGGGCGCCAGGTTCAGAATTGCCATCCGTCCAAGAGCGTCCACATGGTAAACCGCATTCTCGAAGAATTTCGCGCGGGAACGAAAGATACCGCGGAATTCTGGTTTGAGATGCACGGGCGGTTCATCTACGTGCGCTACTTCGCATTGCGCTCTCCGGATAAGACATACCGGGGTTGCCTGGAAGTCTCGCTGGACGCGACGGACATCCGTGCATTGACGGGCTCAAAACGCCTGCTCGACTGGGAATGACGCAGCCCGGCCCGCGTGCGCGGGTTCAGCGTGGCTGCTCGTCTTGATCCGGGCTTATTTTCGGGCCGGACCAGGCCAGGCCGAGCACGAGCACGACGCCCTGGGTGATAAAGAGGCCGATCGCCGCGCCCAACAAGCCATGCAGCGATTCGGGGTCCAGCCGGTATCCCGCGATGAGAACAGCGCCGTACAGCAGCAGCCGTAACGGGGTCCAGACGTAGATGGCGGCATGGGCTTTTGCGTTCGGCGCACCGGCCAGACGCTCGGTTTGCCGCAGCAGAAGCCAGAAGGCCAGCACGCTCGCGATGCCGCCGCAGAGCAGTCCCTGGCCCAGGGCAGGAGAGAACACGCAGGCGCCGGCTGCCGCCGCTACCGACAGCAGCAGCCCGCAGCCCAGGGCCACGTTTCGGAACCGCCGGATCGAGTCCACGCCGCCTCCTTTGCGGGCTGAAAGAACGGTCTCCGAAGCCGTTCTGGAGCCCGTATTCGCTGTGCAGGGGATTATACCCGGCACGGCACGCCGGTGGCAGCGTCAGGCAGCTCAAAGATGACAACCGGATCCGGGGATCATATGATGCCATTCTGCACCGGGCAGGCGTGCTGCCCCGTGGCACTGCGGGAATGCAATCGCGGATTGACGGCCGGGAGGAAATGACGGTTATGGCACGAAGCTTCGGATTGAGCATTGGCCTCTGGATGGCCGCGGTCTGGTTTGCGGGAGGGTGCGCTACCATGAAACCTCCTCAGTACGAGGCGGATGTGGTTGTGTACGGGGGAACGTCGGGCGGGGTTGCGGCCGCCATGCAGGCCGTGCGCCTGGGCAAAACGGCGCTCATTGCCGGACCCGACGTACACCTGGGCGGCCTGTCGTCAAGTGGTCTGGGTTGGGCCGATACCGGCCGGAAAGAGGCTATCGGCGGCATCGCGCGGGAATTCTATGAGCGTGTTGCCGAACACTATGCGGATGACGCGTCGTGGCGCTACCAGAGCCACGAGGAATATATCCGGCTGCGCGGCGGCCGGCACGATCCCCACGAAGGTGCGATGTGGGTCTTCGAACCCCACGTGGCCGAGCGGATCTACGAAGATTTCGTGAGCGAATGCGGGATCCCGGTTTACCGCGATGAATGGCTCGACCGCGAATCCGGTGTTACGGTCGACCGGGGCCAAATCGGCGCCATCCGCATGACCAGCGGGAAGGTGTTCCGGGGGAAGGTCTTTATCGACGCGACCTACGAAGGCGACCTGATGGCCGCAGCCGGCGTGAATTATACCGTCGGACGCGAAGCCAACAGCGTGTACGGCGAGACCCTCAACGGTGTGCAGACACAAAACGCGAAGTATCACCAGTTCGACGAGCCGGTGTCGCCGTATGTGGTGCCTGATGATCCTTCGAGCGGACTGCTGCCTCGGGTGCACGACGAAGGTCCGGGGGAAGAAGGATCGGGCGATCACCGCATCCAGGCCTACTGTTTCCGCATGTGCCTGACCAAGGTTCCCGAAAACCGTGTGGCGTTCACCCGGCCCGAGGATTACGACGTGACGCAGTATGAACTGCTTGCGCGCCTCCTGGCCGCGGGCTGGGAGACGGTGTTCCGCAAATTTGATCCGATCCCTAACGCCAAGACCGACACCAACAATTACGGCGGGTTCTCGACCGACAATATCGGCATGAACTACGACTACCCGGAAGCCAGCTACGAGCGCCGCGCCGAGATCATCCGCGAACACGAGCGCTATCAGAAGGGGTTGATGTGGTTCCTCGCAAACGATCCGCGCGTCCCGCCCGCGGTTCAGGAGGAAATGAGGCAATACGGCCTCGCCAGAGACGAATTTCTCGATAACAACCACTGGCCGCACCAGATCTACGTGCGCGAGGCCCGGCGCATGGTCAGCGACTTCGTCATGACCGAGCGGCACCTCCGGCGCCAGGAACCCACGCCGAGGCCCATCGGCATGGGTTCCTACAATATGGACTCGCATCATGTGCAGCGCTATGTCGTACATGTTGAAAACGGCGGCGATTACGTGCTCAACGAGGGTGACGTGCAGGTCAGCCCCGGCGGCTCGTATCCCATCTCTTACGGCGCTATCGTGCCGAAAGAGAGTGACTGCACGAATCTGCTGGTCCCGGTGTGCCTGTCCTCGTCGCACATCGCCTACGGCTCGATCCGCATGGAGCCCGTATTCATGATTCTCGGCCAAAGCGCCGCCACGGCCGCCGTGCAGGCTATCGACGCCCGGTGCACGGTCCAGCAGATCGATTACGACCGGCTCCGCGAGCGGCTCCTTCAAGACGGCCAGGTGCTGGAATGAGCAGGCTCCAGCGCCGGCCGGTTGCACCGTTTTGGAGGCTCGGCATACAATCAATCGAGAGAAGGGCGCCGCATTGCGGGCAACGGGAGTTCCATGAGCCAACGCGTTGACGACATCCCGCGCGAACTGCATGTGATCGAGCCGTCGCGCGGATGGATGCATCTGCAGTGGCGTGAGTTGTGGCAGTACCGCGAACTCTTCGGATTCCTGGTCTGGCGCGACGTCAAAATCAAATACAAGCAGACGCTGCTGGGCGCGGCGTGGGCCGTACTCGTTCCGCTCTGTCAGATGATGGTGTTTACGATCTTGTTCCAGCGGGTCGCGGATTTTTCGTCAGACGGTCTGCCGGGCCCCTTGTTCTATATTGCGGGCCTGTTGCCCTGGAACTATTTCGCGTCGTCGATCACGCTGGCCAGCAACAGCATGGTGCAGAATGCGCCGATGCTCACGAAGGTCTATTTCCCGCGGTTGATGGCGCCTGCGACGCCGTGCGCAGCCGCGTTTGTGGACTTTGCCATTGCGTTTGCCATGCTGCTGGTCCTGACCTTTTCGTATGGGATTGTCCCTGGAGTGATGTGGCTGCTGCTGCCGGTGTTCATGGTGCTGGCGTGCGGAGCGGCCTTTGGCGCGGGGACCTTTCTGGCCGCATTGAATATCAAATACCGCGACGTCCGGCACATGGTCCCGTTTCTGGTGCAGCTCTGGATGTTTCTCACGGTGATTTCGCCGTACAGCGCGGTCAAGGGCGCGCTGGGCCCGTGGCGCTACGCCTATGCCCTCAATCCCATGGCGGCGGTGGTTGAAGGCACGCGCTGGGCTTTGTTTCGCCATCTGAACGGCGTCGTCTTGCGGCCCGGCCAGCCGGCTGTAGCGGCACCGGCGCCTCCCTGGGAACTGCTCGTGCTGGGGACAGCGGCCACCGTGTTCATGCTGGCTGCGGGCCTCTTTTATTTCAAACGCATGGAGCGTACGTTCGCGGACATTGTCTAGGGCCGCGCACCATGGCAATCCGCAGGCGTGTAAGTTGATGAACACTGACAAGATCGCCATACAAGTCCGTGGGCTGGGCAAACGGTACCGGCTGGGCGAGACCCACGAAGTGTACCGCACGTTCCGCGACACAATCGCCACGCTGCCCGCGTGGCTGCGCCACAAGTCGCGCGAGCGCCGGGCAGCGAAATCGGACCACTACGATCCCGAGACACCGCCGGGCACCTTCTGGGCGCTGCGCGACATTGATCTGGACGTGCGTGAGGGGGCTGTCCTGGGGATCGTGGGCCGCAACGGAGCCGGGAAATCCACTTTGCTGAAAATTCTGGCGCGGATCACCGAGCCTACGCGGGGCCGGGCCGAGATCTATGGCCGCGTCGGGTCGCTTCTGGAGGTCGGCACGGGATTCCATCTTGAATTGAGCGGCCGGGAGAACATTTTCCTCAGCGGCGCGATTCTGGGCATGCGCAAGGCCGAGATTCGCCGCAAATTCGACACGATCGTCGATTTTGCTGGCGTGGAGATGTTTTTGGACACGCCGGTCAAGCGCTATTCGAACGGCATGCGCGTGCGGCTGGCGTTTGCGGTGGCGGCCCATCTCGAGCCGGAAATTCTCATCGTCGACGAGGTTTTGTCGGTGGGCGATGCCGAATTTCAAAAGAAATGTGTGGGCAAGATGAAAGACGTCGCGGGCGGCGGGCGGACGGTCCTGTTTGTATCGCACAACATGCAGGCGGTGAAGGCGCTGTGCGATTCGGGGATCCTGCTGGAACAGGGGCGCATTGCGCATCAGGGCCCTGTAGCCGATGTGGTCGAGGCGTATCTGGCGCGGGCGGCTGCTGTCGAACCCGGGATGCTGATCCCCCCCGAACGGCACCGGCGCTATCCCTGCGACTTCGAGGTTTTCCGTGTCGACGTGCTGAACCGCCATGGCATGCCGGCGGGCTTTGTGCTGATGGAGGAGCCGTTCGCGCTGCGCTTGCATTGCCGCGTCCGGCGCTCGCGCCCTCATTATGCTGTGAGTATTCAGTTTCGCCGCGACGACGGTCTCGTGCTGGGCACGATCGGGACGTCGTATGTATTGGACCGGCTCGAGGTTCGGGACGGGGGCGTGTATGCGCTCACGGCCCGGCTCAAGAACGTGTTCAGCCCGGGGCAATGCCGCCTGGATGTCCGGGTGGTGGCGGGACCTGAAGAAGTGGATTTTGTCGAAGGCATTCCACTGACGGTGGCGCCGGTGACGGCCGGAGACGAGCTGCCGCAGCGCGAAGGCGTGGTACAGCTGCGCTCGGAATGGAGCCTGGACGAAGCAGATGCGGCCAATGCGCCGCAGGGAGGACCATGATGTCGGAACTGGCCCGGCTGAGCTTTTCGATTGAGAAACCGCTGCTGGACCGCCTCGAACGCATGGTGGCGGAAGGCAATTACGCCAACCGCTCGGAGTTCATCCGGGATATGATCCGCGACCGGCTGGTCGCCGAGGCCTGGGAGAAGAACGAGGAAGCGCTGGGTACGGTCACGATCCTGTTTGATCATCACGTCCGCAATCTTTCCGAGAAGCTGATCGATTTGCAGCATGACTTCCGAGGGACGATCATGGCCAGCACGCATGTGCATCTGACGCATCATCTGTGCGTGGAGATGATCATGATGCGTGGCCGGGCTGATCAGATCCGCACATTGACCGATGCCCTGCGGCAACTGAAAGGGGTGCTGCACGCCACGCTGTCCATGAGCAGCACCGGGAGAGCGCTGGCGTAACCGGAGCAGATTCGCGCGTGTGGATGTACCGGGCCGCAGGCCCGGCTTGAGGAGGGGCCATCGCATGTCATCGCTCCGGAATCTCATTTCAACCCTGCTCGCAGTTGTTTTTCTTGCCAGCGCGGCCGGAGCGTTCGCCGCGACCTATTACGTGGCCAACGCGGGTTCCGACGGCAACAGCGGCTTGTCTCCGCAGGAAGCGTGGGCGAGTCTGGCGCAGGTCAACGAGCATCCCCTGTCGCCGGGCGACGCGGTCCTGTTCCGGCGGGGCGATGCCTGGCGCGGGCAGCTTGTGTCCCAGAGCGGCAGCGACGAGGGCGGGCACATCACGTACGGGGCGTATGGCGAAGGGCCCAAACCCTGCTTGCTGGGCTCCATCGCGAAGGACGCTCCGGGCGATTGGATCCAGGCCGGGGGCAATTTGTGGTTCGCGGGCGGGATAGCAGCGGACAGCGCTTCGGGCCCGGAAAACCTGCTCGCAAATCCCGGTTTCGAGGCGGGCACACAGGGCTGGTTTATCTACACGGAAGGCGGCGCGCAAGCTTCAGTGGCCCATGAGGTGGAAAGCGTTAATGGCTCATCCGGCGCGGTGCGCATCGGCTGCCAGGCTTCAGGCGCGAAACCGCATCATATCCAATTTTATACGAACGGGATCGCGATCGAACGCGGCGGTGTGTACCGGCTGACGATGGCCATGCGGGCTTCCGAGCCGTGCGAGATCTCTCCGCCCGTACTCATGAAGAACAGCGCTCCGTGGATGCGCTATGCCAACCCGCGCAAGCCGCACAACATCTCCGTTACCTCCGAATGGGCCGAACATACGCTCGTCTACGGCGCCACCGCGACCGCAGCGGACGGGCGTCTCAATTTCATGCTTGGGGGCGCTGTGCCCGCCGGTGTGTCACTGTATCTGGACCAGATCGGTCTGGAGCGCCTGGGTGAAGGCCTGATTCCACGCGACGTGGGCAACATCGTGTTCAACCACGGCCCCCACTGCGGAGTTAAGGTCTGGGGCCGCGAAGACCTTCGACAGCAGGACGACTACTGGTACGACGAGGACGGATTCGGAGTCTATGTATATTCGGCGGAAAATCCTGCGGAACGGTACGAATCCATCGAATGCGCGCTGCGCGATCACATCATTTACCAGCAGAACCAGCACCACATACTGTACGAGAACCTGGCCTGTCTGTACGGTGCGGCGCATGGCATCGGCGGGGGCAGCACGCACAACATCATCGTGCGGGATTGCGATTTCGGCTACATCGGCGGCGGCGACCAGATGGGGGACGGCCGCAGGGTCCGGTTCGGGAACGGAGTGGAGTTCTGGGGTCCGGCCCACGACTGCCTGGTAGAGCGGTGCCGGTTCTGGGAGATCTACGATGCCGCCATGACCCATCAAAGCAGCGGAGACGCTGCCCAATACCGCATCGTCTACCAAAACAATCTGGTCTGGAACTGCGAGTATTCGTTTGAATACTGGAACCGTCCCGAGACCTCGACGACCCATCACATCTGGTTTATCAACAACACCTGCCTGAACGCCGGGCACGGCTGGGGCCATACCCAGCGGCCTGATCCCGGCGGGCGCCACCTGTGTTTTTATGCGAGCCCGGCACAGCAGACCGAGTTTTACATCGTGAACAACATCTTTTACGAGGCGAAAACGAACGCCTTCTACGCGCCAAGCTGGCCTGTCGAACAAGTGAAAAGCCTCATCATGGATCACAATTGCTGGTACCAGGCGGAAGGCGTGATGGCGGCGCTGTCTGAGGGCTCATTCACGATGGCCGAGTTTGATGCCTGCCGAACCCTGACGGGCCTTGATGCGCACTCCATCGTCGCGCAACCCGGCCTCGTTGATGCCAAGGCGCTGGACTTTCGGCTGGCGCCCGATTCGTGCTGCATTGATACCGGCAGAGAGATCAAGGCCCTGTATCCGAGATCCGCGGATTTTGCAGGGACCCCCGTCCCTCAGGGAAAGGCGCCCGACATCGGAGCGTACGAGTTCCCGGCGCCCACGAACTGACAGGCATTGGGCCGTCACGCGGTTACCGCGTTACGGCGCCGGTGCGACTTCTTTCTCCCAGTCGACGGCTTCCAGGGCGGCTTTCAGCTGGGCGAATTCCGCCACAAGCTCGTTCGCATAGTGTTCTGAGACCCCGGCCAGGCGGTCGTCCTTGGCGGCGGCCTCGAGCTCGAGCGCGATCCGGTTGACGCGAAGGCCGCCAATGGAGGCCGCGGCGCTCTTAAGGGCGTGGGCCTTGTGCTGGACCGTGTCGCGCTGTCCGCCTGTGAGGGCAGCCGCGAGGGCTTCCACTTCCTGGGGCAGGCTCTCGAGAAACACGCCCGTGACCCGTTTGAGTATCTTGACGTTGCCGCCGGTGATTTCCGCGGCGCGCTGTGTGTCCAGCACGGGGATCGTGTCGTCAATGAGTTGCGGCGCCTGTGCCGTGGATTTGTTTTCTGCTGGCTTGTGCGTGACGTCGTCCATGGTGCTTCCTTCGGGCACTCCTGCAGGTTGTTTGTGGAGCCAGCGCATCAGAAGTTCCATCAGCATGGCGGGTTCCACGGGTTTCACAAAATGGGCATCCATGCCGGCTGCGATGGATTTTTTCTGTTCGAGTTCGGAGGCGTGTCCCGTCATCGCAATAATGGGGACGTGGGCGGCCTGGCCTTCCCATTCGCGAATGGCGCGGGTGGCGGCATACCCGTCGAGCACTGGCATCTCACAATCCATCAGCACGGCGTCGAACTGGTCCTGGCGGTAGCATTCGAGGCCTTCCTGGCCGTTGGATGCCACGGTGACGCGGCATCCCAGGGTCTTGAGGACTTCGCGGGCGACCTCCTGGTTCACCGGCTCGTCATCGACCACCAGGATGTTGGCGTTGATGTATGGTTTGGAGCGCGATTCCTCCACAGCGCCTTTTTCACGGGCCTCCGCAACCGTGTGCCGCGTAATCAAACCGGTATCCAGCTTGTTTTCATGAGCAGACCAGGCGGCGCGGAGCATGTCACGGAATTCGCTGCTTCGAAGAACCCCGCTGAGATAGGCGGTGAATCCGGCTTCGGCAGCCGCGGCCGCCTCCCCGCGCAGGCCTGTGCGCGACAGCATCACGAGCACGGTATCGCGCAGCTGGGGGTCCGTCTTGATGGTTTCACCCAGCACGATCGCATCCATGGCGCCCGGCTGATGAGTGATGAGGGTCAGTTGAAACGGGGTGCCCTTGCGGCAGACGCTGCGCATCCCGGCGAGCGCTTTTTCTGCGCTCGAGACCGTCTCGACGTGCAGACCCCAGCTGGAAAGCTGTTCGTGGAGAATCCGCCGGTTCATTTGGCTGGGATCGGCCAGCAGCACCTGCAACCCGCGCAGGTCGGTTGCGTCGTCCGGCGGCGCCACCGCGGCTTCGCGATCCAGCGCGAACGGGAGCGTGACGCGAAACCGCGAGCCTTCGCCGACCGTGCTCTTCACGCCGATACGCCCGCCCATCATGTGGCTGAGTTTGTGAGCGATGGGCAGGCCCAGGCCGGTGCCGCCGTAATACTGATAGGTGGCGTCATCGGCCTGCACAAACTGGCGGAAGACGCCGTTCAGCCGCGATTGCGGGATGCCGATACCGGTATCTTCCACGGCGATGCGCAGAATGGCGCGCTCTTCATCCAGTCCGAGGCACTCCGCGTTCACGAGCACATGGCCCTGGTGCGTGAATTTAATCGCATTGCCGATGAGATTGGTCAAAATCTGCCGGACCCGGCCCGCATCGCCGATGAGGCGCCGGGGGGCGTTCGGGGCGTAGCGCATGATCAAGGCGAGCCCCTTTTCCTCGGCGCGCGGGACCAGCAGCTCGACCACATCCGTAATGGTGACCTCGAGGTCAAAGGGAATGGGGGTAATGGTGAGGCGCCCCGCTTCAATGCGCGCATAATCAAGGATGTCGCCAACCAGTGACATCAGGGCGCGCCCGGAGCGCTGGATGGTCTCAACATAGTGCCGCTGGGTCGCGGTGAGTTCCGTTTCCAGGAGCAGGTCGGTCAGTGCAATGACGCCGTTCATGGGCGTCCGGAACTCATGGCTGGTGTTGGTCAGAAATTCGCTCTTGGCGCGCGTGGCCTGGAGCGCGGCTTCCTTCATGGCGATGGCGCTCCGGCACGTGGTGTCTTTTTCCTGGAGCTGGCGCTGGAGGGTCTGGGTACGCTGGGCGATGCGCTGTTCGAGCTGCGCCTGCGCATCCTGAAGGTCGCGGTCGCGGCGGCGGACCTCTTCAAGCACATCGATGAGGCGCTCGAAAAAAGTGCCCGCCCGGCCTTCGGTCTGGTTGGCCATCTCGTAGGCGTATCGCTGCATCTCATCAATGGAGGCTGCAAACTGCTGGTTCCGCTCGCGCATGCATGCGGCGCAGAGGCGGCGGTATGCGGTTTCGCGCATATGTTCGCGGCACGCGAGTGCGCCGCAGTTTTCGCATTTCTCCGCACAATCGTCACAGAGCAGGCGTTTGCATTCGCCACAGAAGCCGACCGAACTCCGGACACCGCAGAAGTCACAGTTCATACAGGCAGATTCCCCCGAGGCCTCAGACCCGATGGTTGCGCAATTACTCCTTCTTTTTCCCCCAAAGAACGACGTTATCCACATTGCCGGTGTCGTCAAACGAGCCAAATCCGACCTTGCCGTGAAGGAAAGTCTTATCCGTGGCGGTCATGATGGGCGTATCCATGTCGTTGAAGAATACCTTGATGTCGCCCGAGGCCGTATCCCGCACGACGCGCACCTTGTGGTAGACATCGAGTCCCCAGTCGGCGCCTTCGGTGCGTTGCGTGGCGATCGAGACCCGGGGGGCGCCGTTGACGAGAAACACCGAATGAGCGTGCGGATCGGCTTTGGTCGCAATATGCACATAGTAAAAGTGCGCAGGATCCTGGTATCCGAAAAAGACACACATATCGCGGTGGCCGTACTCTTTCCCGGTCTGTTTCATGTCCGCCTGGAGAATGAAATCGGTCACCTCAAAGCCTTTAAGGAGCGAGATGCTGAGTGGCGACCGCACCGGCGGGGTGTAATCACTGGCATCCTTCAGCGCGTAGGCGTGGCCCGTGCCGTCTTCCACGACGGCCCAGGCCTTGGGATCGGTGGGCTGCCACTGTTTTGCGATGATCTCGGGATCTTTCTCAAAATCCTCAAAATGCAGCCGCTTCAGGCCGTTCATTTCCTGGGGCGGCGTCCCTGCAGCCGCACCGCCGCCGTTATCCGCGCCCAAGGCCGGATTCGCCGCGCCGAGAGCCATAATACCGCCCAAAATTATCCGTAAAACCAACTGATGGGCTCGTCTCATGGCATCGTACTCCTTCCCGGGCCGTGTATTCGTGATTTCCCCGTGAAAAAACTCAAACTGAGGGAGATTCCCCCGTTTGTGCATTCACTTTTAATCGTACCGCACTTTTGGCCCATACGCAACGTCAAACCCGGATATTTTGTGCGCGAACGCGCTTCCAGGCCTCAAAACGAAGCCAAAGAAGTCCCTGCTTCCCGCGCACAGGAGGCTGGCGCCGGCCGCCGGGCTTCGGCGGCCGGCGCCAGCCCGTTTGACCTGATTTCATCGATGAGGCTAGAATCCCGGGCACGGGGACGGGCTGCGAGGGATATATTCCCGTAAAGAAAGCGAGCTACATGAGCATTGTCTTCTACAACACGCTGACGAAACGCAAGGACACGTTCGTGCCGCTGGAAGCCGGCAAAGCCGGTATCTACACCTGCGGGCCGACGGTCTACAACTACGCCCATATTGGCAACTTACGCACATTTTTGTTTGAGGATCTCCTGCGCCGCCACCTCGAATACCGGGGCTATGCCGTCACGCATGTCATGAATCTGACGGACGTCGAAGACAAGATCATCCGCACCTGCCGGGAAACCGGGGAATCGCTCGAATCGTTGACGGGCCGCTATGCCCAGGCCTTCCTTGAAGACCTGGACACGCTCCGGATTCTGCGCCCGCACCGCATGCCCCGGGCGACGGAAACCATCCCTGAAATTGTGGATTTCATCAAGATCCTGCGCGACCGGGGGCACACCTACGAGGTGGACGGCAGCATCTATTTCCGGTTGGCGTCGTTCAGCGGTTACGGCAAGCTCAGCGGGTTCGACATCGACACCCTGAAGGCCAACGCCGGCGGCCGCATCGATTCGGACGAATACGAGACCGAAGACGCCCGCGATTTCGCCCTCTGGAAAGCCTGGGATGAGGACGATGGCGACGTGTATTGGGACACGGAACTGGGAAAAGGGCGGCCGGGATGGCACATCGAATGCTCCTGTATGAGCCGCAAACACCTCGGGGACTCGTTCGACATCCATTGCGGCGGGGTCGATTTGGTGTTCCCGCACCACGAAAACGAGATCGCGCAGTCCGAGGCCGCCACCGGAAAACCGTTTGTCTCGTACTGGCTTCACGCGGGCCATCTGCAGGTGGAAGGGCGCAAGATGGCGAAGTCGTACGGCAACACCTACACCCTGCGCGACCTGCTTGACAAGGGGTACGACCCCGTCGCCATTCGCTGGGCCCTGTCCGCAACGCATTACCGCGAGCCCAGCAACTTCACATTTAATGGCCTCGAAGCGGCCGCCCAATCCGTCCGCCGCATTCAGGATTTCCGGCTGCGGCTCGCAGAGGTCGAAGGCGCTGGCGCCGATCCCGCCGATGAGGCCGCGGCCTGTGAAAAAGCGTTTGGCGAAGCCCTGGACGATGACCTCAACATCTCCGCGGCCCTGGCGGCCGTGTTTGATTTCGTCCGCGATACCAACAAGCGGATCGATGATGGCAGCCTCGGTGCGGAGGGAGCCGCGAACGCGCTGGCCCTTCTGGACCGGCTCGACGCCGTGTGCGCACTGTTTCCGGCGAAAGAAGCGGATGCCGTGCCGCAGGATGTGCTCAATCTCGTGAACGACCGGCAGCGTGCCCGCCGTGAAAAAGACTTTGCGCGCGCCGACGAGATTCGCGATACACTGAAGGCAATGGGATGGGTCGTCGAGGATACTCCCGACGGTCCGCGGGTGAAAAGAGCGTAACAGCACGGTCTGCGCCGGCGGGGCGTTTGTGGCCCGTGCGGGAAGGTGGCGCCATGAGGACCTCGCGCTTGCAGGGGATGCAGGCCCTTCATGATATCGAGCAGCGGTCGTTTCAATTGACCTTGTCGATCATCGAACTCGTGCGCCAGATCGAGCCGGAGCTGCCCCAGGCCCTTGCCGACCGGATTATCATCACGGCGACTAATTTCGGGGCGGGCGTCTCTGAGGCGCTGGTGCACAGCACCCCGAGAAACCAGATCAACAAGCTTGCGGGAGCGCGCCGGGCTACACGCGAAATGGCCTTTCTGCTGCGCCTGCTCAACGGTATCCAGATGGCCGCCGAACCGGCATTGCGCCCCATGCTCGAAGAAGCCGCTGCCCTGCAGGACGAACTGACCCGCCTCATCCTGCGCGTGCGCCAGGAAGCCGAACGCGCCTCCTCGAAATGAGCGGCATCCTCAGTCCCTCCACTGTCCCCTGCGGCGCGGCGCTACGGAACTTCCTGGCAGGGGAGGTGTTTCATCTCATGTGGTCGAGGTTGTCCGGCGCATGAATACCCCCTCGGACTGGGAACTCGTCGCGCTCGCGCGTGCCGGCGATGACCAGGCCTTTGGGGCGCTGGTTCGACGGCACGAGAACGGCCTGATCGCCTTCTGCCATCGCATGACCGGGTCGCGCGACGATGCCGAAGACCTGGCACAGGAATGCTTCATTCGCGTGTACCGGTATTTGTGGCGACTGCGGCCCGAGGCCAAGTTTTCGACCGTCCTGTTCGGTATGGCGCGTAACCTGACCTTGAATTTCCTGCGCGATGCGAAGCGCCGCGGCCGGTGCCGGACCCAGCCGCTGACAAGCCACGATGCGGTGCAGGAACGGGTCTGCAATCCGCTCCACACTCCGGACAGCCAGGCGCGTCTTAGCGAGCTCGAAGCGCGGCTTGAACGCACCCTCGAGTTGCTGTCGCCCGAGCACCGCGAAATTCTGGTGCTGCGTGAACTGAATGGCCTGGACTACGACGCCATCGCGGCGGTGATTCGCCGGCGTAAAGGCACGGTGCGGAGCCGCCTGGCCCGGGCACGCGAACAATTTCGAATCCGTTGGCTGGAGCTCGGAGGAGGCGATCTATGAACAACGACCAGCTCTCCGAAGTGCTGTCGGCGTATCTCGACGGCGAGAGCAGGGATCCCGAAGCAGTTGAACGCCTGCTCGAGAGCGATCCGGCGGCACGGCGCCGTTACGACATTCTTTTGTCGCAATCTCAGGCTCTGCGCCGCTTGCCGTCGCCAGAGGCCGGACCCGAATTTGCGGTGCGGCTGCTGGCGAGGCTGCGGGAGCAGCAGACCCGGCCGTATCGCGGCTGGGTGATGGGGGTCGCGCCGTGGATGCTCGCGGCGGCGGTTGCGTTCGTGCTGGCCGCCGCCTATCTGGCGATCCAGGCACCGCCGGAATCCCGCGTGTCTCCGATAGCGACAGAGATCCAGAAATGGCGTGAGATCGACCCGGACCTGCTGGATTCCATCCTGCTCGAACGAATTGCAGCGGATCCGGACGCACTTGACGCGCTGGAAAGTGAGTATGCCGGTGTTTCACCGGACGCCGATGGCCGATACGCCGCTGATGGCGCTCCCGCCGGCATGTATGAAGACCTGCCGCTTGACACGTGGATTGAGGATCTTAATCCAGACGAAGAGGCTGTTTTTCGAGAACTGCTTGTCGCCTATGCGATGGAGGGCTAGATCATGAAACACACGTTGCCGCTATTTGTTGCCGTTGTGACGCTGGGTGTGATGGGGACGCTTGCGCTCGCGCAACCGCTTGACGGGCCGCCGCGTCCGCCGCGCGCCGCGGGCCCGCTTATGGAACAGCTCGCGGGCATGCGCGAAGCAGACATCCGGTCGCTGGTGGAGACAGTACGCATGGTAAGACTGTCCCGCGAACTGGGGCTTACCGACGAACAGACGGTGGTTTTGGTGCGGCAGTATAACGAGGCTCGAGAAAACGGAGTCAAGGTGCAACGGGAACGGCATGAACTCATGCGCGAACTACGCGGGCTCGTCAGCGCGAATGCCCCTGAGAGCGACATCGATCAAAAACTCGAGCAATTGATCGCGAAAGACCGGGAAGCGCTCGCCACGCGGCTTGACGCATTTGAAAAAGCCAGCGTTCCGTTGACGCCTGCGCAACAAGCCCGGCTCTATCTTTTCATGGGCGACTTCGATAAACGCATGCGCACCCTCATCGAGACGGCACGCAAGCAATTGCGTGAACAGCGCGGGGAGAGCGCGCGAGACGGCTTCCCGCGCCAGGGTGGGCTCCGGCGCGGCGCAGGCGATGGCCGGGCAGGAAGAGGAGAGCACGGGCGCCAGAGAGGCCCCAGACCCATGCCGCAGACACCGCCCCGGCCGGTGGAGCCGCCATCTGAACAACCCTGACCACGGCGCATGTGGGAAGGCTAGTTGCGTGTACGGCAGACGGTGCTGGCGGTCAGGCCGCGATCATCGGTCAGGTTGATGAAGTACGCCGCACAACCGCTCGGAATTTCCGCGGACACCCGGCCGTCCTGGAGGATGGCCGGCGCGGTTTCCCAGGTGCACTGGCTCCAGTTGCTGGCATCGCGGGTCCATATCAGTTCGGCGCTTACCGGCGTGCCGCCCTCGAACAGGGCCAGGGCAGTTGTGCCTTCCTCGGCTTCGGCCACGATGCGCAACAGGGGCGCGCCGCCCCGCACCTGGCTGTCGGCGTATACGTAAATTTCCTTCGGCGCCCATCCGTGGTGGTGGCTGTGGCCGAGCCCGGGCTGCACGCTCAGGGTTTTCGAGCCTCCCGCACGCAAATAGGTGCGGCTGTAGGCGCCCAGGTGGTAATGCGGATCGTTGGGCGCATTGACCCACAAGGTCGGCATGGTGATGGCGCCCACGTAACCGGACGGGTCCCACAGGCGCATCCATTCCTCCGCCTTGCCGGGGGGCATGGATTCGAAGGCGGGTTTCCAGGTGAGCTCATTAATGAACCCGCACCCGTAGACGGGGATCGCGAATTGAAACCGGGAGTCCACCGCCGCGGCAATGTTGGTCAGAAATCCGCCCCATGAAATGCCCGTGAGCCCGATCCGGGCGGGATCGACCCCCGGTTGCGAAGCGAGAAGCGAATGGGCCAGCGCGATGTCGGCGATGGCGTGGAAGATCCAGTAATCCTCAACGGCTCCCATCATGGGCGAGGCGGTGCCGAAATCGGTCGGGCCGCTGTGTTCGTGGGTAGGCCGGCTTTTGTAGTCGCCTCGCGGCACCGTGCCGTCCATGTCCATGGCGATTGCGGCATAGCCGCGGGCGTTCCAGAGGCGCACCCATTCGTCGTAGGCGGTGCCGCCGCCTCCGTGGGCCAGAACCATGCCGGGCACGGGTTCGCCATCGGACCGTTCGGGCACGCCCAGCCACGCGAACACCCGCGTGGGCCGGCCTTCCAGCGGGAGGCCTTCATAAAAAAGCGCCTGCACGCCTTCCGCCCAGAATCCATCGGCGGGATAGGTTGCAGGAACCTGTGCCAGGCGTGCGAGGTCCCATTGCACCGGCAGGGGCGTGACATCATTGGCCGCAAAACAAATCGAAATCATCGCCAAAATCATGTCGAGGTCTCCAAGGCATCTCCCACTGGAAAGGTGCGCTGCGCAGAAGCCTCAAAACCACCGCGTTAACGCTCCGGGGGGTACCACAACATCATGGGATCGGGGCCGTTGCCGGTGGCGATCACCTTTTCGACGGTCAGCGTCTCGGTGTTGACCACGTGAACGCCGTCGTTGTGTTCGCAGCCGACAAACGCGCGCGTGCCGTCGGGAGAAAGCACAATGCCGATGGCGAAGCGGCCCACGCGCACGCGCGCGAGCTCCTTCCGCGCCGCGACATCGAGCACGATCAGCACACCCTCTTCGATCCAGCCCGGAATATAGGCGCGCGCTCCATCCCCGGTGAAAAGGATCCGCACGGGCATGCCGGGGCACGCGAAGGTCTCAAGCGGCGCGTGCGTCGCCGTGTCGATGATGGTGATGGAGCCTCCGGTCTGGTTCAGAGCCCAGAGCTGCTTGCCGTCGGGCGTGAACGCCATCCCCTCCACGCCCGGGCCGCATGGAATCTGGGTGAGCAGTTCGCCCGACGCCCGGTCAATGACCGACACGTTCTCAGACGTGATGTTCGCGGTGTAGAGGCGCGTGCCGTCGGGTGAGACCAGCACCATGTGCGAGATCGTGCCGTGGGTGGGGATGCCGCGGGTGACTTCGTGCGTGGCGGTGTCCACCTCCACCACAAATCCGGTCTGACCCGCCGTGAAATAGGCGTGTTTGCCGTCGGGCGCCATGGTCGCGCCGTGGATGCGCGTGTAGTCGCCTGTCGGGATTTGTTTGATGTGTTTCCGCTGCACGAGGTCGATCACGGAGATGGTGTTGCCGGGGGGCGCGTAATTCGAGAGGTATATGATGCGCTGGTCAGGCGTGATGGCCATCTCATGCGGGTTGGGCCCCGTCGGGATGGTCTCCATCACCTCCAGCGAGGCCAGATTGATAAAGCTGAGCGTGTCGTCGTGCTTGTTGGCAACGACCAGAACGGGCTCGGTGGTTTCGGGTGCAGCCGCCAGCATCGCGGCCATTAGAACCATAAAGCAGGGCATGGCAAGGCACTCCTTCCACAACTGGCGGCACTCGTGTTTAGAACGCCATTATGTCGGTGCAGCCGGAGTGAATCAATGGTGCGCGGCAGCGCCGCTCCGAAGTCTCGCAATGGAGAGGGCCCATCTGTTATTGTCATGTTCTCCGGGGGGGAGCGCTTGTGAAGAACGCCTCGAAACGCGGCGGAGATGTGCTGGGAATACACTATGGGCTCGTCATCCTTGTGATGAGCACCTGTGTCGTGTTCGGCGCGCTCGGACTTGCCCGGTTCGGCTACAGCATCCTTCTGACGCCGATGCAATCCGCGCTTGGACTGGATAACACCCAGGCGGGCGTGCTGGCGACCGCGAATCTGGCGGGATATCTGGTGTTGTCGGTCGTGGGCGGCGCATTGGCATCACGATACGGCCCCCGCGCGGTCATTGCGGCCGGCCTGGCTCTGGCCGGAGCGGCCATGATCCTGACGGGCTTTTCGGAGGGCATGGCCACGGCAGCGCTCTGGCGCGGCGTGACAGGCCTTGGCAGCGGCGCGAGCAATGTCCCCGTCATGGCGCTGCTGGCGGCGTGGTTTGCCCCGCGGCGGCGCGGTCTGGCAGCGGGCGTCGGCGTGTCGGGCTCCTCCTTTGCCCTTATCCTTCTCGGGCCGTCTGTGCCGCCGCTTCTAACGCATTTCGGCGATGCGGGGTGGCGCGTGTGCTGGGGCCTGCTCGGCGCGATCACCCTTATTCTTGCGGCCGCGGCCAGCCTGCTGCTGCGCAACCATCCCGACGATGTGGGCGCCCTGCCTCTGGGCGCCCTGCCGGGCGAGCCCCCGCCCGCGCCCCGCGCGGCGCCCTTGCGCTGGGCCAGCGTGTATCGATCATGGACCGTCTGGCATCTGGGGCTGGTGTACGTCGCGTTCGGGTTTGCGTACATCATTTACCTCACGTTCTTTGTGAAGCATCTGATGAGCGATGGCGGCTATACCCATTCCGAAGCCGGGCGCCTCTTCATGCTCATGGGCTGGTGCAGCGTGTTGTGCGGCCTGATCTGGGGGGCGGTCTCCGACGCGCTCGGACGCAAATGGGCCCTGGTCATCGTGTATGGCATCCAGACGGCGGCATTCACGTTGTTCGCGCTCGCGCCGAACCCGCTTGGCTTCACCGTCTCCGCCGTGTTATTCGGGCTGACCGCGTGGAGCATTCCCGCCATCATGGCGGCGGCATGCGGCGATATGCTTGGCCCGCGCATGGCTCCGGCGGCGCTCGGGTTCATCACCCTGTTCTTCGGGATCGGCCAGGCGGCAGGGCCCAGCGTGGCGGGCGCGCTGGCGGATGCGTCCGGCTCGCTGAGCTCCTCGTTTCTGCTCGCCGGGGGCGTTGCCGTCCTGGGAGGCGCCGGCGCCGCGCTGTTGCGCCCGTCATCGGCGGGAAGCTGATGGATATGCGGCGCCCGCCGCGCCCCGCAACGCCTATACGCCCGACCCCTCAATCACCGCGAGAGTTTTGCGCAATGCAGTCTCCGCGACCACCTTCGGCTCCTGGGCGTAATGCTCCTCATTGAACATTTCGATCGACAATGCGCCCCGGTAGTCGATCTCCTTGAGTTGCTGAAACACGCTCGCGAGGGGCAGGATGCCGTCGCCGGGATAGATCCGGTGTTTGTCCACCATCTCCTCGCGGGCAGGCTCGGATGGGACGTCGTTGATGTGGAAATTGGCAATGAAATTGCCGCGTATGTGCCGGATGCCCTCAAATCCTGATCCGCCGCGGTAGAGGTGGAAGGTATCCATGATCAGGCACGCATCGGGGATGTTTGCGTCGATGGCGATGCCGGCCGCGTCGCCGAACCGGTGGATGCTCTCCATAAACCCCACGAATTCAAGCGCCGCCGAGATCCCGTACTCCTCGCGGCCGATCTTGACCAGATCCCGGTAGCAGCGGGCGCACCAGGTGCGATCCACGTCGGCAGGCCGTCCCGGGGGGATGCAGGCGGCATGCCGGGAACCAATGGCGGCCATCATCCGCATGCGGTTGCGTGTGGGTGCGAGGGATTCCTCCCACTGGGCGGGATCGGCCGGGATGGATCCCCACAGTCCGATGACGTTCGGCACGAAGAGGCCCAAATCGCTCAGGCGCTTGCCGAGATCCTGCAAATTGCCGCCGGCTTTTTCGTATTCCTCCAGCTCGTCGATCCAGGGCTCAATGCCGTCGTAGCCCGCCGCGACGGTCGCCTCGATCTTCTGCTCCAGCGTTGCCGGGCGGATCGAACTCGTGTTGAAGCAGATGGGCCAGGGGCTTGTCCCTTGCTGGTAGGTCTTCTTCACTGCGCTCAGCGGCGTCAGCGCGGCCAGCCCTGCGCCGGCCAGTGAACTGCTCTGCAGAAAACTTCTTCGACTGACTTCATTCGGCATGTACTCTCTCCGGTTTGCGCCACTGCGGATTTGCATCCATTATGCAGAATCCAGCGGAAAAATCTAGATTGAAGCGGACTGCCGGGCGCGCGGGGGGCGCCTTTTCGCTTGAACACCAATCGCGGCGGGCATGCCTGACATTGCAGCCCCGCACGCCCTGTGGCACAATGGCAATCACACTGATTTCCGCGCAACCAGAAGGAAATATCATGCCCGCCACGAGACGAACACGGAAGAAACCGCTCCAAGTCAAAACCGCCATCCCGCCGGTAAAAACCGAAGCAGAACTCGACGCGCTGTTGTCGGCGCCCGCGCCGGAGCTGGTGGAGTTCATGGCCAGGCTCAACGGCGACCTGCTTATCCTGGGGGCGGGCGGCAAAGTGGGCCATACTCTCGCGCGGATGGCCGTGCGCGCGGTCGAGGCCTCGGGAGTGCAGCGCAAAGTCATCGGCGTGGCCACCTTTTCTTCGCCCGGCATGCGAAAAGCACTGGATCAGATCGGGGTCGAGACCCACCAGGCCGATCTCATGAAGCCGGGCGCGCTGGACCAGCTGCCGGATGCCGAAAACGTGCTGTACCTGGTCGGCCGTAAATTCGGTTCGACGGGCGCCGAATGGGACACCTGGGCGGTCAATGTGCAATTGTCGGGCGAGTGTGCGCGCCGTTACCGCAAGTCGCGCATCGTGTCGTTTTCGTCCGGCAACATCTATCCCTTTCTTCCGGTAGGCAGCGGCGGAGCGACCGAGGAAACGCCCGTGGCGCCCGTGGGCGAATACGCAATGACCACGCTCGGGCGCGAGCGCATGTTCGACTACGTCGCGCACCACGAAGGCACGAAAGTCGTTCAGTTCCGGCTCAATTATGCCGCGGAACTGCGCTACGGGATCGTCCACGATGTGGCCACGAAGGTCTGGAACCGCGAGCCGATCGACCTCTCCATGGGGCATGTGAATGTTGTCTGGCAGGGTTACGTCTGCAACGTCGCGCTGCTCAGTTTCGGCCTGGCGGCGTCGCCCGCGCGCATCCTGAACGTGGCCGGGCCGGAAACGGTGTCGATCCGCTGGATGGCGGAACGGCTGGGCAAACTCCTGGGCAAGGCGCCGGAATTTGTGGGCGAGGAATCGCCAAACGCGCTGCTGAGCAATGCGGCGACGTGTTACAAACTGTTCGGGTATCCGCAGGTGAGCGTCGATGCCCTGATTGAGTGGGTGGCGTACTGGGTGGCCCATGATGGAGCAAGCCTCGGCAAACCAACCCACTACGAAACCCGCGACGGGAAGTTTTAGTATGGCCAATCCAATGCCCTCCACTGCCGTTCTCGACATCCTGCGCCGGGGCACGGTGATTCCCGCTCATCCTCTCGCCTTGACGCAAGACGGGCGCTTTGACGAGAAGCACCAGCGCGCCCTGACGCGCTATTACTGTGCCGCGGGCGCGGGTGGTGTGGCGGTGGGTGTCCATACCACGCAGTTCGAGATCCGCGAGCCGCAACACGGCCTGTTCCGCCCCGTGCTCGAGCTGGCGAAGGAAACCGCTGACGCGTGCGCGGCCTCCCTCGGGCGCCCAGTGCTGCTGATCGGCGGAATTTGCGGCAAAACGCCACAGGCCCTCGAAGAAGCCGCGTTTCTGAAAGAGACCGGGTACGACATGGGCCTGCTCAGCCTGGCGGTATTTAAGGAAGAAAGCGTTCCGCAGATGATCGCGCATTGCCGGGCTGTGGCTGAAATACTGCCGATCATGGGATTTTACCTGCAGCCGGCCGTTGGAGGCCGGGTGCTTCCCGCCGAATTCTGGCGCCAATTCGCCGAAATCGAAAACGTAATCGCCATAAAGATGGCGCCATTCAACCGCTATCAGACATTCGACGTCATTCGGGCCGTGGCCGAGGCGGGCCGGGCGGACGACATCGCTCTGTATACCGGCAACGATGACAATATCCTCGTGGACCTGCTCACGTCCTACCACGTGCGCGTGGGTGGCGATACAGTGGCCCTGCGCATCGTGGGCGGCCTGCTCGGCCACTGGGCGTGCTGGACCCGTGCGGCCGTGACGCAGCTGAACGAGTGCCGGGCGCTTGTCGGGGCGGATTCGGACATTCCGGCAGCGATGCTGACCCGCGCAACCGAAATCACCGACAGCAACGCGGCGTTTTTTGATGCGGCCAATGCGTTTGCGGGATGTATCGCGGGCATTCATGAAGTGCTGGTGCGGCAGGGACTCATGGCTTCCGCCCGGTGCCTCAACCCGAACGAGACCCTTTCGCCAGGGCAACGCGACGAGATCGACCGTGTCTACCGTGCCTATCCTCACCTGAACGACGATGCCTTTGTCGAGCAGCATCTCGACGAATGGCTGGCGTAATCGCCGGCGCCGCGCGTTTATCCGTTGGCGCCGCGCCCGTACGGGCGTTTATGGAAGGAGTTCGCGCCATGAGATTCGCCTGCGCTCTTGTCCTCTCTCTCCTGCTGCCGGGCGCCTACGCCGTGGAAATGCCGGATTACCTTCTTCTGGTCGTTGAATCGCCGCCGCCCGACGGGATCATCGCGCGCGACCTGGAGTGGGCGGGTTTCCTGAAGGATGCGCCCGTTTCTGTTGAACCGGGTGCGTTGCTCGAACAAGAGGACGGACTGCGGCCGGTACCGCTTCAGTACGATGCACACGACAATGGAACCGGCCGCCTGCTGCTCCTGCTGCCGGGAGATCTCCCTTCCGGTGCACGTATCCGCCTGTATCCCGCCGGTGGCCCGGAACACACGCCGCCGTCCGGGGCTCGGGTTTCCGCCACCAGCGAAGACGGCGTCATCACGGTCAATAACGGCATTATTGAGGTCGTCCACAACCCTGCGGTTATGGCTGGACTTCCCTCAAAAGTCACGTTCCTCGAAACAGGGCGGGTGTTTGAGGACTATATGCTCAACGACCGGATCTACGATCCGGAACTGGGGACGTTCGCGCTCCGCTTCGACACTGAACCGGAAATCCGCCTCCTTTCCTCCGGCCCCATCGAGGCCGTCGTCGAGGTCCGGGCCAGGTATGTCCAGGATGCCACCCCTGCCCCCGGCGATGCGCGCGCGGTGTACCGGTTCCGGTACCGCGCCGGATCGCCGGCGATCGCGATCGATGCCGTCTGTACTCAGGATGAATTGCATTCCTGGCCGGAACTGCATTTGGCCGAATGGCATTTCCCGTCGCGGCCGCTGCCGCAATGGGCTGCCGGAGCACCATTCCAACAGGGGACCTTTCAAGAAGATGCCCAGACCTTTCAGGGCGTCTCGTGGGGCGGCTTGACCGATGGAACGCACCTGTTCGGACTGTTTGGCGGCCCCATCATTCTGTATTCAGGAGCGACAAATCACGGCAGCTACGTCCACGGGCCCTGGGTCACCTGGGACAGCCTCGAGACAGAGCTGCGCACGACGGCCTGGCTCGATGCGGGCGCTGAGGCCGTGGCGGCGCTTTCATCGGTAGCGACCGCGCCCGCCCGGCCTGTTCGAACACGGATCAGCACGGCTCCGCTGGAAGAGCTCCGCGAGGCACTCGCTGAACGGCTCGATGCGGCTGATCCGGATGATCGGCGCGCGCAGCATGCGGCGTGGAGCCTCTCGTGGTACTCCCGCCCTGCGGTCTGGGAGGCCTCGCTTGAAGAAACTGAAGAACGGCTTCAATCGCTCTCGCGCATCATGGAGGGGCCCGGCTCGCGCGAGATTGGCGAGCAGCAGACCCAGCAGCTGTGCCTGTACGACGAGGCGCTGGGGGTCATCGCATTTGATCCGGCGGATGGGCGCGCCTTGCCGAGCCTCTTCAGCCTGGCAGGCCGGCGCGAGTTCCTGACGGACGACGCAACGCCCCTGTGGACCATGGCTGTGGAGGATTCAAAAGGCCGGGAAAGCGTCTGGAACAGTCTGGATACCTTTTTCTCGTGCGAAGCGGCCGATCCGGACGATCCCGCAGCCCGTCACGCACAGGTCCGCCTGATTTGGACGGGGCATGGAGAGGCTGAAGGCTTTACCGCGACGGTCGACATGGCCCTGGAAACGCTGGGCCTCACCATGGCCCTCAAGATCGACAACGATACGGACACGATCACGGTGAATCGCGTCGATTTTCCGGTGCTCTCGCTGGGTCCTGTTGGAGACTCGGCGGATGACGATTGTTTTCTCGCGCCGACGGTCTCGGGGACGTTGTGGCCTGCGCCGCTGATCAACGGGCTCTCCGTGAGGGCCGAGTACCCGGGCGGCTGGGGCTGCATGCAGTTTGGCGCGCATTACGATCCGGACGCCGGGCTTTACATTGCCGTGCACGACCCGGTCGCCTCGGCCAAGCGCTTCCGCGCATTTCGCCACGGGACCCGAAACGCCCTCGATGTCCGCATTGAATGGCCGGTGCCGGACGCGTCGTTGCCGGGCAATGATTTTGAGATGCCGGGGCCGGCCGTGCTCGCGGCGTTCCAGGGCGACTGGTTTGATGCGGCAGGGCGCTACCGCGCCTGGGCCGAGCGCGAGGCGGCCTGGTGGCCGGCGCGGGAGCACTGGGGCCGCCCCGACATTCCCGCGTGGCTCCTGGACATCTGCGTCTGGGGCCGGCCCAGCGGCGCCGCCAGCTCCGCGGTCCCTCAAACGCTCGCTTTTGCCGAATACCTGGGCGTGCCGACGGCAGTGCACTGGTATGTATGGCATGAAATTCCCTTCGACAACGATTATCCCCACTATTTCCCCGCGAAAGAGGGGTTCGCGGAAGGCGTTGCCGCGCTGCACGATGCCGGTGTACGGGTGATGCCCTACATCAACGGCCGGCTCTGGGATTCCGACACCGACGATTTCCAGACCATAGCCCTGCCCGCTGCCACAAAAAAACGCAACGGCGAGCCATACATTGAGCATTACGGCGAGGATCCGGAAGATCTCGTTCCCATGTGCCCGACCCAGAAGGTCTGGCAGGACAAGGTCCAGGAGATCGTCTTGCGCCTCCTCGGACCCGAGTTCAATGTGGACGGCGTCTACATCGATCAGGTGGCCGCGGCGCCCCCCGCCGAATGTTACGACCGCAGCCACGGCCATCCACTCGGAGGAGGCGCCTGGTGGACCACGCTCGGATACTGGCCGATGCTCACCGAACTCAATGCCGCCATCGACCGGGAATTTCCCGACAAAATGCTTACCAGTGAATGCACCGCGGAACCGTTCACCCATCTCTTCAACGGGTATCTGACCTGGCATTTTCAGTACAACAACGCCGTGCCCGCGTTTGCGGCCGTATATGGCGGCAAAATTGTCTTGTTTGGCCGTTCGGATGGAGGCGAGGATCTCCAGGCGCACTGGGCGCGGACTGGTCAGGCTCTGGTCTGGGGTGAACAGCTGGGATGGTACGGCACCGATTACGTCGAGCGCCTGCCTCGCGCCGCCGAATACCTCCGGCGGTGTGCGAGGATCCGCAGCCGCCTCCTGCCGTATCTTGCGCGGGGCCGTATGCTGCGGCCGCCCGCCCCCGGCGGCGAGCTTCCCCAGGTAACGGCCAACTGGGCCTGGGGCGGCGGCGACTGGCCGGTGACCACGCCGGCCCTGCAAACCGGCGCCTGGCGCGCCGAAGACGGCTTCGTGGCTGTGATCTTCGCCAATACCATTGAGCGTCCGCTGTCGTTCTCGTGGGTTATCCCCAGCGCCGAATACGGCTTGTCCGAAGAATCGCGGCCCTGCTCCCGTATTACCGAAGACGGGGTCGTGGCGGCTGAGCCCGTGACCCCCGGAACCGAACTCACCCTGACCCTGGAACCGCTGGCGGTAACCGCCCTGGTCATCCCGGGTGGATGAGTCCCAGGCCAAAAGTAAGGACGTTTGCTGTAAGGACTTCCGTTGACAAGAGATAACCCGGCGTCTAGAATGAGCGTGATGCAACAGGGAGGACGCTGTCAGACGGGGCAGGACACTACGCGGCAGGGAGGTTGCCGGACAGATGGCCGCTGGAGCCTATGTGGCGATCATGCTGGCGGTGATTGCGGTCTGTACGCTGGTGAGTGTGCCGCCGTTGTTTTTCAAGAAGTGCGTCCACTGCGGCACGCGGAATTTTATTGAGGCCCGGAACTGTAAATCTTGTGCAGCGCCGTTGCCGTACGACGGCGCGTAACAGGCGGTGTTCTACAAGCCGGCTGGCCGGCGGGCACGAGGAGAAGTGAACGTGGCATCGTCAATGATGAATTGCCCGTACTGCGGCAAGCTGACGGATCCCCGGCTGGACAACTGCGTGCATTGCGGCGGATTCCTGCGCAAGAAGGCGGCGCCGGGGCAGCGGCGCAGCAGCGGGGAAAAGGAGACCTGCCCCACCTGCGGCGCGCTGGTGCAGGCGGGCGACATCATTTGCGTCGCATGCGGCACGAACCTGCTGACCGGGCAGCGCATCACGGAGGAACAGCCCGCACCGGCAAAGGCCAAAAAGCGGGCGTTCACCATGCCGTCCGTCAACCTGAAGTGGGTGGGATTTGCCACGCTGGGATTTTTGGTGGTTGTCATTCTGCTGTTTCTGCTGGCGCTGTTTCTCCGGCGCGATCGCATCGGAGCCGCCATCCAGGAATACAACAAAGGCAATGCGACCCAGGCCGTGGCCGCCCTGAACGACTACATTCAATCCGTGCCCGACTCGGTGGAGGCGCGCCAGGCACTGGCCTGGATTTACTGGGAGAACAAGGAATACGCATTCGCAGCGGAGCAATTGGCCAGCGTGGTGCGTCTGGACCCGGGAAACCGCGAGGCCCATCGGGGTCTGGCCCTGGGCTGGGCCCGAGCCGGCGGTGAAGACGGCCGCCGCCGTGCCCGCGCCGCACTCGAAGCGATGGTTCGGCAGTTCCCCGGCGACTCGGAAGCCTGGTACCTGCTTGGATTGATTCGCGGGGTGGACGGCGATGTGGAAGGGCAGGTCGCGGCGATGCGCGAAGCGTCGGCCGGTTCTGGCGCCTCGGGACTTGCCGCGAAGCGCCTGACCGCCGTGGGCATCGCCATGCAAGGCCATACGGAATCGGCCAGACAAACCATTCAGAAAGTACTCGAGGAGGCGCCCAATGATGGCGAAGTCCTCGCGGCGGCCGGCATTCTGGCATCGGAAGAGAGCGACTGGATTGCCGCGACGGAATATTTGAAAGCCGCTGTCAACGAGGGCACGGCACTGGAAGGCGGCGCCCTGACCGAGCTGGGTATCCTGCTCATTTCCCGCCGGGAGTTCGCCGAAGCCCGAGGCTTTCTCGAGCGCGCGCTTGCCCGTGACGACAACAACCACCGGGCGCGGCTGTTCCTCGCGGTCTGCCAGCTGGAACAAGGGCTGCCTGAGGCGGCATTGCAGCAGTTGGAGCCTCTGTTGAAGACGACGGGACCGTTGGCCGCCGAGGCAGCGGTCGAAGCCGCCCGGGCGCATCTGGCCTTGAACGATCCCACGCGGGCCACCCAGAGCCTGCAGCAGGCCATCCAGCTGGGCGGCTCGGACGCGGCGCTGTATACGCTGCAAGGGCGCGCATACGCGCGCACCGGTGAAGCCGTGGCCGCGCGGGAAGCCTTCCGGAAAGCGCTTCTGGCCGATTCGGCGTATGCCCCCGCCCACCTCGAATTCGGGCTGTTTTGTCTTGAACGCGGCGAATCGACAGAAGCGGTTCGCATGCTGGAACGCTATCTGGAACTCATAGACCCGGCCTGTAAAGATGCTCGTATTGAAGAAGTGCGGACGCTCGTGGCGCAGCTCAAGGGAGCGCTTGACGCCCAGGGCAACGCCACATAAACCGCGAGGAAACTGCCGATGCGGAAATATGCGGTAGGTTTGTCGGTGCTGGTGCTGCTGTGGCCCAGTGTCCCCGCGAGCGCGTGGGGGCCGCAATCGCAAATCGCCATTGTCACCACGGCCGGGCGCATGCTGAGCAAAGAAGGCGCGGTGCCTCTGTCAAAAATGGAGAAGGAGATCCAGCAGGGCGCGTCGCTTACCTCTGGCGAACTGGCCCTGCTGATGCCCAATGCGGATTTGCAACCCGCCCGCTCCATTTTCACCGAGATGCTGCTGCTTCAGACGATACGCGAATCGGGCGTGGACCCCTATTTTGCGTTCCGGCTGGGCGCGCTGGGGCGCGTGGTTGCCGGCGTGACCGCCCCCATGCAGACGGCCGACCCCGTGCATCGAAAAATGTATTACGACGACGTCGACCAGCGCATCTCCGATACCGGTTTGACTCTCCAGGCGCGCCAGATGGTCGACAGCATGGAGTACTTTACCCGGATCAACCGTGAACTCGAAGAACGCCAGAACATGCTCCTCACCGACTACCGATCCGGGCTGGGCTTCGATGGCGTGGCTAAAGCCACCTACGGGCAGGACCTCAGCCGTTCCATCAATGCGGTGGGCGACGTCTGGTATACCGTCCTGCAGCGCCGCGGCGTTTCCGCGGGCGTATCGCTTGACCAGAAGCGTAATTACGCCCTCCGCGCCATGGCCTTCTACGTCGATCGCGCCAACATTGGTGAGATCAACGCCGCGCACAAACGGCTCGAGGCGCTCGGCGTCTATACCAGCGACGTCCTGAAAGAAATCGGCGATATGATGTACGAGGCCGGTATGCGAGAACGCGCCGTTGAAGAATATCTGGCCGTCCTGAAGAAAGAGCCGGAACGCAAAGATGTCGTGCGGCGCATAGCGGATTATTACATTGACCTGGCCGACGAGGAACTGGAGCGCGATCGCCTCGAAACAGCGCGGGATTATTATGCGCGCGCGCTCGAGGTGGATCCCCTCCATCCGCTCGCCGAATCGAAGCGCCTGACCGCCGAAAAACTCATCCGGGAGCGCGACGCCCGCCTGGCCCAGGCCCGCGACGCCATTGCCAAGGCGCGGGAACTCGAAGAAAACGCCGAAGTGCAGGCCTCCACCAAACGGTATGCGGAAGCCATCGCGCAGTTGCGCCAGGCCCTCGATTTTTACCGCGGCGTCACCAACGAATTCGTCGTCGAGAAACGGGCCGCGCAGGCCGGCGTTAACAACGTGACCTCACGAATGCGCGATTTGCGCATCCGGCTCCAGGAGAGCGCCTCCGGGTTGAGTGGCGCGGGCAGCAGCGTCGACACGGTCAACCTGGCCGAAAGAGAGGCCGAAAACCAGCGCGAGGCCCTCTACAAGAGCATGGTCGAGAAGGCCTACGAACAGGAACTCCAGCGCCAACTGCCTCAAGTGGACCTCCGCGTGCGCCGAAAAGACTGAGCGCAGCGCCCTTATGCTCATAAGCGCCGCCGGAGACGATGCGCGCGGGTTCTCCGGCTTGCGGGACGGGGTCCATGCGGGCGCGCCTTGGATTGCATCAGCGACAGCACTCCTGGGACATCTTCAAAGCCGCTCCGGCCTGACCGCTTCCTGATACGCTTCATTTTTCACGTACTCCCGGGTGATTCACCGCAGCCGGCTTGCGTAATCAGCGCGCGGATAAGTAGACTGAAGCGCGCCGGCCTGCAGGCCGGCAGGGGAGACGAGCGAAAAGGAGCAACCCATGCCCAAGTACACCATTGGTCTGGATTACGGCACGAACTCCGTGCGCGCACTGGTCGTCAACGTCGCCAACGGCGCCGAGGTCGGTACGGCGGTCTGGAATTACGCCCACGGGCGCGAGGGCGTGATTTTGAGCAGCGATCCGAACCTGGCGCGACAGCATCCGGCGGATTATGTGAAAGGCGCGGAGGCCACGATAGCCAAAGCCCTGGCGGCCGCAAAGAAATCGGTCAAGGGATTCCGCCCGGACCAGGTGATCGGGATTGGGGTTGATACGACCGGCAGCACGCCGTTGCCGGTTGATGAGACGGGCCAGCCGCTGGCGTTCCAGAAACGGTTCGCGAAAGAACCCGCCGCCATGGCGTGGCTGTGGAAAGACCACACCAGCATCGAGGAAGCTGAAGAAATCACCGGCCTCGCACGCAAAACCCGGCCCCAATTTCTCGCCAAGTGCGGCGGCACCTACAGCAGCGAATGGTTCTTCAGCAAGATCCTGCATTGCAAGAGGGCCCATCCGAAAGTCTACGATGCCGCCTTCACCTGGGTCGAATGCGCCGACTGGATCCCCGCCATGCTGACCGGCAACGAGGCGCCGGGCCGCTATGTCGCCTGCGTCTGCGCGGCCGGCCACAAAGCCATGTACAACGACGCCTGGGGCGGCTACCCCGACGCGGAATTCCTCTCCAAACTCGATCCCGCGCTCGGGACGCTTCGCAAGCGGCTGAACGACAAGGCCTATGCGTTCGACACGCGCGCGGGCAGACTATCCGCGGCCTGGGCAAAGAAAACGGGCCTGCCGGAGGGGATCCCCGTGGCGACGGGCGCGTTTGACGCCCATCTGGGCGCGGTGGGCGCGGGCATCCAGCCGGGCATCCTCGCGCGCATCGTCGGCACAAGCTCCTGCGACATGGCCGTGGCTTCCATGGCCAAACCGCCGGCGGACATCCCCGGGCTGTGCGGTATTGTGCCGGGCAGCATTCTGCCGGGCGCGATCGGGCTCGAAGCGGGCCAATCCGCCGTCGGCGACATTTTCAACTGGTTCGTTAATTACATCCAGCCGGGCGGGCCGAAAAACGGGTCCCACGAGGCGCTCACGAAAGAAGCCGCGCGGCTCGCTCCGGGCGCGTCCGGGCTGATCGCGCTCGACTGGAACAACGGCAACCGCACGATCCTGGTGGATCAGCGTCTCACGGGCCTCCTGCTCGGGCAGACCCTCTACACCACCCCCGCGGAGGTCTACCGCGCCCTGATCGAGGCCACGGGGTTCGGCGCCTTGACGATCATCAACCGCTTCGAGGAGTACGGCGTCCCGATACGGCGCGTGCTCAATTGCGGCGGCATCGCCGAGAAAAACCCCCTCGTGATGCAGATCTACGCCGATATCATGGGACGCACGATGGAGATCTCGCGTTCCGCGCAGACCTGCGCGCTGGGCGCCGCGATCGCGGGCGCCGTGGTTGCCGGAAAGAAGGCCGGCGGCTACAGCAGCGTGGCCGCGGCGCAAAAGGCCATGACGGGCGTGAAAACGAAAAAATACACGCCGAATCCGAAGGCCCGGCGCGTCTACCAGGAGCTGTATCCCCTCTACAAAGACCTGCACGATGCTCTGGGGACACGCGCCGCGTCGGGCAGTCTCTATCACGTGATGAAGCGATTGCTCGAAATCCGCGCGAAAGCCCGGAAATAGCTGCCTTCAGCGGATACCGCGTCTTCAGGGAATGAACGACGTCTTCGGCGTGAGCGCGCTGACCCACTCGGCGATGAGCTGCGCTGCATGCTCGGCGTCGGTCAGCGACAGCAGCTCCACCGGAGAATGCATGTAGCGGTTGGGTATCCCGATCAGCCCGGTGGCCACGCCGTTCCGGCTGAGCTGCATCGCGTTGGCGTCGGTGCCCGTGGCGCGCGGCGCGGCGGACACCTGGTAGGGAATCTTGTGCTTTTTCGCCGCGGCGATGAGCTGCCGGTTTACGATAGGGTTGATGTTCGGCCCGCGCGAGATGACCGGCCCGGCGTTGATCTTCTGTTTGCCGAACCGGCGCGCATCGACAAAGGGGTAGTCCGTGGCGTGGTCCACGTCGACCGCAATGCCTGCATGAGGCTCGCACCCGTAGGTGCTGGTCGTGGCCCCGCGCAGGCCGATTTCTTCCTGCACGGTCGTGACGCAATACACCGCGCACTGGAGGTCGCGTTTGGCCAGGAGCCGCATGGCCTCCAGTACGACAAACGCGCCGATCCGGTCGTCAAATGCCCGCGCGACCACTTTGTTGTCTCGCAGGGCGAGAAATCCGGCGTCGATGGTGATGGGATCGCCGATGGCCACGACGCTCTGCGCGTCTTTCTGATCTTTTGCTCCAATATCGGCCCAGAGCTGGTGAAGCTTCAGCGGTTTCCCACGTTCTTCCTGCTCGGTCAGGTGGATGGCGGTCCGGCCGATCACGCCCGGCACCGGTCCCGCCGCCCCATGCACCACGAGGCGCTGCCCGTCCAGAACCGACGGATCGATGCCTCCGATGGCCACAAAACCCAGGAACCCGTTTTCGTCGATGTCGTTGACCATCAAACCGATCTCGTCGACGTGACCCGCGAGCATCACCCGCAGCTTTCCCTTCGGATTTCGAACCGCGTACTGGTTTCCGTGAACGTCTTTGTAGACCTTGTCCGCGTAGGGTTTCACATAGTTCTTGCAGACGGCCTGGATTTCCTCTTCAAAGCCCGACGGGCTGGGCGTGGTCACGAGGGTCTTAAGAAACGCGAGCGATTCTTTGCGCATGGATTTGGATCTCCGTTATGCAGACTGCAGTTTCAGCGGCCGCAGAATACCAGAAGCTCAGCGGGATCCGCACCGTGAAGGCGGAAGGCGCCGGCGATGGCGGGCAGTTTCCGTCAGGCGCCGGCGACGTCCATGGCGATCTCGGCCCAGGCGTCGAGGCGCTCGGGCTCGTAGCGGAGCGTGCTCAGATCTTTGAGGATAAACTCGAGCGGGCAGCCGTGGCGTTCGCAAACGTCGCGCGTTTCAGTGAGATGGGCGCGCACGCGGGCCGGGTCGAATGTTGTATCCGCAAGCAGGGCGGGATTGGGTTTCCGTGAATAGACGAATTCGCCCTGGAGCGCTTCCGCGCCACGCTCTTCATCGACCCAGGGGCTCATGGACACCTTGCGGACGTTGGGGATCATCCGCACCTCATTCATTTTGCCATCGAGCGGGTCGCAGCATCCATAATAGACCAGGCCGAACCGCGCACAGATTGGCGCCAGGTAATCGACCTCAAATTCCTTGAACATCGGAGGAGAAACGGTCGAAAACATCTGCGCCAGGCCGAACATCCACAGATCTTTCGTGCGCGGCTTTTCGGGGTCATATCCGGGCGCAGGCAGCTCATCGCTGTACGCGCCGGTGCAATGGATCAGGCTCTGCGGTTCGCACAGCAGCCCCTGCGTCTCCAGCTGGTCGAGCATGGCCAGATACCCCTCCATCATCCGGCGCACCAGCCGGTGCATGAACTCGGGCCGTTCCACGAGCGCGAACAGGGCATTTTCGACGCCCATCCACGTGCTGATGGGGTCCCAGTAGGAGAGATACGGGTCAACGCCCCAGGGACGCACCTCGAGCAGGCCGTCAAACAGCTCGTGGGCAACGCCCAGCCGGCGCGCGGTCTCCTCCGTGTCGTGCACGAGGCGGGGCGTCTGGATCTTTTCGAGATCCTCTTCCGTCTGGAACTGGTTGATGTAGCGGTGGCCCACAATATCATTGGCCGGATCGGTGGCGACGGTGTCCTCCAGAACCTCGACGCCGAAACCGGAATTCTCAATCGCCTTGGGCACGCAAATGAATGGCTCCACCACCAGGTCGACGGGGAAATGGTCCCATTGGTACAGGCTGCGGCGCAGCGCGGTTTCATAGACTCGGCATTCGGGATCGGTGCAGCGAAGGGCCAGTTCCTCGCACTGGATCTCGTTCCAGGCCACCTGATCCACCATCACCATGGGCCGGACCGGGTCAAGCGCGTTCAACCTGCGCCACAACGCGCGTTTCTCTTCCTGCACTGGCAGTGCGGCGATCCCGGCCACCCGGCCCGCCAACTCTCGAATCACGGCCCTGTCGGTCTTGTTCAGCATATGCATGCTCCTCTGCGCACAGCGCGCTGAGCATACCACAGCCCCCCTGATTTCAGCGCTACGATGATCTCCGCAATCCGCCTTTTCCCGCCACTGGCGGCTGCATGCCCGGACGGTCCCTCTGCGTTTTGATTTTACCGCGTTTCGCGATATGCTCAACTGAAACTCATTTGTCAGGGAGGTTGCAGAAATGATGCTGGTACTGTTTTCGTTGTTGGGCATGAGCGTTGAAGCGCCGGGAACCGTCTGGCTGGATGCCTATGAGCTGCAGGGCGGGACCGTGACCCTGCCAAGCGCGGCAACGTACTCTGTGTGGCTGTGGGCCAGCGGAGGAGGCGCGGCTCAGGTGACCCTGGGCGGTGAAGCGTTTCAGGCGCTGGAAAACGCGTCCAGCAAAGGCTCCTTCCATTGGGTGAAGGCCGGCGAGGCCGAGTTGCCCGCGGGTCCGGTCGAAATTGCGCTGGAAGGCAATATCGCTTCCGTAGCGCTGAGCTCGGATGCCGGCTTCCATCCGGAGAAAGCCCAGCCCTGCATGCGCGTGTTCGACCAGCCGGAAGTCCCATTGGATGGCCGCTACAACCTGCCTCGCGATACCGATGCCACGTTCTGCATGACGTCCTTTGCCTCGCGCGAGGACTGGGAAGCTTACGCGGCGGCCCTTCGACGCACGATCCTGGTGTCGTCGGCGCTGTGGCCGATGCCCGAACGGACGCCGCTCAACGTCCACATCGAGCCTGCCGCGGAACACGACGATTACCTCATCGAGAAGGTGTATTTCGAGTCGCGGCCGGGCGTACTGGTCACGGGCAACCTGTACCGGCCGAAAGGCGAAGGCCCGTTCCCCGGGGTGGCCTGCCCGCACGGCCACTGGAACGCCGGACGCCTGGGGCACGAACCCCTGGGCTCGGTTCCGGCGCGCTGCATCACCCTGGCCCGCATGGGCATGGTCGCGTTCAGCTACGACATGGTGGGCTATGTGGACAGTCTGCAGTTTCCCAATCACGGCTGGGAGGATCCCGTCCACAAGCTGTATGGACTGCACCCTTTCGCGTTTCAGTTGTGGAATTCGATGCGCGTCGTCGATTTTCTGGCTTCCCTGCCCTATGTGGATGCCGGCAACCTGGCCTGTACCGGCGCGTCCGGCGGCGGCACGCAGACCTTCGCCCTGCAGGCGGTCGAACCGCGCATCAAGGTGAGCGCGCCCGTAAACATGATCTCGCACACTATGCAGGGCGGATGCATGTGCGAGAACGCGCCGATCCTGCGGATGCGCGCCTCCAACATGGAAATCGGTGCGCTCATGGCCCCGCGCCCCATGCTCATGGTGTCCACCGCGGGCGACTGGACCCGGCTGACGCCCCGGGTTGAGTTTCCCGCCATCCGCGGGATCTACGCCTTCTACGACGCCGCAGACCGCGTCGAAAATAAGCATTTCGACTACCCGCACAACTACAACGAAGACAGCCGCACCGCCATGTACCGCTTCTTCGGCAAGTGGGTGCTCAACCAGGGCGCCCGGTACGAGACGTTCACCGAGCCGCCCTTCGAAAAAGATCCTGACGAGGTGTTGCGCGTCTTTCCTGACGGACAGCTGCCCGACGGATTCGGCACCCTGGATACATTCATGCCATCCGTGATGGAAGCCACCCGGGCGAAATGCGCGGCCATGCTGCCCCAGAATCCCGAGGCCCGCGAGGCTTTCCGTACCGGTTACGGCGCGGCCCTGTTCGACATCCTCGGCGTGACGGTGCCCGAACCGGCCCAGGTGAGCGCGCGGCGGCTCGGCCAGGGGGATGCCGGCGGCTGCACCTTCGAGCGGCTGATCGTCTGGCGGCCGGACTGCAACCAGGCCATCCCCGCCGTGCTGTACAAACCGCAGGGCGCTCCAAGCGGGGCCGTGCTGGCCGTTCATTCGCAGGGTAAAGCTGCGCTGGCTGACCTGCTCGCCGGCGGCCCCGGCGCGCTTGTGCGGGCCCAACTCGCCGCGGGCAACGCCGTCCTCTGCATTGACACCTTCCTCACCGGCGAATACCAGCATCCCCGAACCGGCTCCTCGCGCAAGACGTTCAAATTCCCGGATACCTTCCTGCCGACGGATACCGCGTTCCGTATCCATGACATCGTGACAGCGGCCGTGTTCCTGCGCGCGGAGACGGGTCTTCCCGTTACCGTGACGGGGCTGGGCGGCGCGGGCGTGTGGGCCCTGTTTGCCGCGGCAGTCGAACCGGCCATTGCGGGCGTCGTGGCGGACACGGCCGGATTTGACCCCTCGAGCGACGCGCAATGGGTGGAGAAACACTACCTGCCCTGCATTCGTTCGGTGGGCGACCTCAACACGGTGGCGGCCATGATCGCGCCGCGGCCCGTCGAGCTTATCCATTGCGCCGATCCCGGGTTGTGGAGCGGTTTCCAGCGGGCCTATGCCAACGCGGCAGGGACGGACGGCGCGCTCACGATGGCAGGCGGGGCCGGCTCCACCGCGGCAAGCGAATAGCCGGGGCCAGCGTGCCATGAGTACAACCCGCTCCAGCATCGTCCGCGATCGGCTCGTTCATATCGCCGACCTGCACTTCTGGGCGGTGGTCTGGAACCCGTTTGCCCTGGCGAGCAAGCGCTTTCTGGGCAATCTCAATGTGATGCTGCGCCGTGGCCGGCATTTCCGCATGGAGCGGGCCGAGCCTTTTGCGGATTACGTTGCCTCGCTCGGAATCCCTGCCCTGTTGATGACGGGGGACTTCACATCGACGTCTACCGACGCCGAATTCCGCCGGGCGCGTGAATTTGTTGATGGGCTCGTGAAACGCGGGTTCGATGTCTCGCTCATGCCCGGCAACCACGATGTGTACACGTTTCGTGAGGCACGCGAGGGCCGTTTCGAGAAGTATTTCAAGCCCTACCTCCCTGAAAATGGGTTTCCGGCGCTTCGGAAACTGTCCGGCGGCACCTCGTTGATCATGGTGCCGACAGTCTGCGCGAACCGGATTTCATCGGCGGGGCGCATCTCCGCGGAAGAAGCGGCCGCCACGGAAGCCCTGCTGCGCGAAGCTTCGGATCCCGTCATCGTGGGCGCACATTATCCCGCGCTTCACGAGACCGACGCGTACGCCAGCGGGATCAACCGGCGGCTGCGCAATGCCGAAGCCCTGCGCCGGGTTGTGGGGGAGTGCGGCAAACGCGTCCTCTACGCCGCGGGGCACGTGCACCGGTTCAGCTACACGCGCGACCCGCAGTTTTCCAACGTGACGCACCTGTCTTCAGGGGCCTTCTTCTACCATCAGCCCCGCCAGAATTGTTTCGGGGAGTTCAGCGAGATCGACATCTCAGACGCGGGCTTCCGTGTTCACCGCCACGTCTACCGGGACGATGCATGGGAACGGCAGCGTGTAGAGGAACAGTGACCGTCCCGCCTATTCTTCCGCCAGCCCGTTGACAAACGCTACAAAGGCCGGGTCATCCCAGCGGGCGGCATCAAATTGCTCGTAGCGCAGGGTGCCGTCTTTTCCGAACACAAAGGCTGACGGCACCTGGAAGTGTTCGAACAGCGGCGGACGGGTTTCGCCAAACCTGTAGACGGGGAAGGTGCATCCCTGCCGTGCCAGGAGGTCATCCAGCCGGTCCACATTTCCCGCAACGACCGCCACAAATGCCACCGCCTCGTCGTTGAGCGCGGTATAGAATCGCTGCAGGGCCGGCAGTTGTGCCTCACATTTTGGACAGGATGCGGAGAAAAAGACCAGAAACAGCGGAAGGTCCTTAAACTCGTCCATCTTGACCGGCTCGCCCGCCTCGTCGCGCAGCTGCCAGTCATAGGGCATGGGCGTGCCCGGCGGTGACGGCGCGAGCATCTTCGACTCGAGGTTGTTCAGTATGTGCTCGCGGAAAAAGACGGCATAGACGGCGAAGGCGCCGATTTCGAGCGCCAGGGCAAGAACAACACCCGCTGCGCAACCCGCGAAGAACGCTTTCAGGCGCGCGGCTGTGGTGGAAGGCGCATGGTACAACACCGTCGCGGCGGCCGCCGAGTGTGTCCGGGGCCAGGCCAGAGGGAGCAGGCCCAGCAGCACGATGTTCTTGCCGACGGACACCGCTGGCGGCATCGCGAAGAACGACCCGAAACAACCACAGTCCTGAAGGTCGTTGAACAGCCAGGCGTACAGGATCAGGCCCGTGAACACGAGCAAGAGCAGCGCGATGGCCGGCAGCACGGCTTTCGGCCACCATCCGGCTAACAGGACCAGGCCGAGCGCGATTTCTATCGCGATCACGAGACTCGCAGCCGCCCGGACCTGTGTTTCCGCCTCGACGATGCCGTAATAGGAGACTTGTTCGGCGAACGCCGCAAAATCGGCGATTTTCAGGCCCGCCGATGCAATAAACAGTATGCCCAGAAAGAATCGGATCGCCACAGGCAGCAGTCGCGGGCGCGCTCCCATAAGGTCGGCGCTCATGATGGTTCTCCCCAAACCGGCGTTTCAGGCCCCTGACTGCGGGCCCTCGTACTCGATGCCCGTCGCTGCATGAAAGCACAACCCGGCGAAATTCGCAATATCTGGAACAGCGGACAGCGCAGGAACGAAATCCCGCAATGCGGCCGGATGCTCCGCGAGCTGCGGCGTCAGTCCTCGAACTTCAGGAGGTGATAATTCTTTTTGCCCTTGCGAATCACGGCGATTCGCTCGGAACACAGGCTGGCTTCCGACAGGCGCGCGTCTTCCGCGATGCGCTCGTTGTTGAGGTAGACCCCGCCGCTTTTGATGGTTCGGCGCGCCTCTCCCTTGCTCGGGAAGACTCCGCTCTCGACCAGCGCATCGAGCACGGGCTTGCCGCTGGTCAACGCTTCCCGCGGAAACCGCGTCGAGGGCATTTCGCTGAAGATGTCCTCCAGGGTGGCATCATCCAGCCCGCTCAAATCGCCGCCAAACATGGCCTCCGACGCTTTGACCGCGTTGGCCAGCTGTTCCTTGCCGTGGATCATGGCGGTCACTTCTTCGGCCAGCCGGCGGTGGGCGGCGCGTTTTTCGGGCGCGGCGGCAAGTTCGGCTTCCAGCGCCGCGATCTCCTCCTGCGGCAGAAACGTGTAGTAGCGCAGCAGGCGCGGCACATCGGCATCCGCCTGGTTGATCCAGAACTGGTAGAACTTGTAGGGCGACGTCCGGGCCGGGTCGAGCCAGACGTTGCCCTGTTCGGATTTGCCGAACTTCGCGCCGTCCGACCGGGTCACGAGCGGAAACGTGAGGCCAAAGGTCTCGCTCTGGCGCAGGCGCCGGGTCAGGTCCATGCCGGAGACGATATTGCCCCACTGGTCGCTGCCGCCGACCTGCAATCGGCATCCGTAGGTGTCGTGCAGATGAAGGAAATCGTAGGCTTGCAGCAGGCTGTACGTGAACTCGGTGTAGGAAATGCCGTGGTCGCGGTCCTGGAGGCGCGCACGGACGGATTCTTTCGCCATCATGGCGTTAACCGAGAAATGTTTGCCGGTATCACGCAGAAAATCGAGGAGCCGTAATTCGCCCAGCCAGTCGGCGTTGTTGACCATGATCGCGGCGTTGTCGCCCTCAAAAGCCAGCAGCCGTCCCAATTGCGCCCGAATACCGGCCAGGTGCCGTTCAAGATTTTCCCGGGTCTGCAGTTTGCGTTCCTCGGTTTTTCCGCTCGGGTCGCCGATCAGCCCCGTGCCGCCGCCCACAAGCACGATGGGGCGGTGGCCGTGCCGCTGAAAATGCATCATGCCCATGATGGGGACCAGATTGCCGATATGCAGGCTCTCCGCGGTCGGATCAAACCCGCAGTAAAACGTGAACGGCTCCTGCTCAAGCCGGGCGCCCAGCTCCGGATGGGTCACCTGGTTCACCAGGCCTCGCCATTCCAATTCCTCTATGAGTCGCATGGTGTGTCTCCATGTGGATGCGGCCGTACTCGCCGCAACTGCGTCAATGGCCCGTTGGGGGGTATGCGGGTGAAAGAAGAGATCGATCAGACACGGCGATGCGAGCGGAAAGCGCTGTCGGCGCCTTCATGGAAGCCTCCCTCGCGCTGTGGCCGTGCCGGAATCCCGGCGAAATGATAGCAAAGCCCCCCGAAACCTTCAAACGTTCCGGGCAGCGGAATCCCCGTAAATGAACACTGAGACCAGGCGTTTCACGGGGGCGTGAGCGAGAATACGAGGTCGTCCAGGGTTCGGCCCTGTTCGTCCGTGATGCGGAACACAAATCCCCAGTTCAACTGTCCGTTGCTGACTTTGATAAGCACCGGCACGGTTCCCGCGGGCAGCGTGGCGTGCACGACATCCCGGTCGAAGACGATGGATCCTTCGTTGGGATAATCGTAGACGAGCGCTCCGTTCAGCCACATCTTTCCCGCGTCGTTGGTGCCGATGCGCAGCTGGACCCGCCGTTCGCTGGGCGAAGTGACATAACAACAGGCGTAGGCCGTCACGTGCTCTGCGGCTCCCAGCGCGTCCGCGAGGTTTACGCTGGCGCGATTCCCTTCAGAGTGCACGGGCCGCCATCGAACCGCGCCTTCCACGCCATCGTATTCCGCGCCGAAGTCGAGTCTTTCCTCAGGCGGGTACACCGCGCGATGCCCCGCGAAGCCTTCCCCATTGGGAAACGGCCCGATGACCATCCAATCGGTGACCGTGCCGAACGCCTGGCGCAAATTGAGTTCCCGGCCCTGCGGATATTGCAGGGCAAGCTCCCAGCAGCGTTCGAGCTCGTCGTGGCTCCACAGACCCGCCGGCGCCACTTGAAGTTGAGGCGCCTCGGCGGGCCCTATAAACCCGACAAAGTGCGTGCGCTCGAGTTCGGGCGCGTAATCGCGGAGTGTTTTGGCCCGCAAGTCCGCCGCCACGGCGGGATACGGCGCCGTGATGACCATCTCTTTCTTCTGAACCACGTCAAGATAGGCCTGCAGGGGTTCTGCGCCGGCGTACTTGTCGGCGTTCCGGTTGATGAGGAGATCGCGGCAGTTGTGGCTGTAGATCCAGTTGTAGCGCTGCGAGACCATGAGCGACGCCGCATATCCCTGTCGGTATTGCTCGACGGTGAGGCCGGGTTCAAACACGTTTTGATAATCAAAACCGAACGGCCATAAGCCAACGGCGATAGAGCCGTGATCCTGCCAATACCGCCAGGCCTGCGGCGTCAGCACCCGGTGGAAGAGGTCGTTAATCGCCGCGGTGTACGCGAACACTTCGCGGATGTTGGTGTCGCGGTACGTATGTTCAGTGCAGTAATGCACGCCGCCGGGGGCGTTGCGGCGCGCGGCCTCTTCGATCCAGGCGGTGTGGATGATGGAGCCCAGCCCCAGCCCCTGTTCGGGAAACGTGAGGAAGATCATGTCTGGAAATTCGTCGTAGAGGATAGCGACAACCCGGGTCATGCGCTCGCGGATCATGTTTGCGAGGTCGGCCTTGGTGTATCCATCATACGTGTAGCCTTCCCAGTCAAAGCGGTATTGTTCGCCCACGTACTCGATGTCCAGGGCCAGGCCCGTGCACCCGGCTTCTCGCGCAAAGATCGCGAACTGCCGGAAATTATGATACGCCTGCTGCCACATCAAGTCGTTGAACCACTCGAAGTAATGGTCAAACGACACTTTCAGAAACGTCTCCGCACCGAGTGCTGCGCATCGTGCGTTGGCGCGCTTTGCCGCCTGAAACGTCTCGTCGGATTCGCCGATGGTCCAGGGCTTGCCGTCCCGCGCCCAGATGTCGCTCGACCATTCGCGCGCGATGAAATCGAGGAAAAAAGCCGTCACCCCGTGCGCCACCCAGGCCTCCGCATCGGCCTCCAGTTCGTCAGGACCCACGGAAAACACGATGGTTCGAGGGGGAACGAAGCCTTCCACAGGTCCGTACGCAAGACCCGCTTCGGGTGGAGCCGACTGAGGCGTGGGCGGTGGCAGGCGGAGGATCATTTCAGTACCCGGCGATACCTCGGTTCCGCCCAGTAGCGCGGCGAAGAGCATCGTGCAGGTCAACGTCGTGACGATCATCTTAGGTTCCTTTCTGTGACGCAGGGCGGCTGCGAACCTGGACCTGCCGGGGCCGCTTACTGGTCTTTCTTCCGGTTGAGGATTATCCCGTCGAAACCGAAGTAATATCCTTTGGATTCTGCCGATTTGCCCATATTTTTCACGGTGATCGTGTGCGGGCCCGCACTCAGCTCACGGGTGCCCATGTACCGTTCATCGACCATGACGGTCGCATGATAGAGATCCAAAACCCGGCCCAGCGGCTGGCCGTCGAGCTGGAATTCAAAGATGCCGTAATCGTACGAGAAGGTGAGCACAAACAAGAGATCATACGTGCCGGTTTCCGTCACATCGAAGGACAGCGTAAGCGATTTGTCCGGTTCGGTGCAGGTCCAGAACACCTGGCCCCCGGCGCTCCACGCACCGCCTTCCTGAAGTCCTGGTGCGACGCCATCCGTGATCGCCGAATCCAGCCATTGCTCCGCTTCGATCATGTTGGCGTAATCAATGCTCAGCCGGTCGTATGCGGGCGCCAGCGCGGGGAATGGCTTGTGCGGTTCGGTCTGATACCAGTACGCCACCGACGAGAAATTGTCGGGGCGTTCCGTAAACCCGGAAATGATCCGGCCCGTATCGTCATGGGCCGAACCTTTATGCTCAATCTCGACCCGCAGCGACTGTTCAAACAGCACCGGGTCCGTGATGTGCCACCGGTACGCGCTCGTGCGATTCATCGTATCGTATCCTTCGAACAGCGGCGTCCCGTAAAACGGGCCGTCCTGCTCGCGGAATCCCCAGGCGTCGCAGAAATAGTCCTCGGTGCCCGTACCGCGCAGACTCGGTTCCTCCTCACCGTCGATGAAGAAGAAGTCGTCTCCTTCTCCGAACCAGCCCTGCGACAGCTGTTCGCAGTTGAGCACGGTGCCTACATAATGGCCGCGCCCGGTGATCTCGGTGATCAGGTAATTCTGCCCCATGACCGCGGGGTACTCCTGCCGGTACATCGCGTGGAAATACACTGTGTCCTCAGGCAGTTCGGGGAGTTGCCGCCAGTCCACGTACGAATAAAAGGCGTTGATCCGCTTCCGGCCCTCGTTGGTGACGGTGATGCGCGCGGATTTGCGGAAGGGCATGGGCCAGTAACAGTTTCGCGCGCGGCCTTCCGACGAGATCTTGAACGGCAGCGACACATACGGGCGGTCCAGGCCGTGGCCGATCCCGAAGAAATCGCCTATCGGCGCCTCGACCGACGGATGTTCTTCGCCATCCCAGTACATCCGCAGCACCAGGAGGCGCGAATACCCCCGCTCCTCAGCCGCGATGGTGTTCCACAGATGGGTTATCACGCCTGGCCCTTCCAGGTCTGCCAGCACCAGCGTTTCGCCCGGCGCGATGGGGCGCGCATCGGCATTGCCGTTGCGCCAGTCGGGGTCGCAGGTCGACGATCGCATGGACCGTCCCGGGAGAATCCGGGTCAGCGATTCCATATTCCCAATCCCCAACGGTTCGGCGGCCGTGGCCGCCGCGCTTCCGAGGGCGATCATCAGAATCAGGCAGGCAAAACGACGTGTCATGGCTGTGTCCTCCGCGTGAGACCAGTCTGGTGCACCAAACGAAAAACCTAGGATACACCGGAACGCATCCGGGAAGAAATGCCGGTGCGCGGGCGATTTCTGGCCGCTTCAGAGATTTCCGTGTTCAAGCGGGGACATGTTGCCGCGCCGGGGGCAGCATATGCGATACACCGCCAGATGCACGAGCTCAGGCGCGCAATCGCTTGAATACAAACTGAACGACGCTGCCCGCCAGGGCTTCTTCGCTCAGAAAGACCGTGCCGGCCTTCTCGTGTTCAAGCACTTTTGCTTCCATTTCGGTTTTGGCACAAATCACGATCTCGATATTCGGATTCAGCTGCCTGGCCAGCGCCGCCAGCTCGGTCGCCTTCATGGCATCGGGAGTGGCTACGACCAGCATGGCGGCCCGGGCCACGTGGGCTTGCGCCAGCGCCATGGCGGTCGATGCATCGCCCGCCACCGCCGCACAGTGGTCCTGGCGGAGCTGTTGAATGAGTTCGCGGTCCTGATCAAGCACTACCAGCGGCACATTGCGCGCCTTCAACTTGTCATAGATGCGCCGCCCGAGACGACCGAACCCGGCCACCACGACGTGTTTTGACAGGAATTTTTCATCGGTGTTCTCGGGCAGCATCTCGAGCGGATCATCCTGTGGTTCCCGTTGCCGGACCTTGACCCGCGGGGAGAGAATCGCGTCGCCTGCTGCGCGTAATGCATTCGGGTCGCCCATCATCAGGAGCGTGTCGTAGGGCTCGATGCGGGTCTGCCCGCGGGGCACAACGAAGCCGTCGCCGCGCCCGATGAGCAGGATCAGAACGCCGGGCGGGATGTCGAGGTCGGCTACGGTCCGCCCGACGGCCGCCATGGAGGGAAGGATCTCGACCTCGCGCGTTTCGCCCTGGGTCTGACCTTCCCGTTGGATCTGGAGCGTGTACCGGGGCAGTGGCGGCAAGGGCTTGTCCACCTTGAGCCAGCGGGCCACCGGCATCAGCAGCGTGCCTTGGGTCAGCACCGAGGTCAGGACAATGAAAAACACGATGTTGAACACCATGTCCGATTGCGAAAACCCGGCCATCAACGGAAACGTGGCCAGGACGATCGGCACGGCTCCGCGAAGGCCGGTCCAGGCGGCCAGGGCCCGTTCCCGCCACGAAAAACTGCTCGCTACCAGGCCGAGCGCCACCGCAACCGGCCGCGCTACGGCCATCAAAAACAAGACAATCGGGGCCGCGGTCAGGGCGATCCGGGGCAGCTGCGACGGATTGACCAGCAGGCCGAGAACCAGGAAGAGGCCGATCTGCATGAGCCAGGCGAGACCGTCGTGAAATTTTGCCACATAGAGGTGGTAGTTGAAGCGCGACGCATTCAACATGATGCCGCACAGGTACACGGCAAGATATCCGTTGCACTTGATGAACTGCGTCATCCCGAACGTCAACAGCACAATGCTGATGCTCAACACAGGGTATAACCCTTCGTAACCGAGGCGGATCCGGTTGAACAGCAGCGCCGCCAGTTTTCCCGCGAGCAAACCCAGCGCCATGCCGCCCAGCATGTTCCAGGCAAGCGCCGGGAGGAGCGACGTCCATTCAAAATCCGGTTCCATCAGGAGCCGCGTGACGCCTGCCGTCAGAAAGATGGCCATCGGATCGTTGCTTCCCGACTCGAGTTCGAGCAGCGGCTTCAAATGACCCTTCAGGCTCACGCCCCGGCGGCGCATGATCGCGAACACCGCCGCCGCATCTGTCGACGAGACGATCGAACCCACCAGCAGCCCGGTCAGGGGTTCAAAACCGAGGACTTTCCATAAGAAAAGCCCGACCAGGCCCGCGGTGATCACGACCCCGGCGGTTGCCAGCAGAATGCCGCGCCCCAGCACGGGACGCACCGCGCCCCAGTGGGTGTCCAGACCTCCGGCAAACAGGATGAACGCCAGCGCAATGGTGCCGATCAGATTGGCCGCCTGCGTGTTGTTGAACACGATCCCGCCTGGACCGTCAGATCCCGCAAGCATCCCGATGCACAGAAACACGATCAGCGTGGGCACGCCGGCCCGATCCGACACCCGGCTCGCCAGGATGCTGACCAGTACCAAAAACCCGATGACGAGAAGAATTAATGCGGGATCAATCATGAACAAGCCATCTTCAGCTGAGTTTCGTGGCCCACCTTCCGGTTCGTGGAGGCGAACCGTGCGCTTCGCGGCAAAACATTCCCATCGGTTATGATAGCAGACACCGGGCCAAAGCGTCACGATTGCAGTGCAGAAGGCGTTGAAAGGCGCCGTTTTCGGGGCGGGGGCCGGGTGGCCGCACGCCCTTACCGCAACTCCAGGTCCAGACTCCGGTACTGGATGGCTTCAGCCAGGTGCTGCTCGCGGATTTGCTCCTGGTCGTCGAGATCGGCCAGTGTGCGGGCAACGCGCAGGATCTTGTCGTAGGCTCGGGCGCTCAGGCCCATCCGTTCCAGGGCGGCCTCCAGCAGTGCTTTCCCGCCCGTGCTGATCACGCAATGTTTGCGCGTGGCGGTGGCGTCCAGATGGGCATTGCCCCGGAAGCGTCCATTGTGCCGGGCATGCTGACGTTCGCGTGCCGCCTGCACCTGGGCGCGCACTTCGGCTGTGGTCGTTCCGCTGGGCCGGTCATCGGCCATCTCTTCGAACGACAGGGCAGGCACATCCACATGCAGATCGATACGATCCAGCAGCGGCCCCGATAAACGGCTCATGTAGCGCTGCACCTCGCCCACGCTGCACCGGCATTCCCGGCGGGGATCGGTCCGGCATCCGCACGGGCAGGGATTCATCGCGACCACCAGCATGAAGCGGCTGGGGAACGTCACGGCATACGCGGCACGGCGAATGTGTACCAGCCCTTCTTCGAGCGGCTGCCGCAGCACTTCGAGGGCGGCCCGGTTGAATTCGGGCAATTCATCGAGAAACAGCACGCCGTTGTGCGCCAGGCTCACTTCCCCGGGCATCGGCTGCAGGCCGTGCCCGCCGCCGCTGATCGACACCGTGGTCGCGGTATGGTGCGGCGCCCGGAAAGGACGCCGGCAGACCAGGTTTCCCTTGTCGCTCAAGTGGCCCGCCACGCTGTAGACCCGCGTGGTCTCCAGCGCCTCTTCAAATGTCATTTCGGGAAGAATCCCCGGCAGGCGCGACGCGAGCATCGTCTTGCCGGTGCCGGGCGGGCCAATCATGAGCAGGTTGTGCGAACCTGCCGCGGCCACCGTCAAGGCGCGTTTTACATGCGCCTGGCCCTTCACGTCCGTAAGATCCAGGCTGTGCGCCCGGGCTTGCGAAAGCGCCCCCTGTAAATTGGTTCGAAACGGCACGATGTCGCTGCGCCCGGTAACAAATTCCGCCGCCTCGCTCAGCGTCGCGACGGGGATCACGTCGATTTCAGGTACCACCCCCGCTTCTTCGGCGTTGGCCCGGGGCAGAAGGATGCCGCGGAGCCCCTGGTCCCGCGCGGCCATCGCCATGCATAACGCCCCCGCTACGGGACGAACCGACCCGTCAAGCGCCAACTCGCCCACGATCGCGTATTCGAGAAACCGCGACGCGGGGAGCTGCTCTCCTGCCGCGGCCATTCCCAGGGCGATGGGGAGGTCGAGCGCGCTGCCTTCCTTCCGCACGTCCGCCGGAGCCAGATTGACCACCACCACGCCCCGCAGGTTCCGGAACCCGGCGCTCCGCAACGCCGACTGCACGCGCTCCTGGCTTTCCTTCACCGCCGCGTCGGGAAGCCCCACCATCGTGAAGCGCCGCGGGCCGGGGTGGTTGTCCACCTCCACTTCCAGCGGATACCCATCGATCCCCAGCACGCCGCACGATCGCACTCGCGCCAACATAAAACGACATGGCCTCTGTTGCGTTAATCACATTAACAAAACAGTGCATCATAATACGGTGATTGCCCCCGCGAATCAACCGGCCGGGATGAGATTTCCGGCCGCACGTGATAGACTGGCGGCTCTTATGTATCTGGACGCGCGGGTATCTGCGCGTGCGCCGGGATTCCACGCCGTCCGGCGCCGCCTGGGTCCCCGGAAGGCCGCGATTTATGGAGTGAATCAATGACGGACATCAAGAGCAAGAACATCACCTGGCATGAATCCAATATCACGAAAGAAGACCGCGAAAAACTGAACGGACACAAGGCCGTTGTCCTGTGGTTCACGGGGCTTTCGGGTTCGGGCAAGTCCACGCTCGCACATGCGGTGGAGCAGGCCCTGTACGACAAGGGCTGCCGCACCATCGTGCTGGACGGCGACAACATCCGCCACGGGTTGAACAAAAACCTCGGTTTCTCGCCAGAAGATCGCGAAGAAAACATCCGCCGCATCGGCGAAGTGGCCAAACTCTTCACTCAGGCCGGAGTGATTGCCCTCACGGCATTCATCTCCCCGTACCGGGCCGACCGCGATAAGGTGCGCGCACTCCTCAATGATGGCGAATTCATAGAGGTCTATCTGCAATGCGCCATCGAGGTCTGCGAATCACGGGATGTCAAAGGGCTGTATAAAAAGGCCCGCGCCGGGGAAATTAAGGAATTTACGGGCATTTCCGCCCCGTATGAAGAGCCGTTGCAGGCCGAACTCGTGATCGACACCGCGGCCATAACCCTTGAAGATTCGGCCCGGGCGGTTCTGGCATTTCTCCGCGATCGAGGAATTGTCGCCTGAAAGGCCGGATTTTCGGGGACATGCCGCCTGTGCCTGCTCCCGGCCGTGAAGTTCGCGCGAGCCTGCCCGGCGGAACTGCAGGGCGCATCAGGAATTGCGGGCCGCCGCAACCCCATGCATGGTTTGATTTGTGCGAATAACCACAATATATTGCGTTCAAATGGCAGCTATGCTAGACTGTTTTTAAAACGCGAGGGCTTTGTCACATGCGATTCTCCCGGCGTAGCAGAGGCCCGTTGGCATGGGCGCGGCGCTCAAAGTCCCGCGCGCAGGACCAGGATGAAACACAGGAATTTGGGCCCGTCGCGTCGGAAGAGCGCGAGGCCCTGTTGTCCTCCGGCAGCGCTGCCGTGGACAACCCGGGCGGCAACGGTTTTGAGCACGAAGAAGCCACCCAGCACATCTTGTCGGCGCTGGGACGTTTCCACCGCCAGGTCACCAAAGCCAAGGTGGGTGCGGCCCAGGAATTGTGGACCGATGAGTGCATGAATGAGCTGGTGACGGCCGCGGAGATCGCGGTCCGCGAAGGCTGGCGCGAAACCGTAACCGTGCTCACGGAGACGGGCCGTATCCTCCAGACGTATGAAGACGCCGGACGCGCAAGCGAATGTGTGACGTTTTTGTCGGAGGCCTACGACGCCCTGTCCCTGATGGTGGGCGATCTCATCGTCGGCGAAGTCCGGCCCGGCGTGCTGGCGAAATGGGGCGAATGCCATGCGCGGGCTCTCCATGCCCTCAACGCCGCCGGCCTGACTTTGATCGACCTCGATGAAGAGAACGGAGAGGCGGAAGCTGATCGCCCGGCATCCGCCACGCCAGCCCGGGCGCCCAATACGGTGCCCTTCGAGCTGCCTCCGCTGGATGACGAGTATGAGGACGCGCCGCACCAGAAAAACGCGGCGTTTGCAGCCTCCACGCTCGAGCATCTGCCGCCGATAGCCGAGACCGCTCAGACGGAGCCGATCAACGAAGCCCTGCTCGCCGCTGAGCAGGAGCGCGAATACGCCGTCATGGCGGAGGTTCCTCAACTGGAGCCGCAGGACGCCATCGCACCCCCGAGCGCCGAAGACGAGCTCCTGTCTCAGGGCGTGCCCGCGCCCGAGTTGCCTGCGTTTGAAGCCGAACAGGCCGCCCCATCCGGAATCCCCGCGGAAAACGCTGCCGATGAGGGCGCACCCGCCGGAGACCCGGAAGTGGTGTCGATGCTGGATGCTTTCTGCGAAAGCCTGGCCCAGGTCGATACGGCGGAAGGCGACGAACTCACGGCGGTGTATGCGTCCATGCTGGACGAACTGACGTTTCTCGACAAATGGGCCACGAATGCCGAGTGCGAAGCGGCCCAGCGCCTTACGCGTGCCATGGCCCTGCTCTGCCAGAAGGTGGCCGATGGAAGCGCCATGCCCAACGACAAATTCCTCGAATTGGGCTACGGGTTCTGCGAGGCGTATGTCGAGGCCAAATCGGATGAATCTTCGTCCTCGGTGGGCTCATGGCTCGAGGAATGCACAGCGCTTTACCAACAGTTGGACCAAGCACTCGACGCTGACCTGCCCGGCGCGCCGGCGGCGATCCTTCAAGACGCCGAGGAGTCCGAAGCGCCGCCCGTGGCGCCAGCCGAAGCGGACGCAGCCACCAGCGATTCACCGGAGTCCTTCCTGCGCGTCGCACAGGACGCCGTGCTTGCAGGCCGTTTTTCGGAAGCCAAGGCATTCGCCATGCAGGCCGCCGCTGCGTTTGCGAAGCGGGAAGCCGAGCAGGCCCAGGAGCGCCTCAGCACCATCGAACGCCGCATCAATGAAGGCGGCGTGCTCATCGAAAACGCCCGTGGCGCGCTGCGCGGCGCGGAAGAAGCCGTTGTCCAGGCCGAACAGGCGACTAAAGGCGGTGAATCGGCCCTCGCCGCGTGCGGCGAGCAGACCCGTGACGCGGTGGAGCAGCTCGAGGCGGTGGATGCCGATATTGCCGCTCTGGATGAGCGCATCCGCCAATTGCAGGCCGAGCGCGACGCCGCGGGCGAGCGGCGCGCCGAGGCCGATGCACAGCTCAGCGAGATGCGCACCCGGGAGGCCGACGCCGGAACCTCCCTGGACGCACAGCGCGCCAGTGAGGATGAAGCCCGCAGCCGGCTCGAAGAAGCGCGCCAGAAAGTGAAGAACCTGGAACGCAAACGCAGTGAACTCGAGCTTGAGATGGAACGGGCCCGCGACCTCCTCGCCCGCCAGCTGAGTTCCCTCGAGGACATTGAACAAACGATCGCGCAACTCGATACTACGGAGGTCGAGCTCCAGGGCGAATCCGATGACCTGTTGTTTTAGGGGGCGCTGGCATTGAGGTAACGGCGCGGACCGTGAACCAATGCGCGTGAAGGACCCGGCACGGGGAACGCGGGCCGCGCGCATTTTTGATATGCTCAGCTGAAGGAAAATTAACAAGATACGAGAGGGACTGTGCGTCAACGGGCAGACATAGCTGGAGCAGTGGATTTCGGTTCACGCGCCATCCGCGTTCTCATCGGCCGCCAGGAATCCGGCGGCGTGATTCGCATCATCGGCCATGGCACGGCCCCGGGGCACGGTTGTGTTTCGCAGGGGGTGATCCAGGATCGCAATGCAGCACAGGTCGCGTTGCGCAAAGCCCTGACCGCGGCGGAAAAAGAGGCCCGCGCGCATGTCCGCACTCTCTTTTGCGGTATTAACGGAAAAAACGTCGAGACTTTTATCCGCGAGGGCAACGTCAAGATCGATCGCGAACTCGTTGAACGCGCGCATATGGCCGAGGCCCGCGACATCGCCGAACGCGATATTCTGGCCCCGGGAAAACAGATCGCGTCGTCCATCTCCGCCCAGGAATGGTATGTTGACGACCTCCGCGTCCTGGACCCCATCGGCATCTGCGGCCAGGTGCTCAAGGCCCGCATTCATTTTGCGCGGCTGCCCGCCGCCATCGAGGACAACCTTGTCGCGTGCATCGAGTCGCAAGGCCGCGAACTCGAAGACATCATTTTCCTGCCCCTGGCAGCGTCCCTGGGCGTGCTCACGCCGGAAGACATGGAACTCGGCGTGGCGGTCATCGATCTTGGCCGGAGCACTACAGGCCTCGCGGTGTTTCGTGATCTTCGGATCCTGGGCACCCAGAGTTTTGAGCTGGGCGGCTACCATATCACGCGCGACGTCGCCGCCGGCCTGCAGGTCACGTTTGAGGAAGCCGACGAGCTTATCCTCGAATACGGCATCTCCGACGAGTTCATTCAGAACGAATTCCACGAAACGCCGGACGAGCCCGCACCCGAACCCAATGGCTCCGCGTCACGCCAGCGCGATCAGAGAGAATCCGCGCTGATCAAACTGAAGACAGTGGTGGCCGGCGCGCCCTCCATCGTAGAACGCGCTGAACTCGACCTGATCATCTTTGAACGGGCCAAAGAGGTGTTGAGCAAAATCCGCCAGCACCTCATCAACCGGGGCCTGGCCAAAAACCTCGTGCGCGGGGTCGTCCTCACCGGCGGCGCGAGCGTCATCAAGAACTACGTCGCACTGGCCGAAGCCATCTTCCAGGTGCCGGTTCGCGTCGGACAGCCCAGTTCCGTCGAAATCCTCCCTCACGAAGTCCACTCCCCCGAATTTGCCGCCTGCGTCGGCATCGTGCGCCACGCGTTCGAGTACCGCGCCGCTGCCCGCAACGGCCGCGTCGAGGCCCGCGGCGCCATGCGCTCCACTACCAGGCGCCTCGCCGGGTTCTTCAAAAAGTATTTTTTCTAGCGCGCCCCGATAACCTGGCAGGGTTTTAGCCGGACCTCCGCGCGGCGATTTTGCGTGTTCATCCGGAACCGGCTGGGCGGCCCGGAGGGCGGCCACAGGGGGACTGATTTCCGCAGCGCGGCCACGCAGCCCACGTGGTCCACCCTCGCCCGTGGGGGACACAAGAACCCGAATTGGAGAGATTCAGGCGCGGTGCACTTGCCCTCGCTCGCGGAGATGAGTAAATGGGTTCGACCGTCCGGCAAAACGCAGTGAAACCTGTCTGGCGGGGGTGAACCGTGTGCCGACGAAGACGTCGGCGCACCCAGAGTACCTATCCTCCGCGGTCGCGGGTGAACCGTGTGCCGACGAGGACGTCGGCGCACCCAGAGTACCTATCCTCCGCGGGCGGGGGTGAACCGTGTGCCGACGAGGACGGCGGCGCACCCAGAGTGCCTATCCTCCGCGGGCGCGGGTGAACCGTGTGCCGACGAGGACGGCGGCGCACCCAGGCGGTTGCGCGCGCTGTTTTATTCTACGACCGCGATTTCGTGCCAGTCATCCAGGGTGATGGAGATGGAATACTCGCCCGCGCGGAATTTGACGTGGGATGTGGCCTCGGTTTCAATTCCGAATCGGTTAAACAACCGCACTTTTGGAGTCCGGTTGAAGGGCCAGGGGAACTCGCCCGATACCGTTGTAATGAGCCGTTCTTCCCCAAGAATCCAGCCTTCATGCAATTCCCGCGGGGTAAACGGAAACATCGCGGTCACCGGCCCGAACTCGCCCGCAACGCGCCCGTGGATGACCTGTTTTTCCTCGAGATCGGATTTGTCCTCATCGCCGCCACCAACATCCGCGACGCGCGGAGGGAATTCCGTGACGTAGTAATAATACAGCTGCCCGAAGCGGAGGTGCGCGGCAACCGTCCGCATGAAGAAATCGGCCCCGGCATCGGCTGGGAATGAATGGCCGAGCCCGATCGGTGAGCCCAGCTGCCCTTTGGCGAGTTTGTCCATGAACGGCACGCCCTCGGCGAGGGGGTCATACCCCTGCGTTTCCATGAAACGAAACGCTCGCAGGTTCTGCAGCTCAAAGAGGGCCGGCAGCGTGTTGCAGACCACCGTCTTTCCGCGATCCAGGACGCTTTGCACCCAGATTCGCCGCGCCGCGGCGGAAACCAGGCCCAGATCCATCCATTGCTCCGAGACGCGGCCGTTGGCATCCAGCACGACGGTGCGGCCATCCCAGGCGGATTTGGTGTAGCGCTGAGGGCTTTCGCTCCAGGCGAGGCTGAACTGGTCGATGTAGAGCCCGTCAAGGCCCACGTCGTCGAGCAGAAAGGCGGCCTGTTCCAGGAAGTGCTTGTGGCGGTAGTTGTCGAGCGTGGGATAGACCATGAGATTCAGGGCGGGTTTTGCGCCGTAATGCTGCACATACCAGCAATCGAGCAGCACACCGCCGTCGGCGTCGCGCAGTACCGAATCGCCCCAGATCGATGCATCCACAAGCGCCGTCATCGCGGGTGTGGCCTTCTGGCCGTATCGCCCGCCCACATCGCGGCCTATGGGGAAATCCGCAGGCAGGGCGCCCTGGAAAAACGACAGCGGCACCGGCACGAGGTTGGTTTCGACGCAGGCCAGACAACGCGCTTTCGGCACGATGCTGCGGATGAACGCCTTCGCCTCGGTCATCATTTCCTTGTACTGTTCACGCGAGTAGTCCCAGCCGTCGTAATACTCAAACCAGGGGGTCAGTGCGAAGCATTTAAGGCGTTTGCGCGCGATCATCGCGGCGGCTTCCTGGCGTCCTTCTTCCGATGCAAGCCGCCGCACATCGAAGAAATCAAACGGGCCGTCAATCGTGAAATTGACGTCCCAGTCCCTGCGCACGGCGTTGATGAAGTCGAAGTAATCGCCCTCGACCGGATAGACGGCCAGGCGGAGCGTATACGATTCGCCTGGTTTGAGGCCGAGGCGTTTGGTGCCGAATTCGAGCGCATTTTCCTGCAGCACGCGCTCCTGTTGCAGGCGCATGTGATTGTCTTCAGGCACGACGCCCAGGCCGCCACGACTCTGGCCTGCGTACACGGCCGGATTCTCTGGAAATTCGCCCAGGCCGAGGCTCGCCGTATCCAGCCCGCCCAGCCGTGCCTGATGAGGACGGTCCGGCGTGATGAGGCGATGGCGCACCGCCAATCCCAGCACCTCGTCCGTCGTGTTGGTGATCGTGTCCGTGATGAGGATGCAGCGCTGAGTCCGCTCAAACCACGGGCCTTCGCTGGTATCCGGTAGTTCTTCCGGGCGTTCCTTGAGTTCCTGCGGGCGCCGGATGCTCCGTTCCACGCGGTAGGACGCACCTTCAGCCCTCAGGGTCACGTTGGGGGCCGCGATCTGCGTCTCGGGCTTCCAGCCGGGCTCCCCGGCAGGCCTGCCGGTGCAGTTCAGCTCATTGAAGCCCATACCGTCATCCTTGGGATATGAAAATGAAGTCTCGAGATAATACGGTTCGCCAGCGATGTCGATGCGGAGGCCGCCGCTCGAGGGAATGCGCACCGTGTCGCCTTCGCCTGGAACTGTGATGCCCGACAACGGCTGCCGTTTGAGCAGGTGCGCCCCGCGCAAGTCTCGGATCTCCCGTGCAGGCACGGCGCCCACGCTCAGGTCCTCAAGGATGAGCTGCATGCCCTCCGGGGGCGAACCGTTCCAGTAGGATGCGATGGCCGCGTTGACGATCGTCAATTCATTGCGCCAACCCTGCGCGATGTCGCTGATATCCAGCAGATACCAGTACCCTTCGCCACGATCCGTGAGCAGGGCCTCGAGATGCGGCTCCGCCGGGCCGAAAAAGGCCTGCAGGCACGGCAGGCCGGCCCGGGGCTCAAACAGGTTGACCCGCGGGTAGCGGGGGTTGTCTGTCTCGAAGGAGTTCCGGCGATTCAGGCTGCGCGGCTCGCCCGTGTCCATCCTGGCGTCCAGGGCGGCGCCATTCAGCGAAATCGCCAGATAATTGTTCCATCCTGCGTCCTGCGGGGCATCGAGGCGCGCACGGAATCGCAGACAGAGCGATTCGCTGTCCTCCAGCTCCACCTGAGCAAAAGTCAGGGTGGTTTGGGCCGGGGAGGCTTCAATAGGCAGAATTACGGGCGCATCCGCGCGCCACAGCTCCCGCCACGTCACTGACGCTGCTTTGGCCTCCGCCGCCATCGCATTTGATGCCCCCAGCAGAAGACCCAACACCGCCGCCAGCATGCGTTTCATGGACAGACCTCTCCCTTCTCACTGCGATTTGCCACAAAATCCGGCTGGTTCACTCGCGCAGACAGCATAACGAAGCCCCGCGTTACGGGGCAAGGATGCGCCGCGCCTCAGGCCGGATGCTGTTCCAGCAGCACCCCCAGCGGGCATTCGGCGCATTTCGGCGTGCGCCGGCAAAAATCTTTCCCCACAAAGACGATCAGTCCGTGATATTCCTTATACAGGTGCAGATCCGCTTCCAGATTTCGTTCAAACAGCGCGCGCAGCGGCTCGTAGGCGATATCCGGTGCGCAGAGGCTGTGGCGGCTGAAAATGCGCCGGGTATAGGCGTCCACGACAAACACGGGCTTGTCACACGCGTACAGCAGAATATCATCGGCGGTTTCCGGGCCGATGCCGTTCACGGCCAGTAATTCGGTCCGCAGGGCGTCCAGCGGCTGCGCGGCCAGCCGTTTCATGCTTCCCCGGTACCGATCCACCAGATAGGCACAAAAGCTGCGCAGGCGGCGGGCTTTGACCCGGAAATAGCCGGACGGGCGCAGCGCCGCCTCGAGAACTCTGTCTTCGCAGGCCAGGATCTTCTGCGGGCTGAGCAGGCGCTCGCGTTTCAGATTCGCGATCGCCCGTTCTACGTTTTTCCAGTTCGTGTTCTGGGTGAGTACAGCGCCCACGGCGATCTCGAACGGCGTGTCGCCCGGCCACCAGTCCGTGGGGCCGTAGAACCGGCTCATTCGCTCGTACATGTCTTTCAGGGCAGCTTTTGTATGCGGCATCGGAAGATTCCTGCAGGGGGCGTATCCAAAGGTTTTCGGCGCCTATACTGACACATTCCCGCACGCGCCCACAAAAGCTGCCCGGCGCCACGCCTCTCGAACGCACCCCGGGCCTCTGACCCGCCGAATGCACACAAGCCGGGGCGAGGGGCAATTTGTTCACTGGTATTTTCCCGGCGCTTCGCTTAGAATTTCGTTTCCCGTCATGCAACTCAGGAAAGGAACCGGACATGATACGAGCACGGCATCAGTACACTTCACCCGGCGGCATGAACCGCCGCGATTTCGTTCGACTGGGTGCGGCCGCGGGCATGGGCGCCAGCATCGCTGCAATGGATCGCTCCGCCTTCGCCGCGGTTCCGGAAGCCCTAGGTCCGGCGCCGGAAATGCCGTTTGCGGCACCGCCCATCGACAACGTCCGCATCGGCTACGTCGGAGTCGGCGGTATGGGGACCAGCCATCTCCGAAACCTGCTCGCCATCGAAGGCTGCCAGATCGTCGCGGTGTGCGACATCGTTGAGGAAAAGGTGGCCAATGCGCAGAAGATGGTCGAAGACAAGGGATTTCCCAAGCCCACGGGGTATTCGCGCGGGGAACGCGATTTTGAACGCCTGTGCGCTGAGGAAGACCTGGACCTGGTGTACACGGCTACGCCGTGGGAGTGGCACGTGCCCGTGTGCATGTCCGCCATGGAAAACGGCAAGCACGCCGCCACCGAAGTACCCGCCGCCTATACCATTGAGGACTGCTGGAAACTGGTCGAAGGCGCGGAGAAATATCAGAAGCACTGCGTCATGATGGAGAATTGCTGCTACGGCCGGGCCGAGATGCAGATCCTGAACATGGTGCGGCAGGGCCACTTCGGCGAACTGGTCCATGGCGAAGGCGGCTACCTGCACGACCTGCGCGCACTCAAATTCGCGGATTCGGGCGAAGGCCTGTGGCGCCGCCAGCATACCATCGATCGCAACGGCAACCTCTATCCTACCCACGGGCTCGGCCCGATCGCCCAGTGCATGAACATCAACCGCGGCGACCAGTTTGATTACATGGTCTCGATGAGCTCTCAGGCGCTGGGCATGAAGCTCTTCGCCGAGGAGAACTTCCCGGAAGGCGATCCGCGCCGCGCCGAAACCTTCCGCAACGGCGATTACAACACCAGCCTGATCAAGACCGCCCTCGGCCGTACGATCATGGTGCAGCACAATTGCGACTCGCCCCGCCCCTACAGCCGCATCAACATGCTTCAAGGCACCCGGGCCATCACCGTGGGCTACCCCGACCGCATTTACATCGAAGGCCGCAGCCCGGCCCATACCTGGGAAGAGCTCGAGCAATACCGCGAAGAATTTGATCACCCGCTCTGGAGGCAACTCGGTCCCGATGCGGGCGGCGCGGGCCATGGCGGCATGGACTTCATGGAAGACTACCGCCTGATCAAATGTCTGCGCGAAGGACTGCCGCTGGATATGGACGTCTACGACGCAGCCGCATGGAGCGCTGTGGGGCCTCTGAGCGAGATGTCCGTAGCCAACCGGGCCGAAACGCTCGATTTTCCGGACTTTACCCGGGGCCGCTGGCGCACCTGGCAGCCGCTGGGAATCGTCGAGGCGTAAACGTCCGCCGCGCTGACGAACCCGTACCGGGAGGATGTACCGGGCCCGCAGGGTCTTCGCGTCCTGCGGGCTCTTTTTGTGATCCGAAGCTCTGGCGCGCACAGGACGATTCAGGCGTTGAACTCGCCGTGTTTCAGCGATTCGACGAAGCTCCGGGCTTCGGCGTAAGCCTTTGCGCTGGCAATGATAACCAGCTCGTGGAAGCGCGGCCCAGCGCCTGCAGGCTGCAATACCAGACCCGAGCTGGAATAATCCAGATAGAGACTGCCCGTTCGCCCCGGCACGAACCCCTTAACCCGGTACAACACCCGTTCCGCGTTCGTCAGGGCTGCGCGCAACCGGGTTTCGTCGAGCGGGGCCGCCACGCGCTCGGTAAACCGCGCGTAATTCGGGTCCGCGCACGGCGCATAGTCTCCGTCCAGGTCCCGGCATCCCGGCATGGCCAGCAGATCCAGCGCCACATCGCAATACGTCGACCGGACCACCCGTGCGCCGGAGTTGAGGCGTCGAATCTGCTCTTCCACCGCCTCCACCGCTTTCTCATCAAAGAGATCCACCTTGTTGACGATGATCGTGCTGCTTGCCTCGATTTGCGCAGCGAGATTGGGAAGGGTCTCCAGAAGCACAGGAAATGTGCCCGGATCCACGATGCTCACGATGGAACGCAAGGCGTACTGAGCATCCAGCCCGGTCTCGCGAAGCATGCGTACTGCCACGTTGGGGTTCGCAATGCCGCTTGCTTCGATAATGACCCCTTCCACCGGGGTGTCCCCGCCAAAGCGCTCGGGAATGCCTTTCAGCGTGCTGACGAACTGGCTTACCAGGCAGGTACAAAAAATGCTCCCGCCAGGAAGGGAGACGACGTCGCCGCTGGCGTCCTGCAACAGCGGACCATCGACATCCAGCGGAGAAAACTCATTTACGAGAAATACCAGACGCCGCCCGCGGTATTGCTCGATCAAACGGCGCAGGTACGTGGTCTTGCCGCTGCCCAGAAAGCCTGTGATCAGACTCAGCGCGATCACGGCGCCGTGCCTCCCTGTTTCTCTCGCGCACGCGCCTCGATGGCGGCGATCAGCGTCTCCCGGTCAGGGATCTGCGACGAGAAGCGCACCACGCCGTCGATGCAGATCGAGGGTATGTTCTCGACATGCAGCCGGCACATGTATCCGATGCCGTTTCGGGTTTTTACCTTGTGCTCCCGCACCGTCGTGTAGCAGTTGGCCTGACCGGCGGCGTTCCGCGCGGCATCCACCATATACAGGCACGGTGCGCAGGCCGACGAGTCCAGGGTGATCACGTCCACAAACACCACGTCTTTATTGCTGTAATCGGGCAGCTGCAAATCTTCAAACGACTCCATCTGCGTCGCTTTGAGCGACGTGCGCGACACCTGCCGCTGATAGTCGTCGTGCACCATCTGGCTCACCGCGATGAGGTTTTGCTCCGGGGTGGCGTAGGGCAGGTCGCAGCCCGGGGCGAGGATAAACCCGCGCAGTCCCGCCAGATCGATGCACCGGATGGCGTCAAGCATGCAATCCGCCGTGCTCCCCAGCAGCAAGACCACCGTGAGCTTCAGGTTGCCGCCAAACGATTTGTTGTATTTCCCCGCCAGATTTTTAAGCAGGTCCAGCGGAATGTTCTCATCGACCTGGAGGTTGTCGCATTTCGTCCGGCACATCAACTCGAGGTTCCGCGTCGCATCGCCGCACACAAACAGCGACGACAGCCCGTTGTTCGCGGCCACATGCGCAAACACTCTGTTCAGAGGCTGCGCGATAAAATCTTCGAAATGCGCCTGCGAGATTTGGCTCGTCATCGGATCCACCACGGCGATCACATCCGCGCCGTTCTGGAGATAGAAGTCCGCGGCCCGGCAGCCAACCTCCGCGCAATAATTCACAAGCGCGTGCACCTCGGCGGGCCGGGTCAGCATGTCCAGAAACAACTCGCTGCCGCGCAGGTGTGATGCCAGCGTGAACGGACCCGTGATCAGCCCGTACAGCGCCACTTCCCCGCCCATCGTCTCTTTGCAGCGGAGCAGGGCCTCTTTTGCGATGGGGTACCGCCCCTTCCCGGCATGAAATTCCGGCAGATCATCCAGCGTACACGACGTCAACGGATGCGAGATCACCGACGGCGGCACTTCGTCGGACCATTGCACCTGGCAGCCCAGCACCTCCGCTTCCATCTGCAAATCGAACAGGATCGGCAGCCCATCGGGCCGGTAGAGTTCCCGGGCCTTCGTCAACCCTTCGACAATGGCGTCCGGGGACTGCAGGTAGTCCGTTGCGGTTTTTCCGATCAGTTTTCCGCCATGGACTCCCACAAACGGCAGCCAGGCCGGCCGGGGCGTCTCCTCGTTCCGCATCGCCGCCAGGAGCAGCTCTTTCCCCGTCATATCTTTCATCATAACCACGCTCCCACAGGCACGGCATTGCCTCTGCCGCCGGGTACCACCCGTGCATTCCACACGGACAGGCCCTTATACCACAGACCGCATGAAAATGGATCGCTGCTCCGGTTGAAATAGACGGCCCCCGACTCTACAATGCCTTACGAGTCCGCATGTCACGAAAATCACAGACTGCCAGCCTTTTCCAGGCGGACGCAGAGGAGTGTTTACACCATGAAAAAACTCGTTGGATTTGCCCTGCTCGCCCTCGTTGCCGCCGCTCTCAACGCCCAGGCCGCTCCGCCTGAAGGCGAAGGCTGGCGCTCTCTCTTCAACGGCGAAAACCTCGACGGCTGGGACAACAAATCCGGTCATGCGGAGGTCTGGCAGGTCAAAGACGGGGTGATCGACTGCAACCCCCGCGTCGACCTTCCCGGCGACAAAAATCTGTGGTCAAAAGAGTCGTTCCGCGATTTTCAGCTCTACATTGAATGGCGCATCAAAGGCACCAAAGGTGAATACCCCGTTCCCACGGTCCTGCCCGATGGCAGCCACAAACTCGATGAAAACGGCAACCCCATCATCACCATGACGCCCAACGCCGATTCGGGCATCTATCTGCGCGGCTCCTCCAAAGCGCAGATCAACATCTGGTGCTGGCCCGTCGGCTCCGGTGAAGTCTACGGCTACCGCATGGACGACAAGATGTCCCCTGAAGTGCGCGCCGGCGTCACTCCCAAAATGAAGGCCGACAAGCCCATCGGTGAGTGGAACAGCTTCGTCATCACCATGAAGGGCGACCGTCTCACCGTCGAGCTCAACGGCCAGACCGTCATCGAGAACGCCCAGATGCCCGGCACCCCCGAAGAGGGGCCGCTCGCCCTCCAGCACCACGGCGGATACCACAAAGGCGACGATCAGTGGAACTCGGCATCCAGCCTCGTCCAGTTCCGCAACATCTACATCAAACCACTCTGATTTTGCGGGGACAAAGCCGAACTAAATCCCTGGCCGAAGGGCGCAGCCTCGCACGACGGCGTGGCGGGCCGTGTTACGTATTGCCGCCTCGGGGTTTCGGAAACCGCGCGCCCACATCCCGTTGCCAGGCGTGAAGCTTGTCCGCCAGGATTTGCACCTTCTCGGGCATACCGGCGGCGAGGTTCCTGGTTTCTCCGATATCCGTGCGCAGGTCGTATAGTTCAAGGCGGCTATCTTCAAAGAACTCGATCAGCTTGTAATCGCCGTCGCGGATGGCTGCGCCCGGGCTGCCCCCCTGGTTGCCGTAATGCGGATAATGCCAATACAGCGAGCGGGGTGGCAGGCTGCCCCGGCCCATCAACAGCGGCATCAGGCTCACGCCGTCCACGTGCTGCTCGCTGCGCCACGGCAAGCCGGCCATTTCGAGCATTGTTGGATAGAAATCCGTGCTCGTGACCGGCACGTCGCATTGGGTGCCGGGTTTCACGACTCCCGGCCACCTGATAATCAGCGGCTCGCGGATTCCTCCCTCGTACAGCCAGCCTTTCCCGGCCCGAAGGGGCAGGTTGCTGGTCGGATGCCCCTCCGAGGTACTCAATCCGCCGTTATCAGACATGAAGATCACGACGGTGTTGCCAGCCAGTCCCAGGCGATCCAGCGCGTCCAGCACGGTCCCCACGGCTGTATCCATCGCCTCGACCATCCCCGCATACACGGCATGATCCTGTACCAGCCGGACCTCGCGCTCGCCTTCCTTTCCCCAGCGGGGGAGAGCCGGGTCGATGGTGGCCGCTTTTTGTGTATATTTCGCCTTCAGATCGCTGCGCGTCTCAAGCGGGGTGTGCACCGAATAGAACGACAAATACGCGAGAAACGGCTCGTCACGGTGCGCCTCGATAAACTGGACTGTCTCGGATGCCAGCCGCAGGGGCAGATATTCGCCCTCAGGGCCGTCCTCCAGCTTCGGATTTTTATACGGCGAGAAATAGCCCCCTGGGGGACTGCCCCGGTCATGGCCGCCCCGGTTGATCTCAAATCCCTGGTCCTCAGGAAAAAACCCTTCCCCGCCCAGGTGCCATTTCCCGGCGAAGAACGTCCGATAGCCCCCCTCGTGCAGCGCCTCGGCGAGCGTCACCTCCTCGAGCGGAAGCTGCTCTTCATAGGGCGCGGGCAAGAGCGGCTTGTCTTTAGTCCAATGCCTGTCCACCGAATCCGGCTGCGGTGCGCCAAACCAGTCTGTTGTTGCCATCCGCGCCGGGTATTTCCCCGCCAGAATGCTCGCCCGGGTCGGGCTGCATACCGGGCAGGCCGCGTAGGCGTTTGTGAAGCGCATGCCTTCCGTCGCGAGCCGATCACAGTGGGGCGTCTCGTAAAATGTGCTGCCGAACGCCCCCAGATCGCTCCACCCCAGATCGTCGGCGAGGATGAATACGAAATTGGGCCGGCGATTGGCCTCTTCCGCCATCCCCAATCCCCGTCCTGTCAACGCCAGTCCCGCCATTCCGCCAGCGGCACGGACCAGAAATTCTCTGCGTGTCATCCCCTTTACCCTCCGGATTATGGGGATACCATACTCCATTGGGCGCGCCAGATCATCGAATCGGAGCGGCACAGTCAATCAAGAGGACATTTTTGGCAGCGTATCCCCAGAACTAAATGCCATCGCCGAAGCCGGCGACGATGTAATGGTCCATGTCGAGGGCAGGCTGTTCGGACCTGGGCCGGCCGACGACTCGGGCGGGTACACCGACAGCCGTGGTGTGGGGGGGGATGTCGTCGAGCACCACGCTTCCGGCGCCGATTCGGGCCCCTTCACCGATTTCAATATTGCCGAGGATAGTGGCTCCCGCCGCGATCAGGACGCCTTTGCGGACCTTGGGATGGCGGTCCCCGGTCTCTTTTCCGGTACCGCCCAGCGTGACTTCATGCAGCATCGAGACGTTGTCTTCGACGACGGCGGTCTCGCCGATCACCACGCCGGTGGCATGGTCCATGAGGATGCCGCAGCCGATCTGTGCCGCGGGATGGATGTCGACCGCGAGCACCTGGGAAATTCGCCCTTGAAGAAACAGGGCCAGCGATTCGCGCCCCGCGCGCCAGTAATAGTTCGCGATCCGGTAGGATTGAATGGCGTGAAACCCTTTGAAAAACAGCAACGGGTTGGAATAGGCCCGGCAGGCGGGATCCCGGTCGCGGACGGCCTCGATGTCCGCGCGCGCCGCTGCGCCGATGCCGGGGTCATGCACCAACGCCTCGTCAATGAGGTCGCGAAGCGCCACGGCATGGATGGTGGTGCTTTCGAGCTTGGTCGCAAGGATAAAGCTCAACGCATCCTCGAACGTCTTATGGTTTAACACCGCTCCGTACAAAAAATTGGCGAGCAGCGGCTCCTTGCGTGTCTCTTCGGCGGCTTCGTTCCGAATCGCCTCCCAGATGGCATCGGTCTTTGGCGCAGTCATGAATACTCCTCCGGGTACGGCCCGATTGCCGCGTCAGTGTATGCCAGGATGTTCCCAAATGAAAAATCCGGCGGCGCCGGGCGCAGACCCTTTACCCAGACAACGCCCGGCCCCGCGCCGGAATTTCATAAACGCGCTTTTCCATCGGCCCTCACATTCAAGTGCTAAGTGCACGCAACGCGATTTTTCGTTTCTGAAGGAAGATTTCATGGGGTGTTCAGTATCCGAGGCTTTTTTTGGCCGGTTGTTTATCTCATCGACTATCTCCTGAAGTCTTTATAACGCTGGGGCAGGCCCCTGTGCCTGCCCATCCGGATAGTCCCCATGGCTGCGTTGAAGAAGGGCAGACCCCTGTGTCTGCCCCTACGCGCTGCGGAAATCAGTCCCCGTGTGATCGCCCAGCCGGATAGCCTACGCGTTACGACGGGATGCTGTGAGCTGCAAGCCACACCCCAAAATCCAACCTGCAAAACTCCACCCCCAAATCGGCTACCGCCGATTCACCCCCGCCCGCGGGGGACAGGTACCCTGGGCGCGCCGACGTCCTCGTCGGCACACAGCTCAGCTCCGCCCGCGGGGGACAGGTACCCTGGGTGCGCCGACGTCCTCGTCGGCACACGGCTCAGCCCCGCCCGCAGGGGACATAAGAACCCGAATCGGCACATCCACTATCTCCTGGAGTTTTTCTAAATGTAGGGGCAGACCCCTGTGTCTGCCCATCCGGATAGTCCCCGTGGCTGCGTTCCGGATTGTACGAGCCTGCGCTGTTCGACGAAAAACCCGATCTTTGTGCGCTCCATTGAGGTGCGATGGAGGTAAGGCATCGGGATTCCTTTCGCGCTTGGTTTTCGGTTGACACCTCCAAGAATATCGAATGGCTCCCGATGTCTTCTTCCTTGATTGCTCCTGACGTGAAACTCACCTCCAGAAAAAACAAAACCTGAAAATCGTGCACTTAGTATTAGAATGGGCAGCCTGATTCCGGAGCCGTTTCCTTGAATTTGCGCTGTTATTGTGACGTACGTGCCGCTCCGCATTGGACTTCCTCGCTGGTTCGCGTGTACACTATTAGCACTCTGTTTACGGGAAGTGCGGGGCCGCTTCCGGGCGCTCAATCGCAAGAAACTGGACAACCATGGCAGCGTTTGGCATTGACATAGACCGCGATCGAATCTGCGTGTTCGAAGGGTCGCTTTCCAAGCACGATGCGCTGGATCGCCTGGTAGACGCGCTCTACGCGACCCAGGCCATTCCGGATCCGGAAGCCTTTCGCAAAGCCGTATACGACCGCGAAGCCGTCATGAGCACGGGAATTGGCCAGGGGGTGGCCATCCCGCATGTCCGCTTCGAAGGCGTGACCAAACCGGCCATCAGCCTCGGTATCTCCAAAGAAGGCCTCGATTTTGATACACTCGATAACCAGTTGGTGCATGCGGTGGTGTTGTTCGCGATGCCGGCCGGCTCCCAGAAGGAGTATCTCGGTCTCCTGGCGCAAGTGATGTCCGCGCTCAAGGAGCCGGGCTTTCTCGAGCGCCTGGTGGATTGCGATACCCCTGAGGAAGTCGAGACGGTGCTGGCGGAGGCGTCGTAAGCGAAGCGGGGCGGTCTGGCGCGTTCCGTGGGAGCCTGCCATGAAATCGATCTTTTTACGGGCGGTAGCGGTTGTTTTGGGGCTCGGTATCCCGGTTTCCGGGTTGTCCCGGGCGGAGGAGGCGCCGCCCCCGGCTGCCCCGGCTTACCAGTGGACCTGCGTCACCGCATCGGCCCCCTTTGCCCCTCGCGACGGCGCCGGCGCGCTGGTCTACCGGGACGCCATGTGGCTCCTGGGCGGCTGGAACCCCGGCGATAAGGTCCATTTCCCTAAAATCTGCACCAACGACGTCTGGCGCTCCACCGACGGCGCGGACTGGACCCTCGTCAAACCTAATACGTTCGGAACGGACGAATTCGACCCCGAAACCGACTGGGAAGGCCGTCATACCGCCGGTTATGTGGTGTTTCAGGACAAATTATGGATTCTGGGCGGCGATCCGCTCCAGGGCCATTACCAGTCTGATGTCTGGAACTCAGAGGACGGGGTCACCTGGAAGCGCGTGAATCCGGGCCGGGACGTCCCCTGGGGGCCCCGGGTACTCCATCTCAGCGCGGCATTCAACGGCCGGATCTGGGTCCTGGGGGGCCAGACCCTCCCCCAGTACGCCCCTGCCGAAGAACGCTTCTATGATGACATCTGGAGCACCAGCGACGGCGTCCACTGGACGAAGGCCGCGACCGCAGGGCCGCAATGGAGCCCACGGGGCATGATCGGCGGCAGCGCGGTGCTAAATGGCCGCCTCTGGCTTCTCGGCGGCGGCACCTACGACACTCCCCAGCAGCCCCAGCGCGCCTTCTACAACGACGTCTGGAGTACCGCCGACGGCATCCACTGGCAATGCCATCTCGAACACGCGCCCTGGCATCCGCGCCAGTACCACGACGTGGCCGTGTTTGACGGGCGCCTCTGGGTCCTCGAAGGCTGGAACCAGGAGAACCGCAACGACGTCTGGCATTCGGCGGACGGGGTGGAGTGGCAGGAACTCCCCGGCACTCCCTGGGCCCCCCGGCACGCCTCAAGCCTGTTCGTCTACAAAGACGCGCTCTGGGTCGTCGCCGGCAACAACATGCAGAGCGACGTCTGGAAGCTCGAACGGCGGTAAGCGGCCCGCCTTATCCGGGATCATCCCCGCTACACAATTTCCTCGCGCGCTTTGTCCCAGCGTACCTGGCGCTTCTGCTTATACGACTCGACGCTCATCAGCAGTGTGGCCGCCTCGATGAAGGCCTCGTCTTCGTTGCACAGCGGCGGTTTCCGCGTGCGCACCGCCTCGAAGAAGTCTTCCATGTGCGTCGGCTGGGACGGTGCCGCGGCCGGATCGAAGCGCTCCACAGGTTCGATGGGTGTATCGCCCATCCGCCACGCGGGCGCGTCCGGATACACCTCGTAGCGGTTCGCATCCTGCCCGATGCCATTGTAAATGAGCCGGCCATCCCGTCCGATGAACTCGGGGGTCTGCCTCCGGTCCGAGTTCATGCTGCCTTCGAAACTGGCCGAACAATTCTGGCTTTCGAACTGGTAGGTGGCGAGCCACGTGTCGGGCACTTCACGGTCGTCTTTCCAGAACGCATTCAGTCCCGCGCAGACGCAGGTGTCGGGAATGCCCCAGCCCAGCACCGTCTGGACGAAATCCATCTCGTGCGAGAGGAGGTCGCCCGCCTGGCCCGTGCCATAGGGCCAGTAGCAGCGCCAGTGCCAGAAATGCCGTTCGTTGAAATCGATCGCCGGCGCGGGCCCCAGCCATTTTTCCCAGTCCACGTCCGCGCGCACCTGCGCCGGGTCGGGCCGGTCATACCACGAATAGTTGCCGAACCAGCGCCACGGCGCCCGCTCGGGCGTGCCGTTGAAGTAGCGGCCTACCTTCACGAACGTGACCGGGCCAATTCGGTCCGCGCGGATCAGGTCGCCGCCCGCGGTTGCAGCGGGCCATTGGCGGCCCTGGTGGCCGAGCTGCATAACTCGTCCCTGCTGTTTTACCGCCGCGCGCATTCGTTTCGCGGCGTCGATCGAGATGGTCCAGCCCTTTTCGCAGTACACGTCCTTCCCCGCGTTCACGGCATCGATTAACATCTGCTCATGCCAGTGATCCGGCGTTGCGATGATCACGGCCTCCACCTGCGGATCGGCCAGGACATCGTGGTAATCCGTGACGGCTTTCACGTCGGGATTGTTGCTGGCCTCCACGCCGCGCTCCAGGTGCGGTTTGTATACATCGCAGACCATCACCACTTTCGCGCCTTTGTGCGGCCCCGTGTATTTGATGAGGTCCCATCCGCGCACGCCCGTGCCGATGTGCGCGATCCGAACCGGATCACTCGTTGGTTCCGCCGCCCCCACAATCGCCGGTCCCGTTGCCGCCACGGCCGCGGCCGTGCCCGCTGTCTTCAAAAAACGCCGCCGATTCATATCACTGCTCTTGTTCATACCCACCTCGTCTGTCCGGTTGTTTCACGAAAACTGGTTGAGCTTCTTGCTTACTGGCTTCCCACGCCTTTCACGCGCGTGCGCAGCCGGTAGATCGCCTTACTGGCCGTGATGAACAGGTCATTCATCGTCCGTCCGCTGAAGCAGACGTTCGAGGTCCACGGCTCGTCAATGACAATATGATCGATCGGCCTGCCCGACTTGTCAAAAACAAAAACGCCCTTCCCCGTCAAATACACATTCCCCTCGTTGTCGATGGTCATGCCGTCGGAACCCATCTCGCAGAAGAGCGTCTTTTCGGTCAACCGGCCATCGGCCGCCATGGTGTAGGCATAGGTCTTCCCGGCCTTGATGTCCGTCACGTAGAGCTGCTTCCCGTCGGGCGTGCCGATGATGCCATTGGGTTGCTCGAGGTCATCGAGAACGCGCGTCAGGGTTTTGCGATCAGGCGCCAGATAATATACGCCCTGGCAGGGCTGTTCCATGGTCTCGCTGCGGTCCCAGTAATTGCGCTTGTAGAACGGGTCAGTGAGGTAGGCGCCTCCATCCGGCCGGATCCACAGGTCGTTCGGGCCGTTGAGCAGCTTGTCTTCGCAGGCTTCAATAAGCACGGTCACGTCTTTGCCGGGGCTGATGCGCCAAAGCTGATTTTTTTCGTCCGCACAGGCCCACAGATAGCCGTCGCGATCAAAACAGAGGCCATTCGACCGGCCGCACGGCTGCATGTAGGTGGTCAGTTCGCCACCGATGCTCCATTTCATGATTCGATCGTTGGGTTGATCGGTAAAATAGACGTTTCCCGCGGCGTCCGAGGCCGGCCCTTCCGTAAACTCAAACCCGTCGGCGAGTTTCTCGACCACGGCCCCCGGCGCCGCAATGCCCGCGGCCGGCTCCTCCGCAGTCTGTGCGGCGCATACCCCGGCCATCAGCAATAGCACCCATCCCATTCGCATGACCCTGCTCCTTGCACGGCATCCCGCCGCAGTCCCGCCTCTATGCCGGTGACTATAGCACAGCCTCTGTTCCAGCCGGATTACCGCCGGCCTTCCGCGCCCGCTGGATTTTGTACCAGAAGCCCGTCAAACCAGTTGCGGGTCTTACTGATCGTGCCGTTACGCCATATGTTTTCTTGCCGGATATGAGACGCCTATCTATATCAACCGGCGGCTCGCGTTCCTCGTAACACTCGCTCCCCAAGAGCACAGCAGGAAGAATCCATACTGGAGCAGCGTATCCCCTTCCCGCGGGGAGAGGATGGCAAGGCTCTAACCCCAGGGTGAACTTCTCATTCCTGACAAGAAAGCAAATGGTGTGAGGATATTCTGCCGGCCAGATTAGCAAATGTCTTGACAGGGCGGATCGAAAAGGCACTGGCGCCTTGTCCTGGGCTTACAAAAGATCGCGATCACGCTCCGCGCCGGGGGTCACTGCCGCAGGCTGCTTTTTCCTGTGGGCGGCATCTGCCATAATCGAGTCTGTCACACCGGTCTGGAGGACGATGTATGACGCTGCGGGAACGTTTTATCGCCGCATTGGAGCGCCGCCCTGTCCCGGGGCGGGTGCCGCATTTTGAGCTGGTGTTTTTTCTGACGATGGAGGCCCTGGGCAAGGTTCATCCCAGTCAGCGCCATTACGCGCAATGGGACCAGATGAGTGAATCGGAACGCGCGCTGCACCGCAACGAAATGGCGGACATCTATATTGAGACCGCGCGCAAGTATGAGCACAGCGCGATCTTTCTGCATCCGAATCCCGACACGGAGGATGAAACGCTGCGCCTGATCGATCTCGTGCGGGAAAAGTCGGGCGACACGTATTTTCTGATGCTCCATGGCGACCCCACGTATGCCATCCCATCGGGCGCCGACATGATGGAACAGGCCGCCTGGTTCTATGAAAAAATGGACGATGCCCTGGCCGAGGCCGGCCGCCGCGTCGATGCACAGCTCGCCTGGTGCGAACGCCTGAAGGCCCACGGTGGACTCGACGGGTTCGCCCTGTGCTCGGATTATTGCTTCAACGACAATCCTTTCCTGCCACCGGACCTGTTCGCCATTTTGATCACGCCGTACCTCAAACGGGTCATAGCGGGGATGCGGGAGATGGGGTTCTATGTCATCAAGCATACGGACGGCAACATCCTGCCCATCATCGACCAGCTGGTCGACGCCAATCCTCACGCACTGCATTCCCTCGACCCCCAGGGTGGGGTAGACATCGCCGAGGTCAAACGCCAGTACGGCGAACGCGTGTGCCTGATCGGCAACGTCAACTGCGGCCTGCTGACCTCAGGTACCGACGAAGAAGTCATCCAATCGGCGCGCTACTGTATCCGGCACGGCATGCCCGGTGGAGGGTATGTGTTTTCGACCAGCAATTGCGCGTTTACGGGTCTTGCCCTCGCCCGCTACGAACTGATGTGGAAGGTGTGGCACGAGGAAGCGATCTACACCGGGGAATGACGGGTTCCGGGCCGGAGCCACGGCCAGGTTTTTCACAGCACGGCGCCCGCGGAGACCGGGGCCATCATGCCGGCCCTGATCCAGCATCTCCAAAGGCCTGCCTGCCCGCTTCGGTCAGCGAACCGATGACCGAAAGGAGCACGAAAGATTCGGATTTGGTATGCTATAGAGGGAAGGGGGATACGGGCATTGCCTGCACCTCTGACCACTTGGGACAGAGGCTCCGTGAGATACAAGGGAGATCGCCATGACCCTCGAAGAACGTGTAGCTGCGCTGGAAGCCCAACTCGCCAGCTCCGCACCGAGAGAAATTGTCGCCTCGCGGCTCATTCTCGCCGACGAAAACGGCAAGGCGCGCGCGCATCTGTACGTCTCGAAATCCAAAGAAGGGCCAGCCTTATGTCTCATCGATGAAAACAGCAAGACCCGCTGCCAGATTTTCGTGTCGCGCAGCGGACCGTCGCTCTGTCTCGGCGACGAAAACGGCAAGCTTCGCGCCGTACTGAATGTGACCCGAAACGGTCCCATGCTTTCCCTGAACGATGAGAATGGAAGGAACCGTGTCCAGGTTGTCGTGGACGATGAAGGACCTCTGCTGCGAACGATGGACGCGGCAGGCACGCTCCGCGGACAATTTGTGCTTACCCCCGACGGCCCCGCGCTGCAACTCAATGACGAGACCGGTCTGACGCGTTCTGAACTGAGTGCGTACAGGGAAGGCTCTGCTCTGGGCCTGGGCGATGAGCATGGCGGCCTTCGTGCGCAGATCGTCGTGACCGAAGACGGTCCCGCGGTACGTTTGGGCGATGAACACGGCGACCTGATCTGGTCTGCGCCCTGACGGCCCCGCCCTTTTTTACGAACAGAGCCGGATTGATCACGAACCCTCGGCGGCCCGCATGAACCCCGGCGGTTTACCCTGCTTTCAGGTGTTTGAGTAAGTCGCGGGTAGTGGTGCGCATTTCCCCCAGAATTTTCAGCAGATCTTCAACCTGGCGTGGGGTCAGCCTCAAGAATTCAAGCTGGAGGCCGCTTATTGCCGGTGCTTTCCAATCCCCGGCGTCGCCGAAACCGGCCCGCCGCGCCAGGGTCGCCGCAAGCTGCACCACCGCAATTTCTGTGGCCCATTTCCCTTTGGCTGTGGCTGGACGATGGATATTGCCGATGATCTCGACGATCAGCGATGGAAATCGCCATTTCGCGGTAAGCCAGCGCCCCACTTCCGGGTGATTTACGCCTAATCGCTTCTTTTCACATTCGTGAAGGAGCATCTTTTGTTCGCCGGCCTGGCTCAGCACGGCACGGTATTCGTTGCGAAGCACAAGCGCCAGCAGGTACCGCCCAATATCATGCAGCAGGCCTGCCGTGAAACACGCTTCCGGCGACGGCAGAGTCACGGGCCCGTGGCACAAGAGCTGGGCCGCTTTGGCGGTGCCGAAGGCGTGCATCCAGAAATCGCGCGGTTCCAGCGAAAACTGGTGCTGGCTGAAGAATGCCTTGAACACGGAGGCCGACAGGGCAAGCTGGTACACGGCATCGAACCCCAGCACCGCAACGGCCCGGCGGATGGAGTCCATTCCGCCGGGTGCTCCGTAATACCTCGAGTTGGCGATATCCAGCACGCAGGCCGAGATGGCCTGATCTGTTTCGAGCAGCGCCGTCATCTCGTCCGTCGAGGAATGCCCGCCTTCGACAGCCGCAAGCAACTGGGTTACCACCTGAGGCAAGGCTGGCAGATCATGGAGCTCAATGAGCCTGGGGAAGACACGATGGCTGTACATTCACGTAGCCTCCGTCCCCGCAGCGGTGTCCGGATGGCTGGCATGATTATAGGGTATTACACCTGTCCGGCGCCCATTCGCGTCGGTCTTACGACGGTATTCTACCAAATCCCACCCCCGCATGATCGGAAAAATCCAGAAACCTGCCCTATCCTGGTCAGATATACGGCTGATTTTTGATGAGAGGAACATCTCAGCGGCGCGAGCGTTCCTCGGTTCAGACAGAATTATATGTAAAGCTTATCATGAAAACCAGCATTGCGGATTAAATTCTTTATATATAAGACTTTACCCTCTCGCAAATGGAAAAGCCAGAAAAACCCGGCCAAGTTGGCCTTTTTCGCGATTATTCCTCATTTTTCCCGCGAAAATGCTTCTCGATAGCTCCGGCGAGCGCCTCCGCGAAGCTGCGGCGGGTTTCCGGGTCCTGAAGGAGGTGTTCTGCCCGCGCATCTTCGATGGATTGCGGCTGCACCCATACCGCCGGGCAGGCTGTCTGCTGCAACAGGTACGTGACCGATGTCGTCACGGGTAATCCGCCGAGGGCGCTTGCGACGGTCTGTGCCAGCCGCTCGCCACCCGAACTGCCGGGGTAATGCGCGGCGAACTGCACGTTTTTTCCGACCAGCAGGCCGCGCTGATCAACCACTTTTGCCGTGGCTGAATCCGCCCCAAACGCCACCACCACGTGAACGCTGGCGCCCGCAGCATCCGACAGGCGAACCCGTTCCAGGGGGGACAGATCGCTGTCGTCTTCGCGGGCCAGAACGACGGTCGCCCCGCGCTGGCGCAGGCGCATAGCCACGCGCCGCACAACATCGAGCGCGGCATCGCTGGCGCGCATCCCGGTGGGACCCACGGCGCCGGCGTTGCTGCCGCCGTAGGCCGCGTCGAGCATGATGGTTTTGCCATGAAGTGTGCCGCCGGCGGTGGGGATCAGACCCACCACAGCGTGCCCGCCGTTCAGAGCGACGGTGACTTCATCGAAGCCGTTCTTGCGCACGGAAAGGCCTCGCGTGGCGGCGGGCAGAGGCAGCCAGCCCTCGCTGTTGCTCGTACCCAGGACGCGCCCTTCCGAAAACGCCGTGACACCGGCCACCGGCTGGCTTGTCCGGACATCGTGCAATCGCACCGTGCGAAAGGCTTCGGACCCGAACCGGGGCGCAACCTGTTCCGTGATCTCTCCCGCCCGCATGGTCAATTGCGCGGGCAGCGTATCTTCGAGAAAGTAGCAGCGCGCTGTGCCCGACTTTGTCGGAACCTTCAAAAGATTTTCGTTCACCGTCACGGGAGTGCCGTCGGCCACCGGCAGGCCGAAGCGATCGGTCACGTAGACTTCGAACAGGTATTCGATGCCGCTGGCGCGTACCGGCGCGTCAGGGTATTGGTGCACGGTGATGAACGCGGGCGGGCGTGCTACTGGAACGGTGGTCTCGCTGGAAAGCGACGCTCCCCTCGTGTTGCGGGCGAAAAACGCGATCTCGCGTGGCCCGTTGCCGAGAATCCGGTCAAGGTACCAGGTCAGGGTGTTTCCGCTTTCAACGGCGATCCCGTCGACGAGCTGCCCGTCGATGCGCAGCTCGAGCGTATCCCGTTCGAGCGGGAGTCCGCCGCCCAGTGTATAAATGAGGGCCTGGGTCCGGCCGTCGGCGTGTTCGACAAGCTCCTGGCCGAGCACGCTCGGAGGCGCCATGGCAAAATACGCGGCCAGACCCGAAGCCAGGCCCGCCGCTTCCTTCTCCACGCCGTAGCGCGTGGCCATGAACTCCGCGTTGCGGGCATTGGTCATGTAGGACGTCTCCATGAGCACGGCAGGCACGCGGGCTTCGCGGAGGACTTTGTAGTTGCCCGGAAGCAGGCGTTTGGGCTCGGTATCCTGACGCACGCGCAGGGCCATCTCGCGCATCATGCACTGGGCCAGATCCAGACTGGGGCCGGCGTCTCCGAGCTTGTAGTACACCTCGAGGTCATTTTTGTCGGAGCCCTCGATAATATGGGCGTTGTGATGAACGCTGATGAAAGCCTCCGCATTCACCCGGTTGGCCAGGCCCGGGCGTGCGGACAGGTCCTGGGACAGGCGGCTGGCGTCCAGCGCGGTATCGGTCTCACGCGTTAGGACTACCTCCGCGCCTGCGGCGCGAAGCAAATCGCGCAGCGCCAGCGCCACCTGAAGGTTGACGTCGCTTTCGCGCAAGCGGTTAGATGGCGCGACTGCCCCCGGCCAGCGTCCGCCATGGCCCGGGTCGATGCAGATCCGGCGGCCTGCCAGTGCTGACATGTCGGGCGGCGGCACATCCTCCAGACGGAACGGCGGCGCGGTATCGGTAATCGGTACGGAAGGCTCTACCGGGACTTCAGGCTCCGGGGGGATCGTCTGGCAGCCGATAACGGCCATGCACAGGACAGCAATACCGAGACGTTTCATTGACTTTCCTTCGTGACTTACGGATTACATCGGCGCAGAGGACGAATCCAAACCGCTGAGAAAACAACCACGCGGCAGTGGAGCATATACAGCACGCATACCGTTCGATGCGAACGCGAACTTCGCTGCCAGAACACGAGGCATACGCTACCCTGAACTTTGTATCACATGCAAGCGGCTCGCGGGCGGGAAATACTCAGCGTGATTCCAGGGCGTCGTAGATCGCGACGAGCGCCTGGTGGGCGAGAAACGCGAGAGGGGGACGCTCGCCAGGCGCGAAAAATTTCGCCTCGAGCACGTCGGATCGGGCGGAGGGCTCGCCTTCCCAGTCCTCGATCACGTAGCCCATGACCACCACGGCGCCGTTGAGCCTGCTGGGCTGGGTGCTGGCGCCGATGAGCCGGGGCCGGGCGCCGCGGAGCCCGGTTTCCTCCTCAAGCTCGCGCAAGGCGGCTTCTTCAGTGGTTTCGCCCAGCTCGACAAACCCTCCCGGCAATGCCCATTCGCCGATGCACGGTTCGACGGCCCGCCGCGCCAGCAGAAGGGTGTCCCCACGCGCGACCAGACAGCATGCGGCCGGCACGGGGTTGCTGTAAAAGAAACGGCCGCAGGCGCGGCAGTGGGGACGCGGCCGCTCGCCGTCATTGGCCAGGGTCAGCGCGGCGCCGCAGGTGGGGCAGAAATTCCATTCGATCGGCCGGATGTCAGAGCTCATGGCGTCACTGTAGCAACCCGCCGCGGGTTTGTCTATTCAACCGCAACGCAATCCAAAATGAACAGGGCGGCCGCGTTGGCGACCGCCCCGAAACGCATTTCAAATGGATTTTCAGCCGTGGAGCTGGCGGATCTTCTCGAGGATGTCGTCGGAGGCCAGGCCCTGATACGGCATCTGTTCCGCAATGCCGCCGCGCCCGGGCCGTACCGCGCCGAGATGCGCGTATTTCGGAGTAAGGCCGCGTTGGAGCAGCCAGGTGCCATAGCGCGAGCCCAGGCCGGTCTTCACGTTCTGGCCTTCTGCGACCAGCACAAACGGCGCCTGGCCCGCTTTCTCCAGCATGGCCTCGTCGATCACGTTGAGCGTGGCCTTGTTGATCAAGCCGACGTTGATCCCGTTCTCTCTCGCGCGCTCGACAGCATCGAGGGCGCGGTAGAGGAGTTCCCCGTAGGCCACCACGTAACCGGCGCTGCCCTCACGGATGAGGTCGTCTTTGCCGCGCTCGAAATGGTAGCCGTCGCCGAAGAAGTGCGAGCCGTCTTCCCGGAGGATATACGGCAGTTTCGAGCGGTTGGAGAAGATGAAGCGGATGCCCGGGTCATGGAAAATGGTCTCGAGCGCCTTGCGGAACTGGTGTCCGTCCGCCGGAAAATAGAGACGGGTGGTGTCGCCCTCGGGCAGGGCGCTGTCGGCCAGGAAATTGTTGATGCCGAAGTGGCAGGTGTTATCGGCGATCTCGTCGACGCCCGCGTGCGAGAAATGGCACAGCAGGTTGGCATGATTGAGCCGGGCCATGGTCACTTCGGAGAGCACCATCTCGAGGAATGCCGAGAAGGTCGCGAATATCCCCTGTTGGCCGGCATCGAAGCCGAAACCGGCGGCGGCGGATACGTTGCCGCGCTCCATGACGCCCCCCGGCACAAAAACCTCCGGGTAATTCTTGTGGATCTGATCCAGGCCGCATGAACCTTCCAGGTCGGAGTCGACCACCAGCACCTTCTGCTGGCGTTCTTCGGGCGTCATTTGGGCCAGGATATCGCAGACGATCTTGCCGAATTCGCTCCGGTTGCCCACCGATTCGGTGGAACTGCCTTTGAAGCTCACCGAGACCTTGGGCTTTTCGATGCGGTTGAGATAGGCGACGGCTTCGCTGTGGCCGCGCGCTTCGAGATACTGGATGGCGGCGTCAGCCTTGATCACGTCGTGGCCTTTGGGCGAGCCCTCAATCGCGGGGATGCCCGGCGCCATGACGCGGCGGTTGATCAGCGCTACGGGCCCGTCGACCAGCATGGCTTTGCGGAAGCGTTTGTACAGGGCCGCGAGGTCTTCGCCATCGCCCACGTCGACCGTGAGGCCGTGGCCTTTGAGAGTGTTTGCCAGGTCGTAGCCGGGCAGATAATTTCGCGGGTGGCCGGAGATGGTCACGTTGTTGTCGTCGAGCAGGAGCTTCACATTGAGTCCGCGCGCCACGGCGAACCGGGCCGCCTCGGCATCGTTGCCTTCCTGCTGCGATCCATCGCTGCCGTACAGGAGCACGGCCTGCCCGGGATTGGCCCTGGCCACGCCGTTGACGAACGCCCACATGTGGCCGAGCCGCCCCGACGAGAATTTCACGCCGAGTTCCGGATCGCGTTCCGGATGCCCATAGAGCCCTTCGTTGTATTCACGGTAGTGAAACAGCTTTTCAAACGGGATCTCGCCGTTGAAGGCGCTCATGGCGTACTGGATCGCGACACGGTGCCCGGCTTCGTCAAACAGCGCCGGATACACCTCCTTGGAACCACGGATGAAGGCATCGCCAATCAAAACCTCGGGCACCATGCTGTACGCCCCGCCGGTGTGTCCTGCGTACCCTTTGATCCCCGCGATCGCCGTGAAAAACACGATGGTATCGCGCACGATGGCCACATTGGTTTCGAGTTGCTCTTTTCGCTTCGCGGTCAGCCCTGCCTTCGCCGGGTCGAGGCTCAACGGTTTATACTGGCTCACATCAATCGGAAAACTCATGGTGTTCACTCCCTGTAGCCGTTGCCTGTCGCAGCCGAAACGTACACGCTCACGTACCGTCAATCACGGGGCAGTCTCAGCCTGAACTGTCTCGTCATTCTGGATTGCAGTCATGAAAGACGCGCCGGTCCGCCCAAGCCTTTCCCGTACAGCAGGGCCCGTGCAGCGAACCGGAATTCCCCGCGTAGTATAGCATTATCGCCCCGCCGATTTCCCGCTGCAGAGCAAGCCGTGCATTCTAATACTAAGTGCACGGTTTTCAGGTTTTGCTTTTCGTATTGGTGAGTTTTACGTCAGGAGCAGTCAAGGGAGAAGACATCGGGACCCCTTCGGTATTCCTGGAGGTCGCAATCAACCAAGAGCGAAAGGAATCCCGATGTCCTGCACCCATCTTACCCTAATGGAGCGCACAAAGATCGAATTTCTCGCCGTGCAGGGATGGAGCCACGTTTCAGTGAAATCGGATACTCGAGGGGGATTTGGCAGGCCCGTCCCCGATGGCCTAAAATGAGGTACCGTACAGTTCATGAAATGCATTGTGGCTAGGAGCGTGCGCATGCCTACCCGACGGAAATCCACCCGCAGACAGTTTCTGGCGTCGGCCGCTGTGGCTGCAGCCGTGCCGTATTTTGTTCCGGCAACGGCGTTTGGAGCCAACGACCGGATCAACGTCGGCTACATTGGTTGCGGCCGCCGTGCAGCGGGACTCCAGGGCGTGCCGGGCGATGCCCACGTGCTGGCGCTGGCCGACGTCAACCGGCGGCGCCTGGAAGACTGGGCCAAAGGCAAGCTGGGACGGAAGTACGGCATATCCGATGCGATGCTGTTTCCGGATTACCGGGAAATGCTCGCCCTCAGCGAACTGGACGCCGTTATCATCTCCTCGCCCGACCACTGGCATGCGCTGCATTCGATTCACGCCATGGAAGCGGGGAAAGACGTGTATGTCGAAAAGCCGATGACGCTCACCATCCGGGAGGGCCGACTGATGGTCGATGCGGCGCGGGCCAACGGCCGCATCTGCCAGCTCGGGAGCCAGCAGCGTTCCTCGCAGAAAAACCGCGTGGGCTGCGCGCTCGTTCGTGCGGGCCGTATTGGAAACGTGCATACGGTCCACACGGCAAACTACCCCAGCCCCTGGGAATGCAGCCTGCCCGAAGAAGAGGCGCCCGACTACCTGGATTGGGACATGTGGTGCGGCCCGACACCGTACCGCGGCTACCATGAGAAGCTCTACATGCCCCGCGGCGGCAAACAGGACCACGAGTGGGGCTGGATTTCATTCCGGCCCTATTCCGGCGGGGAGATGACCGGCTGGGGTGCGCACGGGCTGGATCAGATTCAGTGGGCGCTGGGGATGGACGAGTCGGGCCCGGTCGAGATCTGGCCGGTGCTGGACGAGGAACCGCCCTTTGACGGCGTGCATCTGGGCCCGCGCTGGCCGGTGCACATGCGCTACGCCAACGGCGTGGTCGTGAAACTGGACGATCAGGGCGCCCCGGGCGGCGGATGGTTTGAAGGAGATGAGGGCGAGATCAAAATCGATCGCGACCGGTACGCCATCAAACCCGGCTCCCTGGATAAGGAGCTGCCGGAACTGGAGCCCATCCCGTTTACGGGAGGCACCGACGAGCACATCGGAAACTGGCTCCATTGTGTGCGTACACGCCAGACGCCCAACGCAGACGTCGAGATCGGCCACCGCTCGACTACGGTCTGCCATCTCGGCAATATCGCGCGCTGGTTGAAACGCTCCCTCACCTGGGATCCGGTAACCGAGACCTTTCCGGGCGACGATGAGGCCAACCGCCTTGTGGATCGTGAGCGCCGTGTCCCGTGGACGCTGGGTTGAGTTAAAGCCTCCCGGACGGGCAGGTTTCTGCCGCCCCGGTTTCAAGGCCGGCGGCCGGCATACGTTTAGTCAATCAAAGGAGACCGCTTCCGATGACCGATTCGGAGACCCTGTTTTCACGCGACACCCTCGATGAGATGCGCGCGGCAGTGCATGAGACGGTGGATCGCACGCCGGTGACCGACATTCACACCCACGTGTATGCGCCGGCATTTGGCGGCCTGTTGCTCTGGGGCATGGACGAGCTGCTCACGTACCACTACCTGATCGCGGAGGTGATCCGGGCGTCGCGCATTGAACCGGCGGCATTCTTTGCTCAATCGAAGCGGGAACAGGCCGATTTCATCTGGCGGACGCTGTTTATCGAGCGTTCTCCCTACAGCGAAGCCTGCCGCGGCGTGCTCACCGTGCTCGATCGCCTTGGGCTCGATGTCGCCTCGCGCGATCTGGCCGCGTACCGCGACTATTTCGCCCGGAAGAGCGTCGAAGATTACATCAACACGGTTTTTGAACGAACCAACCTCGAATCGGTCGTCATGACCAACGATCCTTTCGACGACGCCGAACGGCCGGTGTGGGAGGCCGGGGCAGCCATGGACAAGCGCTTCCACGCGGCCCTTCGCATCGATCCGATCCTGAACGACTGGACTGGCGCCTGCGCACGCCTCCAGGGATGGGGCTACAACGTCGACGAGAGGCTCAGCGGAACCGCTCTGGCGGAGGTGCGGCGATTCCTCACCGACTGGCTCCAGAAAACCCGCGCCCTGTATATGGCGGTCTCGCTTCCCCAGGATTTTGCGTATCCCGAAAACTCGGCCCGGGCCCGGCTCATCGACGAGTGCATCATCCCGGTCGCGAAAGAGCAGCATGTGCCGTTTGCAATGATGATCGGCGTCAAACGAGCCATGAACCCCGCCCTGAAACTGGCCGGCGACGGGGTGGCCAAGAGCGACGCCGGAGCGGTCGAACGCTTGTGCGCGGCCTATCCGGACGCGAAATTCATGGTGACGATGCTCGCGCGAGAGAACCAGCACGAACTCTCCATCGCGGCGCGCAAATTTCCGAATTTGTTCCTCTTCGGATGCTGGTGGTTTCTCAATGTGCCGAGCCTCATCGAGGAAATGACGCGCATGCGCTTTGAACTGCTGGGCACCAGCGTTTTGCCGCAACATTCTGACTCCCGCGTGCTCGATCAGGTCCTGTATAAGTGGAGCCACTCACGCGCCATCATCGCGCGGGTGCTTGCCGACAAATACGCCGACCTGCTCCGTACGGGATGGACGCTGAAACAGAGCGAGATAGACCGCGACGTCGCGGGGCTCCTGGGCGGAAATTTCTGGGATTTCCTGAAACAGGCTTAGCGCGCGTTCAACCACCGAAGGAGGACGCATGTTCACCTATCCGGTCCGCATCTCTCTGCGCGATGGCGACGCCGCCGGCGTATTGTTTTTCGGGCGCTATTTTGCCCTGGCGCATGACGCCTACGAGACCTTCCTGAACTCTCACGGCCTTGATATCGGCCATCTGATCCGCACTGCGGGTTACCTTATCCCGGTGGTGCATGCCGAGAGCGATTACCGCTGCCCGCTGTTTGTGGGGGAGCAGGCGCTCATCCGCCTGCGCGTCGCCGAGCTGCGAAGCCGGACCTTCACGCTCGACTACGAATTCCATACGGCTGAAGGCCGCCTGGCTTGCAGGATGCGTACCGTCCATTGCGCGGTCAACGCAGAGACCCGCCGGGCCGTCAAACTGCCTCCGGACGTGGTCAGGGCCTTGAAATCCGAGCTGGAGCCCGGCCTATCGGTCTAAGGGCCGGCTCTTTCGCGGATGCGCAGACCGGATCGAGCGCGGAGCGCCGACCACTGGTTTCAGCTCCCTGAAACGGGTTCTGAACTCTGTGCCAGGTCGCGCGTTAGGGCACGTGGAGGAGATTGCGTTGAAAAAGGAAACCGAGGATCGGCTTCTGGATCTGGCGGGCATCCTCATTGCCTCCGTCATTCTTTTCGTCATTGGGTTCGGGGCGGGGCTTTGGATTGGTCTCGACATCTTGCCTTTCGAGATGCTTTGGGAAAGTCCGGTCCCATTGCTGATAATCGGCTTGATTGTGGGAGCCTTTGCGGCTTGTCTCCCGTTCACGATCAACTATATCCGACACTGGGACTATATCCAGCAGAGGAACATTCCACGAGATCCAGAAAGCCAGCCGGAGACGAAAATAGACCCTTGACTTCCTTTTTTGACCCGGCGGGAGAGGGTGCCAATCCCCTCCTGACAACTCCAATACGCGCACGTAGAGCCTGAACCGGCGTTTTGCGGCCCGTTTTTGGCACAGATCTTTGACATTCCCATGTCCCGGGGGCAGAATGGCGGGCAAGGGGGTCGTATGCTGCCGTCTGAAGGTCAAGCCGGTATGCCGCCGGGAGACTTGTTCGTCCGCAGGTGTAACTGGGCGCGCCAATGGCGAAAGGGTGGTTCTTATGTCGAATGACCGGCAAAACACTGTCGAGGCCGCACGTCCGCCGTGGTGGAAGACCATCGGTCCGGCATTGATTACGGCGTGTGTCGTATTTGGTCCGGGAAGCCTGGTGGTCAGCGCCAACGTGGGCGCCACCTACGGCTATGAGCTGCTCTGGCTGCTGGTATTGGCCGGCCTGGTCATGGGCGGCTACATGACGATGTCGGCCCGGGTGGGTGTGACCGCCGGCAGCAGCCACTTTTCCACGCTGGCCCGCGAGGTCAACCGTCCCTTCGCCGCGCTTCTGGGGATCGTATTGTGCCTGACCTGCGCCTCGTTCCAGTTTTCAAACAACCTCGCTGTCACGCTCGCCGTCAGCGCCTTTGCTCCGGAACGCTACAGCCTCGCGTTCCAGATAGGCGCCGTGGGCCTGCTCAACGCCGTTCTGATCCTTTTTCTATTCCGGGCGCACTCCGTGTTCAAAACGATCGAGAACGTTATGAAATTCATGGTGGGACTCATACTCTTGTCCTTCCTCGTCAACCTACTGGTCGCCCGCCCCAGCGTGCTGGGTATTTTGAAAGGGCTCGTGCCCGGCATTCCGAAGGAGCTTTCCCTGGGTGTCCCGAAAATCGTGGACGGCACCATCAATGATCCGCTGGTGCTGATCGCCTCGCTCATGGGGACGACGTTTTCAGTGGCGGGCGCGTTCTTTCAGGGCAACCTGGTGCGTGAGAAGGGCTGGGACACCGACGATTACGACCGCGGCATTGGCGATTCCGTGGCCGGGGTGGGCGTGCTCACGCTGGTGAGCATGATGATTATGATCACCGCGGGCACGGTGATCCTCGGAAAACCGGCCAACAACATTGCGACCCTGGCTCAGACCCTGCACCCGCTGCTCGGTCCGACCGCATTCACACTCTTTTGTATCGGATTGGTCCCCATTGCGCTCAACCCGTTCCTGATCAACGCCATGATCGGCGGCACCGCCCTCGCCGATGGACTGGGTTTTCCGGGCAAACTCAACGATTTCTGGCCCCGCATGTTCACCATCTGCGTGCTGCTTACGGGATTTGTGATCGCGAGCGTGGGACTCCTGCTCAAGATCCCCACGGTGAATCTCATGATTTTCGGGCAGGCGCTGACGGTGGTAGGCAACCCCCTGATGGCAGCCACGATGCTCTGGCTGGCAAACCGCCAGAGCGTCATGGGCGATCGGCGCAACGGACTCGCAGGCAATATCATCGGCGTGCTCGGGATCATTGTCGTGCTGCTGCTCGCACTGCGCATGCTGTGGTTTTTGATCCTCCACCTTTCCCTGGCCCTTTCGTGAGGTACCAGAGGCGGATGGGCCCGGCATCCAGCCGCTTGCATGAATCATGAATATGGAGCAGGGGCGCGCCAGGAAAGAGGCCCCGGCACGCCCCGGAGATGGCGGCAGAAACAGCGTTTCCCGCTACCGGCCTAGACCCAGAACGTCGCGAGTGCGAGTCACAAACGCCTCGGTCATCGGGAACGGCCCGGGATACGGCACCCATTCGACGCGTCCGTCCATATACATCACCCAACCGCCGGATTCCTCACGCCCGCCGGGCACTTCCCACAAAACCGGGGTAGCGGCCTGAACGAGGTACCCGGAGACATTTGGCGGCACTTCAGTCAACAGCCGGGACTCAAAGCCCTCGTGGAGGCGCAGGATGACGTCGCCACCCGCGGAACCTTTGCCGGGGCCGACCTGGATGTCCTGATCGCGGATCGCTTCGATGCCCAGCTGCTGAAGGGCATCCAGGAAGGCGAGTCCAGCGGCCTCGCCGGTCAATGCGTGGGCGAAATAGCAGCGGGTGACGCCTTCCTGTGTATTCATTATCCGCGTATCGACCAGGTATTCGGGATAGATTGCATTCCATTCAGGCGCAAGCACGCCCGGTTGAGGTTCAAGCGCTGGAAAGAACTCACCCGGCGCTTCGTTGGCAAACATCTTGAATACCAGGCCCAGCTGCTTCATGTCATTTACCGCCTTCTCGCTCGCAGGATCGTGAGGCGGCGCAACATCGGCGACGGGCGGGGGCGACGCTGCGACGGGCAGGGTAATCACCGTGTCGTGGGAGGGCGCCTCGACTGTCACGGAGGTTGTGGCATCCAGTGCGGGGGCGATGGCCCACAGCGTGTACACGCCTTTCGCGACTTCGAAAGAGAATGCCCCATCCTGCCCGGTACTTGCGTGGTGTCCGGTGCGCTCGCTGTCCGTAAGGAACAGGTGCGCGTGGTACAGCGGCGAGCCATCGGAGGCAAGCACCTGGCCGGACACTCCGGCGTCGCGCGGCGCCATGACGATCTCCAGCGGGGCGGCCTCTTTGGCGGCCCGCAGGCCCGTTAGGTGAGAGCCCGGCAGGGGCTGATACCCGTCCAGGTAAATGTACAGATCGTATGTACCGTCCAGAGACAGGGGTTCAATGCGGAAGGCACCCTCCGCGCCGGACCAGGCCTGTTCGAAGCGGTAATCCTGGGTGGACCCGCGGGCGTACAGGCTTGCACCGCGCAGCGGCTGGCCTGCGGTATCGATGATGCGGCCCGTGAGGGCGCCGACGGGAAGATCGAAGACGACGGTAGCCTGTGCCTGATCCTCCGGCATAGACCAGGTGGCCGCATATTCGCCGACCGGATCGTACGCTACGCCGCGCTCGATGCTCTTGCACAGCACTTGGATGTGCCCCGCGGATGCCGCGACTCTCCAGCGCGCGCTGCGGTCGTAATCCCGTGGCAGGCCCGGCTCCAGCTGAAGCCAGAGATCTTCGACCGGGGCGCCATCGGTCCGGACGAACGTGATGTCTTTGACCGAGGTCTCCAGGGTGAAATCCTGAGTAAACGTCGTGCCTGCCTTATTGACCTGCAAGACGTTACGCCCCGGCTCCAGCACGTCCTGTCCCGGTCCGAGAAAGTCCCACGCCATCGAGATTCGGGTGTCTCCGAGCGGGAGTCCAATGGTATAGGCGCCGTTTTCGTCCGTTCGGATGCACTGCGATACGGCGCCGCGGGAGCGGGCCACGACGGCGACGCCCGCCAGAGGGTTGCCCTCCGTGTCTTTCACTGTGCCGGCGACTTTACCGGGATAGCTGTCCGGCACGGTGAGCACGCATTCAGCAGTCGCACCGGCCCGGATGGCCGGAACCTCCTCGAGCCGCGCCTTGACGCCATTGGGTGCCGTCGCGACCACGGCGAAATTTTCCAACGCGGCCGGATCGGTGGGTAACTGCTCAAATTCCACGCAGCCGGCCTCGTCGGCTTCACGCCGGAGGGCATAACCGAGGGCATTGGGAATCTCAGCTACCATCTGCACCATCGCGCCGGGCACAGGCTGCCCGTTCTGGACGACGCACAGCCGCAAGGCGCCGCCCGGCTCCAACACAGTCTCTGTGGCCTCCGAGGCGTCTGGTTTCGTCCAGGAGAGCGCAAAATCCGGGTGCGAGAAGAACAGAGGGCCCATACCTTGCCAGGATGAAACCCGGTAGACCCCATCCGCTCCAGTTACCGCTGCCTGGGCTGGATCGCACGCCGACTGGGCGGCAACCCGCACGCCGGCCAGGGGGGCCCCCGTGGAATCCACCACGCGGCCAGTGTCTGGCTCTTCCGGCTGCAGCTGCGCGTGCAGCTCTAGTGCGCTTGCAAGCACCCCTCCGGAATAGTGCCAGTGCCTGGGTGCATAACCGCGCGCCTCAATCGCCACTGCACGGGCCTCGGACGGCCAGTCCAGCAGGAAACGCCCGCCTCCGTCGGTGTGGACAGACGCCAGCAGCGGGTCGCCGTCCAGGCCATACGGAGGCGACGGATCCAGCCAGGCCAGCGCGCGGACACTGGCCCCCGGGATCGGTTCGTTTTGGCTATTGGTCACGACGCCTTTGAGAAATGAGGCGGAAGGGTGTTCGGCCTCGGAGGCGTCTGCCTCCATGCCCGGTGTGGCGGGCATTGCCGGCGCCCCGGTCGAAGGCGCCGGACTGCCGGCCAGGGTCCCCGGCGCGGGGGCCACAGGCGATACAGGGGACGGCGCAGCAGACGTGGGCGGAGCGGCGGGTTCTTTGAAAGAACCATGGTAGACCTGCACGCCGAACATAAGGCCGCCGAACAACACGACAATGGCCGCCGCAGCCGCCAGCCAATGCAGGGAACGCCGGCGCGGGGCCGCCAGCTCGGGACGGGAAAATCGAGTTTCGGGCAGTATATCGCGCACAGACTTGTGTACCTGCTTCATAACCGCATACTCCTCACGGGCTTCGAGAGACGTGGCAAGCAGCGACTCCACCTCGCGAAGCTCAGTTGGGGTCAATTCACCGTCCAGATAACGGGACAGGCGTTCCGAATCCTTTGGGTTCATGGACGGAACTCCAGCAGTTCGCTCTGCAGTTTCTGGCGAACGCGCCACAGCTTCTGGCTCACCGCCTCGGGGCTGATGCCCAGCACGCGGGCGATATCCGCGTACGACATCCCCGCCACGTATTTCATGGCGATGATGTCGCGCTGGTCTTCGGGCAAGGCAGCCAGGGCGTCGCGCAGGGCGTTGGCCGCCTCGTTACGCATGGCCTCGCGGGAGGGATCGCCTTTCGACGCGATGTCATACTCGCCGATGGGGAGTTCGCGCGCGCGCCGCCGCAGCATGTCGACGGCCACATTCCGCACGATACCCACGAGCCAGGGGCCCAGCCGTTTGGGATCGTTCAACTTTCCGATCGTACGCGCGGCGCGGGCAAAGGTCTCCTGTACCGCGTCCTCCGCGAGGGCCCGGTTGCGCACCACGCCATAGGCGATGGCGCCGATGGCGTCGGCGTAGCGTTCAACGATGGCCGCGGCCGCATACCCGTTGCCTGCCCGCCAGCGCCAGACCAGAGCCGCATCGCTGTCGTGTTCGAGATTGGCCTTTCTCATGACATCCTGTCAGTACTGTCGCACGAGACGGGGTTTTCTTACGGAATCCATGAGTTTTTCCTCAAAATCGCCCGCCTGGCGAGCTCATCATATTTCCGTTTGCTCGCCCATGCAACGCGTGCCGGCATGGCGGTGCACGCCGGAGCAGCCATGAAGCTCTCCGAGGAGGCCGGTTTGGTAACGGCGCGTCTTGTGGGTACACTGAAGCCACTATGAAAACGCAGGCTATAGAGAGCCGCGACCCTCTGGGCGCAGGGCTGGAGCTCTGTGAGCGCAGCTTGAACGCGCTCGAAAACGCGTTGCGGCCCGACCGGGTCCTGACGGAAACGATATTTGACGGTACGAGCGATTGGGTCAATCTGCTGCGCTACAAACTGGGGCCTCACCTGTCGGGCCGGGGCTGCCTGCTGGCTGCGGTTGCAGGCGGGACAAATACGGGCAAGTCGACCGTGTTTAACCTTTTGCAGGGCCGCGAAGTGAGCCCGGTTCGCCCCACCGCGGCGGCAACCTGCCGCCCGCTGCTGTCGGGCAGCCCGGAGCGTGCCCGCCAATGCCTGGAGGGCAAGCTCGTTCCAGAATTCACTCCGGCCCCGCTGGACAACCCCGAGGCCCTGCTCACGCGGGAAACGCCCGCAGACCAGCTCTTTGTCGTGTCGAACCCGGAGCTGCCCGATCGCCTGGTACTGCTGGATACGCCGGACGTCGACTCCATCGAGAAGCAGCATTGGACCCTCGCGGGCCATCTCCGCGCAGCGGGGGACGTGATCGTGGCCGTGGTCACGGGGGAAAAGTACCGCGACGAGCGCGTAGTGGCGTTTTTCCGCGAAGCGCAGCGATCGGGGCGCCTGGTCGTTCCGCTCATAAACAAAGCGGATACCGCCGAAGAGTTCGCCACGGCCCGGCGTCAATTGGACGAATTCTGCCGGGAGGTGGGCTGTACCGGCCCGGCCTTCGCCGTGCCGCACAACTTCAGACTGGCGCAGGACTACTGGGCGCCCATCCAATCGCTCGACGGCGCTGAGGACTTGATGGGCTATCTGCTCTCCCTGGACGCCCACGCCATCAAGCGCCGGGTCTTCGAGTCATCGGTGCGGCACCTGTGCGAACGGGCGGAATCATTCCTTAACGACGTAGAGCGGGTGGCAGAGATGCTGGCGTCGGTCCGCGAGGAGTACCACAGCCGGGCGCTGCACGCCGCGCAGCAATACGACCCGGCGCCGGGCGCCGCGGTCGGCGGCCTGTTTCATGAGTTTGTGCAGACGCGCCGCGGCCCGTTCCGGCGGGCGATAGGTCAGGCGGGCGCGGCCCTCGCGCGGGGCACGGCAGCCGTGGGACGCAGTATTTCGCGCGCGGTGTTCCGCCGTGCCACGCTGGAATCGCCCGAGGAAAGCCCGTCCCGTGCGGAGATTCACGCGGCACACCGTCAGACCATCGAGCAGATCACCCGGAATCTCGCCGCGGAATACATTCAATCGAGCAAAAATCTGCGCGAACCAGCGGCGCACCTCCTTCAGGCAGGCGCCCGCCAGTTGTCGCCCGAAACCGTGACTGAACAGGTCGTGCAGGCGGTGCTCCAGTCCGACGATCTGTCGGAAGCGTTTCGAAGCCATGCGCATCGCACCCTGGAAGCGTGGTGGAATGACCGAAGAGGGCGGCGGCACGTGCTGGAAGCGCTGGACACCATTCTTGCGGTGATGCCGGCGGCCATTGCAGTGCCCATGTCGATCTACACGGCAGGCGTGGGCGTGCCGGAGGCGATGGTGGTGGCGGGACCGCTCGCCGAACAGTTTGTGGCGCGGGTAATTGAATACCAGTTCGGCGACGCCCTGTTTGATTTTTTGTCGCCATGGCGCGACGAACAGCAGCGGCATCTGGCGGAAGCGCTGCTCGAACAGGTGGCCGCGCCACTGCTGGCCGGGCTGGATGCCATGCTGGCGGTGCTCGAAGGCGGCGCGGTCCGCGAATTACGGAAAGGAACGGAGTTGTGCCTGAAAGCTTTGGGGCCATCGTAAGAAAACTGCGGCGCCTGGCCGAATACACCGGCCCGTGGCGTCCGTTGCGCGACGAGGCGCCGCGCCTGCGGACAAGCGTAGCTGAATTGCGCGAACGCGAGACGCGGCTTGACGACCTGCTCGTGGTGGCGCTGGTAGGCGGCTCCGGCGTGGGCAAATCCACTCTGCTCAATGCCATCGCGGGCGACCAGCTCGCACAGACCTCGGAATTCCGGCCCTGTACGGCAACGCCCACGGTGTACCATCCGCCGGGCGCGCGCTTCGAGGCGGGCGACTGGCGCATGGTGTCGGGCTCGGCGCTGGAACACCTGGTAATCATAGACACCCCGGATTCGGACACCGTCATCAAAGAGCATCGGGAGACAGTGGAAAAGGTGCTGGCGGCGTGCGACCTCATTCTGATCTGCGGCAGTCCCGAGAAGTACCTCGATGAAGCCACCTGGTCGCTGCTGCGGCCGCTGCAGGGCGAACGCACCATGGCCTGCGTCGAAACCAAGGCGCGCGCGGAAATGCCGAGCGTCCGGGAGCACTGGTTGAGCCACCTGGCCGAGCAGGGCTTCACCATTGAAGGCTATTTCAGGCTTAACGCGCGCGCGACGCTGGATCGGCGGCTTCAGGGCGCCCGGGCGAGCGAATTTGACTGGCCCGCGTTTGAGGCGTTTCTGCGCGAAGAGTTGACCCGGGAGAAGGTCCAGCGCATCAAGCGCAGCAATGCCATCGGACTGCTCACCAAGACCGTGCGCGATCTCCAGGAGCGGGTCGGCGCACGGGCGCCGGAGCTGACCGCGCTGGAGAAATCACTCCGCGAATCGCGCCAGGCCCTGGCCGCCGACACGGCGGGCATCGTGCGCAGACGCCTCTTCGCCGAACGGCATCTGTGGGCGTACGCGCTCAGCCGGGAGATCGATGTGCGGGCGCTCGGCATTGTGCTGACGCTGTACCGGCTGTTTGATGCCATACGTTCGCTGCCCGTGCGGCTGGCGGGCTGGCTGCCGGGCTCGCGCAAAACCCGCCTGGGCCGCCAGGCGGCCGCGCTGCTTTCGAGCGTTAACCTGTTTCAGGAAGATCTCGTGCTGGTATCCGATGCGATTCAGCAGCAATACGAAAGCCACCGAAGCAGCCTCGCGATGGCGTTCGCGCACGCGGGATTCGATGAACTCGATGACAGCACGGGCTACGATGCCTATGTGAATGCGCTGGGGAAGCGGATCGCCGATGTGCTGCGCGGTCCGGCCCGGGATCGCGTCGTCGCCCATGCCCACCGGCTGACCAGCTGGCCGGTGGCGCTGCTGCTGGATGTCGGGCCCATCGCCTTTCTGGCCTACACCTGCTACCACATCGTGGTGACGTATTTTGACGCTCAGTTGTTGTCTGCCGGATTCCTGATGCACTCCGTGGTCGTGCTGGCCATCATTGTGACGGCAGAACTGCTGGTGCTTTCGCTGCTCATGCGCATGGGCGCGTGGGCGGCACGAAATGCCGCGGCGCGCGATCTGCGCCACGCATTGAAAGCGCCTGGCAAGAACGCGCTGGGTTTTGAGCCGGAAGCCGCTGCGTTGGCGGATGCGCGCGCCCAGGCCGAGGCCGTGCGCTCGCTTGTCGCCGATGTGCTTGACGGCGACTGAACAGGACTGAACGGCGGCTCAGGCGGCACCGTGATCTCAACCCGGCGGAGATGCTACGATGGACAACGGCATCGCAGCGGCGCAATGTTGACCGCGCGGGCGGTAGCCGGTGGCTGCCGCGAAACCAGGCATGAATTGTCAGGGCAAGGAGGTATTCGGGTATGCGCATGGGACGCAGAGAGTTTCTGGGGGCATCCGCGTCGGCGATTCTTGTTGCGGGCACGTTCGGGCGGGGAACCGTGTTCGGTGCGAACGAACGCATCCGCGCGGGCATCATTGGCTTGCGGAGCCGCGGCACGTATTTGATCCAGGCGCTCTCCAAAGTGGATGGCTTTGAGGTGGGGGCGATTTGCGATGTCGATCAAAACGTGCTCGAAGCCTGTGCAGCCTGGCATCAGAAGAACACGAATGTCACGGTGGCCGCGTATCGTGATCTGCGCGAGTTGCTGGCCGCTGACGATATTGATGCGGTGTTTGTGGCGGCGCCAAACCATTGGCACGTGCTCGCGGCCCTCTGGGGTTGCCAGGCCGGAAAAGACGTCTATGTGGAAAAACCGATGGCGCATTCCATCTGGGAAGGGCGCCAGCTTATCGCTGCCGCGGAACAGACCGGACGGGTCGTCCAGGTCGGTACGCAACGCCGCTCCGAACCGTCGACTCAACGGCTGGTCGAGCGGCTCCAGGCCGGCGTGATCGGCGACCTTTACGCCGCCCGCGTGATTCATTACAGCACGCGCCCCCCCGTGCCGTTTCATCCCGACGAGGCGCCGCCGGAAACCTTGGACTGGCCCCTCTGGCAAGGGCCCGCACCCGATAAGCCGTTCTCGAAGAAATACGTGCACTACGACTGGCACTGGTTCTGGCACTTCGGCAACGGCGAACTCGGCAACAACGGCGTGCACTACGCGGACATCGTCAATTGGGTCCTTGGAAAAGGTCTTCCCGTGCACATTGCGAGCCAGGGCGGGCGCTACGGGTACGAGGACAGCGCCGAAACGCCCAATGTCCAGACGACAACGGCCACCTTTGCCGACGGAACGCTGTTCACCTGCGAGATTCGCGGGCGGTACTCCAATGATGAGAACGAATTGAAAAGCGGCAACTTGTTCTACGGCTCAAACGGATATGCTGTGGGCAATACCTGTTACGACACCGAAGGGAAAGAGATCCCCGACGAGAATCCACCCCGGAACGGCGACGCCGTGCTTCTGCATCTTGCGAATTTCCATGATGCGATCCGCTCGCGCAACCGCGATGCCGTGGCCGCAAAACCCGCGGACGGCCATGTCAGCGCCGCCTTCTGCCATCTCGGAAACATTGCATTCCGGCTGGGCCGTGACGTGACGTTTGACCCGCAGACCGAGACGTTCGGGAACGATGCCGAAGCCAATGCGCTGCTCGTGCGCCCGGGCTATCGCTCGGGATTCGAAGTCCCGCAACTGGCGTAAGCATGGGCCGCGCGGCTCCGGGGAGACGTCAATGACCGATCGTCCGAAACGGGGGCAAAGTGCCATGTTAGCACCTACGATAATCATGGGAGTCCTGGCCGCGGTTCTGCTGCTTGCCGGGTACATGCGGGGCGAAGGCCAGCACCTCGAAGGCCTGAGATCCGCCCTCATTATGACCATTACCGTGCTGCCGCTGCTCTTGTTCGCGTTCGTGGTGGCGGGAATGGTGCAGGCGCTGGTTCCAACCGAAATCATTGCCCGCTGGGTCGGGGCGGAATCGGGCCTGCGCGGCATTGCCATCGGCACGGTGGCCGGCGGTCTGGCGCCGGGCGGCCCCTACGTAAGCCTGCCTATTGCGGCCGCACTGGTGCGCTCCGGGGCGAGCACCGGCACCATGGTGGCGTTCCTGACCGCGTGGTCGCTGTGGGCCGTGGCACGGCTGCCCATGGAGGTGGGAATACTGGGCTGGCAACTGATGCTGGCGAGGATTGCGAGCACGTTTTTCTTTCCGCCCATCGCGGGGCTGATCGCTCAGTTCTTCTTCGATCACAGCAAATGATGGACCGGCCGGCGGTTCCGGGCGCGTCATTCTCCCTGGGTGGGATCCGCCCCGTACGCATTGTCAGTCACCGTAGTGCGCTCGCCGGCGTTCACCGCCTGGCCCGGAGCATGCAGGGGGAACCAGTTCCGGTAGACTTCGCACGATTCTTCGGGAATTCCGCGTATCACGATGGGCGGTTTGGGCGCGCGAAATGTGTTGTTATGGATGTCCAGGCGCGTGCCGGCGATGTCCGTGCCGTCTTTACGGTCGCGCCCGCCGTGCATATCGAAACAGTGGCTGAGCGATGTGCCGAGTTCCACGTTATGGCACGCCGTGTAACCGCTGCCGGGGCGCCCTGAGCCGGCGATCGAGTGCCGGTTCCAATCAAACAGATTGCGCTCAATGAGCGACGACGATTCGTTGTGCGATATGCCGTATCCCAGCCCGTTGTATTGGCAGTGATGGATGTAATTGTGGTGGATGTGGTGGTTCTGCCCTTTGGTGAGGTATACCCCCGAGTGGCCGAATCCGGAAATCTCGCAATTATCGACCTCCAGCCCGTCGTAGACCGTCGCGATACCGTCCTGGACCGGAAATTTGTAGTAATAGCTGTGCCCGCCCCCGCCTTTACCGAATGCGCGATCATGGTGGTCGAGATAACGTTTCGTGTTCGGCCCGCGGATCCGCAGCCCGGAAACGCGGACTCCGGGCCCGTTTACGCGGATCATCGGGCAGGTTTCGAGTGTATCGCTGAAAAGGAGCGCGCCCGGCGAGCCGGCGACGCCCCGATCGCTCGCCAGCGTGACGCCTTCAGGAATTTCGAGCACGAACTTGTCAATATAAATAAACGTGGTGAAATCAATTTCGGCGGAGCCGGGCACAAATACGGTCTGCCCGGCCTGGGCATTTGCCAGCGCCTCAATTAACGTCTCGAGCGTGTCTGCTGTGAGGTCGCCCGACGTCACAGCGGCCGCATATCCGGGCCCTCCGCCGATGGGGCCGCGTTCGTCGGCCGTCGCGCCGTACACGGCCCCGTTCAATTCAATCGAGCTTGGCTCGTCCGCCGCCACGACAGCAGCCAGAGCCGCCAAGACTCCCGCCAGAAAGTGTAAACTCAGCATTGCGGCTCTCCGTTGCCTCGCCAAAACAACGCTCACGGCCAAGGGCCAGTCTACGGCCAGGCCCGGTTCCCGTGCAAGCACGGCGGACGCGAGAAGCCATCCCCGGACGATTCGCCATGCTGCCGCACGCCGCCGCCGGTTGCGCCCGCAGGCTGGAAGGCTATAATGAAGGGTGGTGTCAATTTTGGTTCGATGTTCGGCAGCAAGAGACTCGAATTCATGCGTCTGATGCGCATCCTGAGAAACGCCCTTTTACCGGCAGCGCTGGGTGGAACGGCCGTGCTGTGCGCCCTGCTCGCGTCCGCCAGCGCTGTGAGCGGAGCCGCGGTTGCGGTGAACGAACCCACCGTGCCGCCGCTGCTGGATACGCTTACGCCGGAGGAACGGGCCTGGCTCGACGAACATCCCGTGCTCGTCTTTTCGATCGACAACGATCACCAGCCCAAGAGCTACCGGAACGAACACGGCGAGCTGGCCGGCATCAACGTCGATTACGTTCGGCTGCTTGAAGCGCGCCTGGGCATCGAGATACGCCTGGAAGGCGCCCCCTGGCCGGAGGCGCTGGGCAAAGCACTGCTCCATAAAGTAGATGGGGTCGTCAACGCGGACCTGTTGGAGGAGCGGCGCCCCTACCTCAATTTCACCGACGTGTATGCGGTGTACCCGCAGGCCCTGCTCACGCGGCGCGACGAACCCGCAATTTCTTCCCTCGACGAGTTTGCGGGGCGCGCCGTGGCAGCAGTGCGCAATTCGTCGCAGCTGGCCGCGTTGCGGGAAGGCTTTCCCGATGTGCTGATCCACGAGACCGATGATACCGATTCAGGCATCGACCTGCTGATTGAGGGCAAGGTGGGCGGCGCTTTTGGCGACCTTGCCGTGCTCTACGATTCCATTTCAGCGCGATTTCTGACAAACCTGAAGCTGGCCCTGGTCTATTCGGCTCCTCCCGTGGGCTATGCGCGTATCGGCATACGGAACGACGATGCCGTCATGCTGTCTGTATTGAACAAGGCGGTGGATTCGATCACGGACAGCGATCGCCGGGCGATCGAGTTGCGCTGGCTCGGCATCGAGCTGCCCCGCTTTTCACCCGGCGACTCCGTGTTCCAACTGGCGCTCACCGAGGAAGAGCGGGCCTGGCTTCAGGAGAACCCCGTGATCCACGTGGCTTCCGACAGCCAGTGGGCTCCCATCGAATTTCTGGACGATACCGGTCAATTTCAGGGAATTGCCATCGATTATCTGCACGAAATCGCGGAAATGCTCGGTCTCGAGGTCGTGTTTCTCCGAAACCACAGCTGGCAGGATCTTGAGAAACTGGGCCGCGCGGGGCAAGTCGATCTCTTCACCGCTATCGCGCGCACGGAAAAGCGCACCCGCCATTTCGAGTTTACGGAACCGTACCTGTCCTTTCCCGTCATGCTCTTCGCGCGCGATGAGCTGGCCTACGTGGGCAGCCTGCGCGAGCTGTACGGGCAACGCATCGTCGTCGTGCGCAGTCATGCCATCGAGGCTCTCATCCAGCAGGAGCACCCGCAAATCACGATCGTACACGCGGATTCGGTTGTGGAAGCCCTGGATATGCTGCAGCGCAAGGACGTGTCGGTGTTCGCAGCCCCCATCGTCACAGCGAGTCATTATCTCAGCCGGCAGGGATTTTCCAACATCAAGGTGGTGGGTGAAACGCCGTATGTGTACGAACAGCGCATCGCGATACGCGCCTCGGCGCCGCTGCTGGTATCGTCGGTGCGCAAGGCGTTTGCCGCAATCCCTCCGCCACGGCGCCACGCCATCTATCAGAAATGGGTATCACTCCGGTACGACCCGGGGTTTCCGTTTTCCCTGGTGTGGAAACTGGCGCTCGGCGTGTTGGCGCTCCTGCTGCTGGTCCTCTTCTGGAACTACCGGCTCTCGCGCGCCGTGAGCCAGCGCACCGCCGCGCTGTCGACCGCCAACGAGGCCGTGCGCACGAGCGAAGAGCGTGCGCAGGGGATCATCAGCTCCATCACCGATCCGCTGCTGATGATGAACCGCGAGCGCATCGTCACGTGGGCCAACGGCCATGCGAAAGCCGCGTTCGGCGAGGCACTCGTCGGAAAAGAATGCCGCGAAGTTTTCGATTGCACCCAGCTTCCCTGCGAACATTGTCCGGTTTTCCGGGCGCTCAGCACGGGCCAGGTGCACGACAGTGAAACCCAGATCCTCGATATACACGGGAAGCTGCGCCATTTCTGGTGCACGGCCGGTGTCGCCGCCCATGATACGGAAGGCCGGCCCAGCGCCGTTATCGAGATCTTGCGCGACATCACCGAACGCAAACAGAATGAGATGGCCCGGCGGATCCTGGAGGACCAACTGCGGCAGGCACAGAAAATGGAGGCCGTTGGCCAGCTCGCGGGAGGTATCGCGCACGACTTCAACAACCTGCTCCAGGTCATCCGCGGAAATATCGAGCTGATCGTCAATGAAGTCCCGCAGGGGTCTCCGGAACAAAGCGGCCTGGAGGAAGTGGACCGCGCGGCTGAACGGGCCACCACCCTCGTGCGGCAGTTGCTCACCTTCGCGCGGAGCGAAAAACTCGAACAGACCCCGCTGGACCTCAATGAGGTGGTGAGTGGTCTGATCAAGATGATCCGGCGCCTGATCGGCGAGCACATCGAAATGGTGTTTGAGCCGGGACCGGGCGATGTCACGATCTTCGCCGATCAGGGCCAGGTTGAGCAGGTGATCCTGAATCTCTGCGTGAATGCGCGGGATGCCATGCCCCAGGGGGGGCGTCTGGAGCTCGAAGTCGAACGCCGCGAGATAGACGAGGGTTTTACGTCGCGTTTCATGGAGACCCAGCCGGGCCGTTACGTGGTGCTCAGCGTGGCCGATTCGGGGTCGGGAGTTCACCCGGATATCGTGGAGCATCTCTTCGAACCATTTTTTACCACGAAAGGCGTTGGGGAGGGCACGGGGCTGGGCCTCGCCACCGTGTACGCGATTGTGACGCGCCATCTGGGATTTCTGGATCTCGAGAGCCGGCCCGGCCAGGGTGCTGTGTTCCGTGTGTATTTTCCCGTGTATGAACCCGGAAGGGAGGCGCTTGAACTGCGCCACGGGACAAGTGAAGAGGCGCAGCGGGGGAATAACGAGACCATCCTCGTGGCCGAAGACGATGAACAGGTGCGGAATCTTGCTGAACGTGTCCTGAAACGCGCCGGATACCGTGTCCTCCTCGCGCGCGACGGAGATGAGGCCCTGGCTGCCATCATCGAGCATGCCCGCGACATCGACCTGGTGATTCTCGATGTGGTCATGCCGCGGCGAAGTGGCGGCGATGTGTATACGGAGATCCAGGCGCGGTTTTCCAATACCCGCGTTCTGTTGATGAGTGGATACAGTTTTGACGTACTGGACAAAGGCCATCTGCCGGCCGGCCAGCCGGACTTGCTGCGGAAGCCTTTTCGTTCGGAGACCCTGCTGCGGCGCGTCCATGACGCGCTCGCGCGTTGACGGCGCCAGCGCGCGCGCACCGCACGTTGGCGCGGCCGCACGGTTTGCAGGGCGTGATAGACCAGGCTCCTGTCCGGGGGCTGGTGGAGGATTGCAGGTCGATGCCCGGTTGGCAGTTTCATCTTTTTGCTCTACCGTTGCTGGCGACGTCCGGCATCGCGGCAGTATTTGCGGCGGTCCTCTGGCGCCAGCGCAGTCAATACGGCGCGATCACGCTGATGATCCTGATGATTGCAGCGTGCGTGTGGACGGTCGGCGAAGGTGCCGAGCTGGGCTGCCAGACCATCGCGGGCCGGCTGCTCTGGAGTCGCATCCGCCACGTCGGGATCGCGGTCATCCCGCTGGCCTGGCTTGTTTTCGCCTTCCAGTTTTCGCAGGGGCGCAACCGCCGCCTGCCCTGGTATTTCAAGGCGTTCATCGTGTTCCCGATCGTGAACGTGGCCCTGGTCTGGACGAACGAACGGCACCACCTCATCTGGAGTTCGCTGCGGCTTGAAACCCGGGCGCCTGTCATGACACTGGCCATGGAGCGGGGACCGCTGTATTGGCTGCTGCTGGCGTACGCGTACACGTTCATTCTCGCCGGCACGATCATTCTCGTGCGTGCGGCGGTACGTTCGCACCGCATCTATCGCAGGCAGACGCTGTTCCTCCTGCTCGGCACGCTCACGCCGCTCGCCGCCAATATCGTGTTTCAGATTGGTTTCAGTCCGATTCCCCACATGGACTTGACGCCGTTGTCGTTTGGATTCGCGGCGCTCGTGATCGGGTGGAACTTCCTCCGCTATGGCTTGTTGCTGCCGCCGGTGCCCGTGGCCAGGAACCAGGTCATCGAAAGCATGAAAGACGGCGTGATCGTGTTTGACCTGGGCCATCAGATCCTCGACCTGAATGAAGCGGCCCGGGCGATGCTGGGCAAAAGCGAATCAGCGATCCTGGGGAGGCCGGTAACGGACTTTTTAACGTTTTCACAGGCGCTCTTCGACGCATCAATGCATCCGGGCAAGGACGTTGAGACCCAGGTGCAGATGAATGACGGTGCGACGCGGTATCTGGAGGCCGCGCTCTCGCCCATTCGCTCGCGCTGGGGAACCCCTGTGGGCAGCGTCATGATTTTGCGGGACGTCACCGATCGCCGGCTGGCGGAGCTGGGGCAACGGCGCCTGTTCACTGCGATTGAACATGCGGCGGAAGATATTGTGATCGCGGATTCTCAGGGCATCATCGTGTACGTCAACCCCGCCTTTGAACGGATCACGGGATATTCACGAAATGAAGCCGTAGGCCAGAATCCGCGCATTCTCAAGAGCGGCGCGCACAGCCAGGCGTATTACGAAACCATGTGGGCGGCATTGCTCGAGGGTAAGGTCTGGCAGGGAACCCTGACCAACCGCAGAAAAGACGGGACGCTCATTCAGGAAGATGCCACCATCTCGCCCATCTTTGATTACCGTGGCGCGCTTATGGGCTACGTGTCGGTAAAACGGGACGTGACGCAGCAGCTGGCACTCGAGGCGCAGGTTCGCCAGGCGCAGAAGCTCGAGAGCCTCGTAACTGTAGCCGGGGGCATCGCACACGACTTCAACAATATCCTGGCGATCATTGCGGGCAACGCCGAGATGGCCATTTCGGGGCTTTCACAGGCCGCCGGCGCACGCCCGTATCTGAAAGAGATCGCCGGCGCCGCGCGCAAGGCCATCGAACTCTCCCGCCAGATGCTGGCCTACTCCGGCCGTGGCAAGGCGGCGCTCGAGCTCATTGAACTCAACACGTTCATCATGGAAATGGCGCAGCTGATCCAGACGTCGATTGCAGATACCTGCCGGCTCCGTTTCAACCTGGCCCGGCGCGTGCCGGTTTTCGAGGGCGATCCCTCACAAATCAGCCAATTGATCATGAATCTCGCCATTAATGCGTCGGAAGCGATCGATCAGACGGGCGGGTTGATCACGATCGCCACGGGCGCGGTATTCTGCACCCACGCGGACCTCGCCGCAACCTGGCTGCATGAAAACCAGCCCGAGGGCCATTATGTCTATCTCGACGTGACCGATACCGGCGCCGGCATGAGCGAAAGTGCCGTGTCCCGCATTTTCGACCCGTTCTATACCACCAAATTTACCGGGCGCGGCCTGGGCCTGGCCGCCGTGCTCGGCATCGTGCGTGGACATTACGGCGCCATCAAAGTCGACAGTACTCCCGGCAGCGGCACCACGTTTCGAGTGTTTTTCCCCGTCAAAGAACCCGTCGTGGAAGCGCCCGCGCCGGTATCTCAGGGAGAACCTTGATTCGCCGGCCACGGGACAGTATGTTTGAGGCTTGCGCGAGGCGCCTGTGTGTCGCGTAATCCCCGGATTCGTGCCTGATATCGAAGGAGGTGGCGTATGTTGCGGTGCGCATGTGTGCTCTCGATGATCTGGAACGCGGCGACGGAAATGCCCCCGGAACGGGTCAATCTGAAGCCGGCCGAGCCCGTCAAACTCATCTTTGACACCGACATCGGCAACGACGTCGACGACGCGCTCGCCCTGGGCGTAATCCACGCGCTCCAAAGCCGGGGGGAATGCGAGCTCCTCGCCGTCACCCTCACCAAGGATCACGAAAGGTGCGCACCGCTCGTAGACGCGATCAATACGTTTTACGGTCGCGGCGGCATCCCCATTGGAGTGACGCACAGCGGCATCACAACACAGGACAGCAAATTCCTCAGCCTTACCCGCATGGAAGACAACGGGGTCTTGCGCTACCCCCACGACCTCCAGAGCGGAAATGATGCACCGGACGCCGTGACGGTGCTGCGGCAGGTGCTCGCGGCCCAGCCCGACCACTCCGTCGCGATTGTCCAGGTGGGGTTCTCGACCAATCTCGCGGCGCTTCTCGATACGCCTCCGGACGAGATTTCGCCGCTCAACGGCCTCGACCTGGCGGCGGCAAAGGTCCGCGTATTGTCCATCATGGCGGGCGCGTTCGAGCTGATCCACGGCGAGGAACACCCGGAGTACAACGTGGTGATGGATATTCCTGCCGCGCAAAAACTGGTGGACAACTGGCCGACACCCATTGTGTGCAGCGGCTACGAGATTGGCCTGGCGATCACCTATCCCGCGGAGAGCATCGAGCAGGATTTCAGCTACGCCGCACATCATCCGCTGGCAGAGGCGTACCAGTTGTACAACCCCACGCCCCACGAGCGCCCGACCTGGGATCTGACAAGCGTGCTGTGGGCCGTCCGGCCAGAGCGCGGCTATTTCACCCTGTCCAATCCCGGCCGCATACGCTACGATGACAAAGGCTTGTCCACATTTGAGGAAAGCCCCGACGGCAATCATCGCTATCTTATTGCTGATGCGATCCAGGCCACGCGAGTTCGGGAAGCGCTCACCCTGCTTGCGAGCCAGCCCCCAGACAAACGGTAGACCCGCGCCCGCTCCGGTGAAATGCGCAGCGGGCGCTCCCGGAGTCTAGCGGGCGATGGACAGCACTCTGGGGTTGACCAGCCGGGCAAAATCCCGGTACGGCATCCGGATCACCTCGGTATGCGAGCCCGCGTTGAAGGCAATACGGTCTTCGGCGCTCAGGTTCTCGTCGATGTAGACCTTCACGCCGTAGAGATTGCCGAACGGCGGCATCGCCCCCGCGTCGCATCCGGGAAACAAGCCGCGAAACTCGTCCTCGGCAGCAAGTTCGACGTTGTGCGCGCCCAGGCTCTCTTTCAGCCTGGCGAAATCGAGCTTGCGGCTGGCGGGCAGGACGACCATCGCCATCTCATCGTCCAGTCTCACCATGACGGTCTTGGCCATTTCCCTGCCCGAAACGTGAGCCGACGCCGCCACCTCCTGAGCAGTGTAGGCCGTGGAATGGCTGATGGTGACGTACCTGATGCCTTCCCGGTCCAGCAGCTCCTTCAGTTTTTGCTCCCGCATGACTGCCTCCCTTCGCACCTTGAAAACAGTCCCTGGGACACGCCTCTGGATAGATGGGCTGGTTCCTGACCGTTTCAGTCTAGCACGAACCGGCGCGCCGTAAAGTGCAAACCGGGGCTATTGCTCGAAAGAGCTGCTGAAGGTGGATTTGATCCACACACCGCTGCCGTGGGACTCGATCGCACCACCGGATGTATAGTTGGTATATGTGCCATACAACAGGTTGTTGCAGCGGCGCAAATGCCAGACCGTCCTCCCGAACAGATCGGCGCCGCGCCATTCCCACACGATGTCGCCTGAGGCCGCTTCGCCCGCGACATTGAACAGCCGCCGGCGGGACTCCCCCGCGAAGCGCAGGGCGCCATACCCGCTGAACGACGCGCCCGCAGACGCCTGGTTGGCCACGGTGACAACGGCCAGCTGAGACTGTTCGGGATGCGCCGCCCCGTATGTGTCGACGTAGGCTGATGCCCACGTGCCCCGAAGCACTCCCGCACTGGTCATGGTGCGGAATTCGGCGTGTCCCGTGCCCACGAGCCGGTTCTGGCTGCCGGCAAAACGCTGGTACGACCCCACCAGCCGGTCCTGGCAGAGGCGCAGGTCCCAGAAAAATGAGCCCGCCAGGCGGCTCATGGAAAGCTGAACCTGCGTGCCGATGATGCTGCCGTTGTCGATGTTGTAGCGCTGGAAGTCGGGACTGTCGTCGGCTTCATTCCGCATGAGCGCATAGCCGGTCACCGCGCCGCCGTCATTTGCGGTGAGGTGGAACACGGCCGTGAAATCGCCGGGCACATTGGATTTCTCCACCGTGCGATCGCGGAACGAGCCCGCCCACGCCCCCGTGATGGCCGTCAATTCGCGTTCGGGAGCGGGCACCCAGACCGTATGGCCGGATCGGATCAATGCATCGGACGCATCAAACTGGCCGTAGGCGGTGACCATGATGTTCCCACCGAAAAACCCGAACCAATCCACCTCGTTCTCGATGAGATCCAGCCCGCCAAACGTAAATCCGATCTCCGAGCCCGATACCCCTCCGCGCACCAGGTCGAAATTGAGTTCGGGCGCCAGACTCACGTGTTCATACATGGTTCCGCTGCCCCGGAGCGTGGTCTGCTCAACAATGGGGGTTACGGAAACCGTGCGCGACCGTTGCGGGAACCCCGCTATGCCGAATTCGTCGGTATAAGCCGCCGCCCAGGGGACGTCCGTGCGGGCGTTCGAGGTTGCCTTGTGCCACAGGGCATGTCCTGAACGCGACAGGGTTCCTGCATTGTCGGCGGTCAGATACATGCCCGCCATGCGATCCATACCAAGGCGCACATACCACGTCTGCTCGCGATCCAGGCCGCCGGCGCCGGAACGCAGGGTAAACGTGGCGTCGTCGCCGGACGTCGTGCCGGACATCTGCACCGCGATGCGGTTCGAAGCTGTTGGTCCCTCGCGAAACACACGAAACAACGTGCCGTTTCCGGAAATCCCCGTGCCGCGCTGGCGGATATTGAGAAGAATGGCGTATTGGATTTGGCCGTATGGCGCGCTGGCGGTGGTGCGGTCGTCGCTGAACGTGGCGAGCCAGTTCCCGGCAAACCGCGTGTCGCCGGCATCACCGCCCCCGCCTCCTCCGCCGCCGTTATCGCCGCCTCCCCCGCCTCCGCCGCCGGGTTGATCGCCTGAATCCGGGGCGGGCATCTGGATGGCCAGACCGCCGCCCTCGCAGCCGATTCCTGCAAGCAGCACCAGCCCGAACGCCAGTCCGAGCACGCTATACCCAAGCGCTTTGCGCACAGATCGCTCCTTCTCCGGCCTCAGCACGGAGCATCAGTATAGGCGACGCCGAACGCTGCAGCAACCGCGTCCGGGGCGGATTGTGGAATCTCTGCCCGATACGCTACCCTCAGGGCCGCTGAGCTGCAAGGAGTCCAGTCCATGACCACACGCATGAATCACGTTGAGCGGTTCCGCGCCGTGATGAACTGTCAGGCCGTCGACCGCCTGCCCCGCTGGGAGTGGGCGACGTGGTGGGACAAGACCATCGACCGCTGGCACGGCGAGGGATTGCCCGCTGATCTGACGGATGTCTTCGAAATCCACGACTATTTTGGACTCGACCCGTATAAACAGTTCTGGTTCAGCCCCCGCCGGCCAGGCATCGAGAAACTGCACCCCGGTATCGACGGCGGCGTGTCGGGGATGGATGACTACCGGCGGTTCCTGCCGTATCTGTACCCGGACCACACGGCCGCCATCGAATCGATGCGGCCGTGGGCCGCGCGCCAGGCACGGGGCGACGTGGTGGTCTGGATAACGCTCGAAGGGTTTTTCTGGCTGCCCCGGACCCTGATGGGCTTCATGAAACTCATGTATGCGTTCATTGAGCAGCCCGAGCTCATCCACCGCATGAATGAAGACCTGCTGCGCTTCAATCTTGACGTGCTCGACCAGGTTGAGAAAGTCTGCGTGCCTTCGTTTCTGACCCTTGCCGAAGACATGTCGTTCAACAACGGGCCCATGATCGGCGAGGCACTGTTCGAGGAGTTCGTCGCGCCGTATTACCGCCGCCTGCTGGCCCGGGTCAAGGAGCAGAATATCCTCACCATTGTAGACACCGACGGCGATGTGACGCTGATGACGCCCTGGTTGAAACGGGCGGGCATCGACGGCGTGCTGCCGCTGGAGCGCCAGGCCGGGGTCGACGGCGCCGCGATTCGGCAGCTTTGTCCCGATTTTGTCCTGATCGGCCACTACGACAAGATGGTCATGCCTTCGGGAGAGCAGGCCATGCGCGGCGAGTTCGAGCGCCTGGTCCCGCTGATGAAAAGCGGCGGATTCATCCCGAGCGTTGACCACCAGACGCCGCCCGGCGTATCCCTCGATCAGTATCGCGTGTATCTCCGCCTGTTGCACGAATACACGGCCCTCGCGTAAATTCGGCCGCTGAAGCGCCGCGGGAGTAACGCCAGGCGGGAGACTGGCGAGGGCAAGTCCGAGCCTGAGCCTGCGGTTGTTCCAGTTTGCCGCCGCGATGCAGGCAGTTGCTATACTGCGGAAAACGACAGCGGCCCGGGCGCGCCGCTTCTGGAGGAAATCATGTATTCGTCACGCCGGGATTTTTTCAAGACGGCGGGCATCAACGCGGCGATGCTCGCGGTTCCAGCCGGTGCGGCGCCCCAGATTCAGACAAAACACCCGGAGATCGCCTGGAGCCGAAAGGTACCTCTGCGCTACGAGGCCGACGTGGCGGTGATCGGCGGAGGCATCGCCGGCGTGTGCGCCGCGCTGGCCGCTGCACGCTCCGGCGCAAGCGTCATGCTGGTCGAACGGTTTGCGGTCTGCGGCGGCAACGCCACAATCGGCGGGGTCGCTTCCTTCTGCGGCGAGACCTCCGGGCAGGGCGAGGCGTTCGACGCCATCATCGCCGGCCTGGAGGCGTGGAATGCCATCGCGCCCTACCAGCCCTACGAAGAGAGAGAAGCCCGGGTCTTCGATCACGAGATCCTGGCCATCGTATTGCAGGAACTCCTTCTGCGGCGTAACGTGAGACTGCTGCTGCATACCGGTTTCGTGGATGCGCTGGAAAAACGCGGCCGCGTTTCGGAATGCGTGGTCTGCGGCACATCCGGCCCGGAGGCGCTGCGCGCAAGGCAATTCATCGATTGCACCGGCGAAGCCCAGCTCGTAAGCATGGCGGGATTCGATACGGTGAAAGGGCGGCCTGAGGACGGATATTCGCTCCCGATGTCGATGATGTATTTCGTGCGCCACGTCGATGACGAAGACGCGCGGCCTCAACTGCCGGACGGATGGTTTCACCCGGTCCGCACGAAGGACGAGCTGCCGATGCTCAGCATCTGGCCCAACGGCCCGCGCGCAAACGCCCTGAAACTGAAAATCCCCATGTTTGATGCAAGCGACACGGAGTCGCTCACTGCCGCGGAGATCCACGCCCGCCGCCGGATGATGGAGGTCCTCGACTATTACCAGCGCGTCGAGAAACGGCCCTGGCTGCTGGATCACTGCTCTCCGCGCATCGGCATTCGCGAGGGCCGCCGCATGCTGGGCGATTACGTGCTCCAGCTCGAAGACCTGCGCGCAGGGCGGAAATTCGACGATGCCATCGCACGAGGCGTGTTCTACCTCGACGGACACAAGCCTGACGATGAAAAGCGCACCTACATCCTGCCGGAAGAGGAGCGCTGGGTGCCGCCCTACCAGATACCTTTCCGGTCGCTGCTGCCTCGCGGCGCGAAAAACCTGCTGGGCGCGGGGCGCTGTTTCTCAGCCGACCAGTTGGCCCTGTCGTCGGCTCGCGTCATGACCACCTGCTCGATGATGGGCCAGGCTGCCGGTATTGCCGCCGCGATGGCCGTCGAGGCCGGGTGCGACCCGCGCGACCTCGATTACAGCCTCATCCGCAAAACCGTCACGGAGCGCGGCGCGCGCCTTGATGTGTAATACGAACAATAGAGCCGGAGATGCCAGAGCCGGCACAGGAGGAACGAGTTCATGTGCAGCAGTCTTGTTATTGGACTGACGTCGCTGGTATTGGCCGCAGCCATCCCGGGCGTACCGCCCGATGCGGTCCTTCTTCCCCTGTTTTCCCTGGAGCAGGAACTCCCCGCTTTCCTCATCCAGAATCATACAACGGCCAAACTGGCCGTGTACGACGAGACACCATTAATGGACGTCTCGTTTCAAAAGGCGGACTGGCCGAACGTCTATTTCAAGGCGCCGGACAGCCCGTGGGACTGGAGCGGCGCGCTCGGTGTCGCCATAGATGTCTACAATCCCGAATCCACGCCGGTTCAGGTGGCCATGCGGATCGACAACGCGGGCGCCGACGGTCTTCACGACTGCATCACCATCAACGCGCTCGCCCTGCCGGGGAAATGGACCCCGGTCTTTGCCCCGCTGCCGTCTGCTGATACGGACCGTTTCTGGGGCATGCGCGGCATTCCCCTCTTTGGCCCCGTGGGGACCGGCAAAGGCATCGACCCTTCCCGCATTACGGCGTTTCAGCTCTTTCTGCCGCTTCCGGAACGTCCGCACCAGCTCTTTTTGTCGAACTTCCGCCTGATACGGACCTCTGTCCCCATTGGCGAAGCAATTTCCTTCCCGTTTATTGACGAATTCGGCCAGTACCAGCATGCCGACTGGCCCGGCAAACTCCATGACGCCCGGGAATGGCCGCAGCAGATCGAGGCGGAAGCGGCCGATCTGAGCGCCGAAATACCGCAGTGGGACGAATTCGGCGGCTGGGCCGCGGGGCCTCAGCGGGAAGCTACTGGATGGTTTCGCACCGAGCAGATCGACGGCACGTGGTGGCTGATCACCCCCACGGGCCATCTGTTCTTCTCCACCGGCATGGATTGCGTGAGCACCTGGAACCCCACCTTCGTGGAAGGCCGCGACGAGTGGTTCGAAGGCCTTCCCCCGGAAGACCATCCGCAATTCGGCTCCTGTTACCACCGGGTCGACAACGCCCACAGCGGCGCCGACGTCATCGGCGGGAAAGGCAGGACATTCGACTTCTACCGGGCCAATCTCATGCGCAAATACGGCGAATCCTGGGAGAAACGCTGGCGCGAAACCAGCTACGCCCGGCTGAAGTCCTGGGGCTTCAACACCGTCGGGAACTGGTCTCAGAGCGACGTTCTCGATAACAGCCCCCTGCCGTTTGTGATCAGCGGCGCCATCCATAACGTGAGGCGTGTCGAAGGCGGCGGCGGGTACTGGGCTAAAATGACTGATCCCTTCGACCCCGAGTTTCCGGAGAAAGTTGAGTCATCCCTGCGGGGCACGCTTCAGGCCTGCAAAGACAATCCCCGCTGCATCGGCTATTTTGTCGACAACGAACTTGCCTGGGAAGCCGTCGAACAGGGGTCGCTGAGCAGCCCTCCGGAGCAACCCTGCCGGCAGGCGCAGATCGCCATGCTGACGGACAAATACGGCACGATCGATGCGCTCAATGCCGCCTGGGAGACGTCCGCCACGGACTGGGTTGCCCTCCGCGCGCCTGAAGAACCCAATGCTGCCTGCACGGCCGATCTCGATGAGTTTGTGCGTGCGTTTGCCCTGCGCTACTTCCACGCGATCAACGATGTGATCAAACGCCACGCGCCCAACCAGCTCTACCTCGGCTGCCGGTTTTCTACCGCGCCCCGCACGGTGGTCGAAGCAGCGGATGACGTGTGCGACATCGTCAGCTTTAATCTCTACCAGACCCGGATCGATTGCAGCCGCTGGACGGGCGCCAACGCGCTGAGCGCGCCCATCATCATCGGCGAATTTCATTTCGGCGCACTTGACCGCGGCATGTTTCACACGGGGCTTGTCCCCACGGGAAGCCAGGAAGCCCGCGCACAAGGTTATATCGACTACGTGCGCAGCGTCGCCGACTGCCCCGCGTTCGTCGGATGCCATTGGTTTCAGTACGTCGATGAGCCCACCACGGGCCGCTGGTTTGACGGTGAAAACTACAATATCGGCCTGGTTACGATCGTAGATTCACCGTATCCGGAAATGGTCGCCGCCGCGCGCCGGGTCCATGCCGAAATGTACCGGCGCCGTTTTGAGCGCGCCCGCTGACCTCTAAACCCCGCGGGGCGGCAATTAGTGAATCCGTCGCGCCGGGGTGTGGCTGCGCACGGTGACGCCCGCCCGGCTTGTGTTCCTGTGTGCTTCGAGAGGGATATTTCCAGGACTGTCGCGGCCGGCTTACAACGCCATCGTGAGCAGGGCTTCGAGCATGCGGTCGGTGACGGTGATGACGCGTGCAGAGCCCTCGAACGCGCGCTGGTACTGGATCATGAGCGAGATTTCTTCGTCGAGGGACACGCCCGAGATCTGCTGGCGGCGCTGCTGAAAATCGCTGACAAATTGCTGCTGTATCGCGAGGCGTTCCTGGTTCGCGCGGCTCTCGACGCCCAGCTGGGCGATGGTGGCCTCATAATAGTCACTGAACGAACTGGCGCCGCCGTCGAGGATCAAGGCCGTACGGAGCGCCGCCATCGCGAGCGCGGCGCGGTTGTCGCCGGTGGCGAGCGGATCGAGGCTGTATCCGGACGCGATGAGGCCGGGATCGTCATCGATGAGCGGATTCAGCCCGATCGACGCGGCGTTATGCCCGGTGAACAGCCCATGAGTGCCCAACGCCGCCAGGACGCCCGTGCTGTCGTTGGCGAACCCGAAGGTGTAACCGCCAGACGTGCCGAATTCGATGCGGTCGTCCACTACGGCGGCGGAGAAATTGGCGATGCTGTTGAGCGACGCGGCGAGGTCGTTCAGGGTGGTAGCGGCTGTGATGGTGACGGTGGTGACGGTCGGCGTGCCTGTGGCATCGTAGACCACCACATCGAAGGTACCGGGCTCGACCGCAAAAGGAAGCGAGCCGCCCACGAGCGCGGCGGACGGATCGGCGACCGCGTTGCTGCTTGTGATCATGCCCGACAGATTGCTGAGGCCGCTGGCCTGGGTTTGAATCGTGTTGATGGCGCGAATCAGCGCATTGGCCAGGGTATCGAGCCGCCGCTGGTATTCCGGGATGATTTCGTCGCGCACGGCCAGGGCAGCGTGAAGTTCGCCGTCCCGGACATCCGTGGCCAGACCCGTACCGGCGAACCGCACCCGAAGCAGATCGGCGCGGCGGGGGTCCAGGGACGGATCGCGCACGGCTTCGAGCCGGTTCCAGAGCACGCCTTCAACGAGCGCGTCGTTGCCGATGAACACGCTGACCAGGTTGCCGTTCTCGACCGTCGTGATGTTGACCAGGCCGGCGAGTTCATCCAGGAGGCGGTCGCGATGGTCGCGCAGGTCATTGGCGCTGGTGAGATTGGCTTCGGAAAGGACGATCTGCTGGTTGATATCAGCCAGGCGTTCCGCGAGCGAGTTGATCTGCGGCACCAGGCTCCGCACCTCCTCGTTGGCGTTGGTACGCAGGGTATTGAACCGCAGGGCTACGTCATTGAAGCTCAGGCTCAGCTGACGGGTTTCCGCCACGAGCGCTTCGCGCACCGACGAGGATTCGACGTTGTTGGCGAAATCGCTGAGGGCATCAAAAAACTGGCCGATCCGCGCACCGAACCCGTTTTCGCCGGGTTCGAGAAAGATGCCGTCGATCAGGGCATAATACCCCGCGGTCAGCTCCGCAGCCGTCTGGCCGGGCAATTGGTTCCGGTAGGCCTGGTCGATAAACGAGTCGTGGATGCGGACAATGTTGTTGACCTGGACGCCGCGGCCAAGCTGACCGTAGGGAAAGGACGTGGGGAGGCGGGTCAGGAGTTCAGCGCGCTGGCGCGAGTACCCCTCGGTATTGACATTGGCAATGTTGTGCGCGGCGGTATCAATCTGGATCTGGGCGGCCGTGAGCCCAGACCGCGCAACATCCAATGCACTGAATAACGTGCCCAATTTCATCTCCTTCGCGGCCCATGCCGCCTGGCGCGCACAGCACCCCGGCTGTCACGGCGCAAATCCTGTTCCAATTATCGGCAGCCACATAAAAGGCTTTAGCGTGAAACGGGTTGCGCAGGGTGGACCAGGGCGGACCGCAGCGTGAAATGGAAAAAACGGGAAAAGCCTGCCGCGACTCCGGCAATTCCTGCAGCCGCAAAATCTCGGCTATTCGCGGACGTATCGGGCCAGGAAGGCGAGCGCGGCTTTGGGCAGGCCCTCGTGACCTCCCTCAAAGATCGTGACCCGGCAGGACCCGGCGTACCGGCGCAGGTAGATGGTTCGTTCGAAGGCGGGATCCTGCTCTTCCCGGCTGGGAAGGGATTCCTCGCGGGCCAGCGCGTCCATCTCCGCCGCATTCACGAGTGGCGCGCCATGCGCGTTCGCAAGGACGTTGAAGGCATCGAGGGTGTGGTGAACCGGCACCGAGCCGGTGTGGCCATCATGAATGCCCGTGGCCAGGTCGAGAGGCAGGCCTCTGGCCCGGTGAAGCTGGTGCACGGGAGACCGGTAACGAAGCTGCTCGTCCACTGCTTGCGAGCTGCCGGGGGCGCCGCCAACGCACAGCTCGATGTCGCGGGCGTACTTGTTCCCCATTTCGAGCGTTTCCCGGTGCCAGGCCGCCAGGTCCGTGATCGCGCACCACGCAGACGCGGCAGCCCAGCGTTCGGGCGCATGCGCCGCCATCACGAGGGTCATGTGCCCGCCGCCCGATGCTCCCGCCAGATAGACCCGGGCCGGGTCGACGGCGTGCCGTTGAAGGACGTAACCGACCGCATCGAGGATGTCCTGCCGGGCCAGAGGCGACGCGCAGGCATCGGGGGTATTGTTTGGCCCGCGAAAATGAGGCTGGAGAAAATGCCAGTTGCGCTGCGCCGCTTCGTCCCGCCACGGCTGGGTATCAAGATCGTAGCCGCTGCTCCAAGTGTGGAGAAAAACCAGCAGAGGCCGGGGTCCGGCGCCTTGAGCCTCGATAAACAGGCTGGGTTGCTCAGTTGCATCCCCTGTGCTGGTCACGTAAATGGTCTTCACCTCAGAAACGCTTTCGCTGGCATGTGCCGCGCCTGCCGCGATCAAAAACACGCCCAGGCACGTGAAAAGCATCCGGTTCTTCGCCTGCGGGCTCATTGTTCGCCGCGGGCTGCATTCACGGCGTCGGCAAATGCGCGTGCGTTTGCGGTGATCCCGGCAAAATCCTGAGCCAAGACCTGTTTATTGCTGACGAGATTGCCCCCAACCGCCAGCGCCGCCGCGCCTGCACTCAGAAACGCGCCCACATTCTCCAGTTCGACCCCCCCCGTGGGGACCAGAGGCACCTGAGGCAACGGCCCTTTGAGCGCTTTGATGTAGCCGGGGCCGCCCACCTGCGCTGGAAATACTTTGACAAAATCCGCCCCGTTTTCCCAGGCCGTCAGGATTTCCGTCGGGGTATACGCGCCGCACAGGATCGGTCTACCGTAACGCCGCGCCATCTGAATCGTCGGGAGGGACAGGGTGGGCGTAACCACATAGCGCGCGCCCGCCAGGATGGCCATGCGGCAGGTCTCGGGATCCAGGACCGTGCCCACGCCCAGGAGCACGTCGGCGTCCCGCAGCTTTTCCGACGCCGTTTTCAGGCAATCGAGCGCGCCGGGGGTCGTCATAGTCACTTCGATGCAATGCACACCGCCGGCTGCGACCGCCTCCACGACCTTCACGAGGTCATCCCCGCCACGGTCGGCCCGCACCACCGCGATGATGCATTTTTTGAGGAGATAGTGAATAGCATCGAACTTATTCATCGACAGTCCCTTCTTTTTGCGAATCACCCGCCCGATTCGACCACAGTCTAGCGGTGCGTGTCAAAAAGGGGTCCTGAAAGCAGCCCCGCACGTTCCGGCGCGTTCATACCGCCCGGCTTGAATCGAGTGGGTTTTCCGGCATAAGACCCTGAAGCGCTTGTGTTTCCCTTTGAGAAGACCAGTCTGGAACTCGCGCGAATCCCGGTGCTTGTGGTATCGTAACGGGTGGGCAACCTGAAGGAGATGTATTACCTATGGCAACCATTCGAATTGTCGGTGTGCAGATGGAGGTTTCTCCAAAGCTGGATGTGAACCTGCCGAAAATGATCGACCACATCATGAATGCCGATGGCGATTTTGTGCTTTTTCCCGAGATGAGTCTGACGGGCTACCATGGAAATTTCAACGACAAGGCGGTACGCGCGGCCTGGGAACAGATCGCGAAGGCATGCCGGCGGAAGTACATCACGGCTCTCATCGGCACGGGGCGCAAGCGCGACGACGACGTGCATATCCAGACCCGCATCTACACCGATGCAGGGGAACTCCTGGGCACGCACGAAAAGCTGGTGCCGACCCGGGCCGATCGCGAATTCTGCAAGCCGGGGGAAAAATTGCGCATTTTCCACCACCGCGGCCTGAGCTTCGGATGCACCATCTGCAACGACCTCTGGGTGACCCCCGGCTCTGGACCGTATCCCGACCCGCGGCTGACCTATCAGTTGGGACAGAAAGGCGCCCAGGTCATCTTTCATTCCGCGAATTCCGGCGCCGATCCCAGGTTCCGGACTTTTCACGAGTCCAACCTGCAGCTGCGCGCCATTGAGAGCCAGGTATATATCGCCACCGCAAACGCGGCCAGCCCCGACGGCCCCGTGAATTCCCCCTCCGGAATCATGTCGCCCGAAGGTCAATGGCTGGTGCAATGCCCTCTGGAAGGTGAGCAGACCTATTCGCACGACATCGACGTGGAGATCGATGTGGGCGCCGAAGAAGAAGGCGAGGCGGTGAAATAACCGCGCGCGAACGGGTAAACGTGGTAGAATCCACTGGATGCGCGGCATGACATCACAGCGCGCGGTTGAAATATAGAAAAGCAGCTACGCCTGTGAAGCAAGAGAAGTGCATGAGGCGGTATTCATGACGACGGGCACCCATTCCCGGCGGAGGTTCCTGGCCCGGTCCACCGCCCTCGGCGCCGCAACCGCCCTGGCGGCGCGCGGCGCCCGTGCGAGCGAAAAATCGCGCCCTGAACCGAAAACACCGGCGGAACCACTCCGCTGCGCCGTGATCGGTGTCGGTAAACGCGGTGGGGCGCTCCTTCAGACTCTGCTCGAACTGGACTCCGTCCAGGTCGTGGCGCTTGCCGACACCTATGACGTGTGGCGGAACCGCGCCCTGGCCTGGTGCAAACAAAAAAATGGGGAGACTTCCGACTACGTCGAGTACGAACACCTGCTGAAAAAAGAAAAGCTGGATGCAGTGTTCATCGCAACCCCGCCGCATACCCTGGCTCCCGCCGCGCTGGAAGCTCTCGGCCGTCATTGCGCCGTGTATATCGAACGCCCCATGGCGCTCACCTGGGAGGCCGCCAAGGCCGTCCGCGCCAAAGCCCGCGAGACGGGCGCCGTGGTTCAGGTCGGCAGCCATTACCGCAGCACGGACCTGTATCTCCGGGCCCGGGAGATCCTGGCCTCAGGTGAGCTGGGAAAGCTCGCCATGGTTCAGGTGAATCACTACGACATGGGCCAGGCGCTGGATCCCGAGAGCCTGCCCATAGAGGCCACCGAGGAGAGCCTGCACTGGCCCCTCTTCCTCGGGGATACGCGGGAATACCCGTTCGATCCGCTCCGCTACTTCCACTGGGTGCATTTCGAAGAATACAGCGGGGGACTCAATGGAGGCCTGTTGGCCGATCACCTCGACACCTGCCATTTTCTTGCGGACGCCGGCATGCCTGCGCGCGTGATGTCCGCTGGCTCGCTTGCCAAGTTCAACGATGGCCGTTCCTGCCCCGACACCGTCAACACCATCGTGGAATATCCCAACGGCCTCCAGTTTACGTATACCGCCACCCTGACCAACGAACGATTCGGCGTGGAAGAGCGCTACATCGGCACTGGAGGCGCCCTTTACATCCGCAACATGCAGGAAATGACGATCTACCTCGAAGATATCGAAGAAAACCTGAAGTCCAACGGGCCCAATACCCGCGCGCACATCGAAGACTTTCTCGATGCGGTCCGGTCGGGCGGTACCCCTCGTGCAACCGTCGACGACGGATTCCGCGCCGCCGCGGCCTGCCATATGGCCGTCCTATCCGATCAGACCGGTAAAACCATCGCCTGGGATGCCGGGGAAGAGGCCGTCGCCGTCTAATCTTCGCACCTTCGAATTCCTGGCGCCCGGATTTGGACCGCTCGGTCTCCGCGGGCAGCGATCAGAGTTCCGGCGCGGAACCGCCTTCCACCTCGCCAGTAGCGGGATCGTAGCGCCAGGCGCGGCCCGGGTAGGGATGGGGCGGGACAAATACGAGATCGCCCCCCTCCACGGCCGCCTCGAGTGAAGGCGGCCAGGCGCCGGTGCGCGCCTGGTAACGGTTCACGCCGTTGCGGATGCGGTTTATGCGCCGCTCCAGCTTCTCTTCCTGCAGCGTGGTATTGAGGACTTCGCGGCCGGCCAGAAAAAAACGCCCGCCAAGCGGATCGTCGGGCAAACGCTCGATGATGCCGCCTGCGACCAGGTCGTTCAGGGAATCCGGGAGGCGGTGGTGGCGCTCTTCGTAGAGCTGAACGGCTTTGCCGAGCTGCCGGCATACATCGGCGATGGCCAGTTCATGCAGCTTTCGTTGTGCCAGTTCACGGAGCATTTTTTCGCTGCTGTTCCGGGCCATATCTTCCCACATGGCGCGTTCAAATTCGTCGAGGTCGTGTTGCCGGGCGATGTTGGCGGCGAGGTCGATCACGTATTGTGGGGCCGTCCCGGTGGCAACGGCCAGTTGCAGAAACTGGGCGGCCTGCGCTGGCGAGCCGGGATTCTCCCTCCGGTTGAGCAGGTAGACCATGGCCATCTCGTAGGGCAGTACCCATGCGCCGGGGTTGTGGATCATGCCGCGTTTCATGAGGTCGATGCTGGCGTCGCTGTCGGCTTTGAGGGCCGCCAGGAATACCCCGCCATAGCGGTATACGTCTACAAAATACGGGTCAAGGCGGGTGATGGTGTCGATCATGTGGTTGAGCCAGACATACTTGTGCTCGCCCTTGAACTCCTCGGCGGTGTACTGGATGCATTGGAGCCAGAGCAGGTCGGCAACCACGCTGCTCAGGCCTCCGGTGAAATGGTTGAGCAGCTTTTCGTTGGGCAGATACAGCAGTTCCTCGTCAAACCCGGTCTTGCGGGAGGCATCCATCTGCCTCTGCGCGGCGACGCAGCACGCAAAGCCGATGGCCACGGCCAGCACCCCTGTGAGCAGCCGGCGCGCGATCATACGTCCTTATCCTGAAAGGCCAGCGACGCGATGATGAGCAGGACAGCGGTGTAGACGGCGCCATAGGCCATAGCCCAGAGGATGTAGCCCGGCGCCACCGGCACGCCGTTTGCCGCCTCGGCGCGAATGTCAAAGTTGGAGAAATTGGGAATGATGTAATACACGGCCTGGAGAACGCGCTTTGTGGCGGTGCCGTCAAAATGTGGCGGCAGTTCGGTGAAGATCGTCGTTGCATGACCCACAACATAGGTGGAAAAGACGATGATCGCCCCGAGAATCGGCGAGGTCAGGGCGGAGAGAAGCACGGCCAGCGCGGTGATCAGCAGCAATTGCCAGCCGATCAGCAGTCCCGCCAGAAAAAAGGTGGCGTCGAGGCTGCCGCCCAGAACAACGACATAGACCGCCGCGACAAGCACCATCACCGCTGTCACGAGCGCGAGCAGCGCCGCCAGCCCCAGATATTTCCCGAGAATGAACTCCCAGCGATGCATCGGACGGCACAGGATGGTGTAGATCGTGCGTTTGTCGATCTCTTTGTACACCAGATTCGTCCCCACGAAAATGGCGATCAGCACTCCAAATACCGATACGGCCGCGAGCGACAGGTCTTTGACGATCTTGATATCCTGCCCGATGCTGATCCACCCCAGCGCTTTCGAACCGAAGATGGCGGCTGCGGCAAACAGCAGCAGCACATATAGCACTTTGTCGCGCACTGCTTCCCGGAAGGTATTGCGCGCCACGGCCAGCACTCTCATGACACGGTCTCCTGTTCGCGCACAAAATACTCCTCGAGCGATTCCCGGATGGGCGTGAATTCGGCCAGGGTGCCGCCGGACTGCAGGACGTCCGCCGCGAGGGCGTTGGCGGCCTCCATGTCTTTCACGAAAAAGTGGCGGCCCTGTTCGGATTCGCGGATCCCGTCGGAGCGGGCCGCGAGCACGGTCGCGGCCGCCTCGTTCAAGTCGGCGGCGATGATCTCCACGCGGTTGACCCGGCGGTTAAGAAGTTCGTCAAGCCGTCCCTGCGTGGTCAGGCGGCCCTGGACGAGGATCCCCACGCGGCTGCAGATCTGCTCGACATCGCCAAGCACATGCGAGCTGAAAAAGATGGTCTTGCCCCGTTCGTGAAACAGCAGGATCAATTCGCGGATCATGCGGCGGCCCAGTGGATCGAGGCCCGACATCGGCTCGTCGAGAATGAGTACTTCGGGGTCGCCCACGAGCGCAACGGCGAAACCCAGCCGCTGCCGCATCCCTTTTGAGAAGCCGCGGACCCGCTGCCCGGCAATGCCGCGCAGATCCAGCAGATCGGCCAGCTGTTCCCATTCGGCGGCACGCTCGGCGCGGGTCAATCCATGAAGTTCCCCGTAAAAGTCCAATGTCTCGCGGGGCGTGAGGTATTCGTAAAAATAGGGATTTTCCGGGAGGTAGCCGATGTGCTTGCGGGTGGCGGGCCGGCGCGTGTCCTGCCCCATGACAAACGCCTCGCCTTCCGTGGCGCGGAGCAGGCTGCACAGGATCTTGATCGCGGTGGTTTTACCCGCACCGTTCCGGCCCAGAAACCCGAACACCTCATTGGGCGCGACGGCCAGGCTGAGATTATCCAGCGACTTCACCGCGCCGCGCCCGATATGTCCCCGGTAGATTTTCGTGAGGTTCCTGGTGGCTATTGCGTCCATACACAACCTCTCGGCACCGGTACTGCCCCTGCTCTGTTCATTTCAGCGCGCAACCCGGGCAGAGCGCGCCGGCATCGGTGCCGCGTCCGCCGCTCCCGGGCCGCACGGCTACAGCTTCAAATTGTCCTGTATGCTCCGGACGGCGCGTTTGACGTCGCCGGCATGTCCGAATGCGCTGAGGCGGAAATAGCCTTCACCGCTGGGCCCGAAACCCGACCCCGGAGTGCCGACCACATGGGCCTCGTGGAGCAGTTTGTCGAAAAATTCCCAGGAAGGCATGCCTCCGGGCGTAGCCATCCAGATATAGGGCGCGTTCACGCCGCCGAACACTTCGAGCCCGATGCTTTCCAGGCCTTCGCGGATCACTTTTGCATTGGCCATATAGTAGTCGATGATCGCGCGGCATTCGCGCTGGCCAGCCTCCGAAAGCACTGCCAATCCGCCTTCCTGCACGATATTCGACGCGCCGTTGAACATCGTGGTCTGGCGGCGGAACCACAGACGGTGCAGGGCGCCCGGGCCGCCGTTTTCGCACACCAGTGTCTTGGGCACCACGGACCATCCCAGGCGCACCCCTGTGAATCCGGCCTCTTTCGAAAAGCTGTTGATCTCGATCGCGCAGTCTCGGGCGCCGTCGATCTCGTAGATGGTCCGCGGCAGAGCCGGGTCGGCGATGAACGCCGCATACGCCGCGTCGAAGATGAGGACCGCCTTGTGTGCCAAGGCATAGGAGACGAAACCGGCCAGTTGTTCCCGCGTTGCGACCGTGCCGGTAGGATTATTGGGGCTGCAGATGTAGATGAGGTCCGTTTTTTGCGAAGGCACCTCCGGGAAAAATCCGTTTTCCCGGGTGCAGGGCATGTAGAGAAATCCGTCGTACTGGCCGTTGACCGCCCGGCCCGTGCGGCCTGCGATGACATTGCTGTCGACATACACCGGATAGGCGGGATCCTGCACCGCGACGACGTTGTCAGTGCCGAAGATGGACTGGATGTTCGCGGAATCGGGTTTCGCGCCGTCGCTGACGAAGAATTCGTCCGGTTCCAGAGTCACGCCGTAGGCGGCATAGCGGGCGGCGAGCGCCTCGCGGAGTTCGCTGTTGCCCTGTTCATCGCCGTAGCCGGTATAGGTCTCGGCTTTCGCCAGATTGTCGACGCCCCGCCGCAATCCGTCGATGATCGACGGTGGGAGAGGTTCGGTCGTGTTGCCGATGCCCAGACGCATGACCGAGGCGCCCGGATGGGCGGCCAGGAATTCGCGTGTGCGCCGGCCTATTTCCGGAAAGAGGTAGCCTGCCTCGAGTTTGCCGTAATTCTGATTGATGGTTGCCATTCGGTTACATTTCTCCGCGTAGTGAATTTTATGCCTGTCTGGAATCGGTTTCGCTGTCCGTTAACGCCACTCCCCTCGGGCGCATTCCGGCACGGCGATCTCTGGCGCGCCGGGGCGCGGAACGCAATGCCCGCGCCGGACAGCCTCCATTTCAAGTGTAATATATTACCGCCCGGAAATGCGAGACCGGGCGAACCGCCGGTTTCTTACAGGGTTGCGCGGATTGGATGGGCTCGAGGGCGTTAAAGACCGGTTTGCCATGCAGTTAGCTGGGTTTCCGGCAGTAAAATCCGGTCTTATTCGCTTCAATTCGCAGCCCGGGAGCAGGTGAAAACGGTTGCGCGGTGATGAGAACGGCGTGTATGGTTCACGCACAGGCAAGGCGCGAGAAAGGGCACTCGGATGAACAGTTACGAACGCTATATGGGGATGGTGAAAGGCGAAAAGGTGGATTTTGTGCCGCGTGTGCCCATCCTGATGCATTTTGCCGCGCGGTATGCGGGAGTGACGTACGGCGATTTCGCGCGCGACGCCGCGACGCTCGTGGCGGTCAACAGAAAACTGATCGAAGATTTCGGGTTCGAGCAGCTTGATATCATGTCGGATCCCTGGCGTGAAACCGTTGATTTCGGTGGGACGATAGAATATCTGGATGATGCCGTGCCCAAATGCACCCGCCATCCGCTGGCGGATTCCCGCGATCTGGGCATGCTCCTGCAGCCTGATCCGCAAAGCTCCGAGCGGATGAGCAACGCCCTGCGCGCGCTCGCCCTCTACAAGGATTTCGGATACAAACAGTATTCGATCACGGGCTGGGTCGAAGGGCCGGCCGCTGAAGCCGCCACGCTTCGCGGCGTGGCCAACTTTCTCATGGACCTGATGACCGAGGAAGAATTCGCCGGCAACCTGATGGATCGATGCGTTGTCAACGCGGTTGCCTTCGCACAGGCGCAGCTCGAAAAAGGCGCCGACACCATCGGCATCGGCGACGCCATCGCGAGCCAGCTGTCGCCTGAACTCTACGGGCGGTTCGTGTTTCCCCGCGAAAAGCAGCTCATCGATGCCATCCACGCCGCCGGCGGGCTGGTGCGCCTGCACATCTGCGGCGACATCAATCATCTGCTCTCTCAGATCGCCCTGCTGAACGTCGACATCCTCGATTGCGACTGGATGGTGGACATGGCCGCCGCCCGCAAGATCCTCGGCAGCAGGGTTGTACTTACCGGCAACCTGGACCCGGTTCAGGCGGTGATGGAAGCCACGCCTCAGGCCATTCGCGACACCCTGCGCGCCATCTACGACACTGTGGGCAACCCGTACTTCGTGAATGCGGGCTGTGAAATACCCGCGGCCACCCCGCTCGAAAACCTTCGCGCCCTCTGTGAACCCATTCCCGCGGCGTGAACAGGAGGCAGCCGTAACGCGCGCATCTCAGCCGATGTGTTACAATTCGCGCCGTGATTACCGCACTCTGGATAACCTGCGCGTGGATGCTGGCCGCGGAGCCCGCCGGCCAGCTCGCGTTTGTAGCCGGCACCGAGCAGGAAGACCGGCGCGTCGAACTCGTGGACCTCAGCACGGGCGTGCTGACGTCCGTGGGCCCGGGCGCCCGCGACGGGGCCCCGGCCTGGTCGCCCGACGGCCAGTGGCTGGCCTTTCCTACCGCCCGGCCCGGAGGCACGGGCATACGGGTGGTCCGCGCGGACGGCGCCGAAGCGCGCGAGCTTCCCCACGCGCACCCCTGGAACGACATGCCCCGCTGGTCGCCAGACAGCAAGTTGCTCGCGTACACCGGCTCCAGGGATACGAGCGGCATCCGCCCTGAATCGCTCGCCGCAATGGCCTCCGTCATGGTCTACGACCTGGAGGCGAACACGGAAGAGCAATGGGGCGAGGAAACCATGAGCCTGTTCCGTCCCGTATGGATGAACGCCGGGACCGTAATTGCCATCGGCGTGATTCCCGGAGAGAAACGCTTGACGACGGACATTTTCATTGTGACGCCAAGCACCGTGAGCCCGCTTCCAGCCGCCGCCATGCCGTCCGCAGGCCAGTATGTCGAATGGGCCGCGGAGGTCAATCTCCGGGAAAATCTGCTCGCGTACGAATCCAACGATGGCGGCGACCGCGAGGTGTTTGTTCTGTCGTTTAAACGCGGCTCGACGGACGTATCAAACCACCGGGCCGCGGATTGGAATCCGGTATGGCAGCCCAACGGGCGGTGGCTGGCGTTTGAGTCGTTTCGGTCGGGGCGCCGGGGCGTGTACCGCGTGCTTCCCGGAACCATCAACGTCATCCCTGTCGCGGTCGCAGAGGACAGCGACAACTGGCATCCCGCCTGGTCGCCCGACGGCGCGTTCCTCGCCTATGTCTCCACGCGCGAAGGCATGCCCCAGCTGTTCGTGACGGAGCTTGAGAGCGGCAAGGTCCGCCAGGTTACCACAGGCGCCCGTTTCGCCCTGGCGCCCGCCTGGAGGCCCGTGCCATGAGACGCCTGAGCTGGCTCTGGCCGATGATGCTGCTGTGTGCGACAGCGGGCGCGCGCAATACGGACGGCGTGCTGGACCTCATCATCACCCCCAATAACGGAGTCCCCGCAATCATCGCTCCCGGCGAATCCTTTGAAGCCACGCTCACGCGCCGCGCCGACCTGCGCCTCGCCGGCATGGAAGGTGAACTTCTGGCCCTCGAGCCGGACTGGACGGCGTTGCCGGGGGGGATGCACCGGGCGATCTGCACGACGCCCGAGATGCTTGCCACCGGGACGTATGCCCTGGAGGCGGTTGCAGACGGGCGCACCGACACCAACATCCGGGCGGTGTTTGTCACGCGCCCCATGCAGGACTATCCGGTAATCCATCTCACCGATGTACACATCGGCAAAGCAAACCGCGACCCCGCCCCCGAAACCGTGTTCCGCAATCTTGTAGAGCACATCAACGGGATCCATGCCGCATTTGTGCTGATTACCGGCGATCTCACCGAGCAGGGGCGCCCGGAGGAGTTCCGCACGTTTCTCGACGTGCTTGATACCTGCGTTCTCCCCACATTCGTCTGCGCGGGCAACCACGATCGCCGCGCCCTGAACTATGAGGAAACCTTCGGGCCGCTGGTCTACAGCTTTCGTTACGGACCCGATGGGTATCTGGTTTTCGACACAAAAGATATCATTATTGCGGATCCCCTCGACACACAGATGGGCGAGCTCCAGCGGCTGCGGCGCGCCATCAAGCCGTCGCGCTGGTCGATTGGCGCGAGCCACCGTTACGATCCGTCCATGAGCATGCGCAGCCAGTTGGTGCTCTTTGTCGACGACCCCCTCGACTACCTCCTGTTCGGCCACTGGCACCGAGAGAGTCAGGAAAAGCGTGTGCCGTGGGGTACGACCCCGGTCGTGGTCACACCGGCCGCTCTTGACGGGGCGTGGCGTCTCATTCTGGTCGCGCAGACCGGCATCTTCCCCCAAAGTTTTCAGCAGATCAGCGCCGGGAAATGAGTCCCGCCGGGACGCTCCGGCACGCCCTGTCACCGGCTCTGCAGAACCAGATTCCACATCGAATTTTGGCGCGGGAGATCGCCAATTTGATACACTCGCGGCATGCCTGCGCCACGACAGTTTCAATTGCTGATCAAGCCCGCGAGCGCCGACTGCAACTTGCGCTGCGACTACTGCTTCTACCTGCGCGCAGAGGAGCTGTATCCCGGGCCGGCGCGCCATGTCATGCCGGATGATGTGCAGGAGCAGATGATCCTCAATCTGCTCGAGTACCGCTTTCCGCAGACGGTATTTGCCTGGCAGGGCGGCGAGCCGACGTTGTGCGGGCTCGATTTCTTCCGGCGGACAGTCGAGCTTCAGCAGAAGTACGGCGCGCCGGGCCAGAGTGTGGGAAACGCCCTGCAGACCAACGGGATACTGCTCGACGCGGAGTGGTGCCGTTTCTTTCGCGAATACCAGTTTCTTATCGGCCTGAGCCTGGACGGTCCGCAAGATGTGCACGACCGTTTCCGGGTGAACATGTCGGGGCGGGGCTCCTGGGACCAGGTGATGCGGGCGGCCGAGCTGATGAACCGCCACCGGGTCGAGTTCAACATCCTGTGCGTCGTCAACGGCCAGAACGTTGAGATGGGCGCCGATCTGCTGCGCTGGTATATCGATCAAGGCTTTTCCTACCTGCAGTTCATCCCCTGCGTCGAGGCAGGGTACGGCCACAGCGTGCCGCCGGAGAAATTCGGCAAATTCCTGTGCGATATCTTTGATTTCTGGGCGAAAGACGGATTTGGGCGGGTATCCATCCGCGATTTTGACGCCATGCTGGCGCAGCGGATGGGACAGGGCCAGCCGATGTGCACTTTTGGCCGCGTCTGCAACCATTACGTGGTGGTCGAGCACAACGGCGATGTCTATCCGTGCGATTTTTTCGTCTACGACCACTGGAAACTCGGCAACCTGATGGATGCGCCGCTTCACACCTTCCTCGAATCGGAAACCTACCGTAAATTCGCGTATCAGAAGAGCAAGGTGCCGGCCTGCGCGGGCTGCGCCTGGCGCCCGTGGTGCCACGGCGGCTGCCAGAAAGACCGGTTGCTCCAGGGCGGCGATTTCCGGCAGCCGACGGTGCTGTGCGAGGCCTACAAAATGTTCTTTGCACACGCGGCGCCACGCCTGAACGCGCTCGCGAAGAAGATGGCCCGGTCGCGCGGGTGAGGAAACCGGCCTCCAGAAATCCCCGCCTCAGAATTCCAGGGGGCGCGCGTTGTATTCTTTTACAAGCAACGCCCGCGCCTGGCCGGCGGTATAGACGGACCCGGTGATGAGCAGAGGGCGGTCAGCCGTTGCGGCGCGCATTCCCGCGCAGATCGCCTCGTCGATACAGTCCACCCGTTGATAGGCGGCGTTTCCCGCGGCAGCGCAGAGCTGTTCGACGGGGAGCGCGCGGTGCCCGGCGAACTGAGTCAGGATAAGCGGCTCGGCGGTCGTTGCCAGATAGCGCACCATCTCCGCGGCGTTTTTGTCAGACGACACCGCCAGGATCGCCGCGCATTGCGGTACCTGCCGAACGAGCTGCCGGATACCGGCCGGATTGTGCGCAATGTCGATGATGACGGGGGGCGTATCCAGTACGCGTTCCAGCCGGCATGGCCAGCGGGCCGTGCGAAGCCCTGCGAGCATGGCCCGGGAGTCGAGCTGCGGGAAGGTCTGGGCGAGGCACTCGGCGAGGGCTGCGGCCAGGGCTGCATTGAACGTTTGAAAGGCGCCCGGAAGGCCGAGCGTAACGGGCCCCAGAGTCATCCTCTCGCTCCGGTATGTGAAGGCCGGGTTGGCAGAATGCCCTTGCATCTCAAAGCGGAAATCGCGCTCCATCAGGCGGACGGGACAGCCCAGTTCGCCGGCGCGCGCGAGGATGACATCCCGCGGTCCAGGCCGGGTTTCGCCGATGACGGCCGGTACGGATTCCTTGAGAATGCCGGCCTTCTCGAAGGCGATCTTCTCGAGGGTATCGCCGAGGTACTGGGTGTGCTCAAGATCGATGTTGGTTATCGCGGCCGCCACGGGCGTAATGACGTTGGTGGCGTCGAAGCGCCCGCCCAGCCCCACTTCGATCAGGGCCAGATCGACTTCGTGTTGCTGGAACAGGTGAAAAGCAGCCGCAGTGACCAGCTCGAAATAGGTCGGCGGCGGCGTCATCTGCTCGGCGATGCGCCGAAAATACGCCAGGGAGGCATCCAGAGCTGCGTCGTCAACCGGACGGGCGTCGATGAGGAACCGCTCGCGAACATCGATGATGTGGGGGCTGGTGTACCGGCCCGTGCGCATACCGGCCGCCCGGCACATGGCGTCGACCATGGCCAGGACGCTGCCTTTTCCGTTGGTGCCGGCGACATGCACACAGGGGTACCGTGTCTGTGGGTTACCGGCACAGGCGAGGAGATGGCGGATGTTCTCGAGGCCCAGCTTGACGCCGTGGAACTCCAGACTGGCGAGGTATTCGCGCGCGTTCACTGCGGTTTCAGGTACAGAAGGAGCCGGGCCAGCATCGGCCGCATTTCCGTGCGCGGGACGATGGCATCGACGAACCCGTTGGCGAACTGGTATTCGCTGGTCTGAAAGCCCTCCGGGATGTGGACTTTGAGCGCGCCTTCGATAAGCCGTTTCCCCGCGAAACCGATTTCGGCGCCGGGCTCGGCCAGGACGACGTCGCCCAGGCTGGCGAAGCTGGCGTAGACACCGCCGGTGGTGGGGTTGGTGAGCACCGAGATGTAGGGAATCGCGGCTTCGTTGAGTGCGCGAACCGCGTCGGCGGTTTTCGCCATCTGCATGAGGCCCAGGGTGCCTTCCTGCATCCGGGCGCCGCCCGAGGTCGCGAACGAGACAAGGGGGACCCGCTCCCGGATGGCGTCGTCGGCGGCACGGCAGAATTTTTCACCCACCACGGAGCCCATGCTGGCCCCGGCGAACGAGAAATCCATGAAGCTGAACGCAGCCCGTTCGCCTTCGATGACGCCGAACCCCGTAATGATGGCCTCTTTCAGACCGGTTTTTTTCTGGTATTCGCCGACTTTCTGGGCGTAGGAATAGGACACTTCCTTGATGGTGAATCCCAGGGGGTCGGCGGAGATCAGATTGGGGTAGGTCTCTGTGAACGACTCGGGATCCAGCAGCCATTCGATCCGCTGCCAGACCGTGATCCGATGGTGGTAATTACATTGTGGACAGACCTCCTGGTGGTCTTTCACATCCGTGCCGTATACCGCCTTCTTGCAGGCGGGGCACTTGATCCAGAGCCCCTCAGGAACGCCGCTCTTGCGTCCAACAACCGATATAAACCGTCTCCGGCGTAGAAAAGCCATAACGATCGTGTCCCATTACATCATCGGACCGGCCTGGGCCGGCCGAACCCGCATGCTCCCCGGACAATTCGTATCGCGTATCATACCATGTTCCCTGGCGTCAAAGTACAGGGAATTCCTAGAGCGAAGATTCGGCATTCTGCTCCATCTCGGGCATGCTGTCCCTGTCGAACAAGAGCCGCCCGCACTGAGAGCAGGCGCGAATCTCTCCCGCAAGCACTTCATTGATGATTTGCGGGCGGACGTTCATGTTGCAGCCCGAGCAGATTTCTCCGCGCAGGGGCACAACCGCGGGCCCGGTGCCTTTGTTTATCCGGATGCGTTTGTACTTGGACAAGAGCCCCGGCTCGACCTCCGCGAGAATGGGTTTGCGCTGCTCCTCGAGCGCTTCCCGGTCCCGCACCGCCTCCGCAAGCTCTCTATCCACCTCGGCGCACTGCGCCTCGAGCGCGTCCATTTCGGCCTTGATGCGTTTCTGGTCTTCCTCAAAACGCACCTTGGCATCATCCAGTTCGACCATGAGCGCGATGATGCGTTCTTCGTGAATGCCGATCTGTTTTTTGAGGAGGTCGATTGCGTGCAGCAGCGCCTGGTACTCCTCGTTTTTCTTGATCGCGAACAGCTGCTCTTCGTATTTGCTGACCTGCGCCTGTTTCTGTTCGATCTCGCGTTCGGACTCGCGCTGTTCCAGTTGCAGTTTTCTGAGGGCTTCGCGGCGTTCTTCAAGCTCCTCCTGAAGCCGTGCCTTCTGCACGTGATACTTCTCTTTCTGCTTCGGAATCTCCGCTTCGCGTATTCTGCAAGCCTCAATCCGTAAATCAAGCCGTTGCAGACGCAATAGGGTCTTCACGCGTTGCCTCCTTCTGGGCTGGCCAGCCGCGACGGGCCTGTCCACGCTTCACCGCGCACTGAACAGATTCAATTGCAGTCGAAAAAAAAGGCCGCGGCGTGAGCCGCGGCCCTGGCACCTACTTGATCCAGGTCATCATTTTTCGCAATGCCGCGCCGACCTTCTCGACGGGGTGCGCTGCTTCGGCCTCGCGCAACCTCTTGAACTCCGCTCCGCCGGACGCATACTCCGCCATCCATTCTTTGGCGAACTCGCCGTTCTGGATGCGTTTGAGGGCCTCGCGCATGGCCTTCTTCGACTCCTCGGTGATTACGCGGGAACCCACGGTGTAACCGCCGTATTCCGCCGTATCGCTGACCGAATAGTTCATGAAACTCAAACCGCCACGGTAGTACAGATCGACGATGAGTTTCAACTCGTGAAGCACCTCAAAATAGGCGATCTCGGGCTGGTATCCCGCTTCGATGAGGATCTCGAACCCGGCCTTCAGCAGGGCGGCCGAGCCGCCGCAGAGGACGGTCTGTTCTCCGAACAGATCGGTTTCGGTCTCTTCTTTAAACGTGGTCTCGATTATGCCGCCGCGGCCGCCGCCCAGTGCGCAGCCATAGGCAAGCGCCGTGCTCAGGGCCGTGCCGGAGGCGTCCTGGTGAATGGCCACAAGGCAGGGGACGCCCGCGCCTTTCACGAATTCCTCGCGCACCAGATGGCCGGGGCCTTTCGGCGCGATCATCCACACGTCAATGTCGGGCGAGGGGGTGATGAACTGGTAGTGGATGTTGAACCCATGGGCAAACATCAGGGAATTGCCGGGGGACAGATTCGGTTTGAGGTCGTTCTCGTAAATCGTCTTCTGAATGGTGTCGGGCACAAGCAAGACGACAACGTCTCCCCGTTTCGCGGCGTCTGCGGCGCTCACCACCTCGAATCCGGCTTCCACGGCTGCCTTGTAGTTGGGGTTATTGTCGTTGATGACTTCGCTGACGATGACGTTCACGCCGTTGTCACGAAGGTTCTGCGCATGCGCGTGGCCCTGACTGCCAAACCCGATGATGCTGACGGTTTTGCCGTTCAGAACGGAGCGGTCGGCATCCTTCTCATAGTAAATTTTGGCCATGACTTATTTCCCTTTCGCCTCGTTATTATTATTTAACGATCGCCCGATGGCGATCTTTCCGGTACGCACCAGTTCTTCGATGCCGAAGGGGTGCATCATATCAATAAACGCCTTGATTTTTCCCGCGGAGCCCGTCGCTTCGATCACAATGGAATCCGGGCTCAGGTCGACCACCTTTGCGCGAAAGATGTTGGCGATCTCGATCACTTCACTGCGCTTCTTGCCTTTCGCCTGGACCCGGACCATGATGAGTTCGCGCTCCACATGAGCCACGCCGGTCAGGTCCTCGACGCCGATAGTTTCCACAAGTTTCTTGAGCTGCTTCTCAATCTGGGCGAGCACCCGGTTGTCGCCCCGAACCACGACGGTCATGCGCGACACCGCGGGATCTTCCGTCTCCGCGACGCACAGGCTGTCAATGTTGTAGCCCCGGGCGCTGAACAGGCCGGATACGCGCGCCAGCACGCCGAATTGGTTCTCGACGAGGATGCTTATGATATGTCTCATCGTGACTCCCGTTCCACCGGCGCCCGCGCCGGTTCAATTCACCGTGTTCATTGCTCGGTCCAGCCCGTCGGCGGCAAACCGAAGCACCGCGTCTACCGCCCGCTCAAACATGGCCTCGGCCTCAGACCGGTCCGCAGGCGCGAACGCGCTCAAAACATGGTCCACCATGTCACCGGCGGGGTGCGCGGCGCCCACGCCAAGGCGGAGGCGCGGAAAAGCCTCACTGCCGATACTGGCGCTGATGGATTTCAATCCGTTGTGGCCTCCGGAACTGCCTCCTCCCCGGAGCCGCAGGCGCCCCAGGGGCAGGTTCACATCATCGACCACCACAAGCGTGTCCGCCAGCGCGATACCCGTGTATCGGAGCGCGCGTGCCACCGATAAACCGCTCTTGTTCATGAACGTAAGCGGCTTCAACAGGACAAGCCGGCTGTTTTCGTAGCGGGCTTCCGCCACCGCCCCGTAGTATTTCTCCCGGGAAAAGCCGGTCTGGAGGCGTTCTGCGAGGCGGTCCAGCACCTTGAATCCGGCATTATGCCGCGTTTCGCGATACCTGGGTCCCGGATTGCCTAGCCCGACAATGAGTTTCACGCCGCATATCCCGGTAGTGCACGGCGCCAGCCGCGGAGTACCGGCCCACGGTTCGCAGAGTCGCGCAACAGGAGCGGTATCCGCGCGGCCGCACTAGTCTTTGGCTTCCTTTTCCTTTTTCGACGAGTCGCCGCCGGCCTCATCCTCAGCACCTTCACCTTCCGCCCCTTCGCCTTCCGCCGCCGCCTCTTCCATCGTACGCGGCGCGAGCACGGTCGCAACGGCGCGGTCTGTTTCCGTGATTAAGGTGATATTGCCGGGGATTTCGATAGATGCCACGTGGATGACATCGCCAATACCCAGGCCGGACACGTCGACGGTGATTTCCGATGGCACTTCGAGTGCGAGGCATTCGATCTCGAGTTCGCGCACCTGAGGATCGAGAATGCCGCCTTCCACGACACCCTTGGGCTGGCCTGTCAACACCAGCGGCACCACGGTGCGGATGCGTTCATCGAGCCGAATCCGCATGAAATCCGCGTGGAGGACGGTCCCGCGAATGGGGTGATGCTGCACGGCCTTCAACATGGCCGGACTGGTGAGGGCAGGCTGACCGCTGCACTCGAGTTGCACGATGGCGTGCTCGCCGCCGCGCCCGCGAATCAGCTGCACGAATTCCTTCTCATTCACCTGGCCGGAAACGGCCTCTTTGTCGCCGCCGTACAGCACGACGGGGATGCGGCCGGCTTTGCGGAGCCGGTGGTTGGCGACTTTGCCGTCCGCCTCCTCTCGAAGCTCAATTGCCAGTTTCTGCAGTTCCATGGTCTCGTGGCCTCCAAATCGATGTTATTCGAACAAAATGCTCAATGATTCTTCTGCATGGATACGGCGAATGCCTTCCCCAATCAGGCTCGCGATGGACAGCACCTTGATCTTGGGGCAGGCCGCCGCTTCCTCGGACAGCGGGATCGAATCGCTGACCCAGACCTCATCAAGGACGGAGCCATAGATGCGCTCAACAGCCTTCCCGCTGAAAACGGCGTGCGTCGCGCACGCAGCCACATCAATGGCGCCTTGAGCCTTAATCGCCTCCGCGGCCTTGACGAGGGTGCCGCCGGTGTCGATTAAGTCATCAAAGATCAACGCATGGCGCCCCTTCACCTCGCCGATCAGGTTCATGACTTCCGAGACGTTGGCCTTCGAGCGGCGTTTGTCGACGATCGCCAGCGGCGCTTCGAGGCGGTTGGCAAAACGCCGGGTACGGTGCACGCTGCCCGTGTCCGGCGACACCACGACGAGCTCGTCCGCGGACCGCAACTGCCGGAAATGGCGCGTGAACGCGATCTCGCTGCTGAGATGATCCACCGGGATGTCAAAAAAGCCCTGAATCTGGTCGCAATGAAGGTCCACGGTAAGCACGCGGTCCGCGCCGGCGGCCACAATGAGGTTCGACACGAGCTTGGCGGTGATCGGCACACGAGGCCGGTCTTTACGGTCCTGCCGCGCATACCCGAAATACGGCAACACGGCTGTGATTCGCGCCGCGGACGCCCGTCGTGCCGCATCAATCAGAATGAGCAGCTCGATGAGGCGATCGTTCACGGGCGGTGACGTGCTGTTGACAAGGAATACGTCCTTCCCGCGGATGTTTTCCTGAAACTGGACGCGGATTTCTCCGTCTTCGAAATGGGTAACCGCGGCATTACCGCAGGCCATCCCCAGGTGGGCGCAAATGCGCTCGCTCAGGCCGCTGCTGGCTGTGCCGGCAAAGATCTTCATTTCATCGCTGTACGCCAAAATACACCACCCTTGCGTTCGCCCGTCTCTGCCCGGTTTTCCGGCATGACACCACCAGAACCACGAACGGGCAGCCGCCTCGGCGCCAGTATCCGCGCCTCACAGCCGGGCACAACAAATTGGCTGGGGCGGTAGGATTCGAACCTACGAATGTCGGCTCCAAAGGCCGATGCCGTACCTCTTGGCTACGCCCCAGCAGATAAAGCCCCTGAACCCCGGCTCCACGCATGACGGGCCGCTCCCGGGTTCATTGGTGTAAGTGGGCTGTCTGAAGCGCGTTGGCTTGCCAAAGCGAAAGCAAAGTATACCAACGGGTTCCCGGCCAAGTCAATTTGCCGAATCGCGCCCATTTGTGATCGCCCGGGGAGAATACCGTGCTGCCAGTTGCTATCTTGCCGGAGCAAGGGGTACCCGGAAAGCGGATTTCGGCCGAATCGCCTGTCGGGCGTGTTATGCACAGGCGAAACGCCTGCTTCGCGGGCCCGGCCCGTGGCTCACTGCGGCCATCGGCATTATGTGTGAATTTGTCGCGATTTACTCGGGAAACCCGAAAAACAGGCACTGCAGCCCTTTTGAATCCTCCTGTCTAGCCGGCACCCGCCAAATCGTGCACTGCGCCGGGCGCCAGCTCCAGAATCTGCAGGGTATCCAAACCCGGGCAGCGCACCCGCGCTGTGCCGCCGCGCTCCGCCTGTATGGTGAGCGAGACCAGTTTTCCCGCCCGTTTCTCGGCCGAAACGAGGAAACCGCCTTGCGCCCGGAGCTGGTGAAAGGCAACGTCGTTCCAATCCGCGGGAATGGCGGGAAACACGTCGATCACGCCCGTATGGCTCTGGAGCAGCATTTCCTGCAGGGCGGATGCATTCGAACAATTGGTTTCGAGCGTGAACGGACGGTAGGTGAAATCGCTGTATCCCTTGCCGGTCTGATCGCCGTTGGCGTTGAAGCTGTTGCGCAACACAAAGGCCTCCGCAAAGATGTCGAGCGCCCGGGCGGCGCGTTCGCCATCGCGGGCGCGCGCGGCGAGACTGGCCAGCCACGTATAGCTGAATCCCACCCATGCTCCAGGCCCAAATTGGTCGAGTTCCTCCAGCGAGGCGCGCATGGTACGCACATCACCTTCGCCATTCGCCGCATCCACGAGTCCCAGAGGATACATGGCCATGAGATGCGAGTGATGCCGGTGCGAGAACGGCAGCGGATGATTCTTGGCCAGGAGCAGCGCGCCGTTTTCGCTCAGGTACAGTTCAGGAAATTCCGCGAGAACCGTGCGCCAGCGCGCCGCGTCGTCCTGCTCATCCAGAAAATCCGCCATCTCCGCGGCCGCGCCGAACAGCCAGCGGCACAGCGCGAGATCATGGTTGGTGATCGTGGAAAACCAGGCCTCCGGCCTGTTGTCGTAGAATTCGGGAGAAGAGCTCAATGGCAGCGTGCGCCGGCCCTGTTCATCACGCTCGCTGGTAACCGCTTCGACAAACACGGCGCACTCGCGGGCATAGGGATAGGCCCGCTCTCTCAAAAAGTCCGGGTCGCCGCTGAACTTCCATTGCCAGTAGAAATGCTGCGCAAGCCACGCTCCCATCATGGCGGAATGGGTATATTGGCGCCATCCGCCGATCTGTTTGCAGTGCAGGTCGCTGGTCATGGGCACCGCCAGACCGGGCAGGCCGAAAAATTTGCGGGTCCAGGCCCGGCAATTTTCCCGGTGCTCCCACAACCAATCGACGAAGCCCTGGGCGGCCTCGAGCCGGTTGCCGCTGTAACAGGGCCAATAGGTCATTTGCGTGTTCAGATCGTGGTGGTAATCCCCTTTCCACGGTGGCAGCTTGCCGCTGTCGGCGGTCCACGGCCCCTGCAGGCTGACCGGCGGAGCATCGGACCGGGCTGCCGCGCCCAGCTTGTACGTGTCGAGGTACCATTGCCGCTCGATGCGCGCCTGAGGCACCCGCAGCCACGTGCGGTCCCAAAATGCGCGCCACCAGGCAAGATGTTCCGCGCGCAAGGCATCCAGCCCGCTGTCGAGAGCGGTCTCGACGCGCGCTTTCCCAATGGCCATGGGATCGCCGCCTTCAAAACTCGAAGCGACCGTCCAGATCACCGTGGTCCGGCCCGTGGCTTTGTCGAAACGCCAGCCGGCGTACACCGCAAAACGAAATCCGTCCCAGCCTTCCTGTTCATAAGCGGCAAACCGGCCACCTGCGCTTTCCCGCGGCGGGCCGTAACCGAGCTGGGCGAGTTCACCGGCCTCGATGCCGATCTCCGGCTCGAGATGTTCCTTTCCGCCGAAGCGGGGCGCCATCAGCACGGGTTTAACCGGCGCATCAGCCTCAATGTCCAGCACCCCGAGCGGCGCGGCGGCATGAACCCACGCCGTCACACGCACGCCATTATCAAACTCGACGCTTCCCAGGGCGGTGGCAAGGTCAAGCCGCGTATTCGCGAACCGCGCGCCGTCCAACGTCAGAGTCAGGCGTCCCGCAGGGATCTTGGTCGGCGCGGGCCGGTTGTACGGGGCTTCGTACAGCCGCACAAGATCATCGTAGCGGCCCGCACGCTCCCACGCGCGCATCTCGGCGTACGAATACTCCTCCGAGTGGAATTCCGGCACGGGCCGGAGGTCCCAGAGATCCGTCCGGTCCAGCGAGATGTTTAATGGAGCGCCGTCGCCCCAGATCAATGCGCCCATGATCCCGTTGCCGAGCGGCAGGGCCTCGTCCCAGGTCATCGCGGGCGTGTCGAACGCCAGGCCGTGCTCCGGATACGGCGGGTGGGCCCGCGCCTCCGACACGGCACACAGCGTGATCAGCAGCACAACGATCGCGGCGACACTTGCCTCTTGCATGGGCGTCCTTTCTCCGAAAATCCGGGCTTAACGGTGATTAAAGCAGAGCGTGCCGCCCGCTTCAACGAGTGCGCCGAATCTAAGCACCTCGATCTTGTGTCTCCCTCCGGCAGGGTTGACCGCGAAGCGGGCAAAGGTGGACATTTCGGTTCAAGCGACCCCGCCGTATCGTTCCTCCCCCCTTCCATAGAGCCCGTCCCTGCCACAGGCTCCACCGCCCGGCGCCTTGACAGGGCCGGACTCAGGAAAATGGGCGCTTCCACGGGGTGATGTCAGACGACCAGGAGTCGGGATACTAGGGCTGCCGCGCACTGGTCGAGGGGCAATCCATTGGGCCGCCGCGTTCGCGCTGACGGCGCAGGTGTCCCGAAACTTCTCAAATCTCAGGCGATATGAAATCGTATTTTCCGAGCTTGGTGTAGATCTGGGTGAGCGCCTGGTTCATCATCAGTTCGCCCGCGCCAAGGGGAACCCAACTGACAGTGGGATCCGCGCCGTAGCCGCCCTCGGCGGCGGCTTCAATGGTCGGGAAATACATGTGATGGCCGTTACAGTATCCGACAAACAGGGTCCTCGGGATGCGGGCGCGCTCCTTCATCCGGACGGCGTGACTGCAGAAGAACTCGCCCGATCCACCCACGATGGCCAGCTCCCTGTTGATCAGAACCGTGGTCAGATGGGGCCGGATAATGTTCCCCTCGAGTTCGTCCACGTAGGCCGCCGCAAGTTCCGGGAAGAACGCCTGCCCAAACATCTCGTGAAGCTGCGGATTGGTGAAGTCCATGCGCGTCTCAAATTCAAAACCTGTATCGAGGCCTTGGACAGATGGCGCCTCGGGTGTCCGTGTTTCGATTTCACTGGCAATCTTGATGACTTCCGCGGCAAGGGCCTTGCCGAAAGCCTCGATACCCTTGGGCCCGGGTGGCGGGTTGCATGAAAGATCGCCCGCCGCTCCCTGCAGAAACAGGCAGTTGGTCCCCAAGACCCGGGCCACTTCATTCATCATCTCGCCCGGATACTCCGCTGAAAACCGCAGGTCCTCCACCGGCAGCATGGTCGGGTGTGCAGCGAAATTGACGGCGATCGCGATGGGCTCGCCGCTGGAATTGTCGAAACGAACCACGGTCAGCTCGGAATCGGTGACTTTCGGTTCAATCTTGGTATGCCGGTTCCGGTTCATGGGCACCATCGCCGAGCCCCAGCCAATCCGCGCATCCTCGGCATTCATCGCCGCTGACACAATGACGTCGATGAGGCGCGCCTCAAGCCCGCTCGCATAGGCGACGGCGTCGTCGTAGACACCCTTTCCTTTGCCGGGCGCATCTTTCAGTTCAATCACGGGGCCGTGATGCGTATGGGAGGCCACCAGCAGGACAAAGCCCACGCCGGCCTTTTCATTTACGGCCTCGCGGATGCGTTCCACCTGCTCTGGGCGCGGCGAACGGCCCAGGTCGAGTCCAACGAGCGCGACCTTCGCCTCGCCCACGTCAACAACGACGGCCTTGGCAAACAACGGATCCCGCACGCCCTCAGACAAGGCGTCATGCCTGGCGCCGTATCCCCACATGGGGGTGGGCTTGGTGGGAGTGATGTCTACCTGAGCAAACCCCGCCTTGAAGTGCGCGGCATACGCGGGCGAAACCGTCCACGCGAACACGAGCGAGACAAAAACGGCGGCCTGGAGCATACGTGAGCGCATCAGCGATTACCTCCGGAGCTATGGGTGCAGGTTGCGGTGCTGCAAACGCAGGATAACTGCCCCGCCCCTGGCAGTCAATACATCCATCCCAGTCGGCGGACAAACTGCAAGACCTGAATGCGCAGGGTGCGGGCTCACTATTGCTGACCCTCGGCGATCCCCAGAAAGCCATTGATTTCGCCGTGGCGGCCTCGTGCCTGAAACACACCATCCACGGGGATTTCAACCTCGTGCGGGTCGACGAGGTCGAAAAATTGATGAGCGGCGATACCTCGGGGCGCGTTTCGCGGTGACGTCTATGCTGCGGCGGGATTTGCCAGCCTGCCCATGAACAACACCGCCCCGGTCTGGTGGTCGCGAATCAAGAACAGAAAGGGACGGTCAGCCCGAAACTCCAGATTTGAGATGGCTGACTTGGCTGTCATCTCCACGGCCGTGGCGCCGGTGGCTTCCGTGCCCTGTTCATTTACCTCGACAAACGCCTTGTGCTTGACCTGAGCGATCCACAGCTCGCCTTTGGCCCAGCCCATGCCGGTGAAGTCGGCCCGGTCGGCTTGAAAGGCATCGACCATGCCCATCGCCCGAAGCTGCCCGGCGAGATCATACGACGTTTCCATTTTGTATTTTGGCAGAAACAGCCGCAGCTCACGCGAGGGCGCAGCATCCAGTTCGGCCAGCCAGTGCGCCAGGTGCTCCGCGCTCAGCTGCCGCTCGAGCGCCGGCAGGCCCGCGATGTCGTCCGGCAACAGTATCACCATGGACATCTTCTTCCCCACATACGGAATGGAGGCAGCCTGGAAACCTTTTTTGCGTATGACCTGAAGCTGGCATTTCTGATACATGAACGGCACGAGCAGTTCCGCATCCGGCGCCACCGTGAACGGGGCGTTGCGGGTGTTGTCTTTCTTGAACTGGCTCTCCCACATGCCTTTGAAATAAATTGCGTTCAGCAGGACGCACACCGAATTCGGGTCCAGGCTGTCGATCAGCCTGTCGATTTTTCCCTCGGTTCTGTCCAGTACCCACGCGTTGATCCGGTCCACGCCGCCGTCGAACAGCTCCGCTTGATAAGCGTTGCGTAACAAGGCTTTGTATTCAGCGCTCACGTCGCCGCCGGTCAGGCACAGCCCATTGGCGATATTGAGCTTCAGGCCGGTTTCGCGCGCGGTATCGGCCAGGCCCTGGTTGAGTTGCTTGAATGCGGAATGGAGCAGCTCCTGCCGGGCGGGGAAATGCATCGTTTTGCTCATCTCCGCCGCCGTATTCTCCCGCGCGCCTCCATACGTCATGCCAAGCGCCATCGAAATGCTGTAGGGCGACACAAACAGATTGCCCGGTTCCGCAGCCAGGCGGTGGTACAGGTCGACGGCAAACGTGGTATTTCCCCACACAACCTCACGCATAGCCGGGCTCTCGGCAAGAGCGGCGGCGCCGACTGAAAAGAAGCCCAGCAAAACGGCCGTCAACATTCGTGGCTTTGTCCTCATGGCAGGCATCCTCCCTTTGCTTCGGCCTGAAACCCCTTGTTCACGCGAATCGGTTTCGGGCGCGCATTGAGGCCCTGGTTACTCGGCCACGCGAACGTGCAAGACCCAGTCGTACGGGTCAGGTTTGTGAAACGTGACCGTGCCGGCTGCTTCCTCCGTTGCCGCCCGCCAGGAGCCGTCCCGCGGGCTGTAGAAGCGCGCGGTTACGCTTTTCCCAGCCGCGGCAGACAAGTCGAGTTCAAAACGCTCGCCTTTCCACGAAAATACAGCGTACTCCCGTCCGGGATCCGCAAAACAGTAGACGGGCTCCGCCCCCTGGACCAGCTCGTTGTGCGGCGCCATCGCGTCCAGGTTCGCCAGCTCCCGGTTGAAAAAGCGGCTGGCGCAGCCGAGCCAGTCCAGCCGTTCATACACTTTTTCCAGATTCCCGCCCCGTACATTTGGGTCGTAGACCATGATCCCGGTCTGAGGGGTCTCCTGTTCCGCGTCGTTGTGGAAGAGGTAATGATGGCCCGCGATGAGGCGCGACCAGATGCTCAGCCGCACCACATCGCCCTGATACGGCGGCGCCTCGAGCGCGATGTTCGGGCGCACCGGCTCCCGGAAAAACAGCTTCGCCGCGGCACGGTTGGCGTCGCCTGAATCGTCCCGCACGTCCTCATGCACCAGCTCCACCTCGCTGCGGCGGCGATCCCAGTCCGAGTAAAATGCCCGGCGTTTTTTGAAAAACTCCTGAAAATGGTCGCCGCAATTGCCTTCCGAATACGAATGTTCGTCCATAAACACGAAGAAGACGTTCCCGAACGGCTGTGTTTCCCGAATCAGCTTGTCGGCGAACCGTTCCCAGACCCACTGGGTTTTCTTCTCCGCTGGCCATTGGTCGTTCCAAGATTCCTCGAGCACCTCCTGGCCCGGCGAGTGAATGATCTGGGCGGCTTCGGTGATACGGCGTTTTTCCTTCAAAAAACCGCCATTCCGGACATTGAACGGGTGGTACAGCCAATCGGGCTGCTCCGGATAATTATGTTTGGGCCATCCGAAAAACACCGTGATGCCGGCCACCAGCCCGCGATCCCGGGCATAGCCGCACCAGTCGCGCAGCCGCGGCCAGTAGTGCCGGTTCGGGTCATCGCCCTCGTCAAAGCGGGTGAGATCCCACTGCGGTCCTCCATCCGCCGCCAGCGCGCCTTCCGTGCTCCGCGCCCAGGGCGTCGCGCCGGGATATACGTAGCCGTAGCGCTCTTCCACAACCGCCCCGTCAGCCGTCTGCCGGGGTGCAAGAAGCGCCCATATATGGACCGCCGTCATCCCCCGCTCCGCACAATCGTCGATCCATCGCCGGTAATCCACATTCAGGTTTTGAAACACGCATTGCGTGCCGCTGTCGCCGATGAGCATCCGCGGGGCGCCATCGTATTGCACGAAATGTCCGCCGGGACTCGCTGCCAGTCCGGCACCAATTTCCGGCCCTTCCGCCCACGCGGAAACCATAGGAGACGCCCCGGCCAAAAAGCCCAACGCCACCACGGTCCAAACTACGGAACGCCAGCGAATCTCATGCACTGCGCGCATCAACAACGGCTCCTTCCGGCTGCGCCTGTTTCGACCCCTGAATTCGCCGGCATTCTAACAGAAACCGGGCTGGCGCGCTCCGGATAAGGACGGCACGGAGGCGCCGGAAACATCCGATAGACGCCGCGCGGACAGAGAGGGATCCGCGCAGTTTGCGCCCGGACTCCGCACAGCTCCAGCAGGTTCGCCGCCCCTTGAGTGCGTGAAATTGCTTGCGTATACTCCGTTTTGATGTGAGTACGGGTTGTGTTTTTTCCCAGACGTCAGCGAGGGAGCGAATGCATGGAAAGAGTCATCATCATCGGGTCGGGACCGGCAGCGTATACGGCGGCGCTCTACACGGCACGGGCCAATCTCGCGCCGCTTGTGTTTGAAGGGGAACTGAGCAAGGACATTCTGCCCGGCGGACAGCTTATGACCACGACCGAGGTCGAGAATTTCCCCGGATTTCCCGATGGCGTGACCGGGCCGGAAATGATGGCGCTGTTCAAGAAACAGGCCGAACGGTTCGGCGCAAAAGTCCTTCCCAAAACGGTCACCGCGGTGGATTTCACTCGAAGACCGTTTACGGTCTCCTCCGGCGATGAATCCTGGCAGGCCCGCAGCGTGATCATTGCCACCGGCGCCGCCGCAAAGTATCTCGGCCTGGAATCGGAAGAACGGTTCATGAACCGCGGCGTCTCTGCGTGCGCGACCTGCGACGGCGCGCTTCCCCGTTTCCGCAACAAGCCCGTCGTGGTCGTAGGCGGCGGCGACACGGCCATGGAGGAGGCACTCTTCCTCACCAATTTTGCCAGCCGGGTACACATCATCCACCGGCGCGACCAGCTCCGCGCCAGTAAGATCATGGGCGACCGCGCCGTGGCCCACGACAAGATCGTGATCGAATGGAACAGCGTGGTCAACGAGATTCTGGGCGACGACGCCAACGGCGTAACCGGCGTGCGCATCCAGGACGTCCAATCGGGTGCGGTTCGCGAACTGGAGGCCGTCGGCTATTTCTCGGCCATCGGACACAAACCCAATTCGGATTTGTTCCGGGGCGTGCTCGATATGGATGACGTGGGCTATCTTCTCGTTGAACCGGGCACTTCCCGAACCAACATCGAGGGCGTGTTCGCCGCGGGCGACGTGGCCGATTCGGTCTACCGGCAGGCGATTACCGCCGCCGGGTCCGGATGTAAAGCGGCCCTGGACTGCAGCCGCTGGCTCGAAACGCAGGAGGATTGAGTGCCTCGCAGCCGTGAGTCATTCGAATCAGTGACACTATGGCGCCGGCGCTTCTGTGGGAAACGCCGGCGTCTGTTTTGCGCCCACAGAGAGAGGGAATGCCATGAACCGCCTGGCAATCGTGATGTCGTGTGGACTTCTCCTGGCCGCCTGCGCCGCGGCAGCGCAGGATGCGGAACCCATCGCCATCGGCTCGCAGCTTGAGCCGCTGGTCGACACCCATCTCATCGCGGCCTTGTCGGGCGGCGCGGCGTTCCGCATGCACCGGCCCGTACCGCGCGAAATTGTGCTCGATCACAATGAACCCTGGGAAGGCAGCGGCACCGGCTACCACACGGTATTCCAGGACGGCCCGCTCTACCGCATGTATTACAAGTCCTGGCATCTGGACCCGCAGCCGGACGGCCTCAAGATCCCTCACCCGACCTTTGCGGCCTATGCCCACAGCACCGACGGCATCCACTGGGTAAAACCGCGGCTCGGCCTGTTCGAATTCGAGGGTTCCAAAGACAACAACCTCGTGTGGGTGGGCAAAGGGGCTCATGATTTCACCCCCTTCAAAGACAGCCGACCGGGATGCCCGCCCGACGAGCTTTACAAAGCCGTAGGCTATGGCGCAGAGCCGTCGGGGCTGTATGCCTTCAAATCACCTGACGGCATCCATTGGTCTTTCCTGCAGGACGCGCCCGTTATGACCGGATACGCGTTCGACACGCAGAATCTCGCGTTCTGGGACAGCACCCGAAACGAATACCGCGCCTATATTCGCGACTTCAGTCAGCAGAACTACCAGGGAACCCGGGGTATCCGCACGGCCACATCGCAGGATTTCCGCACCTGGACCGAGGCCCAGTGGCTTGAATATGCCGATTCCCCGGTCGAACAGCTGTACACCAATCAGGTCCAGCCCTACTATCGCGCCCCGCACCTCTTCGTTGGCTTCCCGGCCCGCTACGTGGAGCGGGGCTGGTCGCCTTCGATGGAGGCGCTGCCCAATCTGGAGCACCGCCGCATGCGCTCCGGCTCACACGATCGCTACGGCATGGCCATCAGCGAGACGCTTTTCATGACCAGCCGCGACGGGCTCCACTTCAACCGCTGGAATGAGGCCTTTATCCCGCCCGGCATCGAGCGCGACGACAACTGGGCCTACGGCGACCAGTACGCCGCCTGGCAACTCGTGGAAACCGAATCCTGCATGGACGGCGCGCCCCGGGAACTGTCGCTCTACGCCACCGAAAGTTACTGGACCGGCAACTCGAGCAAGCTGCGCCGTTACACGCTGCGTATCGACGGGTTCGTCTCCATTGAGGCGCCGTTGAGCGGCGGAGAAATCCTCACTAAACCGCTCGTATTTGACGGATCGGAGCTGGTCCTCAACTTCGCCACCTCCGCCGCGGGCAGCATTCGGGTGGAAGTGCAGTCTCCGGACGGTCAGCCGCTGCCCGGGTTTGCGCTGGACGACTGCTGCGAGGTCTTCGGCGACGCGCTCGCGCGGCCCGTGATCTGGAAAGAAGCGGCGCTCGGCACGCTGACAGGACAGCCCGTGCGCCTCCGCTTTGTCTTGCGCGACGCGCAGCTCTACGCGCTGCAGTTTCGCGCGGGTGGAGGATGACGGCGGCCCTCAGATGCGCGCCCAGGCCGTATCGATCAGGTCGAAGCCCTCGTCGATCTCGCTGCTCGTGATCACGAGCGGCGGGCTGACACGCAGCACCTTCTCGGCCAGCGGTCCAAGAAAATGCACGCCGGCGGCGCCGGTGCCGTAGTAGGCTTCGAGCACGCAGCGGTTGGCCACCTCCGCGTTTTCCATCTCGACGCCATAGACCAGCCCTTCGCCACGGACAGCCTTGACGAAGCCGTACTTGGTGCTCCAGGCCTGAAGCCGTTCGTGCACGTGCGCTGCGGCGATGCGGCAGCGCTCGACGATCTGTTCTTCCTCGAAGACGTCGAACACGGCGCACACAGCGGCACTCGCGCGCGGATTTCCGCTGAAGGTGTCGGAGCCCTCGCCGTAACTCAGGGCTTCGATGAGGTCGGCGCGGCCCACCACGGCGGCCGCGGGCTCTCCGTTGCCGATGCCTTTGCCGAGGACGACCAGGTCGGGCTGCACCCCGTAGGTTTCGTACGCGTACATGTTGCCGGTACGGCCGTGGCAGGCCTGCACTTCGTCAAAAATGAAGGCCACGCCGTGTTTGCGGCACCAGGCCTGCAGCATCTGGTGATACCAGCGGGGCGGGTGGAAGGAGCCGGCCGCGCCGAGGTACGGCTCGGTGATCAACAATGAAATCTGATCCGGGTATGCTTTGGCGAGTTCGTCGAGCTCGTTCTGGTAGAACGCCTGCGGGCGCTCTTCTTTCATGGGAAACGAAATGAACCGCACATTGGGGTTGGGGCTCTGGGCGCCGGTGACGTCTCCCGCAAGCCCTTTTTTGCCGTGGAAGCCGTGGCGCGTAGCCACCATGATCGGGCGCTCCGGCTGATGATGCTGCGCCGCCCACATGGCTTTCTGGATGCCTTCCGAGCCGCTGGCGCCCCAGAAGATCTTCTGCGCGTTCGGGTTGGTCGCGGCCATGCTTTTGATCAGGCGCTCGGCCGCGAGCACTTCCACTTCCGTGACCATATTGTAGGCGTTGCGCGGCAGTGCTCCCGCGTATTCGAGGTACCGTTCTTCAAAGCGGGGGTGGCTGTGCCCGAGATTGGCCACAAGCACGCCCGACGTGAAATCGAGCAGACGCCGGCCGTCAACGGTCCACAAAATGCAGCCCTCGGCCTTTTCCACCGTGAGCTGCGATGGCGTATAGGTGCGCTGCCCCCGGCCCACCACCGCATTCAGGCGTTTGCGGATCGCATTGGCCCTGGGTTCCCCGTCGTGCTGGATCGCATCAAAAGTGCCTGTCTGGGTAGCCATGATCTGTTCACCTTTCCCGTTTGCTGTCGAAAATCCTCAAAACCGGCCAAAACGGCGGTATTTGCGGTGGAATTACTCGTTTATACGAGGGCTTGCAGTATACTCGCCCCCGCGCTCAAAGCCAAATTTGCCGCGGGCAGCATCGGGGCGCCCTTCGTCAAAAACGGGGCATCACGGGGCGGCAAAATGGAGCCCGAACCCCGCGATCAGGGGACAGGCCCGCGATTCCGTGACCGTCAGACGCACCTTCTGCGCAGTGACCTCGGGAAAGCGCTCGAGCTTCTTGTGTCCGACCGTGGTGCCTCTCACGATTTCTTCCCAGGCGCCATCCTGCCAGACTTCGATGGTATACCCGCGCACGCGCTCGCCGAGCGGGATGTATTCCTGCACACGGGAGACGTTGAAGGTCGCGGGTGCGCCGAGGTCCACCTCGAGCGACGCTGCCCGGACTTCATCGTCGGTCGCCCAATACGTGTCGAGTTCACCGTCGAGGGCGCGGGCTGGGCCAAACGCGCTGTCGCCGCCCCGTACATTGCTGGCCACGGCGCTCTTGCCGGCGGCAAAGTCGGTGGCAAAGGTCTGGTCAAGCGCCGCGCGCCATTCTTTCAGCCGCTGAATGTCCAGCTCGCAGAACAGGCCCTTGTCGTTGGGCGGCACATTGAGCAGCAGCCCGCTGTTGCGCCCCACCGACCGATAATAGATGTCGAGGAGGTGTTCGAGACTCTTGACCTGGTCGTCCTGCTGTTTGTGCCAGAACCAGCCGGGACGGATTGAAACGTCGCACTCGGCGGGATACCAGACTTCCTCGTCGTCACGCATCTGCACGCTGGACTCGTTTTCGCGTGCAAAGCCGTCTTCGTTGCCCACCCACCGGATGTCAGGTCCGCAGATGGCGATGAGGGCCCTGGGCTGGAGCCTGCGGATGAGGGCGTAGTAGCTCTGCCAGTCGTAGACATGGCCTTCGCCGCCCGCGCCGTCAAACCACACTTCCGACACGGGCCCGTAGCGCGTGAGCAATTCGGTAAGCTGATTTCGGAAATGCTCATCATACGCGGCGTTGTCCGCGTATTTGGGCTCGTGGCGGTCCCACGGCGACAGATAAAAACCCACTTTCAGACCATATTTCCGGCAGGCCTCGACAAATTCGCGCACCAGATCGCCGCGCCCGTCTTTCCATGCGGCATTCGCAATGTCGTGCTCGGTGTAGTCGCTCGGAAACAGGCAGAATCCGTCGTGGTGTTTCGTGGTCAGGATGACGAGCTTAAATCCCGTTTCCTTCGCCACCCGCGCCCACTGCTCGCAATCGAGCTCAACCGGATTGAAGATCTTCGGATCTTCCGTGCCATCGCCCCATTCGCGGTCCGTAAATGCATTCACCGTGAAATGGACGAACATGGACAATTCGTCGCGCTGCCAGGCGAGCTGTTCGGCTGTCGGCACCGGCGCACAGGGGGCCGGCGGTTCCGCCGCTGCGCCTGCGCGCATGGCGCCCGCCAGTATCAGAGATCCTGCCAGCAGTAGCGTGCTCTTCCACATCGGTCGTGCTCCTGTCCAGGTTGCGGGGTAAGGACGCATGGCATTATCGCAGGCCTCAGAAGATCGCACAACTCCACGGGCCGCCTGCCCGGATACCGATGAGCGAAGCTCCGTTTTCTTTGCACCGGTTTCGCGTCCTGTGTACACTAGCGTATCAACATCATGCGATCTCAACCCGGGGGAGGATGAGCAATGCGTACGCTGGGAACAGCACTTCTGATGGCGGCCGCAGCGATTGCGGGATGCGGAGGCCAGGGCGGGGGCTCGGCTGAAGACGCCGGAAAGCTCACCGTCGCTTTCGTGACCAACAACGCATCGGACTTCTGGAAAATCGCCCAGGCAGGCACCGAAAAAGCCGCCAGAGAGCTGGGCTGCCGCGTATTGTTCAGAATCCCGCCCCAGGGTACCGCTCAAGAGCAGAAGCAGATTGTGCAGGACCTGCTCACGCGCGGCGTGTCGGGCATCGCCATCAGCCCGAAAGATCCCGAAAACCAGACCGCCCTGCTCAACGAGGCGGCTGCACAGGCAAACCTAGTCACACAGGATTCGGATGCGCCGGACAGCAACCGTATCTGTTATATCGGCACCGACAACTACCAGGCGGGCGTGGCCGCAGGCGAGCTGCTCAAAAAGACCCTGCCGGACGGCGGCAAAATCATGCTCTTCGTTGGCACCCTGGACGCCCAGAATGCCCAGGACCGCATGAAGGGCATTGAAGACTGCCTGCAGGGCTCCAACATCACCATCCTTGGCACCCGCACCGACGAGACCGACCGTGTGAAGGCCAAGGCCAATGCCCAGGATGCCATCACGACCCATCCCGAGCTCGATTGCCTGGTGGGGTTGTGGAGCTATAACGGCCCGGCCATCCTCAACGGAGTGCGTGCCGCCGGAAAGCTCGGCGAGGTCAAAATTGTGTGCTTCGATGAAGAGGCCGAGGCTCTCCAGGGTGTGCAGGAAGGCTACATTGCCGGCACCATCGTGCAACAGCCGTTTGAATTCGGCTATCAATCGGTAAAACTGCTCGTTGAACTCGCCCAGGGCGATCGCTCGCGCGTGCCGGAAGATCAGCGCATCATCGTCCCGGTGAAGACCATTACCCAGGACACCGTGATGGAATTCTGGGCACAGCTCAAGGAGCAGACGGGCAAATCGTGAGAAAGGTTTTCGGGCTTGCCGGGCTGCTCGCCGGCCTGATCGTCGTCGCGTGCGTCTGGGAATATGCCCAGAACGGGACCGTTAACTTCCTGACCCCGCGAAACGCCCGCAGCCTTTTGCCCCTGATCGGATTGTTCGGGATCCTCAGCCTCGGACAGGCGTTTGTGGTCATCACGGGGGGTATTGACCTGTCGGTGGGCAGCGTGGTTGCCCTGATCGCCACCCTGGCGGCCTTTCTGCTCGGTAAAGGCGAAGGATACAGCCCGTGGGCGGTGATGCCGTTTCTGCTGGGCCTGTCGGCTCTGATCGGCCTGTGGCACGGCCTGCTGATCACCAAAGCGCGGATTCAACCCTTTGTTGTCACGCTGTGCGGCCTTTTTTTCTATCGCGGTTTTGCCCGGGTGATTGCACAGGATACGACCCAGGGGTTCGGGTCGGCCTCCACCTATCCCGTCTGGAACTGGCTTGCCAACGGGTTCGTGCCCACCGAGCGCTCGGTGTTGTCCGTGCCGTTCATCATCTTTCTGCTGTTGGCAGGCCTCATCGCCGTATTTTTCCATTTCATGCCCCAGGGCCGGCACATCTTCGCCCTGGGCGCCAACGAAGAAAGCGCGCGGTTCAGCGGCATCCGCACACAACGCCTCAAAATCTTCGCTTACACCATGTGCTCGTTTATCTGCGGCGTCGGAGCCCTTCTCTTCGGTTTCAACATCAACTCGATCGGCCCCGCCACCTTTGGCAATTTCTATGAGCTGTACGCGGTAGCCGGCGTCGTCCTGGGAGGCTGCAGCCTGCGGGGCGGATCGGGTAATATTCTTGGCGTGGTGGTTGGCGCGGCCCTCATCCGGGTCCTGATCAACCTGGTGACGATCCTGGACATCCCGAGCGAACTCGAATACGTGGTCATCGGCGGGGCGATTCTGGTCGGCGTCTGCGTCGATGAATTCCTGTCGAGCCGCCGCAAAACGCGCATCAGCGCCGTGTAGCACGGACCCGCGCGGAGCGCGAAAGGAGCTGCTGCATGGTCTACGAGTATTCCGGCTACCTCAAAGCCATCCTGTCCGCACCGGACAAGACACTGCGCGACCAGACCGAGCACATCGCCTTCGGCCCGGACGACCTGGCCCGATGGACCACCACCGACCTGCCCGCATTCACCGAATGGCTCCGCATCCCCGTTTCCCGCAGCCGCACCGACCACGCCGTTGAATTGAAAGGAAAGTTCGAGGATGTCCGCCGGATCGACTATCTGGCCACCGACGAACCCGTCTACTGGGTGCCGCTGGGAACGCTTGGCGTCCGCGATGACCGGTTTCCCATCGACCTCAATCGCTACCCCATTCTGGAGATCACCTGCCGCTGCACCAGCCAGAACGCACGGCTGGCCTGCGCCTGGGCGTATCCCGGCGGACTGGCCTTCGACGCCATGCATTCCACCCCGCAGTGGCGCACCATCGCCCGGAGAATTCAGCATCACGGCTTTCCTGCCCAGCTCGATGCGCTCATCCTGCGCCTGTATTCAACGGTCCGGGCCACGGAATCCGCGGAGATCCGCGAAGTGCGCTTCCGTGCCATGACCCCTGCAGAAGCGGACGCCTGCGAACGCGATGCCGCGCGGCTCACCTGCTCGGCGCCCCCGCCGCACGCGGAGGTGCTTGACGAGTTCGTGCCGCTGGGCGTCTTTGTCGACGCTCAAATGGCGCAGCAGCTCGCCCAGACCATGGGCATCTCCTTAAGCGAATACTGGCAACTGCTCTTCGAAGACGTGGTGCGCCATCACCAGAATTGCGTGGCCATCGAAAACGCGGAACGTTTCACCCACGATGACTGGAAGGAAATGCACGCCGCGGCCCTGGAATACGGCGTCAAATTCGTGCCCATGTATGGCGCACATCTGATGGACGATCCGGCCTTTCTGCGCGATACCGTCGACGAGCTGGTTCGAGCCAATGCCGATGTGCCGGGACTTCTGGCCTGGGGGCTTAACACAGAGCCGCGTGAACAGGACCTTCCAAAGCTGCTCGAGGTGCGCGATCTGGTCCATGACGCCGATCCCCGGCACCCCTTTGTGCTGACTACCCACAACCCCGGAAAGCTCGGCCTGCTTGCACCCCATTTCGCCGCGATGGGCGTCAACCATTTCCATTCACGAAACTCCTGGGGCGTGCAGGAAGTAGTCGAGACCCATCTGAAACTCAGCCGGGGCCAGCAGTTCTGGGTGGTCGCGCCGGGCTTCGTCTGGGGCAGCGGCGCCCCCGAGTGGCCCACCTGTCCAGAGCTCCGGTTGATGGTCAATTCGGCCTTTGCGACGGGCAGCCGGGGCTTTTTCACCTACCTGTTCCACAACGTGCCGGTCTGGTTCGGCGGCTCCTGCCAGCGCACGCTGACGGGGCCGTTTCTGACTTTCAGCGACCTGTGGCAGGAGCTGGACCAGTGCATGGAACGCATCAACGCCATGGCCCCGCTCCTCCTGGGCGCCCGCCCGGAACCCGTGCCCGAAGGGTCGTACACCATGACCCTGCGCTCCGAAGAAAAGGCCCAGCTGCCCAACGGCATGCCGTTGACGACGGCGTCGCGTCTGCGCGGCGACGGCTACGACCTGTTCTTTCTCGTGAGCCACGATATCCGCGGCATGGCCTCCATAAACCTCAGCATCAATCCCACTTTTGTCGAAGGCCTGGAAATCTATGACCTCTCGGATTTCATTCAGGACCGCCTCTGGGAACGCATGCCGCTCGAACGGCATCTGGAGATGTTCCCCGGCCAGGCGCATGTGCTACTCATCGCACCGCCGGACGTCTGCCTTCACATCCGTGACATCGTGGCACGCCGGCTCATGGAAGACGACCGGCGGCAGCTCGCCATCAACATGCGCCTCGCGCGCCAATACAGCGTCGATGTGAGCCCCATCGAGAAGTTCCTCGAAGAAACCCATGAGGGCGATACTCTGGAAAAACTCGCCCAGGCAGATTGGGCCCGCGACCGCCTCCTCGATCTCATTTACGAAAATCCTGAGATCAGCGATGCCCGCAGCCGGATCATTGAGGCCAGCGCCGCCCTGTGCGCCTGCGACGGAGCCTTGTGCCGCCTCCATGCCACCGGCAAGGCGGAACGAGCACGCGAACTCGGGCTGAAAGTTCTGCCGATCGCGCGCGAACTCGCGCATATGCGTCTGCAGCTCCGCCATGGCCAGGGAAAACACGTCCTGGATCAGACGCGGGGGCTCTGCGTGCGGGCGCTCGAACTGGTCAACGAGATCCGGGCCCAGACCTGGAGCGCCCTGGCATCCTTGGATGGGAATCAGAAAGTGTAGCCGACGCCCAGCCCGAGTGCGTTCACGCCGGCGTTGTCGGTGTGCGTGCTGGCATTGGACATATGGTTGAATTTAAACGCGACATGCCAGTCCTGCGCGAACTGGTAGCCCACGCCGGCCTCCAGCATGAAATTAATCCGTGACCCGTTCGCGCGAAAATACCGCGAATGCCACAACACGCTGCCCCCGCCTTCCGCGAACCAGCCGCGGTACGAGTCTTTGTCAAAGTAGTACCGGCCCGTAACCCCGCCTGCCACGCCATACAAAGTATCGTCGGATGTGCGGTGCGGCCAGTACACAAGCACGGGATACCCGCGCAGCCCGAAGCAGAAATGGCTGGTCACGGGCATCTCATACTCCACGGAGAACGTGGCAAACTTGTCGCCCTGGCGATCCGTCTTTCCCGAATACAGGGCGGCAAAGCCCTGCGTCTCCACACGCCACCGGCCTGCACTGAACGCCTCACGAAAATCGACATCCTGCGCCGCGGCGGCATGGCCCAGGCCGGCCAGTAACAGCAGCAAAACCAGCATAGATGCGCAAAATCTCATCGTCCGTTGAACCTTCTCCAGGCAGGGGTAACTCGAATAAACCACTTCGACAGATCGCTTCGAAGTCTACTGAACACACTCCGGCATGTCAAAAAAAACGCGATACCGCCGGCCCCGCGCGCGTTTCATTCGCGGCGATGCGAGCGGCAATGTGGAGAGGCTTTCTGACGAAACAGGAGGCACGGGCCTTTCGCCTCCCGCGCGCCGGCCTTCCGGAAAAGACTAGCCCCGCACGTCAAACCGGGCCAGGGCGAGCGGCGCGAAAACAAAGGCCCGGCACGCGGCCCGAACTGACGTGTCCGGGCCCTTCGCAAACGCCGGGGTGCCAATGCCGGCAGGCGCAGCAGATGAATTCGGGGCGCTGGCAGCGGCCTGGGTTTGCGCGCGTGCCTGCGATTCTGCCCGCTGGAAATCGACCCGGATAACGGGCTCCTGAGCGCTGCTCGCGCCCAGCGTTGCCCGCTGTGCTTCGAGCCGTTCCTGAGCCTCCGCGCGCCGCTCCTCTGCCCGCGCCTGCTGAGCCGCCCGCAATTCCTCGAGAGAGGGGAGCATTTTGCGGGCTTCTTCAAAATTGCGATCCACGGTATGCGCGACCAGCGCCGGGATGGAGATGGTATTGTCGCCAAACCCCGCGTGAATCTGACGTTCGTCGTCGCGGAAGCCCGCTCCAGGTGCCGGCCCCGTTTCCCCAAAAGCCCGTCCACTCATATCCGGTGGCGGCTCGATGCGCTTCGTCTGGAGCGGGTCGGGTATGTGACCTGTCATCATGCCCATGGCATACACCCCATGTGCATTTTCAGCCCGCACTACCTGAACACCTGAAATTATCCCACCCGACCGCGCGCCTGTCAAGGAAAGGGGCTGCCTGAATCGACGTAAGGGCATTTATGCCAATGTTTTAGAATGATTGCAGCGGGGGCCTGTTTCACATAGCACGGGCCACTCTAAACCCATTGCTTCCCTGACGTTCCGGTAGATTTAAAGACGGTTCGCAGCCGGGTCTGGCAAAGCGCGCGGCAAACCAGTACACTTTCCCCATGGATTGGGAAACCTGCATTCACGACGAAGGAATCCGGCGCAAAGCCTTTCCGGTGGCGGGTGAGTGCGTCTTTCTCGCGCACGCGGAGGTGGCGCCTCTTCCGCAAGCTTCTGCCGACCTCATGAGCGAGTTTCTGGATCGGGCCTCACACCGCAAACAGGCGGGCGCCTGGACCGAGACCTGGGTCGAAGCCGCCCGGAGGTTCGCGGCGGAGATGCTGGGCGCGGAATCCAGCGAGATTGCGCTGCTCGGGCCGACCGCGCTCGGATTGAACCTCGTTGCCGCAGGCCTGCCATGGCGCCCCGGCGACGAGGTCGTCTATTACCCCGACGATTACCCGGCCAACGTCTACCCTTGGGCCGCACTCAGCGCGCGCGGCGTGAAGCCGGTGGCGCTCCGGCCCGATGTGCCCGGCGTGATCACCTGGGACCTGATTGCATCCGCGCTGACCGAACGCACGCGGCTGGTATCCCTCGCCACGGCGCATTTCCTCACCGGGTTCCGCATCGACATCGACACCATCGGCCGCAACTTGCACCAACGCGGCATCCTGTTCTGCCTGGATGCCATCCAGACGCTGGGCGCGTTTCCGCTGAATGTGGAACACGTCGATTTCCTCTGCGCGGACTCGCACAAATGGCTGCTGGGCCCCGCAGGCGCGGGCATCCTGTATGTAAGCCGCGACAGGTTCGACACCCTGCAGCCCGCCCTGCTCGGCTCCTGGAATGTCGTTTCGCCGAACTTCATCGCCCAGGACAGCATCGCCTTCTACGGTGGTGCGCGGCGCTACGAGCCGGGGATACTGAATCTGCCGGGAATTGTGGGCATGGCTGCGTCGCTCGAACTGCTCCTGTCGGTCGGCGTCGACGCCATCGCCGAACGGATTCTCCACCTGCGCCGTGGGCTGCTGGAGCGGCTGCGCGCACTCGGGTACCGCCATTGCCTCGATATGAACAGCTGGCCCGCTGAAACTGCCGAGGCGGATCTCTCGGGCATCATCACCGTGACCCACCCGGAAAAAGACATGGCCGAGGTTGCCCATCGCCTGCAAACGGCAGACATCGTCGTATCGCTTCGCTACAACCGCGCGGGCGACGCGTTTCTCCGTTTTTCACCCCATTTTTACAACACGGAGGCCGAGCTGGAACACGTCGCCGGCGTTCTGACGCGCTGCTGAAACGCCGCACCGCCGGGCATTGTCCCATCAACTCAAGCGTTCACCTTCCACGCCGATGATCACCTCGTCGACAGGCACGTCGCTGCTGGCCATTTCGCGGGCCTGTTTCACCATGAACGTGAGTCCGTTGCAGCAGGGCACCACCATGCGGGCCACAGTCACGCTGCGAGGCTCCGCATCGAGGAACAGCGCGGTGAGCTTGTCGAGATAGCCGTCGAGCCGGTCCAGTTTGGGGCAGGCGATGATGAGGGAACGGCCCTCGAGCAATTCGGGATGGAAGCGGCCGCAGGCAAACGCCGTGCACGAGGCCGCGATCAGGATGTCCGCGTTTCGGAAGACCGGGGCATCGGGCGTGATCAGGTGGAGCTGGATGGGCCAGTGGGTTAACGCGGACTCCGCAGCCACGCCCTCCTGAGCACGGGGCGGCCGGGGAGCGAACATGCGCTGGGCGGAACCGGGGCACGCGGCAGGCGGAGCCGATTGCACGCGCGCCGCGGCCACTGCCGCAGCCGCGGCGGCTTCGTCAAAGGCCTCGGCCTCGCGGCGTTCAATCGTCAGTGCGCCGGTCGGGCATTCGCCGATGCAGGCGCCAAGGCCATCGCAAAAGCTCTCTTTGACCAGTCGCGCCTTGCCGTTCACGATGGCGAGCGCGCCTTCTTCGCATCCGGTGATGCACTTGCCGCAGCCATCGCATAATTCTTCATTAATTCGAATGATATTCCGTATTGCCATCATCAGACCTCGGGTTGCTGTGCACAGGGTAACAGAATCGCAGGTTGAAATATTCGAGCGAGCCCGGGAGCGGCGCCCGGGGCCAGTCTCAGGTTAGTCGTTCCACCGGATTCGCGCGGCATAGACGCTGTTGTCGGATCCGTACTTTTCGCATCCGGCGGGCTGCATCCATTCGGTCACGGTAACCCAGGTTTCGGCCGCGCCTATCTCGACGACTCCGAAATTGCCCAGGCGCGCGCCGCGCTCGGGCACGAGGACCCGTTCCGTGTCGCGGAGCACACACAAACGGTGGGGGTCGACCTGCGCCATGACGAGAGGCGCGCGGTGGCGGAACACGTGGTCGTTGTTCAGCCCGCGGCGGGTGTAGACCAGAAAAAGCGCGTCGTTGTGCACGACCCAGTGCTGCTGGGTGTTGTAACTGCCGAGCTCTTCGCCGTCGTCGAAGCGCCACTTGACGGGCTCATCAAAATGCAGGCCGTCGCTGCCGCTGGTGACATAGCCGGCCTCATCGTTGCGCAGCGTGAGGAAATAACGCCCGTTGCACAGGGCCAGGGAGGGCTCCGCGAAACCTCGCTGCACCGCAACAGTGAGTTCATTCCCGTGTTCGATGTAGCTCAGGGTCTGGCCGTCAAACCGGCACCGGAGCACCGTCACGGCATATTGTTTCTCCCCCATCGCTTTGAAATAGACCGGCAGAAGGATGTCGCCATTGGGCAGATCGATGCGCTGGGTGCAGCCGGCGCCCGCATTATAAAAGCGCTCGTCATCGGGCATCTCCATGCCTTTCCAGGGGGTCCAGGTGCGGTTCTCGGGGTCATAGACCGAATAGGCCGTGCACCGTGTCCGCACGCTCACGAGCTTGTTGTCGCGGTATTGCGCGGAATGGCCCGTGCCCAGAATTTTCCCCGTTGCGGCGTGCCATTTCGGCGCGAAATCGCACACGACCTCTACGGCACCGTCCTCAATAGCGCGGCGGCCCAGAGTATCGTGCTCGACAGGATCAGTCCACGTGACGCCGAAATCATCGGAACGCATCTCATTCAGGGCGAAAAAGACGTCGGAACCGCTCAGGAGCAGCTTCTGCATGGTGAGCACGACGATCGGCGGTTCCGCGGGAATGGCGCCCGCGCGCGCATGAACCCAGCAGGTTTCGCCGTCGTACCCGGACCGGATCGTGTCGAGTTGCAGCTCATAGGACACGCGGGGCACGTCTTCAGACGGGGCATCCGCCGCATGCGCCTCAACGCACAAGGCGGCAAAAACGGCAATCACTACAATTCGGATAGCAACACGATTCATGGGGCAGTCTCCACAGGTTGCGCGTCTTGCGCGAGCAGGGTTTTCAGCCAGCAGTAAACGCTGTCGCCGATCTGGCGGTATCCGCTCTCGGCGGGATGCACACTGTCATATTGGCGCACAATGGCGGCCTCGTTCCGCGCATTGACCGGCTGCGATGCCATGGGGAAATTGTGGACGCAATCAAGGTTGACGTACGCGGGTACGAGCCAGATCCGGGGCTGGCCGGCGTAATGCGCTTCCATGCGTTCGACAACCCGGTGTTGGTTTCGGTGATACTGCCAGCGTGTCTGCCCGGAGGCATAGTTGGCGCCAAACGCGTCCTGCGAAACCGTCGGCGGCACCGGCTGGATCAACCCGATGGGCAATCCGGGTGAAACTGCACGAATCATGGCAATCAGCGCGTCCATGTGGGCGAACATGTCATCGATCACGCCATCGATGTTGCCGTCGACGGCGCCGAAGGTGTCGTTACACCCCAGAAAAATGGTGACGGCGTCGGGAAGCTGCCCGCCATTGACGTCGTTGCAGTAGCGCTGGAAATCCAGCACGTGCCGGCCGTCTTCCGTCTCGTAGAGGAACGGGCTGCCGCGTTTCGCCGCTTCGCCCGTGCGCGCGATCCCTGTCCAGAGCGTCGCGAAGCGTTTCGCGGTCCATCCGCCGTATCCTTCATGGCGGTTGGGGCCAGGCGGGTCGTCTCGCCCGTGCGACCCGACGAGGGTCAACGCGGGGTTGCCCTCGCTCGCGCACAAATCCAGCAGGTGCTGCGAATACACCGAGGCGTTGGTCAGGCTGTCTCCAATGAGCAGCAGCGAGACCTTTCGGCCCGCGCCCGCGTCGGCCGGCGCCACCCGGACCACCGTCGCCCCCTCGGCCACCACGGCGTTGTCGGCGTTGCGCACGGTCAGCGTCAGGCCGTAATCGCCTACCTCCTCCGCCTTGGGAACAAAGCGCCAGCATTCCGCAAGCTGCCTGCCCCGGGCACATTCGGCATCAAAAGCAAAATTTGCCGGATTGAGCACCAGAACCGCGTTGTCAAAATAGAGGTTGCATTCGATACCCGGCACGGCATAAACCGTTTTCGGCAGCATAAGCCTCACATCCTGCTGGGCAGACGCAACAGACGCCGCAAACGCCAGCGCCACGAAACCAACGGCGATAAGTCTGTATTTCATGAGCAAGCCCTCTGTGCCTCGAAATTATCGCGAGGATAGCCGTTCGATGCGTCCTGGTACAAACCTGGTCGAAGATGTGGCCCCGGGCATGCACGCCGGCACCCACCGAACAGACAGCGCTGCGGACACATCTCTTTGTGTAAACGAACAAAGTCCTCGCGGCGTTTTTCATCTGAAGCAGCAAGTCAGGCCATCATTTGCGATCCTTACCTCGTCGCGCAGAACACCCGGCGCGGCAGTGCACACGTGGGAAACACACGGCACCGTCCGCGCCCAGGTACGGCGTTATCACAGAGATCCGGCGCGAAAACAGGTCAAAATCTTGACTCTCACCGGCGGCGTTGACTATACTCCGCTTCCGCACTGGCCGGTGCGGTGCAGTGCAGACGCATCAGGCCCGGGCCGGCAACAACGACCTTGCCGGGGTAGCTCAGCTGGTTAGAGCGCTGGATTGTGGATCCAGAGGTCGACGGTTCGAACCCGTCCCCCGGTACCATGAAAACAAAGGACTTACACGGTTCCACGTGTGGGTCCTTTTTTCTTTAAGCGCGCGACGGCACATAGGGGGTGGGCCGACTGGCGATGGCTCGCCCGTCGCCATAGCGGCGTGTTCCCACGCACGTGGAGAAGGGCCGACGGAAGCCGGAAGTCGGAAGCCGCAAGGCAAGTGTTCCCCACGCACGTGGGGATGGACCGTGCAGATCGTCGAACCCGGTTTGTATGCGCGTGAGTTCTCCGCCCGACGGTCCTGAAGAAGGGCCGGTACAGGGGCCTGCGCTGCGTAAGAAAAGAACGCAGGCAAGATGCCTGCGCTACGCGCAGCGAGAACCAAGATTGCCCACGACAGCTCCAAGCGTCCGTTGTCCGGTTGTAGGGGGGCCCCCTGTGGCCGCCCATCCCGGCCCAAAACTCCACCCCCGAATCGGCTATCGCCGATTCACCCCCGCCAGCGGGGGACAAGGGCGCCGTATTTCATTAGAGCGCTCGAGCCTGCAGGCTCATCTCCGCCAGCAGGGGGCAGACGCGGTATCTCAATTTCTCCATGCTCGGATTCTTGTGTCTCTCGCTGGCGGGTGGCAGCCGCACCGTACACAAAGGTCTCGGGTTCCGCGTCTTGTGTCCCCCGCTGGCGGGGGTGGCCACGCGGGCAGCGTGGCCAGGGGTGGACTGCATAGCCCCTGCGCAGCAGGCCTGAAGAAGGGCAGACACAGGGGTCTGCCCCTACGCGCTGCGAAAACCTGGCTTGGCCAGGGAAGCCTTAGGCGGGCGCGCAGGGTTCCGCGTCTTGTGTCCCCCGCTGGCGGGGGTGGCCGCAAAGCGGCCGGGGGTGGACTGCGTGGACCCTGCGCAGCCGCCCATCCGGATAGCTCACGCGGCAGCCTGAAGAAGGGCAGACACAGGGGTCTGCCCCTACGCGCTGCGAAAACCGGGATAGGCCAAGGCAGTTTCGCGCGGGTGGGGATGGGTGTTCCGGGTGGTTTAGTGCAGGGGGAGGCGTTCTTCTTCTCTTTCGATGAGTTCGATGACGGTCTGGCTGTCGGGTGCGTTTTGGAGGGCCTGGCGGAGGCTGGCGTTGCTCATGAGGTGGGCAATGCCGCCGAGGGTGCGCACGTGCGCCTGAAATTTGCTTTTGGGCAGGACAAGCAGGATGACGATGTGGGCGGGTTTGCCGTCGAGGCTTTCGAAGGGGAGTCCGCGGCGCGAGATGCCCAGGGCGCCGATGATGTCATCGACGGCGTCGGTGGAGCCGTGCGGGAGCGCGATGCCGTATTCCATGCCGGTGCTGAGGGATTTTTCCCGTTCGACGATCACCTCGACGATGTGCTCGCGCAAGGCGAGGGGGATTTCATGGTTTTCGACGAGCAGATCGACCAGCTCGTCGATGGCTTCGTATTTGTTCTCGGCTTCGAGCGTGGTTTTCACGACGTCGGGGTAGAGGATTTCGCCTAACAGCATGGCTTACGGATCTCCGGCGGCGTTGCGTCGTGCCGCGGCTTTTTTTTGTTTGATTCGCTTTAGACGAAACACGTCTTCGCGTTCGCGCTCCTCGAGTGCGCGGCTGATTCGACGCAGATCGTCGCGCAATCGGGGCAGGAGGTGGTCGTCAAGGGCGCTGATGCGGCGGCTGACTTTGCGCACTTCGTCGCCCAGCACCTGGATGTTGGATTCGATGGGCGCACATTCCACGAGGCGTTCGAGGAGGGCCTCGGCGGTCTCGGCGGCGTCGAGGATCTGCGACGATGTGGTCAGCACGCCGGTACCGCGTTCGCCGGGGCTCCGCACGATGGGCTCGTGCTCGATGTCGTACAGTTCGAGGCCCCAGACTTTCTCCGATTTGACAGTCAGCGGGACCCGGCGCTGCCCGGCGATGGCGGCGGAGCGGACTTCGGGGGCGCCGCTGGTCGCGCGCGCGACGGCGAGTGCCGCGACGGCGGCGCGGCCGCGGCGGTGCAGCTCATGACGCAGCTTCCGGAGCTTCCGGGCGCGCACCAGCAGCTCTTTGAGCAGGGCCTCGCGCTTTCCTTTGAGCAGCACAACCCCGTCGGACGCGAGCCGGATCTGGGCGCGTCTCGCCAGTACGTTCATCCGGGTTGGTGCTGTATGTTCGGCGCTCATGGGCTAGATGTACGGCGACGGCACGCCGTCCTCCATGGTCTGTGAATAGTACCGGTCGAGCAGATCTTTGTTGATGCGCGTCAACTCCTCTTTCGGGAGGATGTTCAGGAGTTGCCAGCCCAGGCCGAGCGTCTCGTCGATGGCCCTGCGGGAATGGCCCTGGCCCACCATCTGGGCCTCGAATCCTTCCGCGAAACGGAGGTATTTCTGGTCGAGCTCGGTCAGGGCGTCCTCGCCGACGATCGACATGAGTTTGCGGATGTCGCGTCCGTGGGCGTAGCACGCGTACAACTGGTTAGCCAGTTCGCGGTGGTCGGCCCGGGTCAGCCCGTCGCCGATCCCGTTGTTCATCAGCCGGGACAGGCTGGGCAGGACGTCGACGGGTGGAAACACGCCGCGGCGGTGCAGTGCGCGGCTCAGAACGATCTGGCCCTCGGTGATGTAACCGGTCAGATCGGGAATGGGATGGGTGATGTCGTCGTCGGGCATGGAGAGCATGGGGATCTGGGTGACCGAACCTTTTTTGCCGCGGATGCGCCCGGCCCGTTCGTAAATCGAGGACAGGTCGGTGTACATGTAGCCGGGATAACCCCGCCGGCCGGGGATCTCTTCACGGGCGCTGGCGATCTGGCGCAATGCTTCGCAGTAATTCGTCATGTCGGAGAGGACCACCAGGACATGGAAGTCGTGCTCGAACGCCAGGTATTCCGCCAGGGTGAGCGCGCACCGCGGCGTAAACAGGCGCTCGATGGCGGGGTCGCTGGCCTTGTTGATGAACGCGACCACGCGCGAGCCGCGCCCGCCCTCTTCGAACGAACGGAGGAAAAACGCCGCTTCGCGCTCGGTGATGCCCATGGACCCGAATACCACCACAAATTCCCCGGCATCGTTCCGGGTTGCGGCCTGGCGCACGATCAGGCTGGCCAGTTCGTTGGCCGGCAGACCGGCCCCGAAAAAGATGGGGAGTTTCTGTCCCCGGACCAACGTGTTGAAACCATCGATCGTGGAGATGCCGGTTTCGATGAAATCGCTGGGATTATCGCGGGAAACGGGGTTGATGGCCGCGCCGGCAATGTCGAGTTCGACCCCGTCCGCCAGAGGCGGGAGCCCGTCGATCGGAGCGCCCACCCCGTTAAACCGGCGGCCGATGACATCTTTCGACGCCACAATGCGGGCGGCCTCCTGGCGCAGGGAGACGGCGGTGCGTTTGACATCAACGCCCTGCGTTCCCTGAAGTACCTGGACGACGGCGCGCTCGGAACTGGCCTCGAGGACCTGGCCCTGGCGGCGTTCGCCCGATTCGAGCACGAGGTCGAGAATGGCGCCGGTGGGAAAGCGGTCCCCGTTGCCGAGAAACACGAGCGGGCCGGTGACCTGCGTGATGTTCCAGTATTCGCGGTGGACAAGGTCGGGGCGCGTGGTCCCGTGGCGCTGCTCATCGTGTGTCTGCATGGCGCTTATCCTTTCGGAGTCAATTCCGCGAGGGCGGTTTTCATGGCCTCGACCACCTCGTGCTGGCGCTCCATAAAGGCCTCGCCCGGCACGTCACGCAGGCGGGCGAGGTCTTCGCGGACAGGCAGATCGAGGATGCGGACCAGGGTGACCCCGTTCTCAAGCTTTTTGCGGCATGCGTCGTGAAACGCGAGCAGCGCATCGAGGAGTCCGGCGGTTTTTTCGAGTGAGGAGAAGGCGTCGCTGTCGGAAAAGGCGTTTTGCTGCAGAAAGATCTCGCGGATCATTTTCGAGATCTCGAGCACCAGGCGTTCGCTGTCCTGCAGCGCATCGGGTCCGACGAGCTGGACGACCTCCTGCAGCTCGGCGTCGCGTTGCAGCAGGTGCATGGCGGCCTGCCGCTGGCGGTTCCAACCGGCCGGCGCATGTTCCTCGAACCAGGCGTTAAGCTCGTTGAAATAGAGCGAATAGCTGCGGCTCCAGTTGATGGCGGGGTAATGGCGGCGGTAGGCCAGCGTTGGGTCGAGCGCCCAGAGGCCGCCCGTCACCCGCAGGGAGGTCTGCGTGACCGGCTCGGAGAAGTCGCCGCCCGGCGGCGAGACCGCGCCGACCAGGGTCAGAGAGCCCACGCGCTCGTCATCCGCGCTGCCGCTGCAGACGACACGTCCGCTGCGTTCGTAGAATTCGGCGATCCGGGCTGAGAGGTAGGTGGGATAGCCTTCTTCACCGGGCATCTCTTCGAGGCGCGAAGAGATCTCGCGCAGGGCCTCCGCCCAGCGTGAGGTGCTGTCCGCCATCACCGCCACATCATAGCCCTGGTCGCGGTAATACTCGGCGATCGTGATGCCGGTATAGACGGAGGCGTCGCGCGCGGCCACGGGCATGTTCGACGTGTTCACCACAAGCACGGTACGGTTCATGAGCGACTCGCCGGTGCGCGGGTCCTTCAATCCAGGAAATTCCGACAGCACGCCGGCCATCTCATTCCCCCGCTCGCCGCACCCGACATAGACGATGACCTCGGCATTGCAGAATTTGGCGAGGGTCTGTTCGACCACGGTTTTCCCGGTGCCGAAGCCGCCCGGGACAATTGCAGCGCCGCCCAGGGCGATTGGAAAGAGGCAGTCGAGCACCCGTTGCCCGGTCAGGAAAGGCCGGTCGGGAGGAAGCTTGCGCTCCACGGGGCGGGGCTGTTTCACGGGCCACCGGTGCATCAGGGTCAGCGTGGCGCCATCGTCCAGTTCAACAACGGGCTCAACAATCGTATACTCGCCCTCGGGTGCAACCCGGGCCACGCGCCCGGAAGTCTCCGGCGGAACCAGGATGCGGTGTTCGATGCTGGCCGTTTCCTGAACGGTTCCGAGGACCATGCCGCCCGTGATCTCGGTGCCAGGCGTCACACGCGGCACAAAATGCCATTTCGCATCGCGGTCCAGGGCATGCGAGGCCAGTCCGCGCGCGATGAAATCGCCCGATACCTGGCGCAACGATTCGAGAGGCCGCTGAATGCCGTCGAAGGTGCCGCCGAGGAGTCCCGGGCCCAGTTCGACCGACAGGGCAACCCCCATCGCTTCAGCAGGTTCGCCAACGTAGAGGCCGCCGGTGTCTTCAAAAACCTGAGCATAGACCGTGGCGCCGTCGATCCGGATCACCTCGCCCAGGAGTTGAGCCTTGCCGACGCGGACGATCTCGCCCATGGCCACGCCCAGCATGCCGTCCGCGGCCACCATCGGCCCGGATATCTGCGTGAGGTTTCCAACAATGGGATGTTCCGACAGGGCCATATGCCTCTACTCCAGACGGATCTCGTACCCGACCGCCGGCCGGATCACCGACGTGAGATACGCATCGATTTCCGCGTCCTCCTGGTCGAACGCGGGGCAGTACATCACAAGCGGCAGGCCGCGGTGCGCCCGCAGCCGATCCTGAAACCAGGGCGAAAACGCCTCCCGAAAACTCTCCTGCACGATGATGCACTGAGCGCCGCTGTCGAGCAGCCGATCGAGGGCCTCCTGCGCCTCGGCGGCATCGCGCACTTCTTCAACAGACATCCCCGTGAGGGCCAGCAGGCCCGCGAGATGTTCATCGGCGATCCCCACGGCCTCAGGCATGGATCATCTCCTCGCGAATCCGCCCGCGGGGCAATTGGCGGAGCTCACCGCGCGCGATCAGGCGGAGATTAATGACTTCGTTGTATTTCAGCCAGGCGTAGTGCATGAGCGGTGCGAGCGTCATGGCGCGCGTGCGCGCCAGTTTACGCAGCTCCCTCACCAGGAGCTGCTCGAACATGCGCTGCATCGGAGAATAGCGGCCCGTCTGAAGGAAGACATACAAGCCTTCAGCCAGGCCTCGGTAGATGGTCGATTCCAGGAGCGCCACGGCTTCTTCAACGTTCTCTGCGGCCATCATGGCGGCGGCGAGGCGTTTCGGTATCGTGCCCTCGGGCAGCAACCAATCTGCATGGGCGTCCTGGTGGGCCTTGCCGTGGAGCAGAACACGCAGGTTGATGCCATCGATGCTCATGCGGAGATACTGGCACAAGATTTGGGCGTTTTCATCGGGATCCTGCGCGAGACGCCGGGCACCCTCCACGAAATACGCCCGATCCAGGGCGTCTTCCATCGCGCGCAGCAGCGGCTCGGCTCCTCCGTCAAGGTATACCTTCCAGAGACACGCGCAAAGCGGGCGGTTCCACGACATCAGGCCCTGCAGCAGCGCCTCCAGGGAATCCAGTTCCGCCAGATGCCTGACAAGCGCGACGCCCAGGGAAGGGCCCGGGGCCGGAAACCCGGTCGCGGTAATGCCGCGGTCCCGGGCCAGGCGCTGGCGGAGGAGCTGCTTGGCGGTCTGGATATCCCACCGGGTCAGAAACAGGGCGGTGTACGGCCGGTACCAGTTGCCCGAAATGGTCAGAAGCTGCGCAAAGGTCAGCATGAGATGCCGGGAGACGGCCTCTTCAATGGCGTCCGCGCCTTCGCGCACGGCGAGCGCCCGTGCCATCTCGTCTCTGTAATCGGTAGCCAGCAAGACCTCGATCAATGCGTCGAGTTCTTTGTGATCGAGCAGATCTTCAAGGGCGTCGCGAGACAGCAGACGGCTTTTCATGCCGCGCATGCGGGTGGCGATGTAGACGATGTGCTCGCGCACGTTTTCACCGCGATAGTTCACGGCTGCCCTCCAAAGAGCCGGTGGAGCGCAGCTTTTCGGGCCGTGGCGCGGCTTTTTTCGAACCGGCCGGTGAGCGTGTTGGTCAGGCGGAACGAGCGGGCCGAATCCGTGACGGCCACGCCGTCCCAGAGGCGCTCGTCAGCTTCGACGGGCACGGCCGCCCGCCCGTGCGCATCCAGCCACTGGCGGCACGCGGCGGTATGGGCCGGAGGCGCGAGCACGACGGGTTCCCCGGGCGTTTCCTCCATCACTTCCGCCAGAAGGCGGCATACGAGCGCCGGAAAATCGGCCCGCTCTACGATGGCGGACAATGCCTCGTGCACCTCATCCAGAATGCGGTCTACGACCTGCTCGCGCATGGTCATGGACGCGCGTTCGGCTTCAGACTGCGCGCGCCGGCGGATGTCGACGCGATGGGCGTCCGCGTTGTGGCGCCCTTCCTCGAGCGTTTTCTCCCGGCTCTCGCTGGCGGCCCGCCGGGCCGCATCGACAATGCGCTGCGCCTCATCCCGGGCCTTGTCGCGGATAGACTCGCAGCGTTCGCGGGCTTCGCGCTTCATGGTCTCGAAAAACGCCGCGGCAGGACTGCTATGTTGTTCTACAGCGCTCACGTTCCAATCAGCTGCCACAAAAGGATGGCGATCACGAAGCCGAAGACCATGAGCGTCTCCGGGATGGCGATCAGCACCAGGATGGTCACAAAAAGGTCAGGTTTTTCGACAAGGGCCCCGGTGCCTCCGGCGCCGACCGCCGCCTGCACGCGCGCCGTGGCGAGCGCCGCCCCGGCAACCGCTATGGCGGCGCCCAGCGCCAGCCCGACCGTGCGCACGGCCTCCGGCATGGTGATTTCCTTTTTGGCAACGGCGCCGTCCGCTTCCGCGGCAAAGGCCGCCGGCGCTGCCACGGCCGCTAGAACCGCAAGGACTCCCGCGAGCGCGAACGTGCCCCAACTGCGTCCGGTTACCATAGTGTCTCCTTCCTGAACGGTTTATAACTTCTGCCTCCGGGCGAATAGAACTTGGGCAGGAATTCCACATAATTCAGACGCAGCGAGTGCAGCGTCGGGCTGAAGAGGCTGAGTGCGATGTTGAACAGATGAATGAGAATAAACAGCGGAATGGCCACCCAGAGGGCTTCAGCGCCCCGCGACAGGCTGTTGGCGACACCGGCAATCGCCACCGATGCGATGCCGAGCGCCATGAGCCGGCTGTATGACATCACGTTGCTCGTAAGCGAGATGACCTCCAGGACATGGACCGGCGCCAGAGCGCCCGCGGTTTTGATAAACAGAAACAACGCTACGCCGAGAAGCAGTCCCGTCACGCCCAGGCTGACGCCCAGGTTCACAGGCAGCTTTCCGGACAGGCCGGCAACAGCCACGCCCACCGCGAACAGTCCCAGCAACATGCCAAGCTTTTCGAGGGCGTGCGTGTGGTCGCCCACGTACCAGTGACTGTAAATGGCCAGGGTGAGGCTCAACACAACGTGCGCCACGCCAAACGCCACCGCGATCAGCAGCAGGCGCACGGTATCATGGTGGCGCGGGAACCACAGAGGTTTCAGGCGCGGTTCCAGGCGCATGCCGAGATCGCCGCAGTACTCACCGAAAAGCACTCCGAAAAATATCGTCGCGATAGCCGCATAGATGTACACCATGCTGACGCTGCGCAGGGCCGGATAGTGGCCGAACCACCGGCGAATCCCCAGCGCGAGCGCCAGGATCAACACGCCGTACACCACGTCGCCAACAATGTATCCATAGAAAAGCACGAAAAAGATGCCCACCAGCGCGCTGGGATCCAGGGTGCCGTAGGACGGCGGCTTCATCAGGCCCATGAGCACCTCGAACGGCTGAAGCAGGGGATGGTTCCGCAGAAGGACCGGAATCCGTTTGCGCTCAACGCGCTCGACTGGCAGCCTCCCCACGCAAACCTCGCCGGGGAAACGCTCGTGGAGCGCCTGTTCGAGGGCGCCCGCTTCACGCTCGGGCACCCAGCCCTGGATGACGGCCACAAATTCGCTCTGGGCAAAATTGCCGATCACGCGCAACTGCTCCATCTTGTTGGCTACCAGCAGCCGGAGCGCGGCCAGTTCCATGCCGATTTCAGCGCTGTATTCATCCAGTCTTTTCTGAATTTCCTTCAATTGAATCGCCTGCTCCGCCATCGCCTCTCCGGTCTTGCGGGTGATCTCCTGAACGGAGTGCCCGTGCAGACGTTTGTCGGGCGCCTCGATGATTTCAATGCCTTCGTCGCGCAGAATGCGGCTCACCGCCTCATTGCGCTCCTCCGGATAGAGCACGAGGCCCAGCACCGCGTTCCGGTCGAGGGCCGCATCCATGAACTGGCTCTGCAGTCCGAGCTCACGCTGGAAACGCCGCAGCAGGCGGCGGCGCAGGAGGCGGGCATCGCCCCGGAGAATGAAGGCGCGGCCGTTTTTGCCGAGGGTCGCCTGGTTTCCGCCGAGCATGGTCTCAATCAGGCGGAGTGTCTCGCGGTAGAGCTTGAAGACGGCCATGTTGTCTTCGAGATTCACACGGCGCCGGGTGAGCGAGCGGAGTTCCCGGCTCCACCCGCGTGCCAGGCGGGTCCACGCGGGCAGATCGGCGGCGCTTAAATCACGCGCGGCTTTTTCCACGCCGGCCGTCTGGATGCGCCGGCCAAGAAGAGGGGAGAGTTCCCTGAGGATTCTGTCAATTTCTTCGAGGCCCTGGAGTTCGGCCTTCTGCTGCTCGTCCAGGTGCACGCGGTGCAGGAAGCCCGGGGCCTGTTCGACGGCCAGCGGCACTTCTTCGAGATGCATCAGGCCTTGTTCCTGCAGAAAGGCCACCATCCCGGCCAGCTGCTGCCGCATGAACACAATTTCGAGGCGCGCCATTCGGGCTATCATGGAGCCTCCGCTCGGCCTTCAGGAAGGATCTGCTGCAGCACGTCGTCAACGACCGCGCGCGCGTGGGCCTGCGCCCGCAACTGAGCCTCGGCCAGTTTCGCGGCGGCGGCTCCCCGGATCGCCGCACGATCCCGCGCCGCGTCCTGTTCAGCAGCCCGGCGCATGTCCGCAAGCTCGCGCGTCAGCGCCGCCTCGCTGGCATCCAGGATTCTTTGGGCCTCTGCCTGGGCCGCCTCGAGTATGTTTTGGGCTTCGGTGCGGGCGGCGGCTACGTCCAACAGCAGCAGACGCTCTTCCTGGGCCACGCGCTCCAACACCGATTTGTCCGTTCTCGCTGCCTTACCCACCGTACTCCTGCTGCATTGCCTCCGTTCCCGCAAAGTCCTTCTTCCCGGCAACGCTGGCAGCCGGCAACTCCGGCGATCTCTCGTTTATGGATGAGGTGCGAACATAGTAACACGTGCACGGGCCGGCGCGATATGCCTGATTTGCGTACGCAGCCAGTCGGCGGCGGCAGGGTATTACCGGCGCCTGCCCGGACGCCGCAGAGTACCATCGGCATCATCGGGGTTCAAGCGCGGGCACAACGACATGCTCAAGCGTCGGCACGGTGACCGGGCGAGACTGGAGCGGGGTCTGCATCGGCGTCAGCAGGGCCCGGTCTTCCAGCAGAGGCAGATCGGCGTCCAGAACCCGGTTCAGGGTATGCCGCAGCACGTTAACCAGGCTGCCCCCTTTCGGTGGCGGGCCTCCGGCATCCGGCGCCTTGTCGGGGTAGCGTGTGCTGGCAAACACCCCGAAATGCTCGGCCAGCGCCTCCGGCTCGATGGAGTCCTCGGTGATGCGAATGCGGGGGCCCTGCGCGGAGATGAGCAGAATGACCGAGGGCCGCGTGGCGCGTTCGGTGATCTGTTGAACTGTGTCGGTCACCCGCGTGCTGACATAGTGCAACTGGCCCAGATACCGCTCCTCAAGCGATCGGCGGCGGCGCGGGTCCGCGGGCTCGCCCTTGCGTTCAAAGATAAACGGGGGATCGGGAACCGTGACATGCGCAAACACGAGACGCGGCCGCTCATGGGGCTCTCCCGCAAGAGTGCCCATCGTGTCGAAGACATAATTGACCCGCGCCCGGCGAAATCCCAATTGCCAGGAACGGGTATCCCGGCCGCGAGCGTAACAGCCCACTTCCAACAGACGTTTGCACGCCGTGTTCTGGAGCAGCACCACTTCAAATTCGGAGGGGGTGCGCGGCGGTGCCAGGCAGCGGTCAACCAGCGGCCCGGGCTCGATGGCCTGAACCCCCGGCGAATAGGCCAGAATTTCATAACCGGCATCATGCAGCGTCCGGAAAAAACGGTTCCGGTGGTAGAACTCATGAAACTGTGCGATGTCGAGATCCTCGGGAGAATCCGGCGGCACCAGGTGATCCAGGTAGTCCATGTTAAGCACGGAGATCGCAGACTGAAGTTCCCAGGGATAATTGGCGAACGCCGTGCTCTCAACCGTCATCTTGAGATCCTGGAGCGCTTCAAGTGCCGGGAGATCGTTGTGGCCGTAGAGCCGAAGGAGGACATCGCAGCGCGCATAGCCCTCCAGCAGTATGAAATAGATGTCTGGGGAATCCGCGGAGGCCTGAGCAGTCAAGCCGGGCATCTCCGGCGCAGCCGCAGGCAGCTTGTCGGTGCGCGGGACATTAAACACGATCAGGGCAACGTACAGGGTGACCAGGATGAGACCGAACCAGTTCGCCGTGCGGGTCCACGGGCGAAAATCACGCCGCCACGCCACCAGATAGACGATGCAGCCGGTGACGAGACCCACGAACGCGAGGATGAAGGTCGACGCAACCGTCCCGTAAATCCGATCGAGCAGAACGGCGATTGTCAGCGCGCCGAGGAGTACGATCACCAGGAACAGGCCGGCCCGAAGCAGGGCGCGGCGCTTGTCTGCGCGGTTCCAGGCATAAACCACCAGTGCGCTCAAAAACACCAGGATCCCAAGCACGCCATAGGCCACCGGCGGCTCCACCGTTTGCAGGTTGCGGGAGGCCATGGCAATGCCGGTCTCCAGGAGGCTCCAGCCCCACATCAGGGCGAGCAAAAGCGCCGAGGCCACAACCCCGGCCTTGTGCTTGTCTCTCAGGATTGCCCAGAGAATCCATTGCAATAATTGGGCGCATACCAGGGCGACTATCAAGGGACGGAGCAGGGCCGTCCATGGCACGTTGCCCACGTTGTAAGCGTACAAGCCCAGAATGGGGCAGACAGCCAGCAGCAGCGGGTGGAAAACCGGGGTGTCTTCCAGGGCCGCCGTGGGTCTTCGTTCAGTCATGGCTTCCAAGTGCTCTTCATTTTCCATTTCACGTTAATCATCGTTTCTATGTAAGCCATTGTCAAGCCTGTATCTATCCCAGTCCCCGCTAAAACACCTTGACAAACCGGCAAATCCTTGGGACACTTCACCCACCAGAGAAATACTTTATATGGGGTGGTTGTTATCAAAACTGTACTACATATAGCGATTTGGGGACCTCCTGGCGCCGATCAAACCAAGATCCCGCCAGGCGCTGTGCGGACGTACCCAGGGGGCATTTGAGGAACAGTTCAGGCGGGAGTTCCCTGGAGGCGCTGGAAGACAGCCACGTCTGCTGCTGGATCCGCATCCTGCCGTGAGGAGATACGTGCCTGTGGCGAATTCGCCGGAGCGGGGAAGGCGGGAGGCAGGCTCAGAAATGCAATGGACAATGGCCGCGCCCATTCCTATAATGCAGCATCACGGGGAAGGAAGTATGGGTGCCGCAACAGCGGATCCCGTCGCATGGGAAGTCTTCTTTAAGTTATTTGTTGTCAACAGATTGTGGTTGTCATTGAAGTCCGGAAAGAGGCGCTAATCTATGGAGACGGTGGAACCCAGAGTCTTTCTCATTGGAGAAACGCGGCTTGTTGAGGAGGGCCTGCAGACCTATTTGCAGCACGCGGGCGCACCGGCATGGACTACCGATGCACCCAGCGATGCCGAGGCGCTGTGCGAGGTGTATGGCCGCCTCTGCTACCGGTCATTCGAGCCGGGGCTGAATCCGAATGTCACGCGGGTACGCAAAGGCAACGACGTGTATCTCGGCCACATCCTCGAGGTCGGCCACGGCAGCGTGCTGGAACATGCGGTGTTGAACTTCGTGTTTGCGGATGTCAGCCGCGTGTTCACGCATGAGCTGGTGCGGCACCGCGCAGGCACGGCGATCTCCCAGGAGTCGCTGCGCTACGTCCGCCTGAGCCGCCTGTCGGCGTATGTGCCCCTGCAGATCCGCGAGAGCGAGCAAGGCCTCGAGATCTTCTGCCGCACCCTGGAGCAGCTGGAGCAGGTGCAGCGCGAACTGGCCGATACGTTCGCCATCGACCAGGAAGGGACGTTCGCGATCAAAAAACAGCTCACCTCCGCCTTCCGGCGCGTCGCGCCCCTGGGCCTGGCGACGACCGTGGGCTGGTCGTGCAACTTCCGCACCCTGCGCCACGTGATTGAAATTCGCACGGCGCCGGATGCGGAGGAAGAACTGCGCCTGGTGTTTGGACAAGTCTATAAGGCGGTCAGGGAGCGGTATCCGAACATCTTTGGGGATTATACAGTCGAGATGGTGGACGGCCTGCCCTGGGTCAAAACTCCCCATCGAAAGGTCTAATACAAAGAGGAATCTGGGGACATGCTATTCGACGTGAAAGAGCGGCTTGAACTGGACCCGCAATTTCTGGCGCAGTACATGGGACGGCAGCCGGATTGGGGGCCGCTCGGCTATGTGACCTTCAAGCGTACGTACGCCCGCCCCGTGTCCGGCGAACCGGACCGCACGGAGGAATACTGGGAAACTTGCCGGCGGGTCGTGGAAGGGTGCTACACCATTCAACTGACCCATTGCCGGAATCTCAAATTGCCCTGGGACAAACAGAAAGCCCAGCGCTCGGCCCAGGAAATGTTCCGGCTGATGTGGGATTTCAAATTCCTCCCCCCCGGACGCGGCCTCTGGATGATGGGCACGGACTACATCTACCAGCGCGGTTCGGCGGCGCTGAACAACTGCGCGTTTGTGTCGACGGAAGAGATCGATTTCGAGTTCTCGGAACCGTTTTGTTTTTTGATGGACATGTCGATGCTGGGCACCGGCGTGGCCTTCGACACCAGGGGCGCGGGCAAACTGATGGTGCAGCAGCCGGAGGTGGATCCGGACTACACCCACGTGGTCAAAGACAGCAAAGAGGGATGGGTGGAGCTGATCCGCATCATCCTGAATTCGTACGCGGGCACCTGCAAACGCCCCGCCCGGATCGATTATTCACAGGTGCGCCCGCAGGGCTCCCCGATCCGGACCTTCGGCGGCATTGCGCCCGGCCCCGGACCGCTGATGGAAGGGGTCGTGAACACGGACAAGGTGTTGTCGCGGCGTATTGGCGAGCGCATTACGTCGACCGACATCACCGACCTGATGAACGTGATCGGGAAATGCGTTGTGTCGGGCGGCGTGCGCCGGACGGCGGAGCTGGCTCTGGGCGACCCCTGCGACGAAGCCTATCTCAAACTCAAAGACCCCGAGCTGTTCCCCGAGGAACTGCGGAACTGGCGGTGGGCCTCGAACAACAGCATCTCCGCGGAACTGGGAATGGATTACGAAGCCGTGGGCCAGCAGACCGCGAAAAACGGCGAGCCCGGCTATTTCTGGTTGCGTAACGCGCAGGCCTACGGCCGGATGAAAGACGGCGAAACCTGGCAGGATGCCAAGGTGGCGGGAACGAATCCCTGTGCCGAGCAAAGCCTCGAGTCGTATGAAATCTGCAATCTGGTGGAGACCTTTCCTTCGCGGCACGAGACACTGGAAGAATACAAACGCACGCTGAAATTTGCGTACCTGTACGCCAAGACCGTCACACTGGTGCCGACGCACAACGAACGCACCAATGCGATCATGCTGCGCAATCGCCGCATCGGCCTGTCGCAATCCGGCATCATCGAGTCCTTCGAACGGCACGGGCGCCGCACGCATTTCAACTGGTGCGACGAAGGTTACAAATACGTCTGCAACCTGGACCGCATCTACGCGCAGTGGTTGTGCGTGCCGGAGAGCATCAAAAAGACCAGCATCAAACCCAGCGGCACGGTATCGCTGCTTCCAGGCGTGACCCCGGGCATCCATTACGCACACTCCGAGTACTATCTGCGGGCGATGCGCATCGACAAGACGAGCAAACTGGTCGAACCGTTGCGCAACGCCGGCTATCACATCGAGGAATCGGTTTACGGCGACAACACCTGGGTGGTGTACTTCCCCGCGCGCACCGAAAATTTCGACCGTTCGAAAAACGACGTCTCAGTCTGGGAACAGGTCGAAAACGTCGCCCAGATGCAGCACTACTGGGCGGACAATCAGGTCAGCGCCACGATCACGTTCCGGCAGGAAGAGGCGCAGGACATCCCCAAAATCCTGGAATTGTACGAGACGCGCCTGAAATCCATCAGTTTCCTGCCGCTGAGCGACCACCAGTATGCGCAGGCGCCCTACCAGGAGATCTCGAAAGAGATGTACGAGCACGCGGTGTCGCGCCTGAGACCGCTCGACTTCTCCAACATGTACACCGATGAGGCGCAGGACCTCTTCTGCGACGGCGACAAGTGCGAGATCATCGTACCCGAGGCGGTGCCTCAGACCGCTGAACTCGAATTCGGTGAGCCGGGCGCAAGCGAAGAACACGAGGAAGTCGGCGCGCCGAAATAGCGGCGCTCCGATCTCGAGCGGGGATCGGGGACCGTCTTTCCGCGCCCACGGGCCCCGGCGTCAGTATATGGCGCCAGGTGTTGCGCGTGCGCCGCTCGGTGCTGCTGGCGAAATGCAGGGCTCAGGCCAGCGTCTTTCGGAACCGGGAAACCGCCACGGCCAGCACAACCACCCCAATCACCAGCATCCACAGGCCCTGGTCCCATAAGTCGGCGAAGCCCGCCGCCCGCAGGCTGATCCCGCGGAGAATCCGGATCCAGTAGGTTGCGGGGATTGCATAGGCCACCGCGTGCAGGGGTTTGGGCATGGATTCAATGGGGAACATGAACCCCGACATCAGAATGGAAGGCAGCATGATCAGAAGGGCCAGCTGCACGGCCTGCATGTGATTCTGAGCCATAGTCGAGATGAGCAGGCCCATGCCCAGCGTCGCAAACACGAAAATCAGCCCGAACATCCCCAGCAGGACCACGTTTCCGGCGATGGGCACGTGGAACAGGATCCGCATCAGAACCAGCGCGAAGACCATCTCGATAAACCCGACAACGCCGAACGGCAGCAGCTTGCCGAGCATGAGGCCCAGGCGCGACACCGGCGTCACCATGAGTTGCTCCAGCGTGCCTGTCTCCTTTTCGCGCACCACGGCGAACGCCGTCAGGAGCATGGTCACCGACTGCATGATCATGCCCACAAGCCCCGGCACCATGAAATACGGAGTCTTCATGTCGGGATTGAACAAGACCCGGGGCCGCGCATCGATCGGGAAGGCGCCGGGCATGTTCGCGCTTTGCGAAATGATGTCGATGGATTTACGCAGGGCGATGGCGTTGATGACCTGCAGCGCCTGCATGGCCACGGTGGAATCGCTGCCGTCGAGAAGCACCTGAATCTGGGCGCTTTCCCCGCGCAACAGACGATCGCTGTAGTCGGGCGGGATCTTCAGGCCGATCTTGGCGTCACCCCGTACGATGGCCCGTTCGAGTTCCGCCTCGCTCAGCACCACGCGCTCAAACGTGAAATAACCGGAATTGGCGAACATATCGAGCAATTCCCGGCTTTGCTGGCGCCCATCGAGGTTGTAGACCACGGTGGCGATGTTGCGCACTTCGAGATCGATCGCGTACCCGAAAATTGTCAGGTCCATTACCGGCAGGAGCAGCATCAGAAACAGCGTGCGAAAATCGCGCAGGATGTGGAACGTCTCCTTGTACATAACGGAAGTGAGCCCTTTAAACATCTCAGACGGCCTTCCTGCGCTGGGTGAGGGTCACGAACACGTCCTCGAGCGTCGGTGGAATGGAGATCACCTGGGCCTGTGGATACCCGGCGGCTTCGAGGTCAGCCGCCATCCGGGTTTCATTGCCTTGTTCGGCAAGCACATGCAATGAGTCCGCAAAAATGGTCACGTCGCGCACATAGGGTTTTTCCGCCAGGATCCGCATGGCCGAGGGCAGCCGGGAACACCGGATCTCCAGCCGGGCCGTGCCGGGTGGGGAGATCTCCTCGAGCTGCTTCAATTCGTTCGGTGTACCGCGGACAATGAGCTTCGAATAATAGATATACCCCACGTGGCTGCACCGTTCCGCCTCATCCATGTAATGCGTGGTAACAAAGAAGGTCACCCCCTGGCCCGAAAGGTCGAAGAGGAGATTCCAGAGCTCTCGCCGGGCCACCGGATCAATGCCCGCCGTGGGTTCATCGAGAAACATGAGCCGGGGCCGGTGCACCAGCGCGCAGGCGAGGGCCAAACGCTGTTTCCAGCCGCCCGAAAGCTGGCCCGCAAGCCGTTTGCGGTAATCCTGGATGCCCGCGCCGGCGATCACCTCTTCAATGCGCGCCCGGCGGTCGCGGCGCGGAATTCCGTAGATACGCGCGTAAAACGTCAGGTTTTCCATCACGGTCAGATCCGGATACAGGCTGAATTGCTGCGACATGTACCCGATGCTGTGTTTCACCTTCTCACTGTCGCGGACCACATCATAGCCCAGCACCTGCGCGCTGCCGTCTGTTGGCAACAGAAGACCGCACAGCATGCGGATCACCGTCGACTTCCCCGAGCCGTTCGGCCCGAGAAAACCAAAGATGTCGCCCTCTTCGATCTCGAGGTTCACGCCGTCCACGGCAGTAAAATTGCCGAACCGGCGGGTCAGGTTTTCGGTGCGAATGGCCTGGGTCATGGCGGCGCTGCACCGTTAAGCGGGATCTGGGCTGTAACGGTCATTCCCGCTTTCAGCGCCCCGTCATACGACGGGACGCGCAACCGGATGCCGAACACCTGACGCGCGCGAGATTCCTCTGTCTGCAGGTTGCGCGGCATGAATTCCCCTTCATTCGCAATGAAGATCACCTCTCCCTCGTACTCTGCGCCCCGGCCGTCGGGCAATAGCGGAATGCGTTGTCCCATGCGGATCCGGGACAGCAGCGGCGCGCTGACATAAACCACGAGTTCGAGCGTGTCGGGGTCAATGAGGCGTACCACCGGCCCCGGCGGCACCAGATCGCCCGGTTCAACGTCGATGGTTTCGACTATGCCCGCCATCGGCGCGAGAACACGCATCTCCTCCAGGCGGCTCCGGGCCAGCTCCAGATCGGCCTTCGCTGCGTCCCGGGCCGCGCGGGCAGCTTCGATATCCTCCACGCGTGCGCCGTTCCGCAATTCATCCAGCAGGGCCCGGGCCTGGTCGAACGCGGCCTTGGCCATGGCCACTTCCTCCACGCGCGCCCCCTCGGCGACTAGATCTAGCTTTTCCAGCGCGGCGGTGTAGTGGGCCTGCGCGCCGCTTAAGGCATTTTTAGCCTGGTCAAAGGCCATCTCCGATGCCGCGCCGGTTTCGAACAGTCGCCGCGCCCGTTCAAACGCCTGCTGGGCATCGTCGCGTTGCGCGCGTGCAGCCTCGGCCGCGGCCCGTGCGGCGTCGATCTCCTGCGATCGCGCCCCGTCCAGCGCCATGTTGTATTGCTGGCGGGCCTGCTCGGCCGCTGCTTCGGCCTGCGCCAGCTGTTCCGGCCGCGCCCCGGCCTCTAGTTTCGCCAGGGCGGCCTCCGTCTGACGCAACCGGGCCTCGGCCGCCGCCACCATCGGCGCCGTGTCTTTCGGATCCAGTTCCACCAGCAGATCCCCCGCCGACACGCGGCTCCCCTCCGTAACATGGACCCGGGAAACCCGGCCGCCCACCAATGTGCCGGCCTTCACGTCTATGCCTTCCAGAAGGCCGGCGACTCGCAGCACGCCGTCGTTGCCGTTCCAGCAGCCGGCCACCAAAAACAACAGTATGAACAGCACGCGTTTCATGACACCGGACCTTTCGTGAGCATTCCGTGGAGAAAAATGTCGAGGATCGTGTCCGCCACCCGCTCCGGCGCCATGGGCGTCACCCGGCTCGCGCCGAACAGCTCCTGGGTGAGCACAAATATGAAGAACATCCCAAACAGGCAGCGCGTCGCGATGGACGGATCCAGCGCACGCAGGGCCCCACGGTCCATCTGTGCAGAGAGAAACCCCGCCATTTGAGCGTTTGCCCGCGGAAGCGCTTCTTCCAGATAGAGCCGTTTCAATTCGGGCAGGTGGTGCATTTCCGACAGGAAGACTTGAACTGTTTTCGCCGCATCCGGCGCCATCAGGGCGTTGAGAAAGGCGCGGCTCAACTGGCGGGCGTGCGCTTCGAGGTCGCCGGGCGCGACTCCCTCCAGAGAGGGCAGCAAGCGCATGAAATCCTCCAGCTCCGCGCGGATTACCGCAAGCAGAAGGTCTTTCTTGCTCCGAAAGTACAGGTAGATCGTGCCTTTCGTGATGCCCGCCGCCTCTGCAATCTCATCCATCGTCGCACGGGCAAACCCTTTGGACGAGAAAACGTCCAATGCCGCGCCGAGGATTTGCCGGGGCCGTTCTTCGGGACGCCGCCGCCACTTCGCCATGACCCGCTCCCTATTACTAACTAAATGGTCAGTTACTAAGAATACCACGGGCCGCGCCTCGTGTCACGCTCCATCTGCTGCCCGCGCATTCTAATGCGAAATGCGCGGTTTTGGGGTTGAGTCCTTTTTCTGTGGGTGAGTCTTCAGCGAGGCGCTGGAAAGGAAGAAGACATCGAAGACTGACCTCCGCAGTGCGTAGGGGCAGACCCCTGTGTCTGCCCTTCTTCAGCGCCGCCACGGGGGCTATCCGGATGGGCAGGCACAGGGGCCTGCCCCTACATTAGAAAAACTCCAGGAAATAGTCGATGAACTGAGCAACCGGCCCCAAAAATGCCTCGGATACCGAACACCCAATGAAATCTTCCTGCAGAAACGAAAAATCGCTTTGAATGCATTTAGAACTTGAATGTGCCAGCGCATCTTGAGCGGGAAGACGGCCTTCCGTATCATGCAGCGGCTGGAACCCTGAGCCTGTACCGGAAGGAATCTGACCATGATGATCGCGCTCTCCATCAATCTGTACGTAGCCTGCCTGTCCGCGACCAACGGAACCGCGGAACCGCCCGCATTCATCCCGGCGGGCGAATTTGGCGCGCGGATTCAGGCCGTGCTTGGCCGCTATGGCAACCAGGAGATTGCCCCGCGTTTCACGGACGACTTCATCCTGGCCGACGTGGTGCTGTCGCCGGACTACCCGCGCCGTTTCGATAATTTCAGCGGCGATATCTCCGGCCGCTTTCTGGGCTCGATTTCGATGCTGCCGAATCCGGAGCAGGCTGCGCGGCTGGAAGGCCTCGTGAGCGAGATCGCCCGGCATCAGCGGCCGGACGGCCGTTTCGGTACCACGAGCCTGTCGTTCGCTGCTGCGGACATCGAACCTGAGAATATGGCCCTGCTGTGGGGGAATGGCCGTCTGTTGGCGGGATTGATGGAGTATTACCAATATTCCGGCTCCCCGCAGGCCCTGGACTGCGCCCGGAAGCTCGGCGACTTTCTCATCGGCGTCTACAAGACCTGCTCGGAGCCCGATGTGGCAAAACGGCTGGAAGGCGAGGCTGCGCGCGGCTTCATCTGTTTCACGCAGTTGATCGAAGGGCTGGATATGCTCTGGCGGGCGACTTCCGACAGCCGTTACCTCGAAACCGCGAGACAGATTGTGCCGTTGCTGGAACCGCGCGGCGTGCAGCACACGCACGGGTACCTGACCACCCTGCGCGGCTATCTCATGCTCTACGAATCGACCGGTGATCCGGAGATCCTCGCCCTGGCCGAGAAACTCTATGGCGATCTCATCACATCGAGCGATTACCTTATCTACGGCGGGGTTCTGGAGTATTTCGGGATGAAATACGACCGCGACGAAGGCTGTTCGGAGGCCGATTTTCTGCGGCTGAGCCTCCAGCTCTGGCAGGCCACCGGAAACCTGGACTACCTGGAACGCGCGGAGCGCTGCCTGCTGAACATTTTCTATGCCGGACAGTTCGAGACGGGCGATTTCGGCCACCGCCGATTCGATGAGACCGGATACATCCCCGCGCAGGGCGCCGGGCGCGCCTGGTGGTGCTGCACCATGCACGGTCACCGCGCGCTCGCCGATGTGCTGCGCCAGGCAGTGACCCGCGACGGCCAGCGCACGATGATCCACCTCTATCTTGAAGGTCAGTGGTCCGGCGGCGGCACCACGTTGACGCTGGCCCGCCCCGGCGCAACCGATCCGAGCGCGCCCGTGTTCCGCATCACGGTCGATGCCGCCCCCGGAGGCAACAGCGCCATCGCCCTGCGGCAGCCGTCCTGGGCAAAGGACATCCGGCTGCGCGTGAATGGCGCGGAACAGTCACCGACCCTGCGCGACGGCTACCTCACCCTCGAGCGCGCCTGGAAGAGCGGCGACGTCATCGAAGTGGACTGGACCTACGCCGTGCGCCTGCAGCTGCGGGATGGCTCGCTGATCCAGCCCGCTGACCTTACAGAGCAACCCGTTCAGGCCGCGCTGTTTCACGGCCCCTGGCTGCTGAGCGTGATTGATGAGCTCGATCCGACATTCCATGGGGAACCCTGGCGCAACAACGTCATTCATCTGTCCGAAACTGTGACGCGGCCGGCATCGGCAGGGGGTCCTTCGGACTCCCCGTGCATCGTGGAGGATGCGCACCTGCTCCTGGATTACCGCCACGACGGCTTCCCCGATCCCTGCTCCGTCATCCTGCGGCCCATCTCTGAGCAAACCCCCTACCGCCAGCCTATGGCGACCGTGTGGCTCAATTTCGCCCGGTAGCTCTTATCCGAGGCCTGCGCGAGGGTCCGCCCCCGGGACGGCGGCAGAGGCCGCCCCGGGGGGTAATCGCCGGAACGCCTGTTCGACAACGTGAAGACCTGCCTGGTGGAGGCCGAGTGCGTTGCCCAACGCGGCGCGGGTGGCCGGGGGTGGACAGTAGTGGGCTGGCGAGAGCCTCAGTGGATGAGAATGTGGACCGCGTAGGCGGTGTGGACGGGGTACATGGCCGGGCCTGCGGTGGATTCCCACCATCCCTTCCTCAGACGTGCTCCATCCCCAAAAAAATCGCGCTCCTGACTTTGTTCTGCCTTTCACGTTCCCGTACGACCGAAAGCAGGATGACGATATCACCGGAAATGTTCAGATAACGCGATCTGTCCGCTGGCGGCACGGCCGTTTTGATGTGATATGATACTGGAGTGTCGGGCAACCTGCGGGAGAACTTTGCAATGACCGAATGGTCTGCATGGCAAACAGAGATCCGTCATCGCGAAGAAGCGATCCTCTCTGCCGCGCGGACGATATTGCTGGAGCGGGGATATTTCGGGTTGACCATGGACCGGGTCGCCGCGCTGAGCGAATGCCCGAAGGGTACGATGTACCAGCATTTCGGATGCAAGGAGGATCTGCTGGTGGGGCTTGCGGTGCGTTACGCAAATGCCCGCCTGGAGATCATGGAGCGCGCGGCGGCACACCGTTGCAGGTCGCGTGAGCGCGTGGTGGCGCTCGGAGAGGCGGTGGGGCTCTATACCCGGCTCAACCCGGAGGACTCGCGCATTCTGCACATGGCGACGGGGATCATCCGGGAAAAGGCCTCGCCACTGCGGCTGAACGAACTGATCCAGATTGAAAACCGCGAGATCCGGCTGCTCTACGAAATCCTGGAGGACGCGGTGCGGGAAGGCAGCCTGGCGCCTCAGCACGATCAGGTGCTGACGGAGATGGCGTTCGGGTTCTGGGCACTCGTGGACGGCGCTTTCACGCTGATCGAAAGCAACAGTCCGTGGCAGGTCCTGGGTATCGGCAACCCGTTTTCCAATCTGTTTCGCGTATTTTCTGTTCTCGCGGACGGCTATGGCTGGCGGCCGCTGTTTGCGGAACTGGACTGGGAAGAGAGCCTGGCCCGCGCCCGGAAGGAAGTGTTTCCGCAAGAGGCGCAGCAGCTCTATGGCGAAGGCAACTGGTACGGGGACCGCGGCTGAAGCCACCGAAGCACCGGTATACCCAGACGGCGTTCCCCGGGGAGTTTTTTGAATGCAGGTCGACTACGCGTTTGCTGCGGTGCTGGCGTTGATTTTAGTGGCGGGTGCGGCCGTTGCGCAAGAGGGCGGTGGGACATTGCATGCGGGTGTGGCAAAAAGCGATATCACCACCAATGCCGAGGGCGTGCGCATCAACGATCCCCTGTATGCCAAGGCCCTTGTGCTGGACGATGGGACGACGCGGCTCGCCATTGTCGCCATGGACGTGACGGCCATCGGAGGGATTGGGGAAATCGGGGACGATTTTCTCCCGGCCCTGCGGGCACGGATCGAAGAAGAACTGCAGATTCCGGGCGCCCACGTGCTCGTGAATGCCTCGCACAACCATCCGCCGGTGCGGATGCTGTGCGATCCGCCCGAACAGCTGGAGCGCACCTTTGATGCGGTGCGCCGCGCCGCGGCAAACATGACAGAGGTGCTGGTGGGGGCGGGCGCCGGGCATGAAGATCGAATATCTATGAACCGGACGCTCCACTTGAAAGACGGCAAAGCCTGGACGATTCGGCACACGAACCCCTGCCCGCCCGATGACGAGGTGGCAGGCGTCGGGCCCATGGACCCGGAGATCGGCGTACTCCGGATTGATCGGACGGACGGGCGGCCTTTTGCGGTCGTCTACAATTTTGCATGCCATCCGTATGTGACCGTGCCCCGTGGCGGGGTAACGGCGGATTTTCCCGGGTTCGCGTCGGCCGTGATTGAAGAGAATCTGGGCGGCGGGGCAATGGCGCTGTTTCTGCAGGGAGCGGGGGGCGACATCACGGAGATTCTGTATAAGGATGTTCACCGGCCGCGGGATTCCGAACCGCTGGGGACGCTGCTCGGATTGAGCACGCTTGAGGCGTTGCGGGACATCAAGACCGGGGCCGGGAAACTGAAAGTGGTTAACGAGCCGCTTGAGCTGCCCCGGCGCACCGATTTCGACGAACGGGTCGCGGAACTGGAAGCGGAACAGGCGCAGCTGTTGAGATCGCTGCGCGGCACCAGCTTGAATATCAAGACATTCGTTCCCCTGTATATCCAATATCAGCTGGACCCGGAGCACCCGTCCTATTATTCGTACCGCTACCTGCAATCAGACCTGCTGGGCACGGATGAATTGTCGGAAATTGACGCACAGAACCGCGCACACCTGGACAAATACCTGCGGAATTGCCGGGCGATGGAGAAAATGGCGCGGATCCAGGACAAGATCGCTACGCTTCGCAAGCACCAGGAATTTAATCTCGCCTCGGGCGAATCGACCATTGCCACGGAGGTACAGGGGATCCGGATCGGGCCGTTCGTGCTGATCACGACGGCGACGGAGCTGGGCGTTGAAATCGGGCTGAATCTGAAAAAGGCTTCACCGTTTGAATACACCTTTGTCGCCGCGTATTCCAACGGCTACCTCCAGTATGGGCCTCCGGCAGCCGATTATCCCAAGGGCGGATACGAGGTGACGGAATGCTTCCTGGCGCCGGAATGGCAGGCGATCTATGAAGCAAAAGCTCTGGAAGTCCTCAATAAACTCGAATTCTGAGGCTTTTCCGGGCCAAATCTGAAAAAAGGGGAGCAGGGGGCCTGTTTCTGGCGTGTTTCGCGTCGTGGGCGCGGGTTCCCGCTCGAACGCGGAGGTTTTCGAGGCGGCCATGATACATCGGCGCGAATTTCTGAGACAGTGCGGTCTGGGTGCGCTGGCGCTGGCCTGTGCGGGAGCGGCCCCGGCAGCGGCAAAGCCACGCCGGCCCAACGTTGTTTTCATCCTCGTGGATGACTTGGGCTGGTATGACCTGAGCTGCTACGGCAGCACCTTTCACGAAACGCCCCGCCTGGATCGCTTCGCGGCGTCCGGCATGCGGTTCACTGACGCGTACGCGTCGTGCCCGGTGTGTTCGCCGACACGTGCAGCCATTATGACGGGGAAGCATCCTGCACGGCTGAATATAACCGACTGGATTCCCGGGGACGATCCGAAGGACAGGAAGCTCCTGGGTCCACAGGACCGGCACGAGCTGCCGCTCGAGGAAGTCACCCTGGCGGAGGTGCTGCGTGCCGCGGGCTACCGGACCTTTTTCGCCGGCAAATGGCATCTGGGCGGGGCCGGGTTCTACCCGGAAGACCAGGGCTTCGAGATCAATCTCGGCGGATGTGAGAAAGGCCAGCCACCGGGCGGCTATTACTCCCCGTACAAAAACCCGAAACTCAGCGACGGGCCGGAGGGCGAATATCTGACGGATCGCCTGACTGATGAAAGCATCCGGTTCCTCGAATCGGCCAAAGACGATCCATTTCTATTGTATTTATCCTTTTACACAGTGCATACCCCGATTCAGGCCTGCACGCGGCACCTGGCGCATTTTACAGAGAAGGCGGCCGCCCTGCCTGAACCGGAGGGCCCGGTGTTTCTCGAGGTGCCCGGCGGCACGACCCGAATGCGGCAGGATCGCCCGGATTATGCGTCGATGGTGCGGGCGATGGACGAAAATGTGGGACGGCTCCTGGATGCGCTGGATACGCTCGGGCTCGCGGACAATACGATCGTGATATTCACCTCGGATAACGGCGGGCTCACGACGGACGGGGGTTACGATGCGCCAACCTCCTCGGGGCCGCTTCGTGCGGGCAAGGGTTTTTGTTACGAAGGGGGGATCCGCGTGCCACAGATCATCCGCGTGCCGGGCAGGACGGCGGCGGGGAGCGTCTGTGATGTGCCGGTGGCGAGCGCCGATTTTTACCCCACGCTGCTGGAACTGTCGGGGATTGCCTTGCCGGACGACGAGCCGCGCGATGGAATGAGCTTCGCGAGCCTGCTTGGAGGGGGTCCTTCGCCGGAGCGCGAGGCTCTTTTCTGGCACTATCCTCATTACCACGGTGCGTGTTGGCGGCCCGGTGCGGCGGTTCGCGCCGGCGACTGGAAACTGGTCGAGTTTTATGAGGACGAGCGGGCCGAGCTGTATAACCTCCGGGATGATCTGGGAGAACAGCACGACCTCTCCGCGGCGATGCCCGAGAAGACCCGTGAACTGCGCGAGAAACTGCATGCCTGGCAGCGTCGCGTTGGCGCGCAGATGCCCGTACCCAATCCAGCGCACACCGGCGGGGAATCCTGACCTTTTCCCGTGACAAAGACCGTATTGGCGCCCATGATTCCAGGTGAGAAGCAGGAGCTGCGCGCCCGGCAATCGAGAATGTGCTTGCACGAAGAGTGCGCAGGGGGCACAATAAGACGCTCTGGGGATCGTTGGAACGGATCCCTGTCCCACCACGAACGAGAGGTACAGACTATGCATCGAACAAGTGCACCATTTCGAATGACGCTGGGGTTGTGCCTGGCGCTGCTGCTTGGAACGGTAGCGGTGTGTGCTGCCGCGCAGAACGATCACGGCCCGACAGAGCGGGTGGCGCCGCCCAGCGAGGCCAAGATGGCGCGGCATAACGCCATGAAAGAGCGCCTGCTTGAAGGCAACGCGGATCTGCTGTTCATCGGAGACTCGATCACGCAGGGCTGGGAGAGCGCGGGGAAAGAAGTCTGGGATTACTACTACGCCGACCGGAACGCGGTGAACCTGGGCACCTCCGGCGATCGCACGTATCACGTGTTGTGGCGCCTCGACGACCTGGATTTCAGCAGGGTGTCGCCGAAACTGGCCGTGATCATGATCGGGACGAACAACCACGGGATACACTCCGCCGAGCAGATCGCGGAAGGCGTGACGGCGATCGTCCAGACCGTGCGGGAGAGGCTGCCGCAGACCAAAGTCTTGCTGCTGGGGATCTTCCCGCGAGAGGCCGCGCCGGATGCCGAAAACCGGGTGAAACTGGCCGCAGCGAACCAGATCCTGGCGGGCCTGAATGACGGCCAGAATGTCTTTTTCCTGGATATTGGCGAAGAGTTTCTGAATGAGGACGGCGTGCTGCCGGAATCGATCATGCCGGACGCGCTTCACCCGAACACGGAGGGATATTGGATCTGGGCACGGGCCATGGAGCCGGCCGTGGCGCGGCTGATGGGCACGATGTCGCCGGACAACCCGCCAAAAGGGTATGTGGCGCTGTTTAATGGAAAAGATTTGACGGGGTGGAAGGGACTGCTGAAAGGGCCCCTGGACAACCCCGAGCAGCGGGCGGCGCTGACGCCCGACGAGCTGGCCGCGGCGCAGGCCGAGGCCAACGTAGTGATGAACGAACACTGGAGCGTCGTGGATGGCGCGCTGAAATACGATGGCAAAGGCACCAGCCTGTGCACGGCCCAGGATTACGCCGATTTTGAGCTGATCGTGGACTGGAAGATCCCGGCCAAGGGAGACAGCGGGATCTACCTGCGCGGCGCACCCCAGGTCCAGATCTGGGACACCGCGGAATGGCCGGAAGGATCGGGCGGCCTCTACAACAACCAGAACAACCCGAGCAAGCCGCTTGTTTGCGCGGACAATCCCATCGGCGACTGGAACACGTTCTACATCAAGATGGTGGGTGAGCGGGTGACGGTGTATTTGAACAACGCGCTGGTGGTCAACAAGGTCATCATGGAGAACTATTGGAACCGGGAGATCCCCATTTACCCGTCGGGCCAGATCGAGCTGCAGCATCACGGTTCGGATCTCTGGTTCACCAACGTCTATCTGCGGGAGATCCTCCCGGGTGAAGGATGGCGTCCGCTTTTCAATGGGAAGGACTTGACGGGCTGGGAACAGGTCGGGGGCAAGGAGCAGACCTGGGGCGCCGAGAACGGCCTGCTCTACACCGACGCTGGTGACGGCGGGTGGCTGTCGACGACGGAACAGTTTGGCGATTTTGAGCTGTCGCTGGAGTTCCGGGTGCCGGCAGACGGCAACAGCGGGGTGTTCTGCCGCACACCGCGTGAAGGCAACCCGGCCTACGAAGGGTTTGAAGTGCAGGTGCTGGATGATTACGCGGAGCAGTATGCAACGCTCAAGCCGTGGCAGTACACGGGCAGCGTCTACGGGCTTGCCGCGCCGTCGCGGCGTGTGACGCTGCCGGCCGGTACCTGGCAGCGCATGTTCATCCGCTGTGAAGGGCCGAAAATCACGGTCTGGGTAAACGGGTTCCAGGTGACTCAAACGGACATGAGCCAGCATCAGGACAAAATCCAGGAGCATCCGGGCGTCGCCAGAACCAGCGGATACATCGGCCTGCAGAATCACGGTTCACGCCTCGATTACCGCAACATTCAGATCCGGGAGCTTAACAAGTAGCCCTGCAGACGCACGAGGGTTAAATAACTCCCCCGGACGCCGGTCCGGGGGAGTTTTTTGCTTGAGGAGGCCGGGAGAGTGAAGAGAGTGCCGCCAGTTCTGCGTCTTGTGTCCCCCGCTGGCGGGAGTGGCCACGCGCTTCGCGTGGCCGGGGGGGTGGACTCCTTTTTCTCCTTCCAGTTCAGCCGCAAGACCCGCGAACAGGAAAGGCAAAGCCTGAAGCCATGCGCGCAAAATTAAAATGCACGGAGTGCGATTGCCCACGGGCCATCATTCTGCTATCGTTGCATCCGGTTAAAGCAGTTTTTACCGGGGGCAAACCATGATGAAACATACCACCTGTGCGGCCATGGCGCTTTTGTTAAGTGTTCTGTGGCTTGGAGGATGCGCGACTACCATGAAGGCTCGAACCACCGGAGAACCCGGGGCCCCGACCGGATTCATCAATAAATCCATGGAGGTTCAGGGGAAAGAGCGGCGCTATGCCGTCTACGTTCCGCGCAACTACGATTCCGCGAAACTGTGGCCCCTGATCGTATTTCTTCACGGGGCCGGCGAGCGCGGCGACGACGGCTTGCTGCAGACCGAAGTCGGCCTTCCGAGCGCGATTCGCCGTCATGCCGACGAGTTTCCCGCCATTGTGGTCATGCCGCAGTGCCCGGAAGGTGTGTGGTGGGATAAGGCGTTTGAAGACATCGAGCGCGCCTACGAGCTGACCCGCAGGCAGTACTCCATCGATCCCCGGCGCATCTACCTGACCGGCTTGTCGATGGGCGGCTATGCGACCTGGATGTACGGCGCGCAGCACAGTGATCGCTGGGCGGCACTCCTGCCGATCTGCGGCGGCGGCAATGTGGAAGACGCCCCCGCCCTCGCCAAGGTCCCGATCTGGGCGTTCCATGGCGCCGACGACAGCGTGGTCAAGCCCGAAGAATCGCGCAGAATGGTCGAAGCCGTCAAGAACGCCGGTGGAACCGTCCGCTACACCGAGTTTGAAAAAACAGACCACAACTCGTGGGATCCCGCCTACCGCGACAAGAAGACCATCAAATGGCTCTTTAAGCAGTCGAGGTAAGCCCCGGCGGGATGCCAGGCCGCATCCTGGCTGCTGGCGTCGGTTGTTCCGTGCTCAGCCTTGCACGGCCAGACCAGCTCGAGACCACCGGTGCGCCGTCACACCATCCCATCCATCAGCGAAGATCCCGAAGTCTTCTTCTGTGCCTCATGTTTTAATGAGCTGCTATGGACAGGCCCGGCCATTGTTGGCAAAATGAGCTTCCATGACGCACTGGCACCACAATAACCAGCCCGGCGACACGCTCCCGCCCGATAGCGGCGGGCAGCAGGAGTCCCACCTGCCCGGCCATACACCGCCGGCCCCGGGCGACCTGGACATGGTTCAAGGCGTGCTCGAGCACATCGTCTACGAAAACGCCGACACGGGTTTCTTCGTGGCACGTCTCCGCGACTCAAAGACAAACGAGCAGGTCACCTTTGTGGGCAACCTCGCGGCAGTGTCGCCCGGTGAGACCATTCGCATCTGGGGCCGCTGGGTCAATGACGCCCGCTTCGGCCGGCAGCTCCGTATGGAGCGGTACGAGACCATTCTGCCCAGCACGGTGCACGGCATCGAAAAATATCTGGGTTCGGGACTGATTCCCGGTATCGGGCCCGAATATGCAAAGCGGCTGGTCAAAGCGTTCGGCGTCGATACCTTGCGGGTTATCAGTGAGGAGCCCAGGCGCCTGCAGACCGTCCCGGGTATTGGACAGAAGCGCGCGGAGCAGCTCCGTGCGGCCTGGGAAAAGCAACGGGCTGTGCGGTCGATCATGCTGTTTCTGCAGGGCCACGGCATCGGCGCCAGCCAGGCCATTCGTATCTATAAACAGTACGGAGATAAAGCCGCGGCCATCCTCCGCGAGAACCCGTACCGTCTGGCCCAGGATATCGCCGGCATTGCCTTTAAAAGCGCCGACAAGATCGCGGAACAGCTGGGCGTGGCCCGTAATGCGCCGCAGCGGATCGAGGCGAGCATGGCATATCTGCTCGACCGGGCGGGAGACTCGGGCCACGTGTTCGAGCAGAAAGATGCGCTGATCAAGGACGCGAAGGAGCTCCTCGATATCGAAGAGGATGCCGGGGCGTTCGAAGCGGCTCTGGCCTCCCTCGAATCCTGCGGGCTTGTCGTGCGAGAAAACGACTCCATTTTCCTCACGAAGTTGTGGCAGGCTGAAACGGAATGCGCCCGCCTCCTTAAGCGACTTATCACGGCCGCCGCCGAAACCGTGCCGATCCACACCGACAAAGCCATTGAATGGGTTGAGGCCACCCAGTCGATCCAGCTGTCCGACGAACAGCGCGAGGCAGTGCGCACGGCCATCCACTCCAAAGTGCTCGTGATCACCGGCGGCCCCGGCACCGGAAAAACGACCGTTTTGAACGGCATTCTCGCGATTTTTAACGCGAAAAACGTCTCCATGGAACTTGCCGCGCCCACCGGCCGCGCCGCGAAACGTATGGAAGCCGCCACGGGCCGCGAAGCCCGTACCATTCACCGCCTGCTTGAATTCAGTCCCAAAGAGGGCGGATTTCAGCGGAATGAGGCCCGAAAGCTCGAGGCCGGGCTCTTTGTTATCGACGAGGCGTCGATGGTCGACATTACGCTCATGCACAGCCTGCTCCGGGCCATTCCACCGGAAGCCCGGCTGATTCTGGTGGGCGACGTCGACCAGCTTCCCTCAGTGGGGCCCGGAAACGTATTGCTCGACGTCATTGCCAGCCAGGCGGTGCCCGTGGTGTGGCTGAAGACTGTGTTCCGGCAGGCCTCTCAGAGCGGCATCGTCGCCAACGCCCATCGTATCAATAAAGGCGGATTCCCCGAATTCAATACCACCGACTTTTTCTTCGTGGAGCGCAAAGACCCCGGCCAGGCCATGGAAACCATCGTTCAGCTGGCGGCCGAACGCATCCCGGCGAAATTCGGCTTTGACCCGAAACGCGAGGTGCAGGTGCTGGCGCCCATGCACCGGGGCGAGGCCGGCGTCACCCGCCTCAACGAGGCTCTCCAGAAGGCCCTCAACCCCGGCGGCAGACGCATTGAGCGCCGCCCCTTCGGCCTGGGCGACAAGGTGATGCAGCTCTCCAACAATTATGAGCTCGACGTGTTCAACGGAGACACCGGTATCATCACTCTTGTCGACACCGAATTACGTGAAGTGCAGATCACCTACGACGACCGGGTCGTCCTCTACGGGTTCGACGACCTGGACGAGGTCGGCCTGGCCTACGCCAGCACCGTGCACAAGGCCCAGGGAAGCGAATACCCTGCCGTCGTGATGCCGATGCTGACGGAACATTTCCTCTTGCTCCAGCGCAACATTCTGTACACCGGCGTCACGCGCGCCAGCAAGATCGTGGTTATCGTCGGCGACCCCAAAGCTCTCGGGCGCGCCGTGCGCAATATCCGCCCCACCCAGCGCAACACTCGCCTCGCCGACCGGCTCGCCAACCGGGCGCGAGAACACGGGGGCGTTTCTGAACGCTGAGTTCACGGAGGCCCCGGCTATGTCGAAAGATGACGATTGTTCTGGATCTGGGATCGCCGAGCGCCAGCTCGGCACGGGCAACAGAGAAGACGAAGAATGCCGAGCTGGCGCTCGGCGATCCCAGGATGTCGATACTTTACCGGTCGAAGGGCTGGGATGGTACAGCCGGGGGTACCTTCCTCACGCTGACTTTCCTGGCGAGATACAGTCAATTACCTATCATCTCGCGGATAGTGTGCCAGCCGACGCCTTGGCGGCGATTGAAGATGACTTGCGTTCCGTCGTCCGTGATCGCCGCGACGCCGAGAGGCGCCGAAAACTGGAGGAGTGGTTCGATGCCGGGTATGGCTCATGTGTGCTCCATGATCCGCGAGCTGCCGCATGTGTTCTGGGCAATTGGACGCACTTCGCGGGAGAGCGATACGACCTGATTGCGTGGGTCGTGATGCCCAACCACGTGCATGTGATGGTCCGCGTGTACGAAGGTATTCAGCTGAAACTCATTGTGCAATCCTGGAAGAGCTACACGGGCAGGAGGATTCGACAGTGGATGCCTGGGATCGCCGAGCGCCAGCTCGGCACGGGCAACAGAGAAGACGAAGAGTGCAGAGCTGGCGCTCGGCGATCCCAGGAAAACCGTAGCCGCGTGTGGCACAGAGATTGTTGGGACCGGTACATTCGCGACGACCGGCATTTTGCGGCGGTCGTTGATTACATCCATCAGAATCCAGTGAAGGCGAGGCTGGTCCGGCGTCCCGAGGATTGGCCCTATAGCAGTGCGGCCGAATGGCATTATGAGCAGGACGAACGATGATGAGAAGGATGCCGGGCCGGCGCTCGGCGATCCCGGCGGCGCGCCCCCTTGGTTTTCGGACGGCACCAATTTCGTTCTGCCAATCGCGCTGTCATCGTCCTCCTAATCACTGCCCACGGAAAACCCGGCGCCGCGAAGCTGCTCGATAATCGCCAGAACCGCCTCGTCATGGCCCAATCCGGCACAGGGGACACTGAGGTCGGCGTAACGGCGATAAAGGGGTTCGCGCTCGTCGTACAGGGTGCGCAGCGTCTGCCCGGCCCCCATGACCACTCCGCGGATGGCCAGGTTGTTGATGCGCCGTTCCAGCAGATCGAACGGAAGGTCGAGATGCACGACGACGCCATCAGCCGCCAAATGCTCCATGGCGTGCGTGCTGTAGACCACACTGCCGCCCGTCGCGATCACATGGCCCTGAAGTTCCAGAGTCAGCACATACCGCTCCTCGAGCGTCAGAAAGATGTCTCTGCCGCGGCCATCGAGGATCTCCTGCAGACGGCAGCATTCATAGGACTGGATATGCAGGTCGGTATCGAAAAAATTGCGGGAGAGCGCCTTGGCAAGAAGCACGCCGACGGTGCTCTTGCCGACGCCCGGCATCCCAATGAGCACAATATTGAGGTCGAAACCGGCGGGAAGCTCACGCATTCATAGTCTCCGTATTCCTGGCACTATTCTCCAAAACAGGCAGTGGATTGTGGGATGCTATGCCCTTTCGGGGCAGTTTTGAACCAACGCTTCACGTGGGTAACTGCATATTGCGTTTTTTGAGATAGGTGATGACTTCTTTCTCGATACCCTGCCGGGCGAGGGCTGCCTCGAAATCCTTGAGCCTGGCGCGGGCGGGGAGCGCGGCGAAGGCGTGCCGGATCCGCGGCAGCTCGGCCTGCACCATGCGTTGAATAACGGTCTCGCGCAGGTCTGCGGCACTTTCGAGGGTGGCGGTCGCTCTGTGTATCCGGTTCTCAATATGCTGCGCATCCACGTCGATCAGTTCTTCCTCCTGCAAGCGGGCCTGAAGCTTCTGGCGTGTGGCCATCGCAAGCTGGTGCAGGCTGCGGATGACCTCGAGGGCGCCGCGGAAATCGCCCTGGCGCATCGCCAGTTCGGCCACCAGCGTCGAAACCTTGAGCCGTCTCTGGGGGTTTTCAAGGCGCACATCATGGGTCAATGCCCGTCGAAATGCTTCGAGTGCCAGCACCAATGCTTCCTGCTCATTGCGGGGAACGCCGTCCCAGAGCGCGGCCAGACTCTCCATGAAGACGGCAGACGGGAGAAAGTGGGCTCGCCGGCGTGAACGCGCTTCCTCCTGCCTCGGGGTTTCATCCTGCGCGGGGCTGGACGCGGCGTTCTCACCTTCGCCGTGCAGCAGGCCCGATACATCACGAAACGCGAGCTCACGCAACGCGTGCAGGTCCTGTCCGAGCTGCTCGCTGGCGGATATCAAGAGCGCAAGATAAGACAGGTACGGATTGCCATGAGAGGCGCGGGACAACTCGTCCGCGCGTTGTCCGGCCAGGCGCTCGAGCGTCCGCCGGTGCGGCTCAAACTGCTTCAGCGCCTCCTGTGCCGCATCGACCGCGGCCAGCAGAAGCGGAGCGCTGCCGGAGTCACAGGCCGGCGGGATGTTTTCCGGCGGGGAGTCCGCTCCGGTCGCGTCCTCGAGCCCCGCTGGCAAACCCTGCATGTGTTCGCGATACAGCCAGGCGATGCGGAGATAGAGCCGCCCCAGCTTGTACGCGTCCTGCTGGCTCTTGTCGACCAGCGAGTGAATCAGCACCGCCAGGAAATGCAGGCGCAAGGCCGATTCAAAATCGATGTCCTCGTAGTCGATGTGCCGTCCAACCAACTGGAGCCGGACATCATCCCGCCCGGCCTTTTTGAACGCGTGCAGTGTCGCCGTGAGCGATTCCGTTTCGGGCGGCTTGGCGAAATCTTCAGACACGTCGGCGTAAAAGCAATGCGGACAGAAAAAGAGGGCGTAATACAGGGGGTTTACCCGCTGCACCTGGTCGCTGGCCCAGCGGTAGCGCAGCGCGTGCTGGTCCGGCTCCGATTCCTCAACGACGTAGACGCGCCGGCGGAAGAAACGATGCTCGGTCTTTTCGGAGCAGGCCGGGCATGCAAGCGCTTTGTGAACAAACGGCGATTGTTGTGATGGCATGGCCGATCTCGAATCGAGCAAACCGCCGGCAACCCTCCCCACGAGACTCGCCTGAATCAAGCCTACTCTTTTCGGCCTCGAAAGACCAGTCAGGCCCGGAGGCGCACCGCGCTGTCCAGGCGCCCGGCATGAATCTGGCAAATGGCCAGGGCCAGAGCATCCGCGGCATCATCCGGCCGGGGCAGGGCGTCCAGGTTCAGGAGCAGCTTCACCATTTCCTGCACCTGTTTCTTGGTGGCTTTGCCATAGCCGACCACGGCATTTTTCACTTCCAATGGAGAAAATTCCCCGATAGGGCGGTTGGATTGCGCCGCGGCAAGCGCGAGTACGCCCCGCGCTTCCGCCACCTTGAGGCCGGTGGTCACATTGCGCGCGAAATACAGTTTTTCGATGGCTACGGCGTCGGGCGCGTAGGTCGCGACCAATGCGGCCGCTTCGCTGTGCAGGATGCGGAGCCGTTCCGCGAAATGCATCCCGGCGGGGGTAGTAATCACACCGTGGATAACGTGATGCAGGCGTGTCCCCCGGCCTTCAACTACACCGTAGCCGGTGGTCGCGGTGCCGGGGTCGAAGCCTAAGACGCGCATTACTCTTCGAGCGCCGCCGCCATGGCCTCGTCTGAAATGTCAAAATTCGCAAACACGTTCTGCACGTCGTCGTGTTCCTCGAGCGCTTCCATGAGTTTCAGCACGGTCGACACGGCGTTGCCTTCCACCCGAACCGTGGTCTTGGGGATCATCGTGAGCTCTGCGCTCTTCGCGGGCATGCCCATCTCTTCGAGGGCTGCGGCTACTGCGTGCAGATCATGCGGCTCGGTAGAGATGACAAACACGTCATCGCTGTCGGTATCGACATCTTCCGCGCCCGCTTCAATGGCTTTATCGAAAATCTGCTCTTCGGTCATGGACCCGCGCTCGACGGCAATGGTGCCCTTCTGCTCAAAATTCCATACAACGGCCCCCGTTTCGGCCATGGATCCTCCGTACCGGGTGAGCAGGTGCCGGATCTCCGACACAGTACGGTTCTTGTTGTCGGTCAAAACGTCGAGGATGAGCGCCACGCCGCTGGGGCCATACCCCTCGTACCGGGCTTCTTCGTAGGTCACCCCCGGCAATTCTCCCGTGCCCTTCTTGATGGCGCGGTCGATATTGTCTTTGGGCATGTTCTCGGCCCGTGCCGCCAGCAGGACCGTGCGCAAACGCGGGTTCATATCAGGGTCGCCCCCGCCCATTTTGGCCGCTATGCTGATTTCCTTGGCCAGACGCGAAAAAATCTTGCCCCGTTTCGCATCCAAAGCGCCCTTTTTCCGTTTAATCGTGCTCCATTTGGAATGACCGGACATCGTACGGTATCTCCCGTGGCCCTGTGTGATTACTGCTCGCAGCGCACCGTCGAGTATAGCATTCCCCCACGTTTTGCCGCAATCGGGAAATCGCCGCATCCAGTCGAATGCGGAGCGCACGGGCGCCGGCGCCGGCCCTTTTTCAGACGATGAATCCTGGGCGCTGCGCCGTGAGTTGCCGAACGCCTATCCGCAGAGCTCGAATACGCCGGCAGCGCCCATGCCGCCCCCGATGCACATGGTCACGAGGCCGCAGGTGACGCCGCGCCGCCTCATTTCGTGCAGCAGCTGAACGGTCAGCTTGGCGCCGGTGCAGCCGAGGGGATGGCCCAGCGCGATCGCGCCGCCGTTGACATTGACTTTTTCGGGGTCAAACCCCATTTCACGGATGACGTAGAGACATTGAGAAGCGAAAGCTTCGTTGTTTTCGATCAGGCCGAGCTCGCTCACAGCGATCCCCGCCTGTTCGCAGGCCTTCGGGATGGCTTCGAGCTGGGCCGGGCCGAGAAAACGCGGATCGCCCGCAGCCACGGCGTATCCACGCAGCCGCGCAAGCGGTTTTACCCCGAATTCCTCGATCGCCCGCCGGTTCATCAGGCAGAGGGCCGCAGCGCCGTCGCTGGTCTGGCTCGAATTGCCCGCCGTGCAGAATCCGCGGCCGGGCATGGCGAATGCGGGTTTCAAACGGGACAGCACCTCGAGCGAGGTATCGCGGCGCGGGCCTTCATCCGTATCGAAGCGTATCGAACCGGCGGGCGTAGCCACGTCCAGGGACACGATCTCCTCGGCGAAAAGGCCCTGATCGATCGCGCTGACCGCGCGCTGATGGCTGCGAAGCGCCCAGGCGTCGAGTTCCTTCCGGGGAATGTTGAATTCGCGCGCCACGTTGTCGCCGCAATGGCCCATGGCGATATAGACCTCGGGGCGCTCGCGCGTCAGCGCGGGATTGGGCTCATATTTCAGGCCGCCCATGGGGATGGAACTCATGGACTCGACGCCCCCGGCCACCGCGACATCAAGCAGGCCCGCTTCGAGTTTCGCGCCTGCAATGGCTTGCGCCTCCAACCCGGACGAGCAGAACCGGTTAATGGTCATTCCCGGAACACTGTCGGGTACGCCGGCGCGTGCCTGAGCCACCCGCGCAATGTTCATCCCCTGGCTGCCTTCGGGAAACGCGCACCCGAGGACGATGTCCTGAATGCGGCCGGCGGGCACGCCCGCGCGGTCAATGGCCTCTTTCACGACGACCGCCGCCATCTCATCCGGACGGCACTGGGTCAGCGAGCCCTTGTTGGCTTTTCCCACGGCCGTGCGCACGGCCGAAACGACGTACACATCCTGCATGCCTCATCCTCCTGACGCTGCATGGGGCCGGCGTGGGCGCCCGCGCAGGTAATTTCGATGTCTATGACGTGGTTAGAAGTCGCATGCGCCTAGTTCCGCAGGGGTTTCCCGGTCTCCAGCATATGTTGCATGCGCGCGCGGGTCTTTTCGGTGCCGCACAAATACAGCATGGCCTCGCGTTCGAGATCGAGCACGTCCTGCTCGCTCATGACCTGCCCCGGCAGGCGGTCGCCGCCGGTCAGCGTCCGGGCGAGGTATTCGGTAATCAGCGCATCGTGTTCGGATGCCCACCCGGCCAGCTGCATCTGGTAGACCGCCGACCGGAACGCCGCCCGGACCGGCTCGCCCAGAACGGTCAATTTCGCCGGTTGGGGCGGCGTGTATCCCGCGAGCACCAGACCCCGGCAGACGTCTTTGGCGCGTTTCACCTGGTGCTGGCCGTTGACGCACACAACATCGTGTTCCGTCAAATAACCGAGCGGGATCAGCTCGGCGCCGCTTGTGCTCACCTTGGCCAGGCCGATGGTCTCGAAGGCCCGGCGCACGTACGGGAACGGGTCGCCCTGGGGAATGCTGTCCGGCACATAGGCCAGCGCGCGGCGGAGCATCTCTTTCGTGCCGCCGCCCGCGGGGATGATGCCCACACCGGCCTCGACCAGCCCGCCATAGGTTTCCGCAGCGGCCACGACCCGGGCGGCATGCTGGCTGAGCTCGATGCCGCCGCCGAAGGTGTAATGGTGCGGCGCGGCCACCACCGGCCCGCGGCAGAAGCGCAAGGCCATGTTCGTATCCTGAAACGCCGAAATGATGTGGCTCAAGGCGTCCCAGTCGTTTTGCATCGCGTACCCCAGCACCATGAACAGATTGGCGCCCGCCGAGAAATGATCGCCCTGATTCGCCACAACCATCCCGTCAAACGCGCCCTCGTTGACCCGCGCCACTCCCGCGTTGAGCAGCTCGAGCAGGTCGGCATCGATGGTGTTCATCTTGGTGTGGAATTCAGCGCACAAAATGCCGTCGCCAAGGTCGATGAGGCTGCACGCCGCATTTTCCTGGACGATCCTGTGGCCGCGTTTCAGGTCAAGCAGAAAAAGCGCGTTGGGGTTTTGTTCGACTTCCTTGTATCCCTTTGACGCAAGATCAAAGTAGAGTTTCCGGCCGTTCTCGTAGCGGTAGAATGAGGTGCCGCCGGCGTCGCGCAACGCTTGTGCAAGAGCGGGCACCGCAAGCCCATCCGCGGCCATGCGGTCACACACGTACTCGAACCCGAGCGCATCCCACGTCTCAAATATGCCGATGTTCCAGGCAAAACCCCATTTCACCGCGTGGTCGATGCTCACAATATCGTCGGCAATCTCGGGGATGCGGTTCGCGGCATAAATGGCGGTGTGTGCGAAAAGCTTCCACACGAATTTCGAGCCGGCATCCTCGCCGGTGTGCATGATCCGGACCTTTTCTTCCAGGTTGTCCGTGGCACGGGCCGCGCCGATGCAGTCGAAGCGGGTCTTGCGCGGAGGCTCATATTCGAGCGTATTTACGTTGAGAGAGAGAATCACGCGCTTGCCTTTTTCGTCGCGCTCGTCCGTCTTTTTGTAGAACCCCGCGCCGGTCTTTTCGCCAAGCCGGTTCTCGTCGACCAGCTTCTGCAGCCACGGCGCCGGCTGGAACAGCTCGCGCTGCTCGTCGTCGGGGCAACCGCGGTACACATTGCCGATCACATGCACGTAGGTGTCGAGACCCACGAGATCGCAGGTCCGGAACGTGGCGGAAGAGGCGTGGCCAATTATCGGGCCGGTCAGGCTGTCCACATCATCGACGGAAAGACCGTCTTTGTGGAATTCGCGCATGATGTATTGACAGGCATACGTCAAAATGCGGTTGGCCACGAAATTTGGCGTGTCTTTGGCTACCACGACGCCTTTGCCCAGCACATTCTCCGCGAACTGTTTCAGCGAGCCGACCACCCCGGGCAACGTGTCCGGTCCCGGGATGAGCTCAAGCAGGGGAAGGTATCGGGGCGGATTGAAGAAGTGGGCGCCCAGAAAGTGCCGGCGCATGTCGTCATCCATCTCGTCTACCATGGATTGGATGAGGATGCCGCTGGTGTTCGTGCTGATGATGGAACCCGGCCGGCGGTGTTTCGCCGCCTCCCCCAGCACCTTCTTCTTGACGGACAGATCCTCTTTGACGACCTCGATCACCCAGTCAGCTTCGGAAATCCGGGGGAAATCATCCTCAAAATTCCCGATTTCAATGAGATCTGCATTGCCGGGCAAGTACAAGGGGGCCGGTTTGGCTTTCAGCAGCGCTGCCTTGCTCGCCGCCGCAAACGCATTGCGCTTTGCGGGATCCCGTCTGTCGTCCGCGCTGAGACCGGGAGGGATGATGTCGAGCATCAGGGAGGGAATACCACAATTGGCGAGATGTGCAGCGATCGCGCCTCCCATCACCCCCGAGCCGAGCACGGCCGCACGCGTGATGTTGTCCATAGAGCTTTCTCCTTCCACCTTACGAACCGAACTGCGTCAACGTGTTCTGACATCCGGGCCCGCCGTGCCGGCTTCGCAAAAAAATGCCCGCCGGCCAGCCCATGGTAACCGTTGGAACATCCGGCCTGCAACGTGTTGAGATCGCACCATTTGTATCTGCTTCAGCCCCAAGACCCATGTATCGTACATTAGAACGCGTGAGGGGTCAAGCGAAACTGCGAAAACAAAGCAAGACGTGCGTTTTGTCAACTCACATGCTATACTAATGATAGACGTGGTACACTCTTACTGTGTTGGCCGCCCGATGGGGAGTGTGCAGGGCGGGCCAAAGGCGCTGCATCTTTTCGTCTGTGTGGGGAGCCCAGGGAACGGTAGTGGAGTGCTGTATCAGCGACACGTCAGGAGGGAGATTTATGAGCCTCGCCAAAAAGCCGCACCTCGTTTTCACCATCGTCCTGGTCATCACCGTCGGGACCGGATGCTGTTCTTTTACGCCGAAGACCACGGCTCCGCACACGAAGGTGAAAACTCATGAGTTCCACGGGATCGAATTTGTGTGGATCCCGCCTGGAACCTTTGAGATGGGCAGCCCGGACGCCGAGCCCGGCCGGGGAGCCGACGAAGGCCCGGTTCATGCGGTGACAATCGACAAAGGTTTCTGGATCAGCCGCCGCGAAATCAGCCAGAAAGAGTACGCGCTCGTCATGAACGAGAAACCCTCGGCAGTCCAGCGCGAGGAGATGCCGGTCACCAACGTGAGCTGGCTCGACGCCATGGCTTTCTGCGCGAAACTCTCCGCCGACAGTGGAGCGGCCTACAGTCTGCCCACCGAGGCCCAGTGGGAATATGCCGCGCGGGCCGGCGGAACCGGGGCATATCATTTCGGAAATGACCCGATCTTGCTGGATATCTACGACTGGTATGCCGTGAACGCGCCGAACAAAGAAGTCCAATATGGCGGACAGCGGGCCCCGAACCGGTGGGGGGTCTACGACGTCCACGGCAACCTCAGCGAATGGTGTTATGACGTGTACCGGGAAGATGCGTACACGCAGTGCTGCGCCACTGCGTGCGGAGCCCAGGCCGAAGGCGTAGCCCGCGTTGTGCGCGGTGGCTCCGTGAAATCCAAGGCGGACGAATGCCGCGTCGCCGCGCGAGCCCAGGCCGCACCCGAAGCGAAAAGCCCGACCCTGGGATTCCGCATCGTTCGCGACAAGCTGCCCACGTGGCCCAAATATTATCGCGCCGCCGGGGCAAAAAATTAGCCGCGAATCACCGTCATTGCTATTGAACGCGCCTCCCGCGCTGCTCGCGTGGGAGGCGCATGCCTTTTCATCAGCGATGCGCCCACTCAATAGCCTGCCCACGGGGTCTCACACGTCCAATATTATATGCCCCGCTGCCCGGCTCCGCGCTGTGCTCAGGATACAGCGTCTTGCGTGCGCGGTGGATGTGAGCGCTCCCGCCAGAGGACATAAAGCCCCAGCGCCCAGAGCGCGTAAACGGTCAGGAGCGGATAGTAGTTGGTGCAGGTCTCGACGAGGAATTTGAAGCCGGGGGGGCGGCCCGTAATCGGTGACGGCGCCATCAGGGCAATGAGCAGGAGAGACGCGTGAGCGTAGCGCATCCGGCGGACGATGTAGTACGCCGGCAGCAGGCCGACCGTATATTCGCCGACCATGAGCCGGGGCGTCAGCATCAGGTAGACCAGGCAGGCAAATACGACATGCACCAGCCTGCATTCCCGGGGGTCCGCACATGGATCAGCTCGCAGGACCTTCCACGTAATCCCGCAGATCGCCAGCGCAAGCGCAGCAAACGCGAACACGGGCAGTGCGTTCAGGCTGGAGACTGAAAGCTTTTCGCTCAGGTTTGTGAAGAGGGTTTTGATCAGAGGCCAGGTGGCCGGTGCGCCGTCAAAATTCTCCACTGGCCCGGCTTCGACGGGGACCAGCCCCTGAATCTCGCCGATGTTCTCTAAAAACTCGGGCATCAACTGGGGATACAGCAGATACGAGGCGCCGTGAAGGAGGACAAAGGCCGCGCCTCCCACTGCGCACCATCCCCACTTCTTCCGGCCCTCTACGAACAGCAGGAGGACAAGAAAAAACCCCGGCGTATATTTGAAGAGCGAGGCGCCCACCGTAAGCGCTATGAACCACCCCGGCCGCCCGCGAAGATACGCATACAGGCCGAGCCACAGCACCGTCTGGGCCAGAAAAGAAATGTTACCCGAGTGAATATCCCAGTAAATCGCGTAATTGAACCCGATCAGGCACACAAGCAGGAACACGTTGTCGATGCCGCTCCCCAGAAATTTGCGCTGCCACAGCCAGAGGCACAGCCCAAGCGCCACGCATTTCAGCGCCAGAAAGCACCGGTATGAGGTCTCAAAACTGCCCAGCGCAAACGGACGCAACAGATTCAGCGTCAACGGCGGATAGGCGTACGGAAGCACGAATTCACCGCCGGCCAGCTCCCGCGTGACCTCGGAATCATAGGGGTTCAGCCCCCGGCTGAAGGCAAGCGCTGCATAGTAATACGGCTGAAAATTGACCTGAAATCGATCCGTCTGAACTGCGATCTTGACCACAACAGCAAGCGCATACACGGCAAGAAGAGCCGTCGCCGCCCGCGCAACCCGTCGCCGTCCCAGCCCCTGTTGTTCGCTCAAAAATTGCGCCTCTTCCATGTCTGCCGATGCTCGCAGGGTTCGCCGTCAGCCGCACGGCGCGCCTCAAACCTCTCAGAAGGTCATGCCGTCTTTCGTTCAACAAAGGCCAGGATCCGCGCCACCGAATCCAGATTGTCCAGATTAACCTCCGTCGGGCGGAAGGTGATTCCCGCTTCCGATTCCACGTACGAGATCAGCGACACCATGCAGAAGGAGTCCAGAAGTCCGTCGGAAAACAGCAGGGTGTCGTCATCCAATTCTCCATCGTCCAGGCCAAACGTGGAGCAAATATAGTTTATAAGAGCGTTTCGGGCAAGCGCCATTCGTCTTTCCTTCCACGATGTTCTCTCCGGGCCGCCATCGGAGACCTTCTCCGCCGCGACGCCCCGGAGCTTCATTACTGCTCATTGCGCTGGCACGCCTCGATGACAGCGCGCCGGTCAACCTTTCCAGTGCCCGCGATGGGCATCGCGCCCTCCCATACATGGAACTTCTGAGGAACCATGAACGTGGGCATGTGCTGGCGGCAATACTGCATCAGCCCGGCCAAATCCACGTCGCGGCCCTCCGCAGAGACAGCGACGTGCACTACCTGGCCCAGTGAATCGTCCTCCACTCCAAAGGCCACGGCATGGTGTGCCAGGCCGCTGCGCTGCACAATGTCCTCCACCTCGGTCGGGCTCACACGGTAGCCACTGCACTTGATGACGGAATCCGCGCGTTCGACGAACCACAGGAACCCCTCGTCGTCCATGCGCACGATATCGCCGCTGTAATGGACAATCTCGTCGCCGATCAGCGGCCGAAGCGCCTCGCAGGTCCGGAAGCTCCTGGCCGTGGTTTCCGGATCGCCCCAGTAGCCTTTGGTGACCAGTGTTCCGCGGTGAATCAGTTCCCCCTGTTCGCCGGGACCGCATATCCCCTTTGCGGGATCGACGATGAAGACATCCACGTTGCGGCAAGGCCGCCCCAGCGAGCCCATCTTGTCCTGGTAGCGTTCCGGGGGCAGCACCGTCGAGCGAAACGCCTCCGTAAGCCCATAGGTCAGATAAATGTCCACCCCCGGCAAAACCCGGGGCAGAGCCTCGAGCGTTGGCAGCGGAATCTTGCCGCCGGAACTGGTGATGTATCGCAATGACGGCATCGCGACCGGTTCCTGCTGAAGATAGGCCACGATCTCTATCCAGCTGACGGGAAACGCGGCCAGGCCGGTCACCCGGTTCGCGTTAATGGACGCCACAATCTCTGACGGAATCGCCACGGGCTGCAGGACCAGCGTGCCGCCCCGGAGAAACATGGTTGTAACCTGAAGCAGGCCCCACGGCGCGCTCAGCGACACCAGCCCGAGGATGCGGTCCTCAGCACTGTTGTGCAGGTAGTCCGCTACGCGGTGGGTTCCATCAATCAGGTTCAGGTGGGTTGTCATAACCCCTTTGGGCATGCCCGTCGAACCGGAGGTGTAGTGAAGCGAAGCCAGGTCGGCGTCCACCGGACGGCTCGCGGGCGCCGTACCGCACTGCGGAAGCTGATCCCAGCCGGTTGCATTTGTAATGCCATCGGGCCGGCCCAGTACGACTACCTCCTGCACCGCCCGCAGCGCGCCAGCCTTTTCCGCCAGCATCGCCCGCCGGCGGTCGGTAAACAGCAGTCTCACCTGGCAGTCGTGAAGGATGTGCTCCAGTTGAGGCACGCTGCGCTGGTAACTCACGTTAACGATGATGGCGCCGATGCGCACCACGGCAAATGTCACGATGATTTCTTCGATGCTCTTGTGCAGGTGCACGGCCACGCGATCCCCGCGCCGGATCCCCCGCTCATGCATCCAGGCCGCCAGGGCTTCCGCACGGTTCGCCAGCTCGCCATAACTGACCTGCGTGCCGCCGAGCACCAGCGCGGTCTGGCCGGCACGGTCGCAGAGGTTCTTCTCGAGCAGATCGTAGAGGGTATAGATCGGCATGACCTGTCAATCTCCGCCGGTACGGGTACGCCTTTCGCGCCCGGCCCCGGAACGTCTCAGTTCATCCCCCTTCATGCAGGGAGATGCAAAAAGACGAGCCGCGCCAGTATTCGAAGCGCTTCATACACAGGAAACTGGTATTCAATGATCAGAAACGCCGTGCTGGGTACGACAAACATCATTGTAATCGGGATACTGGCATAACGCCACGGAGCGCGCTCCATGAAACGCCACCGTTTCGCCCGCTTGATCCGGGTCCACGTCAGGTAGGCGGCCACGCCGGCCGCCTGATACAAACCCCATCCCACGCGCGTGAGCGAGCCCGAATGCCAAAGCCCCATCACGAGAAATGAGGCAACCGTCGCGAGGTACGGGTTGCGCGTCAGACCGATAACCGGCATGTACACATACGTTTGACACCAGCCCGACAGCGTCATGTGCCACCGTTTCCAGAAATTGCTGATGTTCGGGGCGATAATGGGGAAATTGAAGTTCTCCATGATCCGGATGCCGTAGAGGCGGCTGATCCCGATGGCAATGTCGGAATACGCGCTGAAATCCATGTAATAGATGAGAAACATCACCGCGAGGTAGATCCAGATTTTCCAGGTCGGCAACACGTCCAGCCGCGCCAGGAACAAGGCCGGCGACACGTCCCGGAGCAGCGGCCGGAGCACCATTTCGGCGATCACAAGTTTTTTCACCAGGCCGTGAATGATGCGCGTGAGGCCTTCCACCGTGGATTGCAGCTGCCAGGTGGTTTCGCGGTTCTCGATGAAATGGTCGAAACGCTCGATGGGGCCCGCCGTAAACGTCGGGAAAAGGAAGGTATAACAGAAGAAATCCGGCAGGGACCGGTGCTCAATGTTGCCCCGGGCCGTTTCGATCGCATAGTGAATGAATTTGAACGTGAAATAGCTGATCCCCAGCGGAATGATCAGTTGTTTTTCCGTGGGACCCGGCAAAAACGCCTGTACAAGAGGCGGAATGTATTTGAAATACGCCAGGTATCCGAGGATCGACAAGATCAGAATCGACAGCAGCCGGTGCTTCGCCCCATCTCCGCCCGCGGCCCGCGGCGCCAGATAGTAGAAGGCCGTCGTCCAGCCCACCAGGGCCAGCACGCTGAACGGCGCCAGCGTCGCCAGGTAGCCCATCGACGCCAGCGCCAGGAAGCCCGTGCGAAAGCGCTGCGGTAACAGCCAGAACATGACGGCCGATGCCAGAACGGCCAGCCAGAAGGCGCCGGATTGAATCATCGCTTAAAACGCCTGATACCGGAAGATTCGCGCACCCGACTCCAAGCCCACGAGTCGCGCGACGGCAAGAAACAACAGCGTGCCTAGTACCAGGGCCTGCAATGTAATACCGAGCAGGCGGGGAAACCCCATCACCATTCCTCCCTGTCGAGTTGTGTATTCTTTATAAGCGCCGCCAAATGAGACGCGAGCACGCGCGTATACCGTTTCGCGGCGTCCATATCCCAGATATGGCTCGTGTCGATGAATGAGGCAGGCGTGAGCTCCGCTTCAGCGGTGATGTCCAGGTACGGCACATCCCACGCCGCCGCGTACGCCAACACGTCCTCTTCATATCGCGTGAGTGCTTCCCGGCAGGCCGGCGAGTCCCGCATGACCTGATCGGCACGGGGATTTCTCACGGATTCCAGCAGCACGGGCTGGATACCGCCGGCCCCCCGCAAACGTTCGATCGTGCGGCCCATCACCTCGAAATTGCGCGTTCCGTTCTCGGTATAGCCTCCCACCCGGCCGAGCAGCGATATCTCCGCGTTCGCCCATTCGTCTTCGGAGAGGATCCTCCAGGTCCGGGCCTGGTGCAGGTCAGGAACTACCGGGCCGGTCACCAGATTGAGCACAGCCGAAGGCCGGGCTGAAAAGAACCCGTGGTGATCCAGAAAGAAGTTCCCTGTGCGCCGTGGCAGTGCGATACCCGCCAGATCCGCTTCCTCGTCAAACGCGCTGGAATCCAGGGCCAGCCGCGGCTGCCGCACCAGATCCTCGAAAAATCCGCGCGGCAGCGCCATTTTCCCCGGCGACACTCCCAGGATCACCACCCCCTGCATGTGGCCGGCCACGAGATCGGCAATGGCCGCGGCTTCCCAATGCGTGAGACCCGCGGCGGTCAGGGGAACCACGCGGACCTTCCGGCCGAGCTCCTCTTTCATCAGGCCGGCAAGGTCATCCGCGCCCGCGATGGATTCCCGCAGCGCGGATGCCCCGATCAGCGCTATCACCGGCTCCGGGGAATTGTCTCGCGCCTCCTGCAACACCGTACACGTCAGATAGGCGTAGTCGTCTTTCCAATCCACCATGAAATAGCCGCAATTCGCTTCGGCCAGCAGATCTTGCGTGAGCAGGGTGATGCAGGACAAGAAAAGAACCGCGGCAACCAGCAGTGCGCCCAGAAGAGCGGGCAACGACGGATGAAACGCGCCGGCGGCCAGCTCGCTCAGCCAGCGGTGTAATGGTCTGCTTTCCTCAACTTCTGTAGACGTCAAGCGGTTCACCCTGGCAGACAAAAACAAACCCCCCTGGGGAATCCCAGCGGGGAATTTCCGATGCTCTACTGGTAATATTATCAAAGACATGGCCAAAAAGGCAATTCGAGAGCGAAATTCGGTGCGCCGCGACCTCAATTGTCTCCCGCAAAACGTCGGTTGCGGCAAGCGCCCTGGCGCTCCGGGACGCGTCCCAACCCCAAGCCTGCACTGGTACCACGGCCGGGATGACGCACAGGCCCGGGAACGCTATGATAAGGGCCGCCAGGAAACCAGCCCGCGAAGTATCCGGGGAGAAATGCCATGCCACGCAGCCTGATCATCCTGTCGGCGATCGCGATCGCCGTTACCGGCATCACGTGTCAATCGCTCACACCGTTGTCCACGCCGCCGCCGGGCGTCTACCTCGTCCGGCAGATCGACGAACCCCTCACCATCGATGGCCGTCTTGACGAACCCGCCTGGCAGCGGGCCAGCGTGTTCAACCGCTTCTTCGTCTTCCGTCCGGCCAACGGTTCCTTCGCGTCCCCGACGGTCCTGCGGATGCTGTGGGACAGCGAGTACCTCTACCTCGCTTATGAGTGCGAGGACGAGGACATCTGGTCGTTTTCCGATCAACCCGACGATTCGCTGTGGAACGGCGACGTAGTCGAGTTTTTTGTGAAGCCGTTCCGCGACCAGACGTTCTACTATGAATTCGTGATGGCGCCCAACGGGGCCCTGTTTGACGCCTGCTACCCGAGCCGCGGCGCGGGCGGGGCGAACCGGTTCAAAACCTGGGATTCGGGCGCTCGCATCGCCACCACCATCAACGGCACCGATAACAACCACCGGGACGACGACCAGGGCTACATCGTGGAGATCGCGATCCCCTGGGCGGCCTTCCGCGAGGCGGGAAAACCGGCCATCGGCACGGAATGGACATTCGGCGCCTTCCGCTACGACTACTCCAAACTGTTTCAAGACCCGCTCCTGCTCAAATCGTTCCCGGGAGATGCGCCGCACGGGTTCCATTCCTACGAAAAATACGGAGAAATGCGCTTCGTATCCCAATAAAACACCGGATGTTGCAGGCAAGCCAGGGGGAACCATGGCCAAAGATTTTATTCTTGCGCTGGACCAGGGCACCACGTCGTCGCGGGCCATACTGTTCGACCGCGAAGGCGCCATCCACGCTTCATGCAACGAGGAATTCCCGCAGATCTATCCCCAGCCCGGATGGGTCGAGCACGACCCCGAAGCCATCCTGCGCACGCAGTGCGCCACCGCGAAAAGAGTCCTGCATGAGGCCGGAATCCCGCCCGCCGACGTCGCGGCCATCGGCATCACCAACCAGCGGGAAACCGCCGTCGTGTGGGATCGGAACACGGGAGAACCCATCCACAACGCGATCGTGTGGCAATGCCGGCGCACCGCGGACCTCTGTGAGCAGCTCGACGCCGCGGGTCTCAGCGGCACATTCCGCGAGCGCACCGGCCTTGTGCTCGACGCCTACTTCTCCGGCACGAAAATCAAATGGCTGCTGGACCATATCCCCGGCGCGCGCGCGCGGGCTGCCAAAGGCGAGCTTTGTTTCGGCACCGTCGATACCTGGCTGCTCTACCGGCTTACCGGCCGCCACGCTACCGACCCCAGCAACGCCTCCCGAACGCTCCTGTACAACATTGTTGAGCAGCGCTGGGACGACGAACTCCTTCGCCATCTCGACGTGCCCGCCGAGATGCTCCCCGAGGTGAAGCCGTCGAGCTGCATTTTCGGCGAGACGTCTGCATTTGGAGCCACGATCCCCATCGGCGGCCTCTGCGGCGATCAGCAGAGCGCACTCTTCGGCCAGACCGCCTTCGGCCACCTTGAAAGCAAAAACACCTACGGCACCGGATGCTTTCTCCTTGCGAACACCGGCGCGGCCCCCGTACAGTCAAACCACGGCCTCATCACAACCATCGCCTGGGACCTTGGCCAGGGCGTGCAGTACGCCCTGGAAGGAAGCATCTTCATCGGCGGCGCCGTCATCCAGTGGATTCGCGACGAACTGCAACTGATCTCCAGCGCAGCCGAAAGCGAATCCGTCGCGGGGCAGGTGGACGACACCGGCGGCGTGTATATCGTGCCCGCGTTCGTTGGCCTCGGCGCGCCCCATTGGGACATGCACGCGCGCGGGATCATCGTGGGTCTCACGCGCGGAACCAACCGGGCACATATCGTGCGCGCCGCACTCGAATCGATTTCTTTTCAAACCCACGACATCATCCGCTGCATGGAATCCGACACCGGTGCGGCGATACCTCTCCTGAAAGTCGATGGCGGCGCCGCCGCGAACAACCTTCTGATGCAACACCAGGCCGACCTGCTTGGCGTTCCCGTGGTTCGAGGCAAAATCACTGATACCACAGCACTTGGCGCGGCCTTTCTCGCGGGGCTTGCGGTCGGCTTCTGGCCGAATCAGGACGCCCTGCGCGGGATTTGGAAGGAAGAACGCACCTTTATTCCGCAATGGAGCCCCTCACGGCGCCTCGAAGCGCTAAGTGGTTGGAACCGTTCGATTAAGGCGGCCAAACTGCGCTAAATAAAGATTGTGTAAAGAGTTGACTCACAGATGGTTGCGTTCTTTTGCCCTGCCGTGGTACAATCCAGATGGTCAGCGCCACATGTGGCGTTTCTCCTTCCGCGGAGGCCCACGGAACTTGGTTCCTGGGCCTCTAAAATAACTTGCGGCGGGTTGAGCACGGCTCCCCGGCACGAGTTCAGTCATAAGAGGCCGGTGCGGACACGCACCGGCCTCTCTTATCTTGTCTTGTGCAAGAAAATAGCTGCCGCCCCGTTTCCCTGCATTGTTCACAAGATCAACTCGCGAACGACGAAGCCGGCACGTACGGATGCGTGGAACTCTGCGACGGCGCTGCGTTCGTGCGTTTCGCGCTAGATGCGCCGGTAAACCATCCCGGGAATGGTCCGTTTCCGCTCAGTCAGCACGGCGCCGAGGATGCGTCCCTTCGCGTGGCGGAGCACATCCAGTGCGCGGTTCACCACTTCCCGGCGCGTTGCGTCGGCTTTAACCACGATCACCACGCCGTCCGCGTAGCGGGCAGCATTGATCGCGTCACCCGAAGTGCGCACGGGGGAGGTGTGCAGCACGATACTGTCGAAACGCTGCCGCAGATCCGACAGTGCGGTCTGCATTCCACGGGATTCCCAGAGATAGCCGGGGCAGTCTTCGCTTCCTCTGGACAAAACATAGAGATTGCCATCCTGGTTGAGCGTTTCCTCGAGGTCAGCCCGGCCTGCGGCCAGGTCGGTCAGGCCTTTCGGCACCGCGCCTTCAGCGCGGCGCGGCGCAAAATCAATGTACAGCACCCGCCACTCGGGGTTTTCCGCGCGCGCTTTCGCCAGGGCCGCGGCCACCGGCCCCGACTGTTCGCCCGACACGGCGCTGGTCACCTCGATCAGTTGATTCGGAGCGCCTTCCTGCACAGCATCGATCATCGTGCTGAGCCGTTGAGCTTCGTCTTTGTTCAGAGCTTGTCTGCGCCCGGAATGGAAAAACGACGCGAGCGGCGGCACCTTCAGATAATAATCGACGTCCTCGGGCGTCTTCAGCCCGTGGTCCAGATATTCGAGGAAAAACGCCAGCGCCACGCCGCCCACAATGCCCACCACCAGCGCGATGAACAAGTTCACCAGTTTGCGCGGGCTGACCGGGTTCACCGCCACCGTCGGGTTTTCCACGACGCGAATACTCGAGATCTGTTTATCCCGCATCGCATCCGCGACAATGGCCTCCTCGCGCTTCTCGGTGTAATACACCAGCGTGTCGGCGGTGGTCTCGGCCGTGCGCTGCAGGTCTCCCAGCTCGCCTTCGAGCTTGTTCAGCTCCTCGATGCGCCGCTGCAGGTCGGTGATCTTGGCCTGGGTGGTGGCCCGTGTCGCCTCAATGGCCTCCGACAGCCGTTCCGCGGCCCGGTCGATTTCATTGAGAATGGCCACGACCTGCGGGTGTTTCGGGCCCAGATTTTCGGTAATGCGGTTGCGCTCGAGCAAAAGCTCCAGCAACCGGAGCTGCAGCTCGGTCACCACCGTATTCTCGGTTTTCCCCGACAGCGTGGCGATCAGCACCTGGTCCGACTTGCCCGAGGCGGCCTGCTGCGCCGCCTCCTGGCTCTCAGTCAGCTGCAGCAGCAGCTTGCGCGCTTCGGTATACTGGCTGAGCAGAAGCTCTTTCTCGGCTTCCAGCGACACCACCTGGTGCTCGCCGCGGAACGCTTCCAGCTTGTGCTGCGCCTCCACCAGCTCCCCGGTCACCCGCGCCACCTGCTCCTCAAAGAACGCAGCACTGCCGGGCTGATCAAACACATCGACGTGTTTCTGCCGGTACGCTTCAAGCAGCGCCACCAGCACATCGTGCGCCAGTTGCGCGTCGCCCAGCCGGCATCGGATCTCCAGGACATATTTTTTGTCATCGGCTTTGACTTCGATGGACTCTTCGAGGGCATCGATCGCCTGCTGCCGGGGGTCCGGACGGCGCTTCAACCGCAGCGCATACTCGAGCTCGCGAAAACCGCGCACCGCCAGCTGCACGGGGCCCGTTCCGCGCTGCATCGCGCTGCTCAGCTCCAATTGGTCCACCACTTTCGCCAGCACGTCATTTGCGTAGATCAAGTCGATCTCGGAATAGACGTCCTCCCGTGACAGCTGCATCATCAGCATTCCCGCCTCGCTATGCACCACGGTCGGATCGGGCTGGGAGGTCGTCCGCCCGCGGATCAGGCGCACCTTCGCTATTGATTCATACGCGGGCGGCCACAGGTAGTTGCCCACCAGCACCACGCCAAATACCAGGATAAGGAAGACCAGGATAAACGCCTTGCGCTTGAACAGCACCGTCAAGACGTCTCTGAGGAAAAGCTGCCGCTGGTCCATCTGACGCTCCTCTTGCAGTTACCTTACCGCGGAATGCGCCCAGGCCGTCCGCGTCAGGGAGCGACCACAAGGCCGCCGGCCTGAAACGGCGTGACAACCGCCGTCGCCCCAATGTTGCGTGATTTCGTATTCACCTGCTGTTCGTTCATGTAGTACGTGGCATTGACCCCGAGGGAGTTGTCGAACGGCACGATACGATCGATGTACCGCTCCACAAAGATGTTCGCGCGAACGATCAGTTTCTCCGGCACGAAAACGACGTCAAACGGCTTCAGCGGAATGTCGTTTTCCGTGTAGCCCTTGCTCATGGCCGCGCGCAGATTGGTCTTGAAAATGTAGGGTTTCCCGTCAGGGTTGCGGCGCATCACAATCACACTGTTCAAACGCCCGCTGTTGGCCGGGCCCCGCGCCATGATCAGCGCCTGCAATGCCGTCGGGCAGCTGTCGAGCGGGTAGACTCCCGGCACACCAACCTCGCCACCGACGTAAATCCGCGCGCCCGTCGCCTGAACCACATCCACGGACACATCCACCGGGTTGTGGATCAGCCCCCGGGCAGCCTCCTTGAGCATCGAGCGGAGTTCGTCCACGCCGTAGCCCGCCGCCTGGATTTCATAATCCACCCGGGGCACGGAAATCCGCCCGTCCGAGCGTATCTTGGCGACCGTGTTCATGCCGGAGAGGGCCAGATTGATGTTCGGGAAGACGACCAGGCCCACCGTGGGCGGGTTTTTGAGCACTTTCGCCGCTTCGTCCGCGATGGCCTGGGACGCCTCGGCCACGGTCAATCCTGAAATCTTCACTTCCCGTTCGAGCATGGGCAGGCTGATCGCGCCGTTGGGCCGGACCGTCACATCGCGGCTGATGCTCTCGAGGCGGTCGACATTGGCGAAATCGACGTTCACGCTGATCTGCGGGTCGCCCTGGATGATGCCTGTCTTCTCATACAGCGCGGTCAGGCGGTCTTCCAGCTGTTTGGTGGTCAGACCCGCGGCCTGAACGTCGCCGAGCTCCGTCGCGCTGATCTTGCCGTCCGGACGGACCGTGCGGTTCATGTTCAGCGGCCAGTTGTTCAAAAACGAGATCCCGAGTACGTCGCCGTAATCGATCACATACGCTGCCGTGGAAGTCGTATCCGACGACAAACGCACTTCCATGTTGTCGCCGACCTCGATCTTGTAATCCCAGGGCGTCTCGCCTTCCTGAATGTTGCGGATGCTAAAGATCAGTTGGACCTGATCACCCACTTGCAGGAGGTAGGGGTCTGATTCCCCCGCTGTCATCTGCTCGACCTCTTCCGGGGTCAGCTCACGGGTCTCGCCCTTCGGGTCAATCACCCGGATGCCGGAGGACGTCTGGCATCCCAGCATTATCGCCAGGCATGCCACGAACGCAACGCCGCCCACGTTCCTCAGTACCGCGAATTTCATAAATCTCAGCCTCCCCGGCCCGCGCTGGCCGCTTTGCGCTGCTCAGATTTCCCGCCTGCCCTGCCTGCCGTGGCGCCCTGCCCCGCCAACGGGGACCGGGTGGCCGGTTTGGGTTTCTCTCCGGCATACAACTTCCGCCCCGCCTCCAGGCTCTCGCGCTGAAGCGCCGGATTATCAAAACGAATCCGCCCGGCCTGGCTTTCCTGAATGGACTCCGGTATGGGCGCGGGCATTAGACCGGTTTCGTTCAGCACCTGGAGCACATACGGGCCCGCATAATGCAAGGCCTCCCGCTGAATACCCGACGCCCGCGCGCTCAATTCGCCCAGCGCCGACAACACCGTTTCCCGCGCAACGATCGCATCGACTTCGGCCTGCATGACATAATCCGGATCCAGGCTCAAGCCCTCCACCGTAAGCCGGTACCGCTCGCCGGGATTGCTCAGGTAATTGGGCGCGGACGGTTTCAACACTTCCGCCGTGATCTTCACGAGGTAGTCCACGGTTTCGAAGCGGCCCGCTGCCTCGCTGGAATCGTCGCGCGTCCGTGTTCGGGACGTATCGCCGATATTCCGGCTGCGGGTGGCAATACCGACTTCGATTTCCCGGTGGCGCTGTTCGAGCAGGAGCAGGTGGCGTTCATCCAGGCGGAATCCATGGTGACGGAGCGTTTCCTGCCCGCCCGCCGAACCGGCCGCCAGCGCGCAGAGCACACCGAATGCCGCAGCCACCCACCGCCCCCGCGGGGTGCGCGGTGGCGCGCTGGTGCGGGCGCCTGCTCTTCGTTCACTACCAGCCATGGCTGCCATCCAAAGTCCTGCTCCCGAAACCGTCAAACCTCTCCAACATCGGCCGCATCAGGCCGGCAGATCGTCATAGCCCCCTGCCGCAATCCAGTCTATCGTTTTCTTGAGGCCGGCCTCCAGCGCCACCGCCGGGCGCCAGCCCAGGAGCTGCCTGGCCTTCGTGACATCAGCCAACACGCGCTCGATCTCGCTCTTCGCCGGCCGAATCGCCCGGTCGTCTTGCGAAATGGTCACCTCGCGCTGCATCAGTCTCGCAATGAGCTGCGCGAGCTCGGCGATCGTCAGGGCCTCCGTCGACCCGAAGTTTACCACTTCGCCCACCACACTCTCGTGTTCCGCCATCAGCAGGTAGGCATCCACGATGTCGTCCACATACGTGAAATTGCGCGTGGGCGTCAGGCTGCCGAGCTTGAGGTCGCCCCCCTTCAGAAGCTGCAGGATGATGGTCGGAATAATAAGAAAACGGCCGATCCGGGGGCCATATACGTTGAAAATACGCACGATCGTCACGGGCAGACCATACGAAAGGTAGAAACTCTCCACCACGTTGTCCGCCGCCAGCTTCGACGCCGTATAGGGGTTATAGGCCCGCACCGGGTGTGTTTCGCTGATCGGCGTATCGCCCGCCGTTGTCCCATACACACCTGCCGACGAGGTATGCACAAGTCGCCGCACATTTTCGTGGCGGGCCGCGTTGCACACGTTCAGCGTTCCGCTCACGTTGGTAATCACGGTCTCGTCCGGGTTCGAATACGAATAGACCACGCTCGTGATCGCGGCCAGATGGAACACCGTATCCACCCCGATGGTCGCATCGCGCACGAAGGCCCCGTCACGGATGTTGCCGCCGACGATCTCCAGGCCTTTACGCAGGTCTTCCGGAATAGCCGCCAGATGCCCGATGCTGCCCCGCATATTGCCGTGGACCATCGCGCGCACATCGGCGCCCGCCCAGAGCAGCCGTTCACAGAGATGGCTGCCGATGAATCCCGCGGCTCCGGTGATCAGCACTTTCCTGTCGCGCCAATTCATACGCGCTCTCCAGCCTGGCCGGCGCCGCTTACAGCACGAACGGCGGCCCCGGCCTGCACTACACGTTTAACCCGCGAGCAACGCTTCAAAAAGCCGCTCGTATTCCGCTGCGACATGGTCCCACTGATATTGAGACCGCGCCCGATCGAGGGCGTGCTGCCGAAACCGGCTCACTTCCTCTGGATGGTCTGCCAGCCACTGCATCTTCGCACGGCAGTCGCCCACATCCTTACTTTTGAACTGCACGCCCGCCTCAGCCACGGCCTCGACGTTGTACGCGATATCGCTCACCAGAACACAGTTCCCCGCGCCCATCGCCTCGAGGATCGCCGGGTGCGTCCCGCCGACCTCCATGGCGTTCACGTAGGCGTACGCATTGGCCTGCAACGCCCGGTAGATGTCGCCGTACAGCGCACCCGGAAAGATGATCCGCTTGTCGTTCGTTCGCGTCAAGCGCCGGATATAGTCGTCGGCAAAGGGCGCGCTGCCCACCACCATCAGATGCATATCCGTCTCGACTTGCTCGAAGGCTTCGACCACCAGGTGTGCATTGTTCTCGGGTTCCAGCCGGCTCACATACAAAAAATACCGCTCCGGCTCAATACCGAATTCAGCAAGCAGCTCTTTCCCGGTGCCGCGCTCCACCAGGTCCGCGCCATACGCCACGAAATCACTCTCGCAGCCGAATCGATCCCGGTAATAGGCCTGAATCACCTGGGAATCCGACACGAGCCGATGAGGAAAGCGTGCGGCCAGGTGCTCCGAAAACCGGTAAAACGCCTTGCCGGCCCAGCCCCATTTCGCCCGCTCCCACTCCAGTCCATCGGGATTCATGACCACTTTGGCCCCAGCCAGGCGCGGCATCCACGCAACACAGCTGGTGGCGCAGTTGCAGTACAACACGACATCCGCACGCTGAAATAACACGTGGCAGGTTGACAGCAGGGCATGTGAGAGTGTGTCAAAGGCCCGGGTATGGATCGTCGGCAGCGTGATCAGACGCACCCCCCGGTATTCCTCAAGCGGCTCCGGGTAATTGGAACTGCGGCAATAGACGCACACTTCGTGCCCTCGCTCCACGAGCCGAACACTCAGCTCTTGGGCGAACGTTTCAAACCCCCCGTAATTCGCTGGAATGCCGCGGGTTCCCAGGATCGCGATTCGCATGCCGGTAGCACGTGTCCTCAGTAAATGCGCGCCCCTGCTTTGGGTTCAGGGCTGGCGTACTGCCAAGGCGCTAAAGTAAGAATACCACAAATGAGGCTTTATTTGTCAACTAAATCCCTGTCAGCGTGCCGTTCCGGCCGCACCTGGGGATCAGGAGCTGCGCTGCGGCGGCAGGGCAGGGGGCCGGCGGCAGCGTGTTCATGCGGTCTAGTTTTGCCACTCAACCGGGAACGGCGGCGAAACCCCGTGGCTCCGGCGCGGCGCCCAGGGAGGGTTTCGTTCCAGATACGCGGTCTTGCCCCAGCATCTCAGCGTGGCTCGTTCAGCTCCCCCCGGGCTCACGTCTCCGGACCCTGCGGGTCTTTTATCCGGTCGCGCCGGGCGGCCCATACCGTCCCGCTGATGAAATAGATCAGGGTGGGCCAGATGAGGATCTTCTTCATTAGCGCCATGCTCGGTTCGAAACCGCTCACGCCCTTTGAATACACCCAGAGCGGCAGGATGAGGCAGGCCGCGAGGGCCAGCAGCGCCACAATGCGGGCGGCCCATAGAAGCATATCCACCTGCTCCGGTTCTTGCGCGGTTTTCGTGGGTTGGGGGCCGTGTTTCGCGCTCGCACCGAGCATCTCCGCCGTCTTGATCCCGTCGTCTTCGGGCAGGGCTTCGCGCGCACCGCACAGGGCGGCGAGGATCGTGTACAGAATCGCCGTCAGGAACCAGATGGGGAGGAACAAAGAGAACAAATGCAGGGTACCGGACCATTGGAGCCACAAAGCTGCCGCGATCGCCACGCCCCAGCTGATGAGCGCCGGCCAGCTCACGAAGAGCCGTTTGCGCGAGACCCAGTACCGCGTGAAGCCGATCCGCGGGAAAATCCAGTGTTCCACAAACACGATCGCCCCGACCGGCACCAGCAGCAGGCCGTACAGGCCGACGAAATTCAGCAGCTTCGTGAAGACAAACGGGAAGCAGGCGATGATGGTGGTCGCGGCGCCTGTCAGCAGCGTGACCAGCCAGCGGGGCCACCCCGGCGTCACTCCCTGAAACGCCAGGCCCGCCCGGTAGATCGTCGGATTCGACGTCGTCCAGCCCGCAATGATGACCGTGAGGATGCCGGTGACGCCCAGGGCCTGCCAGGCCACCTCGCCCGCATCGAGCTGGGCCATGCTGACCTGCATCAGGCGCGCCGTGGCCGCGCCCATCACGCCGGCGAAAATCCACGCCAGATAGTGCCCGAAAAACATGCCGAAAGCCGAATAGGCCCCGTACGACCAGTGCCGCGCATAACGGAACAAGGCCATATCCGACAGGCCGCCGTGCATCGCGAGGTTACAGATCCACGCAAACGCCGTGAGTTGCCAGAACGACATCCCGGGTGAGCCGTCGGGCGTCGAGCCCGTCCAGATGAACTTGCTTGCGGCCTCCCAGAACTGAGCCCAGGTCGAGATATTCGAGAACCCCGCCTGCATCGCCAGCACCGGCAGCGTGGCTACTGCGCCGCCCATAAACATCAGGAACATCCACGGCGAACACACGGCGCCAAACTGGGCCACACGTTTGAAGCCGAGGATCGCCAGCAGCGTCACCAGCGCGCCAACGATCAGCACCACCACAACAAACCCCGCGCTCTCGGGGTACCACTTGACTTGTGGCGGAATCCCGAACGGAATACGCACGGCCGACGCCGACACCGTAATCATGCATCCCGCCAGAATGCAGAACATGATCGCATTCAGCACATTGTAGATGGCCGTCGCGGCCGGGCCTGCGATCTTGCGGAGATACCAATAGAGGGTCAGCCGCGTCTGCGTCGCGATCGGCGCGCACACAAAGGTCCACGTCAGCACCGCCAGCAGATTGCCGAGCGCGAGCCCCAGAAACACGTGCATCGGGCTGGCGCCCCAGCTCACGAACGATGCCCCGATGACAAACTCCGTGCCCGCAACGTGCTCCCCGGCCAGCAGACCCGCAAAATACCGGCCCGGCTGCAGTTTGTCTTCCGTTACGGGTTCGCGGTCGAATTCATACAGCTTGTCGAGACTCGACACCACTCCAGCGTGCTCTTTGCTCGGCATGGCCAAACCATCTCCTTGCTCGTGGCTTCCCCGAAAAACGGCAGGGTCTCCGGTGTGGGAGCATCGGCGCCCCATCACGCGCGGGCTTCCCCTTCCCCCACCCGGCACTCAAAACCCGCTGCCAGTGTACCCCGCCAAGCCCGCCATTCACAAATCGGCTCGGCTCGGCGCCGCCTATCCGGCTCTGCCGCGAATCGCCCCCTGCCCGCCCACGATCTCTTTGCGGGTGCGGGCGCTCAGAAACGCCACATCCTCGATGTGAAAATCTGAAACCGATTCAACCGATACCTCGCGCTCAAATTCTCCGGCGATGGCGTCGAGAAGATCCTTGTTTTCATGCCGCAGCCGGCGCGCAACGTCCGGGTGCACCTGCACCAGCACCGATTTCTCCTTTGAGCGGCAGAACAGGCTTTCCAGCCGCCGGAGTGCGGTGAAGGTCATGGTCGTGACTGAGCGCACCAGTCCGCTCCCTTCGCAGTACGGGCAGGGCTGCGACAAGGCTTTGACCAGGTTATGTTTGACGCGTTTGCGGGTCATTTCGATCATCCCGAGTTCGGAGATCTCGGACATCGTAGTCTTGGCCCGGTCACGTTTGAGGCATTCCTGAAGCCGCTTGAGCAGTTCACGCCGGTTCCGCTCATACTGCATGTCGATGAAGTCGATCACGATGATGCCGCCCAGGTCGCGCAGCCTGACCTGGCGCGCAATTTCCTCGGCGGCTTCCAGGTTGGTCAGCAGCACGGTCTCTTCGAGGTTTTTGCTGCCCGTGAAGCGGCCCGTGTTCACGTCAATCGCGATAAGCGCCTCGGTCTGGTCGATGCAGATGTGTCCGCCGCTTTTGAGATAGACTTTTCGATTCAGGGCCTTGTCCACCTCGGATTCCAGCCCCATCTTTTCAAATATGGGCATTTTGCCCCGGTACAATTTGCAGCGCTTCTGGAGGCTGGGCGCGAAGCTGTCGAGGAAATTCAAAATCCGCTCGTACTCAACCTCGCTGTCGACGGTGAGGCGGTCCACATCCGCGGTGAACGCATCGCGGATGATCCGCAGTATCGGCCCGATGTCTTCATGCAGGAGGGCGGAACCCTTCACGGACTCCATTTTTCCGCAGATCTTGGTCCAGAGCCGCGCCAGATACTGCACGTCCGGCTGGAAATCGGCCTTGCTTTTGCCCTCGGCGGCGGTCCGCATGATCAATCCGAGCCCCTGGGGGCGGACCTGGTGCAGAATGCGTTTGAGCCGGTCGCGTTCGCGTTCGCTTTCAATCTTGCGGGAGACGCCCAGGTGGTTCACGGTGGGCATCAGCACGCCGTAGCGGCCGGGGAGCGTGATGTAGTTCGTGAGCCGCATCCCCTTCGAGCCCAGGCTGTCCTTGCTCACCTGCACCATGATGTACTGGTTCTTTTTGATAATGGTCTCGATCGCCGGGGCCTTGCGCCGCTGCGACTTCTTGCGGGGTTTCGCGGTGCCCTCATCGAACTCAAAATCGCCCGTCCCTTCCGCGCCGGCGATGTCGGACACGTAGAGAAAACCGTTCTTCTCAAACCCGATATCGATAAAGGCCGCCTGGATGCCGGGAACGATGGAATCCACCCGGCCCTTGTAGATATTGCCGACCAGGCTGCGGTTTTCGTGGCGCTCCACCGTGAGTTCGGCCAGCCGCGTATCCTCCAGGAGAGCGATCCGGGTCTCCAGCGGGGCTACATTGATTACAAACTCCTTCATTCTGTCTCCGCATTGCCGGCGGCGGACGCCGCCTGTCAGGGACGCGCGGGGGATGTGCCGGATAACAGCATACCGCTTCGCTCCGTCTCCAGGAGCAGTGCCGCTTCCAGCGGGATGCCAAACACCGACGCGATCACCTCCTCGGGCCGGGGGGTGCCGTCCACGCGTACCTCAATCTCCATAGTTACTTCTCCGGGGCCGACGTCGAGCCTCGCGACGCTGCGCCGCAAATCAAGGCACCGTTCCTGCCCCTTCCGAATCCGGACCACCGGCCACGAGCTGGCCCGGCGAAAGCGCTCCGCCTGCTCCGGCCTGAAATCGCCGGCTACCCGGTAGCGGAGAACCCTCACCGCCGCCTTCAGATTCTTGCTGCCGGGCGGCAACCGCCGTGCCGACACTGCGTCGACCCCTGCGGGCAGCTCCATCGACAGGCGGCGCAGGAATTCCCGGCCGGTGATCGGATCCGTCAATTCAAAATCGATATATTCGCATCGGCTCGTATGCGCGGGCGCCAGATGCGGCCCGGCCTCGAGCCGCGGCGCGCCCCGCCTGTTCCGCGCCACCGGGAGGCCGGCCCGTTCGACCGCCCCGCGTACTGAATCGACGAACTTCCTGAAAATCAACCCGCGGAGGGCCTGCCCTCGCGTCAAGCGGACACGCAATACGCTCATCCAGGCCTTCTCCGCAATCCGTTCAACACTATTTTTCCGTAAACATCCCTTTCCTGACGCGTACACTGAGCATAGTGCCGACACACATCATCGTGGTCAAGTAAAATGAGCCGCCATAGCTCAAAAACGGCAAAGGCAGCCCGGTTATCGGCATCAGGTGAATCGTGATCGCCACGTTCACAAACACGTGAAACGCCAGGATTGCCACGCAGCCTGCCGTGAGCAGGCTGCCGGCGGGCTCCCGGCATTCCTCCGACAACATAAGCCCTCGAATAAGGAATCCGGCGAACAGCGCTATGAGGATGGTTCCGCCCACAAAACCGCGTTCCTCCGCCAGAAGCGAAAAGATGAAGTCGGTGCGGTACTCGGGCAGGAAACGCAGATGGGTCTGCGTACCCTGGCCCACGCCTTTGCCCCACATTTGTCCGCTGCCCACGGCGATCTTGGTCTGAATGATCTGGTACCCTTCGCTGTCCGGGGCCGTGGTTGGGTCCATGAAGGTCTTCACCCGGTCGCGCTGATAGGGCTGCATATGCATCCACGCCACCGGCGCCAGCGCCGCCCCCACAAGGATAATCGCCGCAAGATGCCGCTTCCGGCAGCCCGCCACGAAGACCATGGCGAAAACCACGGGCACGTAGGTGAGTGCCGTGCCGGCATCCGATTGCGCCGCGATGAGCGCGCTCGGGACTGCCGCAACTATAAACGCCAGGATGAGATATTGAAATTTCTGGATCCGCGGGCCTGTCCGCGACAGATACCAGGCCAGCATGAAAATAGTGGCCAGTTTCGCATATTCCGACGGCTGGAGGCTGAAGGCCCCGAGCCGGAACCAGCTCCGGCCGCCTTTCACCGTGAGCCCCACTGTCAGTACCGCCAGAAGCGCCAGAAGCGCCAATCCATACCACACCGGGGCCAGCGCCACCAAAAACCGGTAGTCAACGCAAACGAGGGCCAATGCCAACAGACTCCCCACCCCCAGAAACAGGGCCTGGCGGGCGAAATGCGAGGTCGATTCCGCGCCTTCATATCCATAACTGGCGCTGTACATGTTCGACAGGCCCATATACGCCAACGCCCCCACCAGAACCACCAGAACCCAGTCCAGATGCCGCAGATTGCGCCAATTGACAATGCGGATGTGTGAATCCATCAGGTTCAAATCGCGCGCTATCTGGCTCATGGCCCGTCCTCCGCGGCTTTGGCCAGACGCAGATCCGCCGGCAGGTGCGAGTAAAAATATTCGATGATCTGCTTGGCGATCGGCGCCGCGGCTGAACTCCCATGAAGACCATGCTCGATCAGCACGCTGATGGCGATGGGCGGCTCTTCTTCCGGCACGCCTGCCACGAACCAGGCATGATCGCGTTCGTTGTACGGGATGTCCAACTCATTATCGTAATGCTTGAAGCGCACCACCTGGGCCGTGCCGGTCTTGCCCAGCACGATCATGCCCGGCACCCGCGCCTCGATCCCCGTACCCGCGCTCGGCCGTTCGGTCTTTTCGACGCATTTGCGCAAGCCCCGCGTCACCACCTCGAGCGTCTTGTCGCTGATGGGCAGCGGAGTCAGGCTCGGGCCGAGCGATTTGTTCAGGTAGGGCCGGACCCGGTGGCCGCCATTCACGACCGCCGCCATCATCACGGCCGCCTGCAGCGGCGTCACCGTCACCTGGCCCTGGCCAATGGCCACGTTAACCGTCTCGCCGGGATACCATTTGCGTTCCGACGGGTCGGCTGCACTCGCAAAGGCCGCCTTCTTCCACTCCATGGACGGCACCAGCCCCTTCTCTTCCGAACCGGGAGGCACGTCCAGCCCCGTCACAACGCCCAGACCGAGCATCTCCGACCATTTGTTGATGTTGTCGATCCCCAGCTTGATCCCGACATTATAGAAATATTCGTCACACGAGTACGCCAGCGCGTCCACAACAGCCGGGCGCCCATGCCCGCCGTACTTGTGCCGCCAGCATTTCCACGGGCGGCTGACGCCGGGCAGATAGAAATAGCCATCGCAGCCAATCGTGGTGTGCTCGCTGATCACTCCTTCCTCAAGCCCGGCGATGGCCATCGCCACCTTAAAAATCGAGCCGGGGGCAAAATGTTCCTGGAACGCCCGGTTTCGCATCGGGCTGGGCCGCGCATCGAGCAGCGCTTTCCGTTCATGCCCGTAGCCGGTACGCACGAACACTCCCGGGTCATAGCGCGGTGTGCTCGCGATGGCGAGCACCTCCCCGGTGTCGGCCGCGAGCACAACGATAGCCCCGCGCTCCGTACCCAGCAGTTCTTCGCATTTCGCCTGGAGCCCGATATCGAGGGTGAGGGACAGCGCCTTACCCGGAACGGGATCCCGGCTGAACTCCAGCTCCTGGTGCAGACGCCGGCCCAGGCTGTCTGTCTGCACGACGGGCCGGCCCAGTTCGTCCGTGCGCAGCTGGGGCTCGCTCTGGTTATAAATGACAACGCAAAGCTGGCCGTCGCGCCCCCGGAGGATGGGATCATACATCTGTTCCACGCCCATCCGGCCAATCAGGTCGCCCATTTTGAACGCCTGACCCCGTGCTTTGATCTCCTCGCGGCTGATCTCACCGATGTAGCCCAGGACCTGCCCCGCCACCTCTCCGTAGTGATACCGCCGCAAGGGGCGCACCGTGGTGTAGACCCCCGGCAGCTCGAACGAGTATTCCTCAACCCGCGCCAGCTCCGTCTTCGAGACATTCTGCTTGACCGGCAATTGCGTAAACGGCTTTTTACGATACTGGTCGATCCGTGCCAGCAGGTTGTCGGGGTTGATCGCCAGCAGGTGCGCCAGCCGGCGCGCCACCCGTTCCCGATCGGCCTCCCGGCAATCAGCGGGCACGAACATGATGTCGCAGGCGGGCTGGGTGTCGGCCAGCACCACATCTTCCGTGCGGCCGTAGATTATGCCGCGCGGCGCTTCCAGGCGTTCGAAGTGCAGCCGGTTCTCGTTGGAGGCCTCGGCATATTCGTCGCCGTGAATGATCTGCAAATCCCACAGGCGCAGCGCGAGCAGGGAATACGCCCCCAGGAGGCCAAGCATCAGCAGCCGCAGGCGCCCGGGCGCCCCCTCAAACCGCTTCGGCTTGTCTCGTTCTACCAGCATCGTGCGTTACCTACGTTTGCGCCGCGAAAAAGCGGTGGAACAGGCGATCCATCAGAAAGAATACCACGGGGGTCAGCAGGGCGGTGTACAGGGTTGCCGGCACAACGATCCGCTTCAGATCCGAAAACACCATCCACTGGGCGTTCTGCACCGATGCGATGCCGGAATACAGGATGCCGTCCACGGTCCCGGCAATGCACACCAGCCCCACCTTCACGGCCGGATGCTGCGTGATCAGCCGCACGGCAATCCGCCCCGTCAGAAACCCCACCACCACATAGCACAGGATGTGATGGCCCAGCACGCTGTCGCTGCCCACATCCTGAAACAGCCCGCCCAGCACTCCCGTAAACATCGCCCGTTCTTCGCCCTCTGTGATTGCAAAGTAGATCACCACCAGGAGCACCAGGTTCGGAGAGACCCCCATCACCCGGAAATTCTCCTCCGCCAGCCACGTCGTCTGAATCAGCGCCGTCGCAATGACCAACACGACCCATATGATATTTTTGCGTATCATTTTACGGTGCGTACCGCTCCTGCGGAGGCCGCTCGTCCGGCATGGGATAGGCCCGCGACACCGCGCCCTGCGGCCGCGGCTGGCCGCGCATTTCATCCGCCGGAATCAACGCCTGGGTGATCACAAACACCTCATCAAGGCTCTGCAGGTTGGCATCGGGAAGCACCCGCGCTTTTTTCTGCAGCGTCTTGCCTGCCTCCACACCGATTACCGTGCCAATCGGGCGTCCTGCCGGGTACATCCCCGAACCCATCGTCAACACCCGGTCGCCGTTGCCTATCTGATCCTTCATATCGATGTATTCCATCTCGCACAGGGCTTCGGCCACCTGCCCCGTGCCGCGCACGATCCCCCGAACGCGATTCCGTTCGATCAACGCCCCTATCTTGCAATCGGGATTGTGAAGGGTCAAGACGGTCGCGTTAAACGGGCTGACTTCCGAGACCACGCCCACCACCGCGCCATCCGGCGCAAGCACGCACATGGCGGGCGCCACGTCGTGCATGCGGCCCCGGTCGATCGTGAACGCCCCCAGGGTTCGAGAGATGATCTTCGCCGGCAGCAGCGTGGCCACGGTCTCGGAGCGCTCAAAGTCCAGCATCGTGCGAAGCCGTTCCCGCTCCGCCTTCAGCTCCTTGAACTCCGAAAGGCGCTGTGTGGCCTCGGCAAACTCAGCCTGAAGACGCTGCGCTTCCCGGTAATGGCGGTGGTAGTCCAGCACGAAGGCGGCGGTATAATCGTAGGATTCTTCAACAAAATCGAGGGCCAGCCAGAAGGGATGCGACGCCACCGATATCGCGTTGCGAACGACGCGGGTCACCAGTGAGCCTCGCTTGCCCACGGCCAGCGAAGATAAACAGAGCACCACCAGCACGGCAAGAATGATGATGGGACGGTGCTCGCGTATGCGTCGCTTCAAGCTCAAGCGTCGTCATCCAAACCGGTCATTGCGGAAGCCGGGCCAGCAGCGCTGTGTGCGGTCAAGCCGATGGCTCAGAGCTCCTCGTCCTGAAAACTCTTCAACCCTTCGAGGTATTTGCCCGTCCCCAGCACCACGGCCGTCAGAGGATCTTCCGCCACGCTCACGTGCAGGCCCGTCTCCTTCGAAAGCAGCTGATCCAGCCCGCGCAACAGCGCACCGCCGCCCGCCAGGACCACGCCGCGATCCACGATGTCCGCGGACAGCTCCGGCGGCGTGCGCTCCAGCGTCACGCGCACGGCATCGACAATCGCCCCGACCGGCTCGCGCAATGCATCCCGGATCTCTTCCGAAGTGATGGTCAGTATCTTAGGCAGGCCCATCACCTGGTCGCGGCCCTTGACCTGCATCTCCAGCTCGTTTTTCAGCGGAAATGCCGAACCAATGGTGATCTTGATCTCTTCCGACGTCCGCTCGCCCACCATCATGTTGTAGGTGCGCTTCAAATGCTGGATGATCGCCTGGTCCATTTCGTCGCCCGCCACGCGGACCGACTTGCAGAACACGATGCCGCCCAGCGCGATCACGGCCACTTCGGTGGTGCCGCCGCCGATGTCGACGATCATGCAGCCCTGAGGCTCCTGCACTGGCAGGCCGGCGCCGATCGCCGCCGCCATGGGCTCCTCGATCGTAAACACCTTCTTTGCGCCCGCCTGCATCGCGCTTTCGGTGACTGCGCGCTTCTCGACCGCCGTGATACCCGACGGCACGCAGACCGCCACCCGCGGCCAGGCCAGACGGCGCCGGTTGTGCACCTTCTGAATGAAATAGCGGAGCATCGCCTCCGTGATCTCAAAGTCCGCGATGACGCCGTCCTTCATCGGGCGAATGGCCACGATGTTGCCCGGGGTGCGGCCGATCATGTTTTTGCCCTCGTTGCCGACGGCCCGCACGCGCCCCGTGTCCTTGTTGACGGCCACCACGGAAGGCTCACTCAGGACGATCCCCTGGCCCTTCACATATACCAGGGTATTTGCTGTGCCGAGGTCGATGCCCATGTCATGGGAGAACAGCCCCGGAAGAAAATTCAAGAATCCAAACACAGTTGCACCCTTCTTTTACACTGGGATCCATCCCCGAGGACAGCCATAAACCCTCATATTATAAGGCCTTGTGTCTGATTCCGTTTCCCCGGGCAACTCATGATAGCAGAACCGCCCGTCAAATCAAAGAGAATTCAGAACAAACCCGCCAGCCTCTGCCACGGTACGGCCGGCCTTTGTCTTCCCAGGCCGCCTTCGGTATAGTGCCTTGAAACACGGGCACACCGGGCAACCAGGACTCGTCAGTCCCGTGTCCATACGGTTGCAGGCGCCGCCGCAGACGTGGCGCTCACACCACATGAATGTGCGCGTGCGCCGCACGGTTCCGCGGCCGCACTCCGCGCGGGAGAAAACGCCATGTACTTCGTCGCCATTGCCTTGCTGGTGCTGGCTGGGGCCGAAAACACCCAGGAAACCCCAGGAGAGCGCAACAGCCTCATCTACGACTATTTCCAGCAGGCCGCCGACGCCACCACCCCCGCGCTGCCATGGAACGCCTCATCCAGCGGGGAACACGACGCCTGGCGGCGCGCGTTCGAACCTGAATTCCTCAGACTGCTCGGAAGAAACCCCGAACCCGTGCCCCTGAACGTCGAATGGACGGATGAAAAAATGGAAACCGCCCTCTTCACCCGCCAGAAAATCTATGTGCAATCCGAAGCGGACTACTGGGTGCCCGTGTATTACTTCGTCCCCAAAAACAGCGCCGGCAAGCGGCCCGCGATGATCTGCCTCCACGGCCATTCCGGCATTCTGCCGTATATTGACGAAGGCACCGATCAGGAACGTCAGAAAAGCCGCGAACACGAACTCGACTACGCCGTAAAATTCGCCGAAGCCGGCTACGTCTCCGCCGCAATCGTGCAGCGCGGATGGAACGAGACGCGCCACGAGACACCCCACAGCTGCCACCGCGTCACCATGGACGCGTTTCTACTGGGCATGACGCCGGTCGGGCTTCGAACCTGGGACGCCATGCGCGTCGTCGATTTTCTCCAGACACAGGATAACGTCGACCCCGACCGTATCGGCGCGGCCGGCCTTTCCGGCGGCGGCACGACCACCCTCTTTCTCGCCGCGCGCGATGAGCGCATCCGGCTGGCGATGATAGCGGGATATTACTGCACGTTCCGCGACTCGATTTTCACCATCCATCACTGCATCTGCAACTGTGTCCCCGGCATCATGCAGGTGGGTGAAATGAGCGACGTGGCCGCACTCATCGCCCCCCGGCCCGTGCTCATCATCAGCGGCGACGAGGACACCATTTTCCCCATCGACGCAACCCGGCGCGCCTACGCCGCGCTGGAAAAGACCTACGCCGTCCTGGGGGCATCCGGCAATCTGGAGAGCGATTTCTTCGAGGGGGGGCACCAGTGGAGCAATCGCAAAAGCCTCGACTTCCTGAAAACGCACTTCGGCACGCCGTGAGCGTCAGGAGTCCGCGCCGCTCCCTTCTTCCGCCTCGTACCATTGAGCAATCGCCGCAAGAACCTCCGACTCGCGGGCGATAATCGGCTGGACCCGCCTTCCGGAGGCCTTTTCAACGTCCTCAATCGCGATAATGTCCAGGGGATTCGCCATGGCGAGCGCGAGGGTGTCTTTCGTCGCCCGCACGGGAATGCATGCATGCTTCTCCGCGAGGTCCCCGGGGATCAGCGACACCGCCCGGGGATCAAATGCTCCTTCCCGAAGGCGGATGTAGCGCAGCCGAAGCTGGCGGGCCAGCACCTGCGGGATAACGTCTTCGCCCGTGTAGCCCTGCTCCACCAGGATTGAGCCCAGCTTGCGCCCGGGCGATTCCTGTTGCAGCGCCACCGCGGTCTCCAGCTGTTCCGCTGTGATGAGACCCGCATCAACCAGGATCTGCCCCATGCGGCGCGGCGCGCCGGTTTCGTCAAAGGGCTGAATCGTCACCTTGCGCGTACGCCGCCATGCCATGGGCTTGGGGCTCTCGGGCTCGCTTTTGAGTTCGGGCGCAGGCGCCGCCTCTTTGGATTCACGGAGTTCGGCTACCTCGTCTTTCAGCTGCTGGACTTCGGCTTCGAGCACGTCGAGGCGGCTGAATGCGTCGCGCACGGCTTCCCGGCAGTCTTCCAGAAGCCGCTGCAGGATGGCGAAATTGGAGTCAATGTCGAACTGCAGCGATTCGGTCGCGGTCTCCGCGTGATTCTGGAGACGGCCGCGCGTTTCCGCGAGTTGCTCGGCAAGACGCCGCTGAGCCTCGTCGACTTCCGTGGTCCACGAGTCAATTACGGACTCAAGCCGCTGGAGGATATCGTCTTGTTCTTCTTCCATTGTTGCTGTTATCCGCGGTTGACGCTGCCATCATGCATCCGTATTTGTCTCCCGGCTGCTCCGGCGGCACGGGCGCACGCAAGCCTCCCACGTCTGAATTGTAGAGTGCCCCGGCGGGCCCGTCAAACAGGCGATCTCCGACCGTCAGGTCGGCGGCATTCAAGCACGCGTCGCCGGAGGCGTCAGGAAGAGGCCGTCCCTGCTCCCGATGACCTCAGACATGTTTTTCACGCGGGGATTGTTCGTATACTAAAAAACCCTGCGGCTTGTGCCGCGATCATGTCAGAAGGAGCGATTTTTCATGAGTATCGGCTTGTTTTACGGCAGCACCAGCGGAAATACCCAGCGGATCGCCGAGATGATCCAGGCGCAGTACCCCGGCAGCGTTGATTTGCACAAAATCCACGAGGATTTTGACCCGGAAATCTTCGACCGGTATGACGCCATTATCTTCGGCGTGCCCACCTACGGTCAGGGGTCTCTTCAGGAAGACTGGGCCGATTTCATCTGGGAGATGGACGATATCGATCTCTCAGGCAAACACGTGGCCCTTTTCGGTTTGGGCGACCAGGGCGGTTACCCCAACAGCTTTGCGGACGCCATGCTCGAACTGTATAACAAGGTGCAGGAACTGGGCGGCGCCGTGGTGGGCACGTGGCCGGCCAGCGGCTACGCATTCCGGCGCTCCAGGGCCGTCGTTGATGGCGAATTCGTCGGCCTCGTCCTTGATGTCGACTGCCAGGCCGAACAAACCCAGGAACGCCTCACACAATGGCTGGGACAGATCGCGCGGGAGTTTGCCAACTGAACGGGTAGCCGCGCGCGGGCTTCACCGCCGGGGAGAAGTAGAAATGATCACATGCCTGGTATTTCTGACCCAGCTCGCGGCGCCTGCCGAGTCCGCGGGTCCGCCGTTTGTGCATACGCAAAACGTGGTGTACGGCGAGGCCCACGGCATCGGGCTCATCATGGATGTCTTTGTTCCGCGCGGTGAAAAGAACGGCGCCGCGATCATCGATGTGGTCAGCGGCGCCTGGTACTCCGACCGGAACAAACTCGCCGAGCATTGGGGCGTAGGCATGTACGATTTCCATTGCGCCCGCGGTTTCACCGTCTTCGCGGTACGCCCCGGCTCCGTCTCCCATTTTACCGGTGAGGAAATGCTCGCCCACATCCGCATGGCGCTGAAGTTCGTGCGCGACCAGGCGGCCGCCTACGGCATCGACCCCCAGCGCATTGGCATGGTAGGCGCCTCTGCCGGTGGCCATCTCGCCGCACTGGCTGCGGTCACCGCTGCTCCGGAGGACCGGATCCAGGCACTCGCCGTTTTCTTTCCGGCCACCGACTTCCTGAATTGGGACGGTGACGGGCAGATGCCGGACTTCAAGGAGATCGGCCCGCTGCTTTTCCGGTGCGGCCTTGAGGGGCATTCCGAAGAGGAGATCCACGCGAAGGCCGCAGAACTCTCCCCGGTCCGGCAAATACGCGAGGTGCCGCCGCCGTGCCTGCTCATTCACGGCGATGCCGATCCCCTGGTGCCTCTGTCGCAGTCGCAGGCCCTGCTCGACGCCCTCAAGCGCGCGGGCGGCCAGGCCGAACTTATCATCAAACCCGGCGGAGGGCATCCCTGGCCCACCATCCGCGACGAGGTGGCGGTCATGGCGGACTGGATGGAGCGCCAGCTCGGCGCGCCATCCAGCGCCGAATAGACTCCCGCGGCGGCCGGATCAGGCGCGGCGCGCGGAATAGTGTCGCGATTCCAGCAGGGTCCCGTCGGCGAGGGTCATCTGCAGGCGCATCTCCGTGGGCTCGGCTTCGACCCGGATGACCGTCGCCTCCGCAGGTTTGGGGGCCCCGCCAACGACGATGGGAAAATCGCGGCCCGGCTCCGGCTCGTGGTATGCCGGCTTGTGCATGTGGGCGGAAATCGACAGGTCAACTCCCGTCCCGTTAAGCGCCTCGATGATCGGCAGGCGATAATCGTTCGGGCGCGAGGGCCTCAACGGGATGTGGCACAAGACCACCCGGAAAGCAGCCTGCCGGAAGGCGTCGCTCTTGACCTGTTCCGCCACCCACGCGGCTTCCTTTTCGAGATAGGGTTTGAAATTTGCCAGCCCGAAATATTCGTTGCTCTCGTCCAGCTTGTCTTCCCCGGTGTCCACCACGAGAAAATGTACGGGCCCCCAGGTGAAGGCGTGGTAGTAACCTCCGTCCGGCGAGTCAAAGTAGTCGAGCAAATGCCGCGCATACACTCCGCGCGCTTCGTGGTTGCCGCGCACAAACACGAACGGGCGGGCGCCTTCCAGCGGCCCGGTGGCCGGTGCGAGAAAGCGCCTGGTAACCTGCCCGTGGTCCTGGGCATGATTCAGCAAATCCCCGTTGAACACGAGGAAATCACATGGGGCCTGCCCGGCCAGCTCGTGAACCCGCGCCCACGTTTCCGCGGTCTCGTGTATATCGTTGAACACGGCAAAATCCACGCGGCCCGCCCCCGGAAGCGGCGGCGTGAATTGGCGCACGGCGTCTTCCACTTGATCGCCAAATTCCACCTTGTACGGCTCAAACAAGGTGATCTCCCGGGAACTCACGCGGTAATAACAGGGATGGCCGGGAGTCAGCCCGGTAAGGTGCATGCGGTGAATCAGGTCGTGCGCGTCAACGAGCCCGTGGTGGCTGTTCTGGACGCGGTTTCCCAGCTCCCGAGTCGGCCCGTAGTCCACCCGGCTCACGCAGGGTTTATCCGTGATCCACATCACCGTCGCCGCTTCAGGCGAGACATTTTGCAGATAGGGCCCCGCAACAATTTTCGGCGCCGGCGCAGCGGAAGTCTCCTGCCCGCGCGCGGGCAGGGCCATCGCGGCCGCGACTGCACCCGCAGTTTTCAAGAAGGTTCGGCGGCTTGCAGATTGATTCATCAGCTTGCTCCTTTTCCTGTTCCATACAACGCTTCAGGATCCTGCCGGTAGTACGCGCGAAACACGTCGTACAGTTCCGGATAGGCCTGTTTCAGTTCGCGGGGACACTCAAAAAAGCATTCGGTAACGACCGCAAAAAACTCGGCCGGATTGGTCGCGCCGTAGGGATCCAGCACGCTGGGCCGGCCACGCTCGACGTCCCGGCACAGCGCATCGTAGGCTTTACTGAGCACCTGTCCCCAGCGCGGCTGGAGTGCGGCGGGCATGTCGGCCGGCAAGCCATCCGCGTCACTGTCCTGCAGATCCAGCTGGTGTGCAAATTCATGCAGGATGACGTTGTCTCCGTCATGCGGATGGCGAAATCCTTCGTGCACGGAATCCCAGGCGAGCACGATCACGCCACGCTGCCATGCCTCGCCCTCCCGCTCTTCTTCACCATGCACCACGAATACCTCATGGCTCTGGATCACCGTTTTTACCACGAACGCACCCGGATACACCAGGATGGTCACCAGCGATGGAAAATAGTCGGTATCGCGGTGCAGGAGCAGAACACAGGCCTGGCCCGCCACCGTGACCCGGATCTCATCGGTGATCTGAATCCCCCGGCAGCCTTCGAAATGTTTCTCCGCCAGAAATACCTGGACATGCTGCCGCAGTTCATCCCGGTCCTCTGCCGGAAGATGGCGGTAATACGGGACGTTCTTCTCGAGAATACCGGCCCAGGCTTCTGGAAATGGTTCTGCACGAAGCCGCCGGCGGCGGCGATTTTTAAAATAAGCAAACATGATCCCCTCGCAGTTGCGGCGCGATTGTCGAATCCGCATACTACCATCCGAATCGCCGCGCGTCGAAAGTGCCAAGCCCGGTCCGCGCAAACTGTTCACCAGGGCGCCCATCAACCATGCGAAATCTCAGCGATCCCAGCGGTATTCCACACATCGAGCGCGATATGGCCTTCCTGTGCGGCACCCTCGGCGCCCGCCTGGCCGGCTCTCCGGAAGAAGAGCGCGCCGCCGATTACATGGTCGACCGTTTTCGCGCCCTGGGCCTCACAAATCCCCGTAAACTCCCTTTTCCCTGTATGCGCTGGCTGCCCGGCGCCGCGGCGGTTCACATCGAGCCCGGCGGCCCGGTGCTCGCAGCGCAGCAAGTGGCACACTCCCCCGCCACACCGCCCGAGGGCGTCGAAGGCGAGCTGCTCTTCCTTGAACCCGTGGACTGGGAAAACGGGCTGCGTTGCGCAGAGCTCCATGGAAAAATCGGCCTGTTTCTGGGCGGGTATGGCGAATCCGAACGCGTCTTTCGGGAACTGCACCAGTCCCGGCTCGCGGCGCTGCTTTTTGTCGATACGCGCCTGCAGACCACCTGGCCGATCGCCAATGGAGTCGGCGAGCGGTTCAGGGAGCACATCACGAAGCCCATGGCCTATCTTTCGCTCATGGACGCTTACAAGCTTGCCCGGGCGCGTGTGGGGCGCGTCCGCCTTGTCTGCTCGGGGATCATGGCAGATGGCAGCTCCTGGAATGCCGTGGCCGAGCTCCCCGGCGGAGACCCTGACGGCCGCGTAATTGTCGTGAGCGGCCATCTCGATTCCGTCGCGATCGGCCAGGGCGCCGACGATAACGCGACGGGCATCGCGGCCACTCTCGAGTGCGCGCGCCGCCTGCAACAGGACCGGCACAGGCACACGCTGCGTTTCATCGGATTCGGCGCTGAAGAACAACTCTCCGTGGGTGCTGGCCGTTACGTCCGCGAGCAGGCCCTTGATCTCGATCGCATCGACTGGGCCTGCAACTTCGACAGTATCGGCGCCCATTTCGGACTGTCCGAGGTCATGTGTACCGGTACGCCCGAGATGGAAGCCTATGTCCGCAGTGTGGCCGACACGCGCCTCCAATACGGTACCGTCTGCGCGGATGTGTGCCCGTACCAGGACCAGTTCTGGTTTGCCGCACAGGGCATCCCCGGCGTCTGGTTCACCCGGAAGACTCACCTTCCCGGCTGCTGGTACCACCATTCTGAACACAACACTCTCGAGGTCGTGTCCTGCGAAGAAGTCGCCTGGGCCGCCGAGGCAGCCTGCACCCTTCTCTCCGAACTCGCCGATTCTGAGGCCTGGCCCTTCCCGCGCGCCATCGACCCGGCCATGCAGGCAAAGGTTGGCGGATACCTGCGCGAACTCTTTTGAGGCCATCCGTCTGGGCGTGCGGGACTGCACTTTTCGCCTGGCCGTGGGCAATATCTTCCGGCCTTCAACCCCTCTTCAAGAGCACGCCATTTTGTAAGTCTTGTAAACAATTAATTTACGCCGGAATGGCCGCAAAGGCATGAGTATTGCTTTCCCAACTGCCGGGATATTCTCTGGAGGGGGATCATGGACGTTGCTGCCACCAGGTTTCAGCTGGCCCGGGCGCTACCGGAGCGGAGCGCGCCACGCCGGGCAACCGCGCCCGGGGCATTCGAGGCGGCGCTTTCGGCTGCGTCTAAAGCCCCTTCTGTCCGCGGCGGAAAATCCATCCATACGGTGGCCGCGGGCGAATCTCTGTGGTCGATTTGCCGCACGCATCTCGGCAGCACCGGCAATCCGCCCAGTGCCGCCGCCGTGTCCGAGGCTGTTCAGCGGCTGGCTCGTGCCAACCGCATCGCCGATGCCGACTTCATCCTGCCCGGCCAGCAGCTCGACCTGTCAGTCTTGCGTGTAAGACAAGCCGTCAACACGCCCCTCGCGAGGCCTGTCCCGGGCGCCACGGCCAAAATCGTTCCGGCCGGCGCCGGCGGGCCCGCAATCGCCTCCAATTCCGTCGAAGAGGCCCTGTGGCGCGCCAAAAAGGCCGCCCTGCAGACCCGGGGCGCCGTTGCGGGACTCCTCAAGCCGGAATCCAGGGCGGAGGCGGACCAGGGCGCCGAGGCGCCTTTCAACGGGCTGCTGGGCGGCTCCGCATTCATCTCATCGGGTTTCGGGCTGCGCAAGGATCCCTTCACAGGACGCATGCAGCGCCACGATGGTATCGACATTGCCGCGGCGAAAGGCACGGAAGTCTTTGCCCTGCAGGAAGGCCGCGTGTTCTACAGCGGATGGCGGGGCGATTACGGGCGGCTGGTAATCGTCCATCATGAGGACGGCACCGAGACGCGCTACGGGCACCTTTCAGACCGCCTGGTCAAGCAAGGCGACACCGTGAAAGCAGGCGCCGTAATTGGCAAGGTGGGTTCGTCGGGCCGCTCCACAGGGCCGCATCTCCATTTTGAAGTGCGCCAGAACGCCCGGCCGATCAATCCGCTCCCCTACCTGCAGGACCGGCTACTCGATATAGCCCAGGTTTTCTAGTGCTTCGAGATCGTCCTCATTGAGGTGCGCTTCCTGGGGCTCGATTCGCGGCACCCGGGCGTCCCATTCGTCCAAGAGCGCGCGCAGGCGGGCCGCCTCCTCCGGCCGGTCGTCGTGGAGGTTCGTCAGCTCGTGCGGGTCGTTTCCAAGATGAAATAATTCGCAGCGCGGCCCGCCCACGATGAGTTTCCATACCCCATCGAGCACCGCCTGCCGTATCGGAGGCTGGCTGCCCATGAAAGCCGCGACTCCGGGCAGATTCGGAACGGCGCCGCCATACGTTTCGAATACCCGCACGCGAGGTCCGGACTCTTTATTCCGGAGCAGGTCCACTCCCTCCATTCCCGGAAACAGCTCCAGTCCTGCGAGGCCCAACAACGTCGGGCCGATGTCTATCGCCCGCGCAGGAAATGCCGTCCTGCCGGGCGCGATGCCCGGGCCGTAGATGAACAGCGGGATGCGAACTCCGGGCTGATACACGCGCCGGCCGTGACCCACATAGCCGTGTTCGTGCAGACTTTCCCCGTGATCCGCGATGAAGAGGATATACGCGTTCTCTTTTGGAAGGGCCTTCAACACCTGCTGAATCTGGCGATCGGTAAATGCCACCTCTGAATCGTACCGCGCGCGGGTCTGGGATACCTCATCCAGCTTGCGCAGCGGGACACCCCACGGGTGACACCGGTCATGAAACCGGTACGGGGCATGCGGGTCAGAATAGTGAAGCCAGCAGAACAACGGCCGGGCCGGGTCGCGCCGGGCAAGTGCGGCAAGCGCACGGCGGGTGACCTCATCTCCGGACCGCTCCGCTTTCAGCACCCCCCACCGCTTGGCCTTCATATCGTCGTCGTACTGCTCGAACCCGCGATCGAGGCCCGAAAGGTCCCGTTTCAGCGTCCAGTTGCTTTGAATGCAGATCGTCTGGTAGCCCGCGTCGCGAAACCGCTCCGTCACCAGTGGCACCGATGCGGGCATGGGCAATCCGTTTCGCGGCGTCGCCGTGCTTCGCGGATAGCGCGACGACAACATGGACCCGAACGACGGCGACGTCAGCGGAACTTCGCACACACAGTCGTCAAACACCAGCGATGTTTCCGCGAGGGCGTCGAGATGGGGGGAGGTAGGCCGTTCGTAGCCATACATGCCCAGGTGATCGGCACGCAGGGTGTCCACCGTGATAAAAAACACGTCCGGCGCCGCTGCCGCGGCCATAAACATCAATATCCCGACCATGGGCAGCTAATTGTTCTCAGCGGGCTGGGTCTCCGTTGTGTCCGCTTCCGGCGTTTCCGCCAGAGAATGCTCCACGCTAAATACGCACGTTGTGGACAAAGGCATTCCGCCGCCTTGCGGCCCTGACACCGAAATGACATTGCCTTTCACGTCGTAGGCCGTGAACTCCAGCGTGAAGGACCCGGGGGGCGCCATGAACGGCACATCCACCATCAGCGACCAGATCCCATCCCGCGCTTCCGCGTCCGGCGCGTTCCCGTCGTCTTTGAGGTCAAACCGCATGCGCCGGTCTTCCTGAACCACCGCGCATACTTTATCGACAATGGAAAAGCGGTCCCGTTCAACGGCCACGGTAATGACGGCCGAATCTCCCGGCTGCAGCCGGGCCGGTGTGATCGTCGCCGAAGACAGACGCGGCTGGCGCCTCTGGGCGTCGCATCCCAGGCCCGTTGCAATCAACAGAGTCAGCACAAGGACGCATCCAATTCGCTTCATTGCCTCTTCTCCAGCACTCTTTTGAAATCTGGCGCGGGCGCGCACTCTTGCCGGTGCAGCCGGCAGCTGTACTCCAGACTAGCGAAGCCGCGCGAAGTCTGTCAAACAAATGATCGAAACCAACGCGGCACAAACGTGACTGCCGCTGACGATGAGGCAGAACCGCGGGTTCCGCGCCCGGCGCTCGGGCGGGCAGCTCACACGGGCTCGGCACAATTGCGTATTGCGCCTCCAGAATCCATAATTCGAGCCTATGAACACTCACGAAGAGACGGTCTCGGCGCCCCCGCCCGCGTACACGACCCTCAAGGCCGTGGTCCGGTACGATGGCGCGCCGTATGCCGGCTGGCAGGTGCAGCCGAACGAAACCACGGTGCAGGGCTGCATCGAAACGGCACTCTCGCGGCTCGCCAACGGGCCCGTGCGCATCCACGGCGCCTCGCGCACCGATGCCGGCGTACACGCTTTCGGTCAGGTTTTCTCCTGGCAATGGCCCCGGGAAGCCTCGCTTGGCAGGCTCCAGCGGTCCTTGTGCAAAATGCTCGGACCGAGCCTTCGCATCGACTCCATTGAACATGCGCCCGGCGGGTTCCACGCCCGTAAGAGCGCCCATTCAAAACGCTACGCCTATGTGCTCCATCTGACGCGCCATCCCGATCCGTTTCTCCGCCGCTACGCCTGGGCCATCCCCTGGGAACTCGACCTGGCCCTGCTCGATTCCCTCGCCACGCGCATTACCGGGACGCACGATTTCGCGGGATTTCAGGGCGGAGGGAGCAGCTGCTGCCAGACCGTCAGGACGCTTTTCTCCGTAGCACGCCGCCCTGGACCGATCGCCGGCCCGCAGGGCCTGCCCGGCGTCTGGCATCTTGAACTCCATGGGGACGGGTTTCTGTACAAGATGGTCCGGAACCTCGCCGGAACGCTGGTGCACATTGCACGGGGGAACCTGCCCCCGGAGCATCTGGAAACGCTTCTCCACCGGCCCGGACCGTACCACGGGTATACGGCCCCGCCCCACGGCCTCTTTTTGATGGAAGTGCTGTATCCTGACTTCAAATAAGAAATGCGCCACGGTAAACACCGTAGCGCATCCTGAAAAAGAAGACCTCGTATTCAGCTTTTCCAGGCGACAGAATCACTTCGCCCCGATTCGTTCTCTACGCACGAAAAGCTCCAAGGTCTTATGCGGCGACCTCCGTGTCTGAAGTCGACCTTGACCTCCGTGTCTTGGCCATCACGCCCAGTATATCGGCGGTAGCTCCCGAAACTTTAGCGGCGCGGCGTTCGCGGTCAACACATTACGCTGACATCAAAACAGAGGAAAACCGCGGCCGGTGGGCAGCAAAAAAAAGGCGCCACAACTGGGACATTGCGGCGCACTCAAGGAGGGTAAGCATTCGTTGCCTGGGATGCGGGACAACACCCCGATGCAGCAGACAGCACATGGACTCAGGATTTCTGCCCGGATGCTTACGGCTTCAACTGTCGTCAATCACGGTATCGGCAGAACAGGTGCGAATCTTTAGTTTCCGGCCCGCATGCGTAGCTTCACACGCGGCGCTCTGCTACAATCGATTCGTTCCGTGGAGCTCGGGCAACCAACCAACGGGAGAGGCCATCCGGATGAAGGTTCTTGTAGTCGGCGCAAAAGGCCAGCTCGGGCGAGAACTCTGTCTCCTTTTTGGCGCTGACGCCGACGTGACCGGCGTCGATCTTCCGCAACTCGATATCACGGACCACGACAGTGTCGAAACGCTCGTCGCGGATACCGCGCCCGGGATCATTATCAACGCCGCGGCATATACCGACGTGGAAGGCGCCGAAGACAACCGCGAGCTCGCCTTTGCCGTCAACGAGACCGGTGCGCGCATTATTGCCGGCGCGGCGCGAAGAGCCGGCGTCCCGGTCGTGTACTACAGCACCGATTACGTTTTCTTCGGCGCCCAGGACGACGCGCTCGAGCCCAGCGACCCCATCATGCCGCGCGGCGTCTATGCCGAATCCAAGGCGGCCGGCGAAGAGGCCACCCGGAACGCCAATCCCGACCATTTCATCATCCGAACCGCGTGGCTGTACGGCCCCGGAGGCAACAATTTCGTCGAGAAGATCCTGCGGGCGGCCGCCACCCGCCCTGCGGTAAAAGTGGTGCAGGACGAGGTCGGTTCGCCGACCCACACCTTCGACGTCGCCGAGGCGACGCGGGCGCTCTGCGCTACCACGGCCTACGGCACCTACCACGCCGTCAACAGCGGCCAATGCTCGCGCTTTGAATTCACCCGGGAGATCTTCCGCCTCGCCGGCGTCGGCACGCCGCTCTGTCCCTGCACCGCCGACGAGTTCCCGATGAAGGCGCCCCGGCCCAGCTACTCGGTACTTTGCACGCGTAAACTCACCAGGGCATGCGGCTACGTGATGCGGCCCTGGCAGCAGGCCCTGGCTCACTATTTTCAGCGGAGGAAAGAAGCGGTATGACACGGATCGTCGTCACCGGCGGCGCGGGATTCATCGGCTCCAATTTCGTGCGCAACATGCTCGCCGCCTACCCCGAACTGCACATCGTCAACTTCGACAAGCTCACCTATGCCGGCAATCTCGATAACCTCAAAGATCTCGATCCCGCCCGGCATACCTTTGTTCAGGGCGACATCGCCGACAAGGCCGCCCTCCTCGACGCCATGACCGGCTGCGATGCCATCGTCAATTTCGCCGCCGGAAGCCATGTGGATCGCAGCATCATGGGCGCCGACGATTTCATCGACACCAACGTCACGGGCGTCTACAATATCTGCGAGGCCGCCCGGGAACTCGGCACCCCGCGCGTGCTGCTCGTATCCACCGATGAAATCTACGGCAGCATCGACGAAGGCTCGTTCACCGAGGAGGATCCTCCCCATCCGGGCAATCCCTACTCGGCAAGCAAAGCCGGCGGCGAGCTGATCGCCCTGGCCCACTTCAACACCTTCGGCACACCCATCATGATCACGCGCGGCTCCAACACCTACGGGCCCTACCAGTACCCCGAGAAGATCCTGCCTCTCTTCGTCACCAACGCCATCGACGAGCAGCCCCTCCCGCTCTACAGCGGAGGCGAAGACAACGTCCGCGACTGGCTGTATGTCGACGACCACTGCCGGGGCATCGACCTGGCGCTCCGCAAAGGCCTCCCCGGCCAGGTATACAACGTCGCCGGCGGCAACGAACGGCGAAACATCGTGCTGACCCGCAAGATCCTCGACCTCCTTGGCAAAAGCGAAGACCTGATCAAACTCGTCAAGGATCGCCCCGGCCACGATCGGCGCTATTCCATCAATGCCGAAAAACTCAGCGCCCTGGGCTGGGCGCCCCGCATGGACTGGGACGAAGGGATGGCGCTCACGGTCCAGTGGTACCGCGACAACGAGTGGTGGTGGCGCAAAATCAAGACGGGCGAGTTTCTGGAGTACTACCGGAAACAGTACCACGAACGGTAAGCCACCCCGCGATATTCTCCGCGCCTACATCCGGTCGGGTGCTGCGATGCCGAGCAATCCGAGGGCGTTCTGGATGGTTTGGCGCGTCGCCCGGCACAGTTGCGCGCGGGCTACCTGCTGCTCGCGCGTGGGCGCCGCGATCACCGGACATTCGTGGTAGAACGTTGTGAATGCCCGCGCCGTATCGAGGGCGTACTGGGCGATGGGGGCGCAGTTGCGCTGCACCACCGCGCCGGCCACCACCGACGGGAACGACGCCAGCTGCATCAACAGCGCCCACTCCACGGCGGTGTCGATCGGAAACGTCTCGTCCACGGTCTCAGGGCAATCGCCAAATTTCCGCAGGATCGACGCGATACGCGCACACGAATACTGCACATACGGGCCGGTATCGCCCGTAAACGACAAGGCGGATTCCCATTCGAACACGACGTTCTTGTTGGGGTTCACGCGCAGAATGGCGAAGCGCACCGCCGCGAGAGCCACCTGCTTGATAATGGCAGACCGCTCTTCAGGGCTCAGATCCCGGCACTGCTCCTCGACTTTTTCGGCAGCGCGCGACTCTGCTTCGTCCAGGAAGGCGGAGAGGAGCACGACCGTGCCTCTGCGCGTGGACATCTTCCCTTCCTTGAGCGTGATGTAGGCGTAATAAATGGGTTCAGGCGCGGTAAACCCCGCGGCGCCGAGGATCAAGGCCACCTGCTCCGCATAGAGCTTATGATCTTCCCCCAGGACAATCAGGTTGAGGTCCGCGCCGAGGCCCATCTTGTGAATGGTGTACGACAGGTCGCGGCAACCGTACATTGAGCTGCCGTTGGCGCGCATAAGCACAAAATACCGGCCTTCGTCGCGTTCGTGGCCCAGTTTCGCCAGATCGACCACTACGCGCTCATCTTCATCCGTGAACACGGCATCCTTTTCGCGCAATGCGGCGAGCACCTGCTCCAACCGTTCGTCGCGGAGGTAGTCGGATTCACGATCAAACACGTCGTAACGCGCACCAATGCGTTCGAGCACAGCCAGCTGGCCCCGGAGACAAAGCTCGGTAATTCGGTGGAACTTCTCCACCGTATCCGGATCCTTCTCCTCCATCTTGACCAGAAGCTCGTACCCCTGCGCGGCAAATTCGGGCTCGGCTTCCGCACGCTGATTGGCTTTCACATAGATATCGAGGACCTGGTCGAACGAAAGCTGCTCCGGTTCAGGGCATTCGAGCACGAGCAGCCCGATCTGCCGGCCCATATCGTTGACGTAATAATGGACCTCGACCTCGTATCCTTCGAATCGCAGCAGGCGCACCACCGAATCGCCGATCAACGCGTTGCGCGCCCGGCCCACATGAGGGCTGGCGTTCGGGTTAATGCTCGTATGCTCGATAAGCACTCGCTGTCCAGCACCCGTCCTGTTCGTACCAAACGAGTCCCCTGCATCCAGCACAGACGCGACGATCCGTCTCGCATACAGTTCCCGGTTCAATTTGAAATTGACATAGGGACCGGCCGGGCTGGCTTCCACGACCTCCGGGCCAAACAGGACCTCGCCTGCGATGCGCGCAGCCAGTTGCGGCGGCGGACATTGAAGCCGGCGCGCCGCGTCAAAGATCCGCAGCGCTACATCGCCCAGATCGGGCCGGGGCGTCGGGGCAAATGCCAAATCCGCCCGCTCGATCTCTGGAAAGGCCTTTGTTATGGACTCGGCTATGGAATTGAACAGGTCCACGTTACGTCTCGCTCGGTTATATTGCTTGCTGCCAATGGGATAATGCGCACTGAAACGCGAGTTGTAGCATACGACCCGCCATCAAGTAAAGAAATCGGCCCGTCCGCCGCGAAGAAATGACGGGATCCACCCTCGGCTGCGCATGCCGCGTGTGGATGCCGCCTCTCCAGCTCCGCGGGAGACTCCCATGCCAGCTAAAGAAAGCAAAAGCGCGTGACAGGCTGAGTCCAGCAACAAGGCGCCAGGGCCGCGTTAAGACGGCGAGGGGAGGGTTTCAACGATATGAATCGTGCGCGTGACTTCGGCGGTGTTGCCGGCCGCGTCCGTCGCCTGAATGACGATCACATTTTCTCCCAGCGTCAGGTCTTCGTCCTGTTGCCAGGTAACCGTGGCCGCAGGCGAGGCAAACGGGTCAAATTCGGCGAGAAGCCATGCGCCATTGGCGGTAATGCGGACAGTCTCCACTCCGCTTGCGTTGTCTGTCACGCAGGCCTGGATTCGAGGCCGCCGGTTTGTAGTGGGGCCGGTACCAGCCGCGGGAACCACCTCTGTGATGGTTGGTGCGACGGGGTCTGCCATCGGGGCAAACACGCCCAGGCTTCCCGTGTGTATCGTGAGCCGCCCACCCCCGCGCAGGGTGTCCTGGCGCGCCCAGCCGTTTCCCGATTTGCGATAAATCGCTATATTGGCCGCATCTGCCGCGCCGCTGGATTCTGGAAACGAGATTTCCAACGGCACGTCGAGCGGCGCATCGGTTGGCCACAAGCGGTAACCCTTGCCCATGGCCACCAGCCCGGACGTGCCCGTAACGGTTTCTTCTGACATGCGCAGGCCCAGCGTCCCATAAACGCTTCGGGCATTGGCACGAACCACCAGATCGCCGAAACAGGCAATGCGGCCGCGGCCGCGCTGAAACACCTCAATGGTCTCCATGTACGGCGCCAGTCTGGGATGTTCCACGGCGAGAGCCACCTGGTCGCTGTGTTGCGCGGCGCGGATGGCGGCGCGAAACAGCCCGGCGCCGACACGCCGGAACGCCGGCTCCGGCTCCGCGCCCGTGCTCTGGAGCAGCGGCGTCTCCGGTTCATCGTCGGGAAACCGTGCGGTAAGCAGGAGCCACTGATCAAAGCAATCGATGCCGAGCGTGCCCTGGGCGTTGCTTCCCCGGGATGGCGGCGCGGGCGGTTCAGCGGCCTCCGGCTCGATCCGTAGCGGCAGGGTGGCCGTATGGCCAAAATAGTCGCACGCCTCAATGAGCACATCCAGCGGTTTGCCGCCGGCGTCAATTCTTCCGTCAGCCTCCGATACGGAGAAATTGGGCGACTGGTTGCCTTCCCAGCGCCACTGCAGCAGAAACGGCCCCTCGGACCGATAATAGGGATGCCAGGACACCGAGCCGTCGCCCATGGTCTCGTACGACAGGACATCGTTTTGCACCCGGAACGTCTCCTGCGCGTCCACGACTGTGCGCAGGGTATGCACACCCAGTACGTTCGCGCCTCCATTGGCGGGGTCAATCACGTCAACCGCGATACCGATTTTCCCCCGGGCAGTCACGGCCGCGCACGTATGCCCGCCGCCGTTGCCGTCGGGCCGGACTTCCAGCACAACCGGCACGAGGTCGCCATTCAGCGTCGCACCGGGTTCCACGGGCACCAGCAGCACCTTGCGGATGTGCGGGCGCGTGGTGTCCGGCCAGGTAATTCCGAGGAGGCGCGGGTTCAGCGGCCGGCTCTGGGCATCGCGAAACTCCCAGTGCAGGTGAGGGGCGCGCGTCCCCGTGCGGCCCGCAAACGCGAGCAAGTCGCCCCGCCGGACAGGGAATGCCCCGGGTTCCGGCTGGAGATCGACCGCATATTTCTCGCGGGCATGCTGCGCCTGCCGGACGTAGTCGCGCAGGCCGTTGGTGAATTCCGCGAGATGGGCGTACACGATGGTATGGCCGTCGCTGGTCTGCAGATACACTGCTTTGCCGTAGCCCCAGGGCGAGCAGCGGATGCGCGAGATATAGCCGTCGGCCGCTGCGTAGACTTCCGGGGTGGCCGTGCCGGTGCGGAGATCCAGCCCGGCATGGAACCGGCCGGAACGGTACTCGGCGAAACTGGAGGTGACCGCTGGAGGCAGCGTGAGGGGCCACTGCCAGGGATCCCCCGCAGCCAGCGCCATCATCGCCAGGAGCATCGTCACGGCTTAGGACTCATTCCGATCTCCTCCGGCATCTCGCCCGGATCCAGCATATCGAGCAGTTCCGGATGGGTGACCAGCTTGCGGTCCAGGTTGAGCGCCGTCTGGATCGCGTCTTCGTGGCTCGTGGCTTCCCGGCAGAATTCTTCCACGGCGAGGTTGGTTTTCCGGAGCAACAGCGTGTTTTTAATGTACGGCGCGGCTTTTTCGAAGGTGATTTCCTCACCCGGAAGCAGCTCGAGCAATTCGATGATGTGGTAGCCGAACTCACTTTCAATGATGCCGGACATCTCGCCCGGCTTCAGCGTGCGGGCCGCCTCGGCCATGAAGTCCGGCATGGTGTCGATGCGCGCCGTCCCGAGATCGCCGCCCTTGCTCCGGAACGGCTCGTCGGACATTTCTTTTGCCACCGCATCGAATTTGCGGCCGGACTGAATCCGGCTCAACGCCTCTTCGACTTTTTTGCGGGCTTCCTGGCGCTGCGTGGCGGCCCCGTTGCTGTTCTGGCGCGGCGCCCGCACGAAAATCTGGCGGAGGTGGGCCCGATCCGGTTGGCGTGCGTTATCCTTACGCATTTGCTCGAATTGCTTCTTGACTTCCGCGTCGGTGACTTCGACGCCCTTTTCTTTTGCGATGATCCCCCGTATCTTCTCAATGAGCAATGCGTTGCGCAATTCTGCGAGGGCTTCTTCGCGCGTGGCCCCGGCCCGTTTCAAGACCTCGTCTTCGCTGAGGGGCTCGGCCTGGCCGCCGGACAGCTGTTGGCCCAGCATTTCCACTTCCTTGGCCCATTGCTCCTGCACATACTCGTCGGTCAGCGTCAGGTTGCGTTTTTCGGCTTCCTGCAGCAGCACTTCCTTCTCGATGAGAATGCGCATGCACCGCAAGGCAAGACCGACCCGAAATGCATCTGAGATCGTGTCATCCGGGCGCAGCTGCTGGTACCGGTTCAGTTCACTCTTGTAGAGTTCGACGAACGCCTCGGACGGTATGGGCCGGTTATGCACCAGCGCGACGGGGCCGGCCGGCACGACATCCAGCACCAGATCCAGCCCCTCAAGGTTGGGCGCCTGGCTCCATGCGGCCAGGGATACGCCCGTTGCCCATATCACCGCCATCGCGATTCGTATCACTTTCATTCCTATTCTCCTGTCATTCCTTCCGGGGCAGATTCATCGTCTGCTTCGTCCTGCATGGCGCGTTCGGCCTCCGCACGCGTGCGCCTTCGGGCCGCGCGTTCCGCCCGGGCCTCCGCCATCATCGCCGAGATCAGATAATGGACCAGGGCCGCGGTCGCCGTCCACGAAGCCGCGAAGGTCAGCACGACGCGGTACGCGATCTCCAGGGGCTCCGCCGAGCTGAAAATGAAGTGGATCGCCATCACCAGCGTAGCGCAGAACGATGCAACGAGCAGGCCCAGCTTATCGCTGTCGGGCAGAATAACCCGGAAGTTCTCTCTTCTTCTGACGATCGTTCTGGGCATACCTCATGCTACCACAGCCGACCGTCCCCGGGGCAACTGCCGGTGCGTGCCAGGAAGTGTGTTGGGCGCCCTGCCTTCGCAACCAGGCTCGGCTCCAATCCCCGTTTTACCTTTTCCACTCAGGAGATCCGCTTATGGTACTCCTGCAGCGAGCGAACCGTCGCGGTGTCCTGCTTGCGCGCGGCAATGCCGCGGGCGGCGGCGATGGCCGCGGCGGTGGTCGTCACATACGCCACTTTGTACTTGATCGCTGATTTGCGGATATACGAGTCATCGGTCACGCTCAGCTTGCCCGCGGGCGTATTGACCACGAGCTGGATTTCGCCGTTCGTGATGGCATCAACGATGTTGGGCCGGCCTTCGTGGACTTTTTTGATCAACTCCGATTTCACTCCGTGCTCGCTCAGGAACGCCTGGGTGCCCAGCGTGGCGCGAATCCGGAAACCCAGGTTCTGGAACTGCCGGGCTGCTTCGAGCACTCCGGGCTTGTCGGGTTCCGCGACCGTGATCAGCACGGCGCCTTCCAGCGGCAGCTTCAGTTGCGTGGCTTCCTGCGCGCGGAAAAATGCCAGGCCGAACGAATCCGCCAGGCCCAGCACTTCGCCCGTCGAACGCATTTCCGGCCCGAGCACCGGGTCCACTTCCGGAAACATGTTGAAGGGAAATACCGCTTCTTTCACGCCGAAATGGGGGAAGTGCCGCGGCCGAAGATTCATATCTGCAAGCGATTTGCCCAGCATGACCTGCGTCGCGATGTTCGCCATCGAGATGCCGCAGACCTTCGACACCAGCGGCACCGTGCGCGAGGCGCGCGGGTTCGCTTCCAGAATATATACCGTGTCGTTCGCAATCGCGTACTGGATGTTCATCAGGCCGACTACATTCATCTCAACGGCGATTTTTCGGGTGTACTCCGTGATGGTCTCGATGTGCTTGGCCGGGATGCTGATTGGCGGGATGACGCAGGCTGAATCGCCCGAATGCACGCCCGCCAGCTCGATGTGCTCCATGACGGCCGGCACAAAAGCGTCGGTTCCGTCGGAAATTGCGTCGGCCTCCACCTCCACCGCGTTTTCCAGGAACTTGTCGATAAGGATCGGCCGTTCCGGCGACACATCCACGGCGGCGGCGACGTAGTGCCGGAGCATTTCCTCGTCGTGCACGACTTCCATGCCCCGCCCCCCGAGCACGTACGACGGCCGCACCATCAAGGGATACTTGATCTCCGCCGCAATCGCCAGGGCTTCTTCGAGCGTGCTCGCCATCCCCGACTGCGCCTGCGGGATGTTCAGCCGGTCCATGGTCTGGCGGAACCGGTCGCGGTCTTCGGCCAGGTCGATGGTCTCGGGCGTCGTGCCGAGAATGGGCACGCCCGCGCTCGCGAGCTCTCGCGCGATGTTCAGCGGGGTCTGTCCGCCGAACTGGACAATCACGCCCTCGGGGCGCTCTTTTTCGTAAATGCTCAACACATCCTCGACCGTCAACGGTTCGAAGTACAGTTTGTCCGAAGTGTCGTAGTCGGTCGAGACGGTTTCGGGATTGCAGTTGACCATGATCGACTCATAGCCCTGTTCCCGCAATGCAAAAGCCGCGTGCACGCAGCAGTAGTCGAACTCGATGCCCTGGCCGATGCGGTTGGGTCCGCCCCCGAGCACCATTACTTTCTTGTTGGGGCTCACCTTCACTTTGTCGGGGGCGTTGTAGGTCGAATAATAATAGGCAGCGTCCTCAACCCCGCTGACGGGAACCGCGTCCCAGGCCTCGGTGACGCCGGTGCGGAGCCGCTGCTGGCGCACCCGGTCCTCGGGCAGGCCGAGCAGGCGGGCGAGATACCTGTCCGCAAATCCGTCTTTTTTGGCCCGGGCCAGGAGTGCGTCGGGGAGCTCTTTGCCTTTGCAGGCGAGGATTTCTTCCTCCAGATCGACCAGTTCTTTCATCTGTTCGATAAACCACGGCTTGATGTGGGTCAGGCGGTGCAACTCCTCGATGCGTGCACCTTTGCGCAGCGCCTCGTACATCACGAACTGCCGTTCGCTGGTCGGGTGCTTCAGGAGCACCATCAGCTCATCCAGCGATTTCTGGTTGAAGTCCCTGGCGAACCCCAGGCCGTAGCGGCCGCTCTCCAGCGAACGAATGGCCTTCTGGAACGCCTCCTTGTAATTTTTCCCGATGCTCATCACCTCGCCCACGGCGCGCATCTGGGTACCGAGCTTGTCTTCAATGCCGCGGAATTTTTCAAATCCCCACCGGGCGAATTTCACCACCACGTAGTCACTCGCCGGCGTGTACCGGTCCAGCGTGCCGTCGCGCCAGTAGGGGATCTCGTCCAGTGTGACGCCCGCCGCAAGCATCGACGATACCATCGCAATGGGGAACCCCGTCGCCTTGGACGCCAGTGCTGAAGAGCGCGACGTGCGCGGATTGATCTCGATCACGACCACCCGTCCGGTCTCCGGGTCGTGGGCGAACTGGATGTTCGTGCCGCCAATCACTTCGATTGCCTCGACGATGGCGTAGCTGTATTTCTGCAGGCGGTCCTGCAGTTCGGGGGAGATGGTCAACATCGGCGCCGTGCAATAGGAGTCGCCGGTATGCACTCCCATGGCGTCGACATTTTCAATGAAGCACACCGTGATCATGTGGTTGTTCGCGTCGCGCACCACCTCCAGCTCCAGCTCTTCCCAGCCGAGGACCGATTCCTCCACCAGCACCTGGCCCACCAGGCTTGCGGAAAGTCCCCGTGCCGTGATCGTGCGCAACTCTTCGACGTTATACACCAGGCCGCCGCCCGTTCCGCCCATCGTATACGCCGGGCGCAGCACCACCGGATATCCCAGCTTCTCGGCGATCCGTTCCGCGTCTTCGATGCTGTACGCGAGTTCGCTTCGGGGCGTCTCGATCCCCAGCTGGCTCATGGTTTTCTTGAACGCGCTGCGGTCTTCTCCGCGCTCGATCGCATCGACCTGCACTCCGATGACTTTCACACCGAATTCTTCCAGCACGCCGCCGCGCGCCAGCTCCGAGGCGAGGTTCAGACCCGATTGCCCGCCCAGATTGGGGAGCAGGGCATCGGGGCGTTCCTTGGCGATGATCTCACGCAAGGTTTCGAAATTGAGCGGTTCGATGTAGGTCTGATCGGCCATGCCGGGATCGGTCATGATCGTGGCCGGGTTGGAATTCACCAGCACCACCTCGTACCCCAGCTTGCGGAGCGCTTTGCAGGCCTGCGTCCCTGAATAGTCAAATTCGCAGGCTTGCCCGATCACAATGGGTCCCGACCCGATAATCAGCACTTTGCGGATATCATCTCGGCGCGGCATAGTTACCCCTCTAGTGGTGCAAACGTTGTTGGCTCCCAAGCCGGAAGGAACGCCGCACCGGCCCGGGAGAGTGGCGCTCCGGACCTCACCCACGGTCCGGCGTTCAGATAATCAGTGAGAATCGCAGGCTGAGCCACGGAGTTGTGCGCCCTCCAGGCCGCCATCCCGCGCAGGATACCACAAATGGAGAGGCGATTTCTTCTTTTTTGCCCGGAATGGCCGCCGGAATCTCTGTGCGCGCCCCCTGCAGGCTGGCTGGACGTTTATTCGGATCCCCATCGGTTAATTCCAGAGACCGGCATGAGCCGGGTCGGTTTGCCACTCTCCTGGACGCCGCCCTGGCCCGCGATCCTCATTTCCACATCAAAAGCGCAAAAAAGCCGCTCACACGGGAGTTTTAAGCACATTAGCGGGGAGTTTGGTTGACAGTGTCCGGCAGGGGGGATAGAATTCTTTCAGGCGCGTAAATGGCGCAGAATCAGGGGCTATGAAGCGGTTCAGTTTCAACACATTTCTCGAGGCGGACGGCAATCGGGCGGCGTTGCGCATCTGCAAACGGATTGCAGAGCTGGCGCCTGTCTCTCCGATGCCCGTCCTCCTGCTCGGCGAAGAGGGCTGCGGCAAGACCCATCTCTTGTATTCGATCTGGAAACGCGTTAAGGCGACATCTCCGCGCACCTCGCTTGCCGTGGTGACTGCCCGGGAATTCCGCCAGGAAGTGCTTGCTCTCATTGACGATCCGTCGCCCGTCGAGAAGGCCGAGTCGGCCATTCTGCTCATCGATCAGCTCGAGTTGTTTGATGTACTGCTCGATGAACTGGAATCCGTCGTACGCATTTTTATCAACAATAACCGGTACGTCCTGCTGGCCAGCAACGTGCATCCGCGCCGCCTCAAAGTCCTGCCTCCGGGATTACGCGACCTTATCGCCGCAGGCCAGACTGTCGACATCCGCTTGCGCGAGGGCGAGACACAGCTTGAAGTGCTCCGGCGTGAATTGCGGCGCGAGAGCGAGGCCGTCATTGAAAAGCAGCAGGTGGAAATCGATCGATTGCGGGGATTGCTGGAACGCGTGGGCGCCTCGGCCGGCGGCGCCGACGCCTCCGCCGCGGTCCGGGAAGCATTGGAGCAGGCACGGGCGCGAAACGCGGAATTGACCCGGCAACTCGACACCGCGACCCGGCTCGGGCTCGGTCTTCAAGAAGAGCTGGAATCGGTGAAGTCGCGGCTGGGCGCTGCGGAGCGCGGCGAGACGCCCGTCAAAGCGGCCGATTCAGAGGAATCCGCAGCGGGCCGTGCCGAGCGTGATGAAGCGCGCGAGGAGCTCGAAGCGCTTCGCCGGGAATTGGCGCGCCGGGGAGATACGGAAGAAGAAATTGAGCAGCTCCGCGCGGCACTGGCGGCCGCCCAGGCGGAGAAGGAACGCGCCCTGGCCGAAACCGCTGCCGAACAGGAGACCGAACGTCAGCGGCTGGAGGCAGAGGTGGCCGCCCTGGCGCAAGAGTTGGTGGTGGCGCGGAACGACTCCGCCCAGGCCCGGCATGAGGCGAATATGCTCGTCGAACGCGCCGAACGGCTTGTTTCGCAGATCGAAGGCACCCAACTTCGTTTTCGCGAGACCGAACAGAAGCAGCGCCGTCAGATTGAAGAGCTGGAAACCCTGCTTGCCATGCAGGGCCCTGCCGAGATGCAGGACGAACGCCTCGCCGCCCTGCAAGAACAGGTGGAAGCATCGGAAGGGCGCGTCTACGCACTGCAACAGGATTTCGAGCGAGAACGCCGCGAGTTGATCGAGCGGCTGGAACAGGACGAGCAGCGGATTCAGGATGAGCTTTCCCGCGCGCTGGAGGCTGCCCGCGCGGCGCATGAGGCCCATGAGGCGCTAAGCGTGGAGCACGCCCAGTTGCGCGATGCCCTGAAAAGCGCCAAAGACGAGTGCGAATCATTTCGCACCCAGCTCGATGCCCTTGAGCAGGAGCGCGAGACCTTGCGTGTTCAGCTCGAAAATCTCGAGCAGGAACGCGAATCATTTCACACTCAGCTCGAAAATTTCGAACAAGAGCGCGAATCATTCCGCACCCAGCTCAGTGATCTCGAGCAGGAGCGCGAGAAGTTGCGCGTTCAGGTCGAAAATTTCGCGCAAGGGGACGAATCGTTACGTGCCCAGCACGATAATCTAGCGCAGGAACGCGAGGCGTTGCGTGCCCAACTCGAACATCTCGAACGAGAGCACGAATCGCTGCGCGCCCAGCTCGAAAATCTCGAGCAAGAACATGAATCGCTGGGGTCTGACCTGAATGCCAGCCGCGCTGAACGCGCCGCGGCGGAATCGGCGCTGGAGGAACTCCGTCAGACGCGCGAAAACCTGGAATCCGAACTGAACGGGAGCCGCGCCGAGCAGGACCGCCTGCGCGAAGAGCTCGAACAAGCTCATCGTGAAAACCAGCGGCGGCAATCAGCCCTCGACGAATCCCGGGTGCAGTTGGAAACGGCGCAATCCCAGGCGCGGCAGCTGGAAGCACGCCTGAGCGAACAGGCGGCCGACATGGAAGCCCTGCGCCACGATGCCGCGGCCCAGGTGGCCCGCGCCAATGCCCAGGCAGGCGAGCTCGAAGGCCAGGTCGCGCAGTTGCGGGCCCAGCTTGTTCAAGCCGGCGAAAGCCGTCGCGAAGCCGCCCGCCGTATCGAAGAAATGCGCGCGAATCTCGCAGCTTCCGCGCATGTCCTCGGGGAATGGTCCTCCCAGCTTGCCTCCCACGAAGCGCCTCCCGAAGCATCCGGCGAGGAACTGGATGAGGCTTCCTGGGCGCCGTACCAGGACTCTCCCAAAGCACGCCCGGCTGCCGCCGGTTCAGCGCAGGAAAGCCAGACCCTGCCGGAGATTGATGAAGACGACCAGTTCGATGGCGATCGAATGGTATTGCCGCCCGCCCCCGATGAAGAAGATGTCGAGCCCGGCGCTGGCTATGGGAGCGATCCCGGGGCCGGCGCTCCAGTCTGGACCGATTCGGAGCCGCCCGCGAATTTTGACGTGCCCTCACCCCCTCTCGAGCCGCTCCAGGACCTCTCTCCGCTCGAAGACGAGTGAGACTAGCCGGCACGGACTTACTGTCTGAAAACGCCTCTCGTGAAATGCGCCGCGGGTGGAGGCGAGGCCGCATGGCGCGAGGGGAGACCGTTCTGGCATACTCCTCCCTATGGACACACTCGAATCACGCATCATCCGCCTGTTGACTGAGATCCACCCGCTTGACCGCGTTCCGCGGGCAGGGTATGTGCTGCGCGGCGTGCCCGAACCGGAATCCGTGGCGGCCCACAGCCACTTTGTCGCCCTGCTGGCCCTGCTGATCTGCGATGCATGCCCGGGCCAGTTTGACCGCGGCAAGGCTCTGACCATGGCCATCATGCATGACCTGGCCGAAGCCCGCCTCATGGACATCCCGATGACCGTCAGCGATGCTTATTTGAAGGGCGCCAAGCGTGACGCAGAACAGGCCATCTTTGAGGACCTTGTCGCAGGATTCCCCGAGCGGTATGCCCAGTACCACCGTGAGCTGCTCGATGCCGTCTCCCCTGAGGCCCGTCTCATCCGCGGGCTGGACAAGGCGCAAATGATGCTCAAAATTGTCATGTATCAAAAAGAAGGCCGGGGCCGCCTCGACGAGTTCTGGAATAACCCGCGCAACTTCGCCGATTTCGGCGTCGAGCCCGTATCCCGGCTTTTCGACGCGATTTGCGCGCATGCCGGCAGGTGTCGCCCAAAATAGATACACGGGTGCACACTTGTTATTCATTTTTGACAACCGCCCGGAGGCTCACGGATGTCCCAGGGTCCTTGTAATGGTTTTAATTGAAGTAATCGTGTGTAGTGGCGGGGTAATCGGCTCTAGAAAGCCGTGGAGAGATTGGCCCGATTTCTGCGTATACATTTGTCGCTGAGGTGTGTCTGCTCGACCGATGAGTAGTCGGATGCGCATTTCGGGCTGGAGAACCGCGCGGCGTCCGCAAGGTCGTTATCATCTCACACGCGGGCGCTCGGGTGAGTCCAGGGGAGACTGATGCAGCGAAGCCGCGCAAACGCTGACGGCGAAGATGTCACAACGAGAGCGTCAGTTACGCATACTCGCATCCACGTGAACGGTGTCCGGGCGCTGTCACGCAACGGACGGGAGCAATTGCGTCTGTTGGAGCTGCACCTTGTTGCCCTGGAGACCGATCCTTGTGATATGGAAAAAATCGGCGCGGTGGTGCGCGCGCTGGGGAATCTCCGGCGGGCGGCGCACCGCCTCAAGCTCCGCGATCTGTACTATTGTGCAGAGGAGCAGGAACGCCGTGCTCGCGAGGCGCTTGAAGGAGGCCTGCTTCCGGAGACCACCATCGATTCCAGCCTCGAGATGATTGATGTGCTGAAACGGTACCTCGCCGGCGTGGAGGAATCGCTGCGTACGGGAGAGCCGTTGCCATCGCCGCGAATGCTGCCGTCGTTGCGGCGCAGCGCGGAATCCCGGCGCGTGCCCAGGCGGATCGCACGGACCAGCACGCCGCGGGATGCGCGCAAGCGACTGGGCGAGCTGCTCATGGAATCCGGCGACATCAGCGAAGGCGAGCTTCAGCGCGCCTTGTTTGAGCTTGAAGAGGCAGGGCCTCCCAGGCTCATCGGCGAATTGCTGTTGGAGGAGCTGCAGATTTCACGGGAGCAGCTCGATCGCGCGCTCGCCGGGCAGCAGGATGCATCTCAGTCCCTCCGGCTGGGCGAGATTCTGGTGAGCCTGGGCGCCATTTCGCCGCAGGGCCTGGTCCGGGGCCTGGAAAAACAGCGTCATCCAAAGGCGCCCCGCCTCGGCGAACGGCTCGTCCGGACGGGGCGGGTGCCTGCGAAGCGGGTGGTGCTGGCTTTGCGCTGCCAGGGCATGATTCGCGATTCGGTCCGCCACGGCCTGGCCACGCTGGCGGCCCGATTCGCCACACGCGTTACCGAAATGGGCCCTCCACAGCAACGGGAGCGCCTTTCCGCGGACGAGCGCGCGGCGCTGTCCCGGTTTCGAGACGAGGCGCGAAATCTCTTGAATGCAGCCGATCGCGGCCTGCTCGCGCTGGAATCGGAGTCCACGGATCCCCACGCGCTGCGGTCCGTCCGCCGGTCGATTTATGCTCTGTCCCGGTTTGCCAGATACCTGGGTCTGGCCGATATCGGCCATTTCGCACGGGCATTCTCCGGCTACCTGGCGCGGGCGGCAGGCAACGCGTTTTCGCTGGAGGGACCGCGTCTTGACGTGGCCTTCGATTGTATCGACGTACTCCGGCGTCATGTGGACTATGTTGACGACGCCTTGATGACCCAGGGCCGGATACGCCGAGAGCGGCAATTGCCCGAGTACATCGCTCTTTTGCGCAGCCTGAGTGTCGGATGGCAGAAAGATCTGCGGGTCAGCCGTTTACAGCCGTCCGAGCAAGGGCAGCGGCTGGGCGATATCCTGATGGCCTCCGGTGGGGTCACACGCGAGGCGCTTGACGCCGCCCTGGCTGCTCAGGCCCGGACGCAGGAATCCGCCAGGCTGGGCGAACTGCTGGTCGATGAAGCGCTGATCTCGCGCGACCAGGTAAACGCGATCCTCGCTGCCCAGCAGCAGGATGTGTCCATCGGACGGCTGGGCGATGTCCTGGTTCAGTGGGGGCTGGTGGACCGGGCCGACATCGATGCGGCGATTGCGCGCAGGCAGGCACAGGGCCGGCCACGCCTCGGTGAACTCCTGGTGCGGATGGGGGCCGTTCGCGCGAAGGCGGCAGCCCATGCGTTGCGGCGCCAGCGCGCGAGACTCGCCGGCGCTGCGGCGGCCGTGCTCGTGGCGTCCTCTATCCTTGCACCGGCTTCGCCTGCAGCCGCGAGCCCCGCTCTTGCCACCGGTGATTCCGCCATCGCAAGAGCTTTGGACCAGGGGCTTGCGGCCGGCGCGGAACGGGACAGGCTGGGCGGCGCCGTCGAGGCCGCGCTCGTCACCCGGCCCCTGGCTCTCGATATCGAGCGGGATGGTATGCTCGATGGCTGGGAGGTCTGGAATGCCTTACATCCTGGACGCAGCGCCGGCATGGCCGGAGCCGCCCGGCGCAATTCCCTGACGAGCGGAATTGAGATCGCGCCGGCCTCGCAGCAAGAGCCGGAGGCGTCCAGCGAGGCGGAAGCCTGGGATTATATCGAATGGCAGCGCATCGCAGATCCCGCGTCTGCCGAAAGGCACCCCATGCCGCAGGCCCGTGGCGAGCTCTCTTTTTCCGATCTCCAGTATGTCATCAACGCCGCGCTGGGCCTGGACACGCCCGTGCCTCCCAAGCTCAACCGGGCCGGAGCAGCGGATGCGCCGGATATCCTGGGCATCATCCACGCGGCACTGGGCATCGCTCCACAGGCGTGAAGACGTGCGCCCCGGGCGCCCTTATTCGCCGATGATCTTCACCAGTACGCGCTTCCGGCGCTTCCCATCAAGCTCGTAATAGAAAATCTGCTCCCAGGGACCAAAATCGAGCTTGCCGTCCGTGACTGCCACCACGACTTCGCGGCCCATGACGGTGCGTTTGAGGTGGGCGTCGGCGTTGTCTTCATACCCATTGTGGGCATATTGATCGTAAGGCTTTTCGGGCGCGAGTTTTTCCAGCCAGCGTTCGAAATCGGCATGGAGGCCGGACTCGTTGTCGTTGATAAATACACTGGCGGTGATGTGCATGGCGTTGACGAGCACCAGACCTTCTTTCACCCCGCTTTCCCGGAGGCATTCCTCGATCTGCGGCGTGATATGAATGATCTGCCGGCGTTGCGTCGCGCTGAACCATAATTCTTTCCGGTAACTCTTCATCACGGCGATCTCCTTCCCTCAGGCCGCTGATTCTACCCAATTTCACTGCTGACGCGCACACCGCCGGGCGTCCGTCCCATGTGAACATGGACTCGGCAGCCCGTTCTTGTTTGAATGGCTGAGTCTGATATGATAGGAAGCACTGTCCGGCCCGTCTGAGCCGACGCGGTTTGTCTTCACCATTCGCAACCAGGAGAACCACCATGAAACATCAAAACTTGACGCGTAGGGCCTTCATCGCCACCAGTACGCTCGCAGCCTCCCAATTGGGTTGTGCCACGGCGCAAACTCGGATCGCGATGAACGACGCGCAGGTCGTTCCCGGCAAAATATCCCCAAACGAGAGACTCAATGTGGCGGCGATTGGAGCGGGCGGCAAAGGTTTTTCCGACATCATGTCGTGCAAGGGCGAAAACATCGTGGCCCTGTGCGACGTGGACTGGAAACGCTGTGAGAAAGCCTTTAATGAGCTGCCCGACGCGCGCCGGTTCAGAGATTACCGCAACATGCTCGAACAGATGCCGGAGATCGACGCGGTCACGATCTCGGCGCCGGATCACATTCACGCACCAGCCGCCATCCTGGCGATGAAGATGGGCAAGCACGTATACGTGCAGAAACCACTCACCCATACCGTGCAGGAAGCGCGCTGGATGACGCTGGTCGCCCGCGAAGCCGGCGTGGCGACGCAGATGGGAAATCAGGGACATTCCGGCAACGGCGTGCGGGAATTGTGCGAGATGATCTGGTCAGGGGCCATTGGCCAGGTGCGCGAGGCGCATGTGTGGACCCACCGCCCCGTATGGGCGAATCAGGGCCGGCCGGATCCGCTGCCCTCCGCCGTGGCGCCCGAGCATCTCGACTGGGACCGGTGGATCGGCCCCGCACCCATGCGCCCCTACGCAGAAGGTTATGCGCCGCATGACTGGCGCGCGTGGCTGGATTTCGGCGGCGGTTCACTGGGTGACATGGCCTGCCATATCATGGACCCGGTCTACATGTCTTTGAAGCTTGTCGAGGCGGCCAGCTACACGGTTGAGGTCGTGATGCAGGAGGGCCGGAATGAAGAGACTTTCCCGCTCACGACGACGATCAAATATTCATTCCCGGCGCGAGGCGACATGGCCCCGGTGGATGTGTACTGGTACGACGGCCACTGGGAAGACCCCAAGACGGGTGAAAAAATGTACAACCGGCCGCCACGGCCCAAAGGCATTCCCGAAGACCAGGAACTTGGCGACGACAACAAGAATGGCTCGTACCTGGTGGGCGACAAGGGCATCATGACCCAGGGCGAGTACGGCGGCCGGCCGCGCCTGATGCCGGATGAGAAGATGGCGGATTACACGAAGCCGGAACCGTTCCTGGAGCGGATACCCGATCAGAACCATTACCAGGACTGGCTGCAGGCCTGCAAAGGCGGGAAACCTGCCTGCTCCAATTTCGATTACGCCGGCCCGTTTACGGAAATGGTGCAGTTTGGCAATCTCGTGGTGAAATCGGGCAAGAAGCTGCACTGGGACAACAAAAAAGGCGTCGTCACCAACGTGAAAAACGCCGAAGCAGTGGTCTCGAAGGAATACCGGAAAGGCTGGGAACTGCCCATCTGACGCAACGCGACCGTACGTGCGGATGCGCCGGGAGCGGATGCCGGTGGGTGTTGATGAGATGAAACGCCGCATGGCTGCGCGAGCCGAATGCGAAGGCGCCGGCATCGCGCGCGTGCCGAAATACGGTGTGCTCCGCCCCGGGCAACACGACAGCGAGACTCTCGCTGCGCTGTTGAGCCGGGTGCGGGCATGCCGGGAGTGCGCGGCGGAACTTCCGTTGGGGCCGCGGCCGGTGCTGTGCGCCAGCGAAACGGCCCGGATCCTGATTGTGGGCCAGGCGCCGGGCACGCGAGTGCACGCCACGGGGATCCCGTGGAACGATCCCAGCGGGGACCGGCTGCGCGCCTGGATGGGTGTTGATCGCGACACGTTTTATGACGTGTCGCGTATTGCCATCATACCGGCGGGACTGTGTTATCCCGGCCGCTACGACCGGGGCGGGGATCTGCCGCCCCGGAAGGAGTGTGCGGAACGCTGGCTCGAACCGCTATTGAGGCACCTGCCGAACGTGGCGCTGACGCTCTTGTGCGGGCATCACGCGCAGGCGCTTCATCTGGGAGTGCGCGCAAAGGAATCGCTGACGGAAACGGTGGAATCCTGGCGCGAGTATTTTCCGCGGTACCTGCCGCTGCCTCATCCGTCGTTTCGAAATCTGCTCTGGATGAAGAAGCATCCCTGGTTTGAGCGCGAGCTGTTGCCGGTGTTGCGGAAGCGCGTGCGCGCCCTGTTGCGGAAACGGTGACCCGGTTCCACGCGGGCCGGAAGAGGCCCGGCAACAGCATCCGGGCATGCGGGGCGCCTGCGCGGCGTAATCGTGTGGGTTGGGAGTGCGCCCGTCCCCCGGGCAGATCAGGAGGCATTACGGCATGGGCTGGGAAGCCTGGTTTTCGTTTGGAATTATTGGCGCCATTCTCTTCGGCCTCGCCACGAATCGCGCCTCGGATGCCCTGCTGGTCGGTGGTGTCGTGTTGATGGGACTTGCCGGGATCCTGTCGCCCTCGGAGATGTTCGCGGGATTTTCGAACACCGGCATGCTCACGGTAGGCGCTCTTTACATTGTCACCGCCGGGCTGCGCGAGACAGGTGCGCTGCAGAGCGTTGGAGACTGGGTGTTGGGGGGCGCGCGCAACGAGCATCACGTGCTGCGGCGGTTGAGCTGGGTGACGGCCATGTCGGCGTTTCTGAACAACACCCCCATCGTGGCGATGTTCATTCCCATTGTGGAAGACTGGTGCCGTAAACACCAGGTTTCGCCGTCGCGCCTGCTTATCCCGGTTTCCTATTTCTCCATCCTCGGGGGCACGTGCACGCTCATAGGAACCAGCACCAATCTCGTGGTAAACGGCTTGATGATCCAGGCCGCAAAGAACGATCCCAGCCTGGCAGATCGCCTGTTCGAGATGAGTATCTTCGAACTGGGCCGCGTGGGGTTGCCCTACGCGTTCGTCGGGACCGCGTACCTGCTCCTGGCGGGGCCGCGCCTTCTGCCGCAGCGGCAGGGGGCCCGCGACCGGCTTGGGGCGGCGGCACGGGAATACCTGGCGAACATGCGTATCGAGACCGGGTGCCGGCTGGCGGGCAAGCGAGTCGAGGAAGCCGGGCTGCGCCGTCTCACGGGCCTGTTCCTGATCGATATCTGGCGCAACAATCGCATGATCGCGCCGGTGGGCCCGGATGAAGTGCTTGAAGAAGGCGACATCCTGACTTTCACGGGTGTGGTGGACCACATCGTCGATCTGGAACGCATCCCGGGGCTCGTGGCGTTCGTTGACGAAGACTACGAAGCGCAGGCCGCTGCGCGCCGCCATGAAATGCTCTGCGAAGCCGTGGTCTCGCGAACCTCGCCGTTAATCAACAAGACCATCCGCGAAGCCAATTTCCGGGCGCGCTACAATGCCGCCGTCGTAGCGGTGCACCGGGGCGGCCACCGCCTTCAGGGGCGTGTAGGCGATATCGAGCTTCAACAGGGCGATACGCTGCTGTTGCAGGCGGGGCCGCATTTCGTCGATGCGCAACGGAACAACAGCGACTTCTTCCTGGTCAGCGGAGTGAGTAATTCGTGTGCGTTGCGGGACGACAAGGCGTGGCTTTCCCTGGGTCTGCTGGGCCTGCTCGTTCTGCTGATGACGACAGGAAAGATGGAAATCGTGCTGGCGGCGTTCCTGGTGGCGGGGCTGATGATCGCGACGCGCTGCGTGTCCGTGGCGGATGCCCGCCGGAGCGTGGACTGGCAGACCTTGATCACGATTGGCGCGGCATTTGGGCTGGGCACCGGACTGGTGAATTCGGGAGCCGTGGAGGCGATTTCGGGGCGGGTGGTTGCGGCGATGGGGCCCTGGGGGCCGCGGGCGGTGCTGCTGGGGGTCTATCTGATGACCACGTTGTTCACGGAGATCATCACCAACAATGCGGCGGCGGCACTCATGTTCCCGTTTGCCGTGGCGATCGCCCAGGGGCTGGGCGTGGATCCGCGCCCCTTTGCCATGACGATCGCGTTCGCGGCGTCGGCCAGTTTCATGACGCCGCTCGGGTATCAGACCAATCTGATGGTCTACGGCCCGGGCGGATACAGCCTGCGCGATTTCGTGCGGATTGGTTTGCCGTTGAACGTCCTGCTGATGTTGACTGCGACGCTTCTCGTGCCGCTCGCCTGGCCGTTTTGAGCTCTGAAGCCGGCCCTGGCGCGTCAATCAATTGGATGGAAGAGCTCGCTGACGGCATCGTGGAGCGCATTGGCGAGCACGATGCGATCATCCCGGATGATGGGGTCTTTGCCCAGCGTCAGCGTAAGTCGGTGGTACGGGAGGCTGAGCAGCCGGAGCAGGTGTGGCAGGAACGGCCGGGGCGGCCCCCACATCTCAAGCTGCGCGGGAGGAATCTCTCCTTCGGGCGTGCGGTAGTAGGGATCGGGGCCGAACAGAACCGATTGTGACGGGGGCGGCCATCCCCACGGGGTGTGATAATGGATGGCGCCGTAGTGGACCGGGAACCGGTCCTGGGCGGCGCTTCCGAGCAGGGCGGCCCGGAAGCGCTGAATGCTCCGCCCAGGGGAAATGACGCTTTCCGGAGCCAGCATAATGCTCTGACCGCGCGCGAGCCGGCGCCGGATCTCCGCGTTCACTCGCGGCACCTCTTCGGGATGCCGGCTCACGAACACATAGTCCAGTGCGCGGAAAAAGCGGCCGAGCACGGGCAAAACGCGGAGGGAGTCAATGGCAACGAGCCGCCCCTGCGGGAAAAGATCCTGAATCAGGAAATCTTGCCAGGTGACGTGATTGGAGACAAAAAACAACTGGCCACGGGGCACGGGCCCGTACGTGGTGACGCGCTGTCCGATGCCTTTCCGGAGCTGGCGGATCCAGGCGAGGGCGATGGGGCGCCGGTGCGGCTCAAACCGGGCCGGAGACAGCCATGCCAGGGTATCAACAGCGAGCAGGGCTGCATAACAGCATGCGCTAGCAGCGAGGAGGCGCGCCAGCCGGAACGTCGCGCGCACCACCGCTCCCGGCATCCGGGCCGGATATGCGGCCGGGTAGTCTGCCGAGCGCGGCGGATCCGCCCGATGGTTCATTCTGCGGCATCCTCATCGTCGGCAAGCGTCAATTCCATGGTGCATTGTATGGTCTGCCGGATTTCTTCCGACGGGAAGGGTTTTTGTGCCAGATCCGCCAGGGTCCAGCGTTTCAGAATGGTGATGATCGCCTCATGAAGTTCAGCCATCGCTCGGTGAAACGCGCAGACCAGTTCCATGCGATCGAAATCCTGGCAGAAATCGCCGAGAATTTTGCCCTGGCACGCTTCCACGACATCGAGCAGGGTAATGGCCTCGGGCGGCCGGCTCAGGGTGACGCCGCCTTTCATACCGCGGTGCGCGCGCAGAATATCGGCTTTCACGAGAGCCGTGGTCACCTTGGCCGTGTAGCTTGGGGAAGCATTGATGTGCTGCGCGATGCGGGCAGGCGGAACGGGCGCCCTGGCTTCTCTCAAAAGCAGGAATACGAGGACCCGCAGGGCCGTCTCCGAAGTCTGCGTCAACATGGTCGGTCGTCCTGTTCGCGCATATGCCCATACCATAGCGAAAAGGCCTCAGCCGCAACAAACGCAGTCAAAAATGCGTGTTTCGCCCGGCGACAAAGGCGGGCGGCACAAGACCGGCACGGGAACCGCTCCGCGGGCCGAACCCCGGCGGAGCGGTTCCCAAGCCGTGTTTTCGCAACTCAGGCGTTGGCCATGACGGTGTTCAGGTCGGCCATCGCGTCCTTGCCTATAGGTTGAAGGTCGAACTTTTCCTGCAGAAGAGCCAGCACGTTGGGCGAGACAAACGCAGGCAGGGTCGGCCCCAGGCGAATGCCCTTGACGCCCAGATGGAGCAGGGTGAGCAGCACGGCCACCGCTTTCTGTTCAAACCACGAGATGAGCAGGGTGAGGGGGAGGTCGTTTACGCCGCATTCAAAGGCCTTGGCGAGCGCGAGGGCGACCTGAATCGCGCCGTACGAGTCGTTGCACTGGCCCATGTCGAGCAGCCGGGGCAAACCGGCGACGGTGCCGTATTCGTGTTCACGGATGCGGTATTTGCCGCAGCCCATGGTCAGGATGATGGTTTCCTCGGGCGCGTTGTAGGCGAAATCGCGGAAGTAATTCCGGCCGGGATCGGCCCCGTCGCATCCGCCAATCACGAAGAAACGCTTGATCGTGCCCGACTTGACCGCGTCGATGATCTTGTCGGCCAGATCGAGAATGACGCTGTAATGGAACCCCACCGTCCGCGTGACCAGCTCAGTGGGCGTCAGCGGGCCGATCTCGAGGGCCCGCTTAATCACCTCCGAAAAGTCATTGGTGGTGATCCGTTTCGCGCCCGGCACCGCGGTGACCCGCGTGGTATACAGCCGGTCCAGGTACGTGTTGATGGCCGGATTGGGGATGAGGACACAGTTGGTCGTGGCCAGAATGGGCCCGCCAAACGCCTCGAATTCCATGCGCTGTTTCTGCCATGCGCCGCCGTAATGGCCGGCGAGGTGCGGGTATTCACGCAGTTTGGGATACATGTGCGCGGGGATCATCTCGCCGTGAGTATAGACCTTGATCCTCGTGCCTTTGGTCTGCTCGAGCAGGTCAAGCAGATCGACCATGTCGTGCCCGGTGATCAGGATGCCCGGCCCGTCCTGGATGCCTTCCTGGATGTCTACGGGCGACGGTTTGCCAAAGGTGTCGACATGCCCGTCGTTCAGGAGCTGCATGGTCCGGAGGTTCATCTCGCCACACTGCAGAACCAGTTCGAGCAGGCTGTCCATGTCAAAATTGACGTTGGTTACGGTGGCAAACAAGGCATCTTCGACAAACGCATCCACCACGGGGTCGGTTTTGCCCAGGCGTCGCGCATGGTGCTTATACGAACACATCCCCTTGAGGCCATAGAGGAGGATTTTCTGCAGGGATTCGACATCCGCGTTCTTTCCGCACGCGCCGGTATCGGTGCAGGCGATACCGTCGCGGGTTTGTTCACACTGGTCACAATACATGAGGCTCATGGTTGTATTCTCCTTGATTGACGGGTCAGCCACCCGCAGGCAAAAGATGGACATATTTTATCCGCAATATCCGCTATTTTCAAACCGCCGCCTGCCGCCATCCACGCTTCTGGGGTTGCCCTGGTTTGAGGGACACGCAGGGGTAGATAAAATGGAGCATGGAGATCCGGCGCGGCCAAACGGACTTATGACGAAGCGTTCAAGCGAGATGCCGTGGAGTTGCTGCTCAGCGGCGGCCAGGATTTGAAGCGCCTGGCCTGCGCGCCTCCGAAGCTCTCTCATCCTCCACGCGGAGCACGGTTGAGGCACAAGAGCAAGCCGGTTCCTGCCTCTCCCGCATCAACATCGAGCGCCCTTGCAGGCCCGCTGAACGCCGCGAAGGCCCGGCTCCCGGTGATTCCCTGACGCAGACCCGGCGGAGGCGCAGGCGGCCCCAGTGGACCGGCGCTTCCCCGCGTCGGTTCAGGTGAGCTGTTCCAGCGGGATCGCCTCATCGATCAGCATGATCGGGATGCCCTCGCGAATGGGGTACATATACACCCGATCTTCCCGCACCAGTCCGCCTTCGATTTTCTCTTCGATGATTTCACCGCCGCGCGACGTGAGCGTACGGGCTTCGATGGCGGCGTTGGCCTTGTCGACGAGGGTTTGGTCGGCCAGGGTCACTTTCGTCTTATTTTCCGGACACACCAATATGTCGATCAGTTCCTGGTCTATCATCGAATGGAGCTCCTTCTCTGTACCGCCGTGCTGCGGTTATTCTAGCCCATCCGGCGCTTAACTCCAAGGCAAACCCGCTCTTCGAAACGGAACGGCCCGCGCTCACAGGGTCCGCCTAACGCGCCGGGTGGCGTGCACCGGTTGACTCAGCGCGGCGAGGCGGTTAGGCTGGCCACAAACCGGGTCCTGTGCGGGATTACCACGTGCAAAGCGGGAGTTCGATTCATGAGACAATGCCATCGCTGCGGCGCCCCGTGGGACGGCGGCGGCAAAAGACAGCCCGGCTCGAAGGACGTCTGCGGCGCCTGCTCAGCGTACCTGCATTGCTGCCTGAACTGCCGCTTTTATGAGCCGGGGGCGCATAATGAATGCTATATTCCCAACACCGAATGGGTCGGCGATAAGACTGCCTGCAACTTCTGCGACGAATTCGAGTTTGCCGATCGCTCCACCGCCCCGTCTGACGCCCAGGCGGGCGAGCAGGCGCGCAACGCGCTGGACAGCCTCTTTGGAGACAGCGAAAACCGCGCGCCAGATTCAGAACGCCTGGACGAATTCCGTAAACTTTTCGGCGATTGATCGCAAAAATTCGAATTACCATAGCCATTTTACTGTGACTCCCGGCCGATTATTTGACGCGGCCAGCGGCAAGTGATACAAAGTATGGAAGTCACGTCGCAACAAAGCGGTTTGGCCGGGTGATGCGGCGGGGCGGGCCGTGAGTTGTTGCACGGGGCGGGGAGACATACCGGCATTCGTCAGGAGGCCGTGAACGTCCTGAAGCCCAGGAGCCTGAGGTGACCCGAACGGAAACAAAAGCGCGTATGCTGGTCGTCGACGACGAACCGGGTATCCGGCAAGTCCTCGAAACGGCCTTTGCGGACCGGGGTTTTGCCGTGTCTACCGCCTCAAACGGCGACAAGGCCATCGAACTGCTCACAGAGCAGCAGTTCGATGTGGTGATCACGGATCTGAAGATGCCGGGCCGCGACGGAATGGCGGTATTGCGCGCCGCGAAGGAAGCGGCGATCGATGCGGGCATAATCGTGATCACGGCCTATGGCACCCTGGAAACCGCAGTCGAAGCAATGCGCCTGGGCGCGTTTGACTACATCGCAAAACCGTTCAAGCTCCAGGAAATCGAGCTGAAAGTCGACAAAATTGTCGGACGGCGCAGAGAAAGCGGTCCGCCACGGGACAAAGCGGCCGAACTGCCCGAAGCACGCAAGATCATGGGCGACAGCCGTTCGACCCGCCAATTGCTGAAGATGATTGAGAAGATCGGGCCGAGCCGGAGTTCCGTGCTCATCACGGGCCCGAGCGGAACCGGCAAAGAACTGGTGGCCCGGGCCATCCACGAGGCGAGTCCGCGCCGTGACCTGCCTTTTGTGGCGCTGAACTGCGCCGCCCTGGCGCCGGGCGTGCTCGAGAGCGAGTTGTTCGGCCATGAGCGCGGCGCATTTACGGGCGCCACGGGCCAGCGCGCGGGCCGTTTCGAACAGGCCCACACCGGCACACTCTTTCTCGACGAAGTGGCCGAGATTGACCCCTCCATCCAGACCAAGCTGCTGCGCGTGCTGCAGGAGGGAGAATTCGAACGGGTAGGCGGCCAGCAAACCATGAAAGTCGATGTACGGATCGTGGCGGCCACCAACCGCGACCTGCGCGAAGCCATTGAGAAGGGCGATTTCCGTCAGGACTTCTTTTACCGCCTGAACGTGTTTTCTCTGCGTACCGAGCCACTGAAACGCCGGCGCGACGATATTCCCTCGCTGGTCGACGTGTTTCTGGCGCGCTTCAGCGCGGAGACCGGCAAAAACGTGACTGGCGTGGAAGACGAAGTCATGAGTTTTTTCATGCGCTACCCCTGGCCGGGCAATATCCGCGAGCTGGAGAATATGCTTGAGCGGGCCGTGGTCTTGTGCGAGGGCAGCGTGATTACCGTCGAGGAGCTTCCCCAGGAACTGTTCTTCATCCAGGAGGACGATGAGCCGGAGCCCGCCGAGGCGCCGGATCACGGGTCGCTCGTGGAACGCACAGACAAGCTCGAAAGCGAGATGATTCAGGCCGCCCTGGAACGCTTCCGCTGGAACAAAACCAAGGCCGCGGAACACCTCGGCCTGAAGCGCACCACTCTCCAGTACAAGATCAAAAAGTACGGGCTGGAATAACCCGGCGCGCGATCGGCTTCGATCCCCGCTTCATGCAATGAGCTTTGCAGGCGCCCGGAATCGCGGACCGGTCAGGCGCTTCATAAGAAAATGGCGGCGAAGAGAACTTCGCCGCCATAAACACGATCATCCGGCACGCTGCCCGGCTCAATCCGGGATCAGCCACACTTCCGCAACCTGGCACCCACGGCCTGCGATGCGCTGCCATTCGAGATCCAGCACGCCGCCCGCCGTCAATTCCTGCGGCAGCGGGAAATCCACCGGCCACCACGTCTCGGGCTGCGGCATGGGGCCATGCACTTCATAGTCGCCGTTCGCGATCAGGCGCATCGTCGGACGGAACCGGCCCGCGTACGTCACCCGCAACGTGTACGCCTTTGACGTATCCAGCCCCTCGTAGTGCATCTTGAGCGGCGCGCGGAACAGCGTCTGGGCCTGATCCAGCCACGACAGCCGATTGCTGGTGTACTCCCGGGTATTGTTGTCCTGGCCTCGGAAATGCTCGCACTGCGGCCCATCGACAAAGCCCGGATCCGCCTCCCAGGTCGTCTGTTTCACCAGGTGGGGCTGCTTCCACGCGCAGCCCAGGTCGTCGTACAGCGCACCCGGTTTCGGGGTCTCCCAGGTGAGGACGCGTTCGATCAGCGCGTTCTGGTCATTTTCGGTGGCCAGTGTCTGAAGCCGCGTGAGCTCGCTCAGGATCCACAGCTTGTTGTTGAGCGGCAGGTCGATCCCGTCCAGGATGGCGCCGCGCTCCGGATTCGACGCGAAATACGGCGGCAGCACCGACAGTTGCATCCCGATGCTCTCGCGCAACGCCATCCCAAGCTCGTCAATGCGCTGGCGCAATTCCGGGCGCACCTCCGGCGGCGGCGTCTGGCTCAGTTTTGCATGCAGCGCGGCCGCGGCTTTATCCACGCCCGCGCCCCGGATCCCATCCAGCGCGGCGTAGATTTCCTGCTCTTCCGCCGTCTCTGCGATCAGGCGCGCACGGATATAGCTGTCGCAGATCGCGCGCAACAAGTACAGCTGAAAACGCCAGTTCCCTGACAGATCCGCGCCCGCGCGCTCCTCCAGGGCCAGCCAGTGTGCCAGCGTCGCGTCAATGCTCTCGTTTTCCAGCGCCGAGCCCACCCAGTTCGTTTCCAGCATGTACAGGCCTTCAACGATGTCATCGGCATAGGCCTCGCCGAAAAATACCCGGCCGTAGTCCCGCACGAGACCCTTCACATCCGTGTCGGGATTCCAGGCCAGGGCTGTCCAGATCATCTTGTTCAGATCGTCATGGCAACCATCGGAATACGACACAAATCCTGCCGCCAGCGGGGCAAACAAGTTGTGGATGTGCGCCGTGCCGCGGGGCCGCGGGTTTGCACATTCACGACCGAGCAGCTGAGCAAACGCCCGATCCCAGTCTGGAACCGGATACTGGCAGCGCACGCTGTGCGTGATGTCCGGGTACCGGCGCAGCGGATAGCGTTCGGGTGTGCGTTCCCGCATTTCCTTCAAGGTGATTTGTGTCCACGGCCCTAAAATCACGCCCGTGAGCCAGTCCGGCTGATGTTCTTGAAGGTACCCGAAAAAGACCTCGTTCTGGTCATCCGTAAATCCCTGATTGGACACCCAGAGCGCCGCCTCTGGAAAATGTTTCCGCAGCACCTGGGCCATGTCGGCCAACCACGGCATGAGATCCTGCGGCGCCGTATGCCCCGGGTCGCCGCCGGGCACCATCACGTGATCGATCGCCGGATACTGGGCAAACATCGCGTCGCGTGTCTCCAGTGCCTGCTGGTATTCCTCCGGCTTGCGCACATCTTCGCCCAGTTCCAGAAACAGCCACACATCGATGCCGTATGTGTGCAGCATCCCCGCGATCTTCCGGTTCATCTGCTCCTGAGGCACCGGCATCACCGGGCTCTGATCTTTGGTTTCATTAAAGCTCGGGATTACCTCTATTGCATTCGCGCCGAAAAGAATGCAATCCCGCACGTACTGCTCATACGTGTCCACTGTCCACGCATCGTAACTGTTCGCGGTGTTGCGGTAACCGAGCTGATGCCCCCGCAACGGGTACAAGGGCGCCGTCGAGACCGACACCGTCTCCGGGACTTCAATCTGCCCCTGCGACAGGATGGCCGAGCGGATGAAATGGCCGGCCGCATACAGCGCGCCACGCTCATCGTGCCCCACCAGATACAGCGTGCCGCCATCGAGCTGCGCCGCATACCCCTCTGCCTTGTCCGGCACCGCCACGTCCGCCGGCAGCGAAAACGACGCCGGCAATTCTGCGGCGGTCCCCAGCACAATCGCCGGGCCTGTCCCGGACGCCGGGCCGTCGCTCACGGGGAGCTGGACGCCGCTCCGTTTCGCGACCTCCTGCTGAAGCATCTCTGCGGCCTTCGCGAGCAGGGCGTTGCCGCTCGCGACATAGACGCGTGCCTGCGACCAGTTCACCACCTCCGGCGCCGCGGGTGCAGCTGCCTCTACAGCGGTTTCGGCCGATGAGTCAAATGCGGTTGGCGCGGGTGCAGGCTTCCCCTGACCACACGAAACCACGCAGCACATCAGCACAAACGCCAGGGGTTTAAAAATTCTCACCGCCGAAACATCGAGACACATTGTGCGCACCTCCTCTTGACGGGTTATGTTCCCCGTGCGCATTGCCGCTCTTGCCCCACCACCACACCGAATCGGCAACCGGGGAATGCGACACTATAGCACCAGCCAGCGGACAAGAGCAAAACGCAATTGTTCCTTCGATACACGGTCGCGCCGCCGCGGCGAAAATGCGATCCCCGCGGATTGCATTTGAATCAACGCTCCGTTCTTCCCTCGCGATGCGCAGAGTGCATCGCGGTGCGCGCTCTGTGTGCAACCGGCAGCATGTGCTACAATTCTGACACATGACACCAAGAGGCGAAACGCACGCCCGGCGTGCGGAAAGGGGGGAGACCGCCATGCGAAGACTTCGCGGCATTGGACTGGCGATATCGCTTGTCGCGCTGTGGAACTCCGCCGCATCGGCTGAGCTGACCTTGTGGCTCAAGTATCAGTATGCCGCAGACGAGGCCTGTGCCCGCGGTGAGTTCAACCGTGCCGAACACCTGTACAAGGCGGCCGAACGGGAGTCTGCCATTACCCTGCCCGCCGACAATTTCCGCCTCGCCGGTACCCTCGACGGACTGGGCGTGGTCTATATGGCGCAAGGCCGGCTGGACGAGGCCGATGCCGTGCTTCAGCGCGCTCTGGTCATGAAAGAAAAAGTCCTGGGCCCCCATACCCGCGAACTCCCGAAGACCATCCTCCATATCGCCGACCTGCGGTATGCCCAGGGAAAATACGATGAAGTGGAGCGCCTGTACCGCCATGCGCTGCTGCTCCTGGTGCGCGATCAGACCGATATCGGTGTCACCCGCGCGCTCAACGGCCTGGCCCGGTATTACCGCCTCCAAGGCGATGCCCTGAAAGCGGAGTCGCTCCTGGAGCGCGCGCGGAAAATCCACGTGGAAGCCCGCCGCCGCAACCATCCCGCCATGGCCGACACCCTGGTCGAACTCGCCCGGCTTTACACGTTTGAAGGGCGTGACGACGAATCTCTGCCGCTGTACGACAAGGCCAGCGCCATCCGCGCCGAAAAACTCGGCATGCACCACCCGCAGACCGCGGCAAGCTTCGAGGAGCTCGCCCAGGCGCTTCACCGCCAGGGCCGGCTCCAGGAGTCCGAAGACTTGCTTGAACGCGCCCGGGCCATCCGGGCCCGGCACACCGAGTTCGAAGAGCGTTACGCAAACGCTCAGGCGCCTTTGCTGTAGTTCTCGCCAAGAGCTAAAAACACGGCGCCGGCATCCAGTTTCGTATGTTTTTGCGCGGGGAACCAGCCGGGCAGATCTGCCGCGGATAGGAATCGATACAGGACTGCCCAGGGCGTTCTATTCAGCCGCCGCCGCCATCTGGCTGTCGAGATCGCGCAACAGGCCGAGGGCCGCCCGGTGATAGGTGGCGCCTACAAGCGGCCCGCCCGAGTTCTCTTCCCCGTACTGGGCTTTCTCACGCTCGTACGCGAATGGAGGCTTGGTGTCCCACTGGGTCCTGGGCAGCATGTAACCGACCTCGTCATTGGCGAGGTTGAACATCATATTGACCTTGCCGGGCATGACTTTCCGGAGCGGAGGCGTTTCCAGTATCTCACCGGGATAATCCGCGCCGTCCGGGCATTCGACGCCGCCTTCGGCAATTTCCGGATACAACTCGCCGGGAACGGTGAGGATGGCCAGGTCGCCAATCCGGATCGCATGCACTTCGGTGCGTCCTTTACCCCAGTACCAGCCGGGATGAATGACTCCCGCAAGAATGGCCCAGTTGAACACGCCCTGCAGAGGAACGAGAAAGGAGCGGCCCGCCACGGCCACTTCGGTGTTTGCCGACGAAATTGCGTCAGGCCCCCGCAGGGCTTCCAGCACCTTGAGGGCGACGTTTTCGCCCAGGGCCTGCGCCTTTTCAAATGACGCTTTGTCGAACGTTTGCTGGCCATCGCGGTGGGGCACCGTCGTGTGCAACTGGGTCATCAGTCCGCCCAGATTGCCCGTGAAGAAAACGCAGGTGCCGCCCAGCCCGGGCGCGCCGTGAGGCTCATCGACCCCTTTTTCGATGCCTTCCCGCAAAAAATGCGGATAATCGGAGGTGATCAGCGGATTGTCACCCCCGAGAGTCTCGGGATGATTTCCCCACGAGACCAGCGTGGCAATGGTCTCCCGGGTGCCGGGCCGCGTAAACCAGGCCGCGCAGATCTGGTCGTCATACACATGCGGCAGGCGGCTGTCGTCCATGAAGCCTTCGGGTTCTATCCGCACGGAAGCCAGTGTCATTTCGGCGGGTTCAAGCGCACCCACGGCGTCCACGATGGCCGAGCGGCAGGCGGAGAGCACTTCTTCCAGATAGGCCTTGTCAAAATAGCCCCGGAGCGGCTTGTAGCTCCAGATACCCATGGTATCCGGCGCCTCGTGGTCATGCGTCGAGGCCAGGGTGACCAAATCCAGGCCGAGGGAATCCGGCAGCGATTTCCGGACGGCAATGAACCGCTCGTTCGTGATCCCGATGCTGTCGATGGAGACCATCACGCCGGTGATGCCGTTGTTTCGGTACGCCAGGGCCCGCACCCACAGCGGATCGTGCACGCCTTTGGCCGGGCGGTCATTGTTGAACCCGGCCAGCCAGACCGCATCAAAGCGCCCGTTGCCGTTGACGTCGGTATAGGTATCGCCTTTGTCGGGCCGGAACCGGTTGTCGCCATCGACATCAACCCAGGGGTCATATTGGGAGAGATCCGGGGTGATATCGCGCAAAGCAACGCCGATCTCAAGCGTGCCGGGCTGGATGCCCGTGGTGGCAGGGGTCTTGAGCACATTCAGCCGGTAAAACCGGTACGGGCCTTTGGCCCGCCAGGCGACAAAGCCGGCCAACACCAGAAACAGGCCGGCAAAGCCGAACACGACCCCACGAAGAATGCGATGCCGCCTGAAGATGCTCATTCCTGCGCCTCCACATCCCGCGTACACTTCAGTCGCGAGCCAGAGCGATGCAATACAACATGGTAACCGATGAAAATAACGAGGGTATACCGCGCATGACGAGGGGAAAAACACAGGCCGCCCTGTTTGGACGGCCCGTGTCGCACACTGCTCCGAAGCGGTCTATTTCATGCCGGCGAAAGCGGGGAAAAGCCTGGACAACGCCGTAAAAATCGAAAAGAGCGCCCCGATAAAGCGCAGGACTTCCATTCCAGCCTGAGCTTCGCACACACGTGCCCGCGTAACGGTTCGAATGTGTCTCATATGAATCCCTTTCCTTCTCCGTTAAAGGCTGCCCGCCTGCCTGCACCTGTCCACTGCGCAACGGCACGCATCAGCATAATGTGAATGCCCCGGCGAGTCAACAGCACGAATTGTCTCTGGAGCAGCCGGCTCACACTCGAATTTGGGGCGTTTCGAAAGAAAAAGCTGCATTTGCAGAACCAGGGACTGCTACTGCCAGGGAAAATCATACGGTATTGCCTTGCGGGGAAATACATCGCTGTTCGGCCCTTCCACGGCCATTTCGTCAAGGACGCCCATCTGGTATTCGCGGGCATGGACGAGACGGGTGAGGAGCGTGTTGGCCGGGCAGGTCATGTCTTTGCTTTCGGCATAGCGGCAGATTGCACCGTTTAAGGCGTCGATCTCGGTGCGGCGTTTCAAGCGGAAATCCTCTCGCATGCTGGCGTAGTGTTTCGCCGTCGGAGGAATGAGTTCATCAAACAAGAGGGTGCAGTACGCTTCGGGCGTACTGGGTTCCAGGCGAACATCCATGGCCCGGGCCACATCATATAATTCCCGGATGACGTCGCGCATGATCGCGCGGGTGTGTTGCGTGTCCAATAGCGCCCCGTACGGCACGTCCAGCAGCGCGGACAACGGGTTGAGGGCACAGTTGTAGGCCACTTTGCCCCACAGCACGGTGGCGATCGTGTCGGTGTAGACGGTAGGCACTCCGGCGGCGTCCATGGCTTCCGCAATGGCGCGCACCCGTTCGGCCGGCGCGCTGGAGGAATACACGCCCAGTGCAGTGGGATTCGCGATCACCGTGACTTCGGCCGTGCCGGGCTCGGGCAGCCACACCCCGTAGATGGCCCGTGCTCCCAGCGTCCTGGACCACCCGACGGTTTCGGCGATGATCTCCGCGTTGCCCAGTCCGTTTTGATACGAACAGACGAGGGTATCGGGGTCCAGGAGAGGCGCAATGGCTGCCATCGCCGCCCGCGTGTCGTATGATTTAACGGTGATGAGGATCAAATCGAAGTCGCCCCGCTGGAGCGCATGGGTTCCCGTCACGGGCACAAGATTACGGACCCGATGCTCGCCCCAGATGCCCGTGATGCGCAGTCCCTGCCGTTCGATAGCGCCGATGTGGGCAGGGCGTCCGACCAGCGTGACGGCATGTCCAGCGTTGGCCAGAAATCCGCCTATCGCGGAACCCAACGCCCCGGCGCCCATTACCAGTACCCGCATGATACGCTCCTACGGATGGCCCGTGCTGAAATCGAGAATGCGCCCGCACTGTTCAGAATGCCGGCCATTTTGCCTCATTGCGGGGCTCCCGCGGCCGGTTGAGGCTTCAGATAGGCCTCAAAGAAGTGGTACATGAACCAGCGGCACCGTTCGTTGACCTGCTGGGCGCGATCCATGGTATGAGGCCATCCCTCGAAGGGTTCGAACACACAGGGAATGCCCAGTTCTTCGAGGCGCGCCGCGAGGCGTTCAGATTGCTCAATCGGCACCACGTCATCGATGGTTCCGTGAAAAATCAGGGTGGGCGGATCACCTGCGTTCAGGTAGTGCATGGGCGAAGCCTGGAGATACAGATCGGGGTTTTCGTCCCAGGCCGCTCCCAGAAACTCCAGGACCTCCTTCGAGTTCCTGGCAATTTCGGCGGTGAGATCATACGGTCCGTAGAAATTGACGACGGCCTGCACGGCACTGTTGACGCCGGGATTTCCACCCTCGCCTTCAAATTCCGGATCACCGGCGGTGTAGCCTGCCATCATCGCGAGATGGCCGCCCGCCGACCCGCCGATCAGCGCGATACGATCCGGGTCGATGTGGTAGGCGGCGGCATTCGCGCGCATCCACCGGACCGCACATTTCACATCCTGAACGGCTGCGGGAAACTTGGCCTGACCGGAGAGCCGGTAGGAGATCGTGGCGGCCGCATAGCCCTGTTGGGCGAAATAGTAGGTGTAGAGATGGTAGACCTGCCGCTTTCCGCTGGCCCAGCCGCCCCCGTGGATGAAAATCAATCCGGGAAACGGCCCCTCTCCATTGGCGGGCAAGGCCAGGTCGAGTTCCAGGGATACTCCGTCGATGTTGCCGTACTCAAGGCCGGCGAGTTCCTTCACACCGTCCGGCAGCGGCGGATTATCGTCCAGGAGTGGGATGCGGCCATTCGCAATCGCCGCCATGACCTCGATAGTCGAGCCGTATCCCATGGGCATGGCCGGCGGCTCCGCTATCGCCGCGACTGGATCGCCGGCTGTGGCAGATCCGGTTGATGCCGCCGGGGCGGCCGGCGCAGGGCTCGCCGAATCTGCGTGTTCGGTTGGCGGCGCGCCTCCGGGCGTGCATCCGGGGTACAGCGTAACCGCAAGCGCGACCGCAAGCACAAGCTTGAAAACGTATTTCACGGCAGTCATGGGGAGACCTCCTTCGGTAGATTAGCCAACAGGAACGGCGCATAGAGATTGATCGCCAGAATATCACGAACGGCGCACAAATTTCCGATGCACCACGGTCCGGCGCGGCCCGTTCTTGAGTTCATGCGGCGAGAAGGCTAGTCTGATGGGGTTATCTGATATCGATCGCGCGCGGGGCCGCGCATGAAGGAGACGAGAACATGTTCCAGGGTGGTTTGGGCAATTTGTGGGGCCTGTTGAGGTCGCAGATTATCGTGCTGGAACCCACAAACGTGCTGTCGCAGATCTACAACCTCTTATACAATCTCCTGATGCTGTTCGCGGTGCTCTTCTGACAGCCGGACGGGGCCGGCATGCGGGGGTGCGCCATGACTGAAAGGAGAGAAGGACAGTGAACCGGCCGCTGGTATGGGTGGCCGGAGGGATCTTGGCGGGGACGATGGCGGGCGCGGGGGGATATGCGCCCGGCGTGCTGATTCCGCTGCTGGTATGCGCGGGGGGTGTGGCCTGCCTGTATGCCTTTTCCGCGCTGCCGCTGTCTCGTGCATTGGGAGTCCTTCTTTGTTTTCTGGGCGTGGGAGCATTTTTGCATAACGTGCGCCACGCCGCTGCGCCTGGCGATCCGCTCAGCCGCTTTCTCGCGATGTGCGAACCCGGTTACTGCCGTATTGAAGGCATGGTTCGCGATGTGCCCTACGCCAGTTCGCCCGATGGATACGCCCGGTTTTTGCTGGATGCCGACCGGGTGGTGCTCGGCGGTCAGGAAACCGTCGCCAGGGGCGGCGTGCTCGTCAAATGGACGGACCCCGGCCCGCTGCCGTGGCCGGGCGATCGTTTAACGGCAACCGGGCGCTGGGATCTCGCCCTGGCCCGCGTCAATCCGGGCGTGCAGAGCTGGGAAGATGCGCTCCGCCGCAGCGGCATTCACACCGCGCTCTCGGTGCGCGGAGCAGAAAACATCGCGATTCTCGCGTCCGCTCCCTGGCACTCCGTGAAATACTGGTCGGCCCGGCTGCGGCGGGCTCAGGCCGAGCGGTTTGAGCACGCCATGCCTTCTCCGGCGCGGGCCTTTGCACTGATGATCTGGCTGGGCGACCGAAGCGGCCTGACGCCCGGCGACTATACCCGGTATGTTGACACCGGCACGTCGCATATCCTTGCCATCTCGGGCATTCATATCTCCATCGTATTTGTCACGGCGACCGTGTTTTTCGAAACCCTGATCTCCGCCCGGCGGCGGGCGTCGGCGCTGGCCCTGCTGGTGGTTTGGCTCTTTGCCCTGATGGCCGGCGGGCGCGCCCCGGCGTTGCGAGCGGCCATTATGTTCACGATGTACGTGCTGGCGGATTTCGTCGGCCGGGAACGCGATGCACCAACGGCCCTGAGCATCGCAGCGCTCCTGTTCATGCTGTGGCGGCCGGATATCCTGTTTGATGCGGGGTTCCAGCTGTCGTTCTTAAGTGTCGCGTCGGTCCTCCTGTTTCTTCCGCATTTCTCCGAACTTCTGGAACGGCTTCCTCGCCCTCTTCGCCAGCCGATCGCGATGCCGGTGGCGGTGCTGGTGCTGCCGCTCCCCGTGGCGGCATACCACTTCAACAGCATCTCTCTTGCGGCGCCGCTGGCCAACCTGATGGTGGTGCCGCTCCTGGGAGCGGCACTGTGGCTGTGCTTCGCCACGAGCGTCCTGTCGTTTGTCTGGATGGGTGCGGCGGCCCTGTTTGGCCATGCCCTGCTGCCCGTGACGCTGCTGATTGGATGGTGCATCGACGCCGTGCGCGGATTGCCATACGCCCATCTCGATATATCGCGCCCCTCTGGCCTGGCCCTGTTGTGTTACTGGCTCGCCGCGGGCGCTCTGGTCGCGGTCCTCGCGAATCTCCCCTGGCGCCGCTGGGCAGGTGTAGCGGCCGGCGTGCTGCTGGTTCTGGCGATCGTATGCTGGCGGCCGGTGCCCGCCCCGGAAGCGGTCGTCCTGGATATTGGCCATGCCGACGCCATCTACATCCACACGCCCGGCGGCGATACACTCCTGGTCGATGGCGGCGACCGCTCCTCCTATGAAGATGCAGGTGAACGGGTCCTGCTGCCCTTCCTCCGCGCGCGCGGCATCCGGCGTATCGATAAAGTCATTCTGACGCATCCGCATCGCGACCACATCGGAGGCCTGCTCAGCGTCTTTGAGAAGATGCAGGTCGGAGAATTGTTGACCGGGGCGGAATTGAACACCTCCACGTCCGAGACGGAAGAGGCTCAGCTCGCGGCGCTTTGCGTCCAACATGCGATTCCCGTGCGCACGGTGCGCAAAGGCGATACCATCGCCCTGGCGGGGGCCTCGCTCCACGTGCTGCATCCCGACCCGGCCTGGGCCGGCGCATCCAATCCGAACAACCGGTCGGTGGTGTGCCGGCTCGACTGGAGCGGCGGCAGCCTGCTGCTCACGGGCGACATTGAAAGGCCCGTAGAAACGGCCTTATGCGGACCGGACTGCCGGAGCGATGTGCTGAAAGTGCCGCACCACGGGTCGAGCACCTCTTCTACCGGGCCCTTTCTCGACGCCGTCACGCCGCAGTACGCCCTGGTATCGACGGGACCCTGGCGCGGCAGGGACCCCGTTTCACCGCAGGTGCTCGAGCGGCACCGGGAACGGGGGATCACGGTTTTGCGCACAGATCGTCACGGCGGCATTCGCATTCCGCTCCGCAAACAATCCTTTACCGTGGAAGCCGCGCGCTTGCAGCGCAACTACCCCGTCATTGGCGGCGGTGACCCGGGCGCGTCTCCGATTGCGCCAGACGCGGCCATCGAGTATCCTGCCGCGAAACAGGCGCTGCACTGAGACGCCCTGGCCGTACACGCAGGGCCGCCGTTTTGCCATCTGAGAGGAACGCCATGAAAGACGTGCGATACCGCCCAAAACTCCGGCAACTGCCGGGATTGCTGCTCGCTGCCTTGACCGTCGCCGCCATGGCCGCGGAGGACCCGGCCCCAGTTCCATCGCCCACATTTGTCATGATACCCATGCGCGACGGCGTCCAGCTCGCAACCGACATCTATCTTCCCGCAACCGGCGCTCCCTGCCCTGTCGTGCTGGCCCGGAGTGTGTACGGCCGCGAATTCGGCCCTCAGTGGGGGCCTCCGTGGCTCGACAAGGGCATCGCGTTCGCTGTCCAGGACTGCCGCGGCCGTGGCGGCAGCGAGGGGACCGATCTGGGGTTCTATGCCGATGGATGGGGCGAGGCCGGTGACGGCGCCGACACCGTCGCGTGGCTGCGCGCCCAGCCGTGGTGCAATGGCAAGATCGCCACGTTCGGCGGTTCCGCGCTCGGCATCGTACAGATCCTCGCGGCGCCGGCCACCCCCTGGATCACCTGCCAGGGTATTATCGTGGCGCCCGGCTCACTGTACGGCAACGTCACGTACCAGGGGGGCGTGTTCCGAAAAGAAATGATGGAGGGTTGGCTGGAGATCCAGAAACTCCCGCACGTACTGGAGCTGTGGAAAGAGCATCCCGGGTACGACGCGTTTTGGCGCCACTTCGATGCCGTGAGCGCGGCCGACCGCACAACCGCGCCGGCCGTGCACGTGGGAGGATGGTGGGACTGCTTCGGCCAGGGTACCCTGGAGGCGTTCATGTCGCGCCAGGAAGAGGGCGCACTCCCGGGCCGAGGCAATCAAAAGCTCATCATGGGGCCGTGGCTGCATGGACTCAGACGCGAACTCGGCGATGTGACCCTCGCGGAGAACTTCGACGCCGTCGACTTCAACCAGTACATTCAGCGGTTCTTCCGGTACTGGCTTCTGGACGAGCAGAACGGCATCATGGAGGAACCCGCAGTCCAGTACTACACCGTGGGCGATCTGTCAGACCCGAACGCGCCCGGCAATGAATGGCGGACAGCCAGCAGCTGGCCGCCGTTTCCCACCAGGGCGACTCCCTACTATTTGAACCCGGACGGGATGCTTCAGGCCGAGCAGGTGTCCGAGCGCACGGGCGGCCTTACTTTTTCCTATGACCCGGCTGATCCCGTGCCGTCCCTGGGAGGCGCTACGCTCCTCCACAAACCCGGGGTATACGACCAGCGGCCCGTGAGCGGCCGGGCGGATGTCCTCAAATTCGCCACGCCGCCCCTTGCCGAACCGCTCGAGATCACCGGGCGCGTGAAGGTGCGCCTCTATGTGTGTACTGACGCCAGAGACACCGATTTCACGGCGAAACTGGTCGATATCTACCCGGACGGGCGGGAGATTCTCATGCTCGACGGCATCCAGCGCCTCAAGTTCCGCAACGGCTTCGAAATGCCGGATTACCTCCTGCCGGGGGAGATCGCGGAGGTTGAAATCGATTTGTGGTCCATCAGCCTGATCTTCAACGCCGGCCATCGCATCGGACTGCATGTGTCGAGCAGCAACTTCCCTCGTTTCGAGCGCAACCCGAACACCGGCAAAGACTTCCCCGCTGAAGACGAGCCGTTGGCGGTCGCCTCGAACACGGTGTTTATGGGGGTTCGCTACCCCAGCGCGTTGATCCTGCCAATCGCGCCTTAGTATCATGCAGCACATGACTGACGAACACCGTACACCGCTCTGGTGGGCGAGTCTGACCGCGGAAAAAGTCCTGGGCATCCTGTTTGTCCTGGCGGCAGCGCTCAAAGCATGGGATCTTGAGGCGTTCGCGTTCCAGATTCGCTACTACCATATACTCACGGATCCCCGATGGCTCATGGCCGCCGCCATCGGCTCCGTGGCGTGGGAAACCCTGCTGGGCGCCGCCATGCTGGTCGGGCTCCGGTTTCGCGGCTGGACCTTCATCGCGGTCGCTGCGACCCTCGTGGGATTTACCGGGCTGGTGCTGTACTCCTGGTATTTTTACGATCTCCAGGATTGCGGCTGTTTCGGGTCGCTCGTGCCCCTCGGCCCCGGCGCCACCTCCGTGAAAAACGTCGGACTGTTTGCGCTCGCCGTGCTGGCGTGGTTTGGCCTCCGATCCGGCCGCGCCCCGATCGAGAGCGCGCCCTGGAAGCATCCCCTGTGGAAGATCGCGGCGGTTTTGGTCTCCAGCGTGCTGGTTTTGGTTGCCGGGCTCTTCCACGCGCCGTTCGAGCACGTGAGCGGCAATTCCGGGGGGCAGGATGGGCTCTCTCTCGCATTTAACGTTGAATACGAGGGGCAAGCCTTTAATACCTCGCAGGGCGAGTACTTCATCGCGTTTCTAAGCGATACCTGCGACGAATGCCGCGCTGAAACGCCCCTGCTGAACGATATGCTTGATCTCCCCGAAATGCCGGTGATTCTCGCGTTCATGCTCGTCGAAAATGACGATTCTCTCGAGCAATTCCGCGAACTGGCCCGGTTTCCCACCATCAGAATGGATACCCTGCAATGGGCCCAATACATCCACCTTGCCCCCCCGCGCTTTTATCTGGTGCGCGACGGTAAAGAACTCGCACACTGGGACGAGCACATCCCGCCCCTCGAAGAAATTGTGGCCGCCCGCGACGCTTCGTGACAAACCCGGCCGCTCAATTCGGCACTAAACCTAAGAAAACAAATGTGTTCGGAGGCTGCCCGCCTGTCGCGGCCGTGATGTGAATAGACGGGGCGGGGTTTCGTCTAGGTGGGTATGAGGAACCGCACGCACCATATCTTCGGACAGCGTGCGCTGGAGACTGAGACGATGCGAAACCGAGGGATGTCACTCCTGGAACTATTGGTTATCCTGGCTATTCTGGGCCTGTTTGCCGCAATCCTGCTGCCGGCGCTCGCCCATGCCAGGGGTTCCAAAGCACGCTACGATTGTGCTGCGAATTTGAAGCAATTGGGTCTCGCAAGCGCGATGTTCGCTGCCGAAGACGCGCACGGCAACTACCCCGCCCTGTACGCCGCACATACCCCATTCATGACGGAAACCGGCGAATCTACCGGAAACAGCGCGTTTCTGGTCCTGCCGTGCCTGAATCCCGCCGATCTCTGCCCGGAATACCTCAACGATGCACGCGCTTTTGTGTGCCCCGGCGTGGCGGCGGGAAACCCGGCCGGCTTCGATGCGGTCGCCGATTCCAGTGGCCGTTTAGTGGATGAGCTCGGGCTGGGTCTCGCAGCGCGGAGCTACATGTATCTGGGTTGGGCTGTGGACGCCATCGCACCCGAGGCTCCTCAGGAGCCTCTGGGTATCCTGGGCGGAACTTCCACTCTGACGGCGCCCGCACAGTTGGTGCTGGGCGTGGGCCCGGTTTTGGATGAAGTCAGACGAAGCGAAGACCCGGCTCGCGCCGACCTCGATATTCCCGTGCCCGGTGGCCTGGGCACCAACGGCGGCACGACGATCCACCGCCTGCGCAAAGGCGTCGAGCGGTTTGGCGTGACTGATATCAACAGCGTTGGAGCGGCGGCCAAAGCCGAAGCCGCCCTCTGGGTGCTCGCCGACCGCGTGACCGCGCCGGAAGACGACGGCTTCGCCTTCGGGGCCAATGTCCTTTTCAAGGACGGACACGTCGAGTTCATACCCTTTGACGCTAAGGCGCCGGTGACTGCCGGCATGGCCGCTTTTCTCGACACACTCGCACTCTTGAATTAACCCGCGCAACCACCCGCGAAAACGCCTCCTCCATCCCCCCTGGAGGAGGCGTTCCCCTTTTCTACCCCGCAACCTGGCTGCGCTGAACGTGCGATGCAGCGCCTGGAGAGTGGTATACTGCCGCTTTCCGCCATGCCCAGTGCAGAGGACTCCAGACATGCCCGAACCCATGAAATTCGCCGTCATCGGCTGTGGAATGCTGGCGCGCCAGCAGCATCTGCCCAATCTCGCCCGATCGGCAAAGGCGACCCTGCACACCTGCTGCGACCTGTCCGTGGACGTTGCCCGCCACTGCCAGGAGGAGTTTGGCGGCCTCAAGGCCACGACAGACTACCGGGAGACCATCAACGAGCCCGAGGTCGAGGCGGTGATCCTCGCGACCACCGAGCAGCTCCGGCTGCCCGTCATCGAAGCCTGTGCCGCCGCCCGAAAACCCGTGTACGTCGAAAAACCCATCGCCGGCACTCTGGAAGAGGCTCGTGAAATCCAGAATGTGGTGCACGAAGCCCGCCTCCCATTCTGCGCAGGACACAACCGCCGCAATGCCCCTGCCATGATTGATGCACACCGTATCTTCCGGTCCCACATGGGCGACCCCAGGCCCTGTCCGTGGCGGTTTGACCGGGAAGGGCACGGCCGGCCCGCTCTGCCCGACGACGGCGTCGCCGGCATGTCGGTCCGCATCAACGACGACTGGTATTCATGGAAGGGGTGGGTGTTTGATTCGGAACAGGCCCGCTTCGGGCCCATGCTTTTTGAAATGACCCATTTCACCGACCTCTGCAACTGGTTCCTGCAGGCGGAGCCCGCTGAAGTGGTGGCCTTGTCAGGCGGAATGCTCAACCATGGCGTCGCCATCCGCTACCGGACCGGCGAGATCGCGACACTTTTCATGGGTGCAAACGGCACCTTCGGCTACCCTAAAGAACTGTACGAAATCATGGGCAACGGAGGCATCGTCGTCATCGACCACATGGTGGAAGTGCGCACGGCAGGCATTCAGGACGCGCCCGCCCGCTTCTGCTACGAGCTGCTCGACGATCGCTTTCCCGATGTGGGCTCTCAAGGCGGGCTCGCCGGCTGGCTCGACAAAAAACGCCGGGCGTGTGAGGACGTTGCCCGGGGCGCCGACCCGCTCCTGCTTCTCGCCGCCAGCCCCGACCGGGGACACGCGCACGCCATCGACCGTTTCGTCGACGAGATCCGCGGCGAAGGGCCCATGGTCTGCGGGATTGACGATGCGATCCTGGCCACCCGCGTGGCGTTCGCCGCCATCCGGGCCGACCACGAGCGCCGGACCGTACCCCTGGACGAGATCTGAAACACGCGCCCGGCCAATACCCGCCATGCCCCCGCGAGTTTCCTACATTTCCACAGCCGCGACGGCTGTTGCGCACGACAATACGGGCTGTGGACAGCAGGCGCAGGCAAGCGCCTGCCCCCACCTGCCCACAATCCTTGGAAAACTCGCGCTGCGCCTAACCCGGAAACCCTGGCAACGTGACATTTCTAACGAGCTAAGACATGTGACATTTCTAACGAGTTTTGACAAAACCAATTCATGAATTTGACAGCCCTGCTGGCGTGTGCTATCATTTTTTCTGCTCGCATTGAGCGGGAGTAACTCAGTGGTAGAGTGCAACCTTGCCAAGGTTGACGTCGCGGGTTCAAATCCCGTCTCCCGCTCCATTTTTTTATTCCAAATCCCACTGACGGGTCCGCCCTGCGAACCCGAGGGCCGCTAGCTCAGGTGGTAGAGCAGGGGACTCTTAATCCCAAGGTCGGGGGTTCGAATCCCTCGCGGCCCACCATGAAAGGTTAAGGGCTCACGCCATTGCGCGTGAGTCCTTCTTTTTTTGTGCGACGACTGCGCCCAGGTTTGCCCTGACACAAAGAGCCTTCCGGGAGAATGACCGTCGTTAAGAAGCGCATTTCAGCATGCGTACGGCTCGCGGGCTGGATGGGTCTTCGGGCAAAAGGGGCGGTGAGCGAGGTTGTGAAGTGGCGGAGGGTGAGGGACTCGAACCCCCAAGCCCGAAGGCGCCGGTTTTCAAGACCGGTGCGTTACCATTACGCTAACCCTCCGCGCGGGGCGTGATGCGCCGCGATCAGGCGCATCAACGTGTATTGTAGCGCATGGCTGCCGGAGAAGTCATCCGGTGGGACGACACACCTCAGCCGCCGGGCACGGGGTCCGGTGCGGGGAGGATGCGTTGGGCGCGGGCATCGCTCTGGGGGCGTTTTTTTGTGCGGTGCCCGCGTGCCGGGTGATTGGGGCGTGTTCTGCGGTTGATACGGGGAGCCATGGATGTTAGGCTGATGTTTCCGCGGACGGCGCGCATCCGGCCGCGGCATCCACGGGCACGACGGGCCGGTGCCGCGCATCGTACCGGCCTTCGAGGAGATAACCCATGATCAGCAGACGCGCATTTTTGAAGACTGCCGCGGCCTCGGCGCCGCTCATTCTTTCGACCCGGGTGCTTGGCATGGACGGGCCCGGCCCGAATGAGACGGTGAACGTGGGCCTGATCGGATTGGGCGGCCGCTGCCAGGACATCGCGGGGACCTGTCTGCATATCCCTGAAATCCGGATTACGGCGGTCTGCGACTGCTTTAAACCGCGGGTGGACGCCTGTCTCAACGGCGCGGGCAAAGATCGCGGCTGGACGGGCTACACCGATTTCCGCGAAATGATCGAGAAGGAAAACCTCGACGGGGTCATGGTGGAAACCACGACGCATGCCCGCGCATGGGTGGCCTGCCACGCGATGGCCATGGGAATGGACGTCTACATCGAGAAGCCGATGTGTCTGACCATTGCCGAGGGGCGCGAGATGGTCCTGCTCGCGCGCAAATACCAGCGGGTCACCCAGGTCGGCACGCAGCAGCGCACGATCGCCCTCAACAACTGGGCCAGCGATCTGGTGAAGAACGGCGCGATTGGGCGCGTGACCGAAGTGCTCGCGCCGAATTTCGTCGGGCCGCTGCGCTGGGAACCCAAGCCCGCCGAGCCGATGCCCGAAGGCGGCAGCGACAACTGGTGGGATCTCTGGCTCAACCAGGCGGAATTCCGCCCCTATCATTCGGAATTGCACCGGCAATGGGCCCACTGGTGGGACTACGATGGCGGCGGGGTGTCGTTCGGCGTTACGGGCTGGGGTACGCACAGCTACGACCAGATCCAGCGCGGACTCGGCACTGACGAGACCGGTCCGACCGAGATCTGCCTCGAGGAAGCTGTTCAGACTCTCCCCTCAGGCGCATTTGAGGAGCGGCAGCCGTCTCCGGAGGAAACGGGTGCGGCGTATTACAGCATGGCGCGGTTTACCGGTCCCCGGGCAAAGATGCGCATGAAATACGCCAACGGCACGGTGCTCAATTTGAGCCTCGACGCCGACTGGGGCCCCGGCCTCGGGTGCATCTTCATCGGCGAGAAGGGCCGCATTGAAATCAACCGCGACAAGATCTCCGCCAACCCGAGAGAACTGCTCGACGCACCCGGCAATCCCGGCCATCTGCAAGTGCCGGAGACGAAGCCGCACATTGAGGATTGGGTCCGCTGCATCAAGACACGAGAGCGGTGCACGGCCGATATTGAATACGGTCAGCGCAGTTCGTCGCTTTGCTACCTGGTCAACATCGCCCGCGACGTGGGCCGCGTCGGCGACACGCTGTACTGGAATCCGGAGGCGGAACGTTTCACCAACTGCGACGAAGGCAACGCGATGCTGAGCCGTCCGCGCCGTCCGGGTTACGAGCTTCCCGCCTGAGCGCGTTTCACGCGCCGACTTTCAGGCGAATGGGTCCGACGGTGGCCGCGCGTTGTGCCAGGAGGCTGATCCGGGCGCTGCGAAACACCCGTGCCGTGTCGAGTCCGCCCGGTGCGGGCCGGCCCGCGATGTCCGCAAGAAAATCTTCCAGGTAGCCGCCGGTCCGCGGGGCAAGCAGCGGGATCTCGCGCGGTCCGCCTTCGGCATCCGGCCATACGATGACTTTGTTGAGATTGACGCCTGCTTCCGCGGCGCCTTTTGTGCCTGTTACGGTGAATCGCCAGTACGTGGGCAGGTCATAGCCGCCGGCGTCGGGACTGAAATACGAGAGGTCGGCCATGACGCCGCAGCCGTTCGCCAGTCTCAGCATGAGCATCGCGCCGTCTTCGAAGTGGGGATGCTGTCTGATGCGGCCGTTCCATACGCGGGCCGCCACAATCTCCGAGACGGGCTGGCCGGTCAGCCACGGCAACGCATCGATCACGTGTACACCGATATCGTTGATCGTGCCTCCGTGCGAGCCTTCTTCAAAAAACCACATCGGGCGCGTACCGTAGTTCAGGGGATGCTGCCCGAGGATCGTGATGCTGAGCACGTCGCCGATGTCGCCACGAAGGATAATGTCGCGCAGGGTCACAAACGGCGCGCCGTCGACCAGGTCGAGGATGCAGCCGACGCGGCGGTCTTTTTCACGCGCCAGCGACTCGATACGGTTCAGCTCTTCCAGATGAACACAGATCGGCTTGTCGCACAAGACGTGTTTCTCACGTTCGAGCGCATCGGTCACCCGTTCCGCGTGAACGGCGAAATAGTCGGCGCAGGCGACAATGTCGCAGGGCACTTCGTCGAGCATCGTTGTGTAGCGCTCGTGTGTTACGGCGATCCCCAGCTCCTTGAGCTGGGCCCGGGTTTCGGCGTCTTCTTCACAGACTGCGACGACCTCAAGATCTGCGTGGGTCCGGGCGAGATGGTACAGGCCGTAGACATGCGCATGACGAAATCCGACAAAAGCTATTCGTTGACTCACGGTACGATCCTCCAGCAACGACAAGCTGTGGCCGCCGTCAAGGGCGCCGCGGAAATCCCGCTGCATGCGCCCCCTCTCCCCACAGGCGCCTTTGCCCTGTGCATGCACTTTACCCGCCCGGCTCCCGCAAACGCAACGTAGGGCATGTGCCCCAATCGCCGCCGGGCGCGCAGCAGGCGAGAAGCGCCTTCTTTTTCAGGGCCGGGCCGTCATGCGGGCAGGGTTGAGCGTAAGCGGGACAAATTCGCATACTGGAGCCGCCGGGGTCATGGGGACCCGCCGGACAGCGCGCGAACGACGCCATCGACCTCCGGAACTGCGTGGCGCATTGCACCGGGAAAGCAGGGAGTTGTGAAACCTTTTCCGTCGAGTTTTTTATGGGGAGCGGCTGTATCGGCGCATGCCGTTGAAGGGGGCCATTTTGACAGCGACTGGTGGCGATGGGAACAGCGCTCGGGCCGCATCGCCGACGGGACAACGTCTCAGGCCGGCTGCGATCACAGGGCCCGGTTTCGTGAGGACATCGCGCTGGCGCGCAAACTGGGCCTCAACGCGTTGTTGATATCGCTGGAATGGAGCCGTATTGAGCCGCGTGAGGGCGATTTTTCGTCCGAGGCCATGGCCCATTACGCGGAAGTCTTGCGTGCGATGGCCGGAGAAGGGCTGGAACCCGTTGTCGCGCTGCAGGAGACGACCGTGCCGGACTGGTTTGCCTCGAGCGGAGGATGGCTGCGCAGTGATGCGGCGAAACTCTTCTCCCGGTACGCGGAACAGGCGGGGGCGGCGCTCGGAAGGCTGTGCCGGTACTGGGTGCCCATATTGACGCCGGTGGCGACGGTCCGGATGGGGTATCTTCAAGGCCTCTGGCCTCCGGGGCGCCGGAGTCTTCTGGCGGGGTGGAAAGCGTTGCAGCACATGGCTCACGGACATGCCGCGGCATACCACGCTATGCGGGAACATTCTCCGGAGGCACAGATCGGCGCCAGTGTGCTGGGCGAGCTGGTGCGCCCAGCCGACCAAACGCGCCCCTGGGACCTCCGCGTGGCGCGCTGGGAGCAGGCCTTGTCCAACGAGGTTTGGCCGGCGGCGCTGATCTCAGGCCGCTGGCCGCGGCCATTCGGAGAGGAACGGGCGCTGGCCGGCACGGTCGATTTTGTCGGAGTGTCGTATTATGGTTCACGGCGGGTCCGGTTTCGCCCGGGCCGGGGCGCTTATGCACAGCTGGTGAACGGGCAGGGCAAACGCGTACCGCCCCACGATTGCGAGCCAGATGCGGAGGGTTTGGCGGCTGTCTTGCACGCCGCGGCTGGCTTCGGCAAGCCGCTGATGGTGCTGGGAAACGGTCTGGCCACCGACGACGACCGTGCCCGCAGCCATTATCTACTGGACCATGTCGCGGCGCTGCACTCCGTCGTGGATTCGGGCGTCGAGGTGCTCGGTTATATGCACCGCTCTCTGCTGGACGGCTTTGAATGGGATCGAGGTTACCGTGCGCGCTATGGCCTGGTGCACGTCAGCGGCGGCACTATGGCACGCACGCCCAATACCTCGGCGTACCTGTACAGGGACATCGCATCGGCCGGTGAGATTCGCAAAGGAACGCTGGCACGGTACTGTCCGGATTGGGAGCCTCCGGGCGGATTGGAGCTGCCATGACGCATTTTCTGGCCTTTGACGGCGGCGGCACGGCCACCCGCGCGGGACTCTACGACCTGCAGGGGCGGCTTCTCGCGGAAGCAGTCGGCGGGGCATCAAATCCCGTGGCTCTGGGCGAAGAACGGTGCCTGGAGGTCTTGACACAGGTTGGGAACGAGGCCCTGGCGCATGCGAATGGCGGCCTGGAAGCCGTAGGCGCGGCTTTGTCTGGAACCTGGAGCTCCGGCATGGGTTTCTGGCTGGCGGACCGCCTGCGCGAACGATTTGAGGCGGCGCGGGTCATCGTGTGCGACGATATCCGGCCTATTCTCTTTGCAAATATTGGCGATTCGCCCGGCATTCTGGCAACCGCGGGGACGGGTTCGAGCGTCGTGGCGCAAAGGTCCGACGGACGGTCGGATTGTGTCGGAGGGCGCGGTGCGCTGTTCGGAGACGATGGGAGCGCGTTCCAGATCGGGCAGAGCGCCATGCGGGCCGCTGCCCGGGCGCAGGATGGCCTTGGGCCCGACACAATTCTCGTGGCATTGCTGCCGGAAGCGGCCGGTGTGGAGTCGTTCCGCATGTTGCCGCTGTGGGCCGGGAGGGCGTCCATGCGGGACGTTGCCGGGCTGGCGAAAGCAGTGGCGCAGGCCGCTGATTCAGATATGGTTGCCAGAAGCATCATCACCGATCAGGCCCATCGTATGGCGGAACTGGTTCGGGCAGGGGCCGTAAAAGCCGGCCTGCCTCCCGACACCCCGGTTTTGCTCAATGGGGGGGTATTTGAGCAGTGCCCGCTCTATCTGGACGCGTTTCGCGCGCATCTCATGGCTTCAGGCATGCGAGGGGAAGCGTTCCTGGCGCCCGTGCGGGGGCACCGGGCCGCGCTCACACTGGTGCGCGCCGCCCATCTGCCGGAGACCCTGCTGGCCTCGGTCAGCTGTGGAGATGCGGGCGGTGGAGCCGCAGGGGAGAGGGATACCTGATTCCGCCTGATGAAATGGGCTGGCTGCTGAACGGCGCCCATTAAAGGGGCTCGGCCCATTCTAATACTAAGTGCACGATTTTCAGGTTTTGTTTTTTCTGGAGGTGAGTCTCACGTCAGGAGCAGTCAAGGAAGAAGACATCGGGAGCCATTCGATATTCTTGGAGGTGTCAACCGAAAACCAAGCGCGAAAGGAATCCCGATGCCTTACCTCCATCGCACCTCAATGGAGCGCACAAAGATCGGGTTTTTCGTCGAACAGCGCAGGCTCGTACAATCCGGAACGCAGCCACGGGGGTCTGCCCCTACATTAGAAAGACTCCAGGAGATAGTCGATGTGCCGATTTGGGTTCTTATGTCCCCTGCGGGCGGGGCTGAGCCGTGTGCCGACGAGGACGTCGGCGCACCCAGGGTACTTGTCCCTCGCGGACGGGGCTGAGCCGTGTGCCGACGAGGACGTCGGCGCACCCAGGGTACCTGTCCCACGCTGGCGGGGGTGAATCGGCGGTAGCCGATTTGGGGGTGGAGTCTTGCAGGTTGGATTTTGGGGTATGGCTTGCAGCTCACAGCATCCCATCGCAACGCGTGGGCTATCCGGCTGGGCGATCACACGGGGACTGATTTCCGCAGCGCGTAGGGGTTGCCCATATAATCCGGATGGGCAGGCACAGGGGTCTGCCCCTGCATTAGAAAAACTTCAGGAGATAGTCGATGAGATACACAACCGGCCAAATAATACCTCGGACACCGAACATCCAATGAAATCTTCCTCCAGAAACGAAAAATCGCGTTGCGTGCACTCAGCACTTGAATGTGAGTTCGTCTTGAGAATTTGCATTTACTTTTCGCAAGAAGGCGGGGATTTGTGCCGGCCGCCGTTTTCAGCACGGCAGCGCTGTCGCGTTGGAGTGTGGAAATCCTGCTGTCGCCCTGCGTGAGTCTTACAGCCAACCTTCCTCATAGCCGGTTTCGTAGAGAGCGACAACATTCTCAGGGGGCGACACGGCCTGGATGTTGTGGCACGGGCACAGGATGTAGCCGCCGCCCGCGCCCAGCGTACGGTAATTCTCACGGACCTCTTCGCGGACATCGTCCACGGAGCCGAAGGGGAGCACATGCTGGTTATCGACGCCGCCATGGAACACCAGGGCGGCGCCGAAATCCCGCTTGAGACCGGCCCGGTCCATACCGGGACAGACCCATTGAATGGGGTTGAGCACCTGAGTGCCCAGGGCGATGAAATCGGGGATGATGTCGCGCACGGCGCCATCGCTGTGGGTAAACACGAACGAGCCGTGCTGGCGCGTCAGGTCCATCATGCGTTTCATGCGGGGAAACAGAAATTCGTGCATGTGTTCCCTGGCCATGAGAAGGCCCGTTTGGCCGCCGAGGTCTTCGGCGATGTAGGTGATCATGATCTGCCCCGGGATGGTCTCGAAAAGCCGCAGGGTGTCCTGGTACGCCAGCTCGAAAAGCTTGTCGAGGCAATAATGAACGATGTCCGGGTACATGAGCAGATCGAGGAAGGCCTGTTCTTCTCCACGGAGCTGTTTGTAGAGCAGGAACGGTTCCGAACCGCCGCCGCGGATGGGGCGGTGCTCATTTCCGCGCAGGAGCGCGGGCACCTGGGCGTAGTCCCACCAGTCGGGGCTGGGCCAGACATAATTTGCCTCGATTTCCTCCACGGAGGTGAATTGTGCGAGCGGCGCGTTGACGACTTCATCATAGGCTCCCGTGCCATAATCGATGTGGCGCCGCACTAAACCCCAGATGTCCTGCCCTTCGGGCGGGGTGGGCCCCACATACTGGCCTGCCACCGTGAGCGGCGTATCGATATGAAGCCGTTCCAGGGCCGTCTCAACATCGCAGCCCAGATGGCTGCATAGCAAGTCGCAGGCTTCTGGAGTGAGCCAGATGTCCATCGGCACACGGTCGGGCTCACGGCGCGAGAGGACGGCCAGCCAGCGCTCACGGGGCGTCATGCTCTCTTTTGGCACGAAAGGCTCCTCAACCGGGATGCGCCCATAAAGCCCCCGTTAGCGTTTAATGAACACGTGTTCGGGCGCCTTGACGACGGCGCTGTCGGTGGCCGGCTCCTTCCGGAAGGTCTCAAACAGCGCGCGGGAATGAGCCTTGAGGGCTTCGGGCACGACCTCGAGGGCGCCCCACTGCCAGATGTCGGTGATCACATACGAGCCGAGGCAATTCATGAACGACATTTCGATGGTATAGACCCCGTGTCCGTCGTCGAGGTAGACGTTACCGACCGCTACGGAGGCTGCGCTCTGCATGCGGGCCGGATCGGACACCTTCGCGAGGACGCCGCCGAACGCGAGCATCTGGGCGTTCTGCCAGTCCAGTCCCGCGCGCGCCAGGTCGTCGTGGATCCGGGTGAGCAGAGCCATCCGGTTTGCCCGCGCGTTGGGGTCAGGCAGGAAGGCGGCCGCCGCGCCGGGGAGATAAAGGCGGGCCCGCTCCGAGGCGACCAGCTGGCTGCCCATGGCGCCTTCCGCGCAGTATTCTACGGCCGCATCCATCTGTTCGGTGGCGATGCGTGCCGCAAATCCCGCAGCGGTCTCGGCCAGCGGCGCGTGGCTGTTGCCGCCGAACAGGGTGAGCAGGGCGGAGGCGCTGGCGGCCAGCGCAATGCCTACCGCGAACAGGGCCAACACCCAGCGCAACTTGACGGTGGGCCGTTTCCGTCGTTTTTTGCGGATATCATTCAACAGGGCGTTTTCAAAATCGAGTCGTTTGGCCAAAGGAATCAGGCTCCCCGCGACGTTCTCTTCTGCGTATTCCTCTGCTGGCGGCTTCGGACAGGCCAACAGTCACTACCCGCAATTCCGGGTTGGGTATAGGGTAGCGTTATCGCGCGTAAATCGCAACCGGCACCAGGACGCCGGTGCGCGATTCGGCCTATTGTAATCCGGGTGCCAGCTGTGGCAAAATCGCGGGGCTTAATGTGTCGTAAAGCCTGATTCCAGCCTGATGCCGTAGAGGTGCGGTTTGTACGGCGTTTGTATTCGTGACGCATTTCACGACAGCGTCCCGGCGCAGGCATGACTCACAAGGAATGGTCGAACACATGGCGGTACACAGAATCAAAAAGGGCCTGAACCTTCCCATTACCGGCGAACCCAGGCAAGAAATCACTCCTGCGGCCCAGCCCGTCCGCGTCGCCCTTGTCGCCGCGGATTATCCGGGGATGCGGCCCACCATGTTCGTGCAGGAGGGTGATGCGGTCAAGCGCGGGCAATTGCTTTTCGAAGACAAGAAGACGCCCGGCGTACGGTATACGGCGCCCGGAGCGGGCCAAATCGCCGGCATCCACCGGGGCGAGCGCCGCGCCCTTCAATCCGTCGTCATCGAGCTGAATGAGCACGAACGCAGCGGCGCGTTGACCGATGACGATCACGTGGTTTTCGCCGCATACCAGGGCAAAGCCCCGGCCACGCTGAAACGCGAGGAACTCGTGGAGCTGCTGGTGGAATCGGGGTTGTGGACGGTGCTTCGCACGCGGCCTTTTGGCAAAGTCCCCGCGGTGGACGCAGTGCCTCACTCGATTTTTGTCACCGCGATCGATACGAATCCGCTGGCCCCCTCGGTCGAAAAAGTGCTGCAGGGGCGCGAACAGGACTTTGGAACCGGGCTGGAGGTTGTAACGCGCCTCACCGAAGGCGTCACGTACCTGTGCCAGCGGCCCGGCGACACGATCCCGGTTCCCGCGAACGCGGAGCTGCAAATCGAGGAATTTGAGGGGCCTCATCCCGCCGGACTGCCGGGCGTGCACATTCATCTGCTGGACCCCGTTCACCGGGGGAAGACGGTGTGGTACATCGACTATCAGAGCGTGGTCTCGATAGGGCGCTTGTTCACGACCGGCAAGCTGGATGTGGAACGGGTGATCGCGCTGGCCGGCCCCATGGCAAAGAACCCGCGCCTGTTGCAGACGCGCGTGGGCGCCGCGACGGACGGCCTGGTCGCGAATGAATTGCGCGAAGGCGAGGCGCGGGTCATCTCGGGCTCGGTGCTTTCGGGCCGCCAGGCCGAGGGCGACATACACGGCTATCTGGGCCTGCGCCACCACCAGATCAGCGTGGTGGAAGAAGGCCGCCACCGCCCGTTCCTGGGTTGGATGATGCCGGGTTCGGATACGTTTTCGATGCTCAACCTGTTTCTTTCCCGGTTGACGCCGGGCAAGCGGTTCGCCTTCACGACCAATACAAACGGAGCGGAGCGCGCCATGGTGCCCATGGGCATGTATGAACGGGTAATGCCGATGGACATTCATCCCACGTATCTGTTGCGATCGCTTATCGTGCACGATCTCGAGGAAGCCGAAAAACTCGGCTGCCTCGAACTGGACGAGGAAGATCTGGCGCTGTGCACCTTTGTGTGTCCCTCGAAATATGAATACGGCCCGATTCTCCGTGAGAACCTCGACATGATTGAGAAGGAAGGGTAATGAAAGCCTTACGGAACATCCTGGACAAACAGGCCAGGCACTTTGAGAAGGGCGGCAAACTCGAAGCGTTGTACCCTTTGTGGGAAGCGGGCGACACCTTTCTGTATTCGCTGGGCAAGGTGACCCGGACCGCTTCGCATGTGCGGGACGGCGCCGACCTCAAGCGCATCATGATCACGGTGGTCGTGGCGCTGCTGCCCTGTATGTTTATGGCCATGTTCAACACGGGGCACCAGGCCCAGCTCGCGGTGCGGCAGGGCGCCGCCCTGTGGGACGGCTGGCAGACGACCGTGTTCACCGCGCTCGGGTTTGACCTGGTGCACGGCGGCTTTATCGCCTGCATGGTCTACGGCGCGCTGTTCTTCATTCCCGTCTATATTGTCACGCTGGCCGCGGGCGGAACGGCGGAAGTCATCTTCTGTATCGTGCGCAAACACGAGGTGAACGAAGGGTTCCTGGTAACGAGCGCCCTGTTCCCCCTGATCCTTCCCGCGACGATTCCGCTGTGGCAGGTGGCGATGGGAATTCTGTTCGGCGTCGTCATCGGCAAGGAAGTCTTCGGCGGGGTCGGCATGAACATTTTCAATCCGGCCTTAACGGCGCGCGCGTTCCTGTATTTCGCCTATCCCATGCAGATCTCGGGCGACAGCGTGTGGATCCCGGCGCAAACCAGTGCCGACGGCTACAGCGGGGCGACCTGGCTGGCTGTCATGAAGGATGCAGGCATGGAAGGCCTGCGCCACGGCATCAGCGACGTGCGCGGCGGCATTACGTGGTGGGAATCGTTTATTGGCCTCGAACCCGGCTCCATGGGCGAAACCTCCGCGCTGTTCTGCCTTATCGGCGCCCTGATTCTCATCACTACGCGCGTGGCTTCCTGGCGGATCATGCTGGGCGGCCTCGTGGGCAGTGCCGGGGCCGTTCTGCTTTTCAATGCCTTTGCGCAAGACTCGTCGTCCGTGTTTGCGGTGCCGGTGCACTGGCACTGGGTGCTGGGCGGGTTCGCCTTCGCCATTGTGTTCATGGCCACGGACCCGGTGTCCGCGCCTTTCACCGACACGGGCCGGTATCTCTACGGGTTTCTCATCGGGTTCCTGGGCATCCTGATCCGCGAGGTCAACCCGGCCTATGCGGGCAGCTGGATGTTGTCTATTCTGTTTATGAACATGTTCTCCTCGACCATCGATCACTACGTGGTGCGAGCGAATATCAAGAGGAGGTTGGCGCGGAATGCAGCGTAGCGGCTCGTTATATACCCTCGGGTTCGCTGGCGCCGTGTGCGTGATGTGCGCGGTGGTAGTGTCCTCGTCCGCGTATTTCCTGCGCGCTCCGCAGGAGCGCAACAAACTGCTGGATCGCCAGCGCCAGATCCTGAGCGTGGCGGGACTCCTGGAGAGCGGGACTGTTCTGCCGCCGGGAGAGGTGCGGAAATTGTTTGATGACTCGGTTGAGAAGGCCTTTGTCAACCTCAAGACAGGCAAGGCCCTGACTTCCGACGAGTTTCGAAGCGAGACGGGGCTCGATCCGGCAACGTATGATGCGCGCGAGGCCAGCACGAAATCTGAATTCGGACGGGATGCGCCGGAGGGCAATCTGGCGCGCATCCCCCGCCTCGCCAATTACGAGATCGTCTATTACATCAGGGAAGAAGGTCAGATCTCGGAGATCATCCTGCCCATCAACGGCAAAGGACTCTGGTCCACCCTGTACGGATTTCTGGCACTGGATAAAGACACGCGAACGGTCCGCGGCATCACGTTCTATGAACACGGCGAGACCGCGGGGCTGGGCGGGGAGATCGAAAATCCGAAATGGAAGGCCTTATGGAAGGGCCGCCTCGTCTACGATGAGAACTGGATCCCCGACATCACCGTGATCAAAGGGCAGGCCGGCCCCCCTGAGGCCGATCCGCACGAAGTCGATGGCCTGTCGGGGGCAACCATCACGAGCCGCGGCGTCAGCAATCTCGTGCGGTTCTGGCTGGGGGAAGACGGATTCAAGCTGTTCCTGGAGCAATTCCGCAACCAAGGGAGCGCAGCCTGATGGGAATTGGACTTAACAAAGCCGATCAAAAGGTTCTGCTCGATCCGCTGTTCAACAACAATCCAATCGCATTTCAGGTGCTGGGCATCTGTTCCGCCCTGGCGGTGACTACCAAGCTGGACACGGCCATCACGATGTCTATCGCGCTGACGGCCGTGACCGCCTTTTCCAATCTGTCGATAAGCCTCATCCGAAACCACGTGCCGCACACCATCCGCATGATCGTGCAGATGACGATCATCGCCTCGCTGGTTATCGTGGTGGATCAGGTGCTTCGGGCGTACATGTTCGACATCAGCAAGCGGTTGTCGGTCTTTGTGGGACTGATCATCACCAACTGCATCGTCATGGGGCGGGCGGAAGGGTATGCCATGCAGCATGGCCCAAAAGCCAGCTTTCTGGACGGCGTGGGCAATGGGTTAGGCTACAGCCTGATCCTCCTGATACTGGGGTTTTTCCGTGAGCTGTTCGGGAACGGCAGCCTGCTGGGGCGCCAGGTGCTTGCGCTCAAGCGCGACGGCGGCTGGTATGAGCCCAACGGGCTCTTCCTGGTGGCGCCGAGTGCGTTCTTTATCATCGGTTTGCTCATCTGGGCGCTGCGCACCTGGAAGCCCGAACAGCGCGAGGAGGAATAACGGATGACTGGCCTGGAACATTACCTGAGCCTCTTCGCCAAGTCGGTGTTTATCGAAAACATGGCCCTGGCGTTTTTCCTGGGCATGTGCAGCTTTCTGGCCTGTTCCAAGAAGGTGGAGACGGCAGTCGGCCTCGGCATCGCGGTAGTCATCGTCCAGAGCATCACCGTGCCGATGAACCAGCTGGTCTACAATTTCCTGCTGCGCCGGGGCGCCCTGACGTGGCTGTCGGCCGGTCTGAGCGAAGTTGACCTGTCGTTTCTTGGGTTTCTGACCTACATAGGCACAATCGCGGCGGCGGTGCAGCTCCTCGAGATGACTCTGGACCGCTATGTGCCGGCGCTCTATGTCGCGCTGGGCGTGTTTCTTCCGCTGATCACGGTGAACTGCGTCATCATGGCGGGGTCCCTGTTCATGGTCGAGCGGGACTATACCTTCGCGGAGAGTGCGGTGTATGGGCTGGGGTCGGGCACTGGCTGGGCGCTGGCGATCATCGCGCTGGCATCGATTCGCGAACGGATGAAATACAGCAATGTGCCGCTGGGCCTTCGCGGTCTGGGCATCGCCTTTATTCTTACCGGACTGATGGCCATCGGGTTCATGACCTTCTCCGGCATCCAGTTGTAAGACAGGCCGCCCGGGCGGCTCGAGCAAACGCTAGGAACTTGTGACTATGCTGATCATTCTCCTCGGCATGCTGATGTTCAATTTCGTTATTCTCAGCCTGGTGATCATCCTCATGATCGCCCGGTCAAAGCTGGTGAGCACGGGCGAAGTTCACATCGAGATCAACGAAGATAAGGATAAGACGCTCACGGTTCCCGCAGGCGCGTCATTGTTGAGCACCCTGGCCAGCCGGCAGATCTTCCTTCCGTCCGCATGCGGCGGCAAAGGCACCTGCGGCGTGTGCAAGGTGAAGGTGATCGAGGGCGGCGGGGCCATGCTGCCCACCGAATCGGGCCACATTTCGCGCGGCGAAGCCCGCGAAGGCATCCGGCTTTCGTGCCAGGTCAAGGTCAAAAGCGACCTCAAGATCGAAGTGCCGCCCGAGATCTTCGAAATCCGTAAATGGGAGTGCACGGTACGTTCCAACCGCAGCGTGGCCACCTTCATCAAGGAGCTGGTGCTCGAACTGCCCGAAGGCGAGGCCGTGCCGTTCCGTGCCGGCGGCTACATCCAGATCGATTGCCCGCCGCACACCGTGCACTACAAGGATTTTGATATCGAGGAGCGATTCCGTGACGACTGGGACAAGTACGGCCTCTGGAATCTGGTCTCCCGTTGCGATGAAGAGGTGACGCGCGCGTATTCGATGGCCAACTACCCCGAGGAAAAGGGGCTCATCATGCTGAATGTGCGCATTGCACCGCCGCCGCCGCGTGCGTCGCAGGATATACCTCCCGGCTTCATGTCGTCGTATATCTTCAACCTCAAACCGGGCGACAAAGTCACGATTTCCGGACCTTTCGGCGAGTTTTTCGCCCGCGATACCGACAACGAGATGGTGTTCATCGGGGGCGGCGCGGGTATGGCCCCCATGCGCTCGCATATTTTCGACCTGTTCAAACGGCTCCACACGCATCGCAAGGTCAGCTTCTGGTATGGCGCGCGCAGCCTCCGGGAAGCGTTCTATGTTGAAGATTTCAACGCGATCCAGGCGGAAAACGAGAATTTCAAGTGGACCCTGGCACTCTCAGAGCCGATGCCCGAAGATCAGTGGGACGGCCCGGTCGGGTTCATCCACCAGGTCCTGCTCGACAACTACCTCGGCACACATCCCGCGCCCGAAGACAACGAATACTACATCTGCGGGCCGCCCATGATGAACACGGCGGTCATCAACATGCTGCAGGATCTCGGAGTCGAGGAAGGAAACATCCTGTTCGACGACTTTGGCCTGTAATGGCGCCGCACGCGTTGGCGCGTTCTGAAGCGCGGCGCGATCGTAAGAAAGGGCAACGGTGAGTCCCGCAGTACGCAGAAGGCCCCCTGGATGGCGCGCCGTCATGGCGCTGGCCGCCGTCCTGGCCTGCATGGGCTGCGGCGCACACTCTCCAGCCCGCGCGCGCGTACCCGAGTTTTCCGGACCGACCATGGGCACGGTCTACAAGGTCAAGGTCGTCCTGCCCGAACCCGGCACGGCGGACCCGGCAACGCTTCAGGGGCTGATCGCGGCCGAACTCGACCATGTCAACGCGCTGATGTCGACCTTCCGGCCCGATTCCGAGCTTTCCCGCTTCAATGCGCACGCATCCACCAGCCCGTTTCCGCTTTCGGCGCCGACGTTTGAGGTGTTCCAGCTGGCTCTGGGGATCAGCGAGCAGACCGGCGGCGTGTTCGACATTACCGTCGGCCCTCTGGTCAACGCCTGGGGATTTGGCCCGGACAGCGTGCCCGCCACCCCGCTGAGCGATGCCGAGGTAGCGTCTCTGCTCGCGCACACCGGTTACGGCAAACTCACGCTGGATCCCGATAATCTCACGGTAAGCAAAGCCGATCCGGAGGTCTATTGCGACCTTTCGGCCATCGCGAAAGGCTATGCGGTGGACCGCGTCGGGCTCGCCCTCGAAGAAGCCGGATTTTTCGATTATATGGCCGAGGTGGGCGGCGAAGTGCGCACCCGGGGCCTGAATGCGGAAGGCCAGCCCTGGAGGATCGGCATCGTCTGCCCCGACCCGACGCAGGGCGGCCTGGAGCAGATCGTGCCGTTGAGCGGCTGGTCGCTGGCCACCTCGGGCGATTACCGCAATTTCTACGAGCGCGACGGCGTCCGCTATTCGCACACCATCGACCCCCGTACCGGACGGCCCATCACGCATAATCTCGCCTCGGCAAGCGTTATCCATACAGAGTGTGCGCTCGCCGACGGATACGCCACCGCGCTCATGGTTATGGGCCCTGAAGACGCCCTGCGGTGGTGCGAAGAGCACGACGTGATCGCGTTTTTAATCGTGCGCGAGGCCGAAGGGCACTTTCGCAGCCTGGCCTCACCCGCATTCGAACGATTCCTCGCTGCCGCCAACCCGGCTTCCCAGGAAAGAAGGTGACACCGATGTTACAAACCATTTTACTCTCTGTTGTCGTGGTCGGCGTGATGATGCTGGCCCTCGCCCTCGGATACCTCCTGACGGGCCGCTGCATTACCGGCACCTGCGGCCGGCCGGAGGACACCACGGAAAGCGGCGAGATCGTCTGCCGCACCTGTGGCCGCACCAAGCCCTCGGTCAATCCCCCCTCCGACGACGCCTGAACCGGGCCCGGTGCCCGGCACGTTACGCTGGCAATTGCCACGGGCCGCGCCGGTCTCTTGCACCGGCCTGCGGAGGGGGCTCGGTTTGCGCGAGAGGGCCCACATGCGCGACTATCAGGGGGAATTCGCCACCGGGCGATGAGATAGACCGACCAGCGGGAGGGCCGTATGCGATACCGTGTCCAGATTCCCACCTGTATGCTCCTGGCCTTGGCAGCGTTCGCGGCTTCGGAAACGGAACAGCCCCCCGGGGACACGTGCCGCCTCTGGTACCGGCAGCCCGCGCAGGAATGGACTCAAGCCCTGCCCGTCGGCAACGGCCGCCTCGGAGCGATGATTTTCGGCCGCACGGACGAAGAACGCATTCAGCTTAACGAGGAGACCGTCTGGGAAGGCTATCCGCGCGACACCACGAACCCGAAAGCGCTCGAGGTGCTGCCGGAGGTGCGCCGGCTGTTGTTTGAGGGAAAAAACGTCGAAGCCACCGACCTGGCCGAAAATATGATGGGTATTCCTCAGCGGATCAAGTCGTACCAGACCCTCGGCGACCTCGTGCTGACGTTTCCCCCGTCTGAACGCATCGACGGCTACCAGCGGAACCTCAACCTCGATACCGGCATCGCTTCAACCCGCTATGCCGCAAACGGCGTGGTCTACACGCGGGAGGTGTTTGCCTCGGCCCCGCACGACGTCCTCGTGGTGCGCATCGAGGCCGATCAGGCCGGCGCGTTGTCCTGCGGCATTGCGTTAACCCGGCCGAAAGACGCCGCCTGCGCCAGCGACGGCCCTGATCGGCTGCTGCTCAGCGGGCGCATCGACATTCCCCATCATGAAACCGGCGCACCCGCCGGAATGCGCTTCGCAGCGCGCCTCGCAGCGCACGTAGAAGGCGGCCGACAACACGCCGAAGAGGATACGCTGCGAATCGAGGGAGCCGATGCCGTGACCCTGGTCCTGGCAGCGGCCACCAGCTACCGCGGCAGCGACCCGCTCGCAGCAACACGCGAGACACTGGCGAAGCTCCCCGCCTACCGCGAACTGCGCGAGGCCCACATCGCGGATCACCAAAACCTGTTCCGCCGCGTCGACATCGCCCTGGGCGACGATCCGGTCCCCGGCACGCCGACGGATCTCCGGCTCGAGCGCGTCCGCGGCGGCGAGGATGACCCGGTGCTGACGGCGCTGTATTTTCAGTATGGCCGCTACCTGCTCATGGGCTCCTCGCGGCCCGGGTGCCTCCCCGCCAACCTCCAGGGCGTCTGGAACGAGCACCTCGACGCCCCCTGGAACAGCGACTACCACACCAACATCAACCTGCAGATGAATTACTGGCCCGCCGAAGTGGCCAACCTGGCCGAATGCCACCTGCCCCTCTTCGATTACATGGATTCCCTCGTGGCCTCCGGTGAGCGCACCGCCCGCGTGCATTACGGTGCGCGCGGATGGGTCGTTCATCACCTCTCCGACATCTTCGGCTTCACCACGCCCGCCGACGGCGTCTGGGGCATCTGGCCGATGGGCGCCGCGTGGCTGGCACAGCACCCCTTCGAACACTACCGCTTTTCCGGCGATACGGCCTTCCTGCGCGACCGCGCCTACCCCCTCATGAAAGGCGCCGCGCTGTTTCTCCTCGATTTCCTGGTCGAGGACGCCAACGGCCGCCTCGTCACCAACCCCTCCCATTCGCCTGAAAACAGTTTTCGCGGGCCCGATGGCAAGCCGTCGATGTTTACGTATGGCGCCACCATGGACCTCATGATCATCCACGACCTCTTCACCAACTGCATCGAGGCAAGCAGCATCCTGGGGGTCGACGCCGGGTTCCGCCAGGAGCTGCAATCGGCGCTGGACCGGCTCGCCCCGCTCCAGATCAGCGAAAGCACCGGCCGGCTTCAGGAATGGCTCGAAGATTACGAAGAAGTCGAGCCGGGCCACCGCCACATGTCACATTTCTACGGACTGCATCCCGGACATCAGATCACGCTCGACGGCACGCCCGAACTCGCCCGGGCCGTACGCAAATCGCTCGAATCCCGCCTGGCGCACGGCGGCGGACACACCGGCTGGAGCCGCGCGTGGATCATCAACTTCTGGGCCCGCCTGCGCGAACCCGAACAGGCCTGCGAGAACGTGCACGCCCTGCTGGCCAAATCCACCCTGCCCAACCTCTTCGACAACCATCCCCCGTTCCAGATCGACGGCAACTTCGGCGGAACGGCCGGCATCGCCGAAATGCTCCTCCAAAGCCACGCCGGCGAGATCCACCTCCTGCCCGCCCTGCCCGCGGCCTGGCACACCGGCCACGCCAGCGGCCTGCGCGCGCGCGGCGGATTCGAGGTCGCGCAGACCTGGGCCGACGGCAGGCTGCTCCAGGCCGTCATCCAGCCCGGAAACGACGGACCCTGCCGCGTGCGCTGCGAAATGCCGCTCTCCGTCACGCTCGACGGCCAGCCCCTGCCCACCGAACACCCCGGCCCCGGCATCACCGCCTTCAGCGCACAGGCAGGCCGTAGCTACCATCTGACCCCCGCGCCGCACTAAACCCCGCCCCGCCCACGGACCTCACGAAAGCCCGTACCGGCACCGCCGGAAATCTTCGAATATTCGAAGATTTCCGGCGGTGCCTTGGAGAAAATCTCCGCTCAGGGATACTTGTCTTTGGCTACGCCAAAGTTTTGCGGGTTCACTGCATAAGTGCTGTGGTTTGGGGAGAATCTCCGCTCAGGTATACTGGCAAGTTCCAACGAGAGCGACTGGGTTCTGCTGTGGTTTGGGGAGAATCTCCGCTCAGGTATACTCTCGACGAAGGAATCCGCATCACCGTTGAGGCTGTGGTTTGGGGAGAATCTCCGCTCAGGTATACTACCGTGGCAGTAGCAGCCGCGGTAATGCGCGCTGTGGTTTGGGGAGAATCTCCGCTCAGGTATACTTCTCTGCGCGAGGGCCTGGGACTCGACGGCGCTGTGGTTTGGGGAGAATCTCCGCTCAGGTATACTGGCGTCCTCGAACATCTGGAGGGCCGACCGGCTGTGGTTTGGGGAGAATCTCCGCTCAGGTATACTATCCAAGTCAACGGCCATACCGTTACAAGCGCTGTGGTTTGGGGAGAATCTCCGCTCAGGTATACTTCGATTCCCCAGGACCGCCCGTTGATAGTGCTGTGGTTTGGGGAGAATCTCCGCTCAGGTATACTGCCAGGTTCGTTGTCGCCTATCAACAGCATGCTGTGGTTTGGGGAGAATCTCCGCTCAGGTATACTTCGTGTACGTTGGCGCGGATTGCGTCAATGCTGTGGTTTGGGGAGAATCTCCGCTCAGGTATACTTACGAATCATGGCGGGAAGATCGTTCGCGTGCTGTGGTTTGGGGAGAATCTCCGCTCAGGTATACTCGATTGCGTCGGGGTTCTCGATTTCGAGAAGCTGTGGTTTGGGGAGAATCTCCGCTCAGGTATACTTGTGTTGTTCGATAATCCCCAGAACGGCGCAGCTGTGGTTTGGGGAGAATCTCCGCTCAGGTATACTTTCATCCTGAAGGACCATCAGCCGAAGCTCGCTGTGGTTTGGGGAGAATCTCCGCTCAGGTATACTCCTGCTGGACTTGTGTGTGTACGCGGGGGTGCTGTGGTTTGGGGAGAATCTCCGCTCAGGTATACTCGCGTGCTCGTGGCTGATAACGTAATTCGGCTGTGGTTTGGGGAGAATCTCCGCTCAGGTATACTGGCCATATACGCCAGCTCGACCGGCATCGGGCTGTGGTTTGGGGAGAATCTCCGCTCAGGTATACTCTGACGGCTGACTATATCAGCACGTAACCGGCTGTGGTTTGGGGAGAATCTCCGCTCAGGTATACTGTACCGCGTGAATATTAGCCCGTGTTTGATGCTGTGGTTTGGGGAGAATCTCCGCTCAGGTATACTCGTGACCGAGTTTTTCACGGCGATCCCCTAGCTGTGGTTTGGGGAGAATCTCCGCTCAGGTATACTCACCGCCGCGTCGGTGACTTCAGTGTCCACGCTGTGGTTTGGGGAGAATCTCCGCTCAGGTATACTATTCTCTGTATAAGCCCCCGAAAAGCGGGGGCTTATACCCTTTCTGGGGCTTATAAAAGAAGCATCTGGTCGGGCGGCTGCTCCGTCTGCTCGCGTTTTTTACCCATGTAGACCTCCATTTTTCCGAACTGACGATCGGTGACAGCGAGCACGCGAACGTGTCCTTTGGGGGGGAGGGCCTGACGGACCCGCTTCCGGTGCACTTTGCTGGCATCTTCATCGGCGCAGTACCGGGCATAGACGGAGTATTGGAGCATGTCAAACCCGAGCTGGAGGAGCGTCTTCCGGAATCGGGTGTAATTTCGGATATCTTCGGTGGTGTCGGTGGGCAGATCGAACAGTGCGAAGAGCCACATGCCTTTGTATCCCGAGAGTTGGAGGTGTTGTTGCTTCATGACTCAGAGTTCGGGGAGGACGAGGTTTTTCGCGGCGCCCGCGAAGATCCGGGTGAGCGACACCGCGGCGCGTGCGGCGATGTCGAACAGGGAGCGTTCTTCTCCCTGGACGGGATAGCAGGCCATGAGGGGCTGAATGAGCGCGGCCTTGGCCTGGGGAGACAGCTCGGCCAGGGGGTCGTTGGCCCGAAGCCAGGCGGCGACGGCGCGGTCGACGACGGGCCGGAAGGGCTCCATGAGGTCGTCGGCGAGGGCAAACGCGTCGTAGCGGTTGCGGTGATGGATCCCGAGCGAGGGATGGAGTCCGGCCGCGCAAACGGCCCGGGCGACGATGGCGCGCAGGACCGCGTAGCCGTAGTTGAGGTTTTTGTTCTGGTCGGGCAGGTCGCGGTCGCGCCGGAAATGCGGGTTGCCGAACAGAGCGGGCCAGTAGCGGCGGGAGGCCTGGCCTTCGACGTTATCGGGGTCGCCGGACTTGACGCGTTCGGCCAGGGCCGCGAGGCCGCGGTCGTCGCCATGGAGGTCCTGCAGGAGGCGGGCCTGAGCGCGGATTTTGGCCTGGACGATCTGTCTCCAGGCCTGCTTGCACACGGGTGCGGAGGCCTGCGTCTGGTGGGCGAGCCGCTCGGCCTGGAGGTGATGGCCCACCATGGGGAGCATCATGCCCGTGGGCAGGCATTTGGCGTCGCACACGATGACCGGCGCGCCCGCCTCCGCCAGCCCGGCCAGCACGGGCTGCGTCAACACCACCGCCGGATGGGAGATGACGAGGGCGCCCATCTCCCCGAGCGGGATGGAGGCCTTCTGTTCGCCGCCCTGTTCGACGACCAGGCGCTTGTCGCTCACGGAGAGCCGCGCACCCGCTTGCGAAATGTCGATGATCCGCTCCAGCATCAGTCGTTCGCCGGATAGACTTCGCCCAGCGGCGTCACCATCGCCTTGCGGCAGTTCCGCTTCTTTAGAGACGAAACAAAAGGCGCGATTCTAATGCGAACCTTTTCATCATCTGTTGCAGACCTGGGAACGTCCGCCTTCCTCCGGGCATCATGAATGTGCATCAATTCAAGTCGTCCATCCTTTTCCATGGAGACACCTCTCACGATGTACAATTCGCGTCTCAACCCTCCCGGCGTGGTTTCGACGTCAATTTCCACGACGTCACGTTGCGTTAATGAGAAGAGGAAGCGGCGGCTCTCGTCCCAGTGGCGGTTGACGATGGGCTGGCCCTGTTTCCGGCGCTGGCAGGCATCGAGGCGGGTGACCACGCGCCCTTGCCATTTTGTGACGTTGCCGTCCTTGCCCAAAACTTCGAAGATCTCGATGTGGCTGTTGCCGCGGGTCCAGACATGGCGTTCGGTCGGGCCATGACCGATCGGGGTGACGTCGCGGGTGTATTTGAGCCGGACTTTGTGGATTGGGATGGCCTGCCCGGCGCGGGGGCCGTCTTTGATGCGAATGCGCGGGTGGTTCGCGGAATTGGAGAAGGCGGCATCAGAATCCTCGTCATGGTCCCGAAAATGCTGCCAGACGATATCGCGCACGGTGGGATCGGCGATATTCTGAATGTCCGCGGCTTTGAAGTCTTTTTTCAGCGGCTTGCGCACGAGGACGTAAGGTTTGCCTTCTCTATCGGTACGGGGCGGGCTGTAATTGGTGTCTTCGTGGAAAGAGCCGGCGACCTTGCGCGACGGCCGGTGCGACACCACCACGCCGTCAATGGCCCGCTGCACGTCTTCCAGAAAGCCCGCCCAGGGCTCGGTCATGCGTTTTTCGAATCCGCGGGAACGGCCGCGTTCGCGAAACTGGGATGCGGCCGCATCGCTGAGCGCCTTCACGGTCGCCCGGTCGGTGAGGGCGATGGCGATCGCGTCGACGGCATGATGGCGGTGGTCGCCGCGTACTTTTTCGCCGCCGTCGCCCAGGATGGAATTGAGCCGCCAGGCCGAGCGCAGGTAGCTGGTGATCTGGCCGCGGCTGGCCTGGATGCGGCTCTGGGCTTCCGGACCGTAAAGCCACGCGAGGTAATTTCGGGCTTCGCGGGAGGCGAACTTGGTGTCGTTGAGCTGGCGCGCGCTGAACTCTTCGAATTCGAGCAGGTCCTCGGTGCTCATCTGGAAGCGGCGGAGTTTCTCGCGCGCGGCATCGCCTTGAAATCTCGCGACCCTGTCGAGGATGTCATCCCAGTGGCCTGAATGTTCGTAGGCCTCGCGGGGCGTGCGGTTTTGTTTCACGTTACGGTTTTCTTCGTGATAGCAGAGGGTCTTGTTGAAGAAGGAATCGTCGAGGCAGCGGCTGAACGGGATGATGTGCTCGATGTCCCAGGGGGAATCCTGGCTGAAAAGCTCATGGAAGGGGATGGACTTGCCCGTGTACGGGCATCTCCCGCCGCACTCCTTCCAGAGCCCGCCGCACTCCTCCCAGAGCCGTGCCTTGAGGAGGTCGCGCCCGGTCACGCGGGGGTCGCCGGTGGTGTCGATGATTTTCTGCCGCAGGGCATCGTTGGCTTTTCGGCGCTTCTGGATCTCCGCGGTGATCTTTTTGCGCTCATCACGGCTCTTTTTCATCTCGCGGGCAAGCTCGATGCGGATGTAGTCGGGTTTTCCGTAAGTGCGGATGATCGCGTTGACCACGCGGCGGGTCTCGGTGAGCGTGCGCATCACGACCGGGTTGCGAATGGTCTTGCAGGCCTCGGCCACGCCGGGAAGCTGGTCGAGCACGTTTCGGGCCCAGTTTCCTTCAAACGCCTGGTCGCGCGCGGTGGCAAACTGGATTCCCTGCTCCATCAGGGGCAGGATCGCGCGCATCGCTTCGCGGGAAAGGGCCATATAGCCGGATTCAAGATGGACCTTGCCGAAGGCGGCGGCCGCTTCGGGGTCGAGGCCCCAGGCGTCGCGCCCGCGCCGCTCCAGGGTTTCAGCCCGCTCAATGCCCATGGCTTCGCCGACAATCGCATCCTGCGTTTCACGGGAGAAACGGTCCCACTGTTCGCCAAAGACGGCGCGCAGCGCGGTGGCGGTCTTGTTGCCGGGCAGGTCCTTTTCCCCGCCGCGCTGGAAGTTGAACTCTACGCCTTTCGGGAGCTTGGCCGCCGTTCGAATTTGGGGAAAGGTGATCTCGTCTTTCTTCTCCATGGCCTGAAGGACCGCGTGGCGCTCATCCTCGGTAAGGCGGCGGTGGGATTCGTCGGCAAAGATCACCTCAAGGTCATTGACCTTCTGAAGCATGCGGAAGCGCTGGGAGATGAGCAGCGCTTTCGGTGCGCGTTTCTTCTGGGAGACCAGGTCGCATACGCCGATCAGGCCTTTCTGGCTTTTGAGAGGGCGTTGATAGAAAATGGCCTCGGCGATCTGCTTTTTCAGCGCATCGGAGAGCAGTCTGGGGTGATGCGGCTGCTGCGCCGCCCAGATCGCCTCAAATTCATCGAGATACATGTCGCGCGCGGTCCAGCGTTGCCGGAGGCGGCGCTCATTGACGGGATCCACCTGCGCGAGGAATTCGCCGAGGGTTCGGACGCCGGCGGCGCTCATGCGTTCGCGCAACTCGCTAATGTTTAGCTCGACGGTGCCTTTGTCTTCATCTTTCTTGCCCGACTTACGGTTGCTGAGATAGCCGCGCCGCTGCGCGAGGTGGTAGAGGGCTCGCCCGAACTCATGAGGTTCGAGAGGATGGTCCAGTGCGCGGCTGCGGAGAAAATAGGGAAGCTGGTCGAGAGCAGCCGCGGTTTTTTCGTCCGGAGGCGCGGCATTGCGGTACCGGGCGTCGATCTCCTGGTCGAGGGCCTGGAGGAGGCGGTGGCGCTCCGCAGGCTTCCGCATGGCGCCTTTGGGCAGGAGCCCGTTGCGGCTGAGGAGCCCGGCGAGGTTTTCAAGACGGCGGCCGCGGCGTTCGCACTGACGCCGCCGTTGGCGGGCGTCGCGGCGCTCGACCCCGCGCGCGCTGTCTCTGCCGGATTCGACGTCGCCTTCGGTGCCCGCATCGAAAACACGCACGCCGCAGCCGGTCAAAGCCGACGGCTGCCCGTCTCGATATTCGATTAACGCCCAGCCGACGGAATTGGAGCCCAAGTCAAGGCCAAGTACCGTATACTTTGCGACGCTGTCCATAGTAACCCCCGAAAACTGCTTTTTTGCTATTGACAATCAGCCCCTCACAGTCTAATATAATCTATAGTATACCTGAGCGGTGATTCCATCAAATCACAGTAAGGATGTTTCCTTACCGGAATCATCACGGTGGGCTCCGCTGCTTGCAGCGCCCCTAGCGCTCCCTGCCGAAAGGTTTGGGGGCTTTTTTATTTCTGGCCGGATTCCTGGGCGCTTGTGAGCCATCACAGACAGGATCGCCCCGCTGAAGTGAGGATACGGCCCTTGGGCGGGGTGGGTCTTCGTATTTCCCTCCATTTGGCGCCAGATTGGGGTGCGGGAAGCCGATCTGTGGCTGTGGATCGTGGTTTACGTGCTTTTCACGCCGGATTGTCACGATTTTCCGATTGGCGTGCCTAGTATTGATGTTGTATTATCAGGTACCGAAATCTAGCGAGATTCGGGCAGGGCGCGGGCTGGGCAATTCGGCAATTTTGGTGCGTCCGCCGCGAATCCGAAAGGTACCACGTGATCGAGCATTATTTTGGAGAGCCTGACGGGCCTCGCGGCCCGGAGACTGCGCGGGAGCGTATCTCGGAACTCAGGTCGGAAAAGGCGCAACGGAAACGCGCAGAGCGCGTATTGCGGAAAAACGCGGAATTCCTGCGGGGAATTCTTGATACGATGGCGCTTTCCAGCGTATTTGTCGCAGATTACAACGGCGTGATCATATTCGCGAATCCCCGGACGGAAGAGATCACGGGCATGCCTCTCGACCAGTTCGTGGGCCGCTCGTGCCTGGTGGACGACTGGAGCCTCTGCGACACCTCGGGGCGGGAACTGCGCCCGGAGGAGTACCCGTTTATGCGGGCGCGGGACACGGGGCAGCGCGTAACCAATGAGATGACCCTGCTGATCCGCGATGATGGATCGTCTCGCCATCTTGTTGTGAATGCGGCGCCGATGCGCGACGAGGCGGGGCAGATTACCCATGTTGTGATCGGCATGCAGGACATCACGGAACTCAAGCACACGGAAGAGGCCTATCGGGTGCTTGTGGAGGACTCGGCGCAGGGATTTTCTCTATTCCAGGACAGCCGGGTGGTATATGCGAATTCGGCCCTTGCCGAGATGGCGGATTGCCGGGTCGATGACCTGATCGGCCTGAGCATCGAGCAGGCTGCGGAGCGGTATATTCATCCCGAGGATCGGAACGCCACGCTGGCTTCGTTTCAAGCGGTGAGCGGCGGTAACGGCGCCGCTCAGTCCGGGATTTACCGGCTCATTCGGGCCGACGGCGGCATCCGGCATCTCCAGAGCTACGTGGGTCTGACGCGTTACCAGGGGCGGCCCGCGGTGCAGGTGGTCAATGTCGATATCTCGGAACGCATGGCGGCGGCAAAGGCGCTCGAAGACTCCCGCCGGAATTTCCAGGAACTGTTCAACCGCCTCGAAGATTTCGTTGTGGTGCTTTCGCTGGAGGGCCGAATCGTTCAGGTGAACCCGGCGACGATTCGCCGTCTGGGCTACCCGGAAGAGCAGTTGCTCGGTTCGCCCGTCGCGATGCTCTATCCGCCGGATCGGCGTCAGGAAGCCGAGGAACTGCTCACCGAACAGGTGGCGGGCCGGCGGCTCTGCTGCGAGATGCCGTTTCAGGCGGCGGACGGCACGGTGATCCCGGTCGATACGCATGTCTCGTCCGGGCGGTGGAACGGCGAACAAGCGCTTTACGCGGTGTCGCGCGATATTTCCGAGCGTCTCAAGACGGAAGCGAAGCTCCGCGAAAGCGAACGCCGTTTCACCGAGACGCTGCAGGCGTCCCGCCATGTGCTCTACCGGTTCAACATGCGCACCAACCGCTACGACTACCTGAGCCCCCATGTCGCCGAATTTTCAGGTTTTTCATACGATGAGGCAATCAACAGAGGCCTGGCGGAGATTCTCCAGGGGTTCCACCCGGACGACCTTCCGCGGCTTCAGGCCGAGATGCGGGAGGCCGTTGCGAACGCGCGGGGCAATTCTGCGAGCCTCACGCTCGAATTTCGCCGCAGGCTCAAAGACGGCAGCTACCGCTGGGTCAGCGATTCGCTGATGCTTGTGCTCGATGACCATGGCTCTGTTGAAGCGATTGTAGGCTCCATCCACAGCATTGAGGAGCGGAAACGGGCCGAAGAAGCCTTGCGGCGCGAAGGGCAGCATCTGCAAAAACTGCTTCAGGCCGCGCCCGTGATCCTGTTCGCCGCCGACCGCGATGGGGTGTGCACCGCCATCGAAGGCCGGGAGCTCGAGGTGCTTGCCATCGACCCGGCGCAGTTCGTCGGCAAACCGATCCGGGAGATCTGCGCGGACCGCCCGGGAATGAAGACGCTGCTCGATCGCGCCCTGACCGGCGAAGAATTTTCAGCCGAATACCTGGACGAGCGCACTGGGCGCAGACTGGTCGGACATGTCGCACAACTGCGTGACGAGCAGGGCCAGCGCGAGGGCATCGTCGTCATTTGCGTCGACACCGCTGAACAAAAACAGCCCGGCATGCCCTGAGCAACGCCCGGGCATGCAGAGCGCGTTTCACGGGCCGCTGTGGGCTCATTCCGGTGTTGGCGCGGTATCGTGTGGGGCGGGCTCCGGCGCAGTCACTTCCGGGTCGTCATCGTCTTCGTCTTCAGATGGGGTGTCGTACGCCGCCGGCAGCAGTGGCGTGAACCACTGCCGCACGTGAATCCCTTCTGACGGGGCGAGGAACAGGGCCGCCAGGAAGAGGTAGACGACGCTGACCAGGCGTTCCCAGATGGTCTTCTGGGCCACCCACCATTCATTCAAAATTATGGCGAAATCGGGAATCAGGATGTGCACGCCGCCCGCCATGAAGAGCGCCACGCCGAGCACCTGGCCGGCAAGCGGCAGAGAGAGCTGGTCCGCCGCGCGAAACGCGCCCGCACCCAGCAGCATGAGAAAAGCGCCAAAGACTCGAACCGGGGCCTTCGCGAGAAGCGCGCTGACCAGCCTGCGCGTTGTACCCGGCGATACGAGCCCTACCACGCCAAGAAGCACAAAGATAAACCCTACGATGCCGCGGATAAGAATCGACAACATCGCCGCCTCCTTCAACTTCCTGCCCTGGCGGGCAACGTCCTCCTGTCTCGTCGAGTGCAGACCCTGATTTACTGACGCACCTTCCGCGTGTCAATCCTGTCGCTCGCGGATGGCGCAGGCGGGCAATCAGTTTGTCTGTTTCGGCGTGTCTGCCGTCTTGATTGCGCCCTCAGGGTTGTAGTTCAGATAATCCCGCAGGCGCAGCGCGACATAGGGCCGTGTCGCGGCGGTCGCGGGCCCTTCCGCATAGGCAACCCGCATCTCGAGCGCCGTGGCGTCATAAACGACGTTGAGCAGGTTGCCGTCATCGTCGGCTACAAGCCGTGACAGCGCGATCACCGATTCGGCATCGTATTTTCCGTAATTTTCGGTGAGGTGGGTGAAGGCTGCCTGATTGTTCATCGTGTAATAAATGACATTTTTCAGGATATTCGGCGCGACTTCGTCGGTGGGGTCATTATCGGGCCAGATGTCCAGGTCTGGCGCATAGGCCTTGATCTTGACTGCCTTTTTTCCCTGGCCGTCGCCGATGTAGAACCGGTATTTCTTGATGCGCGGCGATTCCTTCACCAGACGGACGGCGGTCTCGAGGTCGCCCGCGTCATAGAGGATGTCCCGGAACAGCATCATGAAATGTTCGCCGTTAATGTCGTACGGCATATCGCTGCGGGGGGAAGCGCCCTTTTCCGACAGCGCGATCCCCGCCACGTTCATGCCTGTGTTGCAGCCGATGCAGCCGGCGAACGTGACGTTGGCGTGCGCGAGGCCCTGCTGGGGCAGATACACCACCACCACCGGATAATCCTGCAGGCCGGCATTCATTGTGAAGTCGAGGTTGCGGATCTGGTACAGGTTGCCGTTGGCCGTCGCCTCATTCCACACGGCCACCCCGCTGCAGGAGTACGACGACACCACCGGGATCATGTGCGCGCGGATCAATTCCTCCATGGCCACCCCTGACGCATCGGCCAGGCCGCGCAACTCGTCCTTAAACCGCTGATCCGTGTGCGGCGCCACGGCAGCCCAGGCCGCATCAAGCGATTCGTTGCTGTACAGAGGCACGCCACTCTGCCGCGCATAGGCCAGGTATCCGCCCATGCACGCGGCCACTTCGTCCCGCATCAGCGTTCCAAACGCGTGGCCCATTTCATACGGAGTGCCCCGGACCACTACCACCGAGATGGTATCTGCGCCGTCGCCCACCGTCGTGAGATATCCTTCCGCCAACACAGGCGCGGCCACGAGGCCGCTCAACGCCAAAAGCACAAGGCAGCTTTTTGCTATCCGCTCCATGACAAAACCCTTTCACTGTGATGACAGGACCGTATTCCTGAATCGTCCCGGATTACACACCATATTGACTGAAACACGGACTTCTGTGCAAGAAAACAAATCGCGCCCAGACGCACCCGTACCCAGGAGAGCAAGCACCTGCTTTTTACGATCTTGCCAGGGCATAGCACGGAGCACGCTCCGTGTACGCGTCTTCAGCAGAGGCAGATAAGCGGACCGCCCGCCCCCTGCCAGGCCGCTCTCATGCCTCGCGCTCCTGAGCCGCACGCCAGCGCGCGCGGGACGGCTCGTCCAGCAGGTAACCGATGTCTTGTTTGAGGTACTGAACGGCCCTGTCAATGACATCGCGAATCCGGGCGCTGGTCAACAGGGCGTTTCCCACGCGGGCGTGCCGCAAAATTCCATCACGTTCAAAAACAGCGTCCATTTTGGCAAAATCGTTGGCATAACCCGGATTTCGCAGAAATTCGACCGATTCGGCCGGCACGTGAGTCCCGTCCGGGCGGATCACCACCGAACCCTGGAAGTTGCGATAATGCCGGTAGGGAACCTGGACGATTTCCTCGGCCGTGTGCAGCGCGGTCGCCGACGAAAATCCGCAACCCAGCAGCAGGTACCAGCTGTTCAGTTCGTAGCATCTGTACAGGCTCGCATCAAACGCGAAGGGATGCACGCTGCCGCCCATCACGTCATCCGCAGCGGGACCAAACGCCGCCGTCGAATGGCACACGTGTTCATTGCGGACCACTCCGCGCCGCCGCCGGAACACCTCCGTGATGCGGCCCGTCTCACTTGGATCATGGGCCACGTTGAACACGAGCGTGGGTCTGGCGTGGTTACGCTGCCACGTGAATGTGGGCATCACCACCGTTCCCTGCGCGCCGACAGTATCCAGCAACGCGTCGATCACAGTATCCGCGCCCCCGTGTACATGCCCAAACGCGCTCAGCGAGGAATGCACGTACACGATCTCCCCCGGCCGGATGCCCAGGGCGTCCAGCCCGCGGGCGATGTCGGTGCGTGTCACCTGCGCGCGGGGGTCACTGGATGTCCCCATTCCGTTACGCTCCTTCTGGAGGCGGCCCAGCGGCGCAGGGCCGATGGCCGGGCGGTCGCTTTCTAGCGGCGGGGCGATGGCGACAGAGGCAGAAGCTTCGCCCAGCGCATGAGTTCGTCCATCGGGGCAAGATGGCCCGCGACAAATTGCAGCACGAGTTCCATGACCCCCTGGGCATCGGCCATTGAGCGGTGCAGACCGTCGGTGTTCTTATGGTAATGAGCCAGCAGGGTGCCCAGCTTGCAATTGGGCGTCTCCAGCTTCAGCGAGCGCGCCCACTCAAGCGTGTCCGCGACCTTCAGCGGCGGGCACTTCCTCCCGGCCTTTTCATAGGTGGCTTCGATGAATCCCGCGTCAAAGGCGGCGTTGTGCGCGGCATACACGGCATCCGGCCCCGCCCACTCGATAAACGCCTTGAGCACGTCAAACGACGGGTCCGCACTGGCCACCATCTCGGTCGTGATCCCCGAGACCGCCGTACTCTCCGCCGGGATCGCATACCCCGGGTTTGCGAACTGCTCAAAACGGCCCAGCACGTCGCCCTGCGGTGTGAATTTCACGCCGCCCACCTCGATAATGTCGTTTTCGTTCGGATCCAGGCCCGTGGTCTCGAGATCGAATGCCACGATCACAGGTCCGGCGGGAGAAACGGGTAAGCCGGCCTCGGCCGGCGGTTCGGCCGGCGCAGCCACTGCGGGCGATTCCCGGGGCGGGGCCGTCACTTCCCGCGCGATGTCCATAAGCCGTTTGATCTCGCGCTGCAGCGCCCCTGTGCGGGCGCGGGCGCTATCGGCTCCTTTGGCAACGTCGTTTCGCAGAGCCGCGAGATACCGGCTGACATCGCGGATTTGGATCGCCGGGGCCAGCGGGACAGGCGGCGCCGGCAGGTCCGATTCCTTCACCCGGTGAATCCATTCCGCCAATTCTGCCCAGTCCATTGCCCGTTTCCTTGTGGAGCGTGGATATCCGCGCCGCTGAGGCGCCTCAGTGGTCTTCAGTAGTCTATGGTACCTCAACCCGCGTTTCGGCGCGAAAAACGCACAGTGCCGAGTGGCAAAAGTAAAAGCGCGCAACCCCGGGGGAGCCTGGTGTTGCGCGCGAATCTGCATGGCCTACCCGGAGGGACTCGAACCCCCAACCTCTTGGTCCGTAGCCAAGCACTCTATCCAATTGAGCTACGGGTAGGCACTTCGTTGAGCGAAAAGAGCTTATCATATGCCCGTCCCGCATTTCAAACGCGGTACATGCCGGAAAAGCCCGGGGGGCGTGCCCGGTGCTGGCGCTTGACATCCTGGGGAGATCTTTCACGCCGCGATGAAGGCCCGGCTCACGCGTAATGCTCCAGGGCACGGGCGTCGAAGGGGGTCCTGCGCTTGGGGCAGTCTTCCCGGGGGCAGAGCTGGCAATTGACGAATTCCGTCTCGGTCTCAAACCATATCCCTGACACCGATTTTACGGGGATCATGAGACAACTCTCACTGAGCCGCACACCAGTCCGTCCGCACGCGTCGCCGAAGAGAGAAAAAAGCCGGGGCTGCTCGGACAACGGCCAGTCAACCAGCGAACCGGGATTCATCATGCCGCGCGTTCCCGATTGATACCGGGCGGCCAGATGAGTTTCCAGCGCGCCGATGGCGCTCTGGAGGGCCCGTTCTTTGAGGCCATCCGCCCAGAACTGGTGCATCACGTCGGTCTTGGAACGCGACCATTCCTCGAGCTCAACGCCGCACGTGGCGACAAACGGAAACGCGCGGGACAAACCCGTGAGATTTATGCGCAGAATGCGGCTCGTGAACTGAACGCCATCCAGAGCCGTCGTGTTGCTGTCGATGGTCTCGACCGCTGAAAGGCGGTACATGCCCTTCGGCCGCGCCACGGAAGCGGCTTCGTGCAGCAGGGCCACCGCCTCCTGGGCGAACGGAGAATCGGGCGTCAGCTGCAGGGCCGCCAGCGCGCCGGCTTCGTCCACTTCAAACGGGATGGCATCCAGAATAACGGTATTCTCATCCATATTCAGACGATTTCCTCAGCGGTTAATATTCATTTGAGAAACAGTTCGACCACAGGGACCACCACCTCAGGCTTTTTGACCGGCAAGTCGAGGGTCAGCGTCGCGCGGCCGTCATCCGTGCTGCCGGCGTTCTTGTGTATGCGGAGCTCCGAGGCGTCGTTAAGAAGCTGGGCGTATTCGACCTTCCCCGCCAGCCCGTCGAGATGGAGATGCTTGAACGGCCAGGCAAAGAGGTGCACGTAGAGCCGTTTTCCGTTCTGCGTGAGGCGGCCGTGTTCGGGCGCGGCGAATTCGCTCTGGGTGCAGCCGTAAATCGAACGGCTGTGCAGGGCCATCCAGTCGCGGTACACCTTCAGCGCGTTCCGGGCGCGGGAGTCGAACAGACCTCGCGCGGTCGGGCCGACGTTCATGAGGAGGTTGCCGCCGCAGCTCACCGTGTTGATCAGCATCTGAATGAGCTGTTCGGGGCTTTTCCAGCTGTCTTCGTCGCGATAGTATCCCCAGGAACCGCTGAAGGTCTGGCAGGCCTCCCAATACACGGGTTTGCCGTCAACCGTGACCCATTCGCGGGGCTGAAATTGTTCCGGGGTATGGATATCGGCCATGTCGGGCGGCAGATCGAGCCGGTTGTCGACGATCACATGGGGCTGCAACTCGCGCACCATTTTCAGCAGCGCCTCGCTGTGCCAGTCGTCCCGGCCTTTGCCTCCGAGGCCATTGAGTCTCTCGTTGGGATAAGAAAAGTCGAACCACATGATATCGATTTTTCCATAGTTCGTGAGCAGTTCCCGCACCTGGTGGAACATGTACTCGCGGTATCTGGCCATGTCGCGCGAGCGGTTCAGGTCATGCGCATCGGGGTGGTTGCGCAGCGGATGTATGGCGTCGATCGGAAAATCGGGGTGATGCCAGTCGATCAGCGAATAATAAAATCCAATTCGCAGCCCTTCGGCGCGAAACGCGTCCACGACCTCTTCGATCAGGTCTTTTCTGCACGGGGTATTGGGAGCCTTGTAGTCCGTGTATTGCGAGTCAAAGAGGCAAAATCCTTCGTGGTGCTTGGTCGTGATGACCACATACTTCATGCCTGCTTCGCGGGCCATTCGTGCCCACGCGCCCGGGTCAAAGAGGTCGGGTTCAAAAAACTTGAAGTACGGTGCATAGGCGTCGTCGGGAATTTCCTCGCCGTGCCTGATCCACTCATGCCGGGCGGGCAGCGCATACAGGCCCCAATGGATGAACATTCCGAACCGGGATTCGACGAACCACTGTATGTCGCCCTGCACGGGCGCGGGCCTGGGTATCGTGCTCATAACAGTCCCTCTTTCGGTTTCTGATCGTGCACTAGCGCCGTATCCCGGAGTTGCCCCGGGAGACTGCAGCATCTTACCACCGCGGCGGCTGGCGGTAAACCGGGCGGGCCGGAAAAACGCGTCAGGCCAGTTGGTAATCGTACTGAGGGATTCATCGCCGTGAGATCAATGCTCTTACCAGGCATGGGGGTTTATCGCCGGTTAAAGGCCTGCCAGCCTTGCCTCGTAACAAAGTGAATGGCGCGACAATACCCCATGATACGATCGTAAACGGCGCGCGTCGCCCGCTTTTCTTTAATTGCAGGGGCGTGGTATGTTGCGCCGAGTGGTCTGTGCCCGCGGGGGCGCGTATGCGAGGAGTGTATGGTCTTTCTTGTCTTACCCGTAGCCGCGCTCGCTCTCGGCTCGTGGGCACTGCATCCGTTCGGGATTAAACGTGGTGCGGCAGGCCAGTTGGCGCGTCTCTGTACCGGTCTGGCGCTCTGCGGTGGGATTGTGTTGCTGGCGGGAGGGATCAGCCTTGCATTGGCCCGCTGGGCGCTCATCGCGATCGCCGTGGGCGGACTCACCTGCGAAGTCTTCCGGCGCAAAGAACGCGATTCCGTTGACGCAAGCCTTACTGAGCCTCCGGCGCGGAAAAGCAGCGCGGCGCTGTTCTGGCTGGGAGCCGCCGCGGCGGCTTCGGGGATGGTCCTGGCGGCTGTTCCAGCCTGCGTCCCCGCAACCAGCCTCGAGACCGTCTCAGGGGCGTTGGCGGCCGCCAAAGACTGTGACTTCCAGCACCGCATGGTTCCGTACGAAGGCGCGGAAACGCCTGCCTACGCCACCCTGGTCCAATGCCTCTACACGTGGGCGTATGCGTCCGGCGGCGAAGGAGGCGCCCGGGTTTTGTCCTGGCTGACGGCTGTCTTTGCGATACTGTCCATCCATGTGCTCGCATGCCGCCTGTCAGGACCGTGCGCGGGGGCCGTGGCCGCGGGCGCCTTTGCCGCAACGCCCGCCTTCCTGAACCGTGTGGCCGCGGTCTCGGGCGACCTCCTTGGATTGGGGCTGATACTGGCGGCCCTGTCTGCTCTTCTGATCTGGCGGGCGGAGCGGGCCGGCGTCTGGCTGGTGCTGGCGGCGATTTTCCTGGGAAGCGCGTGGGACGGGCGTTGGACCGCCCTGATTCTGTGCTGCGCGGCGCCGCTTTTCGTCGCATGTCTGGCCAAAGACAACCGTGGAAAGCAGAGCCTTGTGTTCGCGAGCGCTCTGGCTGCGTCGCTGGCCCCGTGGGTTGTGACCCGCGCGCTCGCGGGCGCGCCTTTCATCCTTCCTGTCGCCTCTGAAACCCAGCATGCCGCTGAGACCGGCCTGCTGGCCTGGCTCAAATTTCCCTGGAACCTGATACTCCGTCCGCACTGGTACGGCGGCTGGACCACGGCGCCCAGCGGGCTCCTGCTGATCTTCGGGCTGCCGGGCCTGGTGGTTGGAGGCAAACGCGTGCGCTGGCTGTGCGGGTTCGCAACGGTCTGTGGCCTGGCACTGTATTTCGTCGACCGTTCTCACGTGGCTTTTCTCCCACTGACCAGCATTTTTGTGGTTGCCGCGGCGGTGGGGGCCTGCCGGCTGACTGCGCTGCGGCCGCTCGTTTTTGTGGCATTGACAGCGGTCTTGCTCCAGGGTCTGTGCATCAACGGATGGACCGCCGCCGCGGCCCTGCACGGCGCCGGACGCGCAGGATTTCTGGCACAGCGGGTCCCTCGCTATGAAGCCATCGAATGGGCGAACAACAACCTGCCGGGCGGACGCCGCATTCTCACGCCCGAACCCTATCATTACTTCTTCGACTCGCAGGCATTCCGAAATCTCCGGGCGCTGGCCCCCTTGAACGGGGCGGATCCGGCCACGTTGCGCGATTGGCTGGCGCAGCGCGGGATCGCGTACCTGGTGTTTCCGGAGACCTATGTCCGCGCACACCGCGACGCCTGTCCGGAGGGCGCCGTTGAGCTGCTGGATCAATGGCGGGGCCGCCAGAGTGAGGTGTTCGCGCTGATCCAGGTGTTGAAAGTGCCTGCGCTGGATGGCACGGGCCTCGAACAGGTCGAGATCTACGAGGTCCGAAACACCGCCGCGAAAGAACCAGCTCCGTGAGGATGATCCTCATGCCGCCATTGCGTACAATGGCGCGCGTTGGCTGCGTGTCCCCGAGCCTCTCACCAGGAGATGTGTTTTATGTTGGAATTCCGGCGTTGTTTTGCCGTTCGCGTGTTGCTGGCGGCAGCTTTGTCTCTGGCGTTTCTGCCCGCATTTTTGGCCCGGGCAGCGACGGACTGGCCGGATTTCCGGGGGCCGTGGCATGACGGTCATGTGCAGGCGCCCGGCAGCACTGAACCCGCGGCGCTGCCGTTGACCTGGAGCGAAACGGGGAACGTCGCCTGGAAAACGGCGATCCCCCACGAGGGATTGTCGACGCCGGTGATTCTCAACGGCCAGATTTGGCTGACCAGTGCTACGGAGGACGGGCGCCAGTCGTTCGCCCTCTGTGTTGACGCCGAAACCGGTGAATTCCTCTTCAATGAGACCATTTTTGAGACCGAAAACCCGGAGCCGCTGGGCAACAACATCAATACCTACGCGTCGCCTTCGCCCGTCATCGAACCGGGCCGGGTCTACGTCCATTTCGGGTCGTATGGCACCGCGTGCCTGGACACCGCCACGGCCAAACCGATCTGGACGCGCCGCGACCTCCCCTGCCGCCATTACCGGGGCCCGGGGTCGTCGCCTCTGCTCTACGGCGATCTGATTATCCTGACGTTTGACGGGATAGACCAGCAATACGTCGCCGCACTCAACAAAAACAACGGAGAGACGGTCTGGAAGACGGATCGCTCGACCGAATGGAAGGATCTGCAGGATGACGGCCAGTATGTGCAGGGAGGCGACTTCCACAAAGGATTCTGCACGCCCATCGTGTTCGAATGGGAAGGCCGGCCTCAGCTGATCTCGCCCGCCGCCTGCGCGGCCTTCGCGTATGACCCGCTCACCGGGGCGGAGCTCTGGAAAACGGATCACAACGGGCATTCCGCATCGCCGCGGCCCCTGTTTGGCCACGGCCTGGTGTACGTAGTCACCGGCCACCGGCAGACCGAGCTGTGGGCCATCCGCCCCGGAGGCCAGGGCGACATCACCGGCACGCATGTCGCCTGGCGATACACCGGCAAGGAAGTGCCCAAGCAGCCGTCACCGCTTCTCATCGGGGACCTCATTTACATGATCGGCAACGAAGGCCACGCCGCCTGTCTTGAGGCGCTCACCGGAGCCGTGGTCTGGAGCGAACGCATCGGCGGCAACTTCATGGCATCGCCCATCTACGCGGACGGGCGCATCTACATCACCAGCATGCAGGGCGAAACCACGGTCCTGAAGGCCGGGCGCGATTTCGAGGTCCTGGCCCGCAACCGCCTCGAATCCGGCTGCCTCGCGTCACCGGCCGTGTCGGGCGATGCGCTTTTCCTGCGGACCAAGACCCACCTCTACCGCCTCGAGACTCTCCCGCAGCCGTAAGGCGCCTGACAAGAATAATCAAAGAAAACGCCCGCTTTTCGCAAAGGTCTTTTCACGCCTTTCCCTGTCACGATGCCTCCCGGACAAACGCGGGCCGGCGCCGACGCCGTCCCGGGGAGGTATCTGCGCATGAAAGTGAAGTACTGGTTCTGGCAAACCGAGTTTCCCGTCGCTCCCGAGCAGTTTCACGAGCTGGACGAATCACACAGCCCCTGGTACGAGACGCCCGAAGAAATTGAAGCAGCGCTCGACTACGGACGCGAGAAGGCGCGGCTTCTGCGCTGGGTGCGCCGGCACATGCGGACGCGGCTCACTCCACGGGAACGGCGCGCCGTCCATCTGATCTTCTTTCGCGGCATGACCTACGTTGAAGCCGCACGCGAGACGGGCGTGCATCCGTCGGTGGTGCACCGCACGGTTCAGCGCGGCCTCGCCAAACTGCGCCGTCAGCTCATGACGGGCCGCACGCGGGGACGCCTCCGCATAACGCAGTTCCGCAGCCCGGGGAAGGATGCGGAACCGCACAGGTAAGGAGTATACTTGCGCCACGAAAGATCCGGCGCTGAGCGGTGTTTTGGCTGTCTGCCGCCGGAGGCGTTCGGCCCGATTACCGGACATTTTCGCCCGGCAATTCCACGAGCGCGCTATCGACGTGAATCCCGCACAGCTCCGCGCACGCCGGGTGCGTTTCGAGCGATTGGCTGGCGACAGGAGGACCCAATGATCACCCGTGAAGACGCATTGAAGTATCATGGCCAGGGGCGGCGCGGCAAAATTGAGGTCATCCCGACCAAACCCTGCCACACCCAGCGCGATCTGGCCATGGCCTATACCCCCGGCGTGGCCGAACCCTGTCGCGAAATCGAAAAAGACCCCAGCCTGGCCTATGAATACACTGCCCGCGCCAATCTGGTGGCGGTGGTCACCAACGGTTCGGCGGTCCTCGGCCTGGGCAGCATTGGCGCACTCGCGGGCAAACCCGTCATGGAAGGCAAGGGCGTCCTGTTCAAGCGTTTCGCCGATATCGACGTGTTTGACATCGAGCTCGACACCAGCGACCCCGAGGAGATCATCCGTGCCGTCAAGCTGATGGAACCCACCTTCGGCGGCATTAATCTTGAGGACATCCGCGCGCCCGAGTGCTTCGAGATCGAAGAACGGCTCAAAGCCGAGATGGATATCCCGGTTTTTCATGACGATCAGCACGGTACCGCCATCATTTCCGGCGCCGGACTCATCAACGCCCTGCAGATCGCCGGAAAAGACATCGAAGAGGTCAAGGTGGTGTTTAACGGAGCCGGCGCCGCGGGGGTCGCGTGCGCGAAGTTCTATATCGCCCTCGGGGTGAAGCCCGAAAACGTGGTGCTCTGCGACCGCGTCGGCGTCATTTATAAGGGCCGCACCGAAGACATGAGCCCGCACAAGGAAGCGTTTGCCGTCGAGACGGATGCGCGCACGCTGGCGGACGTCATGCGCGGCGCCGATGTGTTCGCAGGCCTTTCGGTGGGCAACTGCGTTACCCGCGAAATGGTGCGGTCCATGGCCGACCGGCCGATCCTGTTTGCGATGGCCAACCCTGACCCCGAGATCGCCTACGATGAGGCCATGAGTGCGCGCGACGACCTGATCATGGCGACCGGACGCAGCGATTTTCCAAACCAGATCAACAATGTGCTCGGGTTTCCGTTTATTTTCCGGGGCGCGCTCGATGTGCGCGCCCGCGCTATCAATGATGAGATGAAAATCGCGGCCGCCTACGCGCTGGCCAACCTCACCAAGGAACCAGTGCCCTATCAGGTCGAAAAGATCTACCGCGGGGAGCGGCTGCGTTTCGGGCCGAAATACATCATTCCGAAACCTTTCGATCCGCGCGTGCTGATCTGGGAGGCCTCCGCCGTGGCCCAAGCAGCCATGGAGACCGGCGCCGCCCGCATCAAGCTCGACATCGACGAATACCGCGAAATGCTCGAGGCGCGGCTGGGCCTGTCGCAGAAGGTCATGCGGGTGGTCATCAACAAGGCCCGCCGCGAACCCAAGCGCATCGTGTTTCCAGAGGGCGACCAGATTCCCGTGATCAAAGCGGTTGAGACCATTCTCGACGAGGGGATGGCAACGCCCATCCTGCTCGGTCCGCGGGAGCGCATCGAGGCGATGGCCGAAGAGGCCGGGGTCTCCTTTGACGGCGCCGTCGAGATCATTGACCCCCGGACCACCGAGTACCACGACCGGTACGAACAGGAGCTGTACCGCATGCGCCAGCGCAAGGGCGTGACCCTGCCGCTCGCTCATGAGCTGATGCTCCTGCGCAACTATTTCGCCGCGATGATGGTGCACCTGGACGAAGCGGATGGCATGGTAGCCGGCCTGACCACGAGCTATGCGGACACCCTGCGCCCTGCCCTGCAGATTATCGGCGCACGTCCCGACGTCAGCCGGGTCGCCGGCATGACCATGCTCGCCATCCGGGATCATGTGTACTGTTTTGCCGACGTCTCCGTCACCATCGAACCCACGGACGAGGAATTGGCCGATATTGCGATCCTCTGTGCAGACACCGTGCGCGACTTCGATCTCGAACCGCGCATCGCCATGGTCTCGTTCAGTAATTTCGGCAGTGCTCAGGCGCCCGAGGCCGAGAAAATGCGCCGTGCCGTGGAACGGGTGCGGGAACGCGCTCCGGGCCTGCTGATCGACGGCGAGATGCAGGCCGATATCGCCATTTCCCCCGAACTGCTCCGGGAAAGCTTTCCGTTCTCGAATTTGCCGGGCGGGGCGAACATCCTCATTTTCCCGTGCCTGAACTCGAGTAATGCCGGGTTCAAGCTGGCCCAGAAGTTCAGCGGCGCCGAAGTCATCGGCCCCATCCTGCTTGGCATGAACAAACCGGTCCATATCATGCAGTATGGCGGCTTCAACGAAGCGGATGTCGTCAACATGACCGCGCTGGCGGTCGTCGAGGCGCAACAGGCCCTGGGAGGCCTGCTGCGGAAATAGTCGCCGTTCCTTTCGCTGCGCGGGGGCCGTCTAACGGCTCTCAGCGAAGGTCTGTGGCTCAGCGCCGGGAAGAGTCACCGTGAACGCCGCATCACTCAGCGCGACTGTGGCCGTACCGCCGGGCAGCGCCACGCTGATGTTCCGCGGCAGGGCCGAATGGGCGGCGTCAATGGCCGCGGCCGCACCCTGAACCGCAACAAACGTGACGAATTCCTGCTGCGATGCGCGGTCCGGCGTCTCCGCGCTGAGATGCCATTCGCCGAGATTCCAGCCCGTCCATTCCGCGGGCGGCGGCTCGTACTGATCGGTCTGCGTAATCACGAGGCCGGCCGGATACGCGAAATCGACATCAACCCGCCCGGGTGCGCCTTCCCACCAAACCCGGTTGCCCTCGATGTTCATCGCGCCTTTGGTGTGGAGCGTCCATTGAAACTGGCTCGGTTCGGGTGCTCGCAGGATATCGTGGATGAGGAACCCGTGGGGTTTGAAGAAGATAATGCGGCGTTTCCAGAGATCGAGGTGCTCGTAGGAGGCGCTGGCCTCGCCTGCTATGACGTCCAGTGCCGGGGAGGTGTGGAAGGCGATGAGTTCGCCGCGCGCGTCCGCCGAGTGCTTGATCTGGCTTTCGCCGTTGACCAGGATCGCGTTATCTGAGCGCGAATGCCACATCCACTCCTTGTGATGAGCGCTGCCGTGCACGTCGCGCCGTCCACTGCGTACAAATACCGGCTGCCCGCCAACATTGAGCAGAAACGCGTTGTTTGCGTTGTATCCGTGGCTCTGCCGGCCAAAGAACGGGCTGCTCTTGAAGTGGATCTGCACGTTGTCCGCGGCGCCAAGCAGGTTGCTGTTGAGCACGGCCAGCCCCACCCCGGGAAACTGGATGGATGAGGGAAGCTCCGCGGGCGGCGTTGCCTCGAGTTTCGTGCCCCGAGCCCGGCGCAGGAAGCCGATATAGCCGCCCCCAACATCCGCCTGGTGCCTGTCCGCATACCATTGCCAGTAAGGATTCTGTGCGCCCACGGCGAAAACCGCCATCAGGGAGGCGATGCTGCTGGATTTCATGGTGGTGGTCTGATCGCCGAAGCCGCCGTGCACCGTGCCGGGAGGCATCAGATACATCCCGTAATTGCCGACATTGCTGAAAAACGGCACGTCGTACACGTCTATGTCGAAAGCGGCACGGACAACATCGGCCCAGTACGTAAACCGCATCAGGTAGCTCGACCAGTAGGCCAGGCCTTCATGCCAGCCGCCGTCGGCGTCGTTCCACACCGGGTACGTTGTGCACAGGATGGTCATGGCGTATTCGAGCCAGGGCTCCGCTTCGGGAAATTCACCGTAAAACGCGATGGCCACCTCGCCCAGCCAGTGCCAGGCCCGGTTGTGGTGGCTGTTGTATGGCCGCCACAAATGCGGACTGTGTTGAAGGCTGTCAAAACAGTCCTGTCCGCGAATTTTCATGACATCGGCGATGGTGCTGCGCTCTGCATCGGTCAAAAGGGGGTATACCCAGGAAAAGGTGCGCGAGGGGTAGTAGAGTCCCGGCATGGCCGCTTCGTCGTTGTAGCGGTAGTTGGTCGAGCCCTTGGGATCCCATTGCGCGAAGGCCAGCAGGAGGTCGCGGGCGGCCCGTCCATAACGCTCATCGCCGGTCATGCGGTACACAAAGGCCAGGGTGGCCGCGCCGTCGGTCAGCTTCTGAGTGTGCACCCGGTTGCCCCACCAGATTTTCCGCCATTCGTTGCTGAGGCGTACCGTGCCTTCCGGATACAGTGGCGGCTCGCTGGTGTCGGGCGGATTGGCCAGAAGTTCGTCTGCAGCGCGCACCAGCGCGTCGAAAGGCTCTTGCAGCGGGCCCTCTGCGAGTTCGCGAAGCCGGGGAAGCTCCTCAGGGCGAAAAAACAGACGGGGATGGTCCCCGGGCATGCGCTGAATCAGTTCAGCGGTGGACGGCAGTGGAAATGCGACGGCTTCGGGGCTCACGGTGAACGAGCGCACGGTGCTCCATTCCGTGCGTTGACCCGTTGCGTCGATCGCCGCATAACGCCAATGGTAGACGCCCGGCGAGAAGGTGCTCGGGGGGCAGTGTGCTGACCACCGGATATCGGGCTTTTCGTACGCAAGGGTTCCGAAAGCCTCATCGGGCGCCACCTGCAGGTGATAGGCGGCGGCGTCTTTGCAGGGGCGCCAGGTAAACCCGGGAGGATTGGTCACGGGCACGCTCTCCGGCGTGGGCCGATAGCCCCATTCTCCCGTAGCCGTGGGGCTCTGATCGAGTTCAATGGCCTCTGCGCCCGCGACAGCCAGCAGAAAACACAACGCAACGATGCCGGTACGAGACATGGTGTTCCTCCACATTCCTGCACAAACCGCCTCGGCGGTTGTGCCTGCGAATTTTTCTCACCATACCAGATTTACCGTTCGCAGTTCTTGAGCGGATCCATCGCGAGAATACGGCTTTTGAGCATGAGGCAGCGGTGAAGCCATACCTGGGCTCAAAAAAAAGGCGCCGCGAGCCGTACAGGCTGGCGGCGCCGGAAGGGGTCGACTCATTCGGGAATGGTCAGTTCAGGGATCAGAACGTCTGCCGTCAGTTCGCCCAGCTCGATTTTCGGGTCGCGGACGAGCTTGAGATTGCGATAGCGGTGCGTCTGAGGCGCGCCCGCGTGCATCTGGAACGCAAACAAGCCGGTCCGTTCGTCCGTTGCAGTCAGATCAAGGCAGGCCACGCCCAGTTTGCCGTTGATGGCCGTCCAGATGGCGGGCCCGACGGCCAGGATTTCATAGCGGTTCCACTCGCCGGGTTTAACGGCCTCTTCCGCGCGGCCGTTCCAGTCGAGCATGCCGCGGCCGCCCTGATGGTAGAGGCGGCCCCAGACGTCCTTGCCGATGTCGCCCTGATATCCGAGCGCGTGCCCCGCGTCGTCGATCTTTTTCGAACGGAACTGAATGCCGGAGTTGGCCGTGGGCGGTTCGAGCAGGACTTCTGCGCTGAGGTAGAAGTCGCCGGCCTCGAGCTCTGACCAGAGGTAGCAGGTGTCGGGGACCTGTTCGGTGCTCTGGCCCACGATCGCACCGTCTTCAACACGCCAGAAATTGCCCGTGGGGATCCAGCCGGTGAGATCCCGGCCATTGAAAATGGCCGCGTCTTCCCGCGCGGACGTGCCGAGGTGCTGCGCGATCGCGATGGCGGCCTGCACCGCTTCCGGCCGGATGGCGTCGTCGGCAAATTGTGCGAACGCCATTTCAAGCGCGTCGAGGCTGGGCGTGGCTGCGAGACCGCTCAGCACCTGTTTCTTCTCGTCGGGCGTGGCTGCGAGGCTCATGAGCTCGGTGAGCTGTTCAAGCCGTTCCGCCGGCGTGCTGTCGCTTTCTTTGAGCATCCGCACGGCGCCGCGCAGAGCCACGACCTTCAAGGTGGCATCCGGTGTGGTTCGGACCAGATCCATGACGACTGGAAGCGCATCGGAAGTGGGCCAGTCACACAGGGTGCGTTCACTGGTCTGCTTGATCTCGCCTTCCCCTTGCGCGGCAGCGAGCCGGACCGTCTCGAGGGCGTCAGGGCTGCCCGTGGCGCCCAGCAGGCGCACCAGTGCCAGGGCGGTCTGCGGAGAACTGCGGCGGGTCTCTTCGAACGCTTCACGGAACGCATCCACGATGGCGGGAGGTATCGAGAAGGCCGTCAGGTTGAGCGACTGCCCCTCGGTGACCGTCTTGCTGTGAGACACACCATTGACCTCGTAATCAATGCGCAACTGCTTCACAATGCTCGGTGCCGGATCGCCGAAATTGCCATTGGACGCGCCAATGGCCATTGCGCCCGAGGCGACCAGGTGGGCCACCTTGTCGGTTACATTCGCGGACGCGCCGCCGGGCAGGTCGCCGTAAACCGCCTCTTGAATCACGATGCCGGCGCTGGTGGGTTTACGTTCCCGGTTCACAACGGCCCGCAGCGTGTCCTCCGCCCCCTGGATTTCCTCGGGAGCCTGGGCTTTACGGAGCACGGCGAGCAGCCGCGGGATCTCGGGGATGCCGGCAGACTTCTCGAGAGCCGTCAGGGCGCTCAGGCGCACGGCGGTATTCGCGTCTTTTTCGACGGCATTCATCAGCACGTCCGCAGGCTTCGGCAGACCGCCCCGGCCGATCAATTCGACCGCTACACGCCGCGCGGCGGGCTCGGGATTGTCAAGCATGGCCACGAGCACCGCATCGGCGTCCGGGGCCGGGAAATAAGCCAGGGCGTTGCGTGCGGCCTGGGTCAACGGGACGTCTTCATCGGCCGTGGCAAGCTCAGCGATGAGCTGCAGTGCCGGGGTATAGGCCAGCCGGGTCAGGGCATTGACCGCCTCGATACGGACGTTCTCGGGGCCCGCCTGGGCTTCGGCCAGCAGCGCGGGACCGGCCACGCTTCCGCCGCGGTGGCCAAGCGTCTGCATAAGCGCGATTTTGCGTTCATTGGGCAGGGCCGGCAAAGACTCCACCAGGGCGGCGGTCACGGCGTCGCCTCCGTCCATCTCGCGTGCGGTGCGGAGCGCGCCGTTGAAAGATGCCTTGTCCTCGCTGCGTATCGCTTCGAGCAGTATGGGCAGGCCTTCCTGAGGCCCGCGGGCGAGCACCGCGCCACGCAGCGCACCCGTGCGCACTTCGTGGGCGACGTTGGGCGTCTCGCGCAGGCGGTCATTCAACGCAACGGCTTCCGCACGGTTGCCGCTGGCGAGAAACGCCTCGGCGCAGCGCAGCATGCCGTCGCAGACGGCATGGAGACGGCCGGATGCGGCATCGGCCTGAGGAAGCGCGTTGACCAGGGCGGCCGCACATTCGGGCGTAGCGAGAGCACCCAGAGCGCGCGCGGCTTCCTTCGCAACGGTGGCGTTGGCATCGGACAATGCGGCGATCAACGCTGGCACGCATTCGGTATCGCGGCGGTTTGCCAGCGAATTCATGATGCCTGCCTTGAGGTCGCCACTGGTGGCAGCCAATGCATTGCGCAACGCCGCTCCGGCTTCAGGATACGGCATGGGTTCGAGCGCGTAGCGCGCCATGTGCGACAGCTCCGCATTGGTCAGCAGGCCTTCAAGCACGGGGATGGCCTCGGGCCCGCCGTAGATGCTGAGTGCAATGCAGGCGTCTTGTTTGGCTTTGAGATCGGCGTCAGACTGTAAAACGGCCAGAGGATTCGCATCCTGCGCCAGCGCGGGCAGGGCGGCGCTGAGGACAAGCATCCCCGCCAGTGTGAAACTGAGTACGGCGTTCCGCATGTTTGCGTGTGCTCCTTTTTGCATCCTATGCCTCATATCACCCACGGCTCCCGGTAGGCGCGCGAACGCAAACGGTTCGCTTCGTCATCGTTCACGAACGTCTCGGTGGCCGGGTCGAACTCAAGATCGCGTTCGAGCCACATGCAGATGTTCGCAGCGTGTACTGTACACATGGAATGGTGCATGACCCGGGCGTTGGCCACCGGTTCCTCGCGCGACTTGACGCAATCGAGGAAATTGCGCATGTGGTCCAGGGCGCGGCCCGTGCGGGCGACGTATTCGCCTACCACCTCATCGAATTCGCGCAGCAGCTCGGGCGACGAGACGTCGGGCTCCGAATAGCCGTCGGCGGCCGCGGCCCAGCCGCGCTCCCCGTCGAAGCGTTCGCCGCAGGAACCGTACCAGTATTTGTCGCCGCGCGAGAAGATCAGCTTCTGGCCCGTGGCGAACTCGCAGACCATGCCGTCGCCGGAATCGTTGTCCACGTAGTTGTATTTGATAGGCGACGATTCGCCCAGATCGAGACCGGCCTGGGCCTGCGCAAACGTGTGCGCGCCCCATTCGCCGATGCAGCTGGTATGGAAATCGTAATCGCCGCGCCATCCGCCGCGGGCGTATTCTTCGTTATACGGGCGCCACGGGCAGGGGCCGAGCCAGATTTCCCAGTCCACCTCCTCTTTCGGAGGTTCCGGTTGGGCTTCCATCCATTCGCGGGGCATCTTGGCGGCGTCCCAGGGGGCGATGTGCGCGTACGCAACATCCACTTTACCCAGACGCCCGGTACGGGCCATTTCGATCGCGAACACGTGGTTGGCCTCGCTGAGCCGCTGGGTGCCGGTCTGGTAGACCCGGCCATAACGCTCCGCGGTTTCCACGACGGCCCGCCCTTCGGTGATGGTCATGCACGAAGGTTTTTCGGAGAAAACGTCTTTTCCTTCGCGCATCGCCAGGACGGCCGCCTGCGCGTGCCACCGGTCGCCCGTGGCGATCAGGATTGCGTCGATATCCGGCCGGGACGGCAGGAATTCGCGGAGATCGCGGTACATCGCGCAGTCGGTATTACCGTAACGCTGATCGATCAATGCCTTGACCCCTTCGCGCTGGGTCTTCTGCAAATCGCAGATCGCAACCACCTGCACGTCGGGGTTGCCAATCATCCAGCGCAGATCATGCACGCCACGGCCACGGATCCCCAGGCACCCCACAACAATGCGCTCTGACGGAGGTACCGCCCCATCCAGACCCAAGGCTGAAGAGGGTATGATGTATGGTGCCGCGATGGCCGCGGCCGCCCGGGACAGAAATTTTCGGCGGGACAGATTGACACTCATTCGTAAGCCCTCCTGATGCTGCGTTGTGTTCCTTGTGCGAGTTCGCGCGCCGGGACACATATCGTGTGATTGTGACGATTCTTCCCCGCCCGCGTCAAGAACGCGGTCCCTTTGAAAAATGGATACACGCGCCCCACATTTTGTATACTTTGCGTTCACGCGCGAGGATGCAGACACTCCGTCCCTCGCATCGCCAACAGTGCCGCGCGAATTCGGAAATCAGACAACCATCGTTCATGCTGGAGGAGAAGTGCCATGGCGGAAGTGCTGAAAGGCAAGGTATTGGTAGCGCAGGGCGGCGGCCCGACAGCCGTGATTAATCAGAGCATGGTCGGCGCGGTGCTCGAATCCCGGAAGTTTCCGCAGGTCACGCGTGTGTACGGCGCCGTCCACGGCGTCCGCGGTATCATCGACGAAGATTTTCTCGATCTCACCGAGGCGACCACCCACAATCTCGAAGCGGTCGCACAGACGCCGTCGTCCGGCCTGTCGTCAACCCGCGACAAACCCGACATTGAATACTGCCGCAAGATCTTCCAGGTCTGCCAGGCCCACGAAGTCCGGTATTTTTTCTATATCGGCGGCAACGACAGCGCCGACACCTGCCGCATCGTCAATGAAGAATCCGACAAGGCCGGCTACGAATTGCGCGTCATCCACATTCCCAAGACCATCGACAACGATCTCAAAGTGACGGACCACTGCCCCGGCTACGGTTCGGCGGCGAAGTTTGTGGCGCAGGCATTCGCGGGCGCCAACCTCGACAACCGCGCGATCCCGGGCGTCTACATCGGCATCGTCATGGGACGCCATGCGGGTTTCCTCACGGCCGCGTCGATTCTCGGTAAAAAATATCCGGACGATGGTCCGCACCTGATCTACCTCCCCGAACGTCCCTTCAATAAGAAGCAGTTCGTACAGGATGTGCAAAACGTCTACTCGAAATACGGCCGCTGCATCATTGCCGCGTCGGAAGGCATCGTCGACGCGAAAGGCGTCGCGATCGTGTCGCAGTTCACGGGTGGCGAGAAGGATTCCCACGGCAACGTCCAGCTTTCGGGCACGGGCGCCCTGGGCGACCTCCTGGCTTCGTGGATCAAGGCCGAGACCGGCATCAAGCGCGTCCGCGCCGACACGCTTGGCTACTTGCAGCGCAGCTTCCTGGGATGCGTAAGCGAAGTTGACCAGTTTGAAGCGCGTGAGGTCGGCGAAAAGGCGGCCCAGTTCGCGATCTGGCACAACCGGGACGGTTCGGTGGTGATCCGCCGCATCGGCGACTACGCGGTCGAGTATGACCTGGCGGAACTCAAGGATGTGGCGCGTGAATCGGTCTGCATGCCCGACAAATTCATCAATAAACAGGGCAATGGTCTGACCGACGCGTTCATCCGGTATGCCCGGCCGCTCATCGGCGAACTGCCGACCATGGAGCGCATCGCCGCGCCGAAGGTCGCGCGCATTCTCAAGAAGAAATAGCCGCGCGAGCGCCGGCTGCAGCAGCAGAAAGACCGCAGGACCCACAGGACGGAAACAGCCTGTGGGTCCTGGTTTTATGTGGACCGGAACGGCAGCCCCCGGATCACAGTTTCAGGTTGGCCTCAAGCTTTTCGTTGGCCTGCATCATCTCGTCCCAGGTGATGGTCCGGCCCTGGTAGGCCGCCATGCGGCCCAGCACGCCGGTCAAGGTACTGTAAGCGCTCTCCCTGGCGTTGTTGATGGGTTTCCCCGCGGCGATGGCCGCGTGGAACGCCTGGATGTTGGCCACCGCACCTTCCTGGTAGATCGCGGTGGTCGCGCCCGGACGGTACGCCTCCGACTGGCCCTCCACGGTCACGTCGCCGCCGTAATGCGTGTCGATTGAACCTGTGGTGCAGTGCAGCCGCGTGCACAGGTCTTCAAACGCATGCACGAACTGCCCCGAACTGAAATCGATGATGACGTCGTCCGGATACCAGTACGTGACCACAAAATGGTCCCAGCAGTCGCCGACGTCGATGCGCGCCTTGCGCCCACCCGTTCCGCAGGCCCGGAGCGGATGTGATTTTAACATCCAGTTGGCCACGTCGAGCATGTGCACGTTCTGTTCGACGATGATGTCGCCCGACAGGGCGATGTCGAATACCCAGTTCCGCAGACGGGCTTCCTCGGTGCCGGGCTCCATCTTGATGTTGAGCCGGCGCGCATAATAATACGCCTGGCCCATGACGGGGCGGCCGATGAGCCCGTCGTGCAGGCGCTGGATCGCGTTGATGTAGAACGGGTGTTGCCGGGTCTGGAAATCGACCCACGTACACAGGGTGGCTGCGTGCGTGTCGGCCGCACCAACGATCGTGTTGCAGCCCGGCACATCCACCGCGACGGGTTTGGCCAGGTAGACGTGTTTTCCGGCTTCCAGCGCGGCTACGCTCTGTTCCGGGTGAAAATAGGGCGGGCTGATGATGGCCACGGCGTCGACTCCGCTCGCAATGAGATCATGATAGCCATCCAGTCCGGTGAAGCGGCGGTTTTCGGGCACACCCAGCATGTCCCCTGCGTGCGCAGCACGGTCTTCGAACGGGTCGTGGACCGCGACGACCCTGGTCGCGGAGTGTTTCTGGAAGAGGTCGCCGAGCCACGGACCTCGCCCGCCGCATCCGATGATGCCGATTTCGAGCGTCTCGTTCGCAGCGGCTCCGAGCGCCGAACGCGCCCCGAGAATGAGTGTTCCCGCCGCGGCGGTCTTCATGAATCCCCGCCGATCAAGTCCCCTGGTTGTCTTCGTCTTGGCCATGATGCGCGTCCCCTTTTGCCCATTGAGCCTGTCCAGATATCAGCGCTCAGCATACCATGGACTGCACGGGCGCCATAAACGCTTCGTGAGCCGTGCGGCCCTGCACGCACCACCGCCTCTGTCGAGAGCGGGCCTGAACGCACGGAATGCGCGATCGTTCACCCTCATCGTGCTGCCCGCTGCAGCAGTCGCAGCGAGACACTGCGCCCGGCGATTATTTGTCTCCGTGTGGGCATTCCAGCTAAAATCGGGACTTTGTGGAATGAACCCGCGGGAGTTGCGCGACGATGGCCGGAGCAGGGGACGGATACATCAATTTTTACGAAATCCTTGGCCTTGATGAAGATGCCAAGCCGGGTGAAGTGCGCAAAGTCTACCGGCGTCGCATGAAAGAATTGGTCGGCGAGATTGCGCGGGTTGAGATTACGCAGCAGCGCCGGGCGCGTTATCTTCTTGAAATGGCGCAGCTTAACGCTGCCCTGCTGGTTCTGCGCGAGAGCGATACCCGTGAAGCCTACTGGTCGGAGCGGCAAGCCCTGATCGACCTCGAGCAAAAGTGGCGCGACGCCGTCGCCGAGGCCAGCGACGGGGCTGATGCCCTTCGCAGGCAGTTTGACGGACGGCTCCAGACTTTCCTCAGCAAGTATTGCGAAGAGTGGATGCTCGCAGCCGGCCAGGACAAGGAGTGCGTGGAGAACAGCCATTGGGACGCCGCCCATACGCGGCACGCCTCGCGTATTTTGCGTTTCTACCGGAATGATCTGTATCAGAAGATCCTGGAACGTCTGCCCTACGCGGAAGTCACCCCGCCTGCCGTCGACTGGGAGGAACGGGCCCGATTCGTACGCAGTGCGCTGGACGAAAGGAATTAACAACCGTGCTGGGACGCAAACGCCAAGCGGCCGCCGCTGACAAGCAGGTGGACATGGAACTCGCGGCCAAGGCCGTCGCGAAAGCGGCGTGCGACGGCGATATTGTAAATCTGCGGTTTCTGTTCGGCCCGTTCTCGCCGGCCCGGACCGCGTCGTCTGAGCGGTTTGAAACTCAGAAATACAGCTACCTGCTGCCGGATGACGAGCAGGAAGAAGAGCGGTCATTTCAAGACGCACTTGAATTGGTGCGTTCGCGGGGCGTCTGGGCGCATATCGAAAACGAATGGCGCATGTCGCGCCCGCCCCAGTTGCCGTTTGAGCTGGTTCTGAGGCTGGGCGATCACGCCGTACGCCAGGGCAAGTACACGAGCGCCGCGCAGGCCTATGAGATGCTGCGTATCCGGGCCCGCATGCAGGCACTGTTCCTGGAAGCGGCCGATGAAAGCCTCGATCACGGGGATATCGCGAGAGCGGTGCGGGGTTATGTCGTGGCGTCCGGTCTGGAATACGACTACGCGGCGTTTCCCGAACCTCTACCCAAAACGCCCGATTATCAGATGCGCGCCCTGGTGCTCCATGGAGACTATCCGGAGCGTCCCGAAGACTGCCTGGCACTTCAGGAGACGGGTCAGTTCGTCATGACCGCCCTGAGCTACCTGCTGATGAGCGACGAGACTGCCGCGCGCCTCGAAAAGCGCCCGGAAAGCGTGCGTCTGGCGGTCCTGAAAGAGCTGATCGAATGCGGGGACCCGGCCTGGGACGCCTTCGCTCGCCGCTACCGTGAAGCGTCCGAATTGAAACGCGAATTCGCGCAGCGCATTCAGCGGGCCATAGAGGCCCGTACTGCGGCACAGGGCGCGTCGCACAAAAACCTGGCGGGCGAAATCGATGATACCCTCGGGGCGGATCCGGGGCGGATTCCCATCGCGCTGCTCGGCCGCGAAATCGAGGATGGAGAATGGTGGCAATACCTGAAAGAGCTGGCCTTCCTGCACCCGGCCGGAATCCTCTTCGTATCGCGGCAGTTTATTGGAGATAGAGAGATCATCGTGCCGCTTTACCGCGAAGATTCGCCCGTAGCGCGCACTCTGGGGCTGTTGCCCGAAGCGGCGTCCTGAGTGCCAGTCCGGCGTGCCGGGGTTGCAGAAAACAGGGCGGGATGATAGATTTCGAACAGTGAGTAGCGTTTTGGATATGGAAGTGGAAACACAGTGAACTCAACGGAAGACAACGTGTTCGCAAGCCAGGGCGCGCAGCCCGAGCCCGGGCCTGAGCCGCGCGAACGAACCCGCCAGGAAGCCAAGCGCGAAATGGTCGAGTTCGTCAAAATGGTGGTGTGGTTTCTGCTCCTTTTTCTGGTGCTGCGCGGGTTTGTCATCGAGGGCTATGAAGTCCAGGGGCCTTCGATGGAGCCTACCCTGTACGAGCAGGAGCGCATCCTCGTGCTTAAGCTGGGCCAGCACTGGCCGTTTTCCGGCTTTCTCGGCCCCCGTCCAGGCGATATCGTGGTCTTTGACAGCCCCGACGACCGGGGCAAGCGGTATGTCAAGCGTGTGATCGCCATGGGGCCCGAAGTGCGGTCTGGAAACATGGTCCGCGCGGACCGGAACGGCGGACCCGAGCCAGGCGTGCGGCTGCGTTTTCGAGACACGTCCATCTACGTCAACGATCGCAAGATCGATCAGTCGTACCTCGCTGAAGATGCCCTTTCCATGGAAGAAGACCACGAAGTCCTGATTGGGCCCGACGAATATTTCGTGATGGGCGACAACCGAAACATCAGCAAAGACAGCCGCAATTTCGGCACCGTGCCCGAAAATCTGCTCATCGGCCGGGCACTCCTCCGTTTCTGGCCGCTCGATCGTTTCGGTTTCGTCAAATGAAGACCATCTATCTCTCGGACGCCCACCTCAGCGTGTCTCCCGACGGCCGCGAAACCATGGATGCGTTCGTGGGGTTTTTACGCCAGCTGGAGCCGCAGGACGTGGCGCGCGTCGTGGTGCTCGGCGACCTGTTTGATTTTTGGTTCGAATACAGGCACGCCGTATTTTCCGGCTATTTTGATGTGTTGCGCGCCTTCGCGGACCTGCGTGAGGCAGGAGTCGACCTTCATTTCGTATGCGGCAACCACGATTTCTGGGCGGGTCCCTTTCTCGAGGAGCGGATTGGATTTACGGTACACCGCGACCCGGTGACTTTGGACATTGACGGCCGCCGCGTGCACCTGGCCCACGGCGATGGCATCAACCCGGAGGACTGGCGGTATCACGCGTACAAGCGGTTCGCCCGCTGGGGCGGTGCGGTGCGTTTGTTCCGGCTGCTGCATCCGGATTGGGCCATGGCCTTCGCGCAACGTGTGTCGCGGGGGAGCCGCCGGCTCTTCAGCCCGTCGGGGCCGGGCAAGAGCACGGAGATCGGCCCTTTGCGCGCGTATGCCGAGCGCCTGCTGGCCGCGGGAGAGGCTGAGGCCGTGGTCTGCGCGCACAGCCATCATCCCGAACGCCTGGAATTCGCCACACCGGACGGAACGGGACTCTACCTGAATACCGGGGACTGGATGTGGCATCGGTCCTACGCAGTCAGCGAGGGCGGGGATTTCCGGCTGGAATCAGCGCAGAACGCTTGCCTGACCGAGCCAATAGCCGGCCAGGAGACACAGGCCGCCGAACAACAGGAATAGCAGCGTGTAGAGGAGTTTCGCGCCGCGCTTCTTTGAGAATGCTTTGAGCCGGCGCGCCACAACCGTTCCCAGGCTCGGCATGATGTCGGCCACAATGACCGTGATGTTGTCTTTGCCGCCGTTGTCGTTGGCGATGTTGACCAGACGGTGGGCGATTTCGGCCGGGCTCGCGTTCCGCTTGAACTCTTCCGTGATCTCCGCATCCTTGACCATATTGACGAGCCCGTCGGTGCACAGGAGCAGCATGTCGCCGGGCTGGATATCCCAGACATAATCGTCGATATCCACCTGGGGATGAGTGCCCACGCTCCGGGTCAGGATATACTTGCGCGAGTCCGACTCGGCCTCGGCTTTCGACATCAACCCGGCCTTGACCTGTTCGTCCACCCAGGAATGGTCTTCCGTGCGGGTTACCAGCTCCTCGCCGCGGAACAGATAACAGCGCGAATCGCCGACATTGGCGATGTAGGCTTTTCTGGGGGTGACCAGGGCTGCCAGCAGCGTGGTGCCCATGGGCCGGCCGCTTTTAACGAGGTCTTGATTTGTTTTGTGCACATTCTCGTTGGCCCGCACAATATACTGTTTGATCAGCGACAGGTATCCCGGACTGTCCAGTCCTTCGGCGGACACCGGCGCGGGCTCTTTGAGAATGTCTTTCAGAATGGATACGGCGAGTTTGCTGGCTATTTCACCCGCCACATGCCCGCCCAGACCGTCCGCCACACACAGCAGCGCTCCCTCGCGGAACAACTGCAATCCCGGAGAGTCATCGCGGAACACACCATAGAAATCTTCATTTTTACGTTTACGGCGTCCGATATCTGTCTGCGCCGCAACATCGATTCGCATAAGGTTCGCTCCCTGATCAAACGGAAAGTACCAGATTTCGCCCTGTTTACGCAAGCCGGGGGCTGGACGGCGCAGTCTGTGCTCAGGTGCGCCCCGCCGTCGCGGGCGTCGGTGTGGAATCAGGGCTGGCTGGTAAAAAGGCGGCGAGGGCTCGCGATCTCGTTGTCCGGGACCTTCTCCAGCAGCGTCGGGCGGTACACGATGCGGATGGGGCCTTCGCTGTCGCCGTGAAACCACGCCGCCAGCTCATCGAATCCTTCGCCCACCGCATCGAGCTGAGGCAGCCACAACTGGGCACAGGCTTCCGGCAGCACCGCCTCATCTTCGCAATAACTCCAGGTCAGCACCTCGATATCTTTGCCGGGAGTCCGGCCGGCTCTGCGGGCGCCACTGCGCAGCGCGGCGCCGTCTTCAGTCACGCTGCAATCAATGAGGGCGGTGACTTCGCGATCCAGCAGGAGCCGGTGGACGCAGCGCGTCATGTCCTGCGCATCAAACGCCACCGCGCGAATGAGAGATTCATCCGGCTCAATGCCCGCTTCTTCCAGAGCGCGCAGATAGCCGCGCCGGCGTTCAGCGCCCGGTTGAAACCCGCTGAACGCTTTGAGCATGGCAATGCGTTTGTGGCCCCGTTTGATCAGGAACCGGGTGCTTTCGTAAGCGCCCAGCTCGAAATCCACGGTGGCGCAGCTCAACTCGGGAAAGCCATCCAGGCGGCTCAGCACCAGGTACGGCGCGCCCCAATCATGAATGCGCCGGGCGGTCGTGTCGTTCAACGGCAGAGGCCCCGCGACAACGCAGCCCCGGTACAGTTGCTGCCACAGCCCCCGGGCATAATCCCTGTCGGGTGCATGGCCCGAGGGATTGATGTCAAAACAGATGTATTCTCCGCGTGAGCCAAACAAACGCAACAGGCGCGCAAAAATCCAGAGCAACACCTCTTCGCTGATGGGCACCTGCTCCAGCGATACGGGCAGCGTCACCCCAATGCAGGCGGTGCCCCCACCGCGCAGCGACCGTGCCCCGATGTGCGGGTGATACCCGACTTCGTCCATGATCGCCAGAATGCGCGCGCGCGTCTCATCGGCCACGCCGTCCTTGTCGTTCAGCACCTTGCTCACGGTCTTCGCTGAAACGCCTGCCTGTCTGGCGATATCGTAGATGGTTGGATGCTTTCCGCGTGTCACTGCTGGTGAAAATCCTCTTCCCGCAGCTCCCGTTTCCCCTGATGCCTCTCCGAGCCGCAGCATACCTGAAGACGACCGCGCATTCAAAACGTGGCCCGGCTGCCGGCCTTCAGACGCCTCAGTTTCAGACGGCTTCGGACCGGAGTCCGGCCGGTTTTTGAATGGTAATAGGTTACTTGGCAATACCAGCAGAGCAGCAAAGCCAGCTGTTGTAGGACAGGTTTTATTAATAAATGTCTTGACAATTCGAAATATGATTGATACCATCGAGAAGGTAACCGGTTACTGTTCAGGCCGGTTACGCGGGGTTTCTCAACGCATTGACGCAATGCTTTTCAGAAGGAGTGCAGTAGTGTACAAAAAGAAAGGATTCACACTCATCGAATTGCTCGTGGTTATTGCCATCATCGGCATTCTCGCCGCCATCCTGCTTCCGGCACTGGCCCGAGCCCGCGAAGCCGCGCGCCGCGCGAGCTGTGCGAACAACCTCAAGCAACTGGGCCTCATGTTCAAGATGTATGCCAACGAAGCCAAAGGAGAGAAATGGCCCACCCTCTCGATGTACGGGGAAAATAAAAACACCCCGGGATTATGCGACAGACCCTGGAGCGGGCACATTTTCTTCGAGGGAATGCAGGTCTATCCGGAATACCTCACCGACGCCAACGTGCTGATCTGCCCGTCGGATTCGAGCGGCAAAGAAGCCATTGAGAGAAAATGGCGCATCGGCGACGATCCATCGAAAGAACTGCTCCCCTGCAAATTCAATTCGACGTCCTACGTCTACATGGGCTGGGCGTTCAACGAAAATATGATGAACTGGCCCGGTGGCGACGTAAATAGCGGTATCTTCTCAAACGTTACCGCGTTTCTTGATGACGAAGGCAGCGTGGATGCTGGGAAGGTCATCCCGGCCATGCTGGGCGCTAACCTGGATCCGAGCGGTCTCGCGGCCTTGTATGCGGTGTGGAACCTCGTCGATACGAATCTCGCCTACAGTCATTTGGCTGACGAGGACATCGATGTACAGAGCGTGCTGACCGCCGCCGGCATGGGCGCCGCGTTCAAACCGGGGAGCCCGTCGACGGTCTATCGGCTGCGGGAAGGCATCGAGCGCTTCTTCGTCACGGACATCAATAACCCGTCCGGCAGTGCCCAGGCCCAGAGCGACATCTGGGTGATGTGGGATATCACCAGCGTCGAAGTCGATCAGTTCAATCATATTCCCGGCGGAAGCAACGTACTCTACATGGACGGACACGTAGAGTTCGTGCGCTTCCCGGATAAAGCGCCGGTCTGCCGCGTTTTGGCCCTGATTATGTAAGGGCTGTCCACTCAGCGTATCGCCGGCCTCCAGGTCGCACCACAGCAGCCCCCAAGCAGGCCACGGAGGCGATGTGAGCCGCCGCTTCACTGCGGCGGCTCATTTTTTGTTATTTTTGAAAGCTCCTGTTGTCAAAAAGCAGAAATTCCGTCTTTTTTATTAAAACCTGAAATACTACCATATCTACTGTTTTATTGTCTTGACATATCCTGCCTTTGCTGTTAGCGTGAAACCTCTGGCCGGTGTGTTGCCGGAAGCCCAGAGGAAGAAGCTGCAGTAGTTTCGCCTGTAAGGAGAGCATTCTATGAAGAGAAGAGGATTCACGCTGATCGAATTGCTCGTCGTCATCGCCATCATTGGTATTTTGGCTGCTATCCTTCTTCCCGCGCTCGCCAGAGCCCGGGAAGCGGCGCGCAGGTCAAGTTGCCAAAACAACCTGAAGCAGTGGGGTCTGGTGTGCAAGATGTTTGCGAACGAAAGCCGAGGGCAGGTCTGGCCCGGCCGCTTCAAAGACATCAGAAAGAACTACGACCCGAATGGTATGGAATTCTGGTCTGTGATAGACCACGTGTCGCTGTACCCTGAATACCTGACGGACATGAATATCGCGGTTTGCCCGTCGGATTCGACCCCGCCGCCCTCTCCCTGGGATGCCCCGGGCACGGGTTACTATCGTGCAGCAAATGCCAGCTGGGTGAATTATCCGCATGGCGGGCCTATCACGTCGCTCGCGGCGGCTACGACCGGAGACGATGCGGGGTGCCGGGCCATGACGACCACCCAGGGCTGCTACATTCGCTGGCTGGATGACTCGTACACCTATTGGGGCTGGGCCATCAAAGGCGCGCAGGCTGCTACGGTACAGGACATGATCGAGCTGGGCATCGTGCTCGATGATAATGGCGATTTGCCCAGTGCGTACGGCAACGTGTCGGTTGCGCACAAGGATGAGTACGGGGACATCCGAATTACCCTGACCACCGGGCAAAACACCCTGTACTGGTTCCGCGAGGGTATCGAGCGGTTCTTCATCACCGACATCAACAATCCAGCGGCTTCGAGCCTGGCTCAGTCGGAGCTGGCTGCGATGTGGGACTCTTCCCGCACCGAAGACGATGGGTCTCTGTCTCCCGAATTCAACCACGTGCCTGGCGGCGCGAACATCCTGTTCATGGACGGCCACGTGGAATTCTTCCGGTATCCGCAGCCGGACGGACACAATGCGTTCGTCGTAACGAAGGCGGCCCAATCGGAAGGTTACATGTGGTTCCCGTGATCGGCCGGTTGGTGCTGGCGTAACAGTCGCATGAAAACCAGGGCGGGCATCCGGTACTCCGGATGCCCGCCCTTCTTCAACGCAGCCGCGAGGACTTCTCTGGTTTATCTATCCTGCGCAGCGCGTAGGGGCAGACCCCTGTGTCTGCCCTTCTTCAGGCCGCCACGGAGGCTGTCCGGAGGCGCAACTACGCGGGGGCTCCTTTGGTTCATCTATTCTTCGCAGCGCGCGGCCTTTTCTGGCTTATTTTCTGGCCTATCTATTCTACGCAGCGCGTAGGGGCAGACCCCTGTGTCTGCCCTTTTGCAAGGCGGCCAAGCGGGGCGCGTATCCACCCCCGGCCGCTTCGCGGCCACCCCCGCCAGCGGGGGACACAAGACGCGGAACTGACGGCGCTTGCCCTGTATTAAGGTGAACGCGTGAGGATCGGCGCACGCGTAGGTTATCCGGATGGGCGGCCACAGGGGGCCGCCCCTACAACCGGACGCATAAATGCACAACGCTGGGCGGCCGCCTAAGGCTTCCCAGGTCCATCCAGGTTACGCCAGCGCAGGGATGGGCGGATTCTCTGTCAGAACGCGATGGTCTTGAACTGCGGCAGGCAGGCCCTGTTCCTGCGGAACATCTCGGCCACCATGCGTTTGATCTCCGCGAGCGAGAGCACGGCCGCCGTCAGCGGATCATAGGCGATGGCCTGGAACACCCGCCTGGGGTCGCCGGTGAGGCAGCCTTCAACGGCCAGTTCCTCCGACGCGATAGCCGCGTTTGTCAGAGCGGCGCATTGCTGCGGCAAGGCGCCGACGTGGATCGGGTTGAGACCGCGCCGGTCGGCCAGCACAGGCACCTCGACGCAGGCGTCCTGCGGGACGTTCGTGATCAGGCCGGTGTTGGGGACATTTCCGTTGAATTTGTAGGGCTCGCCGCCCATTCGGGCGTTGATGATATTTGAGGCGTATTCGTGGCCGCGATCGAGCGGGAACGGGGCGCCCTCGGCAAACCATTGCCGGATCTCGCGCTTCCACGTGCGCTCCCGATTGCGGTATTCGTCGAGGATGAAGGCGTAGTGGCCCGGATTCCATCCGGTGCCGGTGGTGCAGTATTTCTCGATCAGGTCGGGACGTTTGCGGAACCACCAGTTGTATTCCGAGTTGTGTCCGCTGGATTCGGTGACGTAATAGTCGAGGTGCAGGAACATCTCATTGCGCACCTGCTCCGAGTTAAAGATCTTCGCGCGGCGCATCGCTTTCCGGAGCAGCGGATAGGCGTCGCGGCCATTCCATTTGTACTCAATAAACCAGGAGAGGTGGTTGATCCCCGCGCAGACATAGGTGATCTCGTCCATTGGAGCGCGGATCCAATCGGCCAGCATGGCTGCGGTACCCTGTACGCTGTGGCAGAGCCCCGACACCTGCACCTTTGTTTCGCGCTGAATCGCCCGGCACAGCATCGCCATCGGATTGGTGTAATTCAGCAGCAGGGCGTCGGGGCAATAGCGCTCGATATCCCGGCAGATGTCGAGCATTACCGGGATGGTGCGCAACGCGCGAAAAATGCCGCTCGGGCCGCGTGTATCTCCGACGTTCGTATTCACCCCGTATTTCATCGGGATCAGAATGTCGTGCTGCCAGATCTTGACGTCGCCGCAGAGAATGGTACACAGCACGGCGTCGGCGCCCTTCAGGGCCGCCGCGCGATCCTGGGTCGCCTCAACTTTCGCGGGATACTGCCCGCGCTCTACAATCGACAGGCACGCCCGGTATGCGAAATCAAGGCGCTCCGGGTCGGTATCCATGAGCGAGATAGTCGCGTCTCTCAGCCGGGGGAATGTGAGTATGTCGCGCACCAGCCCCCGCGTAAAGCCCAGGCTGCCTGCGCCGATGAATGCGATCTTGGCCATGATGTACCTCCGGAATGCCGCAGAACGGGCCCGCAGGCAGCTGCTCCCTGCACACGGGACGCGTTCCGCGGCGTGCCATCCCCCGAATTGTCGAGCGGCGATTATGCACCATTTTTTTCGAGGGATAAAGGATCCGAATCGCGCCATCTAAGATCTTACCGGAGATGGTATCGTCCTGCCATTTGCGATCTTACCGGAACATGGAAGGCAAGGCGATGTCAGGAGAACGGATTTTGGATGCATTGAACACGTATCGGAA